>Ga0265797_10000011_pt1 | contig 498875 bp, 387 predicted proteins | sample P2T30metagenome_FD_192433 | JGI IMG/M metagenome (GOLD analysis project Ga0265797, IMG submission 192433) | Plant litter microbial communities from East Loma Ridge, Irvine, California - P2 T30 | ecosystem: Environmental > Terrestrial > Plant litter > Unclassified | place: USA: California...
ACAGCAGGCCGTGCGACAGGACTTGCTTGAGTTCGTTTGGTTGCATTGCGGTGTCTCCAGAGGTCTAGTTGGTTGGACTACACTGACGTCCTGCGTCAGGTTGTAAGTCATCGTACAACTGAAAACGACGTCCCGCAAGCAGAAAAACAATTTTTTAGTGGCGCTGTTCCAGTTAACTATGGATGAGTATTGAACTGTCGAGCTGCCGCGCGGTCCAACCCCGGTCGCCATCCGTCGGAAACCGCCATGCGATCAGCCCAGTTCCAGACGTGGTTCGCCGGCCTCGCGCTGCTGAACCAGCCGCAGCGTGGCTGTGTACGCGCCGCCCTGCAGCCAGCAGCCGGACTCGCGTGTGTCATTGCGCTCATCGAGCAGATTCGCGCTACCAGGCGTTGCTGCCCAGGCTGCCAATGCACGCGCTGGGTCCGCCACGGCCATGCCAACGATCTGCAACGCTACCGCTGCCGCCAGTGCGGGCGCACATTCAACGACCTGAGCGGCACGCCACTGGCGCGGCTGCGGCGACGTGGCCAGTGGCTCGATTATCTGACGGCCTTGCTCAACTCCCTGCCGGTGCGTTCGGCCGCCACGCGTGTCGGCGTGCATTGCAATACGGCGTTCCTGTGGCGTCACCGCTTCCTCGACTGGATCAAGCGCGACCGGCCTGACTGTCTGGACGGCATTGTCGAGGCCGATGAAATGTTCCTGCTCGAATCGCAGAAGGGCTCGCGCACGCTCGACCGGCCAGCGCGCAAGCGTGGTGGGCGAGCCAGCCGGCCGGGCATTTCGCGGCAGCTCGACTGCATCCTGGTGGCGCGCGACCGCAGCGGCCAGACCGTCGATGCCGTGACTGGTCGTGGGGCGCTGACGGCCGCTCAACTGACGGAGCACCTGCTGCCCCATCTCGCGCGGCAGGCGCTGCTGGTGAGCGACGCGAACGCCGCGTATCGCGCGTTCGCGCGCCAGCATGGCATCGCCCACCAGGCCGTAAACCTGCGCGCCGGTGAGCGGGTGCGCCATGGCGTGCATGGCGCTATCCATGTCCAGAACGTGAATGCCTATCATGGACGCCTGCGGCAGTGGCTGGCGCGTTTTCGCGGTGTGGCGTCGCGGTACCTGCCCAACTATCTGGGATGGCGCCGCGCGCTCGACGGTGGACGAGTTCGTACTGCCGAGCAATTGCTGCGCATGGCAATCGGATTCATCCACAGCTAACTGGAACAGCGCCTTTTTAGTTGAGCATGCCTTCCAGGCGACGCTGCGCCTGCACCAGCCGTTCGCGGCTGTTCGACAAATGGGTGCGCATCGCCGCGCGCGCCGCTTCCGGGTCGCGCCGTTCGATGGCGCGGTAAATGTCGTCGTGTTCGCGGCTCACGCGCTCGAGGAAATCGGCCGGCCGGTCCTGTTCCAGTACCGGCGTATTCAGGCGCGCACGCGGGATGATGGCGTTGCCCAGTTGCTCCAGGATCTCGACGAAATAGCGGTTGCCGGTGGCCTGGGCAATCAGGAGGTGGAAGCGTTTGTCGGCCTCGACCGCCGACCTGCCCTCCGCCATCGCCTGCTGCATGTCGAGCAGCGCGCCGGCCAGCTCGTCCACCTGTTCCTCGCTGCGGCGCCCTGCCGCCAGGCCGGCCGTCTCGGTCTCGACGCCGATGCGCAGCTCCAGGATGGCCAGCACGTCGCGCAGGGTCAGGATGCTTTCGGCTTCGAAACCCAGGCCGGATTGCGCGCGCTCGATCACGAAGGTGCCGATGCCATGGCGCGTCTGCACGAAGCCCGCTGCCTGCAGGTGCGAGATCGCTTCGCGCACCACCGTGCGGCTGACACCGTGCTGGGTCATCAGCGACGATTCGGTGGGCAGCTTGTCCCCGGGCTTGAGCATCCCCTGCCGGATGGTGGCGCTGATCTGCTCGACGACACCCTGTGCCAGGTTGCGGTGTTTGCGTTGGGGAAGTGACATGGGCGTACGTGAGCTCGATGGAAGGATGGCGCGATTATACGCCAACATGATTTCAGGACGGCCAGTTGTCTGACATCGGACATGTATATGGGGGAGCGCTGAAAACTTGGTAAGGCCACCTTGCGAGATTGGCCCGACCAAACTAGAATCGGTGAATAAAATAATACCGGAGACTCCCCGTGATGCCAGCAGCCCGCCGCGCGACCCTGCCGCCCTTTCTGCTTTCCCTGCTGCTCGCCGGTACGGCATGCGCCACCCCGGCGCAGCACGACCGCGTGATCCTGGTCGGCGACTCGACCATGGCCAGCAGTACCGGCTACGGCGACGCGCTGTGCGCACGCCTGACGCCCGAGACCGCCTGCCTGAACCTGGCGCGCGGCGGCCGCAGCTCGGGCAGTTTTCGGGCCGAAGGCCGCTGGGACGAGGTCCAGCGCCTGCTCGGCGACGTCGGCGCGTACCGCCGCACCTACGTGCTGATCGGGTTTGGCCACAACGACCAGCCGGGCAAACCGGGGCGTTCGACCGACTACGTGACCGAGTTTCCCGCCAATATGCAGCGCTACGTCGCCGAAGCGCGCGCGCTCGGGGCGGTTCCGGTGCTGGTGACGCCGCTCACGCGGCGCGGTTTCAAGGACGGGTATGTGCAGGATGACCTGGCGCCCTGGGCCTCCACCGTACGCACCATCGCCAGCGCGACCAGGACGCCGCTGGTCGATCTGAACACCCTGTCGCGCGCGGCGGTGCAGGCCATGGGCCCGGACGAAGCAAACAAACTGGCCCGCAGCGGCGCCAATTTCGACCATACCCATGTCGGCCCGCTCGGCGCGGAGCGCTTTGCAGAGATCATGGCGCGCGAACTGGTGCGCCAGGTGCCGGCCCTGCAGTCGGCATTCAATCCGGCCTTCAATCCTGCTTTCAAGCCGGCCATCGTGAGCGCCAGCGCAGGCGGTCCGCAATGAGGGCGGCGCTGGCACTGGCGGCAGCCGTCGTCATGGGCGGCGCGGCGGCCGCGCCAGTGCCCCTGGTCGAACGCCAGCATGCGCCGGCGGACGGCTGGGCGGCGCAGGATGGCGGCACGCGCGGCGGCGCGCTGGCCAGCCCGGCCCACGTCTACACCGTCAGCAACCGCAGCGAACTGGTGGCCGCCCTCGACGCCGCCGCGCCTGCGCGCATCGTGCGCGTGGCGGCGACCATCGACATGACCGATGGCCGTCCCTTCGCCGACGGCGCCGACCAGGCGCGCCGCGGAGCGGTGCGCATTCCGTCGCACACCACCCTTCTCGGCGTGACACCCGGCGCCGGCTTCGTCAACGCCAGCCTGGTGGTCAGCGGGGTCGAGCAGGTCATCGTGCGCCACCTGGCGATCCGCAACCCTTGCGACGTCGGCCCCGAATGGGATCCGCGCGACGGCGACAGCGGCAACTGGAATTCGGAATTCGACGCCATCGCGGTGCGCGCCGCGCGCCATGTCTGGATCGACCACAACAGCTTTACCGACGCACCCGACACCGACGACCGGGCGCCGATCGAGAACGGCAAGGCAAAACAGTGCCACGACGGCGCCGTCGACATCACCCATGCTTCGGACTATGTCAGCGTCACCTACAACCACTTCGCACTGCACGAAAAGAACATGCTGATCGGCGCGGGCGACCGCGCCACCGGCGACCAGGGTCGCCTGCGCATCACGCTCAAGGGCAACCTGTTCGAGCACATCACCGCCCGCGCGCCGCGGGTGCGCTACGGCCAGGTCCACCTGTTCAACAATTACCATACCGGTGACCGCAGCCACCCCACCTACGCGCACAACTACAGCATCGGCGTCGCCCACGCCTCGCAGCTGATCTCGGATGCCAACGCCTTCGACGTGGCGGGCGCCGACAAGTGCAGCCAGATCGTCCGCGATCCGGGCAAGACCCCGGGCGTGTTCGCCGACCGCGGCTCGCTGCTCAATGGCCAACCGATGCAGGAATGCGGGTTCGCCGGCACGATGGGATGGCGCATCCCGTACGCCTACAGCCCCCTGCCGGCCGACCAGGTAGCGCAGCACGTGCGCGCGCAGGCCGGTCCACGCCCATCCCTGCCAGCGAGCGATGGCATCGTCGAAGCCCGGCTGGCGCCGGCGATCGGTGCGCCCTTCGTGCTGCGCGCCCGCGGCCAATCCGGCGGCGACTGGCAAGGCGTCAGTGTCCAGCTGCTCGATGGCGGCGCGACGCTGCAGGTCGAGCTGCTCGCTGCCCGCGCCGGCGTGCCGGAACGCCTGAAACAGGTGCGCCGCCGCTGGACGCCGGATGGGGCGCCGCTGGTACTGGGCTTTGCCTCCGAAGGCGGTCAACTGGTTGCGCTGATCGACGGCGAACGGGTCACCAGCGCGCTGGCAGCGCCTCTGCCGGCCACGCAGCCGGTTGGCTGGGATGCGGGCGGCCACGAGTTGCTCGACCTGCGCACCGGGCCGGCCGGCATGGCGCCCGCACGCCTCGGCGCCCAGCTGGCAGCCCGGCGCATCGTGCTGCAGGCGGGCGACCGCGCGGAGGCGGTACGCATCGGCGCAGCCGGCATCGTGGCCGAGGCCAGGGATCCAGGCGTCGCGACGGTGACCGTCAGCGGGGACGCCGTCAATGTGACGCCCTTGACGCCCGGCCGCACGCTGGTCGATGTACGCAGCACGAGCGATGCCTGGGCGACGACCCGCTTCGCCGTCGTGGTCGGCCAACCATTCGCCGCACCCGCCGGGCAGCGCGTCCGCCTCGCCACGCAACCGGCGTCCGGCGAGCGCGGCGTGCCGCCGGATACGCCGCTCGTCCTGGCGCTGCCGGCCGGCGCCGCGCTGGGTACAGAAGGCAGCGTACGCGTGCTGCGCAAGCGCGATGGCGCGCTGGTCGCCGTCGTCCGCCCCGGCGAAACTGTCACGCCGATCGGTCCGGCGCCGCGCCAGCGCCTGGTGCGCCAGCATGCGCTGCAAGTCATCGATGGCCGTTTGCGCGCACGCCTGCCGCAGGCACTGGAACGCGACACCGAGTACGAGGCGCTGTTCGAAGCGGCGCTGGTGCGCGGCGGCGGGTTCGCCGGCGCACGCTGGACGTTTCGCACCACGGCGCACCAGCCGGTTGGCGACAGCGTGACGGTGGCCACGGAGGGCCGCGCCCACTTTCGCACCGTGCAGGGCGCGCTGGACTACGCCATGTCGCTCCCGCGCGCCCAGCCACTGACGATCAATGTGCGCGATGGCGTGTATCCCGAGCTTCTGTACCTGCGCGACAAGGACAATCTGACCGTGCGCGGCGCCAGCCGCGAAGCGACGGTCGTCCGCGCCGCCAACAGCGACACCCTGAATCCGGGTTCCGGCGCCGGCCAGGATCCGGGCGACGCGGGCATCCTCGGTGGACGCGCGCTGTTCCTGGCCGAGGACAGCGACCTGCTCGACCTGCGCGACATCGCCCTGCACAACACGACCCTGCGCACCGACGGCCATTCGCCGCAAGCCGAAACCCTGTTCTTCAGCAGCCGCGACGGACGCCTGATGGTGCGCAACGCGCACTTCGTGAGCGAACAGGACACGCTGCAATTGACCGGCTATGCCTGGTTTCACAAGTCGCTGGTGGAAGGCAATGTCGACTTCATCTGGGGCAACAACCGCGCGGCGCTGTTCGAGGATAGCGAGATTCGCAGCATCGGCGACAGCGCGCGCCCGGACAGCGGCGGCTACATCGTCCAGGCCCGCACGGTCGGCGCCGACCAGCCCGGCTTCGTCTTCCTGCGCTCACGCCTGACACGCGGGGCCGGGCCGGCCGGCAACGTGCCAGCCGACGGCAGCGCCTGGCTGGCGCGCTCGCCGGGCACCGCCAACACGTGGGACAACGTGGCCTTCATCGACTGCGACGTCGGCGCGCACATCGCGCCACAGGGCTGGCTGCGCCGGCCGCTGCCGAACCCGCTCGAAGGCGGCTGGCGTGAGTATGGCAACCGCGGACCGGATGGGCAGCCGCGCAACTACGGCGGCGCGCCGCTCGACCCAGCCGAGGCCGCGCGGCTGTCGACGCGGGCCACTGTCTTCGCAGGGCGTGGCTGGAACCCGCAACCGTGATATCACCCGACGGCAAGACCGCTTTAGTCTACTTGCAACATTAACGTTGGCAAACTAAGATGCGCTATTGTCGGCGCTTCATGCCGATACTCCAGGACGACCCATGAAAAAGACTGCAGCGCCAAACGAATCCAGCACCACCGAACCGAGGCTGTACCGGGTCGTGTCGGCCAGGATCGAGGAGCTGATCAAGGCCGAGAACATCGGCTTCGGCGAGCGCCTGCCGGCCGAACGCGAGCTGGCGGCCAAGCTGGGCGTCAGCCGCACCTCGCTGCGTGAAGCGCTGATCGCGCTGGAACTGAGCGGCAAGGTCGAGGTGCGCGGCGGCTCCGGCGTGTATGTCAGCGAGCAGGTCGCGCCGCAGGCCGAGGTACCCACGGTCGGTCCGGGTCCGTTCGAGGTGCTGGCCGCGCGCCGCATGATCGAGGTCGAGATCGCGGCGCTGGCCGCCAAGCATGCCAGCGACTCGGCGATCGACGCCATCCTGGTCGCGGTCGAAGAGATGGAGCAGCACCACGAAGACCGCAGCGGCAATGAATCGGCCGACCGCAACTTCCACCTGGCGATCGCGCGCGCGACCGGCAACAGCGCGATGGTCGGCGTGATCGAGTACCTGTGGAGCCAACGCGGCTCGCTGTGGCACAAGCTCAAGGAACACTTCCAGACCGAGGAACTGCGCCAGCAGACCCTGATCGACCACCGCAATATCTTCGCCGCCATCGCTTCGCACGATTCGGCCGGCGCGCGCCAGGCCATGCGCGCCCACCTCGACCGCGTCACCCGCACCTTCTCGCGCGGCTGATTGCTGGCCGGCGCAGTCAGCCGGCGCAGGGAGCCAGCACCCCTGCCTTCTTCCATCGATTCCAGCGCGCCGTGCCGGCCTGGCGCACGCGCTCGATGCTGTTCGTCACCCTGCCTCGTATTTTTCAGACCACATGAATAATCCGGCACGTCCAGATTGATAATCCGGTTGGACCAGTCTACAATTGCACACATACCAATCACCCGCGGGTGGCGCATAACGGAGAGACATCCGGACGCCCCCGACGCTCACGAGCTGGAGACATGCAATGCACAACCATCGCGGTATTTCCCAACCCCGCTTCCTTCTGTCGGCCGTCGCCATCGCCGCCTCGATGCTGGCCAATGGCGCAGTCGCCCAGGACGCGCCGATGCAGCGGGTCGAAGTGACCGGCTCCTCGATCAAGCGCCTGGCCACCGAGAACGCCCTGCCGATCACCACCTATAAAGCCGAGGAACTGGAAAACCAGGGCTTGACCACGATGTCCGAGGTCGCCGTGGCCCTTACCGTGGCCGCGACCAACGAGCCGGTCGGCGGTGGCGGCAGCGGCACCATGATCAATATGCGCGGCCTGAACACCAACCGCACCCTGGTGCTGCTCAATGGCCGCCGCCTGGCCAACGAGGCGCTGGGCGCGAGCTCGGTCAACGTCGACGTGATCCCGATGGCCGCCATCGAGCGCGTCGAGGTGCTGCGTGACGGCGCGTCGGCCCTGTACGGCACCGATGCGATCGCCGGCGTCGTCAACTTCATTACCAGGCGTTCGGTCCAGGACGTGACGATCCACGCCAGCACCGTGCAGCCGCAACAGTCCGGCGGCGGCGACCAGAAACGCGTGACCCTCGTCGCCGGCAAGGGCGACCTGGCCAAAGATGGCTGGAACGTGTACACCGCCTTCAGCGCCCAGCGCCGCGACTCGCTGCTGCAGCGCGACCGGCCGCAGATCTGGGACGCCGGCAAGCTCGCGTCCCTCGGCGGCACGCCATTCAATGCCAACACCTCGGGCGGTTCGGCGTCGCCCGCCAACTTCACCATCTACCGTAACGGCCGCCCTGCCAACATCACCGGCAACCCGTATTTCGCCACCGGCTGCGTCGCGCCCGGCCTGCCGCCAACCACGGTACCGTCGACCCGCACCAGTGCGAATGGCGGCAATACGTGCATCACCGACCCGGGCATCTATCCCGAGCTGCTGCCCGAAAACCAGCAACTCACGCTGTACACCCGCGGCACGCTGGCGCACGGCGAAGGCAAGATGCTGACGGTGGAGCTGAACCTGGCGCGCTCCTACATCGACGCGATCAGCGGCCCCCAGCCATTCGGCAACAACACCGACTACGATCGCTTGACCGCCTCGCGCCGGCCCCTGATGATCACCAGCGCCAGCAAGTGGTACCCGGGCGGCAGCGGCGGCGTGCCCGCGGTGGCGGGCCTGAACGGCGAAGACCTGGCGCTGACCTGGAGCCTCGACGAACTGGGCCCGGTCAAGCTGCACGACGTGCAGACCAACCACCGTCTCGTCATCGCCGACGAAGGCCAGGTGGGCAACTGGGATTACCGCGTCGGCACCTCCTACGGCTACAGCCACCGCGACAGCGGCTTCAAGGAAAACTTCGTGCGCACCCCGGCCGTGTATGCGGGCGTCGCCAACGGCACCCTGAACCCGTTCGGCGTCCAGGACGAAGCCGGCCGCGCCTACCTGGCCAGCATCTCGGCCGACGGCGAAGACTTCCGCATCGCCGACGTACGCCACTACGGCGTCGACTTCAACCTGAGCCGCACGCTGATGGACCTGCCCGGCGGCAGCCTGGGCCTGGCGGTCGGCGGCGACTGGCACCGCGAGACCTACGCCGAAACGGCGACCATGGTCGGCGACGAGGTGGTCTGGCGCGCATCCGGCACGCCCGGCAACAGCCCCAGCGGCCAGCGCCGCGTGACCGGCCTGTACGCCGAGCTCGATGCGCCGGTCACGAAGGAACTGAACCTGAACTTCGCGCTGCGCGGCGACCATTTCAGCGATTTCGGCCGCACCTTCAACCCGAAGGCGAGCTTTCGCTACCAGCCGATCAAGTCGCTGATGATGCGCGGCACCGTCAGTACGGGCTTTCGCGCACCGACGCTGCCGGAACTGTATGGCGTGCCGCGCTCGCTGCAAGCGTCAAGCTCGACCTGGGACGATCCGCTGCTGTGCCCAAGCGCGACACCGAACGTGGCCGGTTCGGGTAGCCTCACCACCGACCCGCGCTTCGCCGGCCTGGGCCTGGACGCCGAACGGGTCTGCAACACGCGCCTGACCACGCTGGTCGGCGCCAATCCCGACCTGGAGCCGGAAAAATCGAAGACCTACACGATCGGCTTCGTGATCGAGCCGGTCAGGAACTTCGTCGCCACCATCGACTTCTGGAAGATCGACATGAAGCGCACGATCGCCCAGATCAACGAGGACGCCATCTTCGACAACCTCGAGCGCTACCAGGACCTGTTCGTGCGTAATGCCGACGGCACGCTGCAGTACATCCAGAAGACGCGCCTGAACATGGGCGGCCTGAAGACCCGGGGCATCGACCTGAGCCTGAATTACTCGCTCCCGACCAGCAACTGGGGACGCTTCGGTTTCTCGATGGACGGCAGCTACACCGACCGCTACCAAGGCCAGAACGATGCCGGCAGTCCGTGGGTCGACAGTGTCGGCCGGATCGGCGCGCTGTCCACCGGCGCGACGTCCGCCAACACCTATATCTTCAAGTGGAAGCACCAGGCCCGCGTTAACTGGGGCTACGGCCCGTTCTTTGCCCAGCTCACGCAGCAGTACACGTCGAGCTACGAAGACACCAATGCCCTGCCGACCCAGCAGCCTGGCCAGCCGTTCTTCAATGTGATCGAGCCGTATCGCGTGTACAACCTGGCCACGACCTATAAAGTGTCGAACAAGTTCAAGCTCGGCGCCGGCGTGAACAACCTGTTCGACACCGATCCGCCGCTGTCGAACCAGCGCCTGTCGTCGCGCGTGGTGTTTGCGCAGAATATCGCCAAGCCGATCGGGCGTGCGTTCACGGTGCGGGCGGACTACACGTTCTAATGCCGGGCAGCATGGTGGTGTGATCGAACGCGGGCCGGGCTGCGAAGCGGTCAGCGTCGGCGCGGGTGCGCAGGAGCGGACGGTTCCGGCCGGCCGGTCGTTCGCACCGGTTAGCGGGCAATTCCGGGTTTCACTTATAATGACCCGAGACCTTTTTCGGACCCGTCGGTTTCGCATCCGGACCTGGCGCAGTCAGCCCGTGTGACGCATGTGGTGGTCAAGCCAACCCGACGCCATCACTTGAGCCCTATGACACCATCTTCTCCATCGCGGCGCCTGGCGCGCCAGCCCACCAGGCGCATCTCCACCGGCGTGCCCGGTCTCGACGACATCCTGTGCGGTGGCTTGACCGCCGAGCGCGTGTATCTGGTCGAGGGCACCCCGGGCACCGGCAAGACCACGCTGGGGCTGCAGTTCCTGCTCGAGGGCGTCGCCAGGGGCGAGGCCGGCCTGTACATCACCCTGTCCGAGACCGCAGACGAGCTCGCCGCGGTCGCCGAAAGCCATGGCTGGTCGATCGACGCGCTGTCGATCTATGAGCTGGCCGATGACCAGGTCCTCGATCCCGAGGCGCAGCAGTCGATCCTGCATGCGGCCGAGATCGAGCTGGGCGAGACCTCCAGGGGCGTGATGGACCAGGTCGACCTGGTCAAGCCGGCGCGCATCGTCTTCGACAGCCTGTCCGAGATGCGCCTGCTGGCCCAGAATCCGCTACGCTACCGGCGCCAGATCCTGGCCCTCAAGCAGTTCTTCGCCTCGCGTGCCTGCACCGTACTGATGCTCGACGACAAGACCAACCAGTCCGACCAGCACTTGCACAGCATCGCCCACGGCGTCATCAGCCTGGAACAGATTGCCCAGGAATTCGGCAAGGAACGCCGGCGCGTGAATGTCCTGAAGCTGCGCGGCGTGAAATACCGCGGCGGCTTCCACGATTATTCGCTGGACACGGGCGGCATCCGGATGTTCCCGCGCCTGGTGGCGGTCGAGCATCCCGGCGAGTTCGTGCCCGATGCGCGCTCCACCGGCGCGGCCAGCCTCGACGCCCTCCTCGGCGGCGGCCTGGTCGCCGGTACGAACAGCCTGATCATCGGTCCATCCGGCGTCGGCAAGACCACGCTCACGGTGCGCTGCATGATCGCCGCACTCGAACGCGGCGAGAATGCGGCGTTCTACCTGTTCGACGAGGGCTTGAACACATTCCTGGTGCGCAACGAAAACCTCGGGATGCATCTGCGCCGCTTCCTCGACAGCGGACAACTGCAGGTGCGCCATATCGATCCGGCCGAACTGTCGCCCGGCGAGTTCGCGCAGATGGTGCGCGACTCGGTCGAGATCGAAGACGCCCGGTTCGTCGTCATCGACAGCCTGAACGCCTACCTGCAGGCAATGCCGGGCGAACAGTTCCTGGTGCTGCAGATGCACGAGCTGCTGTCGTTCCTGAACCAGAAAGGGGTGACCACCGCGCTGGTGCTGGGCGAGCATGGGCTGGTCGGCGCGCTGCACCGCGACGTCGACCTGAGTTATCTCAGCGACACCACGGTGATGCTGCGCTTCTTCGAATCCGATGGCGAACTGCGCCGCGCGATCACGGTCACCAAGAGCCGCACCTCGAGCCACGCCACCACGATCCACGAGTTCCTGCTGCATAGCAAGGGCGTCGAGATCGGCAAGCCGCTCAGGGGCTTCGAGGGTGTGCTGACGGGATTGCCTACCTACCGCGGCCAGACGCCGATGATGGTATCGCCCGACAATGCCGCACGATAGCGCGCAAGATAGTGCGCACGACGGCGCGCACGGCGGCGCGCACGACGACGCAGACGAACAGCGCATCCTGATCCTGGCGCCGCGCGGGCGCGACGCCGACGTGATCGAGGGCGTCGTCGGCCGCGCGGGTGTGGCGTGCGCCGTCGTGCCCACGTTCGCCGACCTGGCCAGCCAGGTGATGCGCGGCGCGGCGCTGGCGGTGGTGACCGACGAAGCGCTGGCCGGCGCCGATCTCGCGCCGCTGGCGGCGTGGCTCGAAGCCCAGGAACCATGGTCGGACTTCCCCTTCATCGTGCTGCTGTCGCACCGGATCGGCAAGGGCGACAGCGCACTGAAGGCGGCGCTGGCGGCCCTGGCCAATGTCGTCGTCCTCGAGCGCCCATTGAGCGCCGAGACCCTCGGCAGCGCCGCGGCCTCGGCGCTGCGCGCCCGCTACCGGCAATACCAGGCCCGGGAAATCCTGGTCGAGCGCCAGGCCGCCTCGGCGGAACTGGCGGCGCTGAACGACACCCTCGAAGCCAAGGTCGTGGACCGCACCAGGGCCTTGTCCCAGGCCAACGACCGCATCACGGCCGAGGTGATCGAGCGCGAGAAGACGCAGCAGACGATTTCCCATTACCAGAAGATGGAGTCGCTCGGGCGCCTGACCGGCGGTGTCGCCCACGACTTCAATAACCTGCTCAATGTCATCCAGGGCAGCATGGATCTGCTCCTGCTGACCAACTCGGACGAAGGCGTGCAGCGGCGCGCGGCCACCGCGAAGGCAGCCTGCGCGCGCGGCGCCAAGCTGACCGGGCAGTTGCTGGCCTTTGCGCGCAATCAGTCGCTCGACCTGCAGTCGCTCGACGTCGGCACGCTGTTCAGGAATGTCGAGGAACTGGCCAGGCCCCTGCTCGGCGCCCGCGTCGAGATCGCCTGCCACGTCGAGGCCGGCGCCGAATTTGTCGCAGCCGACGCGAACCAGATGGAGATGGCGTTGCTGAACCTGGCCATCAACGCGCACGATGCGATGGACGGGCAAGGCAGGATCACCTTCCGGGCCTCGTTGCCAGACCAGCTCCCGGCGCTGCTGGCGCCGGCCGACTACGTCAGGATCGACGTGTCCGACAACGGTCCAGGGATGTCGCCCGACATCGCGGCCAAGGTATTCGAGCCGTTCTTCACCACCAAGGGTGTCGGCAAGGGCACCGGGCTTGGCCTGAGCCAGGTGTACGGCATGGCGCAGCAATCGGGCGGCGTGGCGCTGGTCAACAGCGTGCCCGGCCAGGGCGCTACGATCGAACTGTGGCTGCGCCGCGCCAGCGCCCGGGTCGTCGAGGCGCCGCTGGCGAAGCATGCCGCGCACGCCCTGGCCGGCCTGGCCATCCTGCTGGTCGAGGACGACGACCTGGTGCGCGCCGGGATGGCGGACGCACTGGTCTCGTTCGGCTGCACGGTGTCCCAGGCCGGGTCCGGCGGCGACGGGATCCAGGCGTTACGTCGCGCCCGACCGGACATCTTGCTGACCGACTACCTCATGCCGGGCATGACCGGCGCCGAACTGGCGGCCGAGGCCCGTACGCTGTACCCGGATTTGCCGGTGCTGGTGGCGACCGGCTACGCCGATATGGGCGCCATCGAGGGCGCGTTGGGGATCAACGCGGTACTGCGCAAGCCGTTCCAGCTGGCCGACCTGGCCAGCGCCGTGGCGCGCGTGGCCGGCGCCCGGCGCGACTGCACGCAAGCCTAGGCGCCGCGCCGGCCCTGGCTCAGGGCGTGATGCGCACGTAATCGAGGTCGGCGAACGCGTCCGGCGCGCCGGTCACAAACACCCCGATCTGGGCCCCGACCCAGCGTCCCATGCTGGCGTCGAACGGCGTGCCCAGCGCCTGGTAGCGCACGCCATCCTCGCTGTACGAAAAGGCAACGCGCGCGCCCTGCCCCCCGGATTCCGGCGTGACATGCATGCGCAGCTGCGCGGCATACGCGGCCAGCGCCGGCCCCATCGTCTCGACGCATTCGCCGTCCAGTGCGCAGCGCACCGCGACCAGGCGCGGCTTGCCGGCGACGCGGCGCACGCCGAACCAGTCGCTGGCCAGGCCCATCACGCCGACGCCCACCTGGTCGCCGTCGCGGCGCGCGTGCAGCGCCACGCTGGCGGTCACGTCGAAGGCGGGGCCGGGGAACTTGTGGGTCAGTACCGACCCCAGCGAGCGCACCGGCGCCTGCGGCTGCGCGAACAGGCGCAGCATGCCGGGACGCGCGTCCAGCGCATGCCAGCCGGGCTGCGGATTGGCGGCCCATTGCCACTGGGGCGCCAGCACCGGCCCGTCGAATTCGTCGCCGACCGCCGGCGCCTGCCGGGCGAACGCGCCCGCCACCGGCTTGGCGTGTTCGCGCACCGGCTGCCCGACGCCCGGCGTGGCGGACGGCTCGCCGATCAGCGGCCAGCCGTCGACCCACTGCATCGGCTGCAGGTGCACCACCCGGCCGTAGGCGCGCCGGTCCTGGAAGTGGAAGAACCAGTCGGCGCCCTCGGGCGTGCGCACCCAGGCGCCCTGGTGCGGGCCGTTGATGACCGTGTCGCCCTGCGCCATGACGATCCGGTCTTCGTACGGCCCGTCGATGCGGCGCGAGCGGAACACCGACTGCCAGCCGTGTTCGACGCCGCCGGCCGGTGCGAACACGTAGTACCAGCCATCGTGCTTGTACAGCTTCGGTCCTTCGAGGGTGCGGTAGCCCGGCAGGCGGTTGCCGTCGATGACGACCTTGCCCCCGTTATCGAGCAGGCTGCGCCCGTCCGGCGCCATGCGGCGCAGGGTCAGCACGTTGTTGAATCCGGCGCGGCTCCTGGCCCAGGCGTGGATCAGCCAGGCCTGGCCATCGTCGTCCCACAGCGGGGCCGGATCGATGATGCCCTTGCCCGGCAACAGCAGGTGCGGCGTGGTCCAGGGCCCGGCAAAGTCGGTGGCGGTGGTGACGTAGACGCCGTGGTCAGGGTCGGGATGGAAGATCCAGAAGCGGCCGTCGTGGTGGCGCAGGCTCGGCGCCCACACACCCTTGCCATGCTGCGGGGTCTCGAACGTCGCCGGCGGCGTCAATTGCGCCAGCGCGTGGCCGACCAGCGACCAGTTGACCATGTCGCTCGATTCCAGCAACGGCAAGCCGGGGGCGTTGGCGAAACTCGACGAGACCATGTAGTAACGCGCGCCGACCCGAATCACGTCGGGGTCGGAATAGTCGGCGTGCAGCACCGGATTGCGGTAGCGGCCATCGCCCAGGTCCGCCGACCAGGGCGGCTGTGACGGCACCGCGCCCATGGCCTGCGTCAGGAAGCGTGTCATCGCGTCGATTGTCGGCGCCAGCCAGGGATCGAACAGCCAGAACGAATGGGGGGCGCCGTCGATGGAGACGGTATCGGTCGCGATGCCGTATTGCGCCAGTTGGGCGGCCAGCGCCTCGCGCCCGACCGAAAAACGTGGCGCCGCGCCGACGATGAACTGGACTGGCGGACTGTCCTTGCCGGCATGCGTCAGCGGCGAGGCGTCGCGCCACAACGCTTCCTTGTCCGCATAGCGCCCGCCGAACCAGGCGCCCGCGCTCGAGGGCTGCTTGGCCGGATCGTCCTCGTGGCGCCGCGCTTCGTCGGACGTGAAATCCGACAGCCCGTCGATGTTCACGATCGCGCGGATGTCATGAGGACAGGTCATGCCGACCAGCGCCGCAATCTGGCCGCCGGCCGAACCGCCGGCGATCGCGATGCGCCGCGGGTCGATGCCGTGGTCCTTCGCCTGTGCGCGCAACCAGTCCAGCGCCGCCTTGACATCGTCGACCGCCGCCGGATAGCGGGCCTGGCCCGACAGCCGATAGCTCACGGTGGCCGCCGCAAAGCCGCGCGCCGCCAGGCGCGCCGCCAATGGCGCCAGATTCGTGCGCTCGCCGCTGCCCCAGCCACCGCCATGCACCAGCAGCACCAGCGGCGCGGGCACGGCGCCCGGCGCCGGCAGGTACAGGTCGAGCGCCAGCGATTGCTCACCGCGCTGAACGTACGCCAGGTCCTTGCGCACCCGTACCGGCGCGGGCGCCTCGGCGCTGGCGATGCGGATGAATGGATACGCGCCCACCAGTTTTCGGTAGGTCGTTTCAGCGTTGTACGGCGCCTGCCCGGACGCAGGCGCGGCGGAGACGGAGGCAGAGGCGAAGGCGGCCAGCACGAGCGCAACGATCCGACCTGCGTGGTTCATAGGGAAGCGCCGCGGAACACGCAGCGCCGCTGCAAGGTGACCCCGGGAGCAAGCACGCTCAGGCCCGGGTAGCCCGGCAGATTATGCGCATTGATCGGATGGTCGACCGGCTCGAAACAGAAGAAATCACGTCCCGGCGGCACATACAGGATGAAGTAATCCATGTCGGCCTCGATCTCGAGCGCCACCCCGCGCGCCGGCCAGCACACGCGCGCCTGCCCCGGCCAGCCATCGAACACATGGTCGACACCATTCGGGGGCAGCGCGGCCGGCGTATCGAAGCGCCACTGCGGCGGAACCTCCGTGTGCGCGGCAGGCAGCTTGTCCGCCCCGCTCAGCCAGACACCCGCCGCTCTTGCCTGCAGTTGCGCGCCTTGCGGATCGGGCATCCACGGATGCAGGCCGATCCCGAACGGCAGCGGCCCGGTGCCAATATTGGTCACGCTGACGTCGACCAGCAGCGCCGCGCCCTCCAGCGTGTAGCGCAAGGTGGCGCCGTAGGAGAACGGCGCCGCATCCGGCCCGGGCCGCACCAGCGAGAGCGTCAAGGTGGCATCGGTATGCTCCGCGACCTGCCACGCCTGCTGCCAGGTATCGCCGTGGATCGGACACGGCTCCCCGGCGCGGTTCGGCGCCGGCACATGCTGCCTGCCGTCGAAGGCGAATCCGGATGGCGCCATCCGGTTCGACCACGGCAGCAGCGCAAAGCAGGCCAGTTGCGATGGCGCCGGCATGCCGGGAGCGTCGGCGGGCAACGCACGCAGCAGGGGCTGCGGCGCGCCGGATCCGAGCCAGTCCAGCCGCGCCAGGCCGCCACCGACCTGCGGGACGACTTCAGCCAGCAGGCTGGCATTGCGCAGTACCAGGCGCTCGAGCATCGACCTAGTACTGCGGCCCGTCGAGCAGGAACTTGCCGCCCTGGTACATCGTGGTGACGTCGTCCTTGTCCGGATAGCGCGAGGTGTCCGGGAACAGGTGGGCGAACCTGCTCGAACTGTCCTTCGGCTTGTAGCCGAGGTGCGAGGCCAGGCGGTTGTCCCACCAGACGCTGTCGTTGTCGGAAACGCCGTACACGACGGTGTAGCCGACGCGCGGCGCGAACAGCGCGCAGCGCAGCAGTTCGGTCAGATCGTCGTACGACAGGTAAGTGCTCATCATGCGCTTGTTGGCCGGCTCCGGGAAGCTCGAGCCGATGCGCACCGACACGGTCTCGATGCCGAAACGGTCGTAGTAATAGCGTCCCATCTGCTCGCCGAACACCTTCGACAGCCCGTAGTAGCTGTCCGGACGGGTCGGCGAATCGGCGTCGAGCACCGTGGTCACCGGGTGGTAGCCGATCGCGTGGTTCGAGCTGGCGAAGATCACGCGCCGGGTGCCGGCCTTGTGCAGCGCCTCGTACAGGTTGGCCACGCCGAGGATGTTCGCCTGCATGATCGGCTCGAACGGCTTCTCGGTCGAGATGCCGCCGAAGTGCAGCACCGCGTCCACGCCTTCCAGCAGCGCCAGTACCGCTTCCTTGTCGGCCAGGTCGCACTGCACCACTTCTTCGCCCGGGCCGGCCGGACCGAGATCGGCGATGTCGGACAGGCGCACCACCTCGGCCCACGGGCGGATGCGTTCGCGCAGCACCTTGCCCAGGCCGCCGGCGGCGCCGGTCAGCAGGATGCGTTTGAAGGGTTTTCCGGGTTTGTTGGCTTGCTTGTTGACTGCGTCGGTCATGTCTCTCTCTTCCTCGAAAATCGTTCAGGTCACCGGCGCCGGATTGAACAGCGCGAGTGCATTATGCAGCTTCCAGTGTTCGGCCCAGGTCTTGCGCCCACTGGCCACATCCAGGATCAGGCGAAACAGCTCCCAGCCGACGTCCTCGATGGTCGCGTCGCCGCTGGCGATGGTGCCGGCGTCCAGGTCCATCAGGTCGTGCCAGCGGCGCGCCAGCTCGGTGCGCGTGGCCACCTTGATCACCGGGACCGCGGCCAGGCCGTAGGGCGTGCCGCGCCCGGTAGTAAAGATGTGCACGTTCATGCCCGCCGCCATCTGCAGGGTACCGCAAATGAAGTCGCTGGCCGGGGTGGCGGCGTAGATCAGGCCTTTCTGGGTCAGCTTGTCGCCGGGCGACAGCACGCCGGTGATCGCGGTGGAGCCGGACTTGACGATCGAGCCCATGGCCTTCTCGACGATGTTCGACAGCCCGCCCTTCTTGTTGCCGGGCGTGGTATTGGCACTGCGATCGACGCTGCCGCGCACCAGGTAATCGTCATACCACTGCATCTCGCGCACCATCGCCTGGGCGACTTCAGGGCTGGATGCGCGCGCGGTCAGCTGGTCGATGCCGTCGCGCACCTCGGTCACTTCGGAAAACATCACCGCGCCGCCGGCCCGCACGATCAGGTCGGTGGCGAAACCCACCGCCGGATTGGCGGTCACGCCCGAGAAAGCATCGCTGCCGCCGCACTGCACGCCGACCACCAGGTCGGATGCCGGGCAGGTGACGCGGCGGCGCGCGTTCAGCTCCTGCAGGTGCTTCTCGGCGGTACTCATCAGGGAATCGATCATCGACATGAAGCCGACGTGCTGCGGGTCCTGCAGCGTCACCACCGACGGCGCGCCGTTGCCGATAGCGCCGTTACCAATAGGGATAGCACCGGCCGGGAACAGCCGCGCCGGCGGCAGCTTTTCGCAGCCCAGGCTGACGACCATCACGCTGTCGCCAAAGTTCGGATTGCGCGACAGGTTGCGGATGGTGCGGATCGGGATGTCGGCGCCCGGTGCGTCGATCGCCACGCCGCAGCCATAGACGTGTTCGAGCGAGACCACGTCCTCGACGTTCGGGTAGCGCGGCAGCAGCTCTTCGCGGATGCGCCTGACCGCGTAGTCGATCACGCCCGACACGCACTGCACGGTGCTGGTAATCGCCATCAGGTTGCGGGTGCCGACCGAGCCATCCTTGTTACGATAGCCCTCGAACGTGTAGCCTTCCAGCGGCGGGCCGGCATCGACGGCGTGGGTGCCGATCGGCAGGTCGTCGAGCGAACGCGCGGCCGGCATGCGCAGCACGCGCTCGGAGACCCAGCTGCCGCGCGGGATCGCGCCGTCGGCGTAGCCGATCGTCACGCCGTAGCGCGTCACGGCGTCGCCGTCCTGCAGGTCGGTCAGGGCAACCTTGTGGCCTTGCGGGACGCCCTCGATCAACACCAGGCCGTCCGGGAAGACGGTTCCGGCGGGCAGTCCGCCGTCGTTGACGACGATGGCCACATTGTCGCCGGCCTGCATGCGGATGGTGCGTGGAACTGGGGTGTTCATGGTTCGTGCCTGTCTCTGGCTAATGGGGAGGATCTTTTTCAGTATGCCATAAACAAATCGAATGCGGCTAGTCCACCTTGCGATTTTGGCCGGACCAAATTAAAATGGCCTGACCAAAACGCAGCAGCAGACTGAGTAGACCAGCGATCCACCGGAATCCGGCAATACAACAAAGCGATTGGAGACACATGAAAGGCCAACTGACCCTGCGCCTGCTCGCAGCCCTGATGGGCTGCGCGCTCGCCTGCGGACCCGCCCTCGCCGAGGGCAAGTACCGCAATCCCGACAACACCAACCTGGGCGACCCGGGTGAAGGCACCTACCCGATCCCGTACAAGAAGCCGGTGGTGGCCGAAGTCACCGCCCAGCTGCAGTCGATCCGGGCCTTCATGGACCGCGCCACGCCGACCCGCATCGTCAGCAAGCGCAGCGGCCAGCCGATCACCGACCTGAAAACCCCGGTGGGGGACGCGATCTTCGAACGCAGTGCCGGCGACTACGGCATCCAGGTGTACGAGATGGGCGTGGTGCATTCGGGCCTGATCAAGGCGGCGCAAGTCACCGGCGACAGCGGCTTCACCAGCATGACCCGCCGTCACTTCGAATTCTTCAACGCTACCCTCCCGTACTTCCGCGCCCAGGAACAGAAGTTCAAGCTCGAACGCGCCAACAGCTTCTCGCGCTTCCTCGATCCGCGCTCGCTCGACGACAGCGGCTCGATGTGTGCGGCGCTGATCCGCGCCCGCTTCGCCAGGGTCGGCCCCGACCTGAAACCGATGATCGACACCTGCAGCGACTGGGTCTATAAACGCCAATTCCGCCTGGAAGACGGCACCATGGCGCGCAAGCGTCCGCAGGAAGTCTCGCTGTGGGCCGACGACATGTACATGAGCATCCCGGCGCTGGCCGAGATGGGCCGCCTGACCGGCGACCGCGCCTACTTCGACGACGCGGTCAACAACGTTGTCGGCATGTCGAGCCGCATGTTCAACCCGCAGCTTGGCCTGTACACCCACGGCTGGCATGCCAACCACCAGGATGCACCGCGCTTCTACTGGGCGCGCGCCAACGGCTGGGCGGTGCTGGCGATGTCCGACCTGCTCGACGTGCTGCCGAAAGACCATCCGGGCTACCCGAAAGTGCTGGCCCAGCTGCGCGCCTCGCTCAAGGGCATCGCCGAACTGCAAAGCGGCAGCGGCCTGTGGCACCAGATGATCGACCGCAACGACTCCTACCTCGAAACTTCGGCCAGCGCGATTTTCACCTACGTGTTCGCGCACGCGGTCAACGAAGGCTGGATCAGCGCGACCACCTACGGCTCGATCGCCCAGACCGGGTGGAATGCCCTGTCGACCCGCATCAATGCCCTGGGCCAGGTCGAAGGCACCTGCGTCGGCACCACGCTGGCCAGCGACATGGTCTATTACTACCATCGCCCGACCAGCGTCGACGCCCTGCACGGCTACGGCCCGATGCTGCTGGCCGGCGCCGAGATCATCCGCCTGGTGAGCAACCCGGCCTTCGAGATCCAGCACAAGGTACGCACCTACCATTACCTGCCCAAGGGCGGGACGACCGACTACCGCGAACACCACTGATCCGGAGAGAATCGATGCAACGACTCATACTGGCAACCCTGCTGGGGGCGGCGCTCGCCCCTGCCGCCTCGACCGCCATCGCCGCCGACAAGGTCGCCGTGACCGTCCAGCACGACCTGGCCATCGCGCGTCCGTCGGAAACGATCACGATCGCCTGGAAGGACGTCAACGCCGCCATGCCGGGCGCCCTGATCCAGAAGATCGCCGTCAAGGACGCCGCCGGCCGCGTGCTGCCGCACCAGGTCACGAATATCGCGCCGCAGGCGAAGGACCCGAACAACGAAGGCATCGCCTACGGTGAATTGCTGTTCCAGCACAGCTTCGCGCCCGGCGAAAAGAGCGCGCGCTTCACCATCGAGCGCATCGACGGCATCGCGCCGCCGTTCCCGGTGAAGGCGTTCGCGCGCCAGGTGCCGGAACGCCTCGACGACTTTGCCTGGGAAAACGACAAGGTTGCGCACCGTACCTACGGTCCGGCCCTGGCCGCACCGGCGCCCGCGGGCGTGGTCAAGGAAGTACTGGTCACCAGCGGCCTGGATATCTGGTTCAAGCGGGTCGATTATCCGATCGTCGACCGCTGGTACAACAAGGGCCATGACCACTACCACAAGGACCAGGGCGAAGGCATGGACATGTACAACGTCGGCAAGTCGCGCGGCGCCGGCGGCACCGGCGTCTGGGACGGCAAGACCTTGTACACCGGCGTGAACTACGCCAGCCACCGCATCCTGGCGAATGGCCCGATCCGCGCCGTATTCGAGCTGCATTACGCGGCCTGGGATGCGGCCGGACGCCAGGTCAGCGAGGTCAAGCGCTTCACGGTCGATGCCGGCCAATGGTTCGACCGCATCGACAGCACCTTCGACACCACCGGCGACAGCGCCCCGCTGACCGTCGCAGTCGGCCTGAACCGCACGCCGGCCGACAAGGGCCAGGACGCGAAGATCACCACCGTGCGCGAAGGCAAACTGCTGTTGCAATGGGTCGAGCAGAAGAGCAATGACGCCTTCGGTACCGCGATCGTGCTGCCGAGCGCGGAGGGCCGCGTCCAGGATCCGCTCAACGACCTCATTCTCGCCAGGGCCACGCCGGGCAAACCGCTGCGCTACTACGTCGGCGCCGCCTGGAGCCGCGCCGGCGAGATCACCAGCCGGGCCCAATGGCAGCAGGCGGCGCAGGACATCGCGGCGCGCGACGCCAGCCCGGTGCGCGTGACGCTCGCGCCACAACCATAAGGACCGACATGCCATTCCAAGCAAAACGCCGCGCGCTGCTGCGCACCGTCCCTGCCGCCTCGCTGATGCTCTCGGGCGTGGGCGCCGCCCGCGCCGACCAGGACGGCGTGGCCGCCGCCGCTGCCGCTGCAGCAGCCGGCGCTGTCCGGTCCGATCCCTGGCAGCGCGCCGCCGACATCGTGGCGCGCTTCGCCACGCCACTTTCCTTCCGCAAGGAAGACTTCCCCATCACCGCCCATGGCGCCAGGCCGTGCACCCTGGTCAAGGTCAAGGGCCAGGTCGAGTCGCTGGTCGACGGCACGCTCGACACCCCCGCGCCCGGTTCGCCCGACGCCTACCCGGCCATTGCCGCCGCGATCGCCGCCTGCCACGCCAAGGGCGGTGGCCGGGTCGTGATCCCGAAGGGCGAGTGGTACTGCGCCGGCCCGATCGTGCTGCTGTCGAACGTGCACGTGCACCTGGCGGCCGGGGCGCGCGTGCACTTCTCGGCCAATCCGAACCATTACGCCCGGCATGGCGCGCACGATTGCGGCGCCAACGGCAAGCTGGTGCTGTCGCGCTGGCAGGGCAACGACTGCCTGAACTATTCGCCGATGGTGTACGCGTTCGAGCAGACCAATATCGCCCTGACCGGCGAAGACTGGACCAGCATCCTGAACGGCCAGGGCGGCGTGCCGTTCGAGCCGGGCTTCGCCGACCAGCCCGAATGCTGGTGGGACTGGAAAGGCCGCGGCAAGCCGGTGCGCACCCGCACCGAGGTCTACGCCAACCCCAACAACCCGCCCCTCGACAAGGCGGCGCCGGGCATCGACGCCAGGCTGCAGGCCAGTATCGAGGGAAGCGGCGGACGCTGGCAGACCGATTCGCGCTACCTGCCGGCGCTGTCCGAAGCCGGCGTGCCGGTCGAGCGGCGCGTGTTTGGCCACGGCCACTTCCTGCGCCCGTGCATGATCGAGTTCATCGGCTGCAACAAGGTACTGCTGCAGGGCTACCAGGTGAATGCCGCGCCGTTCTGGCTGCATCACCCGGTCAACTGCCGCGACGTCCTGATCCGGCGCGTCAACCTGGAAAGCCTGGGGCCGAACAGCGACGGCTTCGATCCGGAAGCCTGCGACGGCGTGCTGGTGGACGACTGCCTGTTCAACAATGGCGACGACTGCATCGCGATCAAGGCCGGCAAGAACGGCGACACCGGGCACGGACCGACGCGCAACGTGGTGATCCGCAACTGCGTGATGAACAGCGGGCATGGCGGCGTGACGCTGGGCAGCGAGATGGCCGGCGGGATCGAACACGTGTATGCCGAAAAACTCGAGTTCCGCAATATCCACTGGAAGAATGACCCGCTGAATACGGCAATCCGGCTCAAGACCAATATGAACCGCGGCGGCTTCCTGCGCCACCTGTACGTGCGCGACGTGACGCTGCCGAACGGCGTGGCGACCGAGCCACTGCTGTACAAGCCGCTCGCCGGCAGCAACGAGATCAGGGAACCGGTGCCCTCGAGCGCAGGGGCCATCGTCACCATCGACTGCGACTACGTGCCCGGCGACGACACGATGCGCATCCGGCCGCCCGAGGTGTCGGATATCGACATCCGCAATGTGCGCACGAAGAACGTCGATACCGGCAAGGGCAGCTATTCGTGCTACCAGGCCTTCGTGCTGCTGGGACCGGTGGCATCGAGCTTCAACGGCAAGCCGGGCACGCCGATCCTGCCGATCAGGCGGGTGCGCATCAGCGATTCGGACTTCGGCACGCCGCGCAACACGGCCAAGCCGTGGTTCCTGCACAACGCCGTCGACATCACGCTCGACAACGTCACCATCGCAGGCAAGCGCTACAGTCAAACCCTCAAGGGATAATGACCAACAGGTCAGGCCACTTTAAAAATATTTTTTATTTGGCCTGACCAAAATGTGTAAAGTTGCCATAGAATTCAAAAACTGGCCCGACCAGAAATAATAGGCAACACTGCGGCACCGGCATCAGACCGCACCGATAAAAACGCTTGGAGACAGCATGACCCCACGATCGCACCGCGCAGCCCTGCGCAAACTTACCCTGTGCCTGCTCGGCACCGCTTCCGTATCCGCCCTGTCGCTGGGTCCAGCGTTTGCCCAGGAGGTTGCCGCTTCGCCTGCCGGCGCGCCACCAGAAGCGCAAACCGTCGTCGTCACCGGCCTGCGCGCCTCGCTGGAAAGCGCCCTGAACGCCAAGCGTAACGAAAACGGTATCGTCGACGTCATCAAGTCGGAAGACATGGGCAAGTTCCCGGACACCAACCTGGCCGAGTCGCTGCAGCGCGTGCCGGGCGTGGTGATCGACCGCGACGCCGGCGAAGGCCGCAGTATCACCGTGCGCGGCCTGGGCCAGGACTTTACCCGCGTGCGCATCAACGGCATCGAAGGTCTCGCTACCACCGGCGGCACCGACAGCTCGGGCGGCACCAACCGCGGCCGCGGCTTCGACTTCAATGTGTTCGCGTCCGAACTGTTCAGCGCCCTCACCGTGCGCAAGAGCTCGTCGGCCGACGTCGATGAAGGCTCGCTTGGCGCCACCGTCGATTTGCAGACGCTGCGCCCATTCGACCTGCGCGGCTTCAACGCCACCGTCGCCCTGAAAGGCAAGTACAACGACGGCAGCGAAAAGACCGACCCGCGCGCCGCCTTCATGATCTCGAACACCTTCTTCGACCGCAAGGTCGGCGTGCTGGTTTCGGGCGCCTACTCGAAACGCCGCGTGCTCGAAGACGGCTTCAGCACGGTGCGCTGGGATAACGGTCCGTCGTCGGGCGGCTGGTGCGCGCCGCAAGGCATGGCCGCCAATCCGGCCAACTCGACCGCCACCACCTGCGGCCCGGCCGCGCAAGGCGCCGAGCGCCTGCCGGGCACGCCGCAGAATATCGCCGCCTACAACGCCGCCAGCGACCCGAACAACTTCCACCCGCGCCTGCCGCGCTACGGCCGCCTGACCCACGACCAGGACCGTCTCGGCCTGACCGGTTCGATCCAGTGGCGCCCGCAGCGCGGCACGCTGCTGACCTTCGACATGCTGTATTCGAAGCTCGACGCGACCCGCCAGGAAGATTTTTTGCAGGCGACCTCGTTCAGCCGTAGCGCCAGCCAGGGCGGCAAGCCGCAGGTCGGCGTGCTGGAAACCGAGTACGCGCCGAACGGTTCGCTGCTGTTCGGCCGCTACAACAATGTCGACATCCGCTCCGAGCAGCGCTTCGACGAACTGAAGACCACCTTTACCCAGCCGACCCTGACGCTCGAACACAAGCTGAGCGACACCTGGAGCATGAGCGCCAAGCTGGGCCGTGCCGAATCGAAGTTCCGCAATCCGGTCCAGACCACCGTCACGCTCGACGCGCTGAACGTCGACGGCTACAGCATCGATTTCCGCGGCAACAGCCGCCGTCCGGTGATCAGCTACCCGTTCGACGTCAACGGCAACGCACTGGGCCTGATCGGCGTGCCGCAGGTCGCCAGCGGCACCCAGCCGACCACGGTGCCCAACACCACCACCAGCGAGATCCGCATCCGTCCACAGGGGACCGACAACGTCAACAACGTCGGCCAGTTCGACCTGGCCTGGGAAGCGAACGACAACCTGACCTTCAAGGGCGGCGTCAACAGCAAGAAGTACAGCTCGGACACCTACGAGTTCCGCCGCGTCAACCAGAACGACACGATCTTCGCGCCAGCCGCCGGCGCCACCGGCTTGACCACCAATATGAGCAACTTCGGTGGCGGCATGGGCCTGCCAGCCGGTAACGCCACCGGCTGGGTGGTGCCGAACCTGCAGGCGATCGCCGCTGCCTACGACATCTACTGCAACTGCATCAAGAGCGGTCCGGCCGGCGGCCCGGGCGACTTCACCCTGTCGTCGATCGAGAACGGCAATGCGCGCGGCAACAACCGCTCGGTCACCGAGAAGAGCAACGGCCTGTACCTGATGGGCGAATTCCGCTACGACCTGTGGAACATCCCGGTGCGCGGCAACTTCGGCGTGCGCCACGTGAAGACCGAACTCGAAACGCTGGGCTACCAGGCGGCCGGCGGCGGCACCGCCGTCAAGGTCGAACACGACTACAAGGACACGCTGCCGTCGTTCAACCTGACCGCGAACCTCACCGACGAATTCATCGTGCGCTTCGGCGCGGCCAAGGTGATGACCCGTCCGCAACTGGGCTTCCTGTCGCCGGGCGGCAGCATCGCCACCACCGGCAACCTCTCGATCAATTCGGGCAACCCGTTCCTGAAACCGTTCCGCGCCAAGACCTTCGACACCAGCTTCGAGTACTACTTCGCGAACAAGGCCTTCGTCGGCCTGGGCCTGTTCCAGAAGAACATCGACACCTATATCCAGAGCCTGCGCACCAATGTGGCGTTCAGGGATTCGGGTCTGCCGCTGTCGCTGCTGCCGGCCAACTTCACGGGCGAGGAAGTGTTCCAGCAAACCCTGCCGGTGAATACCGACGGCGGCAAGCTGAAGGGCTTCGAGCTGAGCTACCAGCAGCCGTTCACCTTCCTGCCTGGCTGGGGCAAGAACTTCGGTACGCTGCTGAACTACACGAAAGTGTCGTCGAAGATCGAGTACCTGGTGGCGCCGACCGGCGGCGCGACCATCACCGACGATCTGCTGAACCTGTCGCCCAAGTCGTGGAACGCGACGTTCTTCTATGACGACGGCAAGTTCAGCGCGCGCGTCTCGGGCGCCAAGCGCTCGGGCTTCGTGACCCGCGTGCCGGGCCAGAACAACAACGATGTCGAGGGCAAGAACGAAACCTTCAACGTCGATCTGTCGCTGTCCTACAAAGTCAACGAGAACCTCGAATTCACGCTCGAAGGCGTGAACCTGACCAACGAAGAAAGCGACCAGTTCATCAGCCGACAGCGCGACAGCGTGGTGGTGAACAACGTGACCGGGCGCGAGTACCTGTTCGGCCTGCGCTACAAGTTCTGACCGGTTGCTGGTGTCTCCTCGGCCCGCGTTCGCGCGGGCTTTTTTTTGACTTTTATTCCGTTAACGGCCGCTCTTCTCGACGGTAGAAATCAACGATGCCCCGCACTCGGTCTTGTGTCCTTCGAACGCGGTCGGAACGCCATCGATGAGAACCTCCGGATCGCCCTCGGCGATCTTGCATACGCCGTGACCCGGTAGCGGACAGGCGCACAGATCGCCCTTGCGGGCAATCGCCACGCCAAGGGCCTTGCTATTCGGCGAAGCCGAGATAACCTGCCCGCCATGGGACGTGGGATCGTTCAAGCGAATGACCTTGCGCATGGAAGTTCTCCTGTCCAGGCTGAACATCAGTTGGAATAACCCTGCATGCGGAAGGTTTCGTCGTGCCGGATGCCCCACCACATCAGGTAGGCGTTGTTTTCGCCGCGCGCCCGGAACCAGGGCTTGTCCGCCATGACCGGGCGCACCGTCTCCGGTGGCGTGACCAGCACGGCGGTGGCGTGGGCCGGATCGGTGGTGCCGGCGACCAACACGTTCTTGCCGAAATGGTTAGCGTAGGCAATCCCCAGCGCGACGTTGGTCAGCGCCGTTCCCGCACCCATGTCTCCGAGGATGGAGGGCGTGTTGAACGCCTGCTTCATGTAGTCGAAGGCCGGCACGTCCAGTGCCAGCACATGCGCCAGGTGGCGCATCCGTTCACCCGAATCCGGATGGCTGCTGTTGGCGTCATGGATCACGTAGCCAATCTCGGACACACTCTTGCCGGCATTGGCCGCTGCGCCGGCCAGCGTGGCGCGCCACGCCTCGGCCACGGCCACGGCGGGGATACGCTCCTGCGCCGCGAACGTGGCGCTCGCGTTGTCGACCGGACGGCCGATCCACGCTAGCGCAGCACGCTCGGTCTTGTAGTGGGGGCCGGCCAGCACCAGCAGGACGATGTTCTCGTTGAGCTGATCTTCCTTGGGCGGGTAGCTGGGCGAGTCCCAGTTCATGGCCCAGACGGTCTGGTCGGGGTGGGCCTGCAGGTAGTCGATCGCGGCGCCGAGTGACGTGAAACCGGCATTCGGGCCGCCCGTTGTCACGCGCACGTCGGGAGGCGCGCTGCTCGACCAGGCTGTTGGAAAGTTGGGATTGCCGATCATGAAGGTCATCTCGAAGGCAGCGCGGACATGGCTTGCCGCCAGCTCCGGATCGAGTCTGAGCGCAGGCAAGGCGTATTCGATGTGCATGCCCGCCAGCTCGCGCCGGGTACGTTTGTCCCTGACCGAATGGGCGTTATAGAAATAGCGCGAGCTGGAAAAATACTTGTCGTGGTAAGGCTGGATCAGCTGATCGACATATTTGTGGTGAAAACCCACGAATGTCTCAGTACCGTCATTTCCTGCCGCTAAACCGCCGATCGACTGGAGCGTGGAAAACATCTTGGGGTCGGTTCGCACCATGTCGTCGTTCTGGTTGGGTGCGGCCAGGCCAAGGGTCCACAACAATTGCCATTCGGTTGAGTAGTCGCGGCGCTGCAGGGGATTGAGCCATTGCACGCCGACCACCTGCGCCATGAAGGGCGACGGCGCGGCTGCTACCGGCGCGGGTAGCAATGCAGCCGACGCTGCGGGTGTCTGCGCGCAGGCGCTCAGCAAGGCTAGCGTGGCAACGGCAAACAGAGCAGGCATGGCAAGCAGGCGCTTCATGGTATCTCCATTGGACAGGACAGGGATGGTGTCGGCCGCGACGAATGCGGAAAATACAAGCGCGACGGCAGTCGCAAGCAGAAAGGCAAGGACGGCCCAGCCGACACGGCGTGGGCGGGAGGCGATCAATGCGTTCATGCGCCGTCTCCGTTATTGGCATGCGTACTCGGGCCTCGTGGAGGATGCTCGCGCACGTCGACGATCTTGTCGGGCATGCGACCCTCGCTGCCGGCGCCATTCGCCCACGCGAATACTGACAGCCTCTTGAACAAGCCGGTCATGAAATATTCCTGGAAAACCTTGTTCACATCGTCATAGCCCAAGCCATGGAGAAAACGCCAGTCAGCAGCGATTCTCAACTTCCTCAAATCCTGATCCAGGATGTGGCAATGCCCGACGGCGACGTCGTAGGCGAGCGCTTGTTGCGCATGCATGGGATTGGTCATGATCGTCGAATGGTCGGTTGCATGGGTGTCGACCGTGGCGGCCAGGAAGGTCTTGATCTTGCTGTTGCGCCACGCCGTATACTCGGCGCTGGCCGATTCAGGGTTGTCTTCGGCTTCCACATGCTGGGCGGTTTTGTCGACCAGTCCCTCACGCCTGGCCTGCATGCGCAGGCGCGCATGGTCTTCGTAGCGCAAGGAACTCTCGGTGGCCACATCGCCCATCGCCGCGTCGGACGCTTCGCGCGCTGCGCCGGATTTGGCGCGCATCGGCCGGTCGCCCGCGTACGGGTCGCCGGCCTCGCGTACACGATCCTTGTCGCGCGCCTGGCCGGGAGCGTCGTAGCCCTGGTCGAAGGCCGCGGTCGCCGGGCCGTACCTGCCCACCTGGGGCGCAAACGGCGCAGGCAGGTCGGGGCCGTCGAGCGGAATTTGCCAGTCCTTGGCCGGCACCGCGTTGATCCGGATGCCGGCCAGCGCCACCGCCGCGATCATGACAGGCGCGGTCACCACGGTCAGAATCTTGCCCACGATGCGGCCCTGGTTCGCGGCCAGCCCCTTTGCCACCGAGTAGCGCGCCTTCAACGATTCGGGCATCCAGAATTGCGCGCTGCCCGGCAGCGGCTGCCGATGGTGGTCGCGCCAGTAGTGATAAATCCCCTTGGCGCCGACGGTGTAGCCTTGCGCGAAGACGCGCTGGCAGAAGATGCCGCTGCCGCCGGCGGCATCGATCTCTTTCTGGTTAAGGCCGCGCCAGCCGATGCCAATGATCGAGGTCGACGAAATCACCTGGTCGTGCGGGTTGCAGTACAGGGTCACGCGCCCGGTCGTGGCCGGCGGCGCACCATGGCCGTGGGCGAGGCGGTCGCTGGCGATCCCGAAGCCGTGGGCGGTGTTGGCCATGAACCGGTCGATGGCTTCGGCATCCTGGGGCCGCGCGGCGGGTTGGCGGATGATGTCGAAGAAAGCGCGCAGCGTGCCGATGCGGGCTGCCAGGCTCTGGCGGCCGGTACCGCCCTGCCGGTCCCTGACATCACTCGCACTCCAGTCCTCGGTGAAATTCGACTCCGCCAGGCTGTAAGGGGGATTGCACAGCACATAGCTGTCGGCCACGCAGCGGCCGGCCAACCCGGCCGAATCGCGTGCCTGGGGCAAGGCATCGCCCAGGAAGGCTGCTGCCATGCCGACCATATTGCCCTGACTGTGGCAGACGATGGTAATCGGAACGTCCGCCTGGCAGCGGCGGATCGACTCGACCAGCCTGGCCAGGCGCAGCGCGGCCAGCACATAATACGGCCGCGGCGGACAACTGAAGACGATGCGGTCGTTGGTCGGGTTCAGGTGCTCGATCTGCATCCACAGCAGCAGGTTTTCCGAGATGCCACCTGTCCACAGGTCCGGCAGCGACGTGCAGCCATTCGCAAACGGCCCCCCGCCCCAGTAGTTGTGCTCGTTCAGGTAGATGCCTTCGCCAAACTGCTGCAACTCCTCCGCGCTGGCCTTGTAGCCCCAGCGGAAGCGGATCACCGGCGAAAAGTGGCCGTCCTCACCAACGAAGTTCTTGTGAGACATTTTTGGACTGATGAACCCGTTGTCTGTCAGTTCCCGCAGGTAGTTCGCCGGGGTCAGTTGACCGCCCTCGGCCGTGGGATAGGCGATGTGCTCGTCACAGCGCTTGAGGCGCTGGTTCAGGCCCGCACACAAGCCCTGCTCGGCCGCCGCATACCATTCGCCATCCGAATTGACGCCATGCACGAAGATGACGATGCCGGGTAATGGCGCGCGCATGATGGCGTCCAGGTAGCCGCCATTGAGCCAGGTCACGCCGGTCTTGCGGCCCACGACAATGCCTTTTTCCCCATAGCCCGTCTTTTCAGGCATTGCCTCGTCCGCTTCTGGATTGCTCATGGTGTTTCCTCGGGTGAGATGGAATGCTGCGCCGCGCACGCATCAGCGCAGCGGCGCCCGGAAGATCGCCGTCAACTGCTGCATGTGGTCGGCCTCGGTATTGCCGGCCGCACCGGCGGCGTCGGTGGTGCCCGGCACCGGCGCGGCGCCGTCACGCCGAAGGGAAAGTTCCATGTCCTTGACGGGCTGGCCATCGCTCGCGCGCAGCAGGCGCGGGGTGCGCGAGAAGGTGCCTTCGCTGAAGGTAGGCAGCTCGGCCTGCTTGCTGGCCGGACCATCCCAGTGGTGCCCGGCGGTCTTGACCTGCATCGGCCCGGGGCCGCCGATTTCCGGCGCGCCGCCCTTCAGGCTCAGGTAGGCGCCGGCAGCGTTGATCAGCACGATGTCCTCGGCCATGATGATCACGCGGCCCTTGGCGCTGATCCTGACGTCGCTGGCCGCATCGATCTGCGTGCTGTCGTGCTGGCTTTGCAGCAGCAATTTTCCGTGGTTGGCGATGGCCGTCAGCCCTTCCTGCTGGGCAAACAGCGACATCCCCTTGCCGGCGTTGACGTTGACACGCTGGCCGGCGGCAAACTGCAGGTGGCCCTGGGCGACGCTGTCGATATTTTTTGCGGCATAGCTGACGATGGTCCCGGCGCTGGCAAAACTGATCGCGTCCGGCGCGGTGACGCCAATCGCCGCCGCCCCGCCTGCACCGCCAGGGGCGGTGTTGCTGCCCTGCTCCCAGTCCTTGATGGCGGACTGCACCTCGCCTTGCGCCTGTTCGTCGATGGGCATGGCCTGGTGCTGGGCGGCGAATTTTCCCAGCGACCGAAACAGCGCGAGGCAATCTTCCATCAGTGCGAGATAGTCGGCGCGGTCGAGCTGCTTGCCGCCGCCGTCCAGGCGCTTCCATGCCGACAGCAACATGCCCTTTCCGGCCCGTAGTGCGAGTTGGGCATCGGTAGTCAACTCGGCCCCTTCACCGCGGGGGGCACCGCGGCCCTGGTCGCGTGGCGTCGTCAGCCAACCCAAGTTCAGTTCGCTACGGCCATGGTCACTCGCCAGCTGCGCATTGATCTGGCCGGTCGTGTCGTCGAAGCGCAACTGGTTGCTCCGGGCGCCCTTGATTTCCAGGCTCTTAATGCCAGACAGGTATTTGTTACCCGGTAAGTCGCCGGCCCCCAGGTAAGGCGGGCGCGCCAGCATGTTGTACAGCTGGCCGATGATGATGGGCTTGTCGGGGTCGCCGCCCAGAAAGCCGATCAGCACCTCGGTACCGGGGCGCGGCAGCGCCAGGGTGCCAAAGTGCATGCCGCTGCCGGTGCCGGCCCAGCTGCTGGCCACGCGCACCCAGGCGGAGTCGCGCTCGGACCCCGAGGCACCGGCGCCCTCGGCGTGCGCGTGGTCGGCCTCGCGCATGGCGGTAAAGCGCACCTTGACGCGGCCCTGGACGTCGCAGTGGACTGCTTCGCCAGGCGCGCCGACCACGATGGCGCTTTGCAGCTGTGCCTGTGGCACGTCAGCGCGCGCGTCCCAGGCCGGCGCGAACGCGATGTTGCGCCGTACGCAAGTCAGGCGGCACTGGAAGCGGAACTGGCCCGCGTCGAACCAGTTCTGTGCAGCCAGCGGCAAGCCGGCGGCGTCGGTGCTCCAGAGGTTTCTTGCAAACAGGCGCTCGACGCGGGCGTCGAAGCCCTTGGGCAGGTTGTTCTGCGCGGTGATGTGCGAAGCGAGCACGACGAACTCGCGCTCGGCATCCGGATGGGTGTCTATCTCGGGGTGACCGGCCAATGTGAAATACTCGCCGGCAGTACAGTCGCGCACGCCGCCCTCGGCGTGGAAGCACTTGGCCTCGAAGTCCGAGCGGGCCAGCGCCTGCCGGGCCAGCGCGTCGAGGTCGTCGTAGGTGTCGCGTACGTGTGGCGCCTCGACCAGATACTGGTCCAGCGTGGCGACCAGCTTGCCTCCCCTGCCGCCCTGGTCGGCGGCGCTGGCGACACTGGCGCTCATGAAGTCGGTGCCGCGCGGATTGGCGTAATCCCAGCTGTGGCGGCTGATGCGGCCCGGGCGCAGGCTGCGCACCGCGCCAAAAGCGGTAATCGAGTCGCGCTCTTCGGTGGCGCTGTCGCGGTGAAAACGGATCGTGCCGGCGCTGCTTTGCCTGAGCCGCCTGGCGTCCTGGAACAGCACCATGGTGTGCGCCGGGATCGCGGCGGCGCTGCCATCCGCGTCAAGTGCGCCCGCGGCGTCGGCGCGACCGGGGCGGAAAAACCACGAAACGCCGCGGCGCCTGAGCAGGCGGCGCACGAACGCGCCAGTGCCTTCGTTGTACTGCACGATCTGGGCGCGCACCGGATAGTCGCGCAGGCCCAGCGCCGTCTCGACCTCGAATTCAAACATCGCGGCCAGGCTCGGATTGGCGCGGCGCGCCTCGCCGAGCACGGTCTTGACGACATCGAGTTCGCTCTGGTCGCGAAACACGCGTGTCCCGACATCGAGGTCCAGGATGGCGAGCGCGTCGCGCATCACCAGCTGGTAGCTGGCCAGGCCGCCGTCGCTTTCGCCGGCGCTGGCCTCGGCGACGATGCCGCAGATGCTGCGTAGTTGCCCCTGGTCGGTGACGATCTGCACTTGCGCGGGCAGGCCGATCAGCGTTTTAAGGGGCAGTTGCGCGTCCAGCGCCAGGCAATAGATGCGCATGTCGATGCCGTCGCAGACCGCCTCGACGCCTTCGATTCGCTGTGGCAGCAGCACGTCACCGGCCACGCCGTCCGGGAAGCCCAGCTGCATGCGCAGCGGCCGGTTGCTGGCGGTCAGAATGTTGCCGAGTTGCGCGGCGCCGTCAAAATCATCGTCATGGTCCATTGCTTGGCTTCCAGTCAAAAGGCGATCAGGTAACGGGCAGCTTCAAGGTCCCACGCTTGCGGTGCGGTGAGCAGGACGCAGGCGCGGCCGAGCCGCGCGCGGGTGTCGAGGGCGGCCGGCCGGATGTCGGCCGCCCGTAACACGGGACGCACCTCGAATGCCACGGCCGGCATGGCGAACAGGGCCAGCATTTCCCTGAGCGCGCGGCTGGCGCTGCCGCAGGCAAGGAAACGGTCGAAGTCGGCGCGCGAGAGTGGGCCCAGCCACAGACGCACCAGGGCGGCGCGGCGCCAGTAGCGGGGACCGAGCATGTTGCCAAAGCCAAGCACATTGTTTCGCACGCCAAGGACGGTGCGGTTGCCGTTGCCGATATCGACCCAGCAGCCGACCAGCGGCTGGCAGCGCACCGGCACGCCGAAATAGTCCGCCAGCACACCGGCGATCATGTCGCCCTGGATGGGACGATGCCGGATCAGCGCGGCGTACCGGGCGGCGACTTCGTCGGGCAGCGCCGACGCGCTCGCGCCCTCTTCCGCAGCGCCGGCCCGGCGGCGCCGACGCCGGCCGGCAAGGGCCAGTTGCGCCTCGAGAAATCGGTCTCGGCCATCGGCGTCGGCGCCGGCTTCGATGTGGCAAGCGGCCCAGGCCCGGTAGAACAGGACCATCATGCGGTGCGAAAAGGTATCGAAGAAGGCGCGGCCGGCCTGGGTCTTGTCAACAGCGATCTGTTCGGCGATGGTGGCGGTGTAATCGTAGGGCAGCACGCCTTTCACACCCAGAAACCCCATGAAGGCCGGCGTGAGGCGGATATGGCGCAGCCGGCGCATGGCCGGCGCGATCGTCCGTTGCGGCGCTTCCGGCGGCGTCGTTGTCGGCGTTTCCAGGGTGTCGGCGTCGATGGTGAGCGCTTCGATCTGGCTGGGCGGATACGCCAGCGCAACGGTGTTTTGACAGCGCAGCACGGTCTCGAGCGTCTTGCCGTGCGCCGCCCCGTCACGCCGCAGCCAGAGGTCGATCAGGCGCACCGCCTGAAAAAAATGGAAGCGGAATGGTTGCTCGATCAATCGATCGATCAGACCAGTGTGCGCGCGCCGCTGCGTGGATGGCATCGGATCAGCTCCTTTCCGCTTGCTTGCGAAAAAACAGTCAGTTGGGTGAAGCTCTGGCAGTGCACGTACAGGCCCAGAAAGTGGTCGAGCACCGAGACGAACAGATCGATGCCGGTGCCAGCGAAGGCGTCCTCGTCAAGCGTGACTTGCACCGCCAGGCCATGCACCAGGCTGCTGTGACCGTCGTCGCGCATCCAGACGCTCGTCTCGTGCTGTTCCATGGCGACGATGCCGGCGATCTGACGCTGCGATACCGGCGACTGCGGCAAGTCGTACAGCATCAGCGTTTCCTTCAGCAGGTCCAGGCCATCGGGTGAGAGCGCGCAGTGACTGAGCGACAAGTGCGCAATCAGGCGCCACTGGTCCTGGGCGTTGAAGCGGTATTGCGGCGTTGGCCGACGCAGGAAGCGCAGCGGATAGCAATCGGTAGCCTGCTCGAGCTTCAGGTCGCCACCCGCGGCGCCATAGCGCAGGCGGCTGGGCAGGTCGCGGTTGGTGCAGGTGCACGCGATCGACACGCTGGCGTCGGCAATGGCCAGTGGATCGAGGTCCAGGTCGACCAGGGCGATACGCATTGCGTGACCCGGATGGCGCAACGCTGCAAGCTCGTCGCGGCGAACCACGTAATAGCGGCCGCTGCGGCCACCGGCCTCGCCATGGCGCAGTGAGTAATACGGGCGAAATTCGGTCAACGTCTGCCCTTGGCGTGATGTCTGTACCGAGGTCACCCTGTCGACGCTGTAAATGTCGCAAGATTCGGCGCAATTGCCATCGGCGATCAATGGATAGTCAGGCGCCGTGTGGGTCAGCGCGATCGGGCAGGCAGCGTGTTTGAACAGGTTCACGACCGGTGTGCAGCCAAGGAGAAAATTGTCGCTCGACAGTTGGCCCAGGGCGCGTCCAGCGTGCCCATCGGCCGGCACGCCAGCCAGGCCGAGGTGCAGGGTCAGGCGCCGGCAAGCGCCCGTCACGTGGGGCGCCAGCGCCGCCCAGTCGATATCGAAGAAACTGAATTTTTCGGGATGCACGAAATATTCGGTCAGCAGCAGATAGGCGGGGTGCGACACACCACTACGCGGCAGCACCGCCTCGTGCGCGGCGAATCCCACCCTCCCGAGCGGAACGGTGCGCAATGCCAGGCAGGTTCCGTCGATTTCCAGATAGGCCGACTTGGCGTGGATGAACAGCACGTCGCGCGTCAGCGCGCCCAGCGACGGTTCGGCATCGATGAAAACGCGCAGGTGGTCGAGCTTCACTTGCGACAAGTCCAGGTTGGCCGCCCTGGATTCGATGTCGATGGAAAGCACGGTGGTGACAGCGGCAGGCCGCGGCAGCGTTGGCGGCAAGTCGAAACAGGGACGAAACGCCACCTTCGCCAGCACCACGGGTGTGAGCGGCACGTCGTACACGGTGCGAAACCGGCACACGGGCCCATCGGCCGAGCGCGCCACCAGGGAGGCGCCACGCGCAATCAGGCCAGACGAGGTCATGGTGTCGAGACCCGCGCCCATATCGACGCGCACGATCGCGGTCGAGGGGAAGGGTTGCAAATAGTGAGGGTAGTTGACCTGCAGCAGTGCCTCAGACACTTTGTGATCATTGTCATCGATCAGCTTGGCGATGCGGGCGTTCGACAGGGCTGTTGCCTGGATGAAGCGTTCGACGTGCGGGTCGTCGCTTTGACCTCCCTGCATGCCCAGTTGGCCGGCCTGGGCGGGAAATTCCGCGGCGAACTCGACGCTGAACGACTGCATGGTGCTCAGTTCTCGCTCGTAATACAGGCGGATCGCCTTCAAGAATTTCTTCATCGGTCACGCTCCAGCGATCCGCGAATGGCGTACTGCAGCGTCGACGGTTCCAGCATGATGTCGAACTGCACGTGGTCATCATCGGCCAGCGCGCGCAGCTGACCAGAGATGGCAAAACTGAGCCGGTTCACCATGCCGGTTTCCTCGACCAGCCTGGCCCGCACCTGCGCCAGGCGTGGCTCATGGCGCGCAATCGCGGCGGTCAGCAAATCGCAGATTCTCTTCCGATCGGCGCTGCTGGTGAGGCAAAGCTGGGCGAAGTCGGCCAAGCCAAAGTTCACGATCGATTCTCTGCAGGCCGGGTAAGCCGCCAGCTCTTCCCGCGAGAAGGCAACGCGGGTGTTGAGCAACGATTCAAGGTCGCGCGCGATGGCGTCCTTGTATTGCGCCAGCGTCAGTTGAGGCTGCCGCCGTTCCGCGGGGGATGCAGCGACGGGGTCAATCAGGCGGTCCCACACACTGGAAGTCAACGCGGCCATGGTCACGCTCCGATTTTCGCTTGGTGATCGGTTCCTGAAGCAGGGATGACGCGGTCGACACGCCTCGGCTTGGTATTCTCGACTTTGCTCGGCTCTGCCCGGCTGCAGTTTTACTGAAAGGCAATTATTGCGCCGGCACACATGGCGGGTCTGCGCAAACGCAAACGCCATACCACTTGGCACCCGATCCGATACACGCGTGGATGATTTCCAACGCCCGTCCGAGCGCAATCGCCGTGATCGTCCGAAGGGCGGATCCCGAGGCTGGCGTTATCAGAAGCGCTCCTCATCCTCATCGGACGGCCCGGCCAGATTCTTACTCTCACGTAGTTGAGCTACAATCGATGGACTACTGGCGAGCGCCCGACACAAGCGTCCACAAACACCTGTCAACGATAAAAACCCATGACCACATCGACCGAACAAGATACCGGCCTCCCCCTCGACATGACCATCTTCGGTGGCATGGGCGACCTCGCCATGCGCAAGCTGCTGCCGGCCCTGTACATGGCTTACCTGCACGGCAACCTGCCGGCCTCGACCCGCATCCTGTCGACCGGCCGCCAGGAATATGACCGGGCCGCCTATCTTGCCTTCGTCGAAGAACACTCGCGCTCGTTCATTACCGAATCCAATTTCAACGACAAGACCTGGGCCGGCTTCCTCGACCTGCTGGTGTACGTGCGCCTGGACGTGCAGGCCGCGCCCGATTTCGCCGAACTGGCCAGCGCCTCGCGCGATGGCGCCCAGCGCGTGTTCTATCTGGCCACCGCGCCGTCGCTGTTCACGATGATCTGCGACAAGCTGGCCGCGACCGGCCTGGTCGACGCCAACGCGCGCGTGGTGCTCGAAAAACCGCTGGGCCGCGACCTGGCCTCGGCGGTCGAGATCAACGAGGCGGTGGGCAAGCATTTCGCCGAGTCGCAGATCTACCGGATCGACCATTACCTGGGCAAGGAAACCGTGCAGAACCTGATGGTGCTGCGCTTCGGGAACTCGATCCTGGAACCGCTGTGGCGCGCGCCGAACATCAAGAGCGTGCAGATCACGGTGGCCGAGGAAGTCGGCGTGGGCAGCCGCGCCGGCTTCTACGACGGCGCCGGCGCCATGCGCGACATGGTCCAGAACCATCTGCTGCAACTGCTGTGCATCGTGGCCATGGAGCCGCCGACTTCGCTGTCGCCGGACGCCGTGCGCGATGAAAAACTCAAGGTACTGCGCTCGCTGCGCCGCATGTCGCTGGCCGACATCGCGCGCGACACCGTGCGTGGCCAGTACACGCCGGGCGTGAGCGGCAACCAGGCGGTCAAGGGCTACCACGAAGAGAGCAACGTGCCGCCCGAGAGCCACACCGAAACCTTCGTCGCGCTGCGCGCTCACATCGACACCTGGCGCTGGTCGAAGGTGCCGTTCTACCTGCGTACCGGCAAGCGCATGCAGCGCCGCTCGTCCAAGATCGTGGTCGAATTCGCCAATCCGCCGTTCCCGCTGTTCCCCGAGTCGCCCGGTGGCGTCGCCAACCGGCTGGTGATCGAGCTGCAGCCCGAAGAAGCGATCAAGCTGCAGATCATGGCCAAGCAGCCGGGCAGCGGGATGGAGATGCAGCAGGTCGCGCTGAACCTCGACCTGCAGTCGGCCTTTGCCCAGCGCCGCGCCGAAGCCTACGAACGCCTGCTGATCGACGTGGTGCGCGGCCGCCTGACCCACTTCATGCGCCGCGACGAGCTCGAAGCGGCGTGGGAATGGGTCGAGCCGATCATCAACGGCTGGGAGAAGCTGGGCGAGAAGCCGCATCCGTATGCGGCCGGCTCGTGGGGCCCGGGCGAAGCGTTCGTGCTGACCGCGCGCGACGGCAACGCCTGGACCGAATAACGCTACAGCGGCTACAGCGGTTCATCCGGCCCGGCGGTGCACTGCGCAAGCGCATCGGCCGGCAACACGAGCGTCAGCAGCAGCGCCACCAGCGGGTGAATGCGGGTCATGCAACGTGCCCGCTCAATTGTGGATGTACTTCGCGAACACGTCGCTGAAGTTGCGCCTGGTGTGGGTGTCGAACATGGCGGTGTTGAGCGCGGCGAGCAGGTCGTTGTATTGCACCACCAGGCCGCCCTCGCCCGGCGCGAGGTTCAGCTTGTGCACCGACGCCGTCGCATCCAGCGCGCGCAGCGCATTCGCGCGGCAAGCCGCATCGCGCTGCTGCTGCTTGCCGATCGTGGTCAGGGCCTTGTAGATGTCCTTCAGTTGCTCGATGAAGGACTTCTTGACGTCGATCGAGAATTTGACGTCGTCCACATTGAACTTGAGTTCGATGTCCATGTCGAGCGTGCCCGCGGTCTCGATGCTGACGCCCGAGATCAGGTGCGAGCCGTAGTCGTAGCGCTTGATCGAGCGCTTCGACGACACCGCCGAATCGCCGTCCACATGGATCAGGGCCAGGTTGGTGAAGCAGTACTCGTCCTTCTTGCTCTTGATGAGAAAGAAGATCTGTTCGCCGTCTTCGCTGAACAGGTAATCGTCGGCATCGACCTTGCTGTAGTCGCCAGGCCCGACGATCACGCCGATATCGCTGATGCCCAGTGCTTCCGCCGCCAGTCTCTTGAACATATCCGTCCTTGTGTGGTGAGTGTGGTGAAAACAGCTACATTACCACTGTTTCACGCTGTATTGCCCGGTCGCATGTTCACGCCTCTCACGTCGCCGGCGCACCCAGGTTGGCGCGTATCCGTTCGAGCAGCGCCATCAGGCTGGCGCGCTCCGCCTCCGACAGGCCTTGCTGCGCGCTGGCGGCCAGCGCGGCATTCTGCCGGTGCAGCCCGGCAAACACATCCTGGCCGGCAGCGCTGAGCGACAGCCTGGTGATCCGCTTGTCCTGCGCATCGGCCACCGCATCGAGCAGGCCATCGTCGCGCAAGCCGCGGATCAGCCGCGCCACCTGCGCCTTGTCGCGCCCCGAGTGGGTCACCAGGTCACTCGACGTAGCTCCCGGATGGCGGGAGAAGTAGCCCAGCACACGGATCTCCATGTGGCCCAGCTCATGCGAGCCGGCGCGCACGCCGCGCAGTTGCTGCGAGCGGTACAGGTGCACGATCGCATGCATGAGCTCGAGCGGATCGCCCCCACTCGCCGCAGGGTTTTGGTTGACTCTATCAACTTCTTTTCGCATAATGGTAGACATTATCAACTACTTTCTGGAGTGGTGCATGTCTGATTTCAATATTCCCGCCATCGAACGCGTCCGCCACGACCTCAAGATGCGCGAGGTGGAAGTGGCGCGCATCGAGCAACTCAGCCCCGGCTTCGTCAACATCACCTTCAAGGGCGAGGCGCTGGCCGACCTGACGTCGCTGTCGTTCGACGACCATGTCAAGTTCATGTTCGACGGCGCCGACGGCCAGCAGGTGCGGCGCGACTATACGCCACGCCGCTACAACAGGGAAGCGCGCGAAGTCGACCTCGAATTCAAGCTGCATGGCCATCCCGGCGCCGCCGAATGGGCGCGTAACGCGACGCTCGGCCAGCGCGCCATCATCGGCGGGCCGCGCGGCTCGATGATCCTGCCGCTGGCGATGGACTGGCACCTCCTGATCGGCGACGCCAGTGCGCTGCCGGCGGTCACGCGGCGGCTGGAAGAACTGCCGCCGGACGCCCGGGTGCAGGCGCTGCTGCTGGTCGACGCGGCCGACCGGCGCAGTTTCGCGCCACGCGAGCACGCCGACATCCGCTGGGTGAACAGCGACGACGAACTGCTGCAGGCGTTGACCGACCTGCCGCTGATGGAAGGCGCCGGCCTGGCCTGGGGCGGTGGCGAAGCGGCCTTGATGGCGCGGGTGCGCCAGCGCTTGATCGACAAGGGCCTGCCGCGCCAGGCTGCGCGGATCTCGGCCTACTGGAAGCAGGGCGTGGCCGACCACCACGAACACCTGGAGTGAGCGCGATCCCGGCGCGGTCGGCTCAGCGCGGGTAGGTAAAACCGGTACGGATATCCATCGGCGCCAGGCGCTCGCCCTCGCGCACCGTCAAGCGCTGCGGCGGCGCGTCGCCCGCCAGGGCGCCCGGCGCCACCTGCAGTCCTTCGCCCTTGCGCACCAGCGGGTCGCAGCGCTCGTAGATGTTCGCGCAGCCGGTCGCCTTGAGCAGCGCCTGCACCACGGGCACCTTCCACATCTCGACGCCGCCGGCATTGAACTGGCAGATGACGTACCCGTCGGCGCCGCCGTAGCTGTGCACCACCAGCCCCGGCAAGCCATCCTTCTCGCCATCGACCAGCAGCACCAGCGCCTGTGGATCGGCCGCACCGAGCATGCCGGCGCGCGCCGCGACGGCGGCCTGCACGCGCCGCTTGATCAGCGCGTGGTCGACCGGTTCATCTTCGCGCAGGGTCCAGACACGGGCGGCGATCTGCGACCTGGCGTTGTAGGCCGCGCGCGCCAGGAAGCGCCGGCTGGACGTCTGCACGATCGCGGTGGCGCCCGGCTTGTTGCGCTCGTGCGGCTTGCCCTCGACCTTGTCGATGGCGGACGGGTAGATCCACGGGTCGCCGTTCAGGATCGCCTGTTCCTTGCCCTGCTTGATGGTAATGATGAGCATGTGCTGTTCTCGATGCGAAGGGGCGACATCATACAGCAAGCCACCGCGCTCACCGCACCGGCGAGGGCAGCGGCGCGCCGGCGAAATGCGCCACCAGGTTGTCCACGCACAGCCGCCCCATGGCCTGGCGCGCCTCCACCGTGAAGCTGCCGACATGGGGCGTGAGCACCACGTTGTCCAGTGCCAGCAGCGCGGCGGGCACGGCGGGCTCGCGTTCGAACACGTCCAGGCCTGCCGCGCCCACCCGGCCCTCCTGCAATGCCGCGACCAGCGCCGCTTCGTCGACCACCGAGCCGCGCGCGATATTGACCAGCGTGCCGTCGGGGCCGAGCGCGTCGATGACCTCGCGGCCGATCATGCCTTTGGTCGCGGCGCCACCGGGCATGCACAGCACCAGCATGTCGCTCTCGTGCGCCAGCGCCAGCAGCGAGGCGGCGCGCCGCTGCGGCGCCGGGCCCTCGCTGCGCTGGTAATAGCGGATCTCGATGCCGAACGATTGCAGGCGCTGCGCCACCGCCTGGCCGATGCGCCCGAACCCGACGATGCCCGCGACCTTGCCGCGCAGGGCGCGCGCCTGTGTCAACGGCGCCTTGGCCGGCCAGCGCCCGTCGCGCACATAGCGGTCCAGCAGCGGCAGGCGGCGCACCGCCGCCAGCAGCAGCGTCACGGCGAAGTCGGCCACGTCGTCGGTCAAGACGTCAGGCGTGTTGGTGACGGGGATGCCGCGCGCGGCCAGGTAGTCGAGCGGAACCGCATCGACACCGACGCCGTGCACCGACACGATCTCCAGCGCCGGCAAGGCATCGATCAAGGCTGGCGTGACGCCGATCGTGCCGGTGGTGAGCACCGCGCGCACGCGCGGCGCGACAGCCGCCAGCGCGGCATCATCGGCCGGCGGGATCGCCGCCATGAAATGACAGTCGAACGCCGCCTGCACGCGTTCGCGTACCTCGGGCAACCACACGCTTCCCAACACGAGAATTTCCGGCTTCATCCCTGCTCCGTCGTATCCATCTGAACCGGTCGAGTATGCCAGAGCGGCGCGATCCCTGCCGGGGGCGGGCCCGGGCGCCCCGTGCGATACAATCGCCGGTCCCGCCACGCCCGCCCACCGATGACGGCATTCACCCTATTCCAGCGGTAACGCGTCGCCTGTTAACCACGACATGAAGCACACCATCTCTTCTCCCACGGCGCCAGGCGCCGGCAAACGCATCGCCTCGATCGACGTCGCGCGCGGCCTCGTCATGCTTCTCATGACCGTCGACCATGTGCGCGAGACCTTCTTCCTGCAGCATCAGGTCAGCGACCCGATGGATGTCGCCGCGACCGATCCCGGCCTGTTCTTCTCGCGCATCGCGGCCCACTTCTGCGCGCCGATGTTCGTCTTCCTCACCGGCCTGTCGGCCTGGCTGTACGCCAATCCCGCAGGCGGTGCGCGCAGCGCGACCGGCTTCCTGGCCAAGCGCGGCGCCTTCCTGATCCTGCTGGAAATCGTGGTCATCAACTTTGCCTGGTACGGCACCTTCACGCCCCACACCCTGTCGCTGCAGGTCATCTGGGCCATCGGGGTGTCGATGCTGGCCCTGGCCCTGCTGCACCGGCTGCCGCTGCCGCTGCTCGGCGCGCTGGGCCTGCTGATCGTGGGCGGGCACAATGCCTGGTCCGGCCTGTCGTTCACGCCCGGCACCTGGCCGGCGTATCTGTGGACGATCCTCGAGCAGCGCGGCAACCTGCTGGAAGACCCGCTGCGCGTGCGCGTCAGCTACCCGGTGCTGGCCTGGATCGGCGTGATCGCCCTCGGCTATGCCTGCGGCCCGCTGTATGCGCGCGCCCGGCTGCCGGCGCAGCGCCGCAGCTGGCTGCTGGCGGGCGGCGCGGCCTGCCTGGCGCTACTGCTGGTGCTGCGCGGCTGGAACGTGTACGGCGAAACCCTGCCGTGGGTTGCCCACGACACCCTGCTGCGTAGTGCCATGGCGTGGCTTAATTTCACGAAATATCCGCCGTCGCTCGACTTCCTCCTGCTGACACTGGGCGTCGGCATATTGGTGCTGGCCTGGATCGAAGGCGTCGACGCCGGCTGGACCCGCGCCGCGGCGGTGTTCGGCGGCGCCCCGCTGTTCTTCTACATCCTGCACCTGTACGTGCTGCTGGTGGCCCAGCGCATCCTGGCCGCCATGCTGGACGTGCCGCGCGCCGACTTCGATCACCTGTGGCAGATCTGGCTGAGCGCCGTGTTGCTTGCGGTGCTGCTGTACTGGCCGACCAGACGCTTCGGCCAGTACAAGCGCGTGAGCGGCAAGGCGTGGGTGAAATACCTGTAACCAGGGCGCTTCATGCCCAGATCACATTCACTCTGGGTAAATATTGGATTCACCGCAAAGCCGCGTGCGAATCAGGCCGCGCACGATTGGCGCGCGCGGCCGCATGGCGTACATTTTCAGGGTTTCCCACCGACGAGGCCGATATGCACGCCATGCAATGGAATTCCCTCAGCCCACGCGGGGTGCAAGCCCTGAAGGACATGGACCGCCGCCGCCAGGCACGCGGACAGATGCTCGAACGGGCCGGCCACGGCCCGCAGGAAACCCCGTCGACCGTTCTGCTGGCCGAACCCGGCTTCCAGCTGCGCCGCTACGAGGCACGCGAGGAGGCCGGACCGCCGGTACTGCTGGTGCCGGCGCCGATCAAGCGCGCCTATATCTGGGACATGGCGCCAGCCATCAGCGTGGTCCAGCGCTGGCGCGAGCGCGGCTACCGGGTGTATCTGGCCGAGTGGCTGCCGACGACCGACGGCAACGGCGACGGCGACGGCGACGGCGACGGCGACGGCGACCCCGACCTCGGCCTCGGCCTGGCCGACTATGGCGACCGTTTCCTGCACGCCTGCCAGCAGGCCATCGCCGCCGACAGTGGCCAGCAACGGTTGACGATCGCCGGCCACTCGCTGGGTGGCATCCTGGCCGCGATCTACAGCTGCATGCACCCGGAAAACGTCGCCGCCACGGTGTTGCTCGAGTCGCCGCTGCACTTCGAACCGGCCACCTGCTGCTTTGCGCCGCTGGTCAAGGCCACGCCCGATGCGCGCCAGATCGCCGCTACCTTCCGCCACGTGCCGGGCGCCTTCCTCAACATGATGAGCGCAATGGCCGAGCCGCAGGCGTTTACCTGGGAGCGCATGACCGACCGCTGGCTGTCGCTGGCCGATCCGGCCGCCTGGGCGACCCATATGCGGGTCGAGCGCTGGACCCATGACGAGTTCGCGCTGCCCGGCCGCCTGTTCACCGAGATCGTCGAGGCGCTGTACCGGCGCGACGACTTCATGCAGGGGCAACTGGCTATCGGGGGGCGCACCATCGGGCCGGGCGACCTGCATGCCCCGGTCCTGGCCGTGGTGGACATGCGCAGCAAGGTGATTCCGCCGCAGTCGGTGCTGCCATTCATCGACGCCACCGCGAGCGAACGCAAGCAGATACTGGAATACGGCGGCGACATCGGCGTCAACCTGCAGCACGTCGGCGTGCTGGTCGGGCGCAATGCCCACGCGGGCATCTGGCCGGCGATCTTCGACTGGCTGGGCGCCCCCGCGCCGGCCATGGTGCCCCGGTCCGGCGGGCGCTGAACCGCTGGCCGCGTGGCGCCCCGTGCGCCACACATTATTTTCTCCCGGCGTCGGTGCTGTATTTATCATAATTGCAATTCAATCGCGCGACGCCTGCCCGACTGTCCCGTTATGATTTTTTTCGACAGGCGGGCGAGCGCGCGCGGCTTCATGCGTTCCCCATGTACAACCACGCACGGCGTTGGTCCCGGCGAGCGGCAACGTGCCCACACCTTGACGACATGGATGCTATCGAAGCGCGACGACATACCACCGACACTCACGACACCCACGATGGTCACGACACCCGCGACACCCACGACACGCGCCCTCGGCCGACCATCGGCCTGCGCGAAGCGGTCGCCGTCATCGTCGGCGTCGTCATCGGCGCCGGCATCTTCAAGGCCCCGTCCCTCGTTGCCGGCCTCAGCGGCAGCGCAGGCGCCATGTTCACCCTCTGGATCCTGGGCGGCCTGGTCTCCCTGATCGGCGCGCTGTGCTATGCCGAACTGACCACGGCCTATCCACACGCCGGCGGCGACTACCATTACCTGCAGCGTGCCTACGGCCGCTCGGTCGCTTTCCTGTTCGGCTGGGCGCGCTTTTCCGTGATCACCACCGGCTCGATCGCCCTGCTCGGCTTCGTGTTCGGCGACTACATGCAGCACGCGGTGCCTCTCACGCTGCTGGGTCCCGCGTGGGGCAGCACGGCGTACGCAGTCGCCGTCATCGTCGGCCTGTCGATCGTCAACCTGCGCGGCATCCGCACCGGCACCAATACGCAAAGCCTGCTGACGCTGGCCGAGATCCTGGGCCTGCTGCTGATCGTCGGCACCGCCGCCCTGTTCGCCGATCCGGCCCCGGCGCCGGCAGCGGCTGCAGCGGCCGCGGCAGCGCCATCCGGCGCGGCGGCCGGGGCGCTCGGCATGGCCATGGTGTTCGTGCTGCTGACCTACGGCGGCTGGAATGAAGCCGCCTACATCAGCGCCGAAATGCGCGGCGGCCCGCGCAATATGGTCAAGGCGCTGGCCCTGGGCATCGTGATCATCACCGCCCTGTACCTGCTGGTGACCTGGGCCTACTGGAAAGTACTCGGCATGGAAGGCATGGCCGCCTCCGAAGCGGTCGCGGCCGACGTGATGAAGAACGCCTTCGGCACCACCGGTGAAAAAATCATCTCGGTGCTGGTCGCAGTGTCGGCCCTCACCTCGATCAACGCCACCATGATCGTCGGCGCCCGCACCAGCTACGCGATGGGCCTCGACTTCAAGAAGCTCGACCGCCTGGCCGCGTGGGACGGCGAACGCGGCACTCCGACGGTCGCCATGGCGGTGCAGTGCGTGGCAGCGCTGGTGCTGGTCGCGCTTGGCGCCGGTCTGGGCAGCGGCTTCAAGGCCATGGTCGAATTCACCGCGCCGGTATTCTGGCTGTTCTTCCTGCTGACCGGCATGTCGCTGTTCATCCTGCGCTGGCGCGAGCCGCACACGCCACGCCCGTTCAGGGTGCCGCTGTACCCGCTGCTGCCATTGCTGTTCTGCGCCAGCTGCGCCTGGATGCTCTGGTCGAGCCTGTCGTATGTGTCCAGCCAGTCGCTCGGCGGGTTCAATGCGGCCTGGATCGGCGTGGCCGTGCTGGCCTTTGGCGGCATCCTGCTGTTGCTGGTGCGCTCCCGTCACGATCGACATTGAATTACCCCACCCACGTTTCCACCCGACCCAAGGAGAAGTCCTGATGAATCCGCAACAACGCCGCCGTACCCTGCTTCTGAGCGCCGTCGCCGGTACCGGCATGCTGATGCTGCCGTTCGGCCGCGTCTTCGCCCAGACCACCCCGCGCCTCGACGTGCCATATGTGCCGACACCGCAGGAAGTGGTCGACAAGATGCTCGACATGGCCAAGGTCGGCAAGAACGACACGCTGTTCGACCTCGGTTGCGGCGATGGCCGCATCGTCGTCACCGCGGCCAAAGCGCGCGGCGCGCGCGGCACCGGCATCGACATCGATCCGGTCCGCATCGCCGAAGCGAAGGAAAACGCGAAAAAGGCCGGCGTGTCCGACCGCGCCCAGTTTCGCGTCGGCGACCTGTTCAAGACCGACGTCTCGAGCGCCACCGTGGTCACGCTGTACCTGCTGCCGACCATCAACGCCAAGCTGCGCCCGCAACTGTGGAAGCAACTCAAGGTCGGCACCCGCGTGGTGTCGCACGCCTTCGACATGGGCACCGAATGGCCGGCCGAGCGCACCGAAGAAGTCGACGGCCGCACCATTTATTACTGGACCATCACCGAGGCCAACAAGAAAGCGGTGGCCTGAGCCAGGCCGGCAAAGCGATTATCCGCGACGGTAAACTGGTCGAGATCGACGCCAGCGGCCTGTCGATCAACGACAGCAATGGCCTGCTGGCGCTGATGCGCGCCGGCCGGGGCATCGGCCAGCACGTCGCGCGCGTGCTGCAACCATGGATCGATGCGGGCGAGCTGGTGCCGGTGCTGCCGGACTGGCGGCGCCCGCCGATGCCCTTCCACATCCTGTATCCGCGCAACCGGCACCAGAACGCACGGCTGGCCGTGTTCCCCCGCTGGCTGCTGGAGTCGTTGCGCGGCCAGGCGGGGCCGTCTGCCGGCGCCGGCGCCGGCGCCATCAGCGCACGATCGCCGTCACCCTGATCTCGACGCGCATGTGCGGGTCGCCCAGTGCGGTGACGCCGGTCTCGGTCCAGATCGGGGCGTGGTTCGGCATCAGTTCGCGAAACATCCGCGCCATCGTCTCATTGGTCTCTGGCGCAAAGCCGGTGTGGTAGGAGTTGACGTGCACCACGTGCTCCCATCCCGCGCCCGCGCTGGCCAGGGTGCGGCCGACGTTGGCGAAGGCCTGCACGATCTCGGCCTCGAGCGCGTCGGGAAATGCAAAATCATCGTTCCAGCCACCCTGGCCCGAGATCTCGACCCGGTCCCCGATGCGCACCGCCTGCGAATAATGCAGACGCTCCTTGAGCTTGTCGCCGTAACCGGGCGTGACAAAGAATTCGACCTGTTGCATGGGATTCCTCCGTGTTGAATGAGGCATCAGGGTAATCCAGTTCCCCCCTTCCCGACAGAGCGCTGCACCGCCAACACTATCCATATACGTGGACAGTCTCCACGGCGCGCGCTCGCACGGCTCAGATTGCTTCGACGAAATTCGTCCTTGACTTATAAATGCGAATCGTTATCATTAGCGGTTATTCAAGCAGTTTTTTCGAGCGGGCAGCCTTGCCGGCTCACCATAAATAAACAACAACAGGAAACAAGATGGAACAGCAGTTCTTTGCCGCTCGCCGCACCAAACTGAAAAAACTGACGTTCTGCGTGTCGCTCGCGCTCCCGTTCTTCGCCAATGCCCAGAGCAGCACCGACAGCGACACCTCCACCAGCGCCGGCACCACCACCATGCCGCAGGTGCAGGTCCAGGCCCAGAAGCTGAGCGACAATGTCGGCTCGTACACCATTGGCCGCACCCGCACCGCGACCCCGCTCGACATTTCGCAGCGCGAGACCCCGCAGTCGGTGTCGGTCATCACCCAGCAGCGCATCGAAGACCAGGGCCTGCTGTCGGTCACCGACGTGGCCAACAACGTCACCGGCATGTCGGTCAACCAGTATGAGACCCACCGCGGGGCATTCACCGCGCGCGGCTTCGAAGTCACCAACCTTCAGATCGACAACATCCCGACCACCTGGGACGCCCAGTGGAGCGCCGGTGAAGTGCTGAGCAGCCTGGCGCTGTACGACCGCGTCGAAGTGGTGCGTGGCGCGACCGGCCTGATGACCGGCGCCGGCACCCCATCGGCCGCGATCAACCTGGTGCGCAAGCGCGCCTTCAGCAAGAAACTGCACGGCGCGGTCGACGCGACCGTCGGCCGCTGGGACAAGCGCCGCGTCTCGGCTGACATCTCGACCCCGCTGAACGAATCGGGCAGCATTCGCGGCCGCGTGGTCGGCGAATACGCCGAAGGCGACAGCTGGGTCCGATACATGGAGAACAAGGACCGCACCTTCTACGCGACCGTCGAAGCCGACATCGGCCGCGACGGCACCCTGTCGGCCGGCTTCAGCCGCCAGAAAATGAGCCCGCGCGGCCCGATGTGGGGCGGCCTGCCATACCGTTACACCGACGGCTCGATCATCGACATGGACCGCTCGAAGACGACCGGCACGCCATGGACCGGCTACGATAACCAGTACGACAACTTCTTCGCCGACTACGAGCACCGCTTCGCGAACGGCTGGAACCTGCGCTTCACCTACACCGACGCGACCCGCGACGGCGATTCGCGCCTGCTGTACCTGTCGGGCGTGCCCGACCGGGTGACCGGGGCGGGGCTCGGCTCGTTCGCCGGTTCCTACGTCATCGAGACCAAGCAGAAGGACTTCACCGTCCAGGCCAGCGGCCCGTTCTCGGCCTTTGGCCGCCAGCACGAAGCAGCGTTCGGCTACCTGCACGCCAAGACCGACTTCAATTCGAATAACCGCCTGGCAGACTTCGCCGGCGAACCGGGCGGCTTCGCTCCCGCTGTCGCCGACTTCAACAACTGGGATCCGGCCTCGTATCCAGCGCCGACCTGGGGCGCGCAAGGCTTCTACGAAGGCAGCGAGACCACCCAGCAGGGCCTGTACGGCATGGCGCGCTTCTCGCTCACCGACAACCTGAAGGCAATCATCGGCGCACGCGTGACCAAGTACGAGAAGACCGGTGGCGGCCTGTACGCGGCTGCGTACAAACTGGACTACAGCAACGAGATCACCCCGTACGCCGGCCTGGTGTTCGACCTGAACGAGACCTACTCGCTGTACGCCAGCCATACCAGCATCTTCCAGCCGCAGAACCTGAAGAACCTGGCCGGCGAGAACCTCGACCCGATCGAAGGCAAGGCGTCCGAAGCCGGCATCAAGGGCGAGTTCTTCGACCGCCGCGTGAATGCGTCGCTGGCCGTGTTCCACCTGAAGCAGGACAAGCTGGGCATCGTGGCCGGCAACACGATCCGCCCGGGCGGAACGATCCCGGAGGCCTACTACCGTGAAGCCGATGGCGCCACCAGCAAGGGTATCGAAGCGGACGTGTCGGGCGAGATCATCCCGGGCCTGAACGCCAGCATCGGCTACTCGATCTTCCGCGCCAAGGATGCGGACGGCGTCGACTTCAACTCGATCTACCCACGCAAGACGCTGCGCGCCTTCGCTTCCTACCGCCTGCCGGGCGACTGGAACAAGCTGACCGTCGGCGGCGGCGTCAACTGGGAAGGCCGCACCTACACGGTCGACACCACCGTGGCGGCTGGCCTCGACGGCCTGATGGAGCAGGATTCGTACGCACTGGTCAACCTGATGGCGCGCTACGAGTTCACCAAGCAGTTGTCGGCCCAGCTGAACGTCAACAACGCCACCGACCGCAAGACGATCGCGATGTTCGCGGCCTTCAACCAGTTCACCTACAACGCACCGCGCAACACGTCGCTGACGCTGCGCTACCGCTTCTGATGGTGTGACGCTTGCCGGTCTGACGTTTGACTGAAAAGGCGCTGCAGCGATGCAGCGCCTTTTTTTACGTCACTGCGTAAAAATCCTGCGCCATTACGGCGAGGCCGGCACACACATCGCGCCGCCAGGCATCACCCGCGCCGCTGCACGTCAGTCCACAAAAGTCGGCACGTCATTCCCGCGCAGGCGGGAATCCAGGTTCGCACCGCCGCCAAGATTGCATGAGACAGTGCCGACGCACGCAGACGTGGCTTCCCGCAGGGGAGCCGCCGAGACCGGGCGTGACCGGCATGGCGCACGGCCCGGCGAACAGTACTTCCCTATCCGCCCACGTCAGTCAATCCTGGCGCTGCGCCACTTCCGTGGCCGCAGCGCGCCACACGCAGTTCTGGGCCGACGCCACGCCCTTCAGGAAGGCGCGCCGCACCGCGCCGGCCATGATGCTTTCGGCCACCCGCTTCGAGTGGCGCTCGGCGCCGCTGAGCTTGCGCACCCAGCCGCGAAACGGCACCAGGCCTTCGGCAGTGCGCCGCACCGCCCCCACCGCCTGGTCGCCGGCCAGGCCCGAAGCGCGCTCGTACAGCGACTCGTCGCCCTCCGGCACCGGCTGGTCCAGGTCGGCGCCCAGGGCGTCATCGAGCTGGCGGATTTCCAGCGCCAGCGCGACGCAATTCTGGCCGACCGGTGCCAGGTATGGCTGCTGCTTCGCCTTGACCAGCACGGCGGGAATGTCTTCCTTGTTGATGTTCAGGTCGGACAGTGGCGCGGTGGCGGCGTCGCCCACGCGGGAAGCCGTGTTGCTGGCGCAACCGGTGGCGGCGACCAGGGCGGCAATGCCAACGAGCTTGAGTGTGATGTGCATGGAATGGACTCGTGGTGGAGGTGACGGGATCACAGCGGATGGGCAGTGCATGTGGGGAAAGCGTTGTCGGCGTGCCAGGCATCGCGCAGCAGCGCCAGTTGCGCGTCTTCAGCAGGACTGACCGGCTGGTAGCCACGCCCGTATGGCCAGCCGAAGCCCCAGCGAAAGGGTGTCGGCAGCACGGGGGCGCCGCCAAGGCGCACTCCGGCATACATGACGCCGGCAAGCACCCGGCTGGCGCGCCCGGCAACACACTGCTCCAGGGCGTGGTCGGCATCGAGGCGCTCGTCGCGTGTACCACCGCGCCAGTAGGCAAGGTCATGCGTGACGCAGCAGTTGCGCCAGTCGGCGCCGCCGGCAAGGCGATCGGGAAACAGGCTGCAGCCGTCAGTCGCGAACGGGGTCGGCGCCGGCACTGCCTGGCACCCGGCCAGCAACGCCAGCATCAGCGCACCCGGCCAGCGCCGGGCAAAGGTAGATCGGATTGAAAATGGACCGGGCATTGACGGCAAGACGAACTTTCTCTATGGAAATTTTATCAAGTGTAATGCGATCGGTGGCGCGGTGTCGAGCAGCATGGCGCCAATCCGGGGTACTTCATGCTAGTTGGGTGTTGCCATCGTGCCTCACAGGATGGACTGGGGCGGCTGGCTGCTGGCTGCGGGCTGCACCGGTCACGGACCCCAACGACGCATTTGTGCGCTGCACAGTAGAATGGTTCTTCATTGCTAACAACAGGAGCATCACCATGAAACGAACCGCTCTGGTCGTCGGCGTCACCGGCATCGGCGGCAACCACGCCGCCCGCGAACTGCTGGCCAATGGCTGGGACGTCGTCGGCCTGTCGCGCCGCGCCCCGCAAGACCTGCCCGGTGTGCGCCATGTGGCCGCCGACCTGCTCGACCCGGCCGCCCTCGCCACCGCGCTGGCCGACGTCGCCCCGACCCACGTCTTCATCACCACCTGGATGCGCCAGGACACCGAAGCCGAGAACATCCGCGTCAACGCCGCGCTGGTGCGCAACCTGCTCGATGCGCTGTCGCCGCACAAAAGCGTGCGCCATGTGGCGCTGGTGACGGGCCTGAAGCACTACCTCGGCCCGTTCGAAGCCTACGCCAGCTCGGGCACCCTGCCCGACACGCCGCTGCGCGAAAGCCAGCCGCGCCTGCCGCTCGAGAATTTCTACTATGCGCAGGAAGACGAAGTCTACGCGGCCGCCGACCGCGACCGCTTTACCTGGACCGTGCACCGTCCGCACACCGTGATCGGTCTGGCGGTCGGCAACGCGATGAACCTGGGCACGACGCTGGCCGTGTATGCGACCATCTGCAAGGAAACGGGGCGTCCATTCCAGTTCCCCGGTTCGGCCGCCCAGTGGAACGGCCTGTCGGACGTGACCGACGCACGCATGCTGGCCAAGCAGCTGGTGTGGGCCGCCGACACCGATGCGGCGAAGAACGAAGCCTTCAATATCGTCAACGGCGATGTGTTCCGCTGGAGCTGGCTGTGGCCGAAGCTGGCCGACTACTTTGGCGTGCAGGCCGCCGGTTTCGATGGCGCGGTCAAGCCGCTCGAAGTGGCGATGGCGAACGACGGGGCCGTGTGGCGCGAGATCGCCACGCATCACGGCCTGGTCGAGGCCGACCTGGAGCGCCTGGCGTCGCCATGGCACACCGACCTCGACCTGGGCCGGCCACTGGAAGTCATGACCGACATGGCCAACAGCCGGCGCCTGGGCTTCAGCGCCTACCAGCCGACCGATGGCGCGTTCTTCGACCTGTTCGCGCGCCTGCGCGCCGAGCGCCTGATCCCGTAACCGGCTGGATCAGGACGGGCAGCCGGTCCCGCCGCCGGCTGCCTGGTTGCGCACGCCGGCGGCGATCGCCGCCGCCAGCCTGGCCAGCGCCGCGCGGTGGCCGGCTACCAGCGCCTCGTAGCCGCTGCCGACCGGTTCGCGCAACACGCTGCGGCAGGTCTGCACGTCGCCGCCATCGAGCCGGCGCACGTTCCAGGTCGCGTCCAGCAGCGCATATTCCCCTTCGCGCGATTCGAAGCGCTGCACATTGGCGCCGATCCGGTACAGCGTGCTGCCTTCCGGCGCCGGGTTGCGGTACACATCGACCCCACCCAGTTCACCCGCCAGCGCCAGCGATAGCGCGCCGGTGATCTGGTCCGGCAGCGGCCCGGCCCAGCGGTGGTGTTCGAGCAGGTCGACCCGCCCTTCGGCCCCGCTCACGACCAGCTGTGGGCGGCGCACCTCGGCCGGCACCGTCACCGGCCGCATTTCAAAATACAGCGTGGCGCCAGCGGGCTGACTGGCGCCCCCGCCGGCCGCGACAGGTGCCCCGCCGAGCGTATAGAACTGGTCGCGCGGCGCGCTGCTGCAGCCCGCCAGCAGCAAGGCGGCGGCGCAGGCTGCCGCGCCAAGGACGCGGCGTGGGGGATGGAACGTCATTCCTTGTTCTCCTGGAGTTTGCCACCCGGTTTTCCTCGAATCAGCGATTCCGGATGGCGTTCGAGATAATCGGCCAGCGCATTGAGTTTTTCCATCGTGTCCGATACTTCCGTGAGCGCCTGGCGCAGGTCGGACTGCAGCGGCGAATCCTGCTTGAGCAGGTTGTCGGCGCTGGCGAAGGTGCCGCGCGCGGCGGCCAGCGTGCCTTCCATCTCGGGCAGCACCTTGCCTTCCAGGCGCGCCAGCGTGGCGTTGGCTTGGGCCAGGGTGCGGTTCAGGTTCGCGCCGATCTCGTCGAACGGTACCTTGTCGAGTTTGCGGGCGATGTTGGCGACCTGGGTCTGCAGCTCGTCGAGCTGGCCCGGCACGGTGGGCAGCAGCAGCACGTCGTCGCGCTGGCCGATGCTGGCCTTGGGGGCGTTGGGGAAGAAGTCCAGCGCCACGTACAGCTGGCCGGTCAGGATGTTCCCGTTGCGCAGCTGGGCGCGCAGGCCACGCTCCACCATCACGCCCAGTGCGGCCTGCCCGGCCGGACCGTTTTCGAGTTCGCGCACGAACGACTGGCCCAGGCGGCCCGGATACAGCGCGATCGTCACCGGCATGTTGAAGCGCTTGCGCTCACGGTCGAATTCGATCCCGACCGAGCGCACTTCGCCCAGTGCCACGCCGCGAAAGTCGACCGTCGCGCCCTGGCTGAGGCCACGCAGCGACTGGTCGAAGTTCAGCACCGCCGTCACGCCCGGCCCGTCGGGCGGACGCAGCGCCGCGGTGCGGTCTTCGTGCAGGCGAAAGCGCGCGCCGGCCGGCGCCGGCGCGGCGGGTTTGCGGCCATCGGGCGATTCGAAAGCGATGCCGCCGGTGGCCAGCGCCGCCAGCGACTGGGTATTGAGTTTCAGGCCGCTCGAGTCGAGGCGCAGATCGACGCCGCTGGCGTGGTACCAGCGCGTGTCCAGCCCCACCAGCCCAAGGTACGGCTGTTCGACGAACACCGACATGTCGATGCCCTGGCCCGACTTGTCGAGCGTGACCGAGGCCACCTGCCCCACGCGCACGCGGCGGAAGTACACGGGCGAACCGGGCGAGACGGAACCCAGCGCTTCCGCGTACAGCCGGTATTCGCGGCCCTTCAGGCCGGGCGGCACCGCGGGCGGCTCGTCCAGGCCCTTGAAACTGCTGCGCCGCTCTTCCGAGGCGCCGGGCGCCACGCCGATGAAGGCGCCGGACAGCAGCGTGCCCAGGCCGGTGATGCCGGTCGCGCCGACCTGCGGACGCACCACCCAGAAGCGGGTGTCGTCGACCGCGAAGCGGCCGGCTTCCTTGGCCATCTGGATGCGCGCCACCACGCGGTTGGTATCTTCGCCGAGCGTGACCGATTCGACGCTGCCGATGTCGACGTCCTTGTACTTGACCCGGGTCTTGCCCGCCTCGAGCCCTTCGCCGGTGGCGAAGCTGACGGTGATGGTCGGGCCCTTGTTGGTCAGCCAGCCGATGATCTGGGTGGCGCCGATCAGCGCCGCCAGCAGAGGAATCAGCCAGATCAGCGACGGCAGCCAGCGGTTGCGGCGGTGGATCTCGGGCTGCGCGGGCGCGGGGGCGGGCGTGGCGGCGTGCTCGGGGGACGCGTTGGGCGGCTGGACGCCGTCCTGATCAGACATGATGTTCTCCGTTCGGTTCAATGGGGTCCCAGATCAGGCGCGGGTCGAACTGGTACGACGCGACCATGGTCAGGATGACGACGCAGCCGAACGCGATCGCGCCCGGCCCCGCCGTGATCATCGCCAGCGCCTCGAAGCGCACCAGCGCGACCGTGAGGGTGACGACGAAAATATCGAGCATCGACCAGCGGCCGATGAATTCCACCACGCGGTAGGCGCGGGTGCGCGCCAGCGGCGCCTTGCGCGAGCGCAGCTGGGCGCTCAGGTTCAGCCAGGCCAGCGCCACCAGCTTCGACACCGGCACCACCACGCTGGCGACGAAGATGACGATCGCCAGGCCGGGCGAGCCGGTATTCCAGAACAGCAGCACGCCGCTCATGATGGTGTCGCCGCCAGTGCCGACGATGCCCTGGGTGTACATCACCGGCAGGATGTTGGCGGGAATGTACAGCAGCGTGGCGGCGGCCAGCATCACCCAGGTCCAGCCAATGCTGTTGGGGATGCGGTGATGCAGCGCACTGGCGCAGCGGCGGCAGTGGGGCACGCCGCGGTGCATGCGGTGTGGCGCCGGGTTGACCAGTTCGCAGGCGCCGCAGGCGATCATGTCGGGGTCGGCGCCGGACGATTCGGCATCGGGCGCCAGGGCATTGGGCGGACGCGGCGCCAGGCGGTCGGCCAGCGTCCACAAGGCCCTGGGCTCGAACCGCATCACCAGCGCGCACAGCACGGTCAATGCGGCAAACGCGAAAATACCGGGGTGGAAGGTCACGCGCGCCATGCCGGCCATCTTGATCACCGTGATCAGGATGCCGATCATGAGCACTTCGGTCATGGCCCAGTGGCGCGCGCCCTGGACGATGCGCAGCACCAGGTCGAAGCCGCGCACCCGGCGCTTGCGCATCAGGCCGATGCCAACGTAGAGCAGCGCGCCAAGCTCCAGGCCGGGAAACGCGATCGCGCACAGGAACACCATGGCGGCGATCACCTGCATCTGCTCGTCCCACAGGACCAGCACCGACTGCCACAGCGTGGCGCCGGAGGTCATGCCGCCCATGTCGAGTGTCACGATCGGGAAGAACTGGGCCAGCAGGTAGACCAGGACCGCGCCCAGCGTCAGGGCCACCATCTTTTCGGCCTGGCCGGCCGCAGTGGTGCTGGGCGCGCGGTACAGTTCGTGCTGGCAGCGCGTGCAGCGGGCGCGCTCGTCCAGCGCCAGCGGGCGTCTCTGGTAGAGACGCCCGCAGTCGTGACAGCCGATCAGCTCGCCCAATTTCAATTCATTCGCTCCAGTTCATGCCAATACCACTATGTATCATGACTGAGAGCAACTGGGCGCGCAACTGAATGGCGGAACCGTGCGCGCCGGGTGATCAGAAGCGGACCTTCAGGTAGGCCGATGGGCCGGTCAGCTTCAGGTCGAGGTCGGCGGTACGGTCGCCGTTGCGGTGCAGGTCGATCTTCTGGATGCCGTAGTCCAGCACCAGGCCGACGTTACGGACCGGGAAGTACTCGACACCGATGGCGCCATTGTAGATGTGGCCTTCGATGGTGCCGCCGTTCTTCTTGATGCCCGATGCATCGACGTACATGCGCCATTGTTCGTTGAACGAGTGGCGCCATGCCAGTTCCACGGTCGGCGCCCAGACGCTGTCGCTGGCCGAGGCCGAACCGCTCCAGCTGTAGTTCTCGACCGGCAGGGTCGCGCTGGCGGTGGCTTCGGCCGAACCGGAGATCTTGGCGCGCAGGTAGGCGGCGCCGATGCCGATGCCGAACACGTCCTTTTCCTTGCCCATCCACCACTTGTACGACGCGCGCGCCATTTCCAGGCGCAGCTTGGCGTCGGCGCGGCCGCTGGCGCTCACGTCGCGGCCTTCGTACACGGCGTCGCCGCTGAAGTCACCGCCGAAGCCCTTGCTGAAACGGAAGTAGTCGAACGACAGGCCATGGCTGTCACCGATCAGCATCTCGGCCTTCACGCGTGGCAGCGTGGTCTCGTCCAGGTCTTCGTCCGGCGTATCGACGCGGCCATAGCGGGTGTCGCCGCCCAGGTGGATTTCCGGATCGGCATAGAAACCACCGGCGGTGATGCTCATGCGGTCCAGTGCCGGCGACTGCTGCGCCTGGGCGATGCCTGCGGCCGCCACGCCCAGCAGGATAGCGCCCTTGATGAAGTTGACGGCGTCGGTGGCGCGCTTGACGGGTTCGGTCGAAATGGTGGTGGCGGTGCGGGACATGTGTTCTCCAGATGGTAAAAGATTGCTGTTAATGTCCGCCAGGACCTCGCCTTGGCGTGACAACGATCGCATTATCGCAACATGTCAGAATGTTAATGCGCACGATTGAACTGACTCTGTGGTCATTAGGCGACACTCATCCGTTTCTCGCCGCGACGGTGCGCTACAGCACAGTCGCGCCAAAGCATGCATGGCTGCCACCACCGGGATGGTTTATGATCGGGCAACATTAATTTGACGGACATGTTCCGCCACCCCATGAAGCAATTCACCCTCCCGCAAAACTCCTTCCTGCTGCTGCTGGCGCTGGTCACGCTGGCGTTCTTCTGGATCCTGCTGCCCTACTCCGGCGCCGTGTTCTGGGGCGTGGTGTTCGCGATCCTGTTCGCGCCGCTGCAGTCGCGCCTGTTGCGCGCGACCGGCGGCCGGCCGACCCTGGCGGCGTTGCTGTCGCTGGCGGTGATCCTGCTGATGGTGATCTTTCCGATGACGCTGATCGCCGCCTCGATGGTCGAGCAGGCCACCGGCATCTATATGCGCATCAATGCGGGCGAGGTCAGCTTTACCTCCTACTTCCAGCAGGTGGTCGCGGTCTTGCCCAACTGGGCGCTGTCGCTGCTGGAACGCTTCGATCTGACCAGCCTGGCGTCGCTGCAGGACAAGCTGACCGAAGGCGCAGCCCAGATCAGCCAGGCCGCCGGCTCCTACGCCCTCAACTTCGGCCGCAACACGCTCGACTTCGTGGTCAGCGCCGCCGTCATGCTGTACCTGCTGTTCTTCCTGCTGCGCGACGGCCGGGTGCTGGCCGCGCGCATCCAGCGCGCCGTGCCGCTGAGCGTCGAATACAAGAAGCGCCTGTTCCAGAATTTCGTGACCGTGGTGCGCGCCACCGTCAAGGGCAATGTGCTGGTGGCGATGGCGCAAGGCGCACTGGGTGGACTGATCTTCTGGATGCTGGACGTCAGCGGCGCGCTGCTGTGGGGCGTGGTGATGGCCTTCCTGTCGCTGCTCCCGGCGGTGGGCGCGGCGCTGGTGTGGGCGCCTGTCGCCATCTATTTCATGGCCACCGGCGCCATGTGGCAGGGAGTGGTGCTGGCGGCGTACGGCGTGCTGGTGATCGGGCTGGTGGACAACATCCTGCGCCCCATCCTGGTCGGCAAGGACACCAAGCTGCCGGATTACCTCGTGCTGCTGTCGACGCTGGGCGGGATGGCGCTGTTCGGCATCAACGGCTTCGTGATCGGGCCGCTGGTGGCGGCGCTGTTCATCTCGGTGTGGGAGCTGTTTTCGCGGGCGGACGAGTTTCACGAGGACTGAACGGACCGGGCCCCATCCTGGGCTGCGGGAGCGCCTGGCGGCGTGCGGGCACGGTCCACGCGGTCCGGCCTGCCCATGACAAAGGCCCGCCCCTGCTTGCGCAGGCCGGCGGGCCCTTGGCTGATCGAACCGGAATTATTTTGCTGCGGCGATCGCGGCCAGGCGGCGGGTCACGGCTGGCGACACGGCATCGGCGCCCCGGTGCATGCGGTACAGCGCCCAGACGTCGGTGGTATCGACGTCAGCAACGGCGACTGCCTGCGCCGGCGCCTTGACGGTTGCCACCTTGGCCACCGGGGCCTTGACCGCACGCACGAAATCGATGGCAGTGCCGACCAGGGCGTACAGTTGGGCAGCGAAGGATGGGTTCAGCGACAAGGTAGACATGATGTTCTCGGTATGAAGTGTTCTGGAATGACTCCAGTATGGACTCCCTGAGATAGAAATCAAATTGCATTCCATGATGAACGTCATTCACGAAATGACTATCTGCCCGTCCTCCCTATGAAGACGCCACCGGCGGGCGTCTGAAAACCACTCAGGCCATCAAGGCGTGTGCGCAACAAGTCCGCCGAGCAGCATCAGCTGCCGGTCGCCACCGGCATGATCGCCCGCATGATCTGCAACACAGCCGGCCCCAGCAACACCACCAGCAGCGCCGGGAAGATGCAAAAAATCAGCGGAAACAGCAGCTTGGTGGCGATCTTGGCAGCCTTCTCCTCGATCATCTGGCGCCGCTTGGTGCGCAGCTGCTCGGACTGCACCCGCAGCGCCGTGCCCACGCTGGTGCCGAAACGTTCGGCCTGGATCAGCATCTTGACCAGCGCATCGACGTCCTCGACACCGGTGCGCAGCGCCAGGTTGCGCAGCGCCTTTTCCTTGGCGCTGCCGGCGCGCAGTTCCAGCGTCACCAGTTGCAGCTCTTCGGCCAGCACCGGGCTTTTCAGGCCGATCTCGTTGCCGACCCGCGCCAGCGCGGCGTCCATCGCCAGGCCCGCCTCGACGCACACCGTCATCAGGTCGAGCGCATCCGGGAACGTCTCGAAAATTTCCAGCTGGCGGCTGGCGACGCGGCGCTTGAGGATCATGTCCGGCACGTAGTAGCCGGCGCTGGCCGCCATCACCAGGTACAGGAAGGTCAGCGCCATCGGCCGCTCGCTGTGGTGCGGAAGCGCGATCCAGACGATCAGCGGCAGGCCGATCGTCAACGCCGTCTTGCCGGCGTGGAACAGCCCGGGCGTCGAGGGCGCGCGCCAGCCGGCGTTGATGAAGCGCAGGCGCACCGGCGAGGTTTCCCAGCCATCGGCCGGGACCGAGAGCCGCGCCAGCGGTTCGGCGAACTGCTCCAGGCGCGTGCGCCAGCCGCCGCCGCGCACCGTCGATGCCGGCGCATCGCGTTCGTCCAGCGCCACCAGGCGCGCCTTCACCGGGTCGCGGGTCAACAGCAGCATTGCCAGTACGGCCACGCCGAACACCAGCACGAACATCGCGCCCAGCATCAGGATCTGCACCTTGCTCATCTCAACACGTCCTTGTCATTACATCCGGATGCGCACGATCTTGCGGATCGCCAGCACACCAAAGCCCATCATTCCCAGCGCCGCGCCGCTGATCTGGCGCCCGACCGGGTCGTTCACCAGCACGCCCATGGTTTCCGGGTTGGCCAGGTACATCATGAAACCGGCGCCGAACGGCAGCAGGCACAGTACCCAGGCCGAGATCCGCCCTTCCGCCGACAGCACCCGCACCTGGCCGGCCAGCTTGTGGCGGTCGCGGATGATGGTGCTGATCGAGGTCAGCAGCTCGGTCAGGTTGCCGCCGCTCTCGCGCTGGATCAGCACCGCCACCACGAAATACTGCAGGTCCATGCTCGGCACCCGCTGCGCCAGGTTGTTCAGGGCGTCGGCCATCGACACGCCGAAATTGACTTCGTCGAAGGCTGTCTTGAATTCCTCGCCCAGCGGCGCCGCCACTTCGTCGGCCACCAGTTTCAGGGCGGTCGGGAAGGCGTGGCCGGCGCGCATCGCGCGGCTCATCATGTCGAGCGCTTCGGGCAACTGGCGCTCGAAGCGGGTCATGCGCGCCTCGCGCGCGCGGCCCAGTTGCACGATCGGCAGGCTGGCCGCCAGCGCGGCGACCGGCAGCAGCGCCAGGCCGCGCGCGCCCAGCAGCAGCGCGGCGATCACGCCGGCCACCAGGCAGGCCAGGCATACCAGCAGCAGTTTCGCGACCAGCCAGCTGCTGCCGGCCTGCAGCAAGCGCTTGTCCAGGCCAGCCACGCCCGGCAGGCCGCGCAGGATCCGGTCGAACTCCGGGTGCTCGCTCAGGCGACGCGTCTTGGTGATGGTGACATCGTCCGCGCGCACCTCCTTGCCGATGACGCTGCGCAGGCGGCGCGCGACGCGTTCGGTCTCCGGGTTGCGGTGCGCGCTCCAGGCCGTGAGCACGCCCCAGACCAGCAGCATGACGGCGGCGAACAGCAGGCCCGCGAACAGGATGAAAGTGGTATCCATCGGTCCGGGCTCAGCGCGGCTCGAAGATGCCGGGGGCCAGGTGCACGCCGTAGGTGCGCAGGCGCTCGGCGAAGGCCGGGCGCACGCCGGTGGCGCTCGCGTGGCCCAGCACCGTGCCGTCGTCGGCCACGCCGGTCTGCTTGAAGGCGAAGATCTCCTGCATCGTGATCACGTCGCCTTCCATGCCCGTCACTTCCGAGATCGACAGCACCTTGCGCTTGCCGTCGGTCAGGCGCGATACCTGGACGACGACGCCCACCGCCGAGGCGATCTGCTGGCGCATGGCTTTCGGCGGCAGGTTCGGCGCGGCCATGCTGATCATGTTTTCCAGGCGCGTCAAAGCGTCGCGCGGGGTGTTCGCGTGGATGGTCGCCATCGAGCCTTCGTGGCCGGTGTTCATCGCGCCCAGCATGTCCATCGCTTCTTCGCCCCGCACCTCGCCCAGGATGATGCGGTCGGGGCGCATGCGCAGCGCGTTCTTGACCAGCGCGCGCTGGGTCACTTCGCCCTTGCCTTCGATGTTCGACGGCCGGGTTTCCAGGCGCACCACGTGCGGCTGCTGCAGTTGCAGTTCGGCCGCGTCTTCGACCGTCACGATCCGTTCGCTGTGGTTGATGAAACCCGAGATCACGTTGAGCATGGTGGTCTTGCCCGAGCCGGTGCCACCCGAGATCAGGATATTGACTTCGGCCTTGCCCAGGCCCTGCAGCACCTCGGCCATGTCGGCCGTCATGCTGCCGTAGGCGACCAGGTCGGCCAGGCGCAGCGGGTCGGCCGAGAAGCGCCGGATCGACATCACCGGACCGTCGATCGCCAGCGGCGGGATGATCGCGTTCACGCGCGAGCCGTCCGGCAGGCGCGCGTCGACCATCGGGCTCGATTCGTCGATGCGGCGGCCCACGCGCGAGACGATCTTGTCGATGATCTTCATCAGGTGCGCGTCGTCGGTGAAGGTGACGTCGGTCAGTTCCAGCTTGCCGCGCCGTTCGACATACACCTGCTTGTGGCTGTTGACCAGGATGTCCGACACGGTCGGGTCTTCCAGCAGCGGCTCGAGCGGGCCGAAGCCGAGCATCTCGTTCTGGATGTCGCGCGTGAGCATCTTGCGCTCGGCGTCGTTGATGACCACCATCTCTTCTTCGAGCAGCCGTTCGACCAGCAGGCGCAGCTCCTGGCGGATCTGGTCCTGGTTCAGGCGCTGCATGCTTTCCAGGTCGACCCGGTCGAGCAGCGACTCGTGGATACGGCTTTTCAGCTGATGGTAGGCGCGGTTGTCGCTCAAGCCGCCGCGCACCGGGGCCGTACGGACGGCGCCGGAGCGCAGGTCGACGGCGCTGCGCGCATCGCTCTTCGCGGTCGACGAGATCGGCGAGCCGAGACGTTCGCGCAGCGACGGGGATGGGATCATGTTCATATCGGTTGACTCCTCAGGTTGCGGCATCAGGCATCGGTCTTGCGACGCTTGAACATGCGGGACATCAGGCTGGCGCCCTGCTCCGGCGCTTTTTCGCCAGTCTGGCTGCGCGCCATGTCCATCAGGGCCGCGCTGAGCGGGCTGTCCGGCGCCAGGCGCGTGATCGGCACGCCCTGGTTGACCGACCTGGCGGCCGCATCGTAGTGGTTCGGCATGGTGCGCAGGTTGTCGGTATCGAACGCTTCCTCGAGATCCTTGAGGCGGATGTCGCTGTTCTTGTCGTGGCGGTTCACCACCAGCGCGACCTTGTCATGACCGTAGTCGAGGTTGCGAAACACGCTCAGGAGGCGCTTGCCGTCGCGGATGTACGGCAGCGTGGTCTGCAGCACCGGGTAGATGGTGTCGGCATGGTCGAGGGCGCGGATGCTGACCGGGTCCAGGCTGCGCGCCACATCCAGCACGATGAAGTCGTACTGGCGGCGCGCCAGCTTGATGATCGCGTCGATGTGCTCGGGCTTGACGTCGCTGGCGTGGGCCGGATCGGACGGCGCGGCCAGCACGCTGAAGTTCGGCGTCACCGCCACCATGCTCGACGACAGGAACGACGGGTCGAGGCGGTGGATCTGGGTTGCCACGTCCGACAGCGTGGCCAGCGGCTTGTTGTCCGACACGAACAGCGACGCGTCGCCGAACTGCAGGTTCATGTCGATCAGCGCCACGCGCTTGGCGCCGCTGCTCGACAGCGCATACGCGAGGTTGGTCGCCAGGAAGGTCGCGCCGCTGCCGCCCTTGCATGAAATGAAGGCCAGCACCTTGCCCTGGGCCGCGCCCTGGCTGCCGAACTTCTCGGCCGCGTGCTCGACGGCGGCCTGCAGTTCGGCCGCGCTCGGCGTGGCCGGCAGCACTTCGCGCACGCCGGCGCGCATGGCGCGCAGCAGGAACGCCTGCGACAGGTCGCCGGTCAGCACGATGAAGGCCATGCGCGGGAACATGTGGCCGAGGCGGCCGATCTGTTCCAGCTCGCCCTCGTCGGCGTCGGGCTGGTCGACCACCAGCAGGTCGGGAATGGCGTCGTCGGCCATGGTCGTCAGGCGCGCGGCCGAGCCGGCGATCATGTCGACTTCGTCGGCGCCAGGACGGGCGCGCAGCTGGCGCGCCAGCTCGATCAGGTGGCGCTCATCGCGCGAAAGGACTGCGATCTTCACGATAACCTCTTAGCGGCGAAACGCCGAGTCGTTCAGTTGCGGACGCGGCGAATTGTACGAATCCACATAGTTCTTGTAGGTTTCGACGGCGGCGGCGCCGTCGATGCCGGCCGGCTGGCGCTGGGCCTGCGGCGCCGGCGCCACGATCTGGCTGGCGACGATATTGCGCAGGCTCTTGCCGTTGGTGGCCGGGCCGTCGGTGACGCAGCCGCCCAGTGCGATGGCGCAGGCAGCCAGCGTGGCGAGATGAACGGATTTCATGGCTTGTCCTTGGCTTCGGCGCCGCGGGCGGCGCCTTCGTGTTTGCCCCCGATCAAAAACTGGGCGCGGCTCGGTTGCACGTAGGCGTCGGTCGGCAGGGCCGGCACCGCTTCCAGCGGCTTGACGATGTGCGGGGTCACGATGAACACCAGCTCGGTGCGGTCGTTCTGGAACTCGCTGCTGCGAAACAGCGTGCCCAGCACCGGCACGTCGCCCAGGAACGGATAGCGGCTGATGTTGCTGGTGACGTTGTTACGGATCAGGCCACCGATGGCGAAGCTCTGGCCATCCTGCAGCTGCACCGTGGTCGAGGCGCGCCGGGTGGTGAACGCCGGCAGGATCGCGCTGGCGCTGCTCGAGCCGGACGTGGTGCTGATGCCGATGCCTTCGCGGTTGATCTCCGACACTTCCGGCGCCACGCGCAGGTTGATGCGGCCACCGCCGAGCACGGTCGGGGTGAACTTGACCGCCACGCCGTACTCTTTCTCTTCGAGCGTGATGGTCGGCGTGCCGCCGGTATTGGTCTGCGCGACCGGGATGAAAATGCTGCCGCCGGCGAGGAAACTGGCTTCCTGGCCGCTGATCGCCATCACGTTCGGCTCGGCCAGGATCTTGACCAGGCCGTCGCGCTTCTCGCCGTCGATGGTCAGTTGCTTGACGCCGCTGCCGATGGCGCTGACGCCGTTGCCGGTACCGGCCAGCAGGCTCGAGACGAGGCCGTAGGTCCAGTTGCCGTTGGTCTTGCTGTAGCCCAGCTTGGCGCCGAGCTGGTCGACCAGCGACTTCGACACTTCGGCGATTTTCACTTCGAGCATCACCTGCTGGGGTGCGGAGACGGTCAGCATGTTCAGCACCTTGCGGCTGGGCTGTTCGACTGTAGAGACGCTGCCCTTGGCTGGCGCGGTGGCGGCGCCGGGAATGGCCGCTGCACTGCTCAACAGCGACGCCAATGCCACGATGCCCGCGGCGTTGGCCGGGGTGCTTCCTGCCTCACTGCCACCCGACACCAGCGGCGCTCCTTCATGGAAGGCAACAGCCAGGTCCATCAACTGGCCCACTACTGCCGCATCGCTGACCATCCCTGACAGGATCAGGGTATTGCCGCTATTGCCGATCTTGATGTTTTTTTCTTCTGGGAACAGATCGTTGAACTGGGCGCGCAGTACGCTGGTGTCGATCCCGACCTCGATGTCGATCACGGTCGAACGCTTGTCGCGGCCCGACACGATCATATTGGTGCTGCCGACACTGCGCGGCACGATCACGACTTCATGAGCGCTCGGCACCACGACATCGGCGACCTCGGGCGCACCGACGGTCACTTGCGACGCCGGGCTGCAGAAGCGTTTCAGCTGCGACTTGCCGCGCACCAGTTCGATGCGGACCGTGCTGTCGCCACGCAGGTCGATGCAATCGCCGCTGGTGACCGGGGCCGCGGAAGGCTTGGCGGAGACCGGCTTGCCGGCCGCGTGGGCGCCGTCCAGCGCCAGGGCCAGCGCGCAGGCCAGCAGGGTTTTCGGGACGAGGTGGTTCATGGTTGAGCTCTTCGAACAATTCATTGCGAGGCGGCGCCGAGGCCGCGGATGACCATCACGCCGTCAGCCTGGCGGGCCGGGGCTGCGGAACGGGGAGCGGCGGCGTAGGCCGGAGCGGGCGCCGGGGCCGGGGCAGCAGCCACGCGCTTCGGTTGCGCCGGCGGCAGGCCGAGCACCGATTCGCGGGTCGCCCCGAGGGTGGCGGCCGGTTGCGGGTCGACCTGGTTGCGCAGCACCAGCGACAGCGTGCCGATCGAGCGCGCCAGGTCCAGTTTTTCGACCTGGTCCGGGGTCAGTTCGAGCGTCACGGCATTCACCACGCGCGGCTTCGAGTCATCGACCACCGAGTCCTGGGCCACCGCCAGTACCAGGATGCGTTCGAGCACGATCTTCGAGATCGAGGGCGATTCGACCAATTCGCTGGTGCTGGCCTGCAGGTTGACCAGGATGTCGACATAGTTGCCCGGCAGCGCGAAGCCGGCCACGCCGACCACGTCGTTGACGCGCACCGTCATGGCGCGCTTGCCTTCGGCCACCACGGCGGACAGGCCGCCCAGGGTGCCTGGCGGCGCCAGCTTCGAGTCCAGCACCGGTTCGCCACGCGCGATGGCGTCGCGCGTCACGCGGCCTTCGAGCAATTTGATGTCCGACACCGCGCCCGGCGGCACCGCGCCGGCCGGCCAGTCGATCAGCTGCAGGCTGGCGGCGGCGATGCGGCCACCCTGCTGGATGTCGGCGCTGGCCACCACCACCCGGGTGCCGGCCGGACCTTGTTCTCCCATCCACTTGGCGGCCATGACGACCGCGGCCAGCGCCAGCACCAGGGCCACGCCGATGATCACGATTGCTTTTGAATTACGCATTGCTGTACTCCATATTGCCGCGCTCGCGGCGTTCCTGTTCAGCGGGCCGACCGGCGGCGCCAGCGGCAAAATAGTTGTCCCAGGCCCAGTCCAGGGTGCGCCTCGAGAGTTCCGGGGCCTGTTCTTCATAGCGCGCCAGGTCGCGCAGCTGGCGCATCAGGTCGCGCGGGTAGCACGCCAGCAGCGGCACGTCGCGGCGCTGGTGGCACGCCAGCAGATAGTCGAATGCGTCCTGGTCGAAATCGACGCCGACCGCCGTGCAGGCCTGGCGGAACAGGCGCGCGTACTCGTCGACGGTCGAGGCCGGCACTTCGATCTTGTAGCCCAGGCGGCGCAGGAAGGCGCCGTCCGACAGGCGCTGCGGCACGAAATTCGACGAGAACACGACGATCACGTCGAACGGCACCTGGAAGGTGTGCCCGGTGTGCAGCGTCAGGTAGTCGACGCCACGGTCCATCGGCACGATCCAGCGGTTCATCAGCGCTTCCGGCGTGCAGCGCTGGCGCCCCAGGTCGTCGATGATGAAGATGCCGTTGTTCGATTTCAGGTGCGGCGGCGCCTGGTACAGGCGGGTATGCGGGTCGAAGCGCAGATCCAGCATGTCGAGCGTGAGTTCGCCGCCGGCCAGCGCCGCCGGACGGCGCACCGAACGCACCCAGCGCGCATCCGGGGCGCTGCCGCGGTCCAGCGCGCCGAGCATGCCGGCGTCGCTCACCCCTTCGACCTTGTGCTGCACGCCGTCGTAGAAGGGAATCACTTCGCCATCCACCATCAGCGCGTAGGGCACGGCGATATTGCCGGCCAGGAGTTCGCACAGGCGCTCGGCCAGGAAGGTCTTGCCGCTGCCGGCCATCCCGTGCAGGAACAGCGCGCGGCCCGAATTCATGCCGGCGCCGAGCTGGTGCAGCACGTGCGGATTGACCACGATGCCGTCGAACGCGGCCATCATGGCGGCGCGCGTGACCTGCATGTTGGCCACGCTCTGGGCCTTCACCTGGGCGGTGTACGAGGCCAGCGTGACCGGCGCCGGGCCGGCATAGGCGTTGCGTGCGACCGCGGCGGCGGCGCGCACGCGGCCGGCCTCGGTCAGCACGTACGACAGGTCGGCATCGGTGCCGCTGTTGCCGACCCGCGCCACTTCGCACAGCTTTTCGGCGCGCAGGAAAGCGACCAGCGGATCGATGACGCTGATATTGAGTTTCAGGTAGGCCGCCAGTTCCGGCAGGCGCAGCTGGCCGCGCTGGAACAGCACCTTGCCCAGCAGTTCGGTCAGGAACAGGAACGGCAGGCCGGTGTCCTCGACCGTGCGCGGCGCACGTGCATTCGACGGGGCAAGCAGGGACAGACTCACAGCGGCAGCTCCCCGTTCATGCGCGCCCACAGCACGCAGCCAACCGTGGCGAGCGCGATCGCGATCGCGTACGGCAGGCGGCCGCTGGCCGCCTGCGGCGGCGGCACCAGTGCGGCGACATCGCCGGCCAGCGCCGAAAAGGCGGTATGCATCGCCATGTGATACGCGTTGCCGACCAGGCGACGCAGGCTGCGCTGCCAGGCGGCGAACGCCAGCGCCAGCACGCCACCGGCCACCAGGGTGACCAGGCCGACGGTGAGGATCTGGCTGGCGCCGACGAACGCGCCCACCATCGCCAGCAGCTTGGCGTCGCCGGCGCCCATCAGGCGCAGCGCGTACATCGGCAGCAGCAGCGCCAGGCCCAGGGCCAGGCCAGCCAGCGACTGCAGCAAGCCGAGGCCACCGATCGTCACGCCAAACAGCCCCTGCCCCGCCGGCATCGCGACGTGCAGCACGAGCGCCGCGAGCATGCCGGGGAAAACGACGGCATTCGGAATGCGGCGCGCGCGCACGTCGTGCCAGACAGCGGCGCCGAGCAGTGCGAACAGCAGGACAAGTGGTAGCAGTGACAAGATAAGCTCCGGGTAAAAAAAATCCGGCGACGACTACCGCCGCGCCGGATCGGGACCGCCGCAAGGCGGCCGGGTGTTCAATTACGCTGGGTTCTTGATCTTGCCGGCCAGGGTGTTGAACATGGTGCTGATATTGCCGCCCAGCAGGGTCACTGCGGCGATGATGACGCCGGCGATCAGCGAAGCGATCAGTGCGTATTCGATTGCGGTGACGCCGTCTTCTTCTTTGATCAGGTTTTTGATGAAGTTCATGGTATTTCCTCTCGGGGGGCAAAAATTAAATGGGTTGATTGCTTGGCTTTATGCGCTCGTCCATGCGGCCATGGCCGCGATGAAGCCGACGACTGCGAGAAGAACTGTCAGGACGACATACGACATGGCCGGGTTACCGCTACGTTCATACTGCTGCTCCGGATTGTCTTGATTGTCGTGCACCGTTCTCTCCTGTCCTCTTGCCGCCGTACCGCATTTCCGATACGCAGCGCATGAGTTGAATCATACGGATGAGCGATTTTGTTGCCATCTGTCAAAACTACCCTTTTGCGAGGTACGTTATGCCGTGGGGGTCTAGGACAAATGTCCTGGATGGTCTGTAGGAGAGGTCTGGCGGGGGTGGCGTGCCTGGGCCGGCGCGTCCAGATGACCCAGGAATATCCGGCCCACGCGCCTTGAAGCGTCATTCCGTGCAGGCGGCAATGACGTGCGAAGGTGTCGGGACTAGCATGCGATGCAGCCAAGGCCTCCGCGCACGGATGAACATGACTGCGTTTGGCGACAGATGGCCCGATGCCTACGACAAGCCGTGCTTGGTCGCGTAGACGTACAACTCCAGCCGATTGGCCACGTCCAGCTTCTGGTAGATGGTGGTGAGGTGATTGCGCAGCGTGCGTTCGGAAATGAACGCCTTTTCGGCCAGGTCCTTGTTCAGCGCGCCCTTGCCCTGCACGATCATGCCGATCACTTCACGTTCGCGCGCCGTCAGCGCGGCGATCCGCTGCGCTTCCGGGTCGGCCTTGGGCGCCGGCGCGGTCAGCTGGCCCAGCAGTGCCTGCATCAGCGACTGGTCGAGCCACAATTCGCCACCGTGCACCTTGCGCACCGCCAGCAGCACGTCCTCGGTCGGCGCTTCCTTGCTGACCACGCCGCGCGCGCCGGCTTTCACGGCCGCGGCCAATGTGCCCTGGTCGCGGTTCGCGCTCAGGATCACCACCCGGGTCACGCCATTGTCGAGCAGTGCCGGCAGGAAGTCGATCGAGCTGCTGCCGCGCAGATCGAGGTCGAGCAGCACGATGTCGGGGCGCAGCTCGGCGCACAGGGCTTTGGCTTCATTGCCATCGCTGGCGCTGCCCACCAGCGTGAAGGCCGGGCCTTCGGCCTGGATCAGGCGTTCCAGGCCCCACAGCATCGTCTTGTGGTCATCCACCAGCAGGATGCGGATACTCATTGTGTCTCCAGTAATTACGAATGTCAGGTCGATGAATCTCGGATCGATCAATCTCGGATCGATCAGTGTCAGATCGGGATGCGCACGCGCAGCAGCGTCTGGCGATGATCGGCGTCGATGTCGAGCGTGCCGCCCAGCGCCTGCACCCGCTCGGAAATCGAGCGTGGCACGAATGGCGCCGGTGCACTGCCATTCTCGGCCGCCGGATTGAACACGTCGATGGCCAGGTGGCCGCCCAGGTCTTCGACCACCACCCCGGCGGTGCGCGCGCGCGTGTGCTTGCAGATATTGCTGATGCTTTCGGTGACGATCTGGAACACCTCGGCCGCCATGCGGTCGTTGATGGCGCCCTCGCCCTGGATCTCGAGCATGACGTTCAGGCCATAGAAATTCTCGACCTGGCGCAGCTGGCGGCGCAGCGCCACCAGCAATTCGGGCTCTTCCTGGCGTCCGCTGCGAAAGCGCTGGGCAAAGTCGCGCATGTCGCCGATCACGCCGGTGCACATCGCCATCAGGCGGTCGAGTTCGGGCGCCACCGGGCTGTCCTCGCCCGCCTGGTTGCGGATCGCCGCCACCGCGTGGCGCAGCCCGATATACGGCTGGATCGTGCTGTCGTGCAGGTCGCGGGCGATCGTCTGGCGTTCGCGGAAGGCCGCTTCGGAGGCCAGCCGGTCGAGCAGGTCGATGGTTTCGATCATCGGGATCGCCTGCTGCACGATGTGCTTGAGGAAGGTGGCGTCGCCACGGCGCAGGCGCGCGCCGGTGATGAAGATCCGGCCGGCGCCCTTGCGCAGCGGCAGCGAGGCGCTGATGAAATTCTCGGTGTCGAGCAGATCGGCCACCTGGCTACAGGCATCCAGGTCGGCCTGGCGCCAGTCGTGCCCCTTGAAGTCCATGTGCACGGCCGATACCCCGCCCGGCAGCAACCGCCGCAGCCGGCCGCTGGCGCCGCGGAACAGGGTCGCGCCACGCTCGAGCGCCAGCAGCGGCGCGAGCATCGAGTCGAGCGCTTCGCCCTCGGGACGGCTGCGGCTGATGGCGCGGCCGGTCTTTGGATGATGAGCGGTGTTCAGGATCCAGCGTTCGTGGCTGTCCTGCATCAGCAGCACGCAGGTGGTACCGCCGTAGAAGCGCAGCAGTTTTTCCATCAGCGAGTCGAGCGTGTGCTGCACCCCGAAACGGGGATTCGACAGGCGGCTGACGTCGCGCAGCAGCGCCAGGCGGCGGCGCTGGTCGACCGCGAGGCCGCCCCAGAACGCGATCATGTAGCCCAGCGCCAGCATGAAGGTGGCCCGGAGCAGCAGGATCTGGAGCGACTGCAGGCCCTGGGTCAGCAGCACGGCCAGCGTGACCGCGCCGACCGCGCCCAGGCTCAGCTTGGCGCCGGCGTCGAAGCCGTGACGGAACGACGAGGCCAGGATGGCGAAGAAGAAGAACGAGAAGAACGGGCTGAAGGTGCCACCGGTGGCGTACACGATCAGTCCGTACCAGGCGATGTCGATCCAGTACACCGACGGGCCGTGCCAGAAGCCGGCGCGGTAGCCGGCGATCACCAGCAGCGTCAGGCTGTGCAGCACGTAGCCGGCGAAGATCAGCCATGTCCACTGCCCTGTCACGGTGACGCCGCCCGGGCCGATGTACAGCGTCAGCAGCGCCGAGATGGACAGCAGCCCGCGCATGCCGAACACCATCCAGGCTTCGGCATCGGGCGCCACCGCACGCGCGGCGGTCCTTGTCACCGGCACATCATCGTCGCCGGACGACACTGGGTAAGAGGGGAAGAAGCGGGAAAGAATGCCTGGTAACCAACTCATGTTGTGCGGGGCCGACAAAGGCGTTGAATCATTTTTAAAAGCCATGCAGGATTTGAAAATTGCCCTGTAGAATTTGCCGAATCTTACCGTAAAGACGGCTCAATCCCCCGCAAAGTTGCCGAATCAACGATGTATACATTTCCCCGCCGTCAGTCTGGCGCAACACTCGTCGAGATGGCGATTATCGCACCGGTTTTCCTGCTCGTTCTGGTGTCGTTGATCGAACTGAGCATGATGTTCTTCGCCACGCTCACGATGCAGTACGCGGTGCGCGAGGGCGCGCGTTTCGCGATTACCGGCCAGAGCACGTCGGACGGCTACGCCAGCAACCAGCAGCGCTACGCCACCGTCATCGCCAAGATCCGCGACAACTCGCTGGGGATGTACGAAAAACTCAATCCGCAGATTTCCGTCAACGGCACCGCCTACCAGACCAAGAACTACAGCAACGGCATGTTTGGCGCGGCCGGCACGCTGAACGTGATCGAGGTCGATTGCGACTGGGTCGTGAGCACGCCGCTGCTGTCCCAGTTCTTCACGAACGGCAAGTACAGCTTCGCCGTCGCCGCCACCATGCGCAACGAGTACTTCCCATGATGCACCCGATTTACCATCGCCAGCGCGGCGTTGCCGCGGTCGAACTGGCGCTGCTGCTGCCGATGCTGGTCGTGCTGCTGCTGTGCGCGATCGACGGTTCGCGCGCGCTGCAGGCCAATATCATCATGACCAATATCGGGCGTGAAGGCGCGAATCTGGTTGCGCGCGGCAATTACGATCTCGATGTCAGCAGCCAGGAAGTGATCTCGGCCGTCATGGCCAGCGCCCCGCCCCTGAACGTCAACAAGCTGGGCATGATGTATATCACCCGCGTCATGGGTTCGACCAGTGGCGGCGCGCTGCGCAATGTCGTGCTCGACCAGTATCGCTGGGACGATGGCAGCGGCCAGGGGTTCAGCGCCAGCAAGTATGCGCCGACCAGCCGGGTTTACAACTGCGGCAGCTGGAAGACCGCCAAATGTGCCAGCATCAGCACGGTGACCCGCCCCACCGCCCCCGTCATGACTGGCAAGCTCGACGATGGTGAAGTGGTGTATGTCGTCGAAACCTTCTACCGCTTCGACATGCTGGTGAGCGCATTCTCGATGGGCGGCAACGTCCTGCCCACCTTCGGGCCCGACCTGTATTCGATGTCCATTTTCTGAAGAACATGATTCCGCAACTTCATCGGCAGCGTGGCGCTGTCGCCATCATGGTCGCCATTTCCATGCTCGTCCTGCTGGCTGTCGTGGGCCTGTCGATCGATGCCGGGCTGGCGTATCTGGTCAAGGCGCGCTTGAACGCGGCGGTCGACTCGGCCGCGCTGGCGGGCGCCCGCAACGTCACGACAGGAAACAACCAAAGCGAACAGGTCGCCAGTGCCAGGGCCGCGGCGGCCGACTTCTTCGCCGCCAACATTCCCAGCAATTACCTGTTATCCACGCCAAAAATCCTCAGTACCGACGTGACCTTCAATGGCGGCCAGGCCACCATCGATGTGCGTGCGGAAGCGCCCATGCCGGTGTCGATCATGCAAGTGATCGGCTTCTCGTCGCTGACGCCGGTGGCGTACGCGCAGACCATCCGGCGCGACCTGGACATGGCGTTCGTGGTCGATACGTCCGGCTCGCTGTCGGGCTCGGCAGCAACCGTGCGCGCTTCCGCGAAGAGCTTCCTGAACAAATTCAACGTGACGCAGGACCGGGTCAGTCTGGTGCATTTCGCCTCCGGCGCTGAAACCGACTTCCCGATCAATACCTCGGCGCGCGGCTTCAACCGGGCCGCGATGCTCAAGAAGATCGATACGTTCTCGTTCGCCGGCGGCACCGCCTCGGTCGAGGGCATGTGGAATGCGCGCGAGCAGCTTGGCCTAATCCCGAGCAATAGCCGCTCGTCCCTGCGCGTGATCGTCTTTTTTTCGGACGGCGAACCCTCGGCATTCAGCGGTTACTTCACGTTTGCGAATGGTACCGACTGTGCCAACACGGCAGCCATCATCGACAAGGGCAACCCTTATGGGCTGAGCTCGATGGACGGCACGGCCTACAACGTCGTCAACGAAAATTGCCGCGTCATCCGCAACGGCAAAATCACCACCCGCAGCCTGCCGACCTGGTACAACGGTCACAACGACTGGTGGAACAAGGACGATGTCACCAAACGCGAATTCAAGATCGTGACCGATACCTTACGCCCGGACACGCCCCGCTCGGTGACGGCCGACCTGAGCAGCACGACGGCGATCGCGCGCAACGTCGAGCGTGCGTCGCGCAATCTTGCAGAAGCGATTGCCGCGAAGGCGCGCGACGACGGCATCTTCGTATTCACACTTGGCATGGGCGCGTCGCTCAAGGACACTGGCGACTATGACAACGATACTGGAGAAATGGTCCTGAAGTGCATGGCGAATGTCGCCGACGCCCCGTCGCGCTGCTACAACCCGGCCAAGCCGGTCGGCATGTATTGCTACGCCGCCACCGAAACCGACCTGACGCCGTGCTTCTCGCGCCTGGCGTCGGCCATCCTGCGCATCTCGAAGTAAGCCGGGCCAAAGCAGGCAGCCCGGATCACGTAGCCCGGAGCACGCAGCCCGAGCGCGCAGTTCAGAGCAGCTTGTCCAGCGTTACCGGCAGGTCGCGCACCCGCCGCCCGGTCGCGTTGTAGATCGCGTTCGCGATCGCCGCGGCGGTGCCGGTGATGCCGATCTCGCCTACCCCGCGCGCCCCGGCCGGCGCATGCGGGTCGGGAATGCCGACGCACAGCACATCGACCCGCGGCACATCGAGGTGCGCCGGCACGTGGTAGCCCGACAGGCTGGGGTTGGCGATGCGGCCGGTGCGCTCGTCGAACTCGGTTTCTTCCATCAAGGCCATGCCCAGCCCCATGATCATGCCGCCACGCAGCTGGCTGGCGCCGGTCTTGGCGTTGAGCAGGCGGCCGATGTCGAAGCAGCCGAGCAGGCGCGTGACCCGCGGCTCGCCGGTGACGACATTCACCCGCGCTTCGCAAAAGATCGCACCATACGAATGCATCGACCAGTGCACCGTCTCGAGCGGCGGCGGCGCCTTGCCGCTGACCTGCACGGTATCGCGGCCGGCGCGCTCGAGCAGCGCCCTGTAGCTCTCGAAGCGTGACGGATTGTCGCGCTTGCACAGCCCGCCATCGCGGCCGGTCACTTCGTCAGGCTTCAGCCCGGCCAGCGGCGAGTCTTTCGTCACCAGCGTCAGCAGTTCCTCGACCAGCGCCGCGTGGGTCGCGGTCAACGTCGCCGCGATGGCGGCGGTCTGTTGCGAGCCGCCGGCCAGCACGATGCCGGGCAGCCTGGAGTCACCATAGTCGAAGGTGATCCGCTCGAACGGCACGCCGAGCCGCGCCCCGATCAATTGCGCCTGCACGGTGGCCGTGCCCATGCCCATTTCGTGCGCCGCGATCTCGACGTGCACGCGACCGTCGCGGCCGAGCGTCATGCGCGCCTCGCCGCCCGGCATGCGGTAGTAAGGAAAGCATGCCGAAGCGCATCCCAGACCGACCAGCCATTCGCCTTCGCGCCGGCCGCCTGGCGTGGCCTGGCGCGCATCCCAGCCGAAACGCTCGGCGCCCATGCGGTAGGCGGCGAGCAGGTGGCGCGACGAGAATGGCGTGCCCTTGCCCGGATCTTGCACCGGTTCGTTGCGGCGGCGCAGTTCGATCGGGTCGAGGCCCAGTTCACAGGCGAGTTCGTCCACCGCACACTCCACCGCGAACGAGCCGACCGCCTCGCCCGGCGCGCGCATGAAGGTATTGGCGACCGTGTGCATTCTGGTCACCTGCACCTCGAGCTTGAGGCTGCGGGCCGCGTACATGCTGGTCGACGAATGGATCACCGGTTCCGGCATGTTGTTGTGCTCGGTCATGCAGGTGAGGCCGGTGTGGATCAGCGCGGCGAAGCGGCCGTCGTCGTCCGCGCCGATCGCCACCCGCTGCTCGGTCAGGCTGCGCCCACCGACGATGCGGTACACGCCTTCGCGCGACAGGGTCAGGCGCACCGGGCGCCCGGCCAGTTTCGCCGCCGCCACGGCCAGCGTGTGATGCTGCCACATGATCTTGCCGCCAAAGCCGCCGCCCACGAACGGCGAGGTCACGTGCACCTTGTCTTCGTCGATGCCGAAGATCTGGGCCATGGTCCAGGCCACGTTCGACACCGCCTGCGACGCATCGTGGATGCGCAGCAGGTCGCCGTCCCACGCCACCGTCACCGCATGCAGTTCCAGCGCATTGTGGTTGTGGCGCGGCGTAGCGTAGGCGCGGTCGATCCGGTGCGACGCCTTGCGCAGCTCGGCCTCGGCGTCGCCACGCTCGACCTTGAGCGGCTCGCCCATGAAGCTGCCGGTCTCGATGCCCGCCGCCTTGGCTGCCGCCAGCGAGGTCAATCCCGGCTCTTCGTGGTAGGCGATGCGGATCAGGCTGCTGGCATGGTCGGCCTGTTCCTGAGTCTCGGCCAGCACCAGTGCCACCGGCTGGCCGTTCCAGCGCACCTGGTCGTCCTGGAAGATCGCCAGCGTCGAACTGCCGGCCGCCTTGGCATTGGTAAACAGCAGCGGCGGCGGCTTCATTTTCGGGGCGTTGCGGTAGGTCATGACCAGCACCACACCCGGCGCCGCCTCGGCCGCGGCCGTATCGAGCGAAGCGATGCGCCCGCACGCGACCGTGCTGTACACCAGCGCGGCGTAACTCATGCCGGCCAAGGGGAATTCCGCGCAGAACTGCGCTGCTCCCCGCACCTTGAGCGGCCCGTCCACCCGCGATATCGGCGCGCCGAGCAAGGGATCGCTGCTGTCCGTCAACGGGTCGGGCTTGCCGCCCGGGATGAAGCGGTCGGGTGCGTGCTCGACCGCTTTCTGCAGCGCCGTCTGGCCGGCCTTCTGGATACTCTGAACGATATTCATCGTGCGTCTCCTCAGGTGCGTACGGTGGCCAGGCTGTCGAGCACGGCCACCATGGTGCGTTGGACCAGCGCAATCTTGAACGCGTTGTCGCGCAAGGGCTGGGCGTCGAGCATCTCGGCCTTGGCCGCGGCTTCGAAACTGGCGGGTGTGGCCGGCTGGCCGCGCAGCATCTGTTCGGCCGCCGCGGCGCGCCACGGCTTGTGGGCGACGCCGCCCAAAGCCAGGCGCACATCCTTGACGACGCCGTCCTCGACCTGCAGCGCGGCGGCCACCGATACCAGCGCAAAGGCATAGCTGGCGCGGTCGCGCACCTTGCGGTAGGTGGAATTGGCGCCGAACGCCAGCGCCGGAATCTCGATCGCGGTGATCAGTTCGCCCGGCTGGAGCACGGTCTCGCGCTCGGGATGGTCTGCGGGCAGCAGGTGAAAGCCCGTCAGCGGCACGCTGCGCCAGCCGCCACTGCCGCGCAGGTGGACGATGGCGTCGAGGGCGGCCAGCGCCACGCACATGTCGGACGGATGGGTGGCGACGCAGGCGCTGGACGCTCCCAGCACCGCATGGTAGCGGTTGGCGCCGTCGATGGCGTCGCAGCCCTGGCCGGGGTCGCGCTTGTTGCAGCGGGCCGCGTCGGTGTCATAGAAGTAGCTGCAGCGAGTGCGTTGCAGGATATTGCCGCCGACGGTGGCCATATTGCGGATCTGGCCCGAGGCGCCGGACGCGATCGCGCGCGCCAGCAGCGGGAAACCCTGGCGCACCGCCATGTGCTCGGCCAGCGCGGTGTTGGTGGTGGCGGCGCCGACCAGCAGGCTGCCGTCGGCGCGCGTCTCGATCGTGCGCGACAGGCCGGTGACGTCGACCAGCACGTCGGGACGCTCGACCGTCTCGCGCATCAGGTCGACCAGGTTGGTGCCGCCGCCCAGGAAACGCGCGCCTGGTGCGGCGCCGCGCGCAACCGCGTCGCCAGCGTCCAGCGCGCGGGAAAAGGTAAATGGATTCACGCTGCCTCCCCGGCCGGTTTAGCGTGGTGTTCGGTGACCGCGGCGACGATGCCGTTGTAGGCGCCACAGCGGCACAGGTTGCCGCTCATGCGCTCGCGCACTTCGTCATCGGTGAATTCGACCGTCTCGAGTCCCAGGTCTTCGGTGACATAGCTGGGCACGCCGCGGCGCAGCTCGGCCGCCATGCCCACCGCCGAACACAGCTGGCCCGGGGTGCAGTAGCCGCACTGGAAGCCATCGTGTTCGATGAACGCCTGCTGCAGCGGATGCAATGCGCCTGCCTGCGTCAATCCCTCGACCGAGGTCACGGCGCGGCCTTCGTACTGCACCGCTAGCGCCAGGCACGACAGGATGCGCTGCTCGCCGTCGACCAGCATGGTGCAGGCGCCGCAGGCGCCCTGGTCGCAGCCCTTCTTGGACCCGCTCAGGTGCAGGTGCTCGCGTAGGAAGTCGAGCAGCGAGACGCGCGGATCGTCGGGCAGCGACTGCGCGGTTCCATTGATGGTAATCTTCGGCACGGGGTGGCTCCTCACTGGCGTGTGCGGCAGCCTGCACCCGGCAGAGCTGGGTGTCGCCGCGACGTTAACGAAAAACCAAGTGTAAATACTGACCGACTGTTGCGGCGCACGATTGCATGCGCCACGATCTGGCTAGGCGAGCTGGCTGGCCTGCCGTACCCAGGCCGTGAACTGCGCCGTATCGAGCGCCGTTCCCTCGGCGATATGCAGGTAGCGCACGGCGGCCTGGGTCGAGGCGACCGGCGGCTGCGGCTCGAGGCGGGCGCCCTGGAAAAAGGCGACCTTGATCTGGCGCGTCAGGCAGTGGAACGCCAGGAACCAGCCATCCTCGCCCACGCCGTAGAAGGGTGAATTCCACCTGACCGCCTTGCGCACGGTGGGGACGGCCTCGACGATCAGGCGGTCGAGCTCGGCGCCTGCCGCGCGTTTCCAGCCCGGCATTGCCGCGATATACGCCTGCACCGGCGCGTCGCCGTCGCCCTTCGCGATCTGCGGATTGCCACCGGCGAGCAGCTTCACCGCGCTGCCGCCTGCTTGCCCTGCCTTGTCGTCCACCGTTGTCTCCCGTGGTGTCGCTGCGTGATGTTGCTCCGTGGTATCGCTCCGTGGTATCGCTCCGTCGTGTCGCCCCGTGGGCTGGTCGCGTCCTTCATCCGCCTGCGCGCGCCAGCAGGCGGCGCAGCTGGGCGGCCTGGTAAGCGCCAAAGGTGGCGCTGAACAGCGTCCGTACCAGCGGATCGTCGCCGACTTCGGCGTCATGGGCAAGCAGCGCACGCTCGGTGGCGTCGTCGAAGCGGTCGGCATTGATCCGCATATACATCGAGGTCAGCGATTCGCCGGCTTCGAGCGCCGCGTACAGCTTGGCGGCCGGCAATTCGGTGGACCAGCCCGGCGCCGCCGACGCCTCGTCCAGCAGCGCCGCATGCTCGCCGTCGAGCTGGTAGTCGAAGCGCAGCGCCCCGCCTGCGTGATCGAACAGGCTCAGGCGCCAGGTGCGTGGCTGGTCGAAATAGGTGGATGCGCCGTCGACGACACCGTAATTGCGCGGCAATTCCTTGCGGCAGTAGTCGAGTACGCGCGCCATCTGCGCGTCGGACAGGGGCGCGAAACGGCCTGCGATCTGCGCGGTCGGGGGCGGCGCGGCGTTGCCGCGGTAGTCGTAATCGACGTCCTGCCCGCCACGCGGCTGCACCCAGGCCAGCGGCGCGGCCGGATGCAGGCCGTGCGCATCGAGCCGCACCGACACGGATGGGTCCAGCCGCACGACGGCGGCCTGCGGCAGCGCCGCGCCCACCTCGCGCGCGAACTGGGCATAGGTGATCGGGAAGAACGCGTGGTTGTACCACGACCATGGCTCCTGCACGAACTGGCACGAACTCGGCACCACCCAGCGTGGCTGCAGGGCCTGCAACTGGGTGATCCATTCCTCCGGCAGCGTGGGCGGCGCCGGGACGGTGCGGGTCGGCATCAGTACCTCGATCTCGCGCATCGTCTGGAACGGCCACAGCACCATGTCCCAGGGGCCGGCGGCGACCAGCTGCGCAAGCGTGTCCGCGTCGATCCACGAGTCGACCACGTTCAGCACGTTCATGCCGGCGGCCCTGACCTGGAACATCGAGTCGACCTCGGCATCCATCGCTTCACGCGGGATCACCACGAACGGACCGATCTCGACCGGGTCGTTCAACGCGAGTGCGTGCACCCGGGTAAACCCCAGCTGGCGCACCATGGCGAACAGTTCGTCGAACAGGCAGTAGATGTAGAGCGGCGTGTCGCGCGCCAGCAGGTCGAGGCTGTCGAGCGAACAGTGGTCATCATGAAAGTGCGAGATGAACACCGCGTCGAAGCGCTGGGCGCGGATCGCGTCGACATCGAAGCGCACATCCGGAAACGCGTGGCAGTTGCGGCTGAACGGGTTTTCGAAGATCGTATCGAAGGCGATGCGCTTGCCGGCGCATTCGAACACATAGCCCGCGTGCAGGATGCGCGAGATCGTCAGGCCGGGCGTCGTCATGGGGATTCCTTCGTGTGCTGTGCAGCGCGCATTCTACAGCCCCGCTCCCGGCCCTGTAGAATCGCGTCTTTGCCTGCCGCACTCATGAGTAATCCCGACGACCTCCCGCAATCCGACCTGATCCTCGGCCTGGACGACCGTCCCCCGCTGCTGCCGGGCATGCTGGCCGCGCTGCAGCACCTGCTGGCCATCATCGTCCCGATCGTCACGCCGGGGCTGCTGATCTGCCAGGCGCTGGGCGTCTCGAGCCGCGACACCAACCTGATCGTATCGATGTCGCTGGTGATCTCGGGCATCGCGACCTATGTCCAGTGCCGCCGCTTCGGCCCGTTCGGCGCGGGCCTCCTGATCGTGCAGGGCACCAGCTTCAATTTCGTCGGGCCGCTGATCGCGGGCGGCGCGCTGATGGTCAAACAGGGTTCGCCCGTGGAGACGGTCATGGCCGCGATCTTCGGCGTGGTGGTGGCCGGTTCCTTCATCGAGATGGGCGTGTCGCGCATCCTGCCCTTCGTCAAGCGCCTGATCACGCCGCTGGTGACGGGCATCGTCGTCTTGATGATCGGCCTGACACTGATCAAGGTCGGCCTGATCAGCATGGGCGGCGGCTACCGCGCCATGGCCGACGGCAGCTTCGCCAATCGCGAAAACCTGCTGCTCTCGAGCGTGGTGCTGGCGATCATCGTGCTGCTCAACCGGGTACACATCGTGTGGCTGCGCAGCGCCGCGATCGTGATCGCGCTGGCGGTCGGCTATGCGCTGGCGGCCTGGCTGGGGCGCCTCGATTTTTCGGGCATGCACGCCGCGCCGCTGGTCCAGGTGCCGACGCCGCTGCATTTCGGACTTGGCTTCTCGTGGTCGCTGTTCGTGCCGATGCTGGTGATTTACCTGGTCACGTCGCTGGAGGCGATCGGCGACGTGACCGCCACCAGCAAGGTGTCGCGCCAGCCGGTCGAAGGCGCGCTGTGGATGCAGCGCATCAAGGGTGGCGTGCTGGTCAACGGCGCCAACTCGCTGCTGGCGGGGATCTTCAACACCTTCCCCAGCTCGATCTTCGCCCAGAACAATGGCGTCATCCAGCTGACCGGCATCGCCAGCCGCTACGTCGGCATGTGGATCGCGCTGTTCCTGGTGATCCTGGGCCTGTTCCCGGCAGTCGCCGGCGTGATCCAGGCCGTGCCCGAGCCGGTGCTGGGCGGCGCCGCGATGGTGATGTTCGGCGCGGTGGCGGCGGCCGGGATCAATATTCTGGCCGGCATCACGCTCGACCGCCGCGCGCTGCTGGTGATCGCCGTGTCGCTGGCGCTGGGCCTCGGCGTGTCGCAGGTGCCGGAGTTTCTGGCGCATATGCCGGCGGCGCTGCGCAATGTGCTCGAATCGGGCGTCGCCACCGGCGGCCTGTGCGCACTGATCCTGAACTGGTTCCTGCCGGAGCAGGCGCAGGGCCGCACGCAGGCATGACAACTGCTCAGGATCAATAGCGCAGGAAACCCGCGCCGCTAACATCGTCTCGTCGGATTCCGTCCGGATTCCGTCCGCATTCCGTCCGCATTCCATACCGCCGCGCCTATCCTGGCGCCCGGCAATCGACGAGGAGACGCATGAAACCGCAGCGCAGCCGGCCGGCCCCGCATTGCCAGGGCGCCTTCGCCATCATGCTGGTGCCACTACTGGTCCTGATGGTGGCGCTGTTCGGGCTGGCCCTCGACACCAGCCTGCTGTACAACCGCAAGGCCGAACTGAGCGGCATGGCGCGCGCCGTGGCGTTCGCCGCGGCCAGCAAGCTCGACGGCACCACGGCGGGCATCGCCGCCGCCCAGGCCAGCGCGCGCACCACCGCGGCGCGCTTCACCTATCACTACGGCGAAGCGATCGTCTGGGACGACGCCGCGCTCGCGTTCAGCACCAGCCCCGCGCGCGACGGCGCCTGGCTCGGCGGCGGCAGCATTCCGAATCCCGCGGCCCATTATTTCGCCAAGGTCGATACCGCCGCCCTCGGCGCCGGGCCGGGCCGGGTCAGGACCGCATTCATGCGCATGTTCGGGCCGGCGCTCGAGGTCGTCAGGGTCGCCGACAGCGCGGTCGCCGGCCGCATCGGCATCAAGGCGGTGCCGCTGGCGGTGTGCGCGATGTCCGAGACCGCGGCCGCCCCGCGCACCAATGGCGACATGGCCGACACCGAACTGGTCGAATTCGGCTTCCGGCGCGGCGTCAGTTACGATCTGATGCAGCTCAATCCCAAGGGCGTGAACCCGGCGCGCTACATGGTCAACCCGGTGATCCCGCCCGGCGCCACCGGCGCCATCCTCAATCCGCCGATCCTGGGGCCGTTCGTGTGCAGCGGCACCATGTGGATGCCGCGCCTGACCGGCGCGCCGCTGCGGGTGTCGCCGCTGGCGGCGAACGAGCCGCTCGCCGCCCTGCATGTGCAGCTCAATGCGCGCTTCGGGGACTATGCCCAGAACCTGTGCCACCCGGGTGGGGCGGCGCCAGACGCCAATGTATACGCCTTCCGCTACGATACCGACAACAAGCGCGTGCCATGGATGCGCCCCGAAAAAGGCGCCGCGGCCGCCACCAGTACGACCGAGCGCGGCCGCCTGGAGACCGTGGCCGACATCCCGGGACCGGGCAGCACGCTGGAAGGCTTGAATGGCGGTTCGTTCGGGCCACTGTGGAGCTTCACCCGGGCCGCCAGGTTCGCCGCCTGGACGCCGGGCGCGGCCGAACCCGAGGCCGGCTACGCCGCGTTCGTCCCCGGCGACTGGGCCAGGCTGTACCGCCACGACATCGGCAGCGTGGAGTATCCGACCGCGCACTCGCCGTACGACCCGAAGGGCAGCTCGCGGCCGACCACGCGCGAGACGTCCGCCCTGCATGCGCAGTACCAGGCCACCAACCGCCGCCTGCTGTACCTGCCGCTGCTGGCCTGCGAAGCGGGCCTGCCGGCCGGCGCCAACAGCCAGGCCAGCGTGGCCGGCATCGGCAAGTTCTTCATGACGGTGCCGGCCACGCGCGACCGCCTGATCGCCGAATTCGCCGGCGCCGCCGCGACGCAGACCATTCCCGCCAACGTGGAGCTGTTCCCGTGATTCCTCACCTGTTCGCGCGGCCTGCCCGTGCACTCCCCCGCCGCCGCAGCGCGCGCGGGGCCTCGGCCGTCGAATTCGCGCTGCTGTCGTTACTGTTCTTCGCCGGCGTGTTCGGCGTGGTCGAGGTGGCGCGCATCGTGTTTGTCGCCAATACGCTGCAGGAAGTGACGCGGCGCGCGGCCGCCGCGGCCGTGCATGTCTACCCCAGCGACAGCGCCGGGATCCAGCGGCTCAGGCAGGAGGCGGTGTTTCGCGATGGCCCCGGCGGCCTGCTGCTGGCCGACCCGGTCACCGAGCAGAGCCTGCGCATCGACTACCTGGCGCTGACCCGCGACGCCACCAGCCACGCCTTGAGCCTGACGCCGATCGCGACGCTGCCGCCGACGGCGGCGCGCAACCGCCAGATCTGCATGGGCAATCCCAACGCCGCCAACTGCATCCGTTTCGTGCGGGTGAGCGTGTGCAGCGCCGCCACTGCGACGAGCGGCGCGGGCGACTGCCAGCCGGTGCGCTCGCGCGCGCTGGTGGGCATGTTCGACATGGCGCGGCGCCTGCACCGCGCGACCACCCTGGCGCCGGTCGAATCGTTCGGCTATGTGCTGGGCGAATCGCCCTGCCCCTGCCCCTGAACGCTGCCGACCTGGCAGTTATTTGCCCAGGCTGGCGCCGAGCCGCAGCACCGCCGCCACGTTGCGCGCCGCGCTGCGCAGGTTGAAGGCGGCGTCCTGCAGCGCCTCGCTCACCGTGCAGGCCTTGCGCACCGTGCTGAACGTGGCCGCGATGCCGTGCTCGTGCACGGCGGCTGCGTCCGCGGCCAGGCAGCCGCCGATCGCGATCACGGGCTTGCCATGGCGTGCGGCCACGCGCGCCACCCCCACCGGGGTCTTGCCATTGACGCTCTGGCCGTCGATGCGCCCCTCGCCGGTGACCACCAGGTCGGCGTCGCGCACGGCGCCGTCCAGGCCCACCGCATCGGCAACGATCTCGCTGCCCGGACGCAGGCGCCCGCCCAGGAAGGCGAGCATGGCGGCCGCAATCCCGCCGCCGGCGCCGGCGCCGGGAATCGCGGCCACGTCGTGGCCGACGTCGCGCGCGATCAGGCGCGCGTAGGCCGCCAGGTTGGCATCCAGCTGCACGATCATGGCCGGCGTGGCGCCTTTTTGCGGCCCGAAGACGGCCGAGGCGCCGCGCGGGCCGGTCAGGGGGTTGCTGACGTCGCAGGCGACCTCGAACACGCAGTCGCGGATGCGCGGGTCGAGCCGCGCCGTGTCGATCCGGTCGAGCCTGGCCAGCGCCGCGCCGCCCGGCGCGATCTGCGCACCGTCCACATCGAGCAGCGCCACGCCCAGCGCCTGCAGCATGCCGGCGCCGCCATCGTTGGTGGCGCTGCCGCCCACGCCCAGGATGAAGCGGCGCGCGCCGGCGTCCAGCGCCGCCAGGATCAGTTCACCGGTGCCGCGGCTGGTGGTGACCAGCGGGTCGCGCTGGCTAACGGGGACCAGTTCGAGGCCGCTGGCGGCGGCCATTTCGATCACCGCGATCGTGGTGTCCGCGCCGTCGGCGGCAGCGCCGCTCAAGCCATAGAAGGCCTCGACCGGCTGTCCCAGCGGGCCGGTGGCGGTGAGCGCGACCCGGCGTCCGCCAGTGGCGGCGATCATCGCGTCCACCGTGCCTTCGCCGCCATCGGCGACCGGCACTTTGACGAACTCGGCGTCGGGGTAGATCTCGCGGAAGCCCGCCTCGATCTCGGTCGCCGCTTCCAGTGCCGACAGGCTCTCCTTGAACGAGTCGGGTGCAATAACGATCTTCATGGATGTTCTCCCTGTGGCCGGATCAGCGGTTCACCAGCCGTGCAGGCACGACCAGCACCAGCATCGCGCCGACAAACAATACCGTGGACAGGATGTACAGGGCGATGTCGGTGCTGCCGGTCGCGTCCTTGATCCAGCCGACCAGGAACGGACTGACGAAGCCGGCCACCTGGCCCATCGAATTGATCAGCGCCAGGCCCACCGCGGCGGCGGCGCTGCTCAGGAACGCCGCCGGCAGCGGCCAGAACATCGACAGGCCGGCCAGCGCGCCCATTGTGGCCAGGCTCAGGCCGATGATGACGATGACCACATTGCTCGAGAAATTGGCGGCCATCAGCAGGCCGACCAGCGCCATCAGCAGTGGGCCGGTGACGTGCCAGCGCCGCTCGCGGTGGCGGTCGGCCGAGCGGCCCGCCAGCACCATGAACACGGCCGCGAACAGGTAGGGAATCGCGCTCAGCCAGCCGACCGTGGCGGCGTTCTCGAAGCCGAGCGCCTTGATGATCGACGGCAGCCAGAAGTTGATCGCATACACGCCCATCTGGATGCTGAAATAGATCGCGCCCAGCATCCACACGCGCCAGTCGCGCAGCACCTGGCCCAGCGTATGCACCGCGCCGCCGTTGCCGGCGCGCTGGCGCTCTTCCTGGTCGAGGGCGTGCTGCAGGGCCGCCTTCTGCTCATTGCTGAGCCAGGCGGCCTGGTGCGGACCGTCGCTCAGGTAGAACCAGACCGCGACACCGAGGAACACGGTCGGCAGGCCTTGCAGCAGGAACAGCCACTGCCAGCCGTCCATGCCGCCCTGGCCGGCGGAAAAGTGGCTCAGCATCCAGCCCGACAGCGGGCCGCCGATCAGGCCCGACACGGGGATCGCCGACATGAACAGCGCCATCACCTGGCCGCGTTTGCTCGCCGGGAACCATTTGGTGAAGTACAGCACCATGCCCGGGAAGAAGCCGGCCTCGGCCACGCCGGTGAAGAAGCGCAGCACGTAGAACTCGACCGGCGTGGCGACGAACAGCATGCAGGCCGACAGCGCGCCCCATACCACCATCATCACGGCGATCCAGCGCCGCGCGCCGATTTTCTGCAGGATCAGGTTGCTCGGCACGCCGAAGGCGACATAGCCGAGGAAGAAGATGCCGGCGCCCAGGCCGTACACGGTTTCGCTCAGTTGCAGCGCATCGAGCATCTCGAGCTTGGCGAAGCCGACATTGACCCGGTCCAGGTAATTGAACAGGTAGCAGACGAAGATGAAAGGGATCAGGCGCCAGGTGGCCTTGCTGTAGGCGCCGGCCAGCAGGTCGGAATTCGGCCCCGTGCCCGCGGTGCCGGGAACGCTCGAGGTGGTGCGCATTGGTGTCTCCGCTGTGTTATTCGAAATCAGTGCATGATTGTCTACAATTATCGAATAAATCGGGTGGGTTGCGCGTCGGCGGCGCGCACAAACGCTGCGCGGCAAAAGCGGGCATTTTTCGTGCGGATGCACGAAGCGCTGTGCGGCCGCACCACAGATGCTACGACGCCCTTGTTTGTGTGCATAATCCCGGCATGCACATACTCGACACCGGCCTGGCCCAGGAAATCGTCACCCGCACCATGCGGATCATACCGTTCAATGTCAACGTCATGGACGCCGACGGCGTGATCCTCGCCAGCGGCAGCCACGACCGGGTCGGCCAACTGCACGCCGGCGCCCTGCTGGTGCTGGCCAGGAAGCTGACGGTGGAAGTCGACGAGGCCGCGGCGCGCAACCTGCACGGCGCCCAGCCGGGCATCAACCTGCCGCTGACGGTCGACGGCCAGACCTGCGGCGCGGTGGGCCTGAGCGGCGCGCCCGACCAGGTCCGCCAGTTCGGCGAACTGGTGCGCCTGAGCGCCGAGATGATTCTGGAACAGGCCGCCCTCACCCACGAACTGCAGAGCAATTCGCGCTACCGCGAAGCGTTCGTGCTGAACCTGATCCGCTACGAAGCGGCCGCGCGGCCAGGCCTGGAAGGCTGGGCCAGCCGGCTGGGCGTGAACCTCGAGCGCACCCACCAGGTCTTCCTGCTCGAATTGCCCCAGGAAGGCGCCGGCCGCACGCCGCTCGACATCCAGCGCCTGCAGGCACGCATCCAGGCCAGGCGCGAAGACGCCCTCACTGCCAGCGTGGGGCCGTCCGAAATGGTGCTGCTGGAATCGTTTGATCCGGCGCGCAAGGGCCATGACGCCCTGCCCCAGCGCCGCCTGCACGCCTTCGGGCAGCTGGTGCGCGAGGAGTGCCCGCTGCCGTTCACGCTGTCGATGGGGATTGCGCTGGCCGGCATCGAGGGCGCGGCGGTCTCGTACGCAAGCGCGCGCAGCGCGGCGCAGATCGGGCGCGGGCGCACCGCGCCGGGAGAAACCGGCGCCCAGGTGTTCAGCTACGACGAACTGGCCCTGCCGGTACTGCTGTCCGGGCTGGACAACGGCTGGCAGGCGCGCGAGCTGCGCCTGCCGATGGCACGCCTGGCGCACGACAAGAGCCGCGCGATGCTGCGCTCGACACTGGCCGCCTGGTTTGCCAACAACGAGAGCGCCAGCGCCACCGCCGCCAGCCTCGGCATCCACCGCAACACGCTGGAATACCGGCTGCGCCGGATCGGCGAGCTGACCGCGCTCGACCTGGGGCGCAGCGAGGACAAGCTGCTGCTGTACGTGTCCGCGCTGCTCACCCCCGGGTGAAGACTCAACGGAGGATCAACCGAGGATCAACGGCCCTGCAGGGCGGCGATGCGGTCCTCGATCGGCGGATGGCTCGAGAACAGCGCCATGGCGCCGCCCTTGCCCGAGATGCCGAATGCCGACATGTTCTTCGGCAGTTCGCCTTCCGCGATGCCGCCCAGGCGGCGCAGCGCCGCGATCATCGGCTGCGGCTGGCCCATGATGCTGGCCGCGCCGCGGTCGGCGCGAAATTCGCGCTGGCGCGAGAACCAGGCCACGATGATGCTGGCCAGGATGCCGAACAGGATCTCGCACACGATCACGGTGACCATGTAGCCGATGCCGGGACCGGTGTTTTCTTCGTCGTTCTTGCGCAGCATGCTGTCGACGAAGTAGCCGACGATGCGCGCCAGGAAGATGACGAAGGTGTTGACCACGCCCTGGATCAGCGTCAGCGTGACCATGTCGCCGTTGGCGATGTGCGCCACTTCATGCGCCAGCACCGCCTCGACTTCCTGCTGCGACATCGATTCGAGCAGGCCGGTCGACACTGCCACCAGCGAGCTGTTCTTGGTCGCACCGGTGGCGAAGGCGTTCGGTGCGCCCTGGTAGATCGCGACTTCCGGCATCCCGATCCCGGCCGTGCGCGCCTGGCGCGCGACCGTGTCGACCAGCCACTGCTCGGTCGAGTTGGACGGGTGTTCGATCACGCGCGCGCTGGTGGACCACTTGGCAATCGGTTTCGACAGCAGCAGCGAGATGAACGCGCCGCCAAAGCCCATCAGCGCGGCGAAGGCCAGCAGCATCGGCAGGTTCAGGCCGTTGGCGGTGAGGAAGCGGTTCACGCCGAGCAGGCTGGCCGTCAGGCTCAGTACCAGCATGATGGCCAGGTTGGTGGCCATGAAGAGAATGACGCGTTTCATGATGTCCTTTTCAATACAAGGGTTAAAAAAATCTGTGCGGTCGGGTTCAGGCGCCGCTGTCAGGCGTCGCGGCTTGTTCGACACGGTGGATCGCCACCCGCGCGATGCGGCGCTCGTCGACCGCCAGCACTGCGTAGCGCCAGCCGTCAAGTTCGATCGCCTGGCCCGGCTCGGGCAAGGTTTCGAAGCGCGCCAGCAGGAAGCCGGCCAGCGAGGTGTAATCGTCCTCCTCGCTGACCAGGCCGCTCGTCTGCAGCGCCTGCTCGAGCTGGTGCAGGTCGGCCCCGCCGTCCGCCTCCCAGGCGTCCGGGCCGGTCGGGCGGATCGTCAGCCCCTCGTCCTCGTCCGGGAATTCGCCAGCGATCGCTTCCAGGATGTCGACCGGGGTCAACAGGCCCTGGACGATGCCGAATTCGTCGGTTACCAGCACCAGCTGGCCGCGCGCCCGCTTGAGCGTGTCGATCGCGCTCAGGACGCCGGCCGTGTCGGGCAGGATGATGGGCTTCTTCATGGCGGTTGCCAGCAGCGGCACGGCCGGCTGCCGCACCAGGGCGCCGATCAGGTCCTTGGTGCGGGCGATGCCGATCACGTTGTCGAGTTCACCCCGGCAGACCGGCATCAGGCTGTGCGGGGTTTCCTGCAACTGGCGCACGATGGCGTCCGGCGCGTCGTCCAGGTCGACCCACGACATGTCCGAGCGCGGCGTCATGATCGAGCGCACCGAGCGCTCGCCCAGCGCCAGCACGCCGCTGACCATATTGCGCTCTTCCACGGCAAAGGCCTGTTCCTCGACCGGCTGCTGGTCGTCCTCGGCGGCGGCCGCCACTTCGGCGCGGCTGCGGTTGCCCATCAGGCGCAGCACCGTTTCGGCGGTGCGCTCGCGCAGCGGCAGGCGCGCTTCGCTTTTCAGGAAGTTACGGCGTGCGAACTGGTTCAGGGTCTCGATCAGGATCGAGAAACCGATGGCCGCATACAGGTAGCCTTTGGGGATATGGAAGCCCAGGCCCTCGGCCACCAGGCTCAGGCCGATCATCAGCAGGAACGACAGGCACAGCACGACCACGGTCGGGTGGGCATTGACGAAGCGCGTCAGCGGCCTGGAGGCCAGGATCATCACGCCGATCGAGATCACCACGGCGGCCATCATGACCCACAGTTCCTCGACCATGCCCACCGCGGTGATCACGGCGTCGAGCGAGAACACGGCGTCGAGCACCACGATCTGCGCCACCACGGCGCCGAAGCTGGCGTACACCTTCGATTGGGTCTGCACATGGGTGACGCCCTCGAGCCGCTCGTGCAGCTCGACGGTGGCCTTGAACAGCAGGAACAGGCCGCCCACCAGCAGGATCAAATCGCGTCCCGAGAACGAGAACATGCCGACCGAGAACAGCGGCGTGGTCAGCGTCACCAGCCAGGAAACGATCGTCAGCAGGCCCAGGCGCATCACCATGGCCAGCGTCAGGCCGATCAGGCGCGCCTTGTCGCGCTGGTGCGGCGGCAGCTTGTCGGCCAGGATCGCAATGAAAATCAGGTTGTCGATGCCCAGGACGATCTCCAGGACAACGAGCGTCAGCAGACCCGCCCAGATGGCCGGGTCGAATAGCATATCCATCGTGTTACCTCATCAAAGAATTACGGGGTCGCCGGCGGCGCGCACGGGCGCAGCGGCAGCGATATTGCGGGAATCGGGTATGGGGAAAGATGCGCTGAACGGGCCGGCCATGGCAGGCGCGCGCGGCGCTCACGCCATGGGAGGCGGCTTGATCGGCGGGTAGGGAGAGAGACGGTGGCGGACGGGCGTGAACGGCGCCAGCGTGCGCAGCGGCATCGCGGCGAGCTGTGGTTCACCGTCTTCGTTCACGGTGTCATGGAAATCGGTGCCGCTGGGCGGCTCGTCGGGATCGACGTCGCAGGTCAGCTTGCAGTCGAGCGCGGCGGCCAGTTGCAGGTCGGCCGCGGCCTCGCCCGACAAGGCGGCAGGGAGGGCGTGTTCGGCGGCACCGGTCTGCAGCGAAGCGACCGACATCGACAGTGCGAGGACATTCAGGGGGTACAGCAGGATCAGGCAGATGACGAATAATCGTCGCATATACAGCGTTGTTTGTTGGAACGAGCCGAGTATAGCATGCGGTCGCGGGCCGCCGATGCCACCGCCTGCGGCAACGACGGCGAAACACTTGTTGCCGCACGTTTCGGTGCGCGCGCCGACCCGCCCGGTGTGTTGAAATGCCGCTTCACGATGTCGCGGAGGTCGCATGTCAGACAAAAAAGTGCCAGGTATTGGAGAGTACGGCGGGCCCGCCGGCGGCTGGGGCGCGCTGCAGGCGGTGGCGAAATCGCTGCGCGGCGAGATGTCGGCGCACCGCACCGCGATCATGCTGCAGGTGAACCAGCCACAGGGCTTCGACTGCCCCGGCTGCGCCTGGCCCGACCCGCGCGAAGGTTCCTCGTTCGAGTTCTGCGAGAATGGCGCCAAGGCGGTGTCCTGGGAAGCGACCAACAAACGCGTCACGCCGGCCTTCTTCGCCGAGCACAGCGTGAGCGAACTGCTGCAGCGCGAGGATTTCTTCCTGGAATGGGAAGGCCGGCTGACCCACCCGATGGTGTATGACGCCGCGACCGACCACTACGTGCCGATCGGCTGGCACGAGGCATTCGCGCGCATCGGGGCGCTGCTGGGAAGCCTGCCCGATCCGAACATGGCCGAATTCTATACATCCGGCCGCACCTCGAACGAGGCGGCCTTCCTGTACCAGCTGTTCGTGCGCGAATTCGGCACCAACAACTTCCCCGACTGCTCGAACATGTGCCACGAGGCGACCAGCGTCGGCTTGCCGCAGTCGATCGGCGTCGGCAAGGGCACGGTGTCGCTCGAGGACTTCGACGAGTGCGACGCGATCTTCTCGTTCGGCCACAATCCGGGCACCAACCATCCGCGCATGCTGGCCACGCTGCGCGCGGCTTCCCTGCGCGGCGCGCCGATCGTGGTATTCAATCCGCTCAAGGAGCGCAGCCTGGAGCGCTTCAAGTCGCCCCAGAGCGCGCGCGAAATGACGCTCGGCAAGGCGGTGCCGATCGCGACCCATTATTACCAGGTCAAGGTCGGCGGCGACGCCGCCGTCGCCAAGGGCCTGATGAAGGCGCTGCTCGCGCTGGACGCACGCCAACGCGCCGACGGCGGCGCCGGCCTGCTCGACAGGGACTTCATCGCGTCCCATACCGATGGCTTCGACAGACTGGTCGCCGACCTCGACGCGACCTCGTGGGACGAGATCGAAACCGTTGCCGGGCTGGCGCGCGCCGAACTGGAAACCGCGGCGGGAGTTTACGCGACGGCCGAGCGCGTCATCCTGTGTTACGGCATGGGAATCACCCAGCACGCCCACGGCACCGGCAACGTCCAGCAACTGACCAACCTGCTGCTCATGCGCGGCAATATGGGCAGGCCAGGCGCCGGCATATGCCCGCTGCGCGGCCACTCCAACGTGCAGGGCGACCGCACGGTCGGCATCACGGAGGTGCCCACACCCGGCCTGCTCGACGCGCTCGAGCGCGAATTCGGGATCGTGGCGCCGCGCGGCAAGGGCCATGGCGCGGTCGAGGCGATCGAAGCCATGCACGACGGACGCGCGCGCGCCCTGGTGTGCATGGGCGGCAACCTGCCGCTCGCAATGCCCGACCCGGATGTGTGTTTCGAGGCCATGCGCCGGCTCGACCTGTCGGTGCACATCGCTACCAAGCTCAACCGGTCACATCTGCTGGTGTGCAAGAACACATTCCTGCTGCCCTGCCTCGGACGCACCGAACTCGATGTGCAGGCGGGCGGCCCGCAATCAGTCACGGTCGAGGACTCGATGTCGATGGTGCACGCGTCGCGTGGTTCGCTGCCGCCGGCATCCGGGCTGCTCAAGTCCGAGCCGGCCATCGTGGCCGGTATCGCCCGTGCCACGCTGCCCGATTCACGCGTCGACTGGGAGCACCTGGTGGCCGACTATGACCGCATCCGCGACAAGATCGAGGCCGTGTTCCCCGACTTCGACGACTACAATGCGCGGGTGCGCGTGCCGCGTGGCTTTCGCCTGGACAGTCCGGCCAGCCGGCGCGAATGGCGCACCGCGTCGGGCAAGGCCAACTTCATCGTGTTCGACAGCGCTGGCCAGCGCCCGCTCGCCCGGCCGGGCGTGCAGGACGTGCTGGTGCTGGCGACGGTGCGCAGCCACGACCAGTACAACACGACGATCTACGGCAAGAACGACCGCTACCGGGGCATCACGGGCCGGCGCGACGTGATCTTCGCGCACCGCGACGACCTGGCCGCGCGCGGCCTGGAACACGGCGACCAGGTCGACATCGAAGCGGTGGCGGCCGCCGACAACGCAGGCGGACCACGCACACTGCGCAACTTCACAGTCGTGGCGTTCGATATTGCCCGCGGCTCGCTGGCGGCCTACTACCCGGAAGCGAATGCCCTGGTAGCGCTGGCCAATTACGACCGCCAGAGCGGCACGCCGTCGTACAAATCGGTGCCGGTGCTGCTGCGCCGCGCGGCCGCGCCGGCCTAGCCGCACTGCCGGCGCAGCATATTTTTTTGGCATATTGACAGGACGATCGTTGCTATAATCGGCGCGCTCCGGCGGGATGCCGCCGGTACGGCCGCTGCATTGGTGCAGCCGGCATTGACGATGCCGATGCATACTGAGTGACCCGAACCGCCACATGCAACAGCCTACCCTGCCCGCTCCGCCGAAGAAACGCATCCGCCTCGCACCGGCGCTGCGCAAGCAGTTGATCCTCGACGCGGCCCTGGCCGAATTCAGCGCGCACGGTTTCGGCGCCACCACCACCGAGGCCGTCGCAGCGCGAGCCGGCCTGTCGCAGGCCGGCCTGTACAACCATTTCAAGAGCAAGGATGCGATCCTCGAGACGCTGTTCAACGAAGTGCTGACGCCGCAATGGAACCAGTGGATGGGCGAGAACGAACCGTTCACCGAGGGCCGCATCGACAGCCTGATCGACCACTGGTATGCGCGGGTCGCCGATCCGCGTTTCCTGGCCGTGTTCCGGCTGCTGGTGGCCGAGAGCAGCCGCTTGTCGAGCGCCGCGCGCCACTGGCGCGAAGCCACCGTGGTGCCCTACCTCGCCGAGCAGCAGCGCATCGTCGACACCCTTGTGGCCAAGGGGCATATGCAGAAGAATCCCCTGTCCGACATGTTCCAGCTGGCCTCGTCGCCACTCATCTATGTGATGCTGATGTACCTGTTCAGTACCGGCGCCGACGACAGCCTGCGCGCCTACATCGAGCGCATGCGCGAAGCGCACCGCGCCCTGTTCAAGCAGTTCCTGGCGCCGTCGCGGAGGCCGGATTGAACGGGCGCAGTGCCTGGCGCCTTCGGTTGCTGCGCCGCCTGCTGGCGCTGCCGGTCCTGCTGCTGACCGCCTGGGGCGCGCTGGCGCTGTGGTTCCAGCTCGGCCGCGGCGCCGCGTTGGCACTGGGCGCGGCCTGGTGCCTGGCCGGCGTGGCAAGCGCGCTGGCGCTGTGGCGCGGCCGCCGCTGGCGCGCCACCCCATGGATCCTCGGCGCCGGCGCGCTGGCGGCGCTCGCGATGGCATCCTGGTGGCATGCGCTGCAACCCTCGCACGAGCGGCAGTGGGCCGACGACGTCGCGCGCCTGCTCGACGCGCGCGTCGACGGCGACCGGATCGTGCTGCACAACGTGCGCAATTTCGACTGGCGCAGCGAGACCGACTACACGGCGCGCTGGGAAACCCGCGAATACAGGCTGTCGCAGCTGGCCTCGGCCGACCTGGTCATGTCGTACTGGATGGGACCGCACATCGCGCACACGCTGGTATCGTTCGCGTTCGACGACGGCCAGCGCCTGGTGTTCTCGCTCGAGATCCGCAAGGAGCGAGGCGAGTCGTTCTCGGCCATCGGCGGGTTCTTCCGCCGCTTCGAGCAGGTGATTGTCGCGGCCGACGAGCGTGACATCGTGCGCACCCGCAGCAATGCGCGCGGCGAGCAGGTCTACCTGTACCGCCTGAACGCCAGCCGCGCGCAGTTGCGCGACGTGCTGCGCGACTACCTGCGCCGCGCCGACGCGCTGCGCGCCGCGCCGTCGTTCTACAACACGCTCACCAGCAACTGCACCACGATCCTGTTCGAGCTGGCGCGCAGCATCGACCCCGGCCTGCCGCTCGACTGGCGCCTGCTGGCTTCGGGCCACTTCGCCGAATACGCCTGGGATCACGGCGCACTGACCCCGGATGTGCCATATGCCGAACTGCGGCGGCTCGGCCACGTCAATGCGCGCGCCCTGCAGGCCGACCGCGACGGGCGCGACTACTCGACGGCGATCCGGGAAGGTATCCCGCCGATGCCGCCAGCAGCGCCGCCGGCCCGCTAACGATAGAATAATCGTTAGTGCTACACTTGAGGCTGCCAGGACACTAGAAAGGCGTTATCGCAATGAGCAAGCTGTCGGCATATGCCGCCCGTTCCCGGTCCGGCCCCGCGCTCTGGCTGGTGCTGGCCCTGCTGGCATCCTACCCGCTGGCCGGGCTGATGCCGCTATCCTGGGCGGTCGAGAATGGCGTCGTCGAGAACCTGCAGGTAGCGGCCCTGGCGGCCGGCGCGGTATGCGCGGTCCGGTATGCGCGGCGTAGTTCCATGCGCGCCGACGCCCTGCTCGCTGCGGTGCTGGTGCCGGTCTGGGTCACGCTGGCCGGCCGCGAACTCAGTTGGGGCGCCGCGTTCCTGCCGCCCAGCGGCGTCGTCGACGGCGTGGCGCTGTATTCGTCGCGCTACCTGGTGTACAAGCCACTGGTGGCGCCGCTGATCATGCTGGCGGCGCTGGCCATCCTCGTCATCGCCTGGCGCCACGCGCTGTTCGGGCACGCCTGGCGCCTGCTGGCGCGCCGCCCACAGATCGCGCCGCCACTGGCAATCATCGTGCTGGCCGGCCTGGTATCGAGCTGCGCCGAAGGTCACCTTGGCCATCTGACGATTGGCAAGGTGCACGCCATGGCGTTGGAAGAAACGCTGGAGCTGGTGGCCTACCTGGCGCTGGTCGCCGCGCAGGCACTCGCGCTGCGGGCACCGGCCACGCCGCCCGCCGGCAGCCGCACCAGCGCATTCAGCCCGCCATCGCGGTGATTCGATAGTTCCAGCCGCCCACCGTGGGCCTCGATCACGCCGCGCGCGATCCCGAGGCCCAGCCCCATGCCGCCGTCGTTGCGTTCGCGGCCATGCGCCAGCCGCACATACGGATCGGACAGGCTGGCCAGCGCATCCTCGGGTACGCCCGGCCCGTGGTCGCGCACGCAGATGGTCACCCAGCCCGGCTCCTCGGCCACGCCGATCTCGGCGCGCGCGCCGTAGTACAGCGCATTGTCGAGCAGGTTGCCGAGCGCGCGCTTGAGCGCCAGCGGTTTGCCGCGCACGCTCACGCCCGACGGTCGATAGCCGACCGCGTGCCCGGCCAGCTGGGCGCTGCGCACCAGTCTTCCCAGCAGCGCGTCGAGCCGGATCTCGGCCGGGTTCTCGTGGATGTCGCTGTCCTTCACGCACTGCAGCGCGCCCTTGACCATCATGTCGAGTTCATCGAGGTCTTCCTCGAACTCATTGCGCAAGGCCTCGTCGTCGAGCAGTTCGGCGCGCAATTTGAGGCGCGTGATCGGGGTGCGCAGGTCGTGCGAGATCGAGATGAACAGGCGCTCGCGGTCTTCGATATAGCGGGCGATGCGCTCGCGCATGGCCCCGAACGCGCGCGCGGTGTTGATGAATTCGCGGCTGCCGGTCTCCGGCAGCGGCGGCGTGGCGTCGTCGTGGCCCTGGCCGATCGCGGCGGCGGCGTCGGACAGCGCCGCCAGCGGCCGCGTGATCGAGCGCACCACCAGCAGGCACAGGATCAATACCACGGCCAGCGACAGCGCCTGCGGCATCAGGCGATCCCACGTGAACGGGTCGTTATTACTGAGGAAGTAAGGGTTCGGCATCAGCGCCGCCATGTACAGCCAGTTGCCCGGCTCGATCTCGGTCTGGATCACCAGGATCGGCGCCGGGTCGGGCTGCAGCAGCAGCACGTGCTGGACCCAGGCATTCGGCAGGTCGTCCAGGCGCACATCGTGTTCACTCACCACCAGCCGGTCGGGCCAGGCGAAGGCCAGCCGCGCGCCCGGCGAATTGGGCAGGTCCTGGCGCAGCGTCGCGCCGACGGTGGCGATCACGCTGTCGGCCAGCGGATGCGGGGCGATCGGTTCGACCGCTACGTAGGCGTGGTTCAGGTTGACGAAGAAACGGGTGCCGCCCATTTCGCGCAGTTGCTGGATGATCAGCGCGCGGTAGGCCGGCGGCAGGCTGCGGAAGAACCGGATCGCTCCGGCCGCGCTGTGCGCCACGTACCTGGCCGACGATTGCGCCTCGACCTGCGATTTATAGCGCAGCTGGCTGGCCCAGATCGCGCTGGCCGCCAGCTGCGTCACCAGCAGGCCCGCCACCATCACCAGCATCAGGCGTCCCAGCAGCGAGGCCGGCCACATGGCCTGCGGCAGGCGCCGCGCGCGCGCCACTAGCTGCCCGACACGCTGACGTCGGCCGAGAACACGTAGCCGGCGCCGCGCACCGTCTTGATCAGGGCCGGCTGCTTGCCGTCGTCGTTCAGCCGCAGGCGCAAGCGGCTGATCTGCACATCGAGCGAGCGGTCCAGCGGGCCGGAATCGCGCCCGCGCGTTTCTTCGCACAGCACACTGCGGTCGAGCACCACGCCGGGATGCTCGGTGAAGTACTTGAGCAGCTGGAAATCGAGCCCGGTCAGGACGACCAGGTTGCCGTCGCTGTCGGTCACCGTTCGCTCCATCAGGTCGAGCGTGAAGCCCACGAAACGGTGGTAGCGCGGCGCCGGCGCGTCGAGCGCGGTGCGGCGCAGGATCGCCTTGATCCGCGCCAGCAGCTCGCGCGGGCTGTACGGCTTGGCGATATAGTCGTCGGCGCCCAGTTCCAGCCCGACGATGCGGTCGGTCTCGTCCGAGCTGGCGGTGAGCATGATGATCGGCACGTTCGAGCGCTGGCGCACCTGGCGGCACAGCACGAAGCCGTCGGTATCGGGCAGCATCACGTCCAGGATCACCAGCGACAACGTGTCGGCGTGCGTGCCCAACTCGGTCATGAAGCTGGCGCCGTCGTGGGCCAGGAGTACCTCGTACCCGTTCTTGGCGAGGTAGGTCCTGAGCAGCTCGCGGGTTTTCTGGTCATCGTCCACGATCAGTATCTTGCGCACCTGCGACTCCGGGAGGTTTGAGGTTGAACATGCGGAACAAGGCGGCCAGGCGCCGCTGGGCCTGGGCCGGCGTGATCCGGTCGTCGAGGAAGAAACGGTGGATCTCGGCGATGATGGCGTCGCGGCTGGCCTCGTCGGACGCCATCCGGTGCACCAGGCTGGGCGCCTGCACCGCCGCGCCGCGCGCGAACGTGGTCCACGACTGGCGCGCGCAATCGTCCATGCGCGCCGGATCGGCATCGCGCCGCACCGGCACCCCGCCCTTGAGCGCATTGAAATCGGCCTGCAGCGCCGGCGTCACCAGCAGGCGCGCCATGCGTTCCTGGGCTGCCAGGCTGCGGTAGTCGCCGGCGAACATCGCCAGCGTATCGACGCTGTACAGGTGGTAGCCGGTGGTGCCCGGCGCCGCGGCGCAGCCGTAGTCGCGCCCGGGCAGCGCGCCGTGCTCGGCCAGTTCGGCCTTGGCCCAGTCGCCCATGACCATCATGCCGGCCCCGCCGCGCGCGAATTCGCCGACCACCGCGGTCCAGGATTTTTCGGCGGCGCTGTCGGCCAGCCAGCTTTTCATGGTGCGCAAGCGCAGCAGCGCTTCGGCCGTGCGCGCGTCGGCCGCCGCGTGCGGGCTGCGCGCTTCGAGCAGCTCGCGGTAGAAGGCCGGGCCGCTTTCGGCCAGCACCAGGTTCTCGAACAGCGCCGCCACCTGCCACGCTTGCGCGCTCTGCGCCAGCGGCGTGATGCCGGCCGCGCGCAGGTGCTGGGCGGCCCCGACGAACTGGCGCCAGGTCACGGGTGCACCCAGGCCCAGGCGCTCGAACAGCGCGCGGTTGTAGAACAAGGTGTTGACGCGGTGGATGCCGAGCGGCGCGGCCACCACGTGGCGCCGGTGCACCACCAGCTGGCGGATCGTGGGAAACAGAAAATCGTTCCAGGCACCGGCGTCGGCCACGTTGTCCAGCTCGAGCAGCAGGCCCAGGTCGGCCCATTCGGCGATCGAGGGGCCGATCATCTGCGTGACTTCGGGCGCGTCGCCGGCCAGCACCCTGCCCTTGAGCACCTTGCCGGCGCCCAGCCCAGCGCCGCCGGGAATCGCGGCATCGTCCCAGGCGATCTGCTCGCCGCGCAGGCGTTCGGCCAGCAGGTCGGCCGCCTTGCGCTCGCTGGCCGAGGTCCACCAGTGCAGTACCTGCAGGCGCGCCGGCGACGCGGCCTGCGCGGTCGCTGACAGGATGGCGCAACAGACGCACGCAAGGCCGAACTTCCCGATCGAGGTTCTCACAAAAGCATCCGCAGAAAACCCGATTATAACCATGAAGCATGCTATTCAAGCAATATCGTTCAGCGCGCTTCAATGCTCGCGACGTCGCCCTTGCGGCCATTGCGGTCAAAGGCGGCCACCCGGACCGTCCCGCTGGCGGCGATCGGACCCGAGACCACCGTACTGGTGGCGGTCGGCTCGCTGCCGTCGACCGTGTACCGCAGTACCATCCCGGGCAAGACGTGGTTCGCGCTGACCTTGCCGCCTTCCAGCGTCAGCCCTGGCGGCGCGATGCGGTAGGCCAGGCCGGTCCCGTCGAGATCGAGCCGTGGCAGCACGCGCTGGCCCAGCGCGTTCACGAAGCCGGTCCAGGCCGCGCGCTGCAGCAGCGCCGCCCGGGCCGGATCGGCTTCGGTCGCCCAGGCCGGATCGGCGGCCCAGGCCCGTTCGGCCACCGCCGCCAGGCGCGGCATCACCAGGTAGTCGATGCGGCTCGCCTCGCGCACGGTTTCCGTGAACAGGTTGGCCTGGATGCCGCGCACGCGGCGCTTGCCGTAGTCGGTCAGGCGGTCCTTGCCGATGCGCGACGCCGGCGCCGCATTGCGGTTGATGTCGAGCGGGATGAAGTCGTACACGGTATCGAGTTCGACGTAGGCGCCCCAGTTGACGCCGTGCTCCGCGGGATTGGCGTTGTGGGCCATGTCCAGGTACATGCGGGTCACCGGGGACAGCACGACGTCGTAGCCGCCGTTGGCCAGCCGGTAGGCCAGGTCCTCGTTGCCGACGGTATTGTTCCAGACATAGGCGGTGAAGCCGCGCGTCGTGAAACGCGGGTTGGGGATCAGCTTCGGTGCACCATCGAGGCGCGTCACGCGCCCCGCCAGTTCTTCCCAGCCCGAGGTGCGCAGGCCGTGTTTCTTCATGATGCCGTCGACCCGGTCATAGAAATAATCCCACAGGTCAGCCACCGTCTCGAGTTTTTCACGCGCCATCATGGCGCGGCTGACCGGCGACTGTTCCCAGGCCCCTGTGGCCAGTTCGTCGCCGCCCATGTGAATGGTGCGCAGCCCCACCCCCGCTTCGCGGTGCAGCGCCACCACCTCGCGCACCACGTGGTCGATGAAGGTGTAGCTCGACGCATGGCCCGGATTGATCACATTGTCGCCCAACATCTGCGGCGACGAATACACCGACCGGTCTTCCAGGTCGTTCAGCAGGTACTGCGCCGCATTGGCGTCGCCGGCCGCGCGCAGGCGACGGTAGCGCGACTCCATCGCCTGTACGGCGGCGCGTGCATGGCCCGGCATTTCGATCTCGGGAATCACCTCGATGTGGCGCGCCGCGGCGTAGCGCAGGATCTCGATGTAGTCGGCGCGGCTGAAGTGGCCGGTGCCGCTCGGGTCGCGCGGATCGGGCCCGGAGCCATAGGCCGGCTCGATCCGCACGCCCGCCCTGGCGGCGTGGCCGCGCACCGCGCCGATCTCCGTCAATTCGGGCAGGCCGGCGATCTCGAGGCGCCAGCCCTCATCGTCGGTCAGGTGGAAGTGGAAGGTATTGAGCTTCAGGCGCGCCATCAGGTCGAGCCACTTGAAGACGACTTCCTTGCCATGGAAGTTGCGCGCCACGTCCAGCATGAAGCCGCGGTAGCCGAAGCGCGGCGCATCGACGATCTGCACGTGCGGCAGGCCTGGATCGGCGGCGCCCGGCAGCGGCATCAGGTCGCGCAGGCTTTGCAGGCCGTGGGCCACGCCGGCCGGGCTGTTGCCGACGATGGCGATGCTGCCGGCCGTAATGCTCAGGGTATAGGCTTCGGGCGACGCTTGCCCCGCAACGCTGCCCACGCTCAGGCGCACGGCCGGTCCACCGCTGGCCGGCAGGCCGGCCGGAAACAGCGAACGCGCCAGCGCCGCTTCATTGGCCAGCGTGGCCGGCGCCTCCACTTTCGGCTGTCCCGTGAGCGCCAGTTGTGCGCCTGTTGCTGTCAAGGCCAGCGGCGTGGGCAGCACCTTCGGCACGGCGGCGGCCGGCAGCAGCGTGGCGCGCGCATTGTTCCGGTACGTGTCCTGCGGCGATACCAGCGAATGCGGGCTGTCGCTCACGCCCGCCTGGGGAGGCTGGGACAGCGGCGCCACCGCGTAGTCAAGCGCGACGCCATTGTCCGGCGTCGCGTCGTAGACCAGGTAGGGCCCGGACGGCGCCTTCGACGAGGTGTACACCGAATCGGCATGGCGGTAGGCGAACTCCAGCGTCTGGCCAGGCGCCAGCCCCTTGAAGTCCGGACCGGGCCGCAGGCGAAACAGGCCGCCCGCGACCTGTTCGAGCACCAGGCCGCCGGCCTGGAAGTGTTGGGGCATGCGGTCGATCGCATTGAAGTACAGGGTCCAGCCGCGTGCCGGCAGCGGCGCCGCGTCGCGGTTGGTCAGCACGAAACGGGCCGGCGAACCATCCTGTGGCAGCTGCGCGCCGGCCGTCTTGCGCTGCAGTTCCCAGCGCAGCTGCAACCTGGCGCCATCGGCCACGCTGATGCCGGGTGTAGCGGCGTGCGCCGGATTGGCCAGCGCCAGCAGCGCCGCCACGAAGGTCGAGGCCAGCGCCCCGCGGTACGGTGTCAATGTCTTGCCCAAAGTCGTCTCCCGATTGTCGATATGTCTGTCGCGATGCCTGTTGCTGCGCAGTTCCGGGCGAGCGGCGGCGCCGCGGCGTCATTCCCGTGCCGCCCGTCCCCTGGCGAAGCCTTCCTGCAGCCTGGCCGCCGCTTCCTGCGGCGCCAGGCTGCCGTTCAATACCTGCGACGTCGCGTCCCAGAACGCCGCTTCCATGCCAGGCTGCGCACGCCCCGGCACCTGGGCGTTCAGACGGATGGTCGACGCACAGCGCTTGCGCCATTCGGCCATCTGCTTGGCGACCGGGTCGCGCACCGAGATCAGGTGATGCGACAGCGTGAAGAAGCCGGTCAGCCGGTTGGTGTACAGATCAGCGAATTCCTGCGAGCCGACCCAGGCCAGGAATGTCATGGCGTCGTCCCGGTTCTTCGCATTGCGGTTGATGCCGATGCCCAGGTCCATGTGGTCGGAGATGTAGCACGGGTCGCCGGCGCGCGGCACCGGCGGCGGGAACACGCCCAGCGCCAGTCCCGGGGTACGGGCCAGGCGCGCGATGTCCCAGGAGCCGGCCGGATACATGGCGGCGCGGCCACTGGCAAAGCGCGCCTGGCTGTCGGCGTAGCCGTGGCGCGCCGCGCCGGGCGGCAGATACGGGCCCAGACGCGCCATGAAGCGCAGCGCGTCGACATACGGCGCATCGGTGAGCTTGGCGCGGCCGGCGACCAGCGCCTTGCGGCCTGCTTCCCCGCGCCAGTAGTTCGGGCCGATGCTGGTGTAGACGACCTGGCTGGCCTCCCAGCGATCGAACGTTCCGAGCGCCAGCGGCGCGATGCCGGCCTGGTCCAGCACCGCCAGGACCCGGAAGAAATCGTCGACCGTGCGCGGCGGCTGCAGGTCGAGCCTGCCGAAGATGTCCTTGTTGTAGAAGAAGCCGTGGATTACCGAGGCCACCGGCATGCAGAAGGTCTCGCGCCCGTCCTCGGTCTGCCAGGCCACGGTGGCGGCCGGGTCGAAATTCTGCAGGCCCGGCTTGCCGTCCAGCCGCTCCAGGTGACCGGCACGGTACAGCGCCAGGGCGGCGTCGAACGGGCGGCAGGCGATCAGGTCGCCCGCCGTGCCTTTCGCCAGCCGCGCATCGAGCGCCGCGTCGTAGCCGGTCGGGGCGGTGGGTGCGAAACGCACCGGGATGCCGGGATGGTGGCGCGCGAAGGCGGGCAGCAGTACCTGCTCCCACACCGCCTGGTCGTCCACACGCCAGCTTTCGATCACGAGCGTGCCGGCCTGGCCGGCGCATGCGGCCAGCCACAAGGCCCCGGCCAGCAACATGCGCCGCGCCCTCACCGGGCGCCCCCGGGGGCGGAGCGCGCGAACAGGCGCTCGATCTCTTCCAGCGACTTGCCCTTGGTCTCGGGCAGGAAGAACGTCGCGGTGATGAAATACACGGCGGTGCAGGCGGCCCAGAACAGGAACATCATGTGGTAGCCATGGTTGCCCACGATCGGCAGGAAGGCGCCCGCGATCAGGGTGCCGGTGCCCTGGTTGATCAGCAGCGCCACGCCCATCCCGACGGAGCGGATCCGGGTCGGCATCAGCTCGGACAACGCCAGCCACACGCACACCCCCGGCCCGATCGAGAACGAGGCGATGAAGGCGGCGATGCACAGCGCCGCCAGCAGGCCGCTGCGCTCGTCCGGCGTGGGACCGAGCGTGGCGCGCACGATGTGCAGCGGCGCCGCGCTGCCGTCCGGGGCGGCAAGGACGATGCGCTGCGCCGCATGCACGCGCCGGGCGGCGTCCAGCGTGGCGCGCGCATCCGCCGGCAGCCCCGCGATCAGCTGCGCCGCGGCGTCGGCATGGCGCGGGGCGGCGCGCCCGCTCCAGGCGGCGCGTCCGGCCTCCAGCAGTGCGCGCTGCGGCGCCGGCAAGGCAGCCAGCAACGCCGCCTCGCGGGCCAGCACCGCCTGCGCTTGCGGCGTCGGCGTATACGCCTCGGCCACCTGCTGGCGTTCGCCGTACCCGTACAGCACCGTCAGCTGCACCGGCCCGCTCCCGGGCGCCAGCTGCGCGCGCAGGTCGAGCAGGTTGGCGTCGACGCCGTTGTCGCGCACCAGCGCCGCGACCTGGGTACGCACATCGACCCGCTCCGATTCGAAGCGGTGGAACAGCAGCGCCAGCGCACACAGCGACACCATGATGCCGGCGGTGCCGATCCTGAGCAGGAACACCCTGCCCTTGCGCTCGACCAGCACGATCGCGCCCACCGTCATGACCATGTTCAGGATCTTGATCGCGGTGCCGTGGCTGGACGCGCTGACCGGATCGAGGCCGGCGTGCTGCAGGATGGTCGACATGAACTGCAGCAGCGAATTGATGCCGGTGGCCTGGTTGCATCCCAAAATCACGCAGGCCAGCACGAACGGCACCACGTAGCGGCGCTGGGTCAGCATCTCGCCGAATGCCGCCATGCGGCCCAGTTGCGGGCGCGCGCGCTCCTCGGCCAGCGCGGCGCCGATCTCGGCCACTTCGGCCTCGCAGGCGGCGGCCGGACGCAGGCGCCCCAGCACCCGGCGCGCCTGGTCGGTGCGCCCGCGCCGCACCAGCCAGCGCGGCGACTCGGACACGAACAGGCAGCCGAGCAGGAACAGCACGCCCGGATACATCACTGCCATGAACATGCTGCGCCAGGCCCGGTCGGCGGCGGCGGTGACCGCCACCGCGTCGCTGCCGGCGGCCTGGATCGCCAGTTCGGCCCGGCCCAGGTAATGGCTGCCGATGAAGGCGGCCAGCACGATGCCGGCGGTGAGCGCGAACTGGAACAGCGCCAGCCCGCGCCCGCGCTGCGTCGCCGGCAGGCACTCGGCCAGGTACAGCGGCACCACCACCGCGATCACCCCGCCGCTCAGGCCCTGCAGCAGGCGCCCCAGCATCAGCGGCACGAACGACTGCGACAGGTAGATCACGGCCACGCTGCCGACGAACAGCAGCGCGCTGACGACCATCATCGGGCGCCGCCCCAGCCAGTCGGCCAGCATGCCGGCCACCACCGAGCCAAGGATCGAGCCGGCCATCACCGCGGCCACCACCAGCGACAGTTCGGCCTCGCCCAACTGGGTGGAACGGTGCAGGTACGGCAGCGCGGGATCGATGATGCCGATGTCGATCCCGTACAACAGCCCGCCCAGGCCGCAGATGGCGGTCAGGAACAGCAGGTGCAGGCGCTGGCGCATCACCACGACGCGCCCACCCGCAGGCCGAACATGCGCGGCTCGTTGTACGACGCGATGGTGAAGGTCTCGTCCGGGCCACCAATGCCGGCCCAGGTGCGGGCCCGCTTGTCGGCGGCGTTGCGCACGTACAGTTCGGCGTGCCACGGGAAGCGGCCGTTTTCCGGTCCGTTCAGGCGCAGCGAGGCGTCGACCTGGGCGTAGGCGCCCTGGCTGCTCGACAGGTGCGCTTCGTCGAGATTGCGCAGGTTGAAGAAGACCTTGTCCTGCCAGCGCGCCGAGATCCACGGCGTCAGCATCCAGCCGTTACTGAAGTAGAAGTCCTGCGAGAAGCTCAGGTTCATGGTGCGCGGCGGCGAGTACGGCAGGCGGTTGCCGACCACGTCGTAGGGGCGCAGCTGGGTCAGGGCGTTGTCCGTCCCGGAATAATAATCCGGGCACGGCGTGACGCCCTGGGCCAGGCGCGCCGAGCAGCCCAGGTCGTCGCTGTAGGTCGGGTAATCGGCCACCTTGGCGCTCAGGAGCGAGGCCGAATAGGTGATGCGGGCATCGCGCCACGGCCGGTACTGGCCTTCGAGCTCGAGGCCCTTGATGTTGGCACGGCCGACGTTGCGGGTCGACCACCAGCTGATCACCGCGTTGCAGCCCGGGTTGTCGGCCGCGCATGGGCGCTGGTTCTGGCCCACCGTGTGCTGGCCGGTCATCTGCATGTCCTTGTAGCGGCTGTAGAAGGCCGTGGCCGACAGCGTCAGGCGGTCGTCCAGCATCTTGCCCTTGTAGCCGAATTCGAGGTTGGTGACGGTCTCGGGGGAATACGGCAGGAACGAGTACTGCGGGCCGGCCGGGCCGCTGGCGCAATCGTAGGGACGGCCATTCGGGTCGAGCATGTTGCCGCACAAATTGAAGCGGTCGTTGAAGCCGCCCGCCTTGTAGCCGGTCGAGAGCGAGGTGTACAGCATGTTGCGCGGGTCGACCTGCCAGGTCAGCCCCAGGCGGCCGGTGGTCTTCTTCCACGCATCCTTGTGGTCGCTGATCGTCGCCGCAGCCGGGAACGCCCCGCTGCCATAGTAGGCGCCCATGCCCGGCAACAGCATGGATGAATCGATGCCCTGCCAGCCCGGGGTGCCGGGCGCGCCCGGCGTGATCAGGCCATTGAAGTAGTCGGTACCGTAGGCCTCCCAGAACTGGCCATTGGCGTCTTCGCGCATGTCGCGGCTCTGGCGCACGCCGGCGGTAAAGGTCCATCTCGGCGCGAATTCCCAGTCGGCCTGGGCGAACACGGCTTTCGATTCCGAGATGCGGTGCGGCTGGTGGTAGAAGTTGGCGGTCGGATAGCCGTTCGGGCCGCCGCCGCGGAAGTCCTGGCCGTAGTCGAGGCTGTTCTTTTCCTTCATGTAGAACAGCCCGGCCACATAGCGCACGCCGCCGAAGTTCTGGCGCAGCTGCAGTTCGTGCACATCGGAGACGAATTTCGACGCCATCGTGTACGTGCCGTTGTCGAGCACCGGCCAGCGGTCGCCGATGCTGGTGGCGGTGGCATCGACGTCCGCCTCGATCGGATGGTAGCCGCCGTCGCTGTCCTGCTGCTGGAAGCGGCGCTGGATCGCGTGGGCGTAGCTGTATTCGACATCCAGCTGCGCATTGACATTCCACACCAGGTTCGAGCGCGCGGTGCGGATCGACATGTCGGTGATGCCGGGGATATTGACCGCGACACTGTATTTGCCGCCGGTACAGGCATACGGGGTACCGGCGGCCTGATCGCAATCCTTCAGGGCGATGTCGCCGGCGTCGTTGTTCTGGTAGTTTTCGACCGCGACCAGCCATTGCAGCTTGTCGGTCACCTTCCACAGGCCCGAGATGCGCGCCGCCCACTGGTCGCGGTTGGTGTAATAGTCGCTTTTGCCCACGCTGCGATTGAGGCGCTGGTCGGTGTCGGGGATGCCGTCGGCGTAGAAGCCTTTCGAGGGCATGTCGACGTCGTAGTCGTCGCGGCGCTGGTCGATCCAGCCGTCGCGCTTGACGCCGCTGGCGGTGACGCGCAGCGCGAAGCGGTCATTGACCGGGATGTTCTGCACCACCGACAACTGGCGGTGGTGGTAGTTGCCCAGGTCGAGTTCGGCGTTGCCCTCGCTGCTGCCGATCACCGGTTTGTTCGGGATGATGTTGATGCTGCCGCCGGTGGAGTTGCGGCCGAACAGCGTGCCCTGCGGGCCGCGCAGCACTTCCAGGCGGTCGAGGTCGAACAGCAGCGCCAGCGCGCCTTGCGGCCGCGGCGAATAGATGCCGGCCACGTGCAGGCCCACAGCCGGGTTGCCGATCTCGGTGAAGTCCGAGTTCGACACGCCGCGAATCGCGATCTGCACGCCCGAGCTGCCATCGACCGCGCCGCCGAACTGCAGGTTGGGAATCTCGCCCGACAGCGCCGTGATGTTGACCGCCCCCTTGCGGGTCAGGTCTTCCTGGCTGATCGCCGAGACCGCGACCGGGGTCTTCAGCAGCGACGTGCTGTAGCGGGTGGCGGTGACCATCACTTCCTGGATCTTTTCACCGTTGGCGGACTGGGCCTGGGCAGGTGCGCCTGCTTCGGCCTCCTGGGCGACGGCGCTTGCCGACAGCAGCGCCAGCGCGCCGGCCACTGCAGAACTGATCAAGGTCTTCCTGCGGTTCGATTCGAGCATGCTGATTCCTTTGGGTGCGTGACGGTTGGCGCCGCCGGTCGATGGGTCCACCTGCTGATGCGTTGCTTCTACTTTCTTCGCTGCATTGATTGGACAGTAGCATCGTTGTAGCGACGGCCCAAACCGCCTGCCCTGCATGTACCAAGAACGCCTAAGCAATTGATTTTTATAGACCTTGCTCGTTGCCGCGGCGGCTTTGCTTACGTTTCTTTACAGAGCGGCTGGCGCCTCGCCACCTTCAATGGCTTGCAACGCAGATAAGCATTCAAAACCTTACAAATCATTACAGAGCGTGTAACGAAAATGCAACGAAACCGCGCCACGACGGCCTACAACCTGATGTAGATGCCGCGCCGGTCCATCGCATACGCCACCAGCCAGCACGCCAGCATGTAGGCCAGCGCGAACAGCAACGAGGCCAGGTAGGGATCGGCCCATGAAAGGAACAGCCTCTGGTGCAGGAAGCCGTACAGCGACGTGCCGCCCGCGTGCAGGCGCACCAGCGCGACTACCGCGACGCCCGACAGGATGTAGATGAACAGCGTGTTCTTGCCGAAGACGACGAAGAACCCGGTGCCGGTGCGCAGGCCGCGCAGGTCGATCGCCCACACCAGCAGCGCCAGCACGAGCAAATCCCATCCGACGCTGCACAGGACATAGGTGCTGGTCCACAGCTTCTTGTTGATCGGGAATACGGACTCCCAGCCCGCTGCCAGCAGCAGGCAGGCCGCGCCGGCGCCCGCCAGCGCCGCCAGGGCGGCAACGGTACGGCCCTTGTGCGCGAGCCAGGCCAGCGCCAGGTAGCCGGCCAGCACATTGACGATCGCCGGCAAGGTACTGAGGATGCCTTCCGGGTCGAACGGGATGCCGTCACCGTCGTAGAGATGGGCGGCGCCCAGCACGGCCAGGTCGAGCTTGCGCACCGCGTTGCCGGCCAGCGTCAGGTCGCCGAACTGCAGCAGGATCCACCAGTAACCGAGCAGTAGCACCACGCTGCAGGCCAGCGCCGCGCGCACGCCGCCGACGCGCACCACCAGGGCAGCAGCGAGGTAGCACAGCGCGATGCGCTGCAGGACGCCCATCACGCGGGTGGTCTCGAACGGCATCGGTGCGCCGTCAGGTGCCACGAACGGGAACCAGTACAGCAGGAAGCCGCACAGGAAGATCAGGGCGGCGCGTCTGGAAACGGTGGCCAGGAAGCGCGGCGTGTCGAGGGCGCCGAGCTTCTTCATGCTCAATTGGAGCGCACCGCCGACGACGAACAGGAACGATGGGAACACCAGGTCGGTCAGCGTGAAGCCATGCCATGGTGCGTGCACCAGCGGCGCGTAGCTCGTACCCCAGCTGCCGGGGGTGTTTACGACAATCATGAGGGCCAGGGTCAGGCCCCGGAAGACATCGAGGGCAAGATTGCGCGAAACGGGCGTGGGTAGCATGGACGGGCTCGGTTAGTCGTGGCGGGAATGCACACGAAAACCGTAACACGTGGAAAGACTGCCGGCAACGCAGCCCGGTTTGCCGCGCAGCGCTGCACAAGTCATTGATTTCAATGGCCCGATGCAACTGGAACCCATGTTGCTGCTTACATTACTTTACATAGGGCGTCGCGCTCACCAACTCTGCACCTTGCTGTTGCGATCGACTATCATGGTGACAACAATGATTCCAATCGGTCATTATTGGGTCACATTGGGGTGCTACGCTTGCGCGCAAACTTTTTTTTTCGCGCTGGATACCGGATTTTCCACGACCGCTCGTCTATCGATACAAGACATGTTCAACCACCTGGACGACTGGTTCACCGAAGAAGTACTGCCGCTCGAAGGCATCCTGATGCGCTACCTGCGCCAGAACTGGCGCGACAGCGCCGAATGGCCCGACCTGCGCCAGGAAGTGTATGTGCGGGTGTACGAGGCGGCGCGCAGCGGCCTGCCTGAACGCACCGCACCGTTCGTGCTGGCGACCGCGCGCAATCTGCTGATCGACCGGGCACGCCGCACCCAGGTGGTGTCGATCGACGCCTACGCCGAACTGGACGACCTGTCGGTCTGCGAGTTGACGCCCGAGCGCCACGCCAGCGGCCGTGCCGAACTGAATGCGCTGGTCGAGGCGCTCGACAGCCTGCCGGCGCGCTGCCGCGAAGCGGTGGTGCTGCGCAAGGTCGACGGCATGTCGCAACGCGAGGTGGCCGCCGAAATGGGCATCGCCGAGGACACGGTCGAGAAGCAGCTCGCCAAGGGCATGCGCGCGATCGCCGCGGCGTTGTCGGCGCGCGGCATCGGCGCGGGCATCGTCAAACTGGAACGCAAGCTGCGCAAGCAGGGACAATGAGACAGCAGGCACGATCAATGAATGAAGCGAACACCGATGTCGCAGCGGTCGAGGAGCAGGCCGCGGCATGGCTGGCGCGGGAGGACGGCGAGGCCTGGCATGCCGGCCTGCAGCGCGAGCGCGATGCGTGGCTGGCCGCCGATACCCGTCACCGGGTGGCCTGGCTGCGCCTGCGCGCTGCCTGGCGGCGCGCCGACAGGCTGGCCGGCGAGTACGTCGAACGCCCGGCCGGGCGCCCCGTCCTGGCGCGTTTTTCCAGCTGGCGCATGGCCGCCGCGCTGGTGCTCACCTGCGGCCTGGGGGCCGCACTGGCGCCCACGCTCGGCTGGCAGCAGGGCGTGCGCCACGCCACCGCCATCGGCGAGAACCGCACCATCGCGCTGGCCGACGGTTCACGCCTGACCCTCAACACCGCTACCCGACTGCGCACCTCCCCGGGCGCGGCGCGCAAGGTCTGGCTCGACAGCGGCGAAGCCTGGTTCGACATTGCCCACGATCCGGCCCACCCGTTCGTGGTCGAAGCCGGCAACAGCCGCGTGACCGTGCTCGGCACCCGCTTCACGGTGCGGCGCGACGGTCCCAGCACCACCGTGCTGGTCGAGCAGGGCCGCGTGCGGGTAACCGGCTCGGGCGAGCGCGGCGAATCGGTCGAACTGACCCGTCACCAGGAAGCCACTGCCAGCGCGGGACGCATCGTGCTGGCCGAGCATACCGACGCCCAGCTCGAACAGCGCCTGGCCTGGCGCGAAGGCCGCATCGTGTTCGACGGCGCCACGCTGGCCGAGGCGGTGGCCGAATTCAACCGCTATAACGAGCGCAAGCTGGTGGTGAATGACGCGCAGGCCGCTGCCCTGCGCATCGGCGGCAGCTTCGCACCCACCAATGTCGACGGCTTCGTGCGCCTGCTCGAACAGGGCTTCGGCCTGCAGGCCCGGCGCGGCAGCCGCGACATCGTGCTGTCGCACTGACGCGCTGTCCCGTTATTTTCCCCGCCGCATACCGGATTTTCGCCGTCCGCGCGTCTTACAGGGAAGCAGCACCTGCTGCGACCCCGCAGCCCGGGCCCCGCCCGGACCTCTTCCACGCAAGGACAGAATGACGATGGCGAATCCAACTCTTTTCGGCGCCGTGTGCGCCCTCACCTTTTGCGGCGCAGTGCAGGCCCAGACCCTGACGGTGAGCATCCCGGCGGGCGAGCTCAAGCCGGCCCTCGACCAGTATGCGCAGCAGACCGGCGTGCAGCTGCTGTACCGCGCCGACGACGTGCAGGGCCGCCGCAGCGATGGCATCGAGGGGCAGGTCGACGCCCGCCAGGCGCTCGACGCGCTATTGCGCGGGACCGGACTGGCGGTGCGCCGTGACGGCGGCGCGGTGCTGATCTTTCGCGAAGACGCGGCCGGCGCCAGCGCCGCCGGCGCCGGTTCGTCCGAACAACTGAACACCGTCACCGTCACCGCGCAAAAACGCGCCGAATCGGCGCAGGATGTGCCGATCGCCATGACCGCGCTGTCCGCGCGCACCCTCGACAGCCACCGCGTGCAGGGACTGCAGGACGTCGCCCGCCTGACGCCGGGACTGCTGGTCTCGAGCTTCAGCCAGGCCAATCCGACCATCGCGATCCGTGGCGTGAGCAACACCTTCTCGCAGATCGGCGTGAACAAGCCGGTCGGCGTGTTCGTCGACGACGTCTTTATCCCGCGCAACAGCGCAGCCAGCTTTGAACTGTTCGATCTGGAGTCGATCGCCGTCCTCAAGGGCCCGCAAGGCACGCTGTTCGGCCGCAACGTGACCGGCGGCGCGATCGTGATCAACACCCAGCGTCCCGATCCGGGCCGCTTCGCCGTCGAGGCCGAACTCATCGCCGGCAACCACGGCGAACGCCACGCCAAGGGATTGATCAACGTGCCGCTCGGCGCCGACAGCGCCCTGAAACTGTCGGCATCGAAGCGCCAGCGCGATGGCATCGGGCGCGATCGCCTGAGCGGGCGCGAACAGGACGACATCGACAGCCAGAATTTCCGCGCCCAGGCACTGGTGCGCCTGGCCCCCGGCCTGGAAGCGGTCTTCAGCGCCGACTATGGCGACGACAGCAACGGTGGGCGCACCCTGTCGTCTGACACGCTGGGCGATGACGGCGACATCCGCACTTCGGAGCTGGGCGTGGCCCAGCAATTCGAGCGTACCATCAAGGGCGCCTCGGCCAAGCTGGTATGGCAGCTGGACGCGGGCGAGATCAGCGCGATCAGCGCCTGGCGCAACTCGCGTTCGAGCGAGGATTATTCGGGCGTCGGCGCCAGCTACACCCTGCTGGCGAGCGGCAGCCAGAGCATCACCCACGACGCCGACGAGATCACCACCTTCTCGCAGGAGCTGCGCTACGCCAGCCCGAAATGGGCCTACGGCGACTTCGTCACCGGCCTGTATTATGCGGACGAGGATGGCGAGCGCTTGCTTGGCGTGCGCGGCCTGGCCGCCCGTACCGGCGCGCTGGCCAGCTCCACCCAGGCCGGGCAGCAGGTCGACAGCCGCAGCCTCGGTGTGTTCGCCGACGGCGTGCTGCGCCTGGCGCCAACCGTCGACCTGACCCTGGGCGCGCGCTACACGCGCGACCGCAAGAGCGCCAGCCTGGGACGCGCAGACCTGATCCGCCCGGCCGCCAATTTCAGCGTGGATCACTTGCGGCACACCTGGAACGAAGTCACGCCACGTGCGGTGCTGGGCTGGAAACCACGCGCCGGCGTGCTGGCTTACGCCAGCGCCACGCGCGGCTTCACCAGCGGCGGCTACAATGCGGACGCTTCCAGCGCGGCGGCCTTTCGCACCCCGTTCGATCCGGAAACGGTCGACAACTACGAGCTGGGCGCCAAGTCGCAGTGGCTCGACAACCGCCTGCGCCTGAACGCATCGGTGTTTCGCATGAAATACCGCGACAAGCAGGAGCTGGTCAACAACACGCTGACCGGCATCCTCACCATCTTCAACGCGGGCAAGGCCACCGTGGACGGCAGCGAGATCGAAGTGGCGTACAAACCGACCAGCTGGCTCGATCTGTCGGCCAACTTCGCTTACCTCGACGGCCGCTACGACCGCTTCGCGATCGGCACGGTCAACAACAGCGGCAATCCGATGTCGAACTCGCCGCGGCGCCAGGCCGGCGTCGCGGCCGACCTGCGCTACCCGGTGTCGTTCGGCACGCTGGTGGCCGCCGCCAGCTATGCCTGGAAAGACACCTACAACACCGGCGCGGCCAACGACCCGAACCTGCAACTGCCCGCCTTCGGCCTCGCCAACCTGTCGGCCGGCGTCGAGTCGCTCGATGGCCGCTGGCGCTTGCTGGCGTGGGTCAAGAACGCCAACGATACCGACTACTTCCTGACCCGCTCGACCCAGGTGGTGCGCGCGCGCTATGCCGGCGAACCACGCACCGCCGGGATCAGCCTGACGGGCCGCTTCTGATGGCCGCGCCGAATTCCCAGCGCCGCCTGCTGCTGGGCGCCATGGTCGCCGGCGCGTCAGCGCTGCCGGCCATGCCGGGGCTGGCCGCCGGGGCGGCGCCGGCGCCCGAGCGCATCGGCGCGCCGCTGGCGCCGTGGCAGCCCGGCTGGCTCGACATCCACCACATTGCCACCGGGCGCGGCAACGCGACCTTCATCATGCTCCCGGACGGCACCAGCATGCTGGTCGACGCCGGCGGTTCGCTCAACGGCCTCGATGTATCGGTGGCGCCGCGCCCTGACGCCAGCCGCCGTCCCGGTGAATGGATCGGGCGCTACCTGAAGCGCCACCTGGCGCGCGCCGACCTGGCGGGCCTGGACTACCTGCTGGCCACCCACCTGCACCCGGACCATACCGGCGATGTCGACGCATCGTCGCCGCTGGCGGCCAACGGCGCCTACCGGCTGGGCGGGGTAACCGATGTGGCCGAGCTGGTTCCCATCCGCAGCCTGGTCGACCGCGGCTATCCCGACTACGATTTCCCGCTGCGTTTCAAGGCGCCGTTCGCCGACAATCACATTGCCTTCATCGCGGCGCGGCGCAAGGCAGGGCAAACGGTGGAGGCGTTCCGGGTCGGCAGCGCCGACCAGTTCAGCGGGCGCGCGCACCGGCCAACGGAAACGTCATTCGAGGTGCGCAATATCGCTGCCAGCGGCATGGTGTGGACCGGGGAAGGCACGCGCACCCGCAATCTGTTCCCGCCATTGGCATCCCTGCCGCGCGCCGACTGGCCGAACGAGAACCAGTGCTCGGCCGCGATCCGCATCGCCAGTGGGCGCTTCAGCTACTTCACGGCCGGCGACATGACCAGCTACACCCAGGACGGCGCCCTGCCCTGGCACAACGTGCTGGGACCGGCCGCGCGCGCCGCCGGCGCGGTGTCGGTGGCAACCGCCGACCACCACGGCATGTTCGACGGGCTCGACGCCGACATCGTGCGTACGCTGCGCCCGCGCGCTTGGGTGATTCCGTCGTGGCACATCGTTCACCCCGACATGCTGCAGCTCGAACGCATGTTCAGCGAGCGCTTGTACCCGGGGCCGCGGGCGGTATTCGCGACCACGGTGATGCGTGAGAACCTGCTGGCCAACGGGCGCTTGACGCGCAAGCTGCACAGCCACGACGGACACGTGGTGGTGCGCGTGCTGCCAGGTGGAGAGCGGTTCTATGTGGCGGTGACCGACAACCGCGACGAGCGCGACCTGGTCACGCTGGCCACCGAGGTGTGGAACGCCTGAACGTGAATGTCCCCGGCGCCTCCCGGGCGCCGGGCGCGCGGCTATGGCGTCTCGCCGGCGACAGGTCGACGGATATCGATGGCGACCGGATCGCTGGCCGGGAACGATTCGCTGAGCGCCTCGTCGAGCGCATCCTCGGCGTGCTGCCGTTCCTGTTCCGCGGTGCGGTCGGGATGCTGTGGCTGGGGCGGAGTTGGCTTGGGTAAATGCATGATCTGGCTCCAATGAGGTAGGAACTGCACGACGCTGTCCGGCACCGGGCCGGCCACCCGGTCCGCATGCGCTCTCGAGCGACCCGGGCGGGAGCTGATTGGCAACCAGTCCAGGCACAAAGCTTACTTCAAGTTGCCCATCGATGTACGCCCACCGCTTGATTTCCGATGCTGGCATGCCGGCCTCGCTGGACGGTGAGGCGGTGACGGGCAGCCACGTTCTGGACGCGGCGCCCCGCGCACCCTGGCATGGCGCGCGCCCACTGTCGAGCGCACGGCGCCATCCAGGGTAATCACGCAGATACCGCGACGCGGTACCGTGAAACGGCGCCAGCCATTGCCGCAGGCGCCCATGACAGGCATTCACGTTGTGCGGTGACACCGCCATGAAAAAAGCCCCGCAATCGCTGGCGCGGTTGCGGGGCCATGCCCTCACGGGCGTAACGGTCAGTGCTTGGTATCGCCCTTGTCGACCGTATGGATCTCATGATCCTTGATCGCCTTGCGAATTTCCGCCACTGCCTTGGCATCCACCGCCGGCGCCTGGTTGCCCCAGGCCGAACGCACGAAGGTCACCAGCTGCGCGGTCTCTTCGTCGCTCAAACGCCACGCGAAGCCCGGCATGCCCAGGTCGGACGGCGCGGTCTTGGTCGATGGCAGACGCGCACCGGCCAGGATCACGCGGATCAGGGAGGTCGGATCTTCCTGCAGCACGGTCGGGTTGCCTGGCAGCGCAGGGAACACATTGCCGGACGCCTTGCCGTCCACGCGGTGGCAGGCCGAGCAGTTGTCCAGGTAGAGCTGGACGCCGCGTTCGCTGTCATTGCCCGACATGATCTTCTGGAAGGTCGCATCGCTGGCCGTGAAGCTGGTCTGCTTGTTGCCCGACGCCGGCAGCGACTTGATGTACACGGCCATCGCGTTCAGGTCCGCGTCGGTCATGTTCTGCGTGCTGTGCGCCACCACGTCCTGCATCGGCTCGCCCAGCACGCCCGAATGGGCATTGCGGCCGGTCTTGAGCGTGTCGACGATGTCCTTGACGCTCCAGTTACCCATGCCGTCGGCCTTGTCGCCGCGCAGGTTGACCGCCAGCCAGCCATCGATCAGCGGACCGCCCGACAGGTACTCGGGACCGGACTCGTCCATCGCCAGCTCGTTCAGCGTTGCCGCACGCGGGGTGTGGCAGCTGCCGCAGTGGCCCAGGCTCTGCACCAGGTAGGCGCCGCGCGCGATGGTCTGGTCGGAATACTTCGACAGGTCCATCGGGCCTTGCTCGGGCACGAAGCTCTTGCGCCAGATGCCCAGCGGCCAGCGCATCGACAGCGGCCACACGATGTCGGTCGCACGGTTGGCCTGGTTCGCCGGCGCCACGCCATGCATGAAGTAGGCGTACAGCGCGCGCAGGTCGTCGTCGCTCATGCGGGCATACGACGGGAACGGCATCGCCGGGTAGAGCGTACCGCCGCCCGGCACGATGCCGTGACGCACCGCGCGGTCGAAGTCGTCCAGCGAGTAATTGCCGATGCCGGTCGTCTTGTCAGGCGTGATGTTGGTCGAGTACATATTGCCGATCGGCGACTGGATCACGCGCCCGCCCGCATACTCCTTGCCACCCGGGACGGTGTGGCAGGCGATGCAGTCGGATGCGGTCGCGATGTAGCGGCCCTGCTCGATCAGGCCCTTGTCCGGCGTGGCGCCGGCCGACAGCATCGGGCCCGGTTCGATCTTGCGGGTCGTCGTCGGCGCCACCGCATAGCCGTAGGCGATGGCGAAGATCAGCGCGGCCACGACGAGCAGCGCGAGGAGGACTTTCTTGGTCGATTTTTTATTGGTCATGTGTGGTCGTCCTCATCAAGCCTGTACCAGCGGGCCGGGGTTCTTGAGGTACTGCTCGCGGATCGCCTTGGCGCACCAGTAGGCCAGCGCACCGACCATGCCGGTCGGGTTGTAGCCGTTGTTTTGCGGGAAGGCGTTGGCGCCCGGTGCGAACACGTTCGGGACATCCCACGACTGCAGGTACTTGTTCAGGGCCGAGCTCTTCGGATCCTTGCCCATGATCGCGCCGCCGCAGGTGTGCGTGCTCTGGTACTGGTTGATGTTGTAATGGGTGCCCGGCTTCTTGGCATCCCCTTTCGTGGCCAGCGGATTGAGCACCTTGCACATTTCCTGGGCCTTGTCGACCAGGTATTGCGAGGCCGCGATCTCGTTGTCGTGCCAGTCGAAGGTCATGCGCAGCAGCGGACGGCCGAAGGCATCCTTGTAGTTCGGATCCAGGTCGAGGTAGGCGTCGTCGTACGCCATGCAGGAACCCTGCACTTCGTAGTAGAACGAGTGGCGCATCGCGTCGATGGCGCCCTTCTTCCATGCGCTGCCCCAGCCCGGCACGCCCGGCGCGGTGGCGATGCCGCGCACCGGACCGCCGCCCGGCTGGCGTGCCCAGATGACGCCGCCGCCGACGAAGCCCGACTTGGTCGGATCGTTGCGGTTGCCGTTCAGGTCGTCCATCGTGGTGCCACCGCCGCCGATACCCATGAACTGGTTGGCGTGCACCGACTTGTCGAAGAACAGCGAGACGCGGTTCAGGTTCTGGTACGAGTAGTTCTTGCCGACCGTGCCGGTCTTGGTCACAGGGTCGTAGGCCGGGCCGATCTTCGACACCAGCATCAGGTGCACGTTGTACAGCGAGAACGCGCCCAGGATGACGATGTCCGCCGGCTGCTCGGTTTCGCGGCCCTGCGCGTCGAGGTAGGTCACGCCGGTGGCCATCTTGCCGTCCGCGGCCAGGTTCACCTTCAGTACCTGCGCATGGGTGCGCAGCTCGAAGTTCTTGCGGCCACGCAGCACCGGGAAGATATTGATGTTCGGGCTGGCTTTCGAATAATTCAGGCAGCCGTAGTCGGAGCAGAAGCCGCAGAAGTTGCACGGCCCCATCTGGCAGCCGTACGGATTGGTGTAGGTGGCCGAGGTGTTCGAGGCCGGGATCGGGAACGGGTGGTAACCCATTTCACGCGCCGCCTTGTAGAACATCTCGCCGCCCAGGTAGTCAGGGTTCGGTCCCAGCGGATATTCGCGCGAGCGCGAACCTTCGAACGGATTGCCGCCTTCGACGACCTTGCCGTTGATGACGCCGGCCTTGCCCGAGGTGCCGCACACGTACTCGAAATGGTCGAAGTGCGGTTCAAGCTCTTCGAACGTGACCGGGAAATCCTGGATCGACATGCCTTCGGGCATGATCTTCTTGCCGTAGCGCTGTTCCATCGTGGTACGCAGGTTCAGGTCTTCCGGCAGTGCGCGGAAGTGCACGCCCGACCAGTGCGAGCCCGCGCCGCCCACGCCGGTACCCGGCTTGAACGAGCCCATGCGGCGCTTCGGCACCGCCACGGTCGCCAGGTTATGGCGCACGGTCACGGTTTCCTGCGCCAGCGACTGCAGGTATTTGCGGTGCACCGAGCCTTCGAGCTCGTCGATGACGCGCGGATAGGCGAAGTCGGTCTGCGTGTCGCGGTCCGGGCCGCGTTCGAGCACGACCACGTTCAGGCCGGCGTCGGTCAGTTCTTTCGCCATGATGGCGCCGACCCAGCCGGCGCCAACGATGACTGCATCAGTTTTTTCTTTTACGGTTGCCATATTCTCTTATCCCCTCCGTCCTGCCAGATCCACCGGTCCCAGCGGATACGGTTTATCGCGAATCTTGACCCACTCCAGGTAGTCGCCGCGCATGCCCGGATAACCGATCATTTTCCATGCGCCCATGTTTTTATTGCCGCCATGGCTTGGGTCGGCGAAATAGCCGGCCCGCACTTCGGCCAGGAAGTCGGCAAAGAACAGCTTCGACGAAATGTCGTTCAGCTTGATCTTGCCGCCTTCGAGGTCCTTGAGGACGGTTTCCTGCATGCGCACGTCGAGGTCGGCGAAGGCCTTGCCCGAGAACGATGCCGCGCAATGCGCATCGACGTTGGCGATGCCCACGCGGATGATGTCTTTCAGTGCCAGCTTGCCCTGGTAGCCGAATTCGGACGTGGCTTCCAGGAACGGGCCCTGCATGTACCAGATGCTGCCGGCCGCGTACGGCGACTGCATGTGGCGGTCGAGGAATTCAGGCACGCCCAGTTCGACGGCGCCGGGGCCGTGTTCGTCGTGGGGAATCAGGCGGTCGACGGCGGCGATCACGAACTTCCATTCCTTCGCATTGAAGTACTTGGGGGTGTACGGATCAGGCTTGCCTTCGGCCGGTGCTGCCGCGTTGGCATTGGCCACCGGCAGGTTCTGATGCAGCGCCGCTGCCGCGCCTGCGCCCATCGGGACGAAGACGAGGCTCTTGATGATGCTGCGGCGCCGTGATTGAGATTGTTGATCGTCGGACATAAAAGTCTCTTTCTCTCTCTAGGAAATGTATTTTGCATGCAAAATGCAACGCACATAATACCAATAAGAATCCGGTTAATCCAGCTAACCGTTGCAATGCAGATGAAACTGATAAGATGATTTTTCGAGATTTTCGAAGGTTTAATAACGACTGATATCCAGGACACAGTGATTAAGGCTGGCATAAGTTTAATACTTCAAGCCTCATGGATACTTCGACCCGCACTATTCGACATGGGTTAAAAAGATCAGTCCCGAGTCATTACATCGAAATGATAAAATTCTGTCAAAACAAAATAACTGGGGATACGTAAATGCAGGAAACTGATCTTGAGTCCGTCGTGGCCCATGGTGCGCCCGCGACGCCCATACCGAAGGTAACGCGGCAGCGTCTGCACGACAGCGTGGTGGGCCACTTGCGCCAGCTGATCGTGGAATCGGTGCTCGCGCCCGGTACCAAGCTCAACGAGCGCGAACTGTGCGAGACCATGGGTATTTCACGCACGCCGCTGCGCGAGGCGCTGAAGGTACTCGAAGTCGAGGGCCTGATCGAGATCTCCCCGAACCGCGGCGCCTCGGTTTACCGCATGTCGCACCACGAGGTCTGGGAGACCTTCGAGTTTGTGGGTGGACTCGAAGCGATGGCGGGCGAACTGGCCTGTGAGCGGATCACGCCGGCCGAAGTCGACGCCATCAAGGCCCTGCACGCGGCCATGCTGGCCTGCAAGGACGCGGGCGACCTGCCCGGCTATTACCGCAACAACCAGGCCATCCATAACCGGATCGCCGAGGCGGCGCGCAATTCGGTCATGCTCAAGACGTACCTGAGCATGAACCGGCGCCTGCAGTCGCTGCGCCTGAAATCGAATCTCACGCCCGGCAAATGGGACCAGGCCGTGGGCGAACACGAGCAGATGATCGAGGCGCTCGACGCGCGCGACGGCAAGCGCCTGGGACGCCTGCTGGCCGAGCACCTGTTCGAGAAGCGCTCGGTAGTGATGGAAATACTGGCAGGGACCGCCAGCGCGGCCTGAGCACGCTCCAGGCGCCGTCGCGCTCGCCGCCCGGCGCTCCGTGCTCCGTGCTCCGTGCTCTCAGCAGCATGCAGGTTGGCAACGGGACTGCCGCGCTGTATGCTGCCGGCACCTTTTCACAACCAGGACGTCCCCGATGAAACCACTGCATTCCACCTGCATCCTCGCCCTGGCGGCAACGCTGGCACTGGCCGGCTGCAAGCGCGCCGACAATCCGCCGCCGGCGACGCCGGCAGCGTCCGAACAAAGCGCATCAAGCGCGCCAACGGCGGTGGCCTTCCAGAAGATCGACAGCGTGCCCGGCACCGGCAAGGAGGCCACTGCGGGCGCGACCGCCGTCGTCAACTACACCGGCTGGCTGTTCGACCCGAGCGCGCCGTCGCAGCACGGCGCCCAGTTCGACTCGTCGGTCGACCGCTCGCCGTTCAGCTTCCAGCTGGGCGCCGGCCAGGTCATCAAGGGCTGGGATGAAGGCGTGCAAGGCATGAAGGTCGGCGGCAAGCGCACGCTGATCCTGCCGCCGGAATACGGCTATGGCGCTGGCGGCGCCGGACCGATTCCGCCCAACGCCAACCTGATCTTCGAGGTAGAACTGCTCGACGTCCGCTAAGAACCAGTTATTTAAAGAGGTGTCATACACTTGTGTGACAATGTCTCGACAGCGGCTGAAACGGGTAGTTATCCGCGAAATCTCATGCTTGACTGAAAGATTTCGTTTGCATACGCCGAACTGGGTTTCGCCGCAGAGCTTCGTCGAGCAGTAAAAATTTTGCTGCAGAGCGGCCTTCAACGGGCCGCCGCTAAGAACCTGTCCCGGCAGGTGGGAGGAAGTTCATGCCGATGCATGGCGAGTGTGAGCAATGCCGCGCACGCTTGCCAGACGCGGCAGGCCCGACTCTGCCCTGCTGGAACAGGTTCTAAGGCGATCCTGGCACCTGCCTTGCCGCTGCGAGCGCCCGCTTCGCTTCGAGGTTGGCCAGCTCTGCCGCTACCAGGGTCGTGTCCACGGTGAAGGCATTGGTCGCGTCTGCGACAGGATCCGCTTTGGGCAGCGCCAGATCCTGTAGCGCGATTTCCAGCTCCTTCCTGAGTGTGAGCACCTTGATCCGGTCTTCAAGTTCGACGGCTTCGCGTCGCGCATGCGAATCGCGCACGTCGGCAGTGGCGCCAGCGACCGCGGCGAGTGTCGCAGCCGCCTTGTCCGACCTGGCGCCGCTGGTGGTGCCAATCGAGGTCGGCAAGCCGCTTTCGGTGAACGTGGCCACTACCGACTTCGACGTGAACACCGCGCTTCTGAGCGGCAGGACATAGACCCGCCCCAGCTGGCTGAACATCCCGGTCCCGACCACTTTCGCATCGCTGCCGCAGGTCGCTGGCGCGCCGCGCGTGGCCTGGACCAGCGCCGAACACATCGTCAACGTGCCGGCCGCGGGAATGCGGTACTTCAATCCGCTGACGCTGTCCTCGGGACAGGCGTCACCACACGACGCTTGGCGACCGATCCCTTCGCTGGCGCGTAGCTGGAGATGGACCGCAGTACTGGCGGCCAGGCTGCTGGAGGCGCGTCCCGCCCACATCCATTTCCTGAAGACCTTATCATCGAGCTGCTCCGCCACGGGCGCCGGCGAAACGAAGGTCTCGCCATCGTCCGGCCACACCTTCTCGACCTTGACCGAGATCTTCGCGAGCAGGTCGGCGATCGTTTTTTTCTGCGTTTCCACCTCGTGGTTCGCGGCGAGCAGCTGCTCCATCAAGGTCGTCAATCTGCGCCGATGTGCCGCCGTGGCGCCCCGGCCCAGCGTTGCGACGAGCGCGGAATAGTGCCTGAGTTGTTCTGTCAGTTGCGCGACCTCGTCCGTTGCGGCGTCGAGCCTGTTCTCGCTGCCCTGGAGGCCACTGAGCGCCTTGGCCACGTCCGGGTGGCAAGCATCGGCATTCTCCCTTGCCGACTTTTCGGCCAACGCCACGCCCGCCGCGGAGCGCGCCAGCGTAGCCACCGTTTGCAAGGCGCTACCAATGAATTCCCCGGTCCGGTCTTCCGCACTGCCGTTGATCGACTTGATCGCACCGTTATCGTAATAGCTGACCTGGAGATCGGTGGACTTGAACGCACCCTGGAGCGACTCCAGGTCGATCACATAGCTGCGTCGCGGATCGCGGGCCTGCTGGGGCACGGCAATGACATGGGTATCGATGCGGATAGCGCCGTCGCACGAGGCGACACGCCGCACGATGTCGAGCTTGAAGCGGGTGTACGGCAGGTTGTAGGGCGTGCCGGCGAGCGCGACGGCGTGACCGGTAACGACCCGGGAAGCGTTCAGTTCGGTCGTGCAGCCGGACGCCGTCACGACGCATGCCAGCGCCACGCATGGCAGGATTGGATTCATGATGGTGCCTCCTTTCGTGCCGGGCAGTCGGCGATGCCAGCCGCCCGGCGCAGCGTTTCATTGGCAGGACGAGGATTGCGCGACACAGGCGTCGGCCCATGCCGCGAACCTGGGAACGCGGGTATAGACCCCGACCAGGCCGGGCCTGGCGCACCCATACCCCCAGCTGACGACCCCCAGCAGCTTCGCCTTGCCCGCCAGGGACGCGGACAGCGGTCCGCCGCTGTCGCCCTGGCAAGAATCCTGGCCACCCTCGGAATTGCCGGCACAGACCATGTTTTCGGTGATCTTGCCGTCGTACGCCAGCGCACCATTGCAGCTACCCCGATCGACCAGCCCCACTGGCACGAAGCGCAGGTCGCGCACCGGTTGCCCGCCTTCCCTAGTCGCACCCCAGCCAACCGTGCTCAGGGGTTGCGCCTGCCAGGACCAATTCGCCTCTTCCGCCGCTGTCATCAGGCTGATGGGCTGGATTGCCGGCCCGAGGGGCAACGGCGCCATCAGTTCGAGCAGGGCGACGTCGCTGTCCTGGCTTTGTCCGTCATAGCTCGGGTTGACGATGACGCGTCGGACATTGCGGCGCTCGCCGTCCTGCCCCAGCTTGTCCGTCCCGGCCGTGATCACGATGTCCTTGGCGGCCGTCTGGCTCACGCAATGGGCGGCCGTGATGATCCATCCTGCCGAGTACACACTGCCGCCGCAAAAATGCGCCTGGTAGGGGTCGGCGATCCAGGACACGCCCAGCGACACCTGCCAGGGATAGTCAGCAATGCGCGCCGGTTTTCCGCCGACAATCTTGACGCCCAGCCGGTCGAAGTAGCGGATCACGGTTTCCCGGTAAGGCGCGGATCCGCTGGCCGCATTGGCCTTGGTTAACGTGGTGGCAGCGGTAGCGGCGACGGTATCGACCGCGCTTGATGGAGTGACGAGGGCGAGACCAGTCGACAGCGCCAGCAAGACCTGCGAGGCTAATGTGGTTTTCATGATGACTCCTGAAGTAGGACAGCGTGAGAAATGAAGAGAGCGTTAGTGGCCGAAGACGCGCAGGCGCACATCGCCGCTGGCGATGCCGGTGGCTTCCTTCACCACCGTGATACGGGTCGACGCCACTCCGGATTGCTTCAGCAAATACTTGACGTGGATGATCCTGGCCGTCTGTTCGGCAACCTTGTCCACGCCCTGCACGGGTGGCGTGGCGATCGACACCCAGGTCACCTTTCGGCTTGCCTGGGCCAGCCTGGCGAACGCGTCGCGGATGCCGGCGCTGTCGACGAGGTAGGGAATACGCTTCCGGGCCGGCACCATGAGCTGCTCGAGAGATTGTCCAAGGTCGATCGGCGTGACCGGCAGGCTGTGAGGCTGCAGCTTGAGGTACACGGACTCGTCGCTGCTGGGGGTCTGCGCCTCGATCCAGACCCCGCCGGGTGTGCGTTTCGCGATGCCCGTTACCGTGATTGGCGTACCGAACGGCAGGTGCACGACGGTCCTCGCGTCCGGCGACGGGGCGGCCCGGCCTGCGTAGTCGCGAATGGTCACGGCACCCTTGCGCGACATCACCCGTTCGACATCGCGCGCCACGGTGTCCGGCGTACTGGCGGGGGCGGACGCCCCGCGCTGGACCAATGCGTTATCGTCGCCAAGCGGCGCAGCGTCGGCGCCTGCCAGCACCGACCGTGGAAACGCCAGGCCCGACGCGGGCACGACGAGCGCGGCGCGCTGCCCCCAGGCGAGCTCGACCGCCACCGGATCGGCCAGGGTGAACGGCGCCTCTTCCTTGCGCCCTGCATGATCGGCCAGCCATTGCCTGGCCGATGCCGCATAGGGACTGACGGCGAAGCGGTGGCTGAACCATTGCACTTGTCCGTATGAATCGCTGTTTAGAGTAGCCAGCCATGTTTCCCGGTAAACCTCGCGTGCATGGGAAGGAATCTCATCCAGAAACAGGTCTGCCGCGGTGCCGCGATACACAGTCGGGGCCTGGCGCTCGCCGCTCATGACACGCACGTCGGCGGTCACCTCGTCCAGGATAGAACGGACTTCCTTACCCTTGCCTTGCATGCGTAGGGCAAGGCTGCGGGTGAAGACACTCAGGCTGTCGGTTCCCAATGCCACGCTGCCGGGCGAGGCGGCATAGACCGTGATGATGTTGTCGGAGAAATCCCGCGAGGGTTGTCCGGCCATGCCTTTCGGTATGAATCTGTCTGGCAAATTTGCGGTGCCGGCCATCGCGCCGGCTTCCGCCGAAGCGGGCCCATCGATTACGAAGCCCGACAGGGTGCGGCACGCGTCGATGAGGAACAGCATCATCCCGGGAGAAGTGGAGCGCAATGCGGTTTCCATGCCCTCGATGGCGATGGCATGCTTGAGCAATTCGTTCTTCTGGACGGTCCCCGGCATCCCGACCGGTGCAAGATAGTTGAACGGACCGTAGCCGAAACCATGGCCCGAAAAATAGAACACCACGATGTCACCCGGGGCAATGCGCAACTTGAATTCGCGTAGCACGCTTTGCTCCAGATCGCCGACCGTCCTCAGGTTCGGCACGTGCATGACGCGGTAATTCATCCGCCGCAGGTTGTCCGCCATCGCGAGCGCATCCTGGCTGGCGCTCGCGATGTGTTCGTGCTTGTCGTACGATTCGTTGCCGATGACGAGTGCGTGCCTGCCAGGCTCGCGCGTCGCCAGATACAGTGGATCGATCGTCGCCGCGCCGGATGTCTGCGCCAGCTGCGTCACCAGCAGCAGCGCCCACCCCGTGTTCATTGCCCTCATGTCCCGCCCTCCTCCGATTCGACCTGCCGGCCGGTGCCCGCTGGTCGAATCAAGTATAGGCAGCGCCGCTATCCATTCATATTGCGCTGAGGGCTAAGCCGTGGAGCATCCTTTGCATGGCCAATGTGCTAAGCTTCCATCCGATAACGTCCGATGGTTAAGCCTTTCGGCCAGGTTCCGGCCAGCCGAATCCGTTTCACGAGAGGTTCCTTTGCGCGCCCTTCTGATCGACGACCATGTCCTGTTTCGGCAAGGACTGAAGTTCCTGTTGGCGGACCTCGACCGGGACATCACGTTCGGCGATGCGGACAACTGCAGCGACGCCCTGCGTCATGCGCACGAGCCGACGGATCTGGTGCTGCTCGACCTGTACATGCCCGACAGCCAGGGCATGCATGCGCTGGCCACTATCCGCGCGTCGTTCGAGGCGTCGGCCATCGTCGTCATCTCGAGCGAAGACGATCCGCGCGTGATCCGCCGCGCCATCGAGATGGGCGCCTCGGGCTTCATACCGAAATCGTCCACGCCGCAACTGATGATCGCTGCGCTCAGGCTGGTATTGGCCGGTGGGACCTACCTGCCCAGGCACGTGCTGCACGACGTCACGCCGGCTTCGCCACCCCAGCCGGCCGCCGAAGCCGCCAGCCGCAACCGCGTCGGCGAGACCCTGAGCGGGCGCCAGCTCGAAGTGCTGATGAAGGTAGTGATGGGCAAGCCGAACAAGGTGATCGCCCGCGAACTGCAACTGTCCGAAGGAACAGTGAAAGCCCACCTGTCGGCTGCGTTCCGGACCCTCGGCGTGCAAAGCCGCACCGAGGCCGTGTACATGGCCGCCAAGGTCGGCCTGACTCAGGCGTCAACGAACGCGCACTAGCGCTCGAAATGGCAGTCGAGCACCCAGGTGCCGGCAGCGCCCTGTTCCACACTGATGACGGCGAACCCGTCACCGGGACTGAAAGCATGGTGGACCGTGCAGCGAATGTCCACGGCGGGCGCGCCCGGGTCGGGGAAGCCGAAGCCATGGCCGTTGTCGCCGAAGTCGGCGCGCGAAGCATTGGCAAACGGATAGGGAGCATACAGTCCCGAACTGTGGATCGACCGCACCACGATGTCATCCCGCCCCTGCGCCTGCAGCGTGATGGATGCATCGATCGATATGTGCTCGTCCCCGGAGAGGAACACCACATTGCGCAGGCCGAGACGGGAAATCAGTCCCAGCAGCCGGTTGCGCGATGCCGGGTAGCCCTCCCACGCATCGCTGCGCAGGCCGGCAATGCCGTCGTCGTCGGCTGCGGCACGTCCGCCCAGGCGCAGCGGCGCCAGGATGGAGGAAGTCACGATGAAGCAGGGTTTGCCCGCAGGCGCATCGCGTTGCTGCTCGAGCCAGCGCGTCAGGGCGATCCACTGATCGTCGCCCATGATCGACGCGTCCGCTGCTGTGGTCAGTGTCCGCGGTCCGCGCTCGCTGCGCGTGTCGGCCATGAAGAACTGCACGCCATTGACCTCCCATTGCGTCCACAGGCGCTGCTTATGGGGCGGCAGGGCGTTGCGCTGGTAGGTCAGGAAGCTGCGGCAGCCGTCGTTCCAATGCGGGTCGTACGCCAGCGGATCCTCGCCGCGTTCCCAATTATCCGCAATCTCATGGTCGTCGAGCATCATGAATACCGGAAGCCTGCCGAGCACCGAGCGCACCTCCCCGTTGCTGAATAGTTTCTCGTAGGGCCGTACATAGCGATCGTCGCTGTCGGTAGGATCGAACAGGCCCGCGGTCGCGTCGGCATAGATCTGGTCACCCATCAGGATAAGGAATTCGGGCTGCTGGCGGCCGTCCGGCCGGTCCAGCAAGGCTGCCAGCCGCCGATAGGATGCAAATGCCGGGATACGGTCGAGCATGCCCGCAGGGTACTGGCAGCTCCCTGCGGCAAAACAGATCTTTCCCGGGGCCGCTGCGGGAATATTCTGTTGCCCGGCATCGTAGGCGCTGCCGGTCAGCAACGCGCCTGCCAGCGCGGCGGCGGGATGCCGGGCAAGTTCGGACTCGACGGCGTCAACGATGCAGGCGGCAATCTCGCGGAGAAACGCCACCACCTGCTGCAGCAGCTCGATGGAAACAAGGACCGGGCCAGGCAGCGCAGCCAGCGGCGCATGCGCGCGCGTCATCGCAGACATCGCGAATGCCTGCATGAGATCGAAACCCCTGAGCTGGGGATTCTTCAACAGGTCGGACGGCAGGAAGCCCGACTCCATGAGTTCACTGGTATCGTACAGGATCAGCACCAGCGTCCCGTCGGCGCCGGGTGGCGGTGGCCGGGGATGGAACACCATGAAGCCGTTCACGTCCCCCATCGCCGTGTAGAGTTCCATCGCTTCGGGGAACCTGCCGCCATTCGGCGAGGGTGCCCCGGCGATGCAGAACCGGCCGTCCTGCTGCGTGACGGGCAGGAACATGACCAGCAACGCATCCGGCAGGATGGGATCGGTTGCGCAGCCGACCTGCGACCTCGCGTTGCCGTCGTCGCGCACGCTGGCAAATCCGGCGCGCACCGGGCCGCAATATGGCATACGCGCCAGCAAGGGGTTTGGCGCCTTCGGCACGCTCGCACCGGCGCCCTGCTCCTGTTGCTCTTGGTCGGGCAGAGGCCGCCTCCCGGCCAGGAATTCGCCGATCGCACCGTGCACCCTGGTCGCTTCGCGCCCGATGAGGCAATCCTGATGGCCGAATCCGGCGAATGCCTGGACGTGCAAGGTACCGGTGACGCCGGCATCAGCGAACACGGCGCGCATGCGGCCCAGGGTCGCCACGTCGGACAGGCCATTATCGGCGCCGTGTACGCTGAGCGTGTCGAAGGTCCAGCGCTGTTTCAGGCTGCGGCGCGACACATACACATTGCGTCCCGCGCGGTTACAGATGGTCTTGTGGCGCGCCAGGTGGATGGCCTGCGATACGGTGTCGATACTCAGAGGTCCGAAGAAATCGTCGATATTGTCGAGTATTGCCGGCCCCACATTGGCCAAGCTGAAATCGCGGCCATACAGTGCGTCCATGCGATGCCGCGTGCCGGTGAACGGGGTGCGGCGCCATGGCCAGACCGGATTCTCCAGGTGAAACTCCTGCTCGGGATACGGCAAGGTGGACAACACGCGGTCGAGCAGCTCGTCGATCAGGGTCGGCTGGCCTTCGACCCGGAAGGTGTACCCTGCCAACGGCAGTACGCGGTTCAGGTAACCCATCAGGTAGGCTCGGAAGATATTGGCCTGGCTGAAAACGACGAGTGGCCCGACCTGGGACAACACGGCCCGCTTGATCCGATGCGGCAGCGCCTTGCGCTCGTTGAAGAATCGCTCGCCCGGCGCGGGCGCGCGCAGCACCGCCATGCTGAACATCGCGGCGCCCATGCAATGCGCGACGATATCGATCTTCGGCCGGCCGGTCTCGCGACAGATATGGTCGACGGCGGCCGGTATGTCGGCCAGCGCCGCATCCTCGAACGTCCACGCATGGCGGGCGAACGGCATCCCGCTGCTGGTGCGCAGATCCAGGATCCAGACGTCGTGTCCCTGCTTCCACAAGTGACTGGCGAGATTGGGGACCACCAGCGGATGCGCGAAACTGGTTCCACTGGCGCTATAGCCATGCACCATCATGACCGGGGCCAGCGACGCCGGCATGTCGTCACGGAGATAGCGGGTCAGGCGGGCGTGCACGGGCCTGCCGTCCGGCATCCTGCCGGTGTCGAGTTCCCGAATGCGCGGTTCCGGCAAGCCGCGCACCGAGCCGGGAAGCCGCTGGGCGCTGCGCTGGGGCGGCGGGTCGGGTTTGCGGAAACTCCAGACATGCAGTGTCAGCAACAGCCGCAACACGTAGCATCCGAGTGCAGCCAGGTCGCTCAGCGCCCCCGGCTGGTCCTGCTGCGTCAGGACGCGCAGCAAGGCAATATCTTCATTGATCAGAAACCCGGTATCGAGTTCCAGCAAGCACGGCGATCCTGGCGCCATGGCCGGAAACGCGTCCAGCGTCAGTTGCATGAGCTGCCTCCATGGATTGCCGGCCCGTCCATAGGTCAGGCGTTTCACCCCATGCACGATCGGACTGGCGGCGCCAAAGCCATCGAAGTCCGGATGCGGCTCACTGACCGGGCCCATGCGCAGATCGTAGTCGAACAGCCTGACTTCGCCGGCCCGCGAGGCCAGCGCCAGCGCCGTGCCGAAGCGCTGTCTGACGTCCTCCCACGGCCCCTTGCCGTCCGCCTGCTTCCTGAAGAAGCCGCCTTCACGGATCCGCTCCTCGGCCCACTGCCAGGTATCGCGCATCCCGCGGTTGAGCAGCCATGGTCCGAATGCACGCCAGGTCCGCTGCCAGCGCCGGCTGGGCTCGCGATGAAAGAACGTCAGCGTTCCGCTCAGTCCTGCGCTCACCAGTGGCTTGGGCCGTTCCTTGAGTATCTTGTCAGAGCGCAGCTTCCAGGCATCCCACTCCTGCCTGTCATAGACCTGCAGGCTTGCCTTCGCACCCAGCACGAGCTGGCGACGCAGGCGCACTGGCTTGCCGTCGCGCGGCAACACCAGCGACCCTAGCGCCTGCGCGTCAAAGGGCATGGTGAGCTCGACCATGCAGTCGCGCGCCTTGCCGGCCCCCGTCGTAAGTGTCAGCGGTCCGGCCATCCGCTCGACGAACTGGACCGCCGTCTCGGCAGCCGGGAGCGGCGTTGGCACGATCCTGAAGCGCGGCCGGCGCTCATGCCTGTCGACCGACACGGGTGGCGCCAGGCCCCAGGCATCGCGCAACGCCTCGGCCGCGCGCAGCGCGACGGCCGCGATCGTGAGCGCCGGGTTCACGCCGAGCGCGAGCGGGACGATGGCGCCATCGAGCACGGCCAGGGTGCGATACAGTCCTTCGCTGTCGGCAGGCGTAGGCGCTGCCATGAATACCTGCCCGATCGGGTTCACAACGCCGTTCGTGGCGCTGTCTCCCATCGGGCAGCCCCCCAGAGGATGCACTGTCAGTGACGGCCCATGCTGGTTCGACAGCAGATGGGCGAGATCGGCCGGCAGCAGTTTCCAGATCGGGTTTGGCAGGATTCTCACCTGGTGCTGGCCGGAACCGGCAGCCGTGGCATACGTGGCAAGCAAAGCCATTTGCCGCTTGAACAGGCCGGACTCGCGCAACCCTGGCCAGCGCACCCGCACGGCGCCATCCCCGTCCAGCCGGCCTTCGCCGGTCAGCTCGAGCGCCCCTTGCGCGCCATCGTCGCCCATCAAGGCCAGAATCGTGCTGCGATGAAGCGCGTCGCGGTCGACCGCGCATGGATCGACGCCGTCGGCCGTGTGCTCGCTCGCGTCGGGCTGGCCCAGCGTGTGCAGGGTGTTGGCCGTAGTGACGACTTCTTCGAACAGGCGGCGCAGCGGCCCGGGAACGGCCATTTCCTCGATCAAGACCCCATCGGCCTGCAGCATTCCCGTGATCGTGGGGCCGATCGCGCGCCTGGCCGGGTCTGCGTCCTCGTCGGCGACGGCATTGACCGCAAAAGGCTGCGCATAGGCAACCGCGATCATGTCGCCATTGCTGGAGAACTTCTGTCCCAGCATCGATGAAAACGTCAGCGTGTCGGTGCGCGAGCGCAGCAAGATCTCGGTGGACCCGAAGGTCCCTGCTGCGAGGATCAGCTGGCTGCAGTAGATCCTGAACGGGTGCTTGTGCTTGCTGCGCAGCACAAGATCGGTGAACACGACGTGTGCGCACCAGCGTTCCGGCGCACCCGGCTCCGCCGCTTCATGGGTGATGCGCAGCACGGTCGCACCGGTGAACAGTTCCGCGCCCTGGCGCTGCGCCCTGACCAGCAGATTGGTGTCAAGCGACTCCTTGGCGTTGAAATTGCATCCGGTGGCGCAGTCACCGCACCCGACGCAGGCGTCGAGCGCGATGCCGGCGCCGTTGAGCTTGTCGGTCATGGCGACAGTGATCGGCGCCGCGCTTGCCGTCACCGGCGCCGGCAAACCCGCTGCGAGCCGTTGCAGGGCCGCGAACTTGGCTGGCGGCTCCCCGAATGGACGCGACAGGATCGTGTTGGGACCAGCATCGGTGCGGGCGCCCAGCAGCGCGCCGGCGCGCTCAAGGAACGGCCCCAGGTCACCGTATCTGGCATCGAACTGGCCCACGATGTCCGCGCCCGGCGTGGCCATCACGCCGGCGTTGATCAGCGAGCCCCCGCCCAGGCCATTCGCCACCAGTGCGCCGACATCAGGGCCGATGCGCACATCGAACAGCCCTTCGCGGTTGCCGCGCGGGGTGCCACCCCCTGCACTGGAAAACCGAAGATGTCCGGGAAGATCCGCCATCCGTGACGGAAAGGCACCGGGCAGGTATTCCTTGCCCCGCTCCAGCACCGCCAGGCGGACCAGTCCGCCATCCGCAAACCGGCCCCCTGCCAGGGTCGCGGCCGCCATGGCGCCGCCATAACCGCTGCCGACGATCAGGATGTCGAGATCGACATGGGCCCGGCCAGGCGAGGCCGGCAACCGCCGCGCCAGATGTTCGAGGTCGAGCGCGAGCCAGCTTCTGGCGCGTGGCGGTTCGGGTGGCGCAGCCTGGCTGTCGGGTCGCGTGTTCATGGTGTGTGGCCGATCATGGTGGCGTCTTCGATGGCCTGCTGGAGCAGGGTGCGCGTGACTGGCTTGTGCAACATCGGGATACCTGCCTGGTATGCCTCTCGCAGGCGCTCCGGCGAGGTATCCCCGCTGATCAGGATGGCCGGCAGGCCCGGATGCATCGACCGGATGGCCTGGATCAGCGTGATGCCGTCCTCACCGGCGCGCAGCCGAAAGTCGGACAACACCACGTCCGGCGGATCCTGGCGCGTTGCGGCCAGTGCCTGCGCCAGGCCATCGGCAATGGTGACACGGGCGCCGAGCTCCTGCAGCAGGGTTTGCATGCCTTGCCGAACGTCGAGCTCGTCGTCGACGACCAGCACATGACGAGCGTGGATTCCCGGGTCGCCTGCTGCGGGACTGGTGCTGCGCTCCGGCTGCCCCGCATACTCGGGCAGGAACATGAAGAAACAGGTGCCCAGGCCGGGCCTGGATACCATTTCCATCCGGATCCCCAGCAAGCTCGCTAGCCGATGGACAATCGACAGCCCCAGCCCCAGGCCCTTTGCGCGGTTGCGCTCCGGGTTGTCGAGCTGGTAGAACTCTTCGAATACTTTTTCCTGCTCGTCCTGCGCTATTCCCCTGCCGGTATCCTCGATCGTGACGACCGCCGTACCATGTTCGCGCCGCATGCCGAGAATGATGTCACCGTCGTCCGTGTACTTGATCGCATTGTCGATCAGGTTTGCAATTACCCTGCGCAGCAGGACGTCGTCGGTGAGCACGACGGCATCCTGGGGAGCATCGAGTGACATCTGCAGTTGCCTCGCCTGTGCGATCGGCCCGAAGTCGGATGCCAGCCGCGCCAGCAGAGGCCTGAGCGCGAGGACCACCGGGCGGGAATAGACGACGCCGGCATCGAGCTTGGAGATATCCAGCAAGGCATCCAGCTGCGCACCCAGGTTTTCCAGCGCCGCCTCGATATGCCGCGCGATATCCCGACTCCCCTCGTCCAGTGGCCGTAGCGCCAGTGCAGCGGAAAACAGCGACAAGGTATGGATCGGCTGCCGCAAGTCGTGGCTGGCAGCGGCCAGGAAGCGTGTCTTGGCGCGGCTGGCCGCTTCGGCGCGATCGAGCGCGGTCCGCAGCCTGTCGTTGAGTTGCGCCTGCTGCGAACGGATCTCGAACGATTCCCGGAACAGCCGGAACGAGTCACTGCTGAGCGTCATCAGCACACCGGCGAACAAGGCGATGATGGCACCCACCGCCACGTTTCCCGAATGCCGTACGTCAGTGCACCACAGAAACACGAGGGGAACGATGACGGGCAACATATAGCCGAGAAACACGGGGCGATAGCCTGCCGTGGTCGCTACGGCGCCGGCGCACAGCCCAACGAACAGCAGACTCTGGATCGCAAACTGGAAATCGGTGGGCGCGGCAAACAGCAGGATGCCGGCGCCATGGGTGGCGCCATTGAGCATGCTCAGGGCCACTGCCGCCTGCAGGCAGCGGCGACGCCCCAGGCGCGCCAGCGCCGGGAGTCGCGCCAGTACCACCATGCGCACGGCAAGCACGAGCGCCACCACGGCGAGCCAGGCGAGCAGCTCCTGGTCTGGAACATCCGGTGGATCGGTTGCGAGCCAGCTGAACATGACGGCGGCGAGAAACACCGGATAAGGCATGCGCCGGCCTTGCCGGGCCAGCATCAACAATAACTCATCATCCAGCGTCGCTGGAGCCGGTTCCTGCTTGATGGGCAACATGAGCACTTTCCTGAGCATGATGCTGGAATCACTCGTACCGCAGCAAGCGTCCGGCAGGCGCCGGCGTCGCTTCGCCAGGCGGCAAGCGGGGGGACAACCCAAGAATTCAGTATCGAGACTACACCAGGAGCAAGAAGAAACCAACTGGCCAAATGGCTAAGACGGGGATGCCGTCTGACGCACGATGCTGCAGCGACACCACCGGCGTCGCCCGACGCGCGTCTGGCTGATGTCGCGACGCGCTGAGGATGGGCTGTCGCGCGCATGTCAGGCAGCACCGTGCGACATATCGAGAGGCACCCATTGCAGGCGCCTCCTCCGCCGTCCTAGACGCCGACCATCGACACCGCTTTGGTGTTCAGGTAGGACTCCAGCGCCTCCGGGCCACCTTCGGAACCGTAGCCCGAATCCTTGATGCCGCCGAACGGCATCTCGGCGCTCGGCGTGGCCGGCTGGTTAATCCACAGCATGCCGACCTCGACCCGGTTCATCAGCAACTGGGCGTTCTTGATCGAACCCGTGAAGGCATAGCCGGCCAGGCCGTACGGCAAGCGGTTGGCTTCCACAATTGCGTCTTCCAGGCTGTCGAAACCGCGGATCGCCGCCACCGGGCCGAACGGCTCGTCGTTGAACACGCTGGCTTCGAGCGGCACATCGGCCAGGATCGTCGGCGCGAAGAAGTTGCCGGCGTCGCCGATGCGCTCGCCGCCCGTGGCGATGCGCGCGCCCTTGGCACGGGCATCGTCGATCACGTGCGCCATTGCCGTCAGGCGGCGCGGGTTGGCCAGTGGGCCGAGCGTGGTGCCATCCTGCAGGCCGTCGCCGAGTTTCAGGCTCTCGGCATGCGCGACCAGTGCACGCGTGAATTCGTCCTTGATCCCATTGTGTACCAGGAAGCGGGTCGGCGAGATGCACACCTGGCCGGCATTGCGGAACTTGGCCGCACCGGCGGCTTTCACCGCCAGCGCCACGTCGGCGTCTTCCGCGATGATCACCGGCGCGTGGCCGCCCAGTTCCATCGTGGCGCGCTTCATGTGGGCGCCGGCCAGTGCGGCCAGCTGCTTGCCGACCGGGGTCGAGCCAGTGAAGGTCACCTTGCGGATGACCGGATGCGGGATCAGGTAGCCGGAAATTTCGGCAGGGTCGCCGAACACCAGGCCCACCACGCCCGGCGGCACGCCGGCATCGACGAAGCACTGGAACAGCGCCGCCGGCGAGGCCGGGGTTTCTTCCGGCGCCTTGCACAGGAATGAGCAGCCGGTGGCCAGCGCGGCAGCGAGTTTACGCACCACCTGGTTGATCGGGAAATTCCATGGCGTGAAGGCGGCGACCGGGCCGATCGGTTCCTTCAGCACGAGTTGCTGGGCAGCAGGATTGCGCGACGGCACGATGCGGCCATACACGCGCATGCCTTCGGCCGCGAACCAGTCGATGATCTCGGCGCCGGCCATTGCTTCGCCCTTGGCTTCAGCCAGCGGCTTGCCCTGTTCCTGGGTCAGCAGGCGGGCGATGTCGCCGGCGCGTTCGCGCAGCAGCGTGGCCGCGCGGCGCATCGTGGCGGCGCGCTCGGCAGCCGGGATGGCGCGCCAGGCCTCGAAGCCCTTCTGGGCCGCGGCCAGGGCGCGGTCGAGGTCAGCAATTGCTGCATGGGCCACGGTGCCGATCGGCTGTCCGGTGGCCGGATTGATCACCGGGATGGTCTTGCCGCCGGTGGCGTCGTGCCATTCGTTGGCGATGAGAAGACGGGTATCTGGGTAGCTGGAAGTCGTCATGTTGTCGCGGTTCCTGTGGTGGTCAAGCCATGATGATAACGAGTTTACGGGCGCGCTGCCGACGCAGGTCCGGAACGCGCACCGGTGGCATCGGTCTCGATCGCCCTGAACCCGCCATCGCGGCCACTACCACAGCGGGGCCGCAAGCGGCAGCTGGCAGCTTGCGCAGATTGTGTCGGCGGCAAGCGCATGCCATGCTCGACATCCCTGCGCAGGCCGTCAAATTCCTGCGCCATCATCCATGTCGAGGTCCCCATGCTATTCGATCCGTTCGGGTTGAACCGTGCCCCGCTGTCCGGCAACGTCGCCGAAAACATTTCTTCTTCCTGGCTCTCGCCATCGCTGACAGTCAACTACGCAGGCACCCCCGCAGTCGAGAACAAGGTCGTGCGCGATATCGCAAGCTACGGCAGGCAGATCGGCTGGCTCAACGACATCGTGCTGGAACTGGCAAAGCACGCGGACCTGCCCGCCCACGTGGCCGGCACCCTGAAGCAGATGCACACTGCGGCCAGGCAGATCGAGGACCTGAAAAAGGCCAACCGGGCAGGCGCGCTGGAAGACGCCATTGCATCGCTGAACCGCCTGAAGGACGAGCAGCCGGACGTCTACGCTGCGCTGATGCGCGGACGCGCCGCCGAGGACGCGCGCAGCGCAATGCCGGCGCCCGCTCCAGCACCGGCATCGCCCACCACTGTCCCGGGGCACTGATCCGGGTCAGGCCGCCAGCACATCCGGCCCGATCTCGCGCACCGAGCGCACCCCGGTCAGGACCATATTGGTGCGCAGGTCCTTCTCCATGATCTGCAACAGCCGCTCGACGCCGGCCTGCCCCTGCGTGGCCAGCGCATACACGAAGGCGCGTCCGAGCAGCACGCCGTCGGCGCCCAGCGCCAGCATGCGAAACACATCGGTCCCGGTGCGCACGCCGCCATCGGCGAAGATCGTCATCTGCCCTTTCACCGCGGCGGCAATCGCCGGCAGCGCGGCGGCCGACGACGGCGCGCCATCGAGCTGGCGCCCGCCATGGTTCGACACCACGATGCCGTCCGCGCCGAACGCCAGCGCATCGCGGGCATCGTCAGGATCGAGAATGCCCTTGATCACCAGCTTGCCCTGCCACTCGTCGCGGATCCACTGCAGGTCGTGCCATCCGATGCCGGGATCGAAGTTGGCGCCGAGCCAGCCGATGTAGTCGGCCAGGCCGGTGGCGCTGCCGCGGTAGGCCGAGATATTGCCAAGGTCGTGCGGCCGTCCGTGCAGCCCGACGTCCCAGGCCCAGCGCGGGTGCAGGGCCGCCTGCAGCATGCGCCGCAGCGGGCCGTGCGGGCCGCTCATGCCGCTGTGGGCATCGCGGTAGCGCGCGCCCGGCACCGGCATGTCGACCGTGAACACCAGCGTGGTCGAACCCAGTGCCCACGCACGGCGCATCACGTCGCGCATGAAGGCGCGGTCCTTGAGCACGTACAGCTGGAACCAGATCGGGTGCGACGCCTGGGCCGCGACTTCGGCCAGCGGGCACACCGACACGGTCGACTGGATGAACGGGATGTTGCCGCGGCAGGCGGCGCGCACCGCCTGCACCTCGCCGCGCCGCGCATACATGCCGGTCAGGCCCACCGGGGCCAGCGCCACCGGCAATGCATAGCGCTCGCCGAACCACTCCACGCCCAGGTCGAGCGACGCCGAGCCGCGCAGCACGCGCTGGCGCAGCTTGATGGCCTGCAGGTCGTCGACATTGCTGCGCAAGGTCTGTTCGGCGCCGGCGCCGCCGTCGAGGTAGTGGAACAGGAACGGCGGCAGCCGGCGGCGCGCGGCGGCGCGAAAATCGAGGGCGGACGAAATGATCATGTAGAAGCGAAGACGCGAGCGGATCGAATCCGCAGTCTACGCCGCGCCGATGGCGGCCGTCCATCGGCGGCTGCGGATAATCACCCTCCTGAGCGCGCATCCGTATTGACGCACCGCTCCAATCGCTCAAGCGCCTGATTGAATGGCGCGACGCAGCCCCGGATTGTTGACAGTGCCGGAACGGAAAATGAATACTCGGCCGTTCACCTTCCCATCGGCGTCCAGGAGCACCATGGTATCCCTCTTCCGATTCGCCCGGCTGCGCTGCGCCGCGCCGCTTGGCCTGCTGGCCCTGGCCTGCACCGCCTGCACCACGCCCGGGCGCCAGCTCGAGCGGCTCGATCGCGGCGTCGTCGCGATCCACACGCAGGACGGCAATTTCATCAGCTGGCGCGCACTCGGCCAGGACGCTCCGGCGACCACGTTCGACCTGTACCGCGACGGGGTGCGGCTCAACGCGCAGCCGCTCGCAGCAACCAACTTCGTCGATGCCGGCGCCACCGCAAGTGCGCGCTATGCGGTGCGCATCGCCGGCAAGGCGAGTGGAGGCACGGCCGCCGCGCCAGTCGCCACCTGGCCCCGGCCGTACCTGACCATCCCCTTGCGCAAGCCCGCTGCCGGCGTGACACCCGACGGCGAAGCGTACGACTACGAAGTCAACGACGGCTCGAGCGCCGACCTGGATGGGGACGGGGTGCTTGAAGTGCTGGTCAAATGGCAGCCGACCAACGCCCACGACAACGCCCACCGGGGCTACACCGGTGCGACCCTGATCGATGCCTATCGCCTCGATGGCCGCTTCCTGTGGCGCATCGACCTGGGGCGCAACATCCGCGCCGGCGCCCACTACACCACCTACCTGGCCTTCGACTTCGACGGCGACGGCCGCGCCGAAGTGATGGCCAGGACCGCCGATGGCAGCGTCGATGGCGCCGGCAAGGTCATCGGCGAGGCAGACGCCGACTACCGCAACAAGGACGGCTATATCCTGGAAGGCCCGGAATACCTGACCGTATTCGACGGCCGCACCGGCGCCGCACTGGCCAGCACCGGGTACACGCCGCCGCGCGGCGACGTCAAGGCCTGGGGCGACGCGCATGGCAACCGGGTCGACCGCTTCCTCGGCGGGGTCGCCTACCTCGACGGCAAGCGCCCCAGCGCCGTGTTCGCGCGCGGTTACTACACACGCGCCGTGCTCGCGGCCTGGGACTGGCGCGATGGCAAGCTGTCACAGCGCTGGGTATTCGACAGCGATGTCCCGGCCAACAGCCAGGCCGCCGGACAGGGCGCGCACTGGATGGCGGTGGCCGACGCCGATGGCGACGGCCGCGACGACATCGTGTATGGCGCCGCCACCATTCGCAGCGACGGTGCGCTGATGTACAGCACCGGCCTGTGTCACGGCGACGCGCTGCACGTCGGCAAGCACATCCCGGACCGCCCCGGCCTGCAGGTCTTCATGGTGCACGAGTCGCCGTCATGCTACCGCGGCAACGGCGCCGAGATGCACGACGCCGCCACCGGCGCCATCCTGTGGGGCATCGCCAGCAAGCGCGACGTGGGCCGCGGCATCTGCATGGACATCGATGCGGCCCACCCGGGCAACGAATGCTGGGCCGGCGTTGCCGGCATCAACGATCCGGCCGGTGGCCTGGTCAACGCCGCCGGCCTGCAGATCTCGGCGGTGCGGCCGCGGGCCTTCAATTTCGGGGTGTGGTGGGACGGCGACCTGCTGCGCGAGTCGCTCGACGGCACCAGCATCGAGAAATGGAACCCGCAGGCGCAGCGACTCGAGCCGCTACTGGACGGCGCCCGCTTCGGCGCGGCGTCGATCAACGGTACCAAGGCCACGCCGGTGCTCTCTGCCGACTTGCTGGGCGACTGGCGCGAAGAAGTCGTGTGGCGCAGCGCCGCCAACGATGCACTGCTGGTGTTCAGCACGACCACCCCGACCCGCCACCGCATCCCGACCCTGATGCACGACACCCAGTACCGGGTGCAGGTGGCGGCCCAGAACGCGGCCTACAACCAGCCGCCCCATCCCAGCTTCTTCCTCGGCGAAGGCATGACGCTGCCGCTGCGGACCTCCACTCCATCGAACCAGAGCCTACCGCCATGATCCAGCGCCTTTCCCTTTCTTCCTTCGCCGTCGCCGCTACCCTTCTTGCCGCCCAGGCCCACGGCGCCGGGCGCCTGGACGTCACCGCCAGCCATGCACTCGATATCGCCCGCCCGGCCGAAACCATCGCGGTGCCGTGGGCGCGCGTCAACGACGCCCTGCCGCAAGCCAGGTCGCAGCAGCTGGTGGTCAAGGATGCGGCCGGGCGCAGCCTGGCTTACCAGGTCACCAACGTCGACGCTACCGCCAAGGACCCGAAGATGATCGGCGCAGCGTACGGCGAGCTGCTGTTCCAGTACGACTTCAAGGCCGGTGAAAAGTCCGCCACCTTCACGGTCGAGAAAGCCGGCGCCACGGTCGCGCCATTCGCGCCGAAGACCTATGCGCGCTTCGTGCAGGAGCGCCTCGACGACTTCGCCTGGGAAAACGACAAGCTCGCGCACCGCGCCTACGGACCGGCCCTGAAGGCGCCGGCGCCTGCCGGCAGCGGCAAGGAGGTGCTGGCCACCAGCGGCATCGATATCTGGTTCAAGCGGGTGCCCTACCCGGTGGTCGACCGCTGGTACAACATCGGCCACGACCACTACCACGAAGACCAGGGCGAAGGCATCGACATGTACAACGTCGGCCCGACCCGCGGCGCCGGCGGCACCGGCATCTGGGACGGCAAAGCGCTGCACGTCGGCGCCAACTACCGCGCGTGGAACATCCTGGCGAATGGCCCGATCCGCACCGTGTTCGAACTGCACTACGACGCCTGGGACGCGGCCGGCGCCAAGGTCACCGAAGTCAAGCGCTTCACGGTCGATGCCGGGCGCTGGTTCGACCGCATCGACAGCACCTTCACCTTTGCCGGCCCGAACCAGCTGACCGCCGCCGTCGGCCTGAACAAGCGTCCCAGCGACAAGGGCCAGGAAGTGAAGGTCGATTTCAGCGACGTGCAGGCCGACGGCAGCCTGGTGCAGTGGGTCACCCAGCGCAGCTTTGGCGACTTCGGCGTCGCAGTGATCGTGCCGCCGGCGTCCGGTTCTTCTGTCGGCGCATCTGCCGGCGCATCTGCCGCCGCATCTGTCGGCTTCGCGGCCGACGAGCGCAATGCGCTGGTCACGGCACAGGTCACGTCGGGCCAGCCGCTGCGCTACTACGTCGGCGCTGCCTGGACCCGGGGCAGCCCGTTCGCCACCCAGGCCGACTGGAAGCGCCACGTGGCCGCCGAAGCCGCGCGCCTGCGCGCACCCGTGAGCGTGCAAGTGGCGACGGGGCGCTGAGCGATGGCGCCACTGTCCCGCCGTACATTCTTCAAGTCCGGTGCACTGGCCGCGGCGCTGCCGCTGGCGGCGCGCACTGGCCAGGCGGCGGCCGAAGCGCCGCCGGCCACGCCTGGCGGCGTCGACCTCCACTGGCTCGAAGGCACGCCAGGCCTGATGACCGGCACCACCTTCGGCGTGCCCTGGCGGCGCGGCGCGCTGCGCAAGGACCAGGCCTTCGTGCTGTCCAGTGCCCGGGGCGACCTCGCCTCCCAGAGTTGGCCGATCGCCTACTGGCCGGACGGCTCGCTCAAGTGGACCGCGCACGCGCTGCCCGCGCAGGACGTCGCTCCCGAGCGCCTGCGGCTGCGGCCCGCGGGTGCGCCGGCGCGCGCTGGCCAGACGCCCACGCCGACGCTAACGCTGACCGTGAGCGAACGCCCTGACGCCATCGTCGTCGACACCGGCATCATCGCCTGCACGATCCCGCGCCAGGGCAACGAGATCGTGCGCAGCATCCGCCGTGATGGCCGCGACATCGCACGCGCCGGCCGGCTGGTCGCGCTCAGCGACAACGCCCCGGACGGCAGCGCGACGCAAACGGCGTTCGAGAGCCGCCTGCAGCGCGTCACGCTCGAGCAGCGCGGCGCCCAGCGCAGCGTGGTCAAGCTCGAGGGGCTGCACCGCGCCATGGATGGCAAGCGCGCCTGGCTGCCGTTCACGCTGCGCCTGTATTTTTATGCCGGCGCCGAATCGGTGCGCATCATGCACACCTTCGTGTTCGACGGCGACGAGCAGAAGGATTTTGTCCGCGGCCTCGGGCTGCGCTTCGATGTTCCCTTGCCGGACGCGCCGCACGACCGCCACGTGCGCTTTGCCGGCGAGGCCGGCGGCCTGTGGGCCGAGGGCGTGCGCAACCTCACCGGGCTGCGGCGCGACCCAGGCGCGGCGGTGCGCGCGGCGCAACTGGCAGGCCGCGCCACGCCGCCGATCGCCGAGCGCGTGGCGCGCTCGCTGCACCTCATCCCGGCCTGGGGCGACTACAGCCTGGCCCAGCTCTCGCCCGACAGCTTCCGCATCCGCAAGCGCACCAAGGCGGGCCACGGCTGGATCGACGCCGCCTGGGGCCGGCGGGCGCCGGGCCTGGGTTATATCGGCGGCGCCAGCGGCGGTGGCCTGGCATTCGGCCTGCGCGACTTCTGGCAGCGCCATCCGACCCAGCTCGACATTCGCAACGCCCACACGGAGGCGGCCGAGGTCACGCTCTGGATCTGGGCGCCGGATGCGCCGGCGATGGACCTGCGCTTCTACCACGACGGCATGGGCATGGACAGCCACGCCGACGAGCTGCAGGCGCTGGACGTCACCTACGAAGACTACGAAAAAGGCTTCGGCACCCCGGTCGGCGTGGCCCGCAGCAGTGAAATCACCGTGTGGGCACTGGCCACGACGCCACCGCGCGAACGGCTGGTGCAGATGGCGGCGCAGGTGCAGGCCCCGCCCCAGCTGGTGGCGGCGCCGGCCCACATCCTGGCCACGCGCGCCTTCGGCAACCTGTACACGCTGCCGGATCGCTCGACGCCGGCGCGCGCCCACATCGAAGACCGGCTCGACGCCCACTTCGCCTTCTACCGCGACGAGGTCGAGCAACGCCGCTGGTACGGCTTCTGGGACCATGGCGATGTGCGCCACACCTACGACACCGACCGGCACGAATGGCGCTACGACGTGGGCGGCTATGCCTGGGCCAATTCGGAACTGTCGCCCGATCTGTGGCTGTGGTACGCGTTCCTGCGCAGCGGCCGCGCCGACATCTTCCGCATGGGCGAGGCCATGGTGCGCCACACCAGCGATGTCGACACCTACCACCTGGGGCGCTTTGCCGGCCTGGGCACGCGCCACAATGTCCAGCACTGGGGCTGCAGCGCCAAGCAGGTGCGCATCAGCACCGCCGTGTACCGCCGCATGTATTACTACCTGACCGCCGACGAACGCACCGGCGACGTGATGCGCGAGGTGCTGGACGCCGACCGCCGCCTGGATGCGGTCGACCCGGTGCGCAAGCTCGCCAACCAGCCACCCAAGGGACCGTACCCGGTGCGCGCAAGCTTCGGCACCGACTGGGCGTCGCTGGCCGCCAACTGGCTGACCGAATGGGAACGCAGCGGCGACACCCGCTGGCGCGACCGCCTGCTGGCCGGCATGCGCGACATCGCCGCCATGCCGCATGGCTTCTTCAGCGCCGAACGCATGGGCTACGAGCCCGACACCGGCCGCCTGCACAATATGGCCGGCGACGGCGTCAAGGCGTCGCACCTGAATGCCGTCTTCGGGGCGGTCGAGGTGTTCGACGAACTGATCGCACTCACCGGCGACAAGGACTTCGAACGCGCCTGGCTCGACTACTGCACGCTGTACAACGCGCCGAAGGACGAGCAGCAGCGCCGCCTGGGACGCCCGCACGGGGGGTCGGACGTGCTCCTGATCGGCCACTCGCGCCTGACCGCCTACGCCGCCTGGAAGCGGGGCGACCCGGCGCTGGCGCGGCGCGCCTGGGGTGAATTCGCCAGCGCGGCGCGGCCCTATCCGCCCTTCGTCGGCCAGCGCGTCAGCGGCGCGGCCACGCTCAACCCCGTCACCGAGGTGCCATGGGCGAGCACCAACGATACCGCCCAATGGGGCCTGGCCGCGATCCAGAACCTGGCGCTGATCGGCGCCTACCTGCCCCAGTCCACGTGATGATCATCATGCACCATTCACTGCGCGCGGCCTGCGCGCTGCTCTCAGCGCTGGCGGTCCAGGTGCACGCCGCGCCTGGCCGCTTTTCCTTCGGCGCCGCCCCCGCGCCCGCCGGTTACACGGCGGTCGCTCCCGACACGCGCTACGACGCCGCACGCGGCTACGGCATCGAGTCGGGCGGTACGGACGACGCCCGCTACTTCTCGGTCGACCTGCCCGAGGGCAACCACGCCGTCACGATCGTCTTCGGCAGCGACGCCGCGCAGACCAGCACCACGGTGAAATCCGAACTGCGCCGGCTGATGCTCGAGAACGTACCGGCCGCCCCCGGCCAGCGCGTGCTGCGCACCTTCGTTGCCAATACCCGCAGCGCCGAAATCGCGCCGGTGCCGGGCGTGGCCGCCGGCGAGGTGGCACTGAAGGCGCCGCGCGAGACCGTCACCGAAGCCTGGAACTGGGACAACCGCCTGACGCTCGAATTCAACGGCGATCCGGGCGCGGTGCAGCGCATCGAGATCGCGCCGGTGCGCGTTCCCACCGTGTTCCTGCTGGGCGACTCCACCGTCAGCGACCAGCCGGGTGAGCCCTACAACAGCTGGGGCCAGATGCTGCCGCGTTTCTTCGGTCCCGGCGTGGCCGTATCGAACCATGCACAGTCCGGCGAGACTTACCGGGATTCGCTCGCGCGGCGCCGCATCGACAAGATCCTGAGCATGATGCAACCCGGCGACACGCTCCTGATGCAGTTCGGGCACAACGACCAGAAACAGGTCAAGGACGGTCGCAGCGGTCCGTTCACGACGTACATGGCCGAGATCAAGACCCACGTCGACATGGTGCGTGCGCGCGGCGGCGTCCCGGTCATCGTTTCGCCGGTGGAGCGCCGCGCCTTCGACGACGCCGGCCGCGTCAAGCCGTCGCTGCGCGAGTATGCGCAGGCCGCGCGCCAGAGCGCACGCGCATTGGGCGCGCCCTTCATCGACCTGAATGCGATGAGCCAGACCATCTACGCGGCGCTCGGCGTGGAAGGTTCGAAAGCCGCCTTTGCCCTGCCCGATTCGGGAAAGCTGGACAACACCCACCACAACAGCTACGGCAGCTACCTGCTGGCCAAGGCCGTGGCGCTGGGCATGCGCCAGGCCGGCCTCGCCCCGGCGCGCCACCTGGTCGCCGACTTCCGCTTCGATCCGGCGCATCCCGATCCCGTGGCCGATTTCGCGGTGCCCCCGAGCCCCGGCCGGCCGCAGCCGCGCCCCCTGGGCGACGACGGCAACCGTGATGCGGGAGCGGGAGCAAGACCGGGAACGGGAGCAGGAGCGGAAGCGGGAGCGGAAGCGGGAGCGGAAGTGGGAGCGGCCAAATGAAGCGGCGCAGCGCACTGGGCCTGCTGGCGAGCGGCCTGCTGGGTGGCTGCACCGGCGTCGCACCGGTCGGCCGTCCCACCGAACCCCAGGCCTATCTGTTCTCGTACTTTACCGGCAAAGGCACGGACGGCCTGCACCTGGCGGCCAGCCAGGATGGCTACGCATGGCGGGCGCTGCGCGGCGGCGCCAGCTTCCTCGCGCCCGAGATCGGCAAGGCAAGACTGATGCGCGACCCGTGCATCGCGCGCGGACCCGACGGCATGTACCACATGGTCTGGACCAGCGGCTGGAACGACACCGGCATCGGCTATGCCTGCTCGCCCGACCTGGTCCGGTGGTCGGCCCAGCGCGACCTGCCCGTGATGGCGCGCGCGCCGACCGCGCTCAATGCGTGGGCGCCCGAAATTTTCTACGACACGCGGCGCAATCATTTCCTGATCGTGTGGTCGTCGACGATCCCCGGCCGCTTCGCCGCGACCGACGCCGGCGGCGACCCGTCAGGCGATCAACAGTACAACCACCGCATCTACGCCACCACGACGGTCGACTTCACCCGCTTTACGCCGACCCGTCTGTTCTACGATCCGGGGTTCTCCGTGATCGACGCCACCTTCGTGCATGCGCTGGGCCGCGACTGGCTGATCGTCAAGGACGAAACCCGCCATCCGCCGCGCAAGCACCTGCAGCTTGCCCCGGCCGACAGCCTGGAAGGCCCGTTCGGCGCCCTCGGCGCGCCCATCACGCCGCCCGGCCTGTGGGCCGAGGGACCGAGCGCGCTGCAGGTCGGGGACGAGGTGATCCTCTACTTCGACGCCTACACCGCCGGCCACTACGGCGCGCTGCGCTCGCGCGACATGCGCCAGTGGGAAGACGTCAGCGCGCGCCTGCGCTTCCCGCCCGGCGTGCGCCACGGAACCGCGTTCGCGGCGCCGGCCAGCCTGGTGGAACGCTTGGCCGGCCTGGCGCCCTGAGTCGTCACCGACATGACTGGCCTGGCCTGGCCACAGCCTGACGCATTCGCGCTAACCTGAAGACCGTCGTTCCCGCGCAGGCGGGAACCCAAGTTTGCAAGCGTTTCGACGACGTATGCAGAACTTGGGTTCCCGCCTGCGCGGGAACGACGGTTTCAGGGCTAACTGGACGGTTTCGACGCCACCTCGATGCCTTCGAGGCTACCTCGATGCCTTCGAGGCTGACTGAACACGCCGATCAACCACGCCAGAATTTACTGCTGCCCACCCTGGAACATCAGACCGCTGTCATTCAGGCCGAACTTGAACTTCCGGTTCATCTCGATGACTTCAGCGCCGGCCAGCAGCGCCGGGCCGTAGCCGTGGGCCGCCTTGACGCTGGTCGGGCGGTAGGCGTAGAAGGCCGGGTCGAACGCCATGCCGGTGCCGACGCAGATGCCCTCGATCTCGCCATTCGGCTTGACCTTGCTCGCCACGGCGTTCCAGGCCAGGTTGACCATCGGCCCGTACATCGGTGCGTCGACGTAGCCGCGGTTGACGGCGCGCGCGATCGCGTACGCATAGATCGCCGTGGCCGAGGTTTCCTGGTAGGTGTCGTTACGGTCGATCAGCTGGTGCCAGAAGCCGTCGCGGGTCTGGTGCGCGGCCAGGCCGCGGATGTGCGCGCGCAGCTGTTCGAGGACGGTATCGTAGCCCTTGTGGGTCTTGGGCAGCACCTCGAGTACCTCGACCATCGCCATCACGGCCCAGCCGTTGGCGCGCGCCCAGCGCAGTTCGGGGTGGTCGCGCATGCCTTCGACGTAGCCGTGCATGTACAGGCCGACCTTCGGATTGAACATGCGTTTCGAGAACTGCTGCACCTGGCGCACCGCATCGTCGTAGTACTTGCCGTCGCCCGTGGTCTTGCCCAGGTAAGCCATGGTCGGCACGCCCATGAACATGTCGTCCAGCCACAGCGTGTCCGGCAGCGGACGCATCTTGCGCCCGCCCTTGCCATCCGGGCCGCCGCGCGCCAGGGTGCCGTCCTTGAGGCGGTATTCCTGCTTGGTGACGAAGTCGCCGCAGATGCCGGTCATCTGGCGGTAGTCGACCTTCACGCCCGCCACCTGGGCCTTCAGGAAGCTGTGGCACAGGGCGCCGGCGTCGTCCAGCGCATGCGGATTGAGGAAGCTCTTGATCGGCGCACGCGAATTGGCGCGGTCGGCCTGCACCACCGGCAGGTAGGTGCGGGTCAGCTGCGACAGCAGCGTGTGGCGCCGGGTGACATAGTCCTGGTAGCGTGCATCGCCCGTGGCCTGGGCGGCAGCCAGCATGCCGAGGTAGGTCACGCCCCATTCATAGCTGGTCAGCCGAAAGTCGCCCGGCTTGAGCACCGCGTTCTGGTTGGCCTGGGCCAGGTCGGTGATCGGCGCGCCACTGGCCTTGTCGATCAGTTCCGCCGGCGTGGTGCGCTCCAGATAAGCGAACACGCGGTCCAGCACCGCCTTCACGTCGGACGCTTCCATCGCGCGGTACGGCGTCGGATAGGTTACTTCGAGCGCGTGCAGCATGGCGTCGGCCGGCGCCGGCCCTTTTTCCTGCGGCGGCGGCGCGTCCTGCGCCGTGGCGGTGAGGGCCAGCGGGAACAGGCCGGCCACCAGGATGGCCATCAACGTCGGGCGCGGCTTGGGGGAATGCATCAATTGTGTCTCCTTGTTGTTGTGGTGTTGATTTGATGGATGGTCAGTCCGTCGATGGTCTGATGCGACCATGTCGTGCGAAAACCGAGGTAGCCATGCGTGAGCGGTTGCGGGTCGCGATAGGTGAACAGGTCGCGCCCGTCCACGCGCACGCGGGTGCACCCGTCGACGACCGCGATCTCGACCTGGTAGTCGCGGTTCGGTTCGAGCAGGAATTCCGGCGCAGAATGCTCGCCAACCAGTTCGCCGACCAGCTCCCGCTTGCCACCGCCGTAGCGGCGCAGGCGCGTCGTGGTATTGCCGTTGCCGCCGATGCCCACGTAGTACATGGCCAGGTCGTCGTAGTCCTCGAACCTGCCGGAGCGGGTGAACAGCGTGTCGCGCGCCGGGTCCTGCGCCATCCAGAACTGATTCAGGTCCGACAGGCGGTCGTTCGGTCCGCCGTTCACCACGACCCGGCGCGTGTAGGCGATCACGAGGTTACCCGACAGCGGCTTGTCGAGCCAGACCGTGGCGCCGGAATCGACGTCGATCACGAGCCGGCCGTCGCGCGCGGCGACCAGGTTGCCAGGCTTGGGCGCATATTCGCTCACGTAGCCGCGCAAGGGGCCGTCGAAATCGTCACGGTGCAGCAGTGCGCCGCGCTCGCCCCAGTGTTCGCAGGCGCCCTGCGCTGCCCCGGCGGCGCACAGGAAGACGGCGGCGATAACCGGCATCAGCGGCATCAGCGGCATCGGCGGCTTCACCGGCATCCGCCTGCTCCCGGCGCGGCAAGGTAGGCGGTCAGCGGGTCGCCCGGCAGCGCGGCGAGACCGGCCACGACCTGGCGCGCATTGAAGGCGGCGCCGGCGGCATTGGTGTGGGTGCGGGCGTCGGAAAAGAAGGTATCGACGGTGGCCGCACCCACCGTGCGGTAGGCGTTCGACACCAGCATCGTCAGGTCCATGAAGTGGGCGCCGCCATCCCGGGCCACTTGCCGGCCCCAGTCGGCGAAACTGGCGAAGTCGCGCTCGTCCTGCCAGCGGTCACGGTGCGGGATCGGCGACGCGATGACGACCATCGCACCCTTGGCGCGGGCCTGTTCGACGTAGCGGGCCATGTACCAGCCGAAGCTGTGCACCTGCTCCTTGCTGCCGTCCGGGCGGATGTCTTCCACGGTCTCGGGGCCGGTACCGGGCAGCGACGCCCGGTTCTTCGAGGCCGGGTCGCCGACGCGGCCGCCGTCGTTGTGGCCGAACTGGATCAGCACCGTGTCGCCGCGCTTGAGCTGGGCCAGCACGCGATCCCAGCGCCCCTCGGTATGGAAGGTGCGGCTGCTGCGCCCACCGATGGCAGCGTTGACCACGTTGATCTTGCCGCTGTCGAAGCATGGCGCAATGCGCTCGCCCCAGCCGATCGCGCCGTTCTGGCCGGCGCTCTTGACGGTCGAATCACCGACCAGGAACAGCGTCGGCAATGCCGCATCGCGCGGCGCTTCGTCACGCACGGTGCGCGCGTCGATCACCGGACGCGCATCCTCGGCCGGCTTCAGGAAGGCGGCCAGGCGTGCGTCGCCCAGGCCGCGCAGGCCATCGGCCACGATGCCGGCATTGAGCGCGGCGCCGGCCCAGTTGGTGTGGACGCGTTCATCGGGCACGGTGGCCGGGAACAGCGCCACCACCGCGTTGCGCCCGAGCGCATCGTAGCGGCGCGCCGCCAGTGCGTTCAGGTCGATGAAGCCCGTCCGTTCGGCCTGCGCCACCTGCGCCGCCCAGCCGGCGTAGTCGGCATCGTTGCGGCGCACCTTGCCTTGCTCCGGCCCTTCTTCGTGCCAGGCCTTGCGCGGGATGAGCGACACCACGACCGGGGTCGCCCCTCTGGCGCGTGTGTCGGCAATGAACCTGCGCAAGTACCAGCCGTAGCTGTGCACCGTCTCGCGCTGCCCGGTGAGCTGGTTGTCGATCTCGCTGGCTTCGTCACCCACGCCGCGGATCGTGCCGCGCGCGCGTTTGTCGTCGTTGAGCGGCGAAGCGTCGTTGTGACCGAACTGCATGAGGACGATGTCGCCCGGCTTGACGAGGGCCAGCGTGCGCTCCCAGTGGCCGCTGGTCAGATAGGTGCGGCTGGACAGGCCGCCGACAGCGCGGTTGACGAGGTTGGCGCGGCGCGCATCGACGTGGGCCGCCAGCGGCGTGCCCCAGCCCCATTGGCCTTCTGCCCCTTTGCCCTGGCCATCGTCGTGACCATTGCGCACGGTGGAGTCGCCGACCAGGAAGATCGACGACAGTGTGGGATCGGCCGGTGTCGGCAGCACCACCTGGGCGCGCGCCGGATCGGTATTGACGGCCGGCGCCTGCGCGAGGACGGGCACCGCGATGCAGGCCAGCGCCAGCCAGGCAAGGATACGCCGCAGGGCATGCCAATCGATCATGGACACGGTCTCCGTTGTGGTTGTTGTCAGCCGATTCTATGCGCCCATGCGCGGCGTGGCCAAAAACAAGCAGAAAGAATCAGCAAAATGATTGGAGGTGAGCAATACGAGCGGTGACAATGAACGACCAATAACAAGGAGACACCACCATGCGTTCGCTTTCTACCTGCGCCGTCGGCCTGGCCGTCGCGCTTTTGCTGTGCACCGATGCCTCGGCCCAGATCGGCAAGCGTTTTCCGTCCGAGCGCAAGCTGGTCAAGGACCCGGTCACCGGCACGATGCTGACCTTCCTGACCAGCAAGCCGCACGGCGACTCGAAGATCTATCCAACCCACCCGCAATGGACGTCGGACGGACAGTGGCTGGTGTTCCGCTCGCGCCTGGCCGGCAGCGAGGCGATCGCCGTCAACGAACAGACCGGTGACCTGGTGCAGGTGACCGAGGGTGGCTACACCGGCATGCTGAACCTGGCGCAAAAGTCGATGAAGCTGTATTACATGCGCAAGGCGAACAGCGGCCTGCAGATCGTCGAGACCGACCTGGCCCGCGTACTGGGCGACAGCGCCAGGGGCGCCATGCTGCCGGCCGCGCAGTACCAGCGCGTCGTATCGAACCTGCCGGCCGAACTGGAGGCGGGTGGCGACCTGGCCCTGGACGCCGACGAGGAATGGGTGTACTTCAAGGTCGGCCCCGGCCAGGCCGCGAAGCACCTGGCCGCGGGGACGAAGATCGAGCCGGCATTCGGTCCGCGCAAGATGGGCGCCGGCCCGCAAGGCATCGCGCGCCTGAACGTGCGCAGCGGCGAGATCCGCCATGTGGTCTCGGTGCCGTTCCAGGTCGGCCACATCCAGGCCAACCTGTTCAATCCGGGCGAGATCGTGTTCTGCTGGGAGACCGGCGGCAAGTCACCCCAGCGCACCTGGACCGTGCGCGCCGACGGCAGCGGCCTGCGTGCCCTGTATCCGGAGGCGCCGTACGAATGGGTCACGCATGAAGCGGTGATCTCGAAGGACGAAGTGGCGATGGCGATCATGGGCCACCGCGCGATTCCCGGCGCGGCCAGCGCCATGGCAGGCCCGGCCACCGGCGTCGGCGGCGCCAACCCGGGCCAGGACGACGGCTGGGGCCAGACCGGCACCCGCGAAAAGCCGAGCGGCCTGGCGATCGTCAACCTGCGCACGCGCCAGATGCAGATCGTCGGCCAGACCGATTCCGGCAGCGGCCTGTGGCACGTGCACGGCTCGAGCGACGGCCGCTTCGCCGTCGGCGACGATTTCAGCCGCAGCGTCTACCTGATCGACCGCCGCAACCGCGAGATGATGCTGCTCACCACCGGCCACAAGACCACGGCGGCCGACCACCCGCACCCGACCTTCAGCGTCGACGGCACCCGCATCCAGATCCAGTCGGCCATGCTGTCCGAGGACGGGCGCTCGATGAACATCGTGGTGGTGCCGGTGCCGGCCGCGTGGCGGGAACGCGGTGCGCCGGTCCGCGCGAAGGAGGCGCCGTGATGGCTTCCCGACGCGGCGCGATGCGCCTGCTGGGCGCCGGCATGCTGGCGGCTACCCTTCCCGGCCACGCGCTGGCCGCCGATCCTCTGCCCGCCACCATCGTCCTGTGGCCCGAGGGCGTGCCGGGCATGCGCCCCGGCCTGGGGCCGCAGCGGCGCGAGAACGGCCGCGTGAGCCAGGTCGTCGAGCCCGACCTGACGGTGTTCGCACCGGCGGTCGACCGGCCAAACGGCACCGCCGTGATCATCTGCCCGGGCGGCGGCTACCAGTATCTGTCGTTCGACCGGGAAGGCGAGCAGGTTGCGCGCTGGCTGAGCACCCTCGGCGTCACGGCCTTCGTGCTCAAGTACCGGATGCGCGAGTCGGGTCATCCGGCGCCGCTGCGCGACGTGCTGCGCGCAGTGAGGCTGGTGCGTTCGCAGGCGGCGCAGCTGGGGATTCGTCCCGACCGGATCGGCGTGCTGGGCAGTTCGGCGGGCGGACACCTGGCCGCCAGCGCGGGCACGCTGTTCGACCATCCGCTGGGGCGCACCGGGGCAGAACTTGACCGGGTCAGCGCGCGGCCGGACTTCCTGATGCTGCTGTACCCGGTGATCGCGATGGAAGGACCGGCCGTGCATGCCGGCTCGCGCACCGCGCTGCTGGGCGCTGCGCCCAGTGCGGCGGATGTGGCGCTGATGTCGGTCGAGCGGCAGGTGACGGCGCAGACGCCGCCAACGCTGCTGGTCCATACCCAGGCCGACCAGGCGGTGCCGGTCGAGAACAGCATCCTGTTCTACCAGGCGCTGACGCGGGCGCGGGTGCCGGCCGAGATGCTCCTGTTCGAACAGGGATCGCACGGCATGGGGATGCGCGATGGGCTGGGGACGGCGTCGATGTGGCCGCGGCGGGCCGAGGAGTGGTTGCGGGGACGTGGGTTGCTGGATCGGGCGATGTAAGATCGAGCGGAGCAGCGTTCGCACGCACGCCCACTGCCCCCTGCACCGTCATTCCCGCGCAGGCGGGAATCCAAGTCCGTTGCGCAGCAGGTTAAATCAACACGGGAGGCCATGCAAGCAAACTTGGATTCCCGCCTTCGCGGGAATGACGTGCATGAGTTGGCGGACTGGCGTGGGGAGGCCGCTGAGTTCCGCAGATTGTGGCGCAGGTTGTGGCGCACATCGTGCCGCAAATTCAGCCAGCCTTCCGCCCTCCCCTTCAGGCCAAGTGAAACACCTGCGTCAAGCCCCACTCCTTCGGCCGGTTACCCGGCTCGACTTCCATCAGGTCGGCCATGTAGTCCCACCATTTGCGCATGACGGGATGGTCCGGCAACGGTCCCAGGTCGTGCCCCGCGTGCAGCTTCATCACCGCAAACAGGTCGAGCGTGGCTTCGTCCAGGTAGATCGCGTAGTCATGGATGCCGGCCCCGCGCAGCAAGTCGGCCAGTTCGGGCCAGATCGCATCGTGGCGGCGCCGGTAGGCTTCCTCGTTGCCGGGTTTGAGTTTCATGCGAAATGCACGCGTGGTCACGCTCATGTTTTGTCCTGTTCTGCGTAGCTCTTGGTGGAAGGGTCCTGCCTCGGCCTGGGCGCGCCGACCCGGTAACTCCCGGACGGCAGCCCGGTCACGCTGGCGGCATCCTTGACCGCGACCGGTTCGCCCAGGCGCAGCCGCGTGCGCGCAAACTGCCAGCCGGCGGCATCCTCGATATGCCCGCCGCGACGCGCCTCGATGTCCAACGCATCGAAGCTGAAATCGCGCATCGGCTGCTCGGCGTAGCCATCGACCTCGAAGGCGGTGGCCGCTCCGCTGGCCTTGACGTTCCAGATCCGCACGTGACGAAACCGCGCCATCCCCTGCGCGCGCGGCACCGGCGTGGCCAGTACCTTCCAGTGTGCAGGCGGCTCCTTCACCTCGGCCGGGATCCTCGCGTAGCTGTACGCCGGATTCCAGTTCATCGTGGCGCGCAGCACCACCGGCACATCGACCAGCGTGAAATCGTGCAGGCGCAGGTTCTCGCCCCAGCCGCCGCGCGTATGCGCCGACTTGAACAGGATCCCGACCGGTACCTTGCCCTCGACCCGGATATTGTAGGCCTCGATATTGCGAAAGCCGCCCGACGTCTCGCTGCCGAACGTGAAGCCGGCCGCACCGGCACGCACGATGCAGTCGCGCACCACCACGTCCTCGGTTGGCCGCGCCACCCGCAGTCCGTCGCTGTCGCGCCCCGCCTTCATCACCAGCGCGTCGTCGTTGACCGCGATGTCGGCATTGGCCACCAGGATGCGGCGCGACGAATCGATGTCGATGCCGTCGGTCGACGGCCCGTGCCCATCCTCGTTGTTGCGGATCGTGACGCCATCGACGACGACATCGCTCGAATAGCAGATGTGCAGCGTCCAGAAGCCCGAACGGCGCAGCAGCAGCCCGCCGCCGATGCGCACGTCGCTCGACCGGAACACCTGCAGCAGGCGCGGCCGGCCGGCGTCGTAGTCCGAGGCCCAGCGCAGGCCGCGCGGCTCGTAGGCGCGGCGCAGGGTCCAGTAGCTGTCCCAGAACACCTTGCCGTCGCCATCGATCGTGCCCTCCCCGACGATGGCGGCGCCCTGCCCGTCGACGATATTGACCAGCGCCGCCGGCCAGGCCAGCTCGATGCCGGCGATCCGGGTCGGCAGCACCGGATAATGGGCGATGTCGCGCGAACCGAGCAGCGTCACGCCCCGGTCCACCCGCAAGGTCACGCCGGATTTGACGAAGATGGCGCCGGTCAGGTAAGCCCCCGGCGCGAACACCACCACGCCGCCACCTTCTTGCGCGGCAGCGTCGATCGTTCGCTGGATCGCTGCGGTGGCGAGCGTGGCGCCATCGCCGCGCGCCCCGAACCGACCCACATCGAACAGGGCCGCCGCGCGCACCACCGGCGCCAGCGCGCCCAGCGCCAGCCCGGCCAGCACCCGCCGGCGCCGGGACGACAGGGTCCTCATCCGCTGCAGCCGCTCAGACGATACCGCTGCTGCTGGCGCCCGCCTTCACCGGCCGCAACCCGGCCACGCGATCCCGGTAGCCGCTGGCCCGGTAGCAGGCCACCGGATCGGCGGCGCCGCCGCCACGCACGCGCGCCATCGCCAGGATCGGGCTGACATCGGTGCGGAAGGCGCGCTTGAGCGTCTGCGCCGCTTCCAGCACGTCGTTCTGCTCCTGCAGCCCGGCCAGCGCGGCGCGGTCGACCAGGGCCGACTGCACGAAGGCGCGCTGCACCTCGGCCGCACTGCTCATCAGGCTTTCGATCGGGTCGGTGACATTGTGCGACTGGTCCAGCATGTAGGCCGGGCGGAAGGCGTCACCCTCGCGCCGGGCCGCGTCGGCCAGCTCGTTAAACACCAGGAATAGCTGGAACGGGTTGATGGACCCCGAATCCAGGTCGTCGTCGCCGTACTTGCTGTCGTTGAAGTGGAAGCCACCGAGTTTGCCGAACTGCGCCAGGCGCGCCACGATCATCTCGATATTGGTGTTCGGTGCGTGGTGCCCCAGGTCGACCAGGCATTTGGCCTTCGGTCCCAGTTCGGTGGCGCAGGCGAAGCTGGTGCCCCAGTCGGCGATGGTGGTAGCGTAGAACGCCGGCTCGAACAGCTTGTGCTCGATGAACACGTTCCAGTCGCCCGGCAGCGCGGCGTAGATCTCGCGCATGCTGTCCAGGTAGCGCTCGAGCGCGCCGCGCAGGTTGTGCTGGCCGGGGAAATTGGCGCCGTCGCCGACCCACACGGTCAGCGCCTGCGAGCCGATCGAGCGGCCAAGCTCGATGCAGTCGATATTGTGGGCCACCGCCTGGGCGCGCACCGCGGCGCTGTTCGACGTGAGGCTGCCGTACTTGTAGCTCTGTTCTTGCCCCTGCTGGTCCTGGAAGGTGTTCGAATTGACCGCGTCGAAGCGCAAACCGAGTGCACGCGCCGTGTCGCGCAGTTCGGCCGTATCGCTCGGCTTGTCCCATGGGAAGTGCGGCGACACGCTCGGCGTGGCGCGGGTCAACTGGTGGATGACGGCGCAGTCCTCCAGCTTTTCGAACACGTTGCGCGGTTCGCCACGGCCCGGAAAACGGGCGAACCGGGTGCCGCCAGTGCCGGCGCCCCAGCTGGGCACCGCGACGGCGAACCCTTGGGCCAATGTCGTCAATTGATCGATGTCCAGGCCGCGGCGCGCCAGCATCCCGCCCAGCGCCTCATAGTCGGCCTGCAGTTGCGCATCCAGTTTGGCGTTCTGGTCCGCGACCAGGCCGGCGTCGACTACACTCGTCGTGCTCGTCATGCTCGTCATTCTTGTCTCCTCGAGGCTGGCATTCCAGCCGGTTGCCGGTGACACGGCCATACTGGCCGCGTCCCGGTTGTTATGATTTTCTCTATATTAACTTACGACCCAAGGCTGCGGGACATACCGCTACGACCAACTTGGCCACCACGTCATTCCCGCGAAGGCGGGAATGACAGTCCTGGGCTAACGTTGCTCAATGTGCTTCATGACATCAGCGCGTGAAAGCGCCGGCGTTGCCCGCGTCCACGTTGAGGATGTTGCCGGTGCTCTTGGAGGACTTGTCGCTGGCAAAGAAATAGACCGCTTCGGCGATGTCTTCGGGCAGCACGCTCAGTTTCAGCATGCTGCGCTTGCGGTAGAACTCTTCGACATCGTCGGCCTCGATCCGGTTCGAGGCGGCGCGCTCTTCCTTCCACTTGCCGTCCCAGATGCGCGAACCACGGATCACGGCGTCCGGATTGACGACGTTGACGCGGATGCCGTGCTCGGCGCCTTCGAGCGCCACGCAGCGCGCCAGGTGCAGCTCGGCCGCCTTGGCGGTGCAGTAGGCCGACGCGCCGCTCGAGGCGACAAGACCATTCTTGCTGCCGACGAACACCATGCTGCCGCCCAGTCCCTGCTGCTTCATGATGCGGAAGGCCGCGCGGCTGGCCAGGAAGTAGCCTGTCACCAGGATGTCCTGGTTGCGCTTCCAGATCTCGAGCGTGGTTTCGTCCAGCGGTGCGGCCGAGGCGATGCCGGCGTTCGACACCAGCAGGTCGACCCCGCCGAAGCGCAGCGCGGCCGCTTCCAGGATCGCTCCCACCTCGTCTTCGCTGGTGATGTTGGCGCGCACGGTGCCGATATTGTCCTTGCCGCCGGCCTTGGCCAGGTCGGCCCCGGCCTGGGCCAGCGCCTCGGCGTCGATATCGGTCAGCATCACGCAGGCGCCTTCCTGCAACAGCTGAAGGGCCACGGCCTGGCCGATGCCGCCGGCGCCGCCGGTCACCAGGGCGATGCGGCCAGCCAGGCTTTTCGGCTTGGGCATGCGCTGCAGCTTGGCTTCTTCGAGCAGCCAGTATTCGATGTCGAACGCTTCCTGCTCCGGCAGGCCGACGTAGGTATCGACGCCATTCGCGCCGCGCATCACGTTGATGGCGTTGACATAGAATTCGCCGGCGATGCGCGCGGTGGCCTTGTCCTTGGCGAACGACAGCATGCCCACGCCCGGGATCAGGTAGATGATCGGGTTGGCGTCGCGGATCTTCGGGCTGGTGGCGCGCTTGCAGCGTTCGTAGTACGCGCTGTAGTCGGCGCGGTAGGCCGCCAACGCATCGTCCAGGCCATTCACCAGGCGCTCGAAGTCCGGTGCGGCCGGGTCTAGGTCGAGCACCAGCGGGCGGATCTTGGTGCGCAGGAAGTGGTCCGGGCACGAGGTGCCGAGGGCCGCCAGGGGCGCCAGGTCGGCGCTGCACACGAATTCGAGCACGGCGTCGCTGTCGTCGAAGTGGCCGAGCTTGTATTCGTCGCGGCTGATCTTGCCGCGCAATAGCGGCATCAGGCGCGCTGCCAGCGCTGCACGCTCCCCGGCCGGCAGCGGCTGCGTGGCCTGGCCGCCAAAGACAGGCTGGGCGATGTTCTGGGCCAGCCAATCCTCGGCGCGCTTGATGATCGCCAGCGTCGTCTCGTAGCACGATTTCGAGGTATCGCCCCAGGTGAACAGGCCGTGCCCCTCCAGGATGATGCCCTTGAGTTGCGGGTTCGACTGCGACACCTGCTCGAGTTTCAGGCCCAGGTCGTAGCCAGGGCGCTGCCATGGCAGCCAGCCCAGTTCGCCCTCGAAGATCGTGGCGGTCAGGTCCTTGCTGTTCTTGCAGGCGGCGATCGCGATGCAGGCGTCCGGGTGCATGTGGTCGACGTGCTTGCGGTCGATGTAGGCGTGCAGCGGCGTGTCGATGCTGGCGGCGCGCGGGTTCAGGTTGAAGGTCAGGTGCGGCAGGTAGCCGACCATCTCGTCCTCGTGCTCGAGGCCGCGGTAGCGCCCTTTCAGTGCGTGCAAACGCGACATGTACAGGGTCGAGAAACCGTCCAGCTTGATGCTGCCCAGGTCCCCGCCCGAGCCTTTTACCCACAGCACCTCGACCTGCTCGCCCGTGATCGGGTCGGGCATGTCGATCTTGGCCGACGTATTGCCGCCGCCAAAATTCGTGATGCGCAGGTCCGAACCCAGCAGGTTCGAGCGGTACAGCAGCAGTTCGGGCTCGCTCAGGGTGGCGGCCACCCCGTCGTCCCAGCGCGACCTGATCGGTTCCCGCCCCTTCGTGTCGTTCATAGCGCCCATCCAATTCTCCAAGTTGATTGTTTTGTCATCGTTGGCCGATGCGTCTCTTCCATGTGGTGCAACCGCAATGACTGGCGGCATCGGCAGACAGTAGAAGGCAGCGGCATCAAGGGTGTCAACGCAGAAACAATCAACTTGCTGAGCAAGTCGCAATCGCTCACCGCGTTGATCGGATTGCGCGTTTGCGCGCGGGCCGGATGCAAAACAATCATTGTCGTGATCATTTGATGATTGACGTTATTGCATTAAGTAACTACTCTTTTTGGAACACGCCGCGATTCCCGTGCAAAACACACGCCCGGGAACGACGGTCATGCCGCACACATGAACAGACGGCTTACGGAGGAGACAATATGGTGAATCACAAACGCCGCAAGCGTTTGCTGAAACTGCTTGCCGAGCACCAGACGGCAACGGTCCAGCAGCTTGTCGAATGGCTTAATGCGTCCCCGGCAACGGTGCGGCGCGACATCAGCTGGCTCGCGGGCCGCAACCTCTTGACCCGCACCCGCGGCGGCGCCGAGAACCTGCTGCCGAAGACGCGCCAGTTCCCGCTGACCAGCGAAACCTTCCAGCACAATATCCAGTGCTACGCCGCGCGCAAGCGCGCCATTGCCCGCCACGCGGCCGGCATGTGCAGCGACGGTGAAACGATCATCATCAACGGTGGCACCACCACCTTCATGATGGCCGAGTTCCTGACCGAAAAGCAGCTCAAGATCCTCACCAACTCGTTCCTGATGGCCGAGCGCCTGCTGGTGTCGAGCGAAAACGAGATCATCGTCCCGGGCGGGCGCGTCTACCGCGAACAGAACGTGATCCTCTCCCCGTTCGACAACGACATCACCCAGCACCATTACGCCAGCAAAATGTTCATGAGCGTCTACGGCCTGTCGCTGCTGGGCCTGATGGAAGCCGATCCGCTCCTGATCCAGGCCGAGAAACGCCTGATCAGCCAGGCCGAGGAACTGGTGGTGCTGGCCGACAGCTCCAAGTTCACCCGCAAGGCCGGGCTGATCCTGTGCGGGCTCGACCGCGTCTCGACCGTCATCACCGATACCGACGCCTCCGACAAGGCGGTGCAGCTGCTCGAGCAGCACGGCATCCATGTCGTCACCGTCGACCCGGAAGCCGACACGCCGTCGCGCACGTCGCCAAATGCGCCGCGCTACACCCCGCAGTACGACCTGCAGACCGCAGCCCTGATGGAGATTTCGCATTGAACATCAAACACCTGCTGCTCGCGGCGGCCGCCGTGGGCGTGCTGGCCGGCCTGTCCGGCTGCGCGGAAAAGAAACCTGAACAGACCCGCATCGCGCTGGTCGTGAAAAGCCTGGGCAACGGCTTCTTCGATGCCGCCCACACCGGGGCCAAGGAAGCGGCCGGCCAGATCGGCGGCGTCGAGGTGATCTACACCGGCCCGACCACGCCGAGCGCCGAAGGCCAGATCGAGATCATCAACTCCCTGATCAGCCAGAAGGTCGACGCCATCGTGATCTCGGCCAACGACCCGGACGCGCTGGTCCCGATCACCAAGAAGGCCATGGCGCGCGGGATCAAGGTGATCTCGTTCGACAGCCAGGTGGCCGCCGGCGGACGCCAGATGCAGCTCAACCCGTCCAACCCGGAAATGATCGGCGCCAAGCAGATCGAGATGGCCGCCGCTGAACTCAAGGGCAAGGGCGAGCTGGCGATCCTGTCGGCGTCGGCCCAGGCGGCCAACCAGAACACCTGGATCGGCGTCATGAAGAAGACGCTCGAGAAGCCCGAATACGCGGGCCTGAAACTGGTGGCGACCGTCTACGGCGACGACCAGTCCGACAAGAGCTACCGCGAAGCGATCGGCCTGCTGCGCACGCACCCGAACCTGAAGGCGATCATCGCCCCGACCACGGTCGGCATCGTCGCGGCCAGCAAGGCGGTGGCCGACGAGGGCCTGGTGGGCAAGGTGTTCGTCACCGGCCTCGGGCTACCGTCCGAGATGGCCGGCCACGTCAAGAGCGGCGCGGTGCGCGAGTTCGCGATCTGGAACCCGATCGACCTCGGTTATGCCGCCACCTATGCCGCCCACGAATTCGTGACCGGCAAGGCCAAGGCGGAGGCCGGCGCCACCGTCTCGGTCGGCCGCCTGGGGAGCGTGACGCTGGACGCGAATGGCGAAGCCGCCCTTGGCCCACCGTTCACCTACAACGCCGGCAACGTCGACAAGTTCGCCAAGGTGTTCTGACCGGCCTGTCCGCCGCGCGCGTTTGACCGCGCGCGGCGCCTTTCACCTGTTTTGCAAGCCCGATGTGACCAACCCCTATGCCAGTGAACCAACTGACACGCCCTCCCACGCCCGCGGCCAGCGCGGATGCGCCGGTACTCCAGCTGACCGGCATCACCAAGCGCTTCAACGGCATCCACGCCCTGAATGGCGTGCGCATGACCATCCGCGCCGGCGAAGTCATGGCCCTGATCGGCGAGAACGGCGCCGGCAAATCGACCCTGGTCAAGACCCTGACCGGCATCCACCGTCCTGACGACGGCGTCATCATGCTCGACGGCCAGGCGGTCTCCTTCGGCAGCCCGCAGGAAGCGATGGCCGCCGGGATCACCGCCGTCCACCAGGAAACCGTGATGTTCGACGAACTGTCGGTGGCCGAGAACATCTATGTCGGGCGCCACCCCACCCGCGGCGCGACGCGCCGCATCGACTGGGGCCGCATCGAGGCCGACGCCGGGCGCCTGTTCGCGCGCCTGGAAGTGTCGATCCCGGTGCGCGCCCGCGTGCGCGACCTGTCGGTGGCGCAGCGCCACTTCGTCGAGATCGCGCGCGCCCTGTCGCAGGATGCGCGCGTGGTGATCATGGACGAGCCGACCGCCGCCCTGTCGCAGCGCGAGATCCGCGAGCTGTACCGCATCATCGAACAGCTGCGCGTGGCCGGCACCGCCGTCATCTTCATCTCGCACAAGTTCGACGAGATCTTCGCCGTGGCCGACCGCTACACCGTGCTGCGCGACGGCCAGTTCGTGGCCGAGGGCAGCCTGGCCGACATCCGCGAACCGGAACTGGTGGCCCTGATGGTCGGGCGCGCCGTGCACCAGGCCTATCCGAAGGCCGACGTGGAGATCGGCGCGCCGCTGCTCGAGGTATGCAAGCTGAGCCACCCGACCGAATTCCAGGACGTCAGCTTCAGCCTGCGCAAGGGCGAGATCCTCGGCTTTTATGGCCTGGTCGGCGCCGGCCGCTCGGAAGTCATGCAGGCGCTGTTCGGCCTGACGAACGATGTGCGCGGCAGCGTCACGCTGGAAGGCCGCGCGGCGCGCTTCGCCTGTCCGAGCGAGGCGATCGCGCACGGTCTGGCCTACGTGCCCGAAGACCGCCAGCAGCACGGCGCCCACCTGATGCTGCCCATCCAGCACAACATCACCCTGCCGATCCTGTCGAGGTTCGGCTTCTTTTCGCGCGCCCGCGCCGAAGCGCAGGTGGCACGGCGCTTCGCCGAGCAGCTCGAACTGAAGGCCGCCCACCTCACCCAGCCGGTGGCGGAGCTCTCGGGCGGCAACCAGCAGAAGGTGGTGCTGGGCAAATGGCTGGCCACCGATCCCAAGGTCATCATCCTGGACGAGCCGACCAAGGGCATCGACATTGGCTCCAAGGCCGCCGTGCACCGCTTCGTCAGCGAACTGGTCGAGCGCGGGCTGTCGGTGATCCTGGTGTCGTCCGAACTGCCCGAGGTGCTGGGCCTGGCCGACCGCGTGGTCGTGATGCGCCAGGGCCGCGTGGTACGCGAGTTCGCCCGCGCCGATGCCTCGCCCGAAGCGGTGGTGGCAGCGGCGTCCGGCGTGGTGCTGGAGGTGGCGGCATGAATCTCCTGAAACAGCGCGAACCGCTGCTGGCCCTGATGGTCATTGCCCTGATCCTGCTGGTCGGGATGCGCGCGCCGGTGTTCCTCACCACCCAGTCGCTGGCCAACCTGCTCACCGACAGCACGCTGCTCGTGATGCTGGCCCTGACCCAGATGCTGGTGATCGTCACCCGCGGCATCGACCTGTCGGTGGCGTCCACGCTGGCCCTGTCCGGCATGGTGGCGGCGATGCTGGCGGCGACCCATCCCGAACTGCCCCTGGCGCTGGTGATGCTGGCTGCCTGCGTCACCGGCCTGGCCCTGGGGCTGGTCAACGGCTACCTGATCGGGGTGCTGGCGCTGCCGCCGATCGTGGTCACCCTCGGCACCATGAGCGTGTACCGCGGCCTGGTGTTCGTGCTCTCCAGCGGCGCCTGGGTGTCGGCGCACCACATGCCGGCCAACTTCATCGCTTTTCCGCTGCAGCGCCTGTTCGGCTTGCCGCACCTGGTGTGGATCGCACTGGCGGCGGTGATCGCGATGGCCTGCCTGGCGCGCCACAGCCGCTTCGGGCGCGACCTGTACGCGATCGGCAATGCGCCGCACTGCGCCGCCTACATCGGCATCCCGAGCGCCCGGCGCCTGCTCTGGACCTACGGATTGTCAGGCATGGTCGCCGGCCTGTGCGGCTACCTGTGGGTGGCGCGCTATGCGGTCGCCTATACCGAGATCGCCTATGGCTTCGAATTCACCGTGATCGCCGCCTGCGTGATCGGCGGCGTGAGCATCGCCGGCGGGGTCGGCTCGGTGCTCGGCGCGGCGCTGGGCGCGCTGTTCCTGTCGGTGATCGGCAACGCGCTGCCGGTGCTGCAGGTCTCGCCATTCTGGCAAAGCGCCCTGACCGGCGCCGTGATCCTGGTCGCGGTGCTGCTCAATGCCCGCGGCAACCGCCACCGCAGCCGCCAGATCCTGCCGCTGCACCAGCCTGAACCGACCGCTTCGAGGAGCGCCACCGCATGAATGCCACCACCATGACCGACACCGACGCGCCAAGCCGCAGCGCCTCGCGCTACACCATCCTGGACCGCGAAAAGCCGGCCCTGCGCCACCTGGTCACGCGCTGGGAAAGCCTGCTCGCGCTGCTCCTGCTGGCGGTGTTCGTCGCCGGCGGCGTGACGCTGCCGCACTTTCTCGACCCGTACAACCTGCTCGACGGCACCGCCAACTTCAGCGAGAAGGCACTGATCGCGCTGCCGATGGCGCTGCTCATCATCTGCCGCGAGATCGACATCTCGGTGGCCGGCACGCTGGCGCTGTCGTCGGTCGCGATGGGCATGGCGCACCACGCCGGCGCGCCGGCCGAAGCGCTGCTGTTCGTGGCGCTCGGCACGGGCCTGGCCTGCGGCTGGCTCAATGGCTTCCTGGTGACGCGCTTCATGCTGCCGTCGATCGTGGTCACCATCGGCACCATCGCACTGTACCGCGGCCTGGCCAGCGTCGCGCTGGGCGACCAGGCCTTCACCCACTACCCGCAGCTGATGGCCGACTGGGGCCAGGGCACGTTTTTCGGCGTGGTGCCGCGCGCCTTCGTGATCCTGCTGGGCTTCGCGCTGCTGTTCGCGCTGGTGCTGCATGCGACCACGGTCGGGCGGCGCATCTATGCGATCGGTAACAATCCGGCCGCGGCGCGCTTTTCCGGCGTGGCGGTCGACCGCTATCGCCTGGGGCTGTTCATGCTGACCGGCGCCATGGCGGGACTGGCGGCGTTCCTGCTGACCGGGCGCATCGGCAGCACGCGTCCGAATATCGCTACCGGCTGGGAACTGGAGATCATCACCATGGTGATCCTGGGCGGGGTGAGCATCGCCGGCGGCGCCGGCACCATCGGCGGCGTGCTGCTGGCGGTGCTGACCATGGGCGCGGTCACCTACGGCCTGGCGCTGGCCAATGTGCCCGGCATCTACATGACCATCGTGGTCGGCGTGCTGCTGCTGTCGACCATCGCGCTGTCGCGGCTCCTGCGCGGCAAGCCGACGCGCCACTGATCAACACGGAGTCTTCGCATGGATGCAGTCGCGGGCGACGCCCTGATCGTCCTGGATATCGGCAAGACCAATGCCAAGCTGGCGCTGGTGGACGCTGGTGGCAGCTTGCTGGCCGAGCGGCGCCGGCCAAACCTGGTGCTGGTGGACGGGCCATACCCGCATCATGACGTCGAGGGGATCTGGCAGTGGATGCTGGCGACCTGCCGCGAGTATTCGGCCCTGGCGCGGGTCTCGGCGATCGTGCCGGTGACGCATGGCGCCACGGCCGCCCTGGTCGACGCTGCGGGGCTGGTGCTGCCGGTGCTCGACTACGAGGCGGCGCTGCCGGGACTCGACTATGCGGCGCTGCGCCCGGCCTATGCTCAGACGTTTTCGCCGCGGCTGCCGGCGGGGCTGAACCTGGGGCGCCAGCTGGCCTGGCTGCAGCAGCAGTATCCCGGGCAGTTCGCGCGGGCGCGCCACATCCTGATGTATCCGCAGTACTGGGCCTGGCGCCTGTGCGGCGTGGCGGCCGGCGAGGCAACCTCGCTCGGCTGTCATACCGATATGTGGGATCCGCTGCGCCAGGATTATTCGGCGCTGGTGGCGCGCATGGGGTGGCAAGCGCAACTGCCGCCGCTGGCGCCCCCCTGGGCCGCGCTGGGTGTGCTGCGTCCTGACGTGGCGCAGGCCACCGGCCTGCTGCCCGACTGTGTGGTCTTGAGCGGCATCCACGACAGCAACGCCTCGCTGCTGCGGTACCTGCAGCAGGACGGCGGACCGCGCACGGTGCTGTCCACCGGTACCTGGCTGATTGCCGCCGCCTTCGGCGTGGGCCTGGATGGCTTGCGCGAAGACGCCGACATGCTGGCCAATACCAGTGCACTCGGGCAGCCGGTCGCCTGCATGCGCTTCATGGGTGGGCGCGAGTTCGGGGAACTCGCGGGCGTCGGGGCGGTGTCCTGTACCCGGAATCAGCTGGAGCGGCTGGTGGCGCGCGGGACGATGGCGATGCCCTGCTTCGCTGGCGGTGGCGGTCCGTTTGCCGGCCGGGCCGGGCGTATCGACGGGCCGGCGCCGGTTGATGCCGGCGAGCGGTTTGCGCTGGCGACCCTGTACTGCGTGCTGATGACCGATTACTGTCTCGATGCGCTTGGCGCGCGCGGGACGATCACGGTCGAAGGCAGCTTCACCTCGAATCCGTGGTTCGGGAAGCTGCTGGCGGGACTGCGGCCGCAGCAGGCGCTGGCGTATTCGGACGATGCCAGCGGAACCACCTGCGGCGGTTGGCTGCTGCGCTACCGGGATGCGGCGCCGGCCGGCGCGCAAGTGGCGCAGGCGCCGCATGCGCTGGAAGGATTGCTCGCCTATCGCGCGCTGTGGCGTACGGCACTGGCGCATTCGCTGTCGGCTGTCGGGTAACTGCCGCTACCGCGCCGTCCCGCACCGTCAGGCTGCCGCAGTCGCCCGACTGCGCGGCTTACTTCCCGAGCAGGCGCAGCGACTGGTCCCAGTCATCTTCCCAGTCGAGCAGGAAGTCGTATGTCTTGAAGGCGCGCTTGAGGGGGCCGAGCGGCACGCGGTAGACATCGTTCAGCCCGAGCGCCAGGGTCACCGGGTTCCACACCGCATTGCGCTTCGATTTGCGGGCGCTGGCCTTGACCCGCGCGCCGTCGTCGCCAAAGATGCCGATCGCCCCGTCGAGCGCCTTGTCGAGGTCCATCCTGACGTGCGCGGCGAAGGCCGCCAGCACCTGCTCCTTGCCGATGCCAGTGCGCGATTCGGCGGCAGGCTTCGGTGCGGGCGGCGTTTCTTCGGCGCCCGGCTTCACCCCGCGCGCCAGCGCCGCGGCCAGCTGCTGCAGGTCCTTCCTTTGAAAGCGCAAGGCATCGAGCGGCCGGCGAAAGCCCGGTTCGGGCAGCCGTGCGACGATCTTGTAGGCATCCTTGGTGATCGTGATCAGCACGTCCTCGCTGCCGGCCGCCAGGCGCGCGATATCGTCTTTGAAAAAGATCGGCGCCGCATAGCCGCCATTGGCGTCGCCGAACAGATCGGGAAAGGCCGGGTCGACATCCAGCCAGACATAGGGCGTCAACCCGTGTTCGAGCAGGCGCGCCAGGTGCCAGGGCGAGCCGGTCTGCTGTTCGAGCCAGGCGCAGGCTTCGGGGGTGGTGGCGCGGAAGGGCAAATCGGTCGGGGTCATGTCGCTGTCGGTGGCGTGGGGGCCTTATTTTAGTCTGCGCCGGGCGCGGTGTCGCAACGGGTTCGCAATTCGCCTGGCTGATGGCATTGCTTGGTAGAACCGTAATTCGCGCTTTTTACTGCCATGTTATTGTTTTGGACATGCTCACTCACCGGCAAGGTTGGTCGCATGTGCCCATCGCGAAACAGCTGCCCGGTCCGTACGCCATATCCGCCCGGCTTGTGATCGGACGGTCTGGACCAGGACTGGCAACCAGTCCCCGGCCAGGCCAGCATGCCGCTTCGGCGTTCGCGTGTGGCACACGACCACGCCACCTGGCCCATTCGAAAGGACAATGAATGAACCGTTTTACTGAAAAAACCGTCCTCGTCACCGGTGCCGCCTCCGGCATCGGTCTGTCGGCAGCGCGTCGCTTCCTCGACGAAGGCGCCCGCGTCGTGATGCTCGACATCGACGAAGCCACACTGAAAAAAGTCGCTGCCGACTTGCCCCAGGACCGCGTCCTGGTCCAGATCGGCGATACCGCCAACAAGGAAACCGCCACGACCGCCGTCAAGGCGGCCGTCGAACGCTTCGGCGCGCTGCACGTGCTGGTCAACAATGCCGGGATGGCCACCGAGGGCGACATCACGAAGACGAGCGAGGAAGACTTCGACCGCGTCATGTCCGTCAATGTCGGCGGTTACTTCCACATGGCCAAGGCCGCGATGCCCGAGCTGGTCAAAACCCGCGGTTCGATTGTCATGACCTCTTCGGTCTCCGGCCTGGGCGGCGACTGGAACATGTTCGCCTATAACACCTCGAAGGGCGCCGTCAGCAATATGGTGCGCGCGATGGCGATGGATGCAGGCAAGGACGGCGTGCGCGTGAACGCCGTCAATCCGAGCTTCACCCGAACCGGCATGACCGAGGACATGGTGAACGACCCCGAACTGGTGGCCAAGTTCAAGGAACGCATGCCGCTCGGCGCGCCCGAGGATCCGGACGGCGTCGCGGCGGCGATGGCGTTCCTGGCAAGCGACGATGCGCGCCTGATCACCGGCGTCAACCTGCCCGTGGACGCGGGATTGATGGCCTCCAACGGACAGCCACCGCAGTAAGCGGCCGGCCGGCCCCGTCACTGGGGCGCGGCTGCGCTCATTCCGCACCCTGCATGATTTCCAGCGGCACCCCGCCGCGCGCGGCGCGCAGCGTCACCAGCTTCACCGGTTCCAGCGCATTCTCCGCCTTGCCGTCCGTCGTCACCGCCAGCGCCACCGTGTTCTCGCCGTTCGGATTCAAGATCCCCGGCGGGATCACGAAGGTGCGCTGCGGCCCGACATGGGCGATGAACTGCCCCATGTTCCAGCCGTTCACGAAGATCAGGGCCCGGTTCTCGCGCTCCGAACGTGGCTTGCCCGTATCGCCGAACGCCAGCCCGAGCTGGACATCGTGCCCTTGCGGCAGGTCGAGCGTGAACCGCGTGCGCAGCCAGAAGGTGCCCGGCGCCGGCGGTGCGGCGTCCGCGCGCGCCGCCTGCCAGCCCTGGGGTGATGTCCTGGGCAGGTGCCAGCCCGCCCGTTCGCCCTGCAGCCCGCCGTTGTTCATCGGTCCGCGCACCCGGTCGACCAGCTCCTCGCCGCCCTGGCGGCCCTGGATGCGCCAGCCGATCGGCGTGGCGAAGCGCTGGCCGGCGCGGCTGGTGAGCGACGCCGAGATCAGGCCGCGCGCCTCGCGGTGGAAGTCGTCCGCCATCAGGTTCCAGTTATGGGCATTGTTGCGCACCATGACCGCGACCACGTGCTCGCCAGGCGTCAACTCGCCCAGCGAGAGCTTGACGCTGTCGGTCGTTTCCGGGAACGAGCGGCCGGTATCGAGTTCGTGCTGGCCGACGAAGCGGCCGTCGACCCAGACCTGGATCATGCCGGCCCCACCGGCGCCGTAGAACAGCTCCAGCTGGTTCGCCTTCGGATCGGCGCTGGTGAAGCGCCCGCGGTACCACACGTCGCCATGGTGAAAACCGTAGTCGCTCATCGACAGCGTCGGCTGGCCGCGTTCGGGCATGGTCCAGGTCTGGGCGGCGGAGGGGCGGCGATCGGCCTTGACCCAGGCGCTGTCGTCGAAGCCGGGAGCGGCTTCCAGGCTGTCCATGCGCCGGGTCCAGGCGATGCGGCCCAGGTCCGGCAGGCGCACCGCGTCCGGCCCTTTCAAGCCGGCCGCCCGCAGGCTGCCGTCGGGCTGGCGCGCAAGGGACAATGCCTGGCCATTGAAACTGGCCTGCTCGATGCCCGGCCCCCAGATCTCGATGCCGCCGTCGGTATCGATGTCGCCGCGCAGCGCCAGCGTGCCGCCCGCCAGCGTGCCCGAGCGCACCAGTGCCGGCGTCAGTTGCAGCGCGCGGCCGGCGCCGGTGTCCTGGGTCCAGAACTTCAGGCTGGTGTCTTCGTCGGCCAGCAGGAGCAGCAACGGCGCACGTCCGCCGCCCGAGATGCGTACCCGCGCCAGGCCGTCGTGCACATAGTCCAGCACCAGGTCACCCCGCGCCGCGTCCCAGCGCGACCGCACCTGCCCGGCCAGCACCTCGACCCTGGGTTCGCCGCTGTAGCGCAGCACCGTCTCGCCCGCGCTGCCATGACGTCCGTGCAGCAGTGCGATATCGCGCTCACCGTCGCGCAGGTGGGTCTGCACTTCGGAGCTCGACGCCACCAGACGCTGGCGCTCCATATCGTACGACGCCAGCAGCAGGCGCGCGTCCTGGCCGCGCAGGGTCGACGCGATCGTGTACTGGCCGTCGCGCGTGTCCAGCCGCACGCTGAATGGTGCGTCGCCCTTGCCGTCGGCCGGATTATGCGCCGCGAACACCACGTGCGTCCCCAGGCGCCGGTTGATGTTGTGGTAGACCTTGACCGCGCCGTCCGGCGGCGCCAGTGGTGGCCCCTTGTCCATCTCGGCCAGCACCTGCTCGGCCGCCTGTACCAGCATGCCCTGCTGCTTGAGCGCATACGCCTTCGGGCGCAGGCCACGGTCTTCCGAGATCGCCGCGCCGTAGTCGTAGGAGGTGTACACCACCGGTCCGGCCAGCCAGCCCCACGACGTGCCGCCGAAGGTCATGTAGACATTGTGGATCGTGATCCGGTTGATCAGGTTGGTGCCATAGAACACCCGCTGGTAGCCCTTGCCCTGGCGCTCGGCGGTGCAGGCGTAGGTGCCGTTGGATCCCCAGTAGTCGAACCAGCCGCCGCCCAGTTCCGCCGCAAAGCCCGGCGTATTGGGCGAGGACAGCGCCCCGGCGCGCGGTCCCGGCGTGCCGTACATGCCCCAGTCCGGGGCCTTGTTGGCGCCAGCCGGGTTGGCGTGCACGTCGCAGCTGCCGCCGGGATAACCGTCGAAGGCGTACATGTCGGTCGGGCCCGGATTGGCCCATGCCGCGCTCGAATCCTTCGGGGTCCAGTCGGGCAGTCGGCCAGCCGCATTATGGAAGAACGGCACGCTGATGCCGTCCTGGCGGGCCTTGCGCGCCAGGTGCGCCATCTGGCGCACGTGCTTCGGCTCGACCTTGCCCAGTTCATTCTCGAGCTGATAGGCGATCACGTTGCCGCCGCCGTCGGTCACCTGGTGGCGCGCGATGATCGCGTTAATCTGGGTCATCCACTCGTCGACCGCGGACAGGTAGACCGGGTCGTCGGTGCGCGCTTCGCCGCGGTTGCGGAACATCCAGCCCGGATAGCCGCCGCCGGTCAGTTCCGAATTGATGTACGGGCCGGTACGCGCGATCACGTACATGCCCTCTTCCCTGGCGATCTGCAGCGCGCGCTCGACGTTGCGGATGCCCGAGAAATCGTACACGCCCGGGGCCGGCGAATGGTAGCCCCAGTCGAAATAAAAGGCCACGCCGTTGAAGCCGAGCGCCTTCATCTTCTGCATCACGTCGCGCCACAGCGATGGATTCGGCAAGCGGAACGGGTGGATTTCGCCCGACCACACCACCACCCGCTTGCCGTCGATCTTGAGCGAATACTGGTCCCAGCTGACTTTCCTGGGCTGGCCCTTGGGCGCGCCCGTGCTGGCCAGCGCACCGGCATCGACCGCCAGCGCGCCGATCCCGGACGCCATGGCCGCCGTCCCGGTCAGGCGGCGCGGCGCACTCCAGGTGCGGCCGGCATCGCTGCTGTCAATCTGCCAGGCGCGCTGGCGCGTATCGCTGCCGTACAGGCGCAGCCGCGCGCCGTGGCGCACCAGCGCCGCCGCGCGCGCGTCCCGCGGCGGGCCTTCGATCGTCGCGTCGATCCGCCATGGCCCGGCCAGCGCCGCCGCACGGGCCAGCACCAGCCGGCTGGCCTCGCCCTGCTGTGTGCGCGCGACAGCGAGATAGCCGTCGCCGTCGGCCAACACGACCGCGTCCGCATGCCCTTCCAGGCCCCGCATGGCTTGCGGCGCCGGCCATTGCGCGAGACCGGCATCCGGCGCGATCACCTGGGGGCCGCCAGCGGTATTCACCACCAGCTGCAGCCGACCATCCCGGTCGCCGATCCAGGCCGGTTTGCCGGCCTGGCCAACAGGCAGACGCAACTCGCGCACGAATTCCCAGTTGCGCAAGTCGCCGGAGCGCGCCAGTCCGATGCCGCCGGCGCCGTTCGCATACGCCAGGTGATAGCGGCCATTGGCGTCACGGCCCAGCGCAGGATCGCGCAGCGCGCCCGATGGCGGCGTCCAGGCTTCCGATACCAGGGACGTGAAGTCGAGACCGTCGTTCGAGGACAGCACGCTCAGCGAATTGGCGGCGCCCGCAGTCAGGGCCGGCATCAGCACCACCTGGCCGGTCTGTTCGCGCGCCGCGGCGGCAGCGTCGAGCTGCCGGCCCGATCCCTGCGGGATGCCCAGTTCCTGGGCCTGGGCCAATCCGGCGCATGCCGCCGCCAGCACGGCCAGCCGGCGCAGGCACGTGTTGCCATTCAGGTCAGACCACCTCATCCCGCACTCCTTTGCGATGCATCGACAAATCCTTCCACGTTCTCGGTGGCGACCGGCACACCGCGCACCGTGCCCACGCGCAGGTCACGCAGGCGCACATCGCGCACCGGCAGCTCGGCCTGTCCCTTGATATGGCAAACGAATCCGGCCTCGCGCACCACGACGCCACTGACGTGGATGCCCGCGATCGGCGTCAGCCGGCGCTCGTTGGTCGGCATCAGCGTACGCCACTGGTACAGCACATCGGTCTCGATGCTCAGCACCCCGCCGGCCAGGCGCGTCGCGGTCACGTTGCGCATGTGGATGTTGCGCACGAAGCCGCCGCGCCGCTCATTGGTCTTCACGAACAGCAGGTTGACCATGCGGTCGCGCGCCGGCTGGCCGCCGTCGTCGAAGTGGCAGTCGTCCACCAGCACGTTCTCGACGCCGCCAGACAGTTCGCTGCCGATCGCCATCAGCTGGTGACCATTGCGCACCTGGCAGCGGCGCATCACGATATTGCGCGCCGGGACGCCGATGCGCCAGCCGTCGCGGTCACGGCCGGACTTGACCGATACCGCGTCGTCGCCCTGGTCGAACACGCAATCCTCGATCAGCACATTCTGGCTCATCTCGGGGTCGACCCCATCGTTGTTGTGACCATGGGCCCGGATCGCGACGCGGCGGATCACGACGTCGCGGCACAGATAAGGATGCAGTACCCAGAACGGGCTGTCGACGATGCGGATGTCCTCGACCAGCACATGGCGGCAGCGGTTGAACTGCACGAACTGCGGACGCAGGTTGGCGTGGCCGGTCGTCATGTCGCGCGCAGCCACCGGCTGGCCGGCGTCGGCCATGCGGTACAGCGCGACCAGCGCATCCATGTGCGCCTTGGGGCGCGCATACCAGGCGCGCCAGGTGTCCAGTGTCGCCTGCAGCGCCCCGTGGCCGGTCAGGGCAACGTTGTCGCACTCGAAGGCATAGATCAACGGGGAGTAGTTGTAGCACTCCAGCCCTTCCCAGCTGGTCATCACCGGCGGCAGGTAATCCTGCGGTTTGCCCGAGAACAGCAAGATGGCACCGCGTTCGAGATGCAGGTTGACGTTGCTCTTGAGGTGGATCGGGCCGGTCGGCCAGGTACCGGGCGGGATCACCACCACACCCGACCCGTGGGAATTGGCCGCCGCGATCGCCGCGCGGATGGCGGCGCTGGTGCGCCCCTGGTCGGTGTCGATCGCGCCATAGTCGAGGATCGAAACGCGCCGGCTGCCCGAAAAATCGGGGATGGCAATCGCCGGCATGTCGAACGGTGCCGGCACGCGCACCGTCTGCTGCGCGAGCGCCATGACTCCGGAGGCGCTAGGAACGCCAGAAACGCCAAGCGGCAGCCGGCATGCCGCCAGCAACGGCGCGGCCAGCCCGGCGCCCAGTATCGCGCGCCTGGAACGGGAAGAAATCGGCAAGGTGTCTCCTTTGTCGTTATGGTCGGCGCGCCTTCCCGCGGACGCGCCAACGTCATTCTATGTGGCGGCAGCGCGCACGGACCGACGCCGGCGCCAAAGAATCAGTCGCGTGATCGCTTGCGCGCCATCGTCAATACGTCATCAGTGATCCGCCACGGGCTCACCGAAGTCCGGCATGCCATCGGCGCGCCAGCGGATCGGCTGCGCGCGTGTGTGCCGGTTGGGGTCGCGCAGCGGATCGCCGACGATGTCGCGATAATTGCGCGCGTGGTAGACCAGGATATCGGTCTCGCCGTCCGGGCTGGTCGTGAAGCTGTTGTGGCCCGGGCCGTACTGGCCGGTGGTCTCGCTGCTGCGCAGGACCGGCTGCACCGACTTGGTCCAGGATGCCGGATCGAGCAGGTCGGCGTCTTCCGGGGCGCTGAGCAGTCCGAGCGCGTAGCTGGCGCCGGTGGCGCTGGCCGAATAGGTCAGCAATACCCGGCCGTTCCTGACCAGCACCGCCGGCGCCTCGTTGACCACGTGGCCGATCTTCTCCCAGGCATGTTCGGGCCTGGTCAGCAGTACGGCTGGCTGGCGGATCGCCAGCGGGCCGTCCATGCGCGCCAGGTAGATATTGGTCCCTTCGCTGCCATCGGGTGCGCGCTGGGTCCAGGCGAGGTAGCGCTGGCCGCGGTGGGCGAACGTGGTGGCGTCGAGCGCGAAGCTTTCCCAGCCGGTCCTGAGCTGGCCACGCTCGATCCATTCGCCCTCGAGCGGATTGTCGGCGCTGTTTTCCAGCACGTACAGGCGGATCTCCCACACCTTGTCGGCGCGGCCGGCGCTGAAGTACAGGTACCACTTGCCGTCGATGCGATGCAGCTCGGGCGCCCAGATGTGCGCGCCCATCTCGCCGCTGGCGTGCTTGCGCCAGATCGTCTTCGCCTCGGCCCGGCCCAGGTCATCGAGGCTGCCCGCGCGGCGCAGTTCGATGCGGTCGTATTCGGGCACCGTCGCCGTGAAGTAGTACCAGCCATCCGCATGCAGGGTCACGTGCGGATCGGCGCGCTGTTCGACCAGCGGATTGGCGAAGCCGGTGCCCGGCTGCTGCACCGGCGCCGCGCAGCCGGCCAGCCCCCACAGGAGTCCGAGGACGGGCAGGATCAGGTGTTTCATGCATGCTCCCCAAAGCAAAAAAGCCAGTCACCGCGGGGTGACTGGCAAGGAACAACGAGAGAGATCAGATCTTGACGCCCAGGGTCAGGAAATAGCGGCGACCCGACCAGGCCAGTTCGTTGATCCGGAACGGGTCGCCCGCGTCGGAACGCTGCGATTCGTCGGTCAGGTTCTTGCCTTCCAGGGCGATCGACACGCGGTCGTTGAAGCGCCACTGCACCTTGGCGTCGAGGAAGCCGGTCTTTTCCTGGAACACCGGATTGCCCGAGACGTCGTTGGCGCCGGTGAAGAAGCGGTCACGCCAGGTATACGCCAGGCGCGCATTGATCGGGCCCTGGTCGTACCACAGTGACAGGTTGTAGGCGCTTTTCGACATGCCCGGATACGGCAGCACGGTCCCGTCCAGGATGTTCAGGCGCTCGGCGCCGGCCGCGTACTTGTAGTCCATGCGGGTGTAGTTGGCGTCGACGCCGAAGCCGCCCAGCCAGCCCGGCAAGAAGGTCAATGCGGTGCGGCCGGCCAGTTCGATCCCCTTGGTGGTGGCGCCCTCGCCGTTGACGGCCTGGGTCACGCCGAACAGCTGGCCGTTCTTGAACAGATCGACGTCGCGCACCAGCACCCTCTCGATCACGTAGCTCGAGATGTCTTTTTCGAACACGGCCAGCGACAGCTGGCTGTCCCGGGTCGGATAGTATTCGAGACTGAAATCCGTGTTGGTCGAGCGGTATGGTTTGAGGTCCGGATTGCCGGCGGTGCAGGTGTCGAAGCCTTCGCCGCCGAACTGCGCATTGCCGCTGCCCAGCACGCAGGTCGCGTTCGGGGCCAGCAAGTCCATGCGCGGACGCGCCATCGCCTTGGCCCAGCCGACCCGGGCCAGGAACTTGTTATCGATGAACCAGAACGCGCCATTGAAGCTCGGCAGCCAGTCGTGGTAGGTGTTGTCGACCGTGGCCGCGCCGCTGCTCAGCACCACGTCGGTGTAGGTGGTCGACCCGGGCGAGCTGGCGGTACGCACCGAATAGCGCTGCAGGCCCGAGGCGCTGGTCTTGGTGCGGGTGTAGCGCATGCCGATATTGCCGTCGACCTCGTAGCCGAACAGCTGGCTCGCATAGTCCAGGCGCAGGTAGGTCGCGGCGATCTTTTCTTCCACCCCGAACGCCGGAATCTGCGCGTACATATTGCCGTCGCTGCCCGGCGCATTGTACAGATAGTCGTGGTTGAATTTCGAGGTATCGAAGAACGGGGCCGCGTTGGCATACACCGGCGACATCCAGCCCGACGGCAGGCCCTTCACGTCGCTCAGCCCCCCGAAGAAGGTGCCGGGCGAGCGGCCGCTGACCGCGCTGACCAGCGCCGCCATCTGCGCCGCGTTCAGGTAGCGGGTGTCGTAGCTGGAGTTGATGAACGACTGGGCGTCGTTGGGACGCTGCGCGCTGCCGGTATAGAATGGATCGTGGACCGCGGTCTGGTTGACGTTGGCGCCGCGTACGTTGATGTCGTCGGCGGTCGAGTTCAGGTTGGCGCCATTGCTGGCCAGGTAGCCGCCGCCATTGTACTGGGTCGAATCGGCCTTGCGCGCCTGGGCGCCGAACGACAGCCGGGTAAAGAACGGCGTCTCCAGGCGGTAGCGCAGATCGATCTTGGCCTGGTCTTCGTTGTTCTTGGTCTCGCTCGGGCGGTACTGCAGCTGCGCCTGGACATACGACGCCGGATTGTCCGGCTGGTAGCCCGAGGGGAACGTGAAGCGCGGCAGGCCCTGCTCGTCGAGCGTCACGCGCAGGCCCGGCGCGTTCTGGGTCAGCACGACGGAGTTGCTGTCGCTGTCGTAGTGCGAGCGCGAAGTGCCGAACAGGCCTTCGATCTCGAGGCGGTCGCGCTTGAAGGTGAAGCCCGAGGTGGCATAGCGCGAATCGATGTCGAGGTCGAAGTCGCGCGCCGAGGTGCTGAAGCCGCTCTGGCCACCGGCGCCGCCCGCGTACAGGCAGTTGCCGAGGGTGTACGACGTGACGTGGTGGTTTTCGATCACCATGTCGTCCGGCGTGGTGCTCGGCGTGATGCAGGTGCCGGGCGTGGTGGGCACCCCGGTCGCCGGATTGTAGACCGGCGCATTGCCGGCATTGGCCAGCCGCGCCGCATTCGGGAAATCGGTGCCGAAGTTGCGGTCGTTCAGGCGCTGGCGCTGGGTGTTCGCCTGATAGCTCACCCATGCATTGAAGTCCTTGCTGATCGCGTACTGCGCGGTGACTTCGCCCGACGAGCGCTTGTGGTCGCGGGTCCAGATGCCATACCGGGCGATGCCCGGCGAGTAGTCGTACCACTGGCTGCGGCAGGCGGTCTGCTGGGCGGCGCTCAGGCCCGGCGTGGCGCATTCGGACACATTGCCGATCGCGGCCAGGCGCGGATCGGTGCTGGTCACGGTCTTTTCGGGCGAGCGGTCCCAGTCCTGGATGAAGCGCCACGAGGTATTGCGCGCATAGTCGTTGCGGGTATGGACCTTGTCGTAGACGAAGTTGGCCATCAGGCCCAGGCGCCCGTCCAGGTATTTGTCGGCCATGTACAGGTTGGCGCGCGGCTGGACGCCGCCGCGCGACGTTGCATGCTCGGCCGAGATGCTGGTGCCGATGGTCGGCTCCTTGAAATCGAGCGGCTTGCGGGTCTTGATCGACACCGAGCCGCCCACGCCGCCTTCGGTCATGTCGGCGGTGATGCCTTTGTAGACGTCGATCGAGCCGATCAATTCGGATGCCAGCTCGCGCAGCTCGGCGCCGCGCCCGGCGGTGCCGCTGGTGTTCAGCACCGACATGCCGTTGATCTCGATGCGGTTCAGGTCCGGCTCGACGCCGCGGATCGACACCTGCGAGCCTTCGCCGAAGTCGCGCGACAGCTGCACGCCGGTCACGCGCGACAGCGCCTCGCCCACGTTCTTGTCGGGGAACTGGCCGATGTCCTCGGCCACGATCGAATCGGACACCGTGCTGGCGCGCAGCTTGCGATCGATCGCCGACGCCACCGAGCGGCGCGTGCCGGCGATATGCACCACGGCCGGCGCCGCATTCACGTCGCTGCTGGCCTGGGTGCTACCGGCGTTGCTGCTCCCGCTCGCTGCCGGTGCGGCCGGTGCGGCCGGTGCGGCCGCAGGGGCCGGGTCGACTGCGGCCGGCGGCGCGCCGGTGTCCTGTGCCAGCGCGCCATGCGCGGCAAGCAGCGCGATGACGGTGGCGACGGCCCGCGCGCAGCGGGTCGGATGAAGCACTTGCTTGCGTGTCCCTGCTTTGTTCATTGTCTGTCTCCAAGGGGCTCTGTTTGTTGGTGTGCTGCCTGGCCTTGAAAACATTCTAGGTTCATACGGACGCGACATTCCATGAAGCATCCAAAGAATCATCGGCCTGAGCGAAAGGCCCGCGCAGACGCGCCCTTCGCTCAAGCGCGTGAGCGTTTCGCCCGGTTCGGGTCAAAGCGCCCGTGGATCAGGGCGATTCGAGGAATCCGGCCTCGATGATCGCCAGCGAAGAACGCGCCACGTGCTGGGCGCCGGTATCGGTATTCGCCTGGTCGGCCACTTCGGTCAACTTCACCGCTTCGGCCTCGTCGGCCTGGCCATCCAGCGCGATCCGCACCGCGCTGCCGCGCCGCGGCGCGAGCGGCAGCGTGACGTAGCCCAGGCTGGTCGGCGTCACGCCGCGCCAGACCTCGACATCGTCGACGAAGACGCGCAGCGGATAGCGGCGCTCGCGCCAGCCGGCCAGCTTGAGCGATATGTCACGCAGCAGCGCAGGGCGCGCCAGTTGAAACGTGATCTCGGCCGGTTCACCGGGCTGGCTGGTCCAGCCGGTGCTCTCGTCGTCGTCGACCGTGTGCGCGGCCTGGGCCGCGTTGCTGGCCGCCTGCACCGATCTCACCGGGACAGCGACCCGCGTCACCGCGAACGACGGCGTGGCTGGCGTCGGACCGCGCCCGAGCCGCAGCGGCGGCGGCGCGGGCAATGCGGCCAGCCCACCAGCCACCGCGACCGGCTCCGACGTCAGCGCCAGTTCCGCCGACGCCAGCCCCTCGGCGCGGGCGCGAACGACGATCTGGCCGGGACGCGTCGTGCTGCGCACCAGCACGCGGTTGACGCCCCCCTCCACCGGCAGCGTCCGCGAGAGCACATGGTTGCCCGGCCCCTGGGCGATCCCGCCGCGCCATTCGGCCGGGCCTTCGAGCTCGAAGTGAACGGTGTCCAGCGCCACCGGGTCGCGGCGGCCGGCGGCATCGACCACCTCGACCTGCAGCAGCGCGAGGTCGGCGCCGTCGGCGCGCAGGCCGTGTGGCGACGCGATACGGCTCAGGCGCAGCGCCACCGGCTTGCCGCTCGTTGCCAGCCGGGCTTCGGCGACCTGGCGGCCCTGCGCATCGACGCCGAGCGCCACCAGTTCGCCCGCCTGCCACGGTACGGCGTCGAAGGTGAAGATGAAGCGATCGCTCTGGCGCGGGCTGCCGACATCGCGGCCATCGAGCAGCAACCTGACGCTGTGGGCGCTCGAGATCACATGCACCGGCTTGACCGTGCCGGGCGTGTAGTTCCAGTGCCCGACGATGTGGACGCGCGGGCGCTCGACGTCGACCCAGCCATCCCACATGACCTGGTGCGCAAAAAAGGCGTCCTTTGGAATCCGCATGGCGTCCACCTCGCCGCTGCGGCGGTAGTTCTCGGCGCCGCGGTGGTGCGTGTTACTGTCCGAGAAAATGATGTTGACGCCGCCGCTCGAGACGCGCGCGCCGGTGCCCGGGCGCGCCTGCCAGTAGTCGTGCCAGCGGCGCACGGTCTCGAGGGCGAAGCTGTCGCCGTTGCGGTTGTACGCCGCCGCGCTCTGGCCCTTGTGGAGCGGACCGTCGCCATCCTTGTGGAACGGCGGCGAGAACGCGTCCCAGAATTTTCTCGCGCTTTCGTCGCGCAGGTACTCCATGGCCCACATCGGGTTGCGCGCGCTCTTATTGATGTACAACATCTCGCCGCCGTATTCGGCCACGTCCTGCAGCGCGCCGCCCAGCATCTCGCGGCTGCCGGCGGCGCGCCCGCCGTGCGGATCGTAGCGGTCGCGCAGTGCGCGCATCTGCGCCATGTGCCCGGCGCTCACGCCCTTGTTGCCGGCTTCGTAGAACAGGATGCTGGGGTGGTTGCGAAAGTAGATGATCGCGTCGCGCATCGCCTCCACCCGCTGCTCCCAGCGCCGCCCGTCGACGTCGCGTTCCGAGTCGCCGGCCGGCATGGCCTGCGCCAGGCCCACGCGGTCGAGCGATTCGACATCCTGCTTCCAGGGCGCCGTGTGCATCCAGCGGATCAGGTTCGCGTTGCCCTCTACCGCCAGGCCATTGCTGTAGTCGCTTAGCCAGGGCGGGACCGACAGCCCGATCGCCGGCCACTCGTTCGAGGTGCGCTGGGCATAGCCCTTCATCTGCAGTACCCGGTCATTCAGCTTGACCACGCCGTTGCCGAATTGCGTCTTGCGAAAGCCGGTGCGGGTGACGACGCTGTCGCGCGCCTTGCCATCGACCGTCAACGTGGTAACCACATCGTACAGGTAGCCATGGCCCCAGCTCCAGAACTGCAGGCCACCGATGCGGGCGCTGGCGCGCGCGGTGACGGTGGCGCCGGCGGCCACGCGCTGCGCGGGCGCCCCGAAACGCGCGACCGCCCTGCCGTCCTTGTCGCGTACCTCGACCACGTAGCCGAACGTGCGCGCCTCGGATCCGTCATTGCGCACCTCCGATTGCGCGGTGACGGTGGCGCGGCCGGCGGCGATGTCGAAGTCGCGTGCGTGGACATACACGCCAACCGTGCCGAGGTTCGAATACAGGGGCAGCGTCTGGTACAGCGGTCCGGTCACGTGCAGGCGCACGTTCTTCGGCAGGCCGCCGTAGTTGGCGTTGAAATTGCGGTCGGCCCACTGGTAGCGCTGGCCGGTGGCCTGCTCGCGGTAATCCCAGCGGTTGTCGGTGCGCACCGCCACCAGGTTCTCGCCCGCCACCAGTGCGGCGCCGATGTCGAAGCCGAACGCGGTCACGCCGTTTTCGTGCAGGCCGATGCGGCGCCCGTTGACGAACACCTCGGCCGCCTGGCGTGCCCCTTCGAACTCGAGGAACACCTTGCCGCCCGGCGCCAGGTCGGGCAACCTGAAGCGCTTGCGGTACCAGGCCACGCCGGTCGCATGGTCGACGATGTCGCTGGAGTAGGCATCGTCTTCGTTCCAGGCGCGCGGCAACGTCACCGGGCGCCAGTCACGGTCGTCGTAGCCCGGCTGCGCGGCGCCTTCGGGGTCGCCGACCCACAGCAGCCAGCCTGGATTGAAATCGTACTGGGCGCGCGCGGCCAGCGCCGGGGCGCTTGCGCCAGCCAGGTTCAATGACGCGAACAGCAGGATCGCCGCGCCGAACGCGCGCAGCCGGGACAATGCGGGATTCGCCATGCGTGGGTCTCCTTCAGGCGCTGATATATCAGTAGTCCGGCATTGTTCCGCAATCCGCGGCGCCTGTGGGTACGGGGGGCGATTCACTCATCATCGTGAGCGTTCGTGAGCGTTCGTGAGCACCCGGTTGACCCGGGCGCCGCATCGCCAGGCAAGGCGCTGTTCCAGTCAGCGATGGATGAATCCGATTGCCATGCGCAGCAATGTGGGATGGCGCCGTCCGCGCCGTGGCGCACAGCTCGCCCGCGCGCGGGTTCACCGGGCCGACCTGCCCATCGTGCGGGTCAGGCAGCCAGCGCGCCGCCGTGGTAATCGACCGGCAGCAGCAGGTCGGGATGGCGTTCGCGCAGGATGTCGATCGCATTCAGGGTTCCGGACAGATGGGTGCGCACGATCTGCGCGGCGCCCGCCCCATTGCCCTGCCCGATACAGCGCGCGATGGCGGTGTGCTCCTCGAGCACCGATTGCGCCTTGTTATTCATGGGCAGGTGCAGGCGGCGCAGGCGATCGAGGTTGCCGCTGCGGCTGCGCATCATCGCCCACAGGTCGGGCACGCCGGCGACATCGTACAGACGTTGGTGGAACGCCATGTCGACCCGGGTGAACGCCCCCAGGTCGCCGGCCGCCAGGTGGGTGCGCTGCTCGGCGATCAGCGCCAGCAGCGCGCTCTCCAGAGCCGGGTCGGGACGCCCGGTCAGCACATGCGCGATCTCGAGTTCGACCGCCAGGCGCAGGAAGTGGGCCTGGCGCGCCTGGGCCAGGTCGACGCGCCGCACCCGGGTCTGGTGCTGCGGGAAGATGTCGACCAGGTGCTCTTCCTCGAGCCGCAGCAGTGCGTCGCGGATGGGACTGAGCGACAGTCCGTAGTAGGCGCACAGCTGCGGGCGCGCCAGCACCGTGCCCGGCGCCAGCGCCAGGCTGACGATCTGTTCGCGCAGGTGCTCGAACACCTGGGCCGTGGCGCTGCGGTCGCGGTCCAGCCGGAAGGTTGCGTCAACTGGGGGCATGGCAGGTTCCTCGCGATCGTGGTCGTGTTCTTGTTCGTGGTCGTTCCGGGATGGGTGCCTTCGCATCCGGTCGATATTGTGCCCATGCCGGCGCGATCACGCATGGCGCGCGTGCCAAACGCTCATCGCGTTGAGCGCTTCGCCACGCACTGATATATCAGCACCGGCTACCATATCATATCCCTTGCCAGCCACGTCCCGATGACATCGTTCCGGCGGATCGTCCTTGCCTGGCGCCCCGGGCAAAAAACGCAGCCTCAGTTGCCGCGCTGCGGACCGGCCGCGTCCGCCAGCGGAAGCGACACGGTGAACCTGGCCCCGGCGCCCGACCCGGCGCTGGCGGCCGTAATCTCGCCGCCGTGCAGGGTGACGATGCTCTTGACCAGCGCCAGCCCGATCCCGAGCCCGCCCTGGGACCGGTCCGGCGTGCGCTCGGCTTGCGTGAACAAATCGAACACATGGGGCAGCAAGCCCGCCGCGATGCCGATGCCGTTGTCCTGCACGTCGATGAACGCATGCGTGGTGTCGCTGTGGACCGTCAGCGTGACGGCGCCGCCCTCGGGCGTGTATTTGGCCGCGTTGTTGAGCAGATTGGCGACGATCTGGACCAGGCGGTTGCGGTCACCGATCACCGACGGATGCGCGCCTTCATGGCGCACCAGCAGCGCATGTTTTCTCGACTCCATCAATGGCCGCGACTGTTCGACCGCATTGTCGACCGCGACCGCCAGATCGACCACGCCCTTGTTCAGTTGCACCAGCCCGCGGGTGACGCGCGACACGTCCAGCAAATCGTCGACCAGCGCACTCAGATGCCCGACCTGGCGTCCGATCACCTGGCTGGCCTTCGTGACCCGGGCGTCGCCACCGCCCACCATCCTGAGCATTTCCGCGGCGGTCGAGATCGGCGCGAGGGGGTTGCGCAGTTCGTGGCCCAGCATCGCCAGGAACTCGTCCTTGCGCCGGTCGGTCTCCAGCAATTTCATCTGGGCCGCCCGCAGTTCGGTGATGTCCATGTTCGCCGCCACGGCGCCGATGACGCGGCCATCGCCGTCGCGGATCGGCGCGCTCGATACGACGATCGTGCCCTGGCTCCCGTCGAAGCGTTCGATGTCGATCACGACGTCGCGGATCTCGGCGCCTTCCTTTAGCGACACGAAACACGGCCAGTTTTCCGGAGCGACCGGCTCGCCGCTGTCGGCCCACGAACCCCTGTAGCGGTCGTAGTCGATGCCGCCGTCGAGCTGGGCATTGCCGCCCCAGGTTCTTTTCCACTCATCGTTTTCGATCAGCAGCGCGCCGTGCTCGTCCATCATGACGAGACCGGTGGGAATCGTGTCGACGACGGCTTGCAGCCGGACGCGCTCGGACTGCAGCTGGCGCTGGGCATCGGCGCGTTCGATGGCGTCGCCGATGCGCTGGGTGACATCTTCGGCAATCGCCACTTCGGCGCCGGTCCAGACGCGCGCTTCGGCGCAGTGCAGGTAAAGGATCGCCTGCAGCTCGCCGTGCTTGAGCAGCGGCACCACGATCAGGCTTCGCGCGCCGATGCTGGCGTAGCCGGCTGCATAGGGCGCCGAGCGCGGGTCGCGCCCGATGTCGTCGAGCCGCAGCGTGTGGCCGGCCTTCAGTTCGGCGATGATGTTCGGCCCGAAGCTGTCGAGGGGACGGCTTTCTCCCGCCAGGCTCGCGGTCCGGCCATCTGTCCAGTCCCGCTCGACGGTCACGGTCTGCAAGCGCGGTTCGATGCGTCCAAAGCCGGCGCGGCCGGCGCCGATATGTTCGCCGAGCATCGCCGCGGCGCGCTCGGCAATCTCGACCGGGTCATTCACCGCCCGCAGGGCGTCGGCCAGCCGCAATTGAAACGCCAGCCTGCGCTCGGCGCGCACGCGTTCGCTCGTTTCGACGGCCGCCGTGAACATGCCGTCGATCTGTCCGTTGATATTGCGGATCGGGCTGTACGAGAACGTGAAATGGCACAGCTCAGGGTAGCCGTTACGCTCGAGAACGAGCGGCATGTCTTCGCCCTTGACCGCGATCCCCTGCTCGACGACCTGCCTGACCATGGGGCCGATCGTCGGCCAGATGTCTGGCCAGGTGTCGATTGCCGGCCCGCCAAACGCGCGTGGATGCTTGGTGGCGCCAAGGATTGGCCGGTAGCCATCGTTGTAGAACTGGATCAGCTCGGGTCCCCACCAGACCGCGATCGGAAAAGCGGACTCGAAACAGATATTCAACTGCAGCCGCAGCGCCTCGGGCCAGCCTGAAGGAGGACCGAGGGAGGTCGATGTCCAGTCCGTGCTGCGCAGCAGGGCAACCGTCTCGCTATCCTGGGAAAAGTGATCGAACTCGGGTGCATGCTTGGACATCAACTGGACGCGGAAAAGGTAAAAGCGCCAGTATGCCCTGATCTCCATGACGTCGGAGCACTGTAAAGTTGCCTAGGACCACCAGGCCTGGGCATGGGCAGATCGACAAGCAGAAACGCAAGACGCCGGCATCATATTGTGCCTGTTTCACCTACATTGCATGGGTTAAGTTGCTCTACGAACATCAATTGATCGATAGCCGTTCAAACGCGCTTCTTTTCCTCAAATCAGTCATGAAATTGAGTAATCTCTTCTTCCTGTAATGTCTTGACGCACGGTACTATTACCGTGCCGAACGAACAACATAACAGCGCCGGGACACCCGTACCCGACCGCAACGAGACACGAAACCGCCAATGACTTCATTCACCAGCCTCGACACCTTCGTCTTTTTCGTCTATTTCGTGGCCATCTCGGCCTACGGCCTGTGGATCTACTGGCGCAAGAAGCGCTCTTCCGGCAAGGCCACCCACGATTTCTTCCTGGCCGAGGGTTCGCTCACCTGGTGGGCCATCGGCGCGTCGCTGATCGCCTCGAACATCTCGGCCGAGCAATTCATCGGCATGAGCGGTTCGGGCTACCGGATCGGCATGGCGATCGCGGTCTACGAGTTGATGGCGGCGGCAACCCTGGTCATCGTCGCCGTGTTCTTCATGCCGGTCTACCTGAAGAACCGCATCTACACGATGCCGCAATTCCTCGAGCGGCGCTATGGCCCGGCGGTGGCGACCACGATGGCCGTGTTCTGGCTCGGCCTGTACGTGGTGGTCAACCTCACCGCCATCCTGTACCTGGGCGCGCTGGCGATCAGCAGCATCGCCGGCCTGAACGTGCTGGCCTGCATGCTGTTCCTGGCGGTATTCGCCACGGTGATCACGCTGGGCGGCATGAAGGTGATCGGCTACACCGACGTGATCCAGGTGCTGTGCCTGGTGATCGGCGGGCTGGTCACCACCTGGATCGCGCTCGACCTGGTGGCCGCGCTGGCCGGCGGCCAGGGCGCGGTGCGCGGGCTGAGCGAACTGTACCTGCGCGCCGGCGAGCATTTCGACATGGTGCTCACGCGCGACAATCCCAACTACATGGACCTGCCAGGCCTGTCGACCATCATTGGCGGCATGCTGATCGTGAACCTGAACTACTGGGGCTGCAACCAGTACATCGTCCAGCGCGCGCTGGGCGCCGACCTGCACACGGCGCGCAAGGGCCTGCTGTTCGCGGCCTTCCTGAAGCTGCTGATGCCGGTCATCGTGGTGCTGCCGGGCATTGCCGCCTATGCACTCGACAAGTCCGGCACGCTGGGCGACGCCATGCGCCAGGGCGGCGAACTCAATCCCGACCGCGCGTATCCGACCCTGCTGGCGCTGCTGCCGGCCGGGATCAAGGGCCTGGCCTTCGCCGCCCTCACCGCCGCGGTGGTTGCCTCGCTGGCCGGCAAGGCCAACAGCGTGGCCACCATCTTCACGCTCGACATCTACAACAAGCACTTCAACCGCGAAGCCAGCGAACAGCGCATGGTCTGGATCGGCCGCGTGTCGGTGCTGGTGTCGATGGCGATTGCCGTGCTGCTCGCGCCCCTGATGGGCATCGACAAGAAAGGCGGCTTCCAGTACATCCAGGAATACACCGGCTTCGTCTCGCCCGGCATCCTGGCGATGTTCCTGCTCGGCTTCTACTGGCCCAGGACCACGGCGGCGGCGGCCATGTTCGCCACCATCGGCGGGCTGGTGTTCTCGGTCTTCCTCAAATTCCTGCCGCTGGCGATGGACCTGAGCTTCCTGGCGCCGATCGGCTTCGCGGTGAATAACGGTGCCGGCGTGTACGAGATTCCTTTCCTGGACCGCATGCTGATCGTGTTCATCATGGTCGTCATCGGAATGGTGCTCATGAGTAATATGGCCCAGCGCGACGGCAGCCACAAGCGCATGATCATCGACCGCTCGCTGTTTCGCGTCGACGGCAGCTTCGCGCTCGGCTCGGCGACGATCGCAGTGGTGTTGGTGGCCATCTACGGGATTTGGTAGCCTGTAGCAAGGCTGTACCCGTGCCCACCCACTCGCCAAGGATCGCCATGTTCAACCCGTCCGACCACCCGCATCGCCGCCACAACCCGCTCACCGGAGAATGGGTGCTGGTGTCCCCGCACCGCGCCAAGCGTCCCTGGCAAGGCCAGCAGGAGACCGTGGACCGCGCCACCCGGCCCGCCCACGACCCGACCTGCTACCTGTGCGCCGGCAACCTGCGCGTGAACGGCGAGCGCAATCCCGACTACCAGGGCTGCTTCGTGTTCGAGAACGATTTCGCCGCTCTCACCCCGGACACGCCCGCCGCGCAGGATGGCGCCGCCGGCGCCGACCCGCTGTTTCGCAGCATGAGCGCGCGCGGCACCAGCCGCGTGATCTGCTTCTCGCCCGACCATGGCAAATCGCTGCCCCAGCTGGCGCTGCCCGCCCTGCGCGAAGTCGTCGACACCTGGGCCGCGCAAAGCGCCGAACTGGGCGCTACTTACCGCTGGGTCCAGGTATTCGAGAACAAGGGCGCGGTGATGGGCTGTTCCAATCCGCATCCGCATGGCCAGATCTGGGCCAGCAGCTACCTTCCCGCGCTGCCGGCGGCCGAAGATCGCCAGCAGCGCGATTATTTTGCCCGGCATGGCCGCGCGCTGCTGCGCGACGTGGCCGAGCGCGAAGCCGCGGCGCGCGAACGGTTGGTGGTCGAGACCGCGCACTGGCTGGCCGTGGTTCCGTATTGGGCCGCGTGGCCATTCGAGACCCTGCTGCTGCCGAAATTTGCGGTGCGCCGCCTGGAAGACCTGGACGACGCCCAGCGCGACGACCTGGCCATCGCCCTCAAGCGCCTGACCACCCGCTACGACAACCTGTTCGAGACGTCGTTCCCGTACTCGATGGGCTGGCACGGCGCGCCGTATCCCAACCAGGCCGGCGACGCAGCAGCCCCTGAGGACACGGCGCCGTGGCAGCTGCATGCCCACTTCTACCCGCCGTTGCTGCGCTCGGCCTCGGTGCGCAAGTTCATGGTCGGCTTCGAGATGCTGGCCGAAGCCCAGCGCGATCTGACGCCGGAACAGGCGGCCGAACGCCTGCGCGCGGTACCCGACGACATCCATTACCTCGATGCCCCGCCAGGCATCCCTTCTCCTTCCTGACCTTTTTTCCCGGACGATGAGCGACGACATTCTGACGGCCCGCGCGGCCACCGTATTCCAGGCCGCATTCGGCCAGGCGCCCACGCTCGCGGTCCAGGCCCCGGGTCGCGTCAACCTGATCGGCGAACATACCGATTACAACGACGGGCTGGTGCTGCCATGCGCGATCGGCTACCGCACCGCGATCGTGGCGCGGCCGCGCGCCGACCGCCTGATGCGGGTGGTGGCGGCCGACTACGACGACGCCGTCGACACCTACGCGCTCGACGCGCCGATCGAGCGGCTGGCCGCGCCGATGTGGGCCAATTACGTGCGCGGTGCGGTAGGCGAGCTGCTTCAAAGGGAAGGTGCCGGGCGCCTGGCCGGCATGGACCTCGTCATCGCCGGCAACGTGCCGCAGGGCGCGGGACTGTCGTCCTCGGCCTCGCTGTCGGTGGCGGTCGGCACCCTGCTGGCCACCCAGCCGGCCTTGCGTCACCTGGCGCCGCTCGACCTGGCGCTGGCCGCCCAGCGCGCCGAGAACGATTTCGTCGGCTGCAAGTGCGGCAATATGGACCAGATCAGCTCCGCTTGCGGCGTCCAGGACCATGCCTTGATGATCGACTGCCGCTCGCTGGAGGTGGTGCCGGTACCGATCCCGCCCGGCGCCGCCATCATGATCGTCGAATCGCACATCGTGCGCGGCCTGGTCGACAGCGCCTACAACACCCGCCGCGCGCAGTGCGAGACGGCGGCCCGCCACTTCGGCGTGGCGGCGCTGCGCGACGTCGACCTGGCCATGCTCGAACAACGCGGCGCCGGCCTCGATCCGGTGGTGTGGCGCCGTGCGCGTCATGTCGTCAGCGAGAACGAACGGGTGCTGGCTGCGGCGAAAGCACTGGCGGCCGGCGACCTGGCAAGCATGGGCGAACTGATGGCGGCCTCGCACGCGTCGATGCGCGACGATTTCGAGATCACGGTGCCGGCGATCGACCGCCTGGTGGAGATCATCAAGGAAGCGATCGGCCCGGCCGGCGGCGTGCGCATGACCGGCGGCGGCTTCGGCGGCTGCGTGGTGGCGCTGCTGCCCGAGCACCTGGTCGAAGCGGCGCGGCTGGCGGTCGCGCGCGGCTACCGCGCGCCGAATGGTGCGCCGGCCACGGTGCACGTATGCCGCGCCGCAGCCGGGGCTGGCCGCGTGGGCATATAGCCCAGCCGCCGCTACTTGCGCGCCGCCAGGCGCTCGAACGAAGTCGCATGCCCGGCGCTGCCCGGGCGCACGCCCTGCTCGGTGGCCGGCCGTTGTCGACTACCCTCGCGCTCAGGGTACAAGCGCCCTGCGCCGGCAGCGCCGGGACGCCGTACCGGCGGTAAGCAGGATCACCTGGTCCACGTGCCCTGCGTCGCGCCGTTCGGGATCGTCAACTCGTCGATATTGGCCAGCCCCTGGCCAGTCGACTCGAAGCGCAGCGTGTTGGCCTGGCCGGGCGCCAGCTTGACGGCGGCGGACAGCGTATGCCAGTTGTTCCAGCCGCCAGTGGACTTGAAGGTAATCGGCTGGCTGACGCCATTCACCCACAGCACGCCGCTGCGCGCGGCCGCCTCGCCGTTCGCGTAGCGGATCGCCACGGCCTTGACCCCACCCGCACCGCCGTTGATGCCGCTGAACTGCGCCACGCCGCCGCTGGCCGGGAAGCTGACGAAGCCCTGGTGGCGGTAGCCGCCACGGTCATCCCTGACCGTGGCATTGCCGGCCAGGGTCGCGGTCTCGGCCTGCACGGTGCCGGTGCCGTCGTACGGGATGTGCACGGGCGCCTGCGCGAACGTGGTGGCGCCGGCGCCCAGGTAGAAGCTCGGGTGCGGCGGCTGGTTGTAGCCGGCATTCTGTCCCGCCACCTGGCTGCGGTATTGCGGGTCGTGCATCAGGGTGTTGATGCGGATGCTGGTCGGGATGGTGGTGCTGAACACCATCAATTCGGTGCTGGCCGCGTTGCGCAGCACGATTTCTTCACGCCAGTCGCCCAGCAGGTCGGCAGTGAACACCGGCGTCGCCTTGGTGCCGTTATTGGTCGCGGCCCCGAATGGCGCCGCATCGAGCAGCAGTGCCAGTTCCCGGGTGGCCGGGTTCCACTTGCGCACCGCGACCCCGCTCAGGATCTCGCGCAGCAGGTCGCCGTCCCACCAGGCCGCGAAGTTCATGGAATTGGGTGGCGTAGCGTCGATCAGGGCGCCGGTGGCGCTGCGCAAACCGCCGCGCGACGCCCAGCATTCCACGCCCGCATACGCCGGGTCGATGTCGAAACAGACACCCCGGCCCACGTCGGCCCCCGAACCGCTGGCGCCCCACAGCAGCGCGCCGGTGGCCGCGTCATGCATGCCGGAGCCGTTGGCGCCGTAGGAAGACGGGCTTTCGTGGACCATATAGACCTGCTGGCCCGGGCGGTTCGGGTCGAATTTACCGAAGTGCAGCGCGTCGCCATGGCCCAGCCCCGTGGTGTACAGCAGCTGGCCGTAGCTGTCGATGGTGGCGGCGCCGTACACGATGTCGTCGCGGCCATCGCCGTTGGCGTCGCCAGTGGCGAACCAGTGCGCGCCCTGGCCGCGCGCCGCGGCGCCGGCGACGTCGGTGTCGAATACCCAGCGGCTGGTGAGCGCGCCATCGCGCCAGTCCCAGGCCGCGATCACGGCGCGCGTGTAGTAGCCGCGCGAGAAGACCGCGCTGGGACGGCTGCCATCGAGGTTCGCCACGCCGCCCAGGAAGCGGTCGACCCGGTTGCCATAGTTGTCGCCCCAGGCCGACACATTGCCGCGCGCCGGCAGGTAGTTGACGGTCTTCATGGCCGCGCCGGTGAGGCCATTGAACACGGTCAGGAATTCCGGCCCGGTGAGGATGTAGCCGTTGCTGCTGCGGTGGTCGGCGCCGGCCGCGCCGATGACGGCGCCCTTCCCGTCCACGGTACCGTCGGCCGTCTTCGCCATCACCTCGGCCTGGCCATCGCCGTCGAAGTCGTAGGCCAGGAAGGTGGTGTAGTGTGCGCCGGCGCGGATGTTCCGGCCCAGGTCGATGCGCCACATGCGGGTGCCATCGAGCTTGTAGGCGTCCAGGTAGGTGTTGCCGGTGTAGCCCGATTGCGCATTGTCCTTGGCGTTGCTCGGCTGCCATTTGACGACGATCTCGTAGACGCCGTCGCCGTCCAGATCGGCCGGCGCGCCGTCGTTGAGTTCATAGGTGTAGGACTCGCCCGCCGGGGTCACCCCTGCCGGCGGCGCCTGGACCGGGATCGATCTGTACGTCCGCGACCAGGTGGCGCCGGCGCTGACGCCGGCCTGTTCGACGCCGCCGACCACGGCGCGCACCGAATACGCGCCGGCCGCGGTGCCGGACGGATCGGTGAAATTCAGCGCATCGAGCGGCGCGGGGTTGAGCCGGGTCGCGCCGCGGTACACATTGAAGCGGGTGCCCGGCGCGTCGAAGGCCAGCTGGCGCCAGCTGACGAACACGCCTGCGCCGGCGCCACTGCTGATGGCGACGGCGCCGCGGTCGAGGTGCTCGACCTGCTTGCCCGGGAGGGTGATGACGGCGCCCGCACTGCCGGCCGCGGCCAGCAGTGCAAGCAGGAAGTACGAGGCTCCAGCTTTTTTATGGATCATGGTGTCTCCGTGTGCGTTGGATTGGTGATGCCTGCGTATGCCTGAGCTCTACTACCCGGGTCAGGACGGCCCGTTGATGATCACTGGCGCGCGCTGGCGCGATCGAGCGCGCCCTGCAAGGCGCCCGCGCGGGCGCGGGCCTGGAAGCGCGTCCGGTCCTTGATCCGTACCAGCACGCTGGCGATGCCGGCCTCGGTGGCAACCAGCGTACTGCCGACGATCTCGGCGCCGTCCATATCCATGAATACGACTGCGCGGCCGCTGACGGGTACCGTCACGCCGTTGGCATCCGCCAGGCGGGCGCGCAGGAATACCAGGTCGCCGTCGGCGATCGGCACGCCCAGGTCGTCCAACGCCAGCCTGAGCGTCTCCGGCTGGCCCGGCGTGCGCACGCGGTGCTCGGCCACCAGCCGCCCACCCGTATAGGCCAGCGCCACCAGTTCGCCCGGTGCGAACCCGCCGGTATCGAATTCGAGCGGCGGGTGCTGCAGGCGCGGGTGCGCCGCCGTCGGCGTGCTGCGCATCCGCCCGACCGGCTTGCCGTTCAGGCGCAGCTCGACTTCGTCGGCGTTGCTGAAGACGCGCACACGGGGTAAGGAATCGGCCTGCCAGTAGCTGGCGATGAACACCATCGGCCCGCCGCCCCAGCGCGGCGAGCTTTCCAGCGCGCTGCGCTGGGAGCGAAAGAACTCGGCGGCGAACTTGGGCAGCCGCTCGATGCTCAGCGCACCGGACTCCTCGAGGTCGGGCGCGTAGCCACGCGCGTAGTCGAACATGACCCAGTAGCCGTCGGCGAAGGCCGGCGTGGCCAGGTTGTCGTCGCGGGCTTCGGCCACATTGCGGGCCTGCTGCAACAGGCGCGCTTCGCCCTGCCCCAGCGACTGGCGGCTCGACCGGTCGGCCGGCTTGAGGTCGGCCCAGGCATCCTGCTGCAGGCCCGCGTTCATGGCGTGGTATTCCCAGTCGCCATACTCCGACACGATCAGCGGCTTGGCCGGCAGCGCGTGCTCCTTGCCAAGCCGGTGCTGGCGCGCCTGCAGGTAGATGTCGTAGGTCTGCGGCACCCAGCCGGCCGAGAAGGCCTGGTCGCCCGGGTATTCGGCATGCACGGTGACGTGCAGCGCCTGGACCAGATCCTCCGGCATCGCGGTTTCGTTGAGCGAGCATTCCCAGGCCAGCACGCTCGGATGGTTGCGGTCGCGCCGGACCATGTCGGCGCAGGTGCGGATCGTTTGGCGCGCAAACGCCGGATCGGGGTGATGGAACTGCCAGCCCGGGATCGCCGGCAGCACCATCAGTCCCAGTTCGTCGGCCGCGGCCATGAAGGCCGGCGAATGCGGATAGTGCGACAGCCGGACATAGTCGAAGCCGTAGCGCTTGATCAGCAAGGCGTCACGCGCATCGGCGTTCGGCCCGATGGCGTAGCCGACCCAGGGATACTCCTGGTGCCGGTTGACGCCGCGCAGCTGCAGCGGCGCGCCGTTGAGCAGTAGCCGGCCGCCCTCGAATGCCAGGCGGCGTATGCCAATGCGGATGGTAACGGTGTCTTCGCGGCCGGCGGCGACGATCGTCGTCTCCAGCGTGTACAGGTTGGGCGCCGCGGGCGACCATAGCCGGGGCTTCGCCAGCGCGATCGGCACCGTGACATGGCGCCGTTCGCCGGCTGTCAGGCTTACCGGCTGTTCGATCCGGGCGACCTGCCGGCCCTGTAGCGACAGGGTATGGCGCACGGTCGCCTGCTGCGCGGCGCTCGACGTGTTGGCGATTTCGGTCTGGACGCGCACCGTGGCCCTGGCTGCATCGGCCTGCGGATAGGTCACGAACACGCCGCCGCCGGCCGGCGTCGCCGACAGCATCTCGTCGGTGATGTGTACCGGCGGTTTCACGGTCAGCCGCACGCTGCGGTAGATGCCGCCATGCTGGATGTAGTCCAGCTGCTTGAGTGGCTTGGGGCCGGTAACCGGGTTGTCGTCGTTGTTGGCGCGAACCACGAGTTCGTTGCCGCCGGCAGCCTCGAGCGCATCCGTGATGTCGAACGCGAACGGCAGGTATCCACCCAGGTGCTGGCCCAGGTGCCGGCCGTTGAGCCAGACGTCGGCCACGTTCATCACACCCTCGAAACGCAGGATGGCGCGCTCGCCCGGACGCAGCGTGACATCGAACCGCTTCTTGTAGAACACCGTGCCCTGCCAGGGATCTTTCGGCACGCGCGCTTCGATGCGCGCCGCATGCGGCAGGTCCACCGCGCTCCAGGCGCCGGGTGGCACCTGGCCGGCGCTCACGAGCCGGTGGGTCTCGTCGCGGTGGAACTGCCAGCCGGCGTCCAGGCTGGTGGTGGTTGCATGGGCGCGCGCGGCCACGGCGAGCAGCAGGAAGGCGCAGCACGCCCCGGCCAGGCGGGGCGCCGCCGCGCGGGCGATAGTGAAAAAAGCGGCGCTCATTCGCGCACCAGGCTGAAGTCGTCGACGCTGAGCCAGTCGCCGTCCTTGCCTTCCGAGTACACCCCGATCTGCACGCTCCCACTGTCGACCCGGATGGCCGGCAGCGTCACTTCGGTCCACTGCGCCATCGCTCGCTGCAGCGGCAGCGCCATCGTGGCGCCGCCATGGCCGGCCGCAAACAGGCGCGCGACGCGCTGGCCGCCGCTGCCCTTCGCCCAGGCCTTGAGCGTGTAGGTGCCGTTGGGGAGTGTGACGTTCTGGATCGCGCTGCCCATGGTTTGTCCGGCATGACGCAGCGCCAGCGCCCAGTTGCCGGTGCGCCCGTCGCGGATATTCATGATCGGCGCATCACCCTTGATACTGGTCCAGCTGCTGGTCCAGCCGGCCACGCCGGTCTGGCGCACCCGGTCGGCCTCGAAGCCGGGGTTGCGCAAGTAGTTGTTGCCCTTGCCGACTGCCCAGGTGCCCCGGGAGGCATCGAAGGTAAATTCGCTGAGGGAGTTGAAGCGCGGCGCGGCGCCGTCGAACGACAGCGGCGTCCAGATGTTGTAGCCATGCCCGTTGCCGGCGAAATTGCTCCAGCGGTCGCCCGCATACAGCACCGTGGTGGCGGCGCTGCCGTGCACCGGAATGAAGAAGCCGTTCTGCGACACGTGCGAGAAATCGGCCTCGGTGCCTTCGATGAGTTTCTCGGGCGTGTACGGCCCGGTGATGTTCGGCGACGTCATGTAGAAGCTGCGCGACGCGTTCCAGCCGTGCAGGTCGGACGAGCAGAAGTAATACAGGCCCTCGTGCTTGAACATGGCGTTGCCTTCACGGCCCCCTGCCGGGGCGCTGTAGATATGCGTGGCCGGTTCCACCGCCAGGAAGTCGGAGGCGCGCAAGCGCGCGACATACAGCTGGCGGCGGTCGCCGTTGCTGCTGAAGATGAGGTAGGGCTGGCCGTCGTCGTCGATGAACACGGTCTGGTCACCCGAGGTGGGCGAGGCGACATTGTCGATGCGGGCCTGGAGCCGCGCGAAGGTGAACGGGCCGGCCGGGCTGTCGCTCGTCGCGAACAGCACGCCGCCGCCAGTCGCCTTGCTGCTGTACTGGGTCAGCAGGACGTACTTGCGGGTGCGCGCGTTGTACACCACGCCCATGCGCCCGAGCCAGGCCTGGGGATCGAAGTGCGCCCCCAGGCCGCCTGGCGTGAGCACATCGCCTTCGAAGGTCCAGTTCACCAGGTCGGTCGACGAGTAGGCGGTGACGGCACTGAAGTGCGGCTGCCCGGTGCTCGCGCCGGGCGCACGCGCATAGGTCACTGCCTCGGCATACTTCACGCCGTACCAGTAGTACTTCGCGCCGATCTTCAGGATGCCGCCACCCTGCGAGTAGATCGGTGCGCCGCCCGTGTCTTTCCAGAAGACGCCGTTACGGATGGTCGGTTCGGCGGCCATGGCAGAGTGTGCGCCAGCCAGGGCGCCCATGGTACTCATGGCGCTCATGACCAAGGCCAGGCATGTCAGCTGCATGCCGAAACAGGAACGGCTTCGGAAAACGTTGTTGGTCATCGCAAGGTTTCAGGGTCGGATAGTGGATGCACCAGCTGCTTCGCGAGCGCGGGAGGACGAGAATACGCGCGCTGCACCCGCCTGGCGCGCCACCACGCCAAATACTCATCGGGATGCGCGAACGCCTCCATCGGCCATTCGCCCAACGTGCTGCGCGTTCGCATCCAGCCCGGATTTGCTGCAGGCATTGCCTGACCGACGAAGCGCTGCGCCATGGGCGCGATTCGGTGCGCGACGATACGCTGCTGTCCGTGCAGTCGCAGCACGTGTTCGTGCCGGGGCGAATAACAAGTTCTGGACGTACAGCCTGGGCTGGCCTGCGTTCTGGTCGGCCCCTGTTCCTGCAAGCTCTTTTGCTTTTGTGTTGCCTGGTTCGGAGTCGCGGACGCAAGGTGTTATTGGTGGCGTCTCACCTTATGTTGGTTAGTTACTTTTTTAAGCTATCTGAGGGCGCCGGCTGGCGGGTCGCGCGCTGCCTGGTGCACAGATGGTATTGATAGCGCGAGCACAACAAGACAAAAGCACGGAAGATGGTAAAGGTTTAAGATAGCGCTACGTCCCGACACCCAACATCACGCTGCCCGAACGCCAACCGCACGACCAGTTCCGCGCTTGTCCCGCTCCCGCACCACCGCATCCACCATCCCTGCCGAATCCCGAATCACACATGCAATCCCCTGCCCAGCTCATGAGCGGGCTGCTCGACTATCTGGTCGAGCAGGCCAAAGACATCGATCCAGCCGCGTTCACCCTGGCGAAGGTGTCCGAATTCAAGAAGACCTACGCCGACCTGGAGGCGCTGCCGTGGATCGACTTCAATGTCGACACCGACGGCGAACCGGTCTGGATGCGGGTGCATCGGCTCGAGGCCACCCCTGCCCCTGCCCTCGCGGAACCCGCACTGGCGCCATTCATGACGATCGGCGACGACCCGGCCGGCCACGCGCCGGCCCTCAAGGAGGCGGCGCTGGCCAGCCAGCACAACGAGGATGCCCACGCCCTCGGCGATGAGCGCGCCGCGGCCCACGACCTGGAGCGCCGCGAGCGGGTCGGCCACCTGCTCGAGGCATACACCCGGCACTGGACGACCTGGGCCCAGCGCGAGCGTCCGCGCCGCCAGGTCATCGCGCTCTACACCGACCTGTTTGCACTCAAGACCCGCCTGGAATCCGAAGAAGCGGTGCGCCCGATCGAACTGGTGTGGGGCATGGGCGTGTCGTCCTGGCGCATCGCGGGCGCCGGCCAGTCCGGGGCCGCAGCCTGCGCCGATTTCCACTATCCGCTGCTTACCCAGGCGGTGGAGCTCGAGATCGACAATGCCAGCCACGCGATCTGCGTGCGCCCGCGCCAGATCGAGCCGCGCCTGGAGTTCGACGCCTTCGCCGCCTGCGCGGTGCCGGGTATCGGCGACGTCGAACGCGCGGCCAGGACGGTGCTGCGCGAGCACGCCGAGAACTTCGTGTCCCCGTTCGACCCGGCCACCCTCGACACGATCCTCAAGCTCGTCGCTGGCAACCTGGTCGCCACGGCGCGCTACGAGCGCAATGGCGCCAGCGCGCCGGCGCCGGGCGACGAGCTGGTGGTGACGAATCAGTGGGTGCTGTTCGCCCGCCCGCGCCCCAGCCACTTCCTGATCGACGACATCGTGCGCCTGCAGGATCGCCTGGGCGCCGGCGACGCCATTCCCGCCGGCCCGGTCAGCATCGTCACGCCGCCGGGCGACGCCGTGATCGAGCACGCACCGATCGCGTTTCGCGGCCTGTCGGGCCGCGCCACCACGCCGGGCGAGCCGCGCGAGCTGTACTTCCCGCTGCCGTACAACCGCGAGCAGGAGACGATCGTCCAGCAGCTCGAACGCGCGCCCGGCGTGGCGGTCCAGGGTCCGCCCGGCACCGGCAAGACCCACACGATCGCCAACATCATCAGCCACTACCTGGCATTGGGAAAGCGCATCCTGGTCACCTCGAAGGGCGAGCCGGCGCTGAAAGTCTTGCAGGAGAAGATTCCCGAATCGATCCGCCCGCTCACCGTGGCGCTGCTGTCCGGCGACAAGGAGGGCATGCGCCAGTTCCAGGCGTCGATCGAGGCGATCATCCACACGCTGACGCACCTGAATCCACAACTCGAAGACGAAGCGATCGCGAACTGCCGCGCCGCCCTCGACCGCGCGCACGCCGAGATGGCGCAGATCGACACGCGCATCGATGACATCGCGCGCGCCCAGCTTGCCGACATCGAGGTCGATGGCGTGCCGATGCGGGCGCAAAAGATGGCCGAACTGGTGATCGATGGACAACAACAGTTCGGCTGGTTCGACGACAGCCTGTCGCTGGCGCCGCACCATGCGCCGCCGTTCGGCGACAGCGAAGGCACGGCGCTGCGCGACGCACGCCGCACCCTCGGCGACGATCTCGTCTACGCCCATGCCGTCCTGCCGGAGGCGAGCGGCCTGCCCCACCCCGCCGATATCGGCCACCTGCACCAACTGGTGCAGACGCTGCGCGAGATCGAGCGTGACGAGGCGAGCGGCGCACTGCTGCCGCTGCGCGCCGCCACGCCCGAGGTGCTTGGCCATGCGCGCGCGCTGCTCGCGTCGATCGATGTGGCGGCCGCGCTGGTCCGGTCGCTCGAAGACGGCGACCATCCGTGGGCGTTCACGCTGCGCGAACGCCTCCGGCGCGCCGGCTTCGCCACCGAACGGGCCTCCCTCGAAGCGCTGTTTTCCGAGATGGACGCGCTGCTGCAGGCGCGTGCCGAATTCATGCAAAGGCCGGTGACGGCCTCGCGCGAGGCCCTGGAGTCGCCGAAGGCAGTCGAAGCGATCGCGCGGGCGGCGCACACCGGCAAGCCGTTCGGCCTGCTCGCCTTCGGCGCGGGCGACATCAAGCCGCACGTCAACGCCATCCGCATCGCCGGCCTCGCACCTGCTTCGATCGACGACTGGCTGCACGTGCAGCGCTTCGCGGCCCTGCATACGCGGCTGCTGTCGTTCACCGTGCGCTGGAACGCGTTCGCCGAGCTGCTTGCCCTGCCGCTGCTGCAGCCGGACGTGGCGCAACTGCGATCGATCGAACAGATCGCACTGGCCGCGCGCCAGGCCCACGCCCTGGCGAGCGTGCACGATGCGCGCCTGCCGCAACTGGCAGAGCAAGTATTCGCGCAGGTAGCGCTGGACGACCTGCAGGGTGGCCACGCCGACCTGATGCGGGTACGCGAGCATGTGCGCCGCCACCTCACCCGCGCCGGGCTGGCCGACGCCATGACGCGCCAGGCCGCGCTGCGCGAGCAGCTCGCCGGCGCCACCGGCCCCGTTGCAGAGCGCTTGCGCGGATTGGTCGAACACGCCCTGGGCGGCATCGACCTGCCGGCCGCACGCATCGAGGCCGACTACGCCGACATCGTGGCCGAGGTGCGCCGGGTCGAGGCCCTGGCGCCGCTGTTCGCCACGGTGCGCGAGCTGGCCGGCGCCATCGAGCGTCACGGCGCCCCGCGCCTGGCGGCGCGCTTGCTGGCCGTGCCGGCGAGCGCCAGCGGCGGCGATGCGGTGTTCCCGACCCGCTGGCGCGACGCCTGGACCTGGGCGCGCCTGGCAGCCCACCTGCACCAGATCGACGCGCGCGACGAGATGCGCTCGCTGGCCGCGCGCCGCCGCGACCTGGAAAAAGGCCTGGCCCGACTGTATGAGGCGCTGGTGTCGAAATCGGCCTGGCTGCAGACCCGCCGCAACGCCGGCCAGAACGTCTTGAGCGCGCTCGAAACCTACCGCATCGCCATGCGCAAGATCGGCAAGGGTACAGGCGTGAATGCGGTGCGCTACCGCCGCGATGCGCAGGCCGCGATGACCGACGCGCAGGCCGCCGTGCCGTGCTGGATCATGAGCCACGCACGCGTATCCGAATCGCTGCCGGCCACGCTCGGCGCCTTCGACCTGGTGATCGTCGACGAAGCCAGCCAGTCCGACCTATGGGCCTTGCCGGCAGTCCTGCGCGGCAAGCAGATGCTGGTGGTCGGCGACGACAAGCAGGTCTCGCCCGAGGCGGGATTCGTCTCGGCGGCGAAAATCGTCGACCTGCGCCGCCGCTTCCTGGCCGGCCAGCCATTCGAAGCGGTGCTGACCGCCGACATGTCGCTGTACGATATCGCGTCCTCGGTGTTCGCGGCCTCGCGCGTCATGCTGCGCGAGCACTTCCGCTGCGCCCAGCCGATCATCGCCTACAGCAACCGGGTGTTCTACAAGGGCTTCATCCAGCCGCTGCGCATCCCCCGGGCGTCCGAACGGCTCGATCCGCCGCTGGTCGACGTGTTCGTCGCCAATGGCTACCGCACGCCCAAGTCGCAGAATCCCTCCGAGGCCGAATTCATCGCCGCGGAAATCGACGCGATCCTGCGCGACCCGGCAATGCAGGGCCGTACGCTCGGCGTGGTCTCGCTGCTGGGCATCGAACAGGCCCAGTACATCGACCGGCTGGTACGCTCGCGCTGCGACGCGGCCGAACTCGCGCGCCGCAACTTCGCCTGCGGCGATGCCCGCATCTTCCAGGGCAGCGAGCGCGATATCGTGTTCCTGAGCATGGTCGCCGACGGCAGCAGCCACCACGCCCTGTCCGGCCTGCAGTACGACCAGCGCTTCAACGTGGCCGCCTCGCGCGCGCGCGACCGCATGTACCTGGTGCGCTCGGTGCGCCTCGAAGAACTGTCGAGCGCCGACCTGCGCCGCACGCTGGTCGAGCATTTCGCCAAGCCGCTCGAAGCCAGTGACGAAGCGGGCAACCTGAGCGCGCTGTGCGAGTCGGGCTTCGAGCGCGACGTGTACACGGAACTGTTCGCGCGTGGCTACCGGGTCGTCCCGCAGGTGCCGGCGGCCGGCTACCGGATCGACATGGTGGTCGAAGGCGCGGACGACCGGCGCCTGGCGATCGAACTCGATGGCGACGAATTCCATGGACCGGACCGCTGGGCGGCCGACATGGGCCGCCAGCGCGTGCTGGAACGCGCCGGCTGGATCTTCTGGCGCTGCTTTGCCTCGACCTGGTCGCTGCGGCGCGAAGACGTGCTGGCCGACCTGCTGGCGCAACTGGCGAAGATGGGGATCGAGCCGCTGGGGGCGCTGGCGCGCATTCCTTCGCTGGTGGAGTACCGGGAATGGGGGCGCGAATCCGCGCCGATGGACGGCGTCGCCGTGACGGAGGACATGCGCTGACCCGCTCCGGGCACGCCGGTGCAGTGAACTGAACAACAGGAAGACTTCCCTGCGCTACCAGGGTATGCTGGCTCGTCACGGCGGCGTCCGCGCATACCCATGCACCTTGCGTATGACGGCCGGGCCGGTTGAATCCGATTGCGAGGGAGGTTCCGATGCACGTTGGCGTTGTCAATGGCCTGTCGGTCGTGCTGCGCGGATGCGCCGCGCTGGCGATGCTCGCCGCAACGGGCCTGGCGTGGGCAGCCGCGCCGGTCACCGAACAGCGCTACCTGTCCGGCGCCGGGCCGAGTACGGCCGTACCGTGGGAATTCAAGGTCTCGGACGGACGTCGCGCCAATCGCTGGTCGACGATTCCGGTGCCATCGAACTGGGAGCTGCACGGCTTCGGCGGCTACGATTACGGCGAAGGCGACAAGCGGCATGTCGAACAGGGGCAGTATCGACTGAAGTTTTCGGTACCGCCCGCGTGGAAAGGCCGCGCCGTCAGGATCGTCTTCGAAGGGGTGATGAGCGAAGCGACCGTGCGCGTGAATGGCGTGCAGGCGGGCGACACCCACATCGGCGGCTTCTACCGCTTCAGCCATGACATCAGCGCGCTCGTGACGTTTTCGTCCGGCGCGGATAACCTGCTGGAAGTCGATGTCGGCAAACAGGCGTCCGATCCCCTGAGCGACAAGGCCGAGCGGCGCGCCGATTACTGGGTCTTCGGCGGCATCTTCCGCCCGGTATGGCTGGAAGCGGCGCCCTTGCAGTCGATCGCGCATACCGCGATCGACGCCGGCGCGGACGGCGTGCTGCTGGCGCAGGTGAGTCTGGCCGGTGCGCCGCAAGGAGCGACGATCGTTGCGCAGGTACTGGACGATGGGGGCAAGCCGGTCGGCCCCGCTTTCTCGCAACCGGTTCCCCGGCAGGCCGATGGATCGGTCGGGCAGCCGGTGACGCTGCGTACGAAGGTCGGCGGTGCGCGCCTGTGGAGCGCCGAGACGCCCAACCTGTATGCGCTGCAGCTCACCTTGCGCAAGGACGGCGCAGCGCTGCATGCCACCACCGAGCGCTTCGGCTTTCGCACGTTCGAGCTACGCAAGGGCGACGGGCTGTACCTGAACGGGCGCAAGATCGTCATCAAGGGCGTCAATCGCCACAGCTTTCGCCCTGCCACCGGCCGCGCGCTCGACCCGGAAGACAATGTCGCGGATGCGCGCCTGATCAAATCGATCAACATGAACACCGCGCGCATGGCGCACTATCCGCCCGACCCGCACTTCCTGCGCGCCGCCGATGAACTGGGCCTGTATGTCATCAACGAACTGTCGGGCTGGCAGGCCGCGCACGGCACGCCGGTCGGCAGGAAGCTGGTGAAGGCGATGGTGACGCGCGACGCGAACCATCCGAGCATCCTGTTCTGGGCCAACGGCAACGAGGGGGGCTTCAACCTGGACCTCGACGCCGATTTTCGCCAGCACGATATGCAGAAGCGGCCGGTGATCCATCCATGGGCGATCTTTGGCGAGCTCGATACCAAGCATTACCCCGACTGGGAACTGGCGACGCAGCGCCTGCAGGGCCCCAACCTGTTCATGCCGACCGAATTCATGCACGCCCTGTATGACGGCGGCGGCGCGGCCAGCCTGCACGACTACTGGAACGCGATGATGGCGTCGCCGTACGGCGTCGGTGGCGTGATCTGGGCGCTGAACGACGAAGGCGTCGTCCGCACCGACCAGGACGGCCGGGTCGACCCCTACGGCACCTATGGCCCGGACGGCGTGGTCGGCCCGCACCACGAAAGGGAGGGCAGCTATCACGCCATCCGCGCTATCTGGTCCCCGGTGCAACTCGACGATGCGGTGCTGGACGCGCGCTTCGACGGCCGGCTGAAGGTCGAGAACCGCTACGATTTCATCGGCCTGGACCGGGTACGGTTTCGCTGGCGGCTGCTGCGCTTTGCCACCCCGGCGGCGGCATCGGTGGCGCCGCAGGTGCTGGCCAGCGGCGAAGGCCACGCGCCCGGCGTCGCGGCGCGCACCAGCGGCGTGCTCGACCTGGCCTTGCCGGCCGGCTGGCGCGCCCACCATGCCGACGCGCTGCAGGTCGACGCGAGCGGGCCCGATGGCGTGCAGTTATTCACCTGGACCTTCCCGGCCATCGACCTGGGCGCCGGCCTGCAAGCCGCCGATTCAGTGGCAGCAACGCCGGCAGCGGCGCCGGCAGCGACGCCGCCGCCCCGGGTCGAGCGGACCGACGACGCCATCCGCCTGGTCGCGGGCCGCAGCGTGGCCAGCTTCGATCCGCATGGCGGCCAGTTGCGCGACTTGCGCAAGGGCGAGCGCGTCTCGGCCCTGCGCAACGGTCCGCGCCTGGTGTACGCGCGCCCGGCCAGGGGCGCCACCATGGCGTGGATGCCGTTTGCCGGCGAAGATGCCAGTACCGGCGTGCGCCGCCTGGCCCGGCCAGCCATGGCCAGCGTCCTCGAGATCGTCCCGGACTTCGGCAGCGACAACGCCTTTGCGCGCTTCAAGCTCGAGATCAGTGCGGATGGACAGCACTGGAGCACGCTGTTCGACGGATCGCGTCGGCAGACAGACGGCAAGGAGTACCGCTTCCCGCCACAGCAGGTGCTGGCGGTGCGCATGTCGGCGCCCGTGGGCGCGCGTGGCGAGCCGATTCCCGTGACAAGCGTGCGCCTGGGCCATGCGCCGCAGCGCTTCCCCGAGGAGGAGGAGGCGTCGGGCGTCGTCACCAGCGGCGCCGGTACCGATGCACAGGGCAAGCCGGTCGCCTGGCTCGAGGTACGGCATGGCGCGGGCCTCGACCACGCGCGCTGGACCCTGGGCAGCGACGGGGCCCTGCTGCTGGATTATGCCTACCGACTGGTGGGTACGGTGCAGTACCATGGCATCACGTTCGACCATCCCGAAGCCAGCCAGCGCGGCATGCGCTGGCTGGGCGACGGACCATACCGCGTGTGGAAGAACCGGCTGCACGGCGCCTGGCTCGGGGTGCACGAAGTACGGCAGTTCGACCAGCAGCCGGGCGAGAGCTTCCGTTATCCCGAGTCGCAGGGCTTCTTTTCCGGCGTACGCTGGGCGCGCCTCGACACCGGCGACGGCGCGCTCGTCGTCGAGGGCAGCCGCAGGAACGGCGTCGTGGATGGCTACCTGCGGGTTGGCACGCCACGGATCTCGCATGCGCATACGACCGTGGAATTCCCGCCCGGCGACCTGTCATGGCTGCACGCGATTCCGGCCATCGGCGAGAAGTTCACGGCAACCGAAGCGCTCGGACCGTCAGCGGCCTGGCCGGTCGCGCATGGTAGTTACGCGGGGCGCCTGGTATTCCGGGTCGAGTAGCCAGGCGTAGATACAATCACGGCGCCAGCACCGGCGCGCGGGAGTCCAGCGGCGGGAACAGGTCGGGATGGCGCATGGCTGGCCGAAGCACGCCGTTCCCGGACTCGGCGTCCCCCTTGGCGGGAACCCAGGTTCTGCTGGCGCCATCGAAGTGCCGACAAACTTGGGTCCCCGCCTTCGCGCACTGGTGTCCGGGATAATATTGCGCAAGCTTGCGTCGTCGTCCCCGCGAAGGCGGGGATCCAAGTTCATTCACCGAATTCCGTTCGTTAACTGGACCACGGCGGTCTTCTTGAGCGACTTCGGTACTTGAACCTGGGCTCCCGCCAAGGGGGACGCCGAGTCCGGGAACGACGTGCCGATGACGCGGGCCGACGTGCTGCTGTCGCAGACCCACGTGCTGCTGTCGCCGGCCGACGTGCCGATGGCGCAGACCGACGTGCCGATGGCGCGGGCTGACGTGTCAATGGCGCAGGTCGGCGTGCCGATGGCGCGGGGCTTGGTCCCCTCCCCTGTCACCGCACCAGGCAAGGCCGCTTGTGGTCGAACTGCCAGCCCGGTACCAGGAACTGCATCGCCGCCGCATCGTCGCGTGCGCCCAAGCCCATCGTGCGATAGGCCTGGTGCGCCGCTTCGAGGGCATCCGGGTTCAGCTCGATGCCCAGGCCCGGGCGCGCGGGAACGCGCACCTGGCCGTTCTCGATGCGCAGCGGTTCCTTGGTCAGCCCCTGCCCGTCCTGCCAGATCCAGTGGGTGTCGATCGCCGTGACCCGCCCTGGCGCGGCGGCGCCCACCTGGGTGAACATCGCCAGCGAGATGTCGAAGTGGTTGTTCGAGTGCGAGCCCCAGGTCAGGCCGAACATGGCGCACAGCTGGGCCACGCGCACCGATCCGGCCATGGTCCAGAAATGCGGGTCGGCCAGCGGGATGTCGACCGACTGCAGCTGCAGCGAGTGCGCCAGCTGGCGCCAGTCGGTGGCGACCATATTGGTGGCGGTCATCAAGCCGGTGGCGCGGCGAAATTCCGCCATCACTTCGCGGCCCGAGTAGCCGTTCTCGGCGCCGCACGGGTCTTCGGCGTAGGCCAGCACGTCGTGCCGGTCGCGGCACAGGCGCACCGCTTCTTCCAGCGACCAGGCCCCGTTCGGATCGAGCGTGATGCGCGCGGCGGGGAAGCGCTCCTTCAGCGCCACCGCGGCGTCCATTTCGGCGGCGCCGTCCAGCACCCCTCCCTTGAGCTTGAAGTCCTGGAAGCCGTAGCGGGCCTGGGCTGCTTCGGCCAGGCGCACCACCGCGTCGGCGTCCATCGCCGCCTCGTTGCGCAGGCGCAGCCAGGGATCGCCGGCACCGGGCTCGGCGCGGTAGTCCAGATCGGTGCGGGCGCGCTCGCCAATATAGAACAGATAGCCGAGCATCGGCACCGCATCGCGCTGCTGGCCCTCGCCCAGCAGGCTGGCAACGGGCACGTTCAAGAATTGTCCGAGCAGGTCCAGCAGGCTCGATTCCACCGCTGTGAGCGCATGAATCATGGTGCGCAGGTCGAAGGTCTGCAGGCCGCGCCCACCGGCGTCGCGCCCGGCGAAGGCGCCGCGCATGGCGTTCAGGACAGCGTTGTAGTCCCCCAGCGGGCGGCCGATGACGAGTGGCCGCGCATCTTCCAGTGTCTGGCGGATCGCCTCGCCTCCCGGGACTTCGCCCAGGCCGGTGTTACCGGCGCTGTCCGTCAGCACCACGATGTTGCGGGTGAACCAGGGCCCGTGCGCGCCGCTCAGGTTCAGCAGCATGCTGTCCCGGCCGGCGACCGGCACGACGCGCATCGCGGTGATGACGGGCGCGCCGCTGGCATTGGTGTGCATGGATGGCTCCAGAGATGAAGGGTAAGCAGCGCTCATTTGCTGCGGTAGTAGTCGGCCAGCACGCCGAAGGCCTGCTTGCGCACGCCCGTCTCGGACAGGATGCCCTTGCGGTTCCAGCCGTTCTGGAACACCGGGTGTTCACGGCGCGGCGAACGGAAGTCCTTCAGGATCCACGGCGACAGGCCGCGCAGCGTCGGGATGCGCTCGGCCATGGCGAGCGTCCTGCGGTAGTACTCGGCCTGGTATTCCTCGGTGAATTTCTTCATTCCCTGGCCGCGGTGACCGGCCAGCGCATCGGCGCCGAACTCCGACAGGATCAGGGGCCGGTCACCGGGTACGTTCCAGCGCAGCGCCGCGATGCCGTCCAGCGAATCGGGACCGTACCAGCCGGCGTACACGTTCACCGCCAGCACATCGAGCTTGTCGATCAGCGGGTCCTGGATCTCGAGCACGTCGCCCTTGCGCTCGACCAGCAGCGCGGCGCTGACCAGCCGGGTCGGATCGAGTGCGCGCACATTGTCGGCCATGGCGCCATGGAAGCGCGTGCGCGATGGCGACACCGGCGTCTCGTTCCCGACGCTCCACAGGATCACCGAGGCGCGGTTGCGGTCGCGGTGGATGGTCTCGGCCTGCATCGCCAGCGCCTTGCGCAGGACTGCCGGATTGTCCCAGTCGACGCTCCAGTACACCGGGATCTCGCTCCATACCAGCAGCCCCATCTCGTCGGCCAGGCGCACCGTGGTTTCCGAATGCGGGTAGTGCGACAGGCGCACATAGTTCCCGTTCAGGCCATGCTTGATCTCGTGCAGCAGCGCGCGCGAAGCCTGTTCGGTCATGTTGCGCGCCGGGTTGGGGCCAAACTCCTCTTCGTGCAGCGAGATGCCGCGCAGGTACAGGGGTTTGCCGTTCAGGAGGATCTGGTTGCCCTTGACGGCGATGGTGCGAAAGCCGATGCGGTCGCTGATCTGGTCCTTGATTTGATCCTTGAGCTGATCCTTGAGCTGGTCGCCGGCCAGGCTGAAGCGCACGTCGTACAGGGTCGGCTTCTCGGGCGTCCAGCGCTCCAGTCCCTTGGGCGCCGGCAGGTCGAGCGTGGCGCGCCCGCGCGCGTCGGTCACCGCGCGCACCGTGCCCAGCGCGCCGATCGTCACCGTCACCGCCTGGCCCGCGGCCTGCGGTCCCTGCAGCCGCACTTCGCCGGCAATGCGCCCGTCGGGACGCAGCGCCAGCGTGGCGTCGTCGATGAAGGTGGCGGGCGTGGTGATCAGGCGCACCGGCCGGGTGATGCCGCCGTACAGGTCCCAGTCGGTGATCGGGGTCGGGATCGACTGGGCGTCGTGGCTGGAATCGACACCGACCACCAGCCGGTTGTCGCCGTCGCGCAGGACGTCGGTAATCTCGACGACGAACGGCGTGAAGCCGCCTTCATGGCGCCCCACTTCCTTGCCGTTGACGTGCACGAAAGCGCGGTAGTTGACCGCCTCGAAGCGCAGGAAGGCGCGCTTGCCGGCCGCGCGGCGCGCGGCGAACTTCTTCTGGAACCAGATCAGGCCATCGTAGTAGCGCAGTTCGGGCGTCGCCGCATTCCAGGCGCCGGGCACGTCGATGAGTGGGCCGCGGTCCATGTCGAACTCGTAGAAATCGACGCCGCCCCTGGCCTCGACCGCGGCGACATCGACGTCGCGCGCCCGCTGCATGCGCGATTTGGCGACCCAGCCGTTGATGTCGGTGAGGCCGGTGCGGTACAGGTCCTTCGAGTAGGTCCACTGGCCGGACAGGTCCTGGCTGTCGCGTCCGGACGCGCCGGTGAGCAGGAATGCCGGACGCAGGGCGTCCGCCGGGGCTTCCTGCGCCAGGGCCGGCGCGCAGACGATCGCGCACAGGGCGATCCAGCATGCGTTGAAGAGATTGTTCATGGCCTTAGAAGTCATATTTCATCCGCACGCCGATGTAGCGGTCCGCGTTACGCGGCAGCGTCTGGGTCAGCACGTGCACGTTGTTGAAGACGTTGTAGTTGTCGCCGACGAAGCTGGCGTAACCCTTGTCGAACAGGTTGTTGACGTAGAAGGTCAGCTTGACGTTCTGCGATGGATTGAAGAACGCCAGGCTGGCGTTCACCGTGCCGTAGCCCTTCTGCTCGGCCAGCGGATTGGCGGCCAGGTCGTAGTTGACCCGCGACTGGTACTGACCGTTCAGGTTGGCGATGCCGCTGTAGCCCGACTCGCCGACGGCGAAGTTGAGCGTTGCGCCCAGATTGAGCTTGGTGCGCGGCGCGTTCGACAGGCGCTTGCCCGACAGGTCCTGGAGCGGCACGTTGTCGATCAGGATGCAGCCTTCGGCCACGCCCTGGCCCGGGTAGCAGTTCGTGTTCGGGAACTTCTTGATCGTCGCGTCGACCCAGGCCACCGAGGCTTCCAGCAGCAGCGTATTGATCGGCTTGGCCTGGATTTCCAGTTCCAGGCCGCGGGTGCGCAGTTCGCCGACATTGGTGACGACGTTTTCGTAGGCCTGGGCCAGCGGGTCCAGGCGGCGCGACTGGGCCTGGAAATCCTCGTAGTCGGTGTGGAACAGCGCCGCGTTGACCTGCAGGCGGTTGCGCAGGAAGCGGCTCTTCATGCCGAGTTCCCAGGCATCCGATGTCTCGGGCGCGACCGGCAGGCGCACGCGCGCCGCGTTGAAGCCGGTCGAGACGTCGTAGCCCGCGCCCTTGTAGCCGGTGGCGAAGGAGCCGTACACCATCACGCCGTCGATCAGGTCGTGCTGCAGGGCGAGCTTGCCGGTAGTGGCGTCGTCGCGGCTGCGGCCGTCGAAGCTGACCGGTACGCTGGGCAGCCGGTTGGTGAAATCGACCTCGATGGTTTCGCGGTTGAAGCGCAGGCCGGCGCTCAGGCGCGTGCCCGGCGTAATGCGGAATTCGGCCTGGGTGAAGGCGGCGGCGGTCTGGTTGCCCGAGCGCGCGTCCCAGTGCGCCAGGTTCGAGACCGGCCCGCGCACATAAGTGCGTTCGGTGCGCGAATCGGCGTAATACAGGCCGCCCAGATAGCTCAGGCGCGCGTCGCCGTTCGACGCCAGGCGCAGTTCCTGGGTGGACATGCGCGAACGGTAGGGCCCGCCGGCGGTGACGCCGCCACGGCGCGCCCCGTTCGTCTGCGGGCCCAGCTGATCGAGGTTGGTGCCGTCGAAGTCGGTGAGGAAGTCGAACTGCCAGTCCTGCCAGGTGGTGACCGAAGTCAGCGTGTGCCGATCAAGCTTCCAGTTGATGGTGCCGCTCAGGCTGCGCGACTCGTGCTCGGCGAAGCCCGGATCGTCCATGCGCACGGTGCGGTTGTCGGGGCCAGGGGTGATCCCGACCAGGGCCGGTCCGATCGGCGCCACGCCGCGCAGGCTCGCACCGGGCGGGACCTCGCGGAATGTCGTGACGGGGCCCTCGATGCGGCGCTTGTTGTAGTCGGCGATCAGGCGGCCATCCAGGCCGGGATCGGGCTTGAAGTCGAGTCGCAGCCGTGCGCCCCGGCTGCGCTCACCGTTCAGGTCGGCATCGGACTCGAGGTTCCTGATGTCGCCGTCGCGGTTGCCGGCGTAGGTGTTCAGACGGTAGCCCAGCGACGCGCCGACCGGGCCGGAAATGCCCGCTTCGACCCGGCGTTCACCGTCGCTGGTGACGGTGACCTGGGCATGACCTTCCTGCTCTTCGCTCGACTCCCTGGTGACGATGTTGATCACGCCGGCCGACGAATTCTTGCCGAACAGCGTGCCTTGCGGCCCGCGCAGCACTTCGACCCGCGCGATGTCGCTCAGGTTCGAGAACGCCTGCAACTGCTGGATCACCGGCACGTCGTCGATGATCACCGAGACCGCCGATTCGATGCCGATGCTGAAGGCGAAGGTGCCGATGCCGCGCAGCGAGATATTGTTGTTGTTCGGGTTTTCGTTGATGGTCAGCGCCGGCGCCACGCGGGTCAGGTCCGAAAAGCCGACGATCTGCTGGTTCTCGATGGCGCGCGCGTCGACCGTGCTGACCGCGACCGGGACGTCCTGCATCGCCTGCGGACGCTTCTGGGCGGTGACGGTCACGACTTGCAGGCCGTCGGCCGGCTGGGCCGCGGCCTGCTGGGGCTGGGGCTGGGGCTGACGTTGAGGCTGGGGCTGGGCCTGTGCCTGCACGGGCCCGGCGACGACGCCTGCGGCCACCAGGGCGGCGGCGTGCGCGATGGCGGTCCAGACCGGACGCCTGCGCTGAGGTAGCAAAATCATCGTGTCTCCTTCTTCGTTGTTATGGTCGTGTTCTCGGCCACTGGAAGACCCGACACGCTGATATATTAGGATTCCAACCCACCGTGCACAATAGTTGGGCAGGTTTGCTCATCAAGTTGATCGAAACGCCTGAGCCCAGCGCGGCCCCATCCCGGCGCCGGCGCCGCGCCGGGAAAGCGTCGATAGCCCTGACGTGGTCAAGGGTATTGACAGCGCGACTAGCAACTAACCAACTAGTTAGATAAAATAGAGGCTGGCATTCCTTCCCGGCCTCCTTCATCCCTCTGCTCCGGCGAGCCGTGACAGGGCGGGCCGAGATCGCAATCGATCCCGCCAACCGACGCGACAGCGCTCGGCGTCTCAAGGAGAAACACAACAATGAGTAAACATACAACGTCGCTTTCCACCGCGACCAGAATCGCCTGCATCCTGCTCGGGCTGGCATTGCTGGCTACCGGGCTGTTCTTTGCCGTGGGCGGCGCAAAGCTGGTGGCGCTGCACGGCAGCCCGTATTTCCTGATCGCCGGGCTGGTCATCGTGGCGGCGGCAATCCAGTTCATGCGCATGAAATGGTCGGCGGTCGTGCTGTATGGCGCGGCCTTCCTCGGCACCGTGGCATGGGCGCTGACCGACGTCGGCGTCGACTTCTGGCAGCTGGTATCGCGCCTGATGCTGCCCACCGGCCTGATGGTGCCGGCCCTGCTGGCCTGGCCCACGCTGCGCCGTCACGCCGCCAAAGCCCCGACCGCAAGCGCCGCGTATGGCCTGGCCGCGCTGCTGGCGGCCGGCATGGGCGTGACCTTCATCGGCATGTTCCAGCCCCACCCGACGGTTGCCTTCGAGGGCACGCCGACGCCGCTGGCGCCGGTCGCCAGGGGCCGGCAGCAGGTGGACTGGAGTAGCTACGGCAATACCCCGGGCGGCACCCGCTTCGTGGCGCTGGACGGCATCACCCGCGACAATGTGAAGGACCTGCAGGTCGCCTGGACCTTCCGCACCGGCGACACCCCGGTCAGCCCGACCGGCAATGGCGCCGAAGACCAGCAGACGCCGCTGCAGATCGGCGACCGCGTGTTCCTGTGCACGCCGCATAACAACGTGATCGCGGTCGATGCCGACAGCGGCAGGAAGATCTGGGAACGCCGCTTCGATGCGCGCGCCGAGGTCTGGAACCGCTGCCGCGGCCTGGCCTATTTCGATGCGGCCGCGCCGCTGTCGCCGCCCAGCGCGCCGGGAGCGACGCCGATCGTGCCGGCCGTGGTCCCGGATGGCGCCAACTGCCGGCGCCGCATCCTGATGAACACCATCGATGCGCGCCTGGTCGCCATCGACGCCGACGACGGCGCCATGTGCGACGGCTTCGGCAAGGACGGCGTGGTCGACCTGAAGGCCGGCCTGGGCGCGGCCGCCGATCCGACCTACCAGCTGACCTCGGCGCCGACCGTGGCCGGCACCACGGTCGTGGTGGGCGGCCGGGTAGCCGACAATGTGCAGACCGACATGCCGGGCGGCGTGCTGCGCGGCTTCGACGTCGTCACCGGTGCGATGCGCTGGGCGTTCGACCCGGGCCGCGACGACCCGAATGCGCGCCTGGAACCGGGCCAGACGTATGCCCGCAGCACCCCCAATTCGTGGGCGTCGATGACCTATGACGCAGCCATGAACACGGTCTTCATCCCCATGGGCAGTTCGTCGGTCGATCTGTGGGGCGGCAAGCGCACCCCGCTCGACCATCGCTACGCGACCTCAGTGCTGGCGCTGGACGCCAGCACCGGCAAGGAAAAGTGGGTGTACCAGACGGTCCACAACGACCTGTGGGACTTCGACATCCCGATGCAGCCGAGCCTCATCGATTTTCCCGGCAAGGATGGCGCGACCACGCCGGCGGTCATGTTCGGCACCAAGTCGGGCCAGCTGTTCGTGCTGGACCGCATGACCGGCAAGCCGCTGACCCGCGTCGAAGAGCGCGCCGTCAAGACCGGCAAGATCGAGCGCGAGCAGTATTCGGGCACGCAGCCGTTCTCGGTCGGCATGCCGCAGATCGGCGCCGATACCCTGGTCGAGTCGGACATGTGGGGCGCGACCCCATTCGACCAGCTGGCGTGCCGTATCGCCTTCAAGTCGCTGCGCTACGAGGGCCTGTTCACGGCGCCGGACACCGACGTGTCCCTGAGCTTTCCCGGCTCGCTGGGCGGCATGAACTGGGGCGGGCTGTCGTTCGACCCGGTCAATGGCGTCGCGTTCGTGAACGACATGCGCCTGGGCCTGTGGGTACAGATGATCCCGCAGGATACCGAGAATGTCGCGGCCAGCAATGGCGGCGAAGCGGTGAATACCGGCATGGGCGCGGTGCCGCTCAAGGGCACGCCGTACGCCGTCAACAAGAACCGCTTCATGTCGCCGCTCGGCATCCCGTGCCAGAAGCCGCCATTCGGCTCGCTGTCGGCGGTCGACCTGAAGACCCGCAAGGTGCTGTGGCAGGTCCCGGTCGGCACCGTCCAGGACACCGGCCCGTTCGGCATCAAGATGCGCATGCCGATGCCGGTGGGGATGCCGACGCTGGGCGGGACGCTGGCGACCCAGGGCGGCCTGGTGTTCATCGCCGGCACCCAGGATTATTACCTGCGCGCTTTCGACAGCGCGACCGGCAAGGAGGTCTGGAAGGCGCGCCTGCCGGTGGGCAGCCAGGGCGGACCGATGAGCTATGTGTCGCCGAAGACCGGCAGGCAGTACGTCCTGATCTCGGCTGGCGGCGCACGCCAGTCGCCCGACCGCGGCGACTACGTGATCGCCTACGCACTGAAACCCTGATCAACGGGCAGGCATGAAAAAAAGGCGGCTGCACGCTGGTGCAGCCGCCTTTTTTGCGCGATACGCGGGCGCTTCAGGCAGCGCGCACCGAGCGCACGATGGTATCGATGACCGATTCGCGGCGCGCCGCCTGGACTGTCGGCGCACCGAGGTCGCGCCCGAAGATATGGCTGAAGGTATGGCGGTTCGAGACGTTATAGAACGACAGCGCGCTGATCGACATGTGCAGGTCGACCGGATCGACACCGGCGCGAAAAACGCCCTGCTCGACCCCGCGCAGGCACAGCCGCGCCAGCACGTCGATCGCCGCGCGGTTCATTTCGCGCAGTTCGGGAATGGCGGCGATGTACTGGCCGCGGTTGATGTTTTCGCCCATGACCATGCGCACGAACTCGGGATGGGCCGCATGGAAATCGAAGGTCGCGCCGACCAGTTCGCGCAGGGCCGGCACCGGCGCCATGTCGTCGACATCGAATGCGGCTTCGACCTGGCGAAAGCGCCGGTAGCTTTCTTCGAGTGCGGCGACGTACAGGCCGTCCTTGCTGCCGAAGTAGTAATAGATCATGCCCTTGTTGCTGCCGCTTTCGAGCGCGATCGTGTCGATGCGCGCGCCGCTCAGGCCATGGCGGGAGAATTCCTGGAGCGCGACGTTGAGGATCCGGTCGCGGGTGCCGTCTTCTTCGGCCTTGGCCGGGACGGCTTTCGATCTGCTGGCTTTGCTCATCGCGCCATTCTAAACGATCGCGCCGCAGTAATGCCGTGTCGGCGAGCGCAGCATGACCGTCGGGGCGGCTCAGAACCGGTGCAGGATGCCCAGTTGCAGGCCGGTCAGCGTGCGCCCGTCGACATCCACACCCGTCAGGTTGGCCGACGGCCCGGCCGAACTCAGGAAGCGAAAACCACCGTTACGCTCATTGCGCATGCGGCTGGCGAAACCGTACAGCGTGGTGCGGCGCGACAGGTCGTAGAAGGCGCCGAAGTTGGCGCCGCGCGCACCCGCCGCGCCGCCGCTGGTGTCGCGGATCCGGCCGACCAGTGCGCCGACCCGCCAGTGCGGCAAGATGCGGTAGTCGGCCGACAGCTGCCAGATATTGAAATAACGGCGCGCGTTCGGATCACGCCCCGCGAAAAAGTTGGTACGGTCGCCGATATTGCTCAGGATGCTGGCAGCGGTGAGGCCGTTGCTGCTGTTCGTCGCATTATTGCTGCGCACCGCGGCGGCGTACAGGGTGCCCCTGGCAAAGTGGTAATCGAGATAGACGTTGTGGTACCTGACGCTGTCCGGCACCGTCGCCGTGGCACGGTCGGGACGCGCGAGCAGGCCCGCGTAGCCGACCCGCCAGGGGCCGGCCTGGTAGTCGACGCTCGCCTGGTACAGCGCCGGGTTGTGCGTCGTTGCCGTGTCCTCGCCCGGCGCGGCGTGCAGCGCCACGGCCAGCCCGTGCCAGCGCGCGCTGCGCAGCGAAACGTCATTGTTGTAGCGCGAAGGCACGCCGAACGAATTGATGAGCGAGCCGAAGGTGGTGCGCTCGGTGTAGTCGATCGCGCCGCCGATGCCGAAGATCTCGGTGTTCTGGCGACCGACGCGCAGTTCCCCGACCGGCGTCGCCAGGCCGACCCAGGACTGGCGGTCGAACAGGCGGCCGGTGTCGGCGCCGGTGCCGGTATCGGCGTTCAGGCCCATTTCGAGCGTGTAGGTGACGCCATAGCCGTCGCCGAGGTCCTCCACACCGCGCGCACCGAGCCGGCTGCGCAGGATGGCGCCGTCGTTCAGCCCGACCACATGGGCGCCGCTGCTGCTGTGGATCCAGCCGATGTATTCGTCGATGTCGCCGTACAGCGTGGCGCCCGAGGGGACGGGTGCGGCATGGGCGACTGCGGCCGGCATGGCCGCCAGGAGCGCGGCCAGAAGCGTGACCCGGGTTGCGGCGCGGCGTCGCGCCAGGAAGTTGTTCATTACGGTTGCTCGCGTGTTGCCAGGAATGTCGCCAGCGCAGGCGCCGGCCCACGCCATTATATCGACTAACCAGTTGGTCAGGTAGGTTGTCATTACTCCGTCATGTGCGCGCTCTACATTGGCCCGGTCGCAGCCTTGGCTGCATGACAAGAACGAATTGCAACTTTCGTTATCGATCTGAAATCACCCACGTTTTCCGGATAACCGTCATGACTTCACGCCGTACATTCCTGAACAGCAGCGCGCGCGCCGGTATCGCCGCCGCCACCTACGCCGCCTTCCCGCCCGCCATCCAGCGTGCGCTGGCCATTCCCGCCCACAACGCCACCGGCACCATCCGCGACGTCGAGCACGTCGTGATCCTGATGCAGGAAAACCGCGCCTTCGACCATTACTTCGGCACGCTGGCCGGCGTGCGCGGCTTTGGCGACCGCTTCCCGATCCCGCTGCCCGAGGGCCGCAACGTCTGGCAGCAGCGCCTGGCGAACGGCAATGTCGTAATGCCCTTCCACCTGGACGGCAGCGTCGGCAACGCCCAGCGCGTCAACGGCACGCCGCATGACTGGCTCGACAGCCAGCTGGCCTGGGACCACGGCCGCATGGACCAGTGGCCGCGCTACAAGAACCCGATCTCGATGGGCTACTTCAAGGAGGACGAGATCCCGTTCCCGTTCGCGCTGGCCAACGCCTTCACGCTGTGCGACGCCTACCACTGCGCGATGCACACCGGGACCGATGCGAACCGCGCGTTCTTCCTGACCGGCACCAACGGCGCGGTGCCCACCGGAACGGCCTTCGTGACCAACGAGTGGGATGCGATCGACGGCGTGCCCGGCGGCGTGAACACCGGCTACACCTGGACCACGTATGCCGAACGCCTCGAGGCGGCCGGCGTGAGCTGGATCAGCTACCAGAACATGCCGGACGAATGGGGCGACAATATGCTGGGCGCGTTCCGCCAGTTCCGGCGCGCCAATATCGCCTCGGGCTTTCCCGTCTCGAGCGGCGGCGCGCCCAACCAGCCGTACACGAACACCGGCCAGGCGCTGCCCTACCACGCCTACGACGCCGCCACGGACAACGCCCATAACCCGCTGTACAAGGGCATCGCCAATACCCTGCCGGGCACCCGGCCGGAGCAGTACCTGGACGCGTTCAAGCGCGACATCCGCGAGGGCAAGCTGCCGCAGGTATCGTGGATCAACGCGCCGTCGATCTACTGCGAGCATCCGGGCCCGTCCAGCCCCGTGCAGGGCGCCTGGTTCCTGCAGGAGGTGCTCGACGCGCTCACCGCCAACCCCGAGGTCTGGAGCAAGACGGTCCTGATCGTCAATTTCGACGAAAACGACGGCTACTTCGACCACGTGCCCTCGCCTTCGGCACCGTCACCCGACGGCAAGGGCGGCTATGCCGGCAAGACCACGCTGGCCCAGGCCGACCTGGCGCCCGAATACTTCACCCACCCCCGCCCGGCCGGCAGCACCAGACAGCCGGCGCCGGACGGGCGCGTGTACGGCCCCGGCCCGCGCGTGCCGATGTACGTCATCTCTCCGTGGAGCCGCGGCGGCTGGGTCAATTCGCAGGTGTTCGACCACACCTCGGTGCTGCGCTTCCTGGAAACGCGCTTCGGGGTGCGTGAGCCGAACATCAGCGCCTATCGCCGCGCCGTGTGCGGCGACCTGACCAGCGCGTTCAACTTCGCCACACCCAACGACGAAGCCCTGCCGGTGCTGAAGGGCCGCAAGAACAAGGCCCAGGCCGACGCGCTGCGCGCCGCCCAGCAGCGCCTGGCGCAGATCGCGCCGCCGGCCTCGCCGCAGATGCCGGTGCAGCCGGTCGGCACGCGGCCGTCGCGCGCACTGCCGTACGAACTGGCGACCCTCTGCGAAGTGCAGCCCGGCGCCACGATGGCGGCGGCGCGGGTGGCGCTGAACTTCATCAATACCGGACGCCAGGGCGCCGTGTTCCACGTGTACGACCGCAAGAACCTGGCGGCCGTACCGCGCCGCTATACCGTCGAAGCGGGCAAGTCGCTGGCGGATGTGTGGACGCCCGCGGTTGGCGGCGCCTACGATTTGTGGGTGCTGGGGCCGAACGGCTACCACCGTCACTTCACCGGCAGCGCCCTGCGCGCCGTCGCGGCCGGCCAGCCACGGCCCGACGTGCAGGTGCGCTGCGATGCCGGCACGGGCGAACTGGTCGTGCGCCTGGTGAACGCGGGTGCGGCCCCCTGCACTTTCAATTTGGCGGCGAACGCGTACGCCGCGCTGCGCCAGCAGCACACGCTTGCCCCACGCGGCGAACTGCTGGTCCGCCTTCCGGTGGCGGCCAACGGCTGCTGGTACGACTTCAGCGCCACCGTATCGAGCCAGCCGGATTACGTGCGCCGCTTTGCCGGACGGGTCGAAACGGGCCGGCACACGGTCAGCGATCCGGCGCTCGGCCTGGCCTGAGCGCCGGCTTTCCATTACCAACTTACGAGGATTTTCATGCTTTCCATGATTCGCAGCGTCGCCGTGGGCGTCGCCATCGCACTGTGCGCCCCCTTCGCCCCGGCGGCTGTATTGAGCTTCGACGACATCGTCGGCCCTGACGGGTACGCCGCAGTGCCCGCCAACTACGGTGGCCTGGACTGGTCGAGCGCCGGCTACGCGGTCTTCACCGGCGCGCAGGCGCCGTTCACCGCCCATTCCGGCCAGGGCCGCGTGACCACCGACTGGACCGATGGCGGACCGGTCTCCAGCACCATCCGCTTCCTGGCGCCGACGATCTTCAACGGCGCCTGGTTCTCGGGCTACGGCGACAGCAGCGTGCAGTTCGACCTGTATGCCGGCGGCCAGCTGGTGGCCAGTTCGGCCGCGCTGCAGCTGTCGGATACGCCGTCGTTCCTGGCCGCGGGCTGGGGTGGCACCATCGACGCGGTGGTCGTGTCGACGGGCTTCCAGGCGTCGTATGCAATGGACGATTTCAGTTTCGACAGCGCCGCGCAGGTGCCGGAGCCGGGATCGCTGGCGCTGGTACTGGCGGGACTCGGGCTCGCCGGCACGGCGCGATTGCGCAGATCCCGCTGCGCCTGACGACAGCAAATGGCGGCACTCGCGCGCCTGCGGGTGCCGCCTGTCTAGTCTTCGGCTGACACAGTGCACCACGGAGCGAGAAATTCGGCGATTTTGTCTTCGATGTCGCTGTCGACCGTGCGCAGGCGCAGGACCCGCAAGCCGCTCCTGGCAAGGATGCTGTCCTTCAAGGCATCCCGGGCCTTCTGCTCGGCCAACACATGGGAGCCGCCATCGACTTCGATCACACCCACCGGAATCTTGCCGACCTTGAAGTACAGCACGAAATCGCAACTGGCGCGCTGCGCCATGAACTCCCGTTCCCGCGCGGTCAGCGCCGGATTGCCCGTAGAGGCGATCTGGTTGAGCGCGATCTGCGTGTGGAAGGTCAATGCCCGGCGTGACGGATCGGACAGCGCCTCGCGCAATAACTGCGCCACAATCTGCTCGGATCTGTAGTTCGAATCGGCCGGGCGCAGCCGGGCTTGAAGCCGTTCGAGGGAGTGATCGTACTGCGTGTACAGCAGGTCGAACGCCGACACCACGGGAGCGCGCAAGACCTGTCCCGGCTCGGCGTAATATTCGACGTAGCGAATCAACGCTGCGATATGGCCATTGTTCGCGCTAAAAACATCATCGCCCGTTACCAGGGTAAAGCGGTGTTTGGCGCGTGACACCGCGACGTTGACCATGCGCGCGTCGTCGACGAACTGCAGCCGCTGCTGGTTGTACGGCTGCTTGTCGAGTACGGTGGAAAACACGATCTCTTCGCATTCCCTGCCCTGGAACTTATGCACCGTGTCCGTGACGAAGTCCTCGGGAAGATGCGCGCCGGAGAGCGTTGCCTGCGACCGGTACGGAGCGATGAAGCCGCGTCCATCGCCATCCAGCCAGGCGGACTCGCTGTCTGCGTCGAGCACCTTGAGAAGCGAATCAATCTCCCTCTGGTTACTGTTCCTCCTGGCGTGGTTGCCCTTCGCGGTCAGCACCAGCCGCAAGGGCATATCGCCATCGACCGGGGCAATCGGCACCAGCGCATTGTCGTAGAACTGCTGGTTGCAGAACCCGATGATCCTGGGATGGCAGCGGTAATGCTCCTTCAGCAAGGTGCGCGGCAGTGCGCTTCCGAACACGCCGATGCACGAATCGAGCAGGCTGTGGCGCTCGCAATCGTAGGCGTCGGCGGGAGCGGACATGCCCAGCGCCACCGGAATGTGCGCCAGCTGCCGGCTGTCGCCGACCACGATCAGATTCCTGGCGCAGCCGAGCGCCAGGATGCCGGGCACGATGTCTTGCTGGGAGGCCTCGTCGATGATGACATAGTCGAGTACCGCGCCTTTTGCGATCGAATTGACGATCGAATGCGAGCTGCTGCCGAGGATGGGAAAGCGGCGGAGAAAACCGTCGAAGTTGCGCTTGTAGCTCGCCGCATCGAATGCCTGCACGGCCGGGACGTGGGTGTCCAGGTGGTTCTTCAGGTAACGCATCGATTCGGCCGTCAACCTGGCAAGCAGCTCCTTGAAGCGGCCGGCCGCCAGCGACGCGCGGCATGCGTCCAAGGCAGCTTCGCGTTCCTGCAGCGCCTTGTCGTAGTAGTGCATCTGCAGCGCGTGAAACAGCGACGCGCGCGCCTCGGCCGCGAACGGCTTGACGCGCAGGATGCTGAAACCGAACAGGAGTTCGACCCTGTCCTTTAACCCGATGCGCTGCTGGCCGAGATGGGCCAGATAGGCCATCAGGTCCGCCGTCTTGCCGGGCGACAGGCGGTACTTGTCCAGATCGGTCGATACCTGCACCCCATTCGCTTCCTGCCATTGCCGCAGATAAGTGCGTTCGATGTGCAATTCGTCGATCTCAGCCTGCAGTTGCGCCGCCCTGTTATGGTCGTGCAGGTGCTGCTTCAACCGTGCCAGGGTCGCCTGGATGTGTTCCATGACCGGCGGGGATCCGGCCCCGGTCGACGGCCAGGACGGCATTGCGGCGAAAAAGCTGTCCCGGTTTTCCTTGCTGCCGAGTTTGGCTACCAGGTAACCCAGGCCGGCCTTGTCCAGCTTTTCGTAGACATTGGTGACCGCCGAATTATTGTTGGACAGTACTGCGACCGTTTTGCCACGCACGACAATATTGGCAAGAATGTTCAGGATGGTCTGCGTTTTTCCGGTCCCGGGCGGCCCTTCTATCACGCTGACCTGGGCGCTGAAGGCCCGCTCGACCGCAGCCAACTGGCTTTCATTCACCCCGAATGGATAAATCAGGCCGCCGCCTGGCGCCAGGCCAGCGTTCTGACCGGTGCAATAGGCGTGCAAGGCGGTGTCGGGACGGGCCGGCAGTTGCTGCAACTGGCGTACGACATTATCAGCGATTGCCTTCTGGTCGGGCGCCGCCTGCTGCACGCGCGCCGCGGCCACCGCGGCGAAATAGCGAAACACGGGCGTTTCCTTCATCGCTGAAGGCGTGACGAAACCGACATTGGCCAGCTTGTACACATAGGGCCTGGCGCTGCCCGGGTAGAGAACGACGGCGAACCGATCCCCGTAGATCGTCGCGTGGTCGATGCGGTCCACGATGGCACTGTCCGGCTTCGACAGTAGCGTGTCCGTCAGTTCACGAGACGGGTGTATCCGGCATTGACTGAGCGGAAGCGTGAAGGTTTTCGTGGACCGGAAATGGCATCGCAGTTGCAGGTTCTGGTATTTGTCGGACCAGGCGATCGACCAGTCAATGATTTGCGCGGTTCTGTCTTCGCCGTTCAAATAGATGGAAACCATATTTTCCTTCAGGTTGGCCGCCGTCGCCTTCCAACCGGCATGGCATACAGCGACCTGCGGCTGCCAATGTTCGCATGGATTCGCGCACAGATTCAGGCCGCCAGGGCCCCCAGGTCGACGATCCGGTAACTGGCCTGCGCCGCGCCGTCATCGACGGCGATGAATTCCCAGCCCGCCCCGGCGCCGCCCATGCGGTAGACCTGGCCGCCGCCGGGCGGCACCAGCAGGTGGACGCGCGCGACGATGCAGCCGACGTGCGCGTCCCCGCTGCGCACCACCATCACGTGGCCGTCCGCACCGGTGGCGCCGGCGCGCAGGTCGCGCAGCGGGATGGCCTGGTCTTCCCAGGCCATGGCGCCGTGGCCGTCGGTCGCTGTCTCGCGCAGGCTGACGATGCGTTCTACCTGTCCGATCGGGGCGGCGACCATGCCGTCGCCTTCGAACACGATGAAGGCCGTGGCATTGGCCGCTCGAACGTCGGGTGCGCGCCGGGCGCCGAAACGCCCGGCGGAATGTGCCACCGGGCCGGCCTCGGCCTCCCGGCTGAGCCCAGCCTCGGAAAAGCGCGCGAACAGGTGCGCTGCATCGAGCACGCGCAGCGGCGCGCTGTCGTGATCGAACAGCGCCGACAGCAGTTCGTCCGGCGCCGCCAGCCCCGCCGCGTCGAACGTTTCCATGCTCAAGGCCGCATGCACCGGCAGCCCGAGCGCCAGGCCGTCGCGCTCGACGACCGCCAGCAGCGCCGCGGCTGCGCCGTCGGCCTTTGGTGCCAGTCCCAGCGCCGCGTGCGCCAGTACCGGCACATGGCGTCCGCGCCAGATGCAGTACGCCATGCCACCTCCGGCGCCCAGCGTGTGCAGCGCCGGCATGGGAAGCACTTCGGTCAGTGCGTCGGCTGCCAGCGCAAGCCGTGCGGCACCTGCCTGCAGCACCGCGTACGAACGCAGGGTGGTTGGCGCATCCTCAGCAGAGGACTGCGCCGAGGACTGCGCCGGCGCGTCCGCCCCATCCTGACGCCAGGCCGCGGCGAGGCGCGCCAGCCGCTCCACCTCCAGCAGGCTCAGGACGCGGCCGCTGGCCGGATCGCGCACCACGCAGTCGAACACTTCGTCGGCGCAGGCGTCGTGGTGCAGGCGCGTAACGGACTGCGCCTCGACCTCGGCAAGCCCGCCGACGCTGTCCACCTTCAGGCCAATCGTGCGCCCGAGTGCCGACAAGATCAGCACGCGGGCCGCGCCGGCGGATTCCTCGGCCCCGGCGCCGACCTCGACCCAGCGCGCCAGGTCGACCACGGGCACCGGCTGGCCGGCATGCTCGACCACGCAGGTGAGCGCGCCCTGGCGGCGCGGCAGCATCGCCGGCGCCGCCGGCAGGGCCATCGCCTGCACCACGCTGTCGGCGGGAATGCCGATCCACACCGCGCCGATGCAGGCCTGCGCCAGATGCAGGGAGGGTGCCATCGCTCAGCGCTCCGTGGCGATGTGTTCCAGTTCGCTCAGCAGGGTCGACGCGTTGCGCGTGGCGCTGGCCTGGGCGCTGGTCGAGGCATGGATGGCGCCGATCGACGTGCTGGTCTTTTCGGCCGACTCGACGATGCGTCCGAAGGCATCCTCGACCTCGCCAGAGAGGCGCGTGCCTTCGCCGACCCGGGTGACGGTTTCGTTGATCAGCTTGGCGATTTCGCGGGCCGCCAGCGCCGACTTCTCGGCCAGCTTGCGCACCTCGTTGGCGACCACCGAGAAGCCCTTGCCGTGTTCGCCCGCGCGCGCCGCCTCGATCGCCGCGTTGAACGCCAGCAAATGGGTCTGGCCGGCGATGTCGCTGATGGTGTCGATGATTTCCCGCACATCCCCGGACGCCTCCTGGATTGCCTGAATCGACTGGCGCGAGCGCTCCAGCAGCTTGCTGCCTTCGACAGCGTCGAGCTGGGTGCGCGTGGCCAGGCCGCTCGACTCCTGCGAACCCTGGGCAATCGTCGCGATCGATTCGGACAGCTCGCTGAGCACGGCCGAGATGGCCTTCACCTTGGCGCTGACCAGTTCCTCGCGGTGCACCTGCTCGGTGACGTCCATCGCGAACTTGACGACTTTATAGGGCTTGCCGTCGACGTCCAGGATCGGATTGTAGGTGGCCACGATCCAGATGTCGGCGTCGTGCTTGCCGCGCCGCTGGAAGCGGCCCGACTGAAACTGCCCTTGCGACAGGTTGGCCCAGAAATGGCGGTAAGCGGCGCTCTTGACCAGCGCCGGGTCGCAGAACATGCTGTGGTGGGCGCCGGCCACTTCATCGGCCGTATAGCCCATGGTGCGCAGGAAGTTGTCGTTCGTGCTCAGCACATTGCCGCGCATGTCGAACTCGATCACGGCCTGCGAGCGTCCGATCGACTCCAGCTTGCCCCTGGTTTCCGTGGCCTGGCGTTTCTGCTGCGTGATGTCGGTGGCGAACTTGACGATCTTGATCGGCTTGCCGTCGGCGTCGAAGATCGGGTTGTACGAGGCCAGCAGCCAGATTTCCTTGCCCGAACGCGTCACCCGGCGGTACTCGCCGGCATTGAACTCGCCGCGTCCAAGCCGATCCCAGAACGCCAGGTATTCTGGCGAGCCGGCCAGCACGGGGTCGCAGAACATGCGGTGGTGCTGGCCCTGGATCTCTTGCAGGCCGTAGCCCATCGCGTCGAGGAAATTGGCATTGGCCGTGAGCACCCGGCCCTGCAGGTCGAACTCGATCACCGCCTGGACCCGGTCGATCGCCTGGTTCTTGCCTTCGTAATCGGCGTTGCGCAAGGTCTGGGCGGTGATGTCGGTGGCGTACTTGATGACCTTGCACGGCTTGCCGTCGGCGCCGAACACCGGGTTGTACGAGGCGCTGATCCAGACCTCACGCCCGGACTTGTGGCGGCGCTTGAACTGGCCGGCATGCACCTCGCCATTGCCGAGATGCGCCCAGAACAGCGCATATTCGGGCGACGCCGCATAGGCCGCGTCGCAGAACAGCCGGTGATGCTGGCCGCGCAGTTCGTCGAGGGAATAGCCGAGCGTTTCCAGGAACCGGGCGTTGGCATCCAGGATGCGCCCGTCCAGGCCGAACTCGATCACGGCCTGGACCCGGCCGATGGCGTCGATCTTGGCGGCGTTCTCGGCTTGCTGCAGTTTGGAGCGCGTGATGTCGGTGGCAAACTTGATCACCTTGACCGGCCGGCCCTCATCGTCGAACACCGGGTTGTACGAGGCCTGCAGCCACACTGGAATGCCGTCGCGTCCCAGGCGCATGTATTCGCCCTGGCTCGGCTGGCCGCTGCGCAGCGTTTCCCAGAATGCGCCATAGGCTTCGGAAGCGGCATGGTCGGCGGCGCAGAACAGCCGGTGATGGCGGCCCACGATCTCGCCCAGCGTGTACCCCATCGCATCGAGGAAATTCTGGTTCGCGTGCAGGACATGGCCCTTCATGTCGAATTCGACCACCGCCTGGGTGCGCTGGATGGCGTCGAGCGCGGCGTGCGCCATGTGCAGTCGGCTGTCGGAGGATGCGAGGGTGGCGGAGGTCGTCATTATTATTGTCAGGGTCGGATCGGTGTCGGCGTGGATGGGGATGGTGCCGGTATGCGTGCCAGGATGGCGACTGTCTATCCGGGCGGAGCCGGCATGGTGACCAGCGCATCGCCTCGATAGCGCATTTATAGCAACATTAATTTCCAATAGACAACCAGAATACCGTGTTATTACAATCGCTGCTCGTCGCTCAATTGAAAAGAGCTATGAATCTCCGGTCAAGAGCGGTTCGTTACATTGTAACAACGCCCGCGAGCCGACTCGGCGGCCTAGGCTGTCTGCCAATCGCGTCGCCCCTCTTGCACAGGTCTCGCGCATCGGACACGCCGATCCTGCAGCACCGCGCCACAGCTGGACGTGGCGCTTCGTGAAAAAAGCCGTTGATCATCCAGATCGGATCATCAACGGCCTGCCTGCAGTTACCCGGGGCGCTGTTACATCACGAAGCGCAAACTGAAATTGTCCAGCGTCCCCGGCAAGCGCGCCGGATCCAGCCGCCCTTGTTGCGATGGTGTCAACGTGCGTACCCCGTCATGTTCGTCAATCAGCCTGCCCAGCATGATGCTGGTCAGCATGAGCACCAGATTGCGCGCCGGGCACATCACCGGCCCGCTGCTGAATGGCACCAGGGGCCAGTCGCGGTCCTGGACTTCCCGTACCTTGTCGTCCTTCAGCCACAATTCGGGCGCGAACCGGTCGGCGCACGCCATGCGCTCGTCGTCGCGGTGGAAGAACGGCGTGAATACCAGGATGCCGGTGCCGGCCGGCATCGTGCCCCCGTCCCACCGGGTCGCGCGCGTGCTCTGGCGCAGGATCGCCGGCGTAGTCGGCCATAGGCGCAGCGACTCCAGCACGGTGGAACGCAGGAATGGCAGGTATTGCCGCTCGTTGCCCGGATGGCTGCGCAGTTCGTCGCGAGCGCGCGCCGCCTGACCAGGATGCGCGGCCAGCAGCGCCAGCGCGCGGAACGTGGCCATGCCGGCGGCGTCGAATGCGAACAGCCATTGCGGTACCTGATGGTTGGCCGCGATGTCGGCATTCGTGGGCACGCTGGCCGCGACTGCCGCCAGGCTGCCCGGCTCGGCACGGTCGAGGTAGCCCTGGATGCGCGCGAGGAAACGCGTGCGCATGCCGGACTTCTTCGGATGCATGAAGGCCCAGTTGGCCGCCTTGCGCAGGCTGATGATCGTGTCGCTGATCTGCTGGTCGTCGGCGGCGCCATCGCCGAACACGACGCGCCGCACCATGCGCGTCCATCCGGCGTTGAAGGTGTCCCAGTCGAGCTCACCTTGAGTACGGGCCTTGGCCAGCAGGCGCCCTGCTTCGTCGTCGACCACCGGCAGGAATCGATCGACCATGTGGTGCACGGCGCGCTCGGGCTCGAGCACGTTTTCATTGAAATGGCGCCGTGCACTGCGATGGGGGCATTGCGAGATCAGCGAGCCCTTCGGTTCGAAATGCGACAACGCGGCGCGCTTTTCGCTGCTGGCGGCGGAAAACGGTTCCGGCGACTCGTCCAGCACGCGCCGTACGTGTTCCGGCGCGAGGATCACTGCCTGTTTGCGGATCGGCAGCGGCAGCATCAGCGGACCGCTGCCATATTTGCTCCGCAGCGTTTGCATGCGCTTGACTGCGCGTCGGTCCAGCTCCAGCCGCTCGGCCAGCGCCACCACTGCCGGGCGGCGTACGATCACGCCCTTGGCGAAGGTTGGGGCCAGCACGTCCACGGCGAGCGCCAGCGTGTCGAGTACGCCGGCGGTAGGCAGCCTGCCGCCGTCAGCGCCGGCAGCGCCGCGCGCGCGCTTGATCAATTTGCCGGCAGCGAAGCCGCCAGCCAGGCCGAGCGCACCCGCGAGCAGCAGGTTTCGATTGTGTTTGTTCATGTCGGCATCTCCAGAATAGTCGCCAACTGGCCCGGGCGGGCACCTGCCCAACTGTCCAGTTCGCAATGTGAAGTTTACGACAAGGTTGACAATGGCGACGCACGGCGTCCGGGGGGGCACCGGGTGCCGGGTCGCGCCACAGCCCCGCAAGCAGCCGTTTCCAGGGCTGGTGCTTATCCAGGGCCGGCGCTTATTCAGCGCTCTGCGGCTCCGGCCCACGCGTCTTGCCCTCAGGCAGCTCGAGCTTGACCACCTTGCCGCTGCGCGCCGATGCGTAGATCGCCTCCATGATGCGCTGGTCCTGCAGCCCTTCCTCGCCAGGCGTGTGCACGTCCCGGTTCTGCTGGATGCAGCTGGCGAAGTGGTCGATCATCAGGGTGAACTGGTTTTTCTTGTCGGCCGGGATCTCGCTGGTCTGGTCCTTGCCGTCGACCACGCGCGTGATCCGCAGTTTGTTGCCGTGATACGCATAGCCAGGATCCATCTCGGCCCACGCATCGAAACCGTTCAGGCGGAACATCTGCGACTTGTGCGCCGAATAACTGGTGCTGCAGGCGGCCGAGAAGCCGCTCGGAAAGCGCAGGACGAACTGGCACGATTCCTCGACTTCGCGAAAACGCGCATCGCCCGGCGTCGACCAGATGCTGCCGAACACCTCGCTGGGCTCTTCGCCGCTGAGGAAGCGCGCGGCATTGATGCAGTAGATGCCGATATCCGGCAACGCGCCGCCACCCGCCATCGCCTTCTTGAGGCGCCAGTGCTGCGGGTCGCCCATATTCTGCGAATTGACCGAATTGAATTCCTTCAGTGCACCCAGCTTCTTGTCGCGAATCATTTTTACCAGGGCGCGGTCGAGCGCTTCGTACTGGCTGCGGTAGGCAATCATCAACTGGCGCCCGGCCTTGCGGCACGCGTCGATCATCTGGCGGCATTCGGCCGCGCTATTGGCCATCGGCTTTTCGCACAGTACGTGCTTGCCGGCACGCGCGGCCCGCACGGTGTACTCGGGGTGCATGTTGTTGGGCAGCGCGATGTACACGCTGCTGACGTCCGCCATCTGCGCCAGCTGGTCGTAGTCCTTGTAGTCGAGCACCGCGCGCTCGGGGATGTTGTACTGGCGGGCCACCTTGAGCCCCTTGTCGCGGTCGCCGGTGACCAGCGCCGTGACCTTGGCATGCTTGCTTTGCTGGAAGGCCGGCAGCATCTCGTCGATGGCGATGCGGCCCAGGCCGACGACGGCGACGCCGATTCGTTCGTCCCACGCATCGCCCGGCGGCTCGGTCTTCTCCGGTTTTTCGGACTTGTCGAAAATTGGCGGAAAGCTGACCCGGTTCTTTTCGCTGGCCGCGGCGTGCAGCGCCGGCGTGGACAGGGCGGCCATGGTGCCGACATAGCGCAGAAAATCGCGACGCGGCGGCTGATCGTGCTTCATGTGGATTCCTTTCGCGTGAGGGAACCCGATCCTCGCATGCGATTCGCAACGGTAGCGCTAGCTTGCCGGGCAGAAAACGGCGCGCGCGCCCCTGGCGCGAGGCGACCGATTTATCCCCTTGGGCGAACTCGTCAATACTCCCGGCATGACGGCGCCGACATCTCGTCCAGGTACAGTTGCTCCAGTTCGCGCGCGCTCAGTTCCTGCGCCTTGAAACGACGCAGCAGGCGCCCGTCGCGCATCAGGCCGATGGTGGTCGCCACCTCGCGCGCACGGAACAGGTCGTGGGTGGCCATCAGCACCGCCGCCCCGGCGTCGCGCTGTTCCAGCAGCAGCCGGTGGAATTCGGCGCTGGCCGCGGGATCGAGTCCCGAAGTCGGCTCGTCCAGCAGCAGGCCGCGCGCCGAGCGCGCGATTGCCAGCGCGATCGCCACTTTCTGGCGCATGCCTTTCGAATAGCCGCCCGCGCGCCGGTCGATCGCGGCTGCCGGCACCCCGGCCCGCGCCAGCCAGCCGCGCAGGCGCTTCGGCGTGCAGTCGGGCACCCCTGCCAGGCCGGCGAAGTAGCGCAGGTTTTCCAGGCCACTCAACTCGCCATAGAGGGCAACCTGTTCGGGCAGATAAAGAAGACGCCGGCGCGCCTGTACCGGGTCGGCCTGCACGTCGATGCCGTCGACCACGGCGGTGCCGGAGGTCGGCTTCAGGAAGCCCAGCAGCAGCTTGATGGTGGTGGTCTTGCCGGCGCCGTTCGCGCCGAGCATGCAGAATATCTCGCCCGGCGCGATGTCGAGGTCGAGGCCATCGAGGGCGCGCTGGGCGCCGAAGGTCTTGCTCAAAGCATGGGTACGCAACATGGTATGCCTCATTCGGGTTGGAAGGCCTGGTGGCGCAGGCGGCGCGCGCCCACGGCCAGCAGCGCCAGCAGCGTCAGCAGGAATAGCGCCATGACGCCGGCGTCGAAGGCGAGTGCGCCGAAGCGCGTGGCCGGCGGTGCTTCGCGGTGGACGAACCGCGGCAGGCCGTGGTCGTAGTCGGCGGCGGTGAGCAGCCGGTCCTGCTCCAGGTAGCGCTGCGTCAGCCGGCGCACGTCGAGCAGGAACGCATGCGCCTGGTCCTGGAAGCGCAGCGCGCGGCCGGCGTCGGCCCCGGCCAGGCGTTCCAGCGCGTCCTGGAACGCGATGGCCGGCGAACTGGCCCGCAGCGCCTCCATCCAGTACAGGCGCCGTTGGTCCCGTGCGCGAAAGGGCTGCACGGCGACCCGGATCAGCTGTTCGCCACGCTCGACTTCCACGGCCCGCTTGCGCAGGTTGTCAGGAATGTTGGGGGCGGGGACGCGCCCGGCCCGGGAGGCGCCATCCGCCTGGCGCACCTCGGCGCGCGCCTGCAGCGCCATCGCGCGCAGGACGTTGGCGCGCTCGGCGGGACTGGACGGGGGCGCGAACAGGTCGGCCACGCCCAGCGCCAGCGCCGGCACCAGCACCACCAGCGCCAGCCAGCCCCCCACGCAGCCCAGCGCGGCCTGCGCCGTGTTGCGGGCGAACAGGTTGACGAGGACGGCGAAGCCGAGCCAGAACAGGCCGTACAACGCGCTCAGGATGGCCACCTGCAACAGCGTTGCCGGCCCCGCTGCGGCCGTGAACCGGAGCACGGCCACCAGCACCAGCACCGGCACGCCGACCAGCAGCAGCGCACGCGCCGCCGCCTTTGCCGCCAGGTAGCGCAGCGGGGATACCGGCTGGGCCAGCAGCCAGGGCGCCATGCCGCGCTCGCGCTCGAAGGACCACAGGTCGACACTGCCTGCCAGGACCAGCAGTGGCATCAGCCACACCAGCACGAAGGCCAGGTCGAAGCGCCCGGCCGCCAGGACCGCGGGGTTTTCCATGCCCGCCATGTACTCGTCGAAGATGGTATTGCTGGCCACGAAGGGGAAGATCCTGGCCGCCATCGGGTATCCCTCGGCCTGGCCCACCGTCAAGACCGGCAGCTCACCTTGCGGCAGCGTGGCGCGAAACGACATCGCGGTGGCGTAGATGGCGCCCCCGTAGCGCGACTTGTTGTCCGGGGTGAGCTCGTTGACGATCTGGTCGCGGCGCATCCGGTGCACCTCGCGCTCCTCGTCCTGGATCGCGGCCAGGGCGGCGCCGCGCTGCGCACTCCAGGCCGCACCCTCCCAGGCGGCATAGCCGCACAGCGCCAGGAAGGCGAACCACAGCGGCAGCAGCCAGCGGCCGCGCGCCATGCGCAGCAGCTCGGTGCGCACGATGATGGCGGTGGCGTTCATGCCCTGCCCTCCAGCCGCCATGCGGCAAATCGCATCAGCGCCACGGCTCCCGCCAGCCAGGCCAGCAGCCAGGCGAACGGCGCGGCCGTGCGCGGGAGCACCTCGGCAAGCGTCAGCGGTCGCGGCGCAAAGCGCACGCCGCGCGTGACGGCGGCGACGTCGGTCGCGTAGTCGCGCATCTCCGGCTTGCGGTTGAACTTGATATCGCGGTTGAGACGCTGCACCAGATCGTAGCGGTACGCTTCGGCCTGAGCCAGGAAATGGCGGTGCCCGGGCAGGTCGGACTGGGCCAGCGCCGAGGACAGCGGCCGCAGCGCCATCAGCGGCGAGACGATGCCCGCCTTGAGGCTGTACGCGGCCTGCGCGTCGTAGACGGCGTACAGGCGGTCGAAGTGGCGGTTGTAGATGTCGGCGGTCGTCTTTTCGCCGTACTCGAACAGCAGGCCGCTGTAGTTGATCGGCAGGTCTTCGATCCGGCTCACCTTGTACTGCTTGAGCGTCGCTTCCTGGAAGGCGGCGAAACGCGCGTCGCGCGGGTCGTGGCCATCCGGCCCCTTCATGATCTCATCCACCACGCGCGCGTGGAATTCGGTCGCCGTCGGCGTCGGGTGACGGCGCTCCGCGAGCATCGGGGCCAGCATTGGCGCCAGCATCGCGCTGACCACCCAGAAGCCCAGCCCCGCCAGCAGCGCGGTGCGCGCGCTGCCCGTCATGGCGGTAATGGCCAGCACGATGCCGAGCACCGCCAGCCAGTACAAGGCATACGCGCCCAGCATCAGCGCCAGCGCCGCAAAATACGCGCCGCTCCAGGCCGAGATGCCGAGCAGCGCAGCCAGGGTTCCCGCCAATGCCAGCAGCCCCAGAAGCGCGCCAGCGAAGGCCAGGAAGCGTCCGGCCAGCAGCTGCCAGGGACTGGCGCCGGCGCCGATTTCCTGCCACATCAGGTTGCGCGCGCGCTCGCCGGAGAACGCGCCGAAGGCAGCGAACACGATCAGGAGCGGCACCAGCACCTGCATCGCGAAGGCCGGGCTGAATCCGCCAAAACGGCTCAGGGCCGCGCCGTTATCGGTGCGCTTGAAGCGGCTGGTGTTCTGCACGTGGCCTTCGAGCTTGAGGGCGCCGCCCAGGTGCGCCTGCAGGCCCGGGTCGAGCACCGACAGGGCCTGCACCGGCTTGTACACATAGCGTCCGAAATGGGCGGCGCCGTGCGGGTTGGCCGCGCCCTGGGCGTCCCACACCTCGGCTTCGACGCGCTCATCGTGCACGCGCGCATCCCGGGCGCGGCGCGCGTCGATGGCGCCAGCCACCAGGGCGATCGCGGTCATCGCCAGCACCAGTGCCCCGAGAATGCGCAGGCGGCGTTCGCGCAGCAGGACCAGCCACTGCTGGCGCACCACCTGGCGCAGGACCGCCGTGGAAGCCGGGGCATCCATCACCGGCTCCAGCGCGCGCTCAGCAGCACGCTGCGCGGATCGCCGTAGATATTGTAGGTGTTCAGCCCGCCTACGCGCGCCCAGTAGCTGCGGTCGAACAGGTTGTTCACGGCCAGGCTCATGGTGACGCCGTTGGCGAAGGTATAGCCGGCCTGGGCGTTGGCAACCGCGTAGCCGCCCTGCTCGCGTACGCCCGCCGCGCCGCTGCCCAGCAAGGCGCTGTTGGCGGTGACACCGCCGCCCAGGAAGACGCCGCGCATCCAGGCCGGCTGCCAGCGCGCGTACAGCTTGACGCTGTGCTTCGGCTCGAAGGTCGACCACTGGCCGCCCTCCAGGGTCGGGTGCACGCCGTACTCGGTGCTCAGCCAGGTGTAGCCTGCGGACAGGTTCAGCTCGGGCAGCGGACGGCCACCGACCTCGAACTCCACCCCGCGCACCTCGACCGTGCCGGCCGCCGTGTAGATGTCGCCGACGCCGGTGTACAGGGCGCGGTTGCGGTCCTGGCTGCGGAACATGGCGGCGGACGCGTTCAGGCGCCCCGCCAGGAAGGCGCCCTTGACGCCCAGTTCCATCTGCTTGCCCACGCGCGGATCGAGCACCCGGCCGGCGGCGTCGAACAGCGCCTGCGGGAAGAAGATGTCGGCATAGCTGACGTAGGCGTTCAGATCGGGCGCAAGGTGCCACAGCAGCGCCGCCGAGGGCGTGACTTCCCCGCGCTCCCTGGCACCGGTCACGAAAGGCGTGACCGGCGACGGCGCGATGGCACGGCTTTCGCTGCGGTAGTGGGTCACGCGCGCGCCCAGCGCCAGCGTGAAGGGCTCGGCCAGCGACAACCGTGCCTGCGAATACAGGCCGGCCTGGGTGACCCGGCTGTCGCTGCCGCGCGTGTAGTCGCCGCCCGGCTCGGGCACGCTGTCGGGCTGGAAGATGTCGACGTTCGGCACCGCCGCGTAGGTGACGTTACGGTTGCTGGCGAGGCGCTGCTCCCAGTTGTAGCCGACGACCAGGTGGTGGGTGCGTCCCAGCAGGGCGAACGGGCCGGCCGCGTACAGGTCGGCGCCGGTGCGCTGGAAGTCGAGGGCAGCTGCGCGCCGCGCATAGGTCGCGCGCATCGTGGCGGGATTCACCCCGGTGCTCGGATAGCCGTCCTTGTAGAACTTGTCGACGGTGCGGTGCACGGCACGCGCACGCAACTCCCAGCCCTGGCCGAGCCGGTGCGCGATTTCCGCGCTGCTCTCGTTGGTGGCCCAGGACAGGCGGTTCCAGGACGGGAACACGTGGGTCGAGCGGTCCACCTCGAGGAAGCGGCCGTCCAGGTAGGCCGGCAGCCCCATCGACCCCGAATCCAGGTTGTCGACCTGGCGCGCGAAGGCCAGCGACAGCACGGTGCGCGAGGCGAGATCTGCGTCCAGCGCCAGGTAGCCAAGCCACTTGCGGTCGTGGGTGACGTCGTGGAAGTAGTCGCGGTCCTGGAAGGTACCGACGGCGCGCCCGCGCACGCTGCCGGCCGCGTTCAGCGGCCCGCCGGCGTCGATCTCGATGCGGCGGTTGTCGTGGGAGCCGGCGCTGGCGGCGGCCGAGACGCGCGCCTCGCGCAGGCCCCGCTTGCGCACGAAGTTGATGACCCCGCCCGGCTGGCCGGCGCCCTGGGTGATGCCGGCAGGGCCGCGCAGCAGTTCGATCCGTTCGTAGATGGAGAGCTCGAATTCCTGGGTACCGCTGCCCGGGCTGGCCGCGGGGATGCCGTCGTAGGACTGCTCGAGGCTGTAGCCGCGCGCCCGGAAATCGGGGTTGGCGCCATCGTAAGGCAGCACGCTCACGCCCGGCGCCTGCTGCATCAGGTCCCCCAGGGTGAACAGGTTCTGGTCGCGCATGCGCTGCTCGGTGAATACCGTCACCGACTGCGGGATATCGACCAGGCGCAGCGGCGTCTTGCCCCCCACCGTGGCGCTGCCGGGCGCGTACGGCTCGTCGGCGCTGGCGCTGACGAGCACCTGGGGCAGCGGCTCCTGCGCCCAGGCAGCAGGCAGCGCGCCTGTCACGAGCAGGGCCAGGATGGACCGGCGCAGGGCGTGGCTGCCGCTTGGGGCCGGATCGAGGGTAGAACATGTCTGCATTGCGTTCTTTCGGACAGGTAGCTTGGCGAAATCGAAGAAGGCGGTGCCGGCGGCACTGGGCCGCAGGCGTCACGCGCCACGAAATTTTTCGCGCATTATCCAATAATGGGAAATCATTATCAATAACATTCTGCGCAAACCTGTCGACGCCAGGTCCGGCGCAGTGCGGGCTGCCGGCGTGCATCCACACAAAAGAACAAAGAGATCGATGATCGGCCTGATCAAGGGCGCAGGCAGTTCGGTATGAGCCAGGAGCCAGAAAGAAGAACCCTGAGATCAGGCGCTTGGGTCATCGTTCATGCCTGCCCCGGCCCACACGAAAGCCAGTCAAATCAGTCGCTGTCCTGCTGAACATGCACCAGAAGCTGAAAAATCGACGCTATCGGTGACGCTGCGATACTTTGCGTGCCCTCAGAAAACCCTGATCGACGGCGACTCGGCGACCACGCGAAAAAGCGCCTCGCCGCGTTCTCATCCTTGCGATACCATCGTATATCGCTGCGGTTTGTGCGCGGCCGGCGCGACCTTGCCCATCACATTGTTCGCGACCGCTTGCAGCACGCCAGGCCGCTGCTTCCTCGACAAACTGCACCGCGCCTGAGCGCGCGCTCAACAAAGGAGTAAGCATTGACCAGAATGCCATGGATGCCGGTTGCGCTGTGCGCGCTGGCCTGCTGCCTGCCGGTGAATGCACCGGCGCAGGGGGCGAAAGCCTCTTCGCCCGTCGAGCTTGCCAGGGAAGCGGACCGGCTCGCACCCGGACAGTGGGTGTGGGCGCCGCAGATCGCGCCCCAGGGTCCGCTCCTGGTCTATGTTGACCTGTCGAGACAGCTTGCCACGGTTTACCGAAACGGCGTGCGCATCGGCGTGAGTACGGTCTCGACCGGCAAACCGGGCCATGAGACGCCAACCGGCGTCTTCACGATTTTGCAGAAGGATGCAAAACACCGTTCGAGCACGTACCACAATGCTCCGATGCCGTTCCAGCAGCGCCTCACCTGGGACGGCGTCGCCCTGCATGCGGGCGGGCTGCCCGGCTATCCGGAAAGCCATGGTTGCGTACACCTGCCCTACGCGTTTGCCAAAGTGCTGTTCGCGGCGACCGGCCAGGCGACGACAGTCATCATTGCCGGGAATGCCGCACATCCGGTCGACACCATGCGTGGCGCCCTGCTGGCGCCAGTGGCTGGCAACGCGCCTGCCGGCGAGTTCTGGGAACCCGAACGCGCGCCGAGCGGCCCGGTGACGATCGTGATGTCCCGCAGCGACCAGGCGCTGCTGGTCTTGCGCAGCGGTATCGAGATCGGCCGATCCAGTGCAACGATCGCCTCATCCGACGAGGCAACGCACGTCCTGACCCTGACCGTGGACGAAAACGGCGCGCAGGCATGGGTGTTTGCCGGTGTCTCCGGACACCCGGACGAAGACGGCCGCATTGTCGACGAGGTCACGCGCAACCGGGTCCACATTCCACAGGGTTTTTACGAGAAGGTATCCGCCATCCTGCGTCCCGGCACCACGGTGCTGGTGACCCAGGCAGCGCTCACCTCGGGCGACGCCGGCACCGGCCTGACCGTGATGAGCGGCGTGCGCTGATGCCAAGTCCCCGACTGATGGCGTGCGTTGTCGCATCGGCCCGGTCTGCCCCGGTGAGGCACGCTTCGCCCGGGCCAACCATCGTCATCTTTGCCGATTGAACGTGCGGACCTGGTCCTTGCGCAGGTAATGAACGCCATACATCAGCCCACCGGCGGGACCGGGCTGGCGCAGATCGCCCGCAATGCGCACGATGATATGGTCCGGACCATCTTCCAGAACCTCGGCCCCGCGCGCCAGCACCATGCTGGGCGAGAGCAGTCCGGCCACTTTGCCGCAGTTCAGGTGCATGCTGCCGATGTCCGCGCGGTACTGCCCGGCGCCGAGCGTTCCGGCCGCATCGCGTTCGAGCAATTGGCGCAGGATGGCGGCGGCGGCGTTCAATTCGCTGCGCAGTGCAGCGATCGTGGCCGGTGCAGCGGCGGCAAGTTCCTGGTCGGGCAATGCGGTTGGCAGGTGCACGGTGTAGCGTCCGGTCCAGGCGCCAGCGTCGATACGGCCTGACAATGCGACGCGATAGACGGCGTCATCGCAGTGGACCAGATACGCCACCGGGAGCAGTGGGAATGTTCTGGCGCCGTTCTTCAGGACAGGACTTCCCGTCAGCGCCTGCCGCACCAGCCCGAACACGTCGAGGCTTGCATATCTGGCGGCGAACGAAGAAGCCTGGTAGCGGTGGTAGCCGGACTCGACCAGATCGGAGACGAAAGGCAGTGGAACGACCACGCCGGCCGCGGATTCGGTCGGGACAAGCACCAGTTGGGTGGAAGCCAAAGGCTTGCTCTCTTTAGGCAGGATGGCTGGCAACGCTTGCTTGAGCACCAGCCCCTGATCGCGCACGTCAACCGGCATGGCCGTGCTCTGCGGAATCGTGCTGCAGCCGGTCAGGACCAGCACGGCGAGCAGCAGGCCACTTGCCCCGACCAGCGCGGGCAAGTTTTTCCGATCAGTCATGGTGCTCATCCAACATATCGTCCTCTGCGAAATCGTTAGCTCCTGCATAATGAGGCAGTGAGCAAGCGCCACTGTCTCCCGACGACCGGAGTGTACCGTAAGCCTCGCCGTGGCAGCACGGCATATCGACCGAAGGAGAACTGATGTTTGCACCCAATTGTCGCACCAGCTCCGCGCTGCTCCTGTCGATGGCCTTGCTGGCGACGCACGTAGCTGCCCAGCAGAAAGATGCCGCGCCGACGGTGTTGCGCATCGCTCCTGCCCAGCCCGAAGTGCAGGTGCGTGGCGAGATTACCGGCGACCAGACGGTCACGTATGTGTTCGACAGCGCGGCGGGCGTGGATACGACCATCAGCCTCGACCATCCCGGCCGCGCTTCGCTTTACCATAACGTGATCGCCCCCTCCGGCGCCATGCTCTTCAATGGCAGCATGGATGGCGCACGCTTCCACGCGCCCCTCACTGAAGGCGGCCGCTATCAGGTCCGTGTCTACCTGATGCGCAACGATGCGCGCCGCGGCACGCGCGTGGCCTACACCTTGCGGATCGGCCAGTCCGCCACGTCGGCGCAGCGACCCGCGCCGCCCCAAGCCACGGGTCCGAGCTTCGACTGCCGCAAGGCGCGCGGGCCGATCGAGACGGCCGTGTGCCGCAGCCCGGCCCTGTCCGAACTCGACACCCGGCTCGACTTGGTGTATCGCGACGCGATGGCCGGCGCGCCGGCGCAGCGTGCGCTGGAAATCCGGCGCGACCAGCGCCAGTGGATGAAGGAGCGTGAATCCTGCGCGCGCGAGCGCCGGACCGAACAGTGCCTCGGCACCCGCTACGCCGCGCGCATCGGCCAGCTCGAGCCAAAACGCTGATCCCGGCAGTACCGGCACAATCGGTCCCGTTGATCGCCGGCATCCCCGATGAGGCCGCGAACCGATTGCCGGGCGGCCTGCGGAACAGGCTGGACGACCTGGGTATCGGCTGGGCCGCCTTCAGCATCCAGCATGGCGCTGCGTTACCTGGTGCTGATGCTGGCGGCGCTGGCGGCACGGGGTAGCCCGCTGCCTGGAGGCTACGCTGGCTCGCCGCCAGGCGCGCCTGGCGTCAGTCCGTTTGGCTGGGCTGGGGACTGTACCGAACGCAGGTTGATGTCCATCACGTTATAGGGAATGGAAATTCCGGCCCCCGCAAGGCCAGACAGGATCCGCGCGAGCAATTCACTACGGACATTGAGCCAGGCAGCGACATCGACAACCCACACCCTCACGGTGAAATCCAGAGAACTGTCGCCGTAGGACGTCAGCAGGGCGCTGGGCGCGGGCTGCTGCGCCACGCCCGGCGTTTGCACGGCCGTCGTCAACAGGACGTCCATGACCTGTGCCGGATCGGCGCCGTAGGCTACCCCCACAGTGACGTCGAAACGCCGGTGCTGGTCGAACATGGTCCAGTTGGTCAGGCTGCCGCTGAGCAGCAGGCCGTTGGGCAAGACCGTGTCGGCGCCGTCGAAGGTGCGGATGGTCGTGGCGCGCAGGCCGATGTCGCGCACCGTACCGGAGGTGCCGGCTGCATCGACGACGTCGCCAGGCTGGATCGGCCGTTCGAACATCAGCACCAGGCCCGACACGAAGTTGTTGACGACGTTCTGCAAGCCGAAGCCGATGCCCACGCCCAGCGCGCCGAACACGATGGCAAGCTGACTGACCTTGAACCCGGCGGCCGACAGGGCTACCAGGAAGCCCAGCAGCAGCATCGCGTAATAGCTCAGCGAGGCAATGCTGTTGCGCGCGCCGCGCGGCAGGATGCTATGGCTGGGTAGTTCGTCGCGCAGGAAACGGCGCACCGTGCGCGCGGTCCAGAAAGCCAGCCAGATCGATCCCACGAACACCAGCAGGTCACCGAGTTGCACCGAGACCTCGCCGGTATCGATGCCCACTTGAAGCACCGAACTACCCATCCGGTACACCGGCTCAAGCAAGCGGAAACGACTCAGGCTGTAGACAATCCAGCCGATGAAGGCGCCTGCCATCAGCAGGCGTGTGGACGCTGCGCGCAGCACGGCGCCACGCTCCCGGACCAGGCGGCGGCGCGCCAGCATCGGCGCGCTTGATAGTGCGACGATCAGGCTGCGGCAAGCGATCACCCCCGAGTACAGCAGCAACGCCATATAGCCGCTGTCGATGACCGCGCTGGTGAGCGTCTCGGCCATGGAGACGTTGCCCACGATATTGCACACCAATGCGACCAGCAATATCAGCAGTACCGCCGCGCCCAGCGGCCTGACCAGGCGCTGCAGCCGCCGGCCCCTTCTGGTGGCGGGCGCGGGCAGGCGGCTGCGCATCAGCCACGTGGTCACTGCGATTGCCAGCACGCTCAGCACCAGCAGCAACAGACGGTAGACCGCATGGTCCTGGGCAGCCACTGCCGCGCTGCGATCGAGTCCATACAGGACGATGGCGGCATATGGCCAGCGACCCAGCGCGCGCAGGGCGCCGGCCGGGAGCAGCCGCAGGACTGGCACGAGCGCTGCCAGTAGCGCGAATTCCTGCACCAGCAGCGGCGCATCCGGTTCCAGTCCCAGCACACCGAGCATGCACAACAATACCCAGGCCGACAACGGCCGGCCCAGCACGCGCACCACGTCCTTGGGCAGTGCATCGCGCTGGCGCCTGCCCAGCACCGCCATCCAGACAATCAAGGGCAACAACAGCAATTGCAGTAGTCGCAGGGCCTGCTGGTTCGCATGATTGGCGGCGCGGTAGTCGAGCGCGAAGCGCTTCTCGATCTCGAGCCCACGGCGCATCGCCGCTGCCTCGGCATCCGTTCGCCCGGTGGCGCCGATTCCTTGCCACAGAGGCGCTGCATCCATTTCGAATAATGTCGCATCGACGTCATCGATGGCATGCACGACACCATCGCTTCCAGTCCGGATGCGGGCGCCGAGTGCCCTTCCCTGCGCGAGCAGGTCGAAACGGCGTGCCAGCACCGTGTCCAGGCCGGCCTCGACGTCGCGGATCTGCACCAGCAAGGCGTCGATACGGCTCGCCACGACTGCCGGCAGGTCGCCAAGCAGGCCGGCCGCCCGCGTGGCGTCCCAGGCTGCCCGGTATTGCGCCAGCCGCAATGCGCTGTCCGCATAGGGATCGATCCCGTGGCGGACCTCGAGTTCCCAGCGCGCAAGGCGGTGGGCGTCGAAATCCCAGTGCCGGCGGAGGCTTTCCAGCCGCATCGCCGGCAGTTCGCGCAATGCCATGCTCGCCGTATCGCGCGTCTTGGCGTCGACCGGTCCGGCAATGGCGACCAGCGCGTCGTGCAGGCGCGGATAGCGGTCGGGCGCGGCCAGCAACTGCCTGGCGAGGTCGACCTCGCGCTGCCCATCGTCGATCCGGGACAGCATGTCGTGGACAGCGACCGGCGCCACCGCGCGCGCCGCATCCGGCTGCGGGCCATGCGGTGCAGAGGCGATTGTCGCGCTCGCCTGTCCCATGGCGGGGCCGCACAGCTGCAGAAGCAGGGCCAGGAAAAGTAGTCGAAGCACGTGCAGGATCCAGTGAAGGGTTGGGCCGCCGGGTGCGGGCCTGGCCGTTTGCAGCGGCTGTCCCTGGCGGTCCGGCGCTGCGTTGCTCATCATACACGCAAGCATTGACGTGCCGGACACCAGGCAACCGCATGGTGCACTGCAACGAATGATGTCGCGTCGTGCCCGGTCGGTGCTAGTATCGAGCTGGACCATCAGCCAGGAAATGACCATGACCGAGCATCTTGCCGCAGACACTTCCGTCCCGCCTGTCGACACGTCCACAAGCGAGCACAGCGTGCCGCTGTTCTGGCCGATGGTGGCGGCGGCCAATCTCGGCCACGAAGCGCTGGCGCTGATGCAGCGTAACCTCGAGTATGTCGCCGCCCTCGAGACGGTCGACCATCCCCCTCCTCCCGCCTGGGCGACACCGAACCGCGTACGTCTGGAGCTGGCGACCATGTTCCTGCGTGAATTCTCCGACCCGGCGCCAGGCGCGATACCGGTGCTGATCGACGCGCCCTATGCCGGCCACAGCGCGACCATCGCCGACTACGACCAGGACCAGGACCAGAGCCTGGTGCAGACCATGCTGGCCAGCGGCGCGCGCCATGTCCTGGTCACCGACTGGAAACCCGCCACGACGCGCATGCGCTACTTCGACATCGACACCTACCTGGCCGCGCTGAACGTCGTGGTGGACGACCTGGGCGGCAAGGTGCACCTCGTGGGGCTGTGCCAGGGAGGATGGCTGAGTGCGATGTATGCGGCGCGCTTTCCGGGCAAGGTGCAGAGCCTGGTCTGCGCCGGCGCGCCGCTCGATACCGATGCCGGCGACGGGCCGATCAAACAGCTTGCCCACCGCCTGCCCCTGTCGACCTATGCCGACATGGTCGAGCTCGGCCAGGGACTGATGCCGGGACGTTTCATGCTGACGGGCTGGAAGAATATGCATCCGGTCGAGCAGTACGAGAACAAGTATCTCGCGCTGTACCGCAACGTCGAAGACAAGAACTACCTGCGGCGCACCGGGAAATTCGAGAGCTGGTACGAAAACGCCATTGCCCTGCCGGGCGCGTACTATTTGCAGGCGATCCAGCAGCTGTTCAAGGAGAACCGTTTTGCCAGGGGCGAATTCATGGCCCTGGGCCGCCAGATCTCGCTGCGCGACATCACCGTTCCGCTGTACCTGCTGGCCGGCGAAGAGGACGACATCACCACCCGGGAACAGGTTTTCAGCGCGCGTGCGCTGGTCAGCACGCCGGACGCGCAGGTGACCCAGCAGCTGGTACCCGGCGGCCATATCGGGCTGTTCATGGGGCGCCAGACCCTGCGCGATGTGTGGCCCGACATTACCCGCTGGATCGTGCGACAGGACGGGTGAGCGAGCCAGTGGGCGTCAGAACCTGCGGTGGCCGTCGTCGGGATCGCAACGCCCGCTGAACTTGATCATGCCATCGATGGTCAGCGTACCGCTGCGGCGGTTGATGACCACGGTCGGCCGGTTCAGGCCATTGAGGCGGAAGCGGCCGCGGATCTCATCGTGTCCGACGATCAGGTCTTCGATTGGCCACCAGCCGTCACGGCCGCCGCTGTTCATCGGCGGAATCAGCCGCTTCGGCAAGCGGATGTCGCCGGCGCTGCCGTGGATCGATACGTTCAGTGCCGCGTCGAAATCGCTCTTGCCGGTTTCGACGCTCATCTTCTCGACGAATTTGTGCTGGCGTTCGTTCCATTCGTAGCCCGAGTGCGTTTCGGCGACGGTCTTCTCGGCGCCGCCATAGCATACCAGCTGAATATCGTCGCCACGGTCGCGATCCCGGTCGTCATGGCGTGCCGCGTCGTCGGGCCGGTACCGGTCGCGGGGACGGGCGTCATCATCGTAGCGCTGCGCGGTGGCGCTGCCGGTCGCAAGAACAAGCGCGGCAAGGACGAGCAATTTCATCTGTATCTCCTCAAAAGGATCGCTCCAGGGCAGGCAGCGGGTCGGGTCGCAACGCATTCTTGCGAAGCAAAAAAAGTCCGTAAACAAAGATGGGAAGGACGAACAGCACGGGGAGCACGGACATCGCGCCGGGCATGGCTGTCGCCGGATGTGCCCCCGCTGCCAGCAGCAGGCCGCAGTCATAGAAGGCGTGCACCACGATCATCGGCCACAACGAGTGCGTGCGTACCCGCACCGCGGCGAGTCCAACCCCTTGCAGCGCAGCTGCCAGAGCCTGGAGCAGCGATGCAGCCAGATCGCCGGTGGTGAAGACGTTCAGGGCATGCACCGCGCCGAACAGGGCCGACGACACCAGGACCGCCGGCAAGACGGGCAGGCGCGTCATCAAGCCATACAGCAAAATACCGCGGAACATGACCTCTTCGGACAGGGCAACCAGCGAGGTGTTCAGCAACACCATCCCTGCCAGCGCGGCCGGGGGCGGCTGCGCCGCCGCGAGCAAGCATGCAGCAACGGCGTACAGGAAGGGCAGCCATGCCAGGCGCAGCGTGGCGATCGTGACGGGCAGGCGCATCCCCAGCGCCCGGCGATCGGAAAAAAGGACCAGGCCAGTCGCGAACATGGCCGCCAGCAGCCAGGGCCAGCCCAGCCCACGGCTCGCGCTTTCCCACAAGGCCTCATGGGCCCCGGATGTCTTCCCCAGTGAACCGCCGACCGTCAGGGCCAGCCACACGATGAACGCGGCCAGGCTGGCGCGTAGGCCCAGGTGCAGGGGCTTCATGCGCCGTTGCTTCCGGCGCCCGGTGAAACCGCCGCCATCGGCCACGGCACCACCATCGGATGAGGGCCCGCACGGCGCCGGCCCGGCTCAATGGATATCGATGCGCGCATGCGACGCAATCTCGTGACTGGCATGATCCTGGTGCAGCGGAATGTACAGATGGATCGGCTTGCCGCGATGAAAAACGCCGCGCAGGTTGTTGCATACGTCCCAGACGTGCTCGTATGTGTCGTCCACCTCGATCAGTGCCCACGGGCTGTCGGGATCGCCGTCCCTGACCATCGTGACATGCTGGACCTTGAAGAACGGGGCAAGCCCGGCCGCGACGCTTTCCGGGCACGCATCGCCGTGCAGCCCCATCAGGATGACCTTCATTTCCCCTCCTTACCCAACAATGTTCAGACCACCATCGACATACACCGTGCTGCCGGTCAGCCGGCGCGCGTAATCCGATGCCAGGTAGGCGCAGGTGCTGCCCACATCGTCGATCTCGACTGTCTGCCCGAGCGGGGAGCGCGCCACCGCCTCGGCCAGCAGATGGTCGAAATCCTTCAGGCCCGACGCAGCGCGGGTGCGCAGGGGCCCTGGTGAAATGGCATGCACGCGGATCCCGCGCGGCCCGAGTTCGTACGCCAGGTAGCGGCAAGCCGCCTCGAGCGCGGCCTTGACCGGCCCCATCACGTTATAGTTGGGCACGACCTTCTGCGCGCCGTGATAACTCATGGCGAACATGGTCCCGCCCTCGCGCATCAGCGGCGCCGCCAGGCGCGCCATGCGCACGAAGGAATGGCACGACACATCCATCGCCTGCAGGAAGCCGTCGAGCGAGCAGTCCAGCAGACCGCCCTGCAGGTCGGCCTTCGGGGCATGGGCGATCGAGTGCACCAGGATGTCGAGCCGGCCGCGCGCTTCGAGCGCCGCGAACAAGGCGTCGAGCTGGCCTGGCTGCGTCACGTCCAGCGGCAGCAGCTGCGCGTCGAGTGCGCGCGCAAGCGGCTCGACCCAGGCCAGTGCCTTCTCGTTCAGGTAGGTCAGCGTCAGGCTGGCGCCGAGCTGGTGGAAGGCCCGGGCGCAGCCATAGGCAATCGAATGCTCGTTGGCGACACCGACCACCAGCGCGTGCTTGCCGGCCAAAATGGGAAATGCATCGTTCATGGGTGCTCCAGCAGGTCGAGGGCATGGCGGGCGATCATCAACTCTTCGTTAGCGGGCACGATCCAGACCTGGACGCGGCTGTCCGGGGCGCTGATGCGCGCGATGCGGCGCGGATTGGCCGCGTTCGCTTCGCCATCGAGCTGCACACCGAGCCAGGCAGCGTCGCGACACACTGCGGCGCGCAACGCGATGCTGTTCTCGCCGATCCCGCCCGAGAACACGATGGCGTCCAGGCCGCCCAGCGCGGCGGCGAGCGAACCGAGTTCGCGGCCGATCCGGTACACCAGCAAGTCGATTGCCAGGCGTGCGCGCGGTTCGCTGCTCGCTTCCAGCTCGCGCATATCGGCCGAGACGCCCGAGACGCCGAGCAGGCCGGAACGCAGGTAGAGCAGGTCCTGCACCGCCGCCACGGTCATGCCCATCTCCTCCATGAGGTAGAGCACCACGCCCGGATCGACCGCACCGCAGCGGGTCCCCATCGGCAGGCCGTCGACGGCCGTGAAGCCCATCGAACTGGCCTGGCTGCGCCCGGCAGCCATGGCGCACATGCTGGCGCCGTTGCCCAGGTGGGCCGCCACCACGCGCGCCCGGTCCAGCGCGGGTTCGGCCAGCGGCAGCTGGCTGGCGATGTATTCGTAGGACAGGCCATGGAAGCCGTAGCGGCGCACGCCACGCCCGGTGATGTCGGCCGGCAGGGCGAATGCCTGCGCCAGCGGCGGCTGGCCGGTGTGGAACGCCGTGTCGAAGCAGCCGATCTGGGGCACGTCAGGCGCCATCGCCATCGCGGCGCGCACGGCGCCGAGATTGTGCGGAAGGTGCAGCGGCGCGAGCGGCACCAGATGATCCAGCTCTGCCAGTATCGTGCGGTCGAGGAGCTGCGGGCCGGCGTAGCGGGTCCCGCCGTGCACGATGCGGTGGCCCACCGCGCGCAGGCGGCGCTCACCGAGCCAGTCTTTCAGGAAGTCGAGCAAGGCGCGCATGCCGCCCTCCTGGCCGGGCGCCGCGTCATGCCACACTTGCCCGTGCACGAGTGCGCCACCGGCATCGGTGACGCTCAAGCGTGCAGCCGCGCCGTACAGGTTCTCGATGCGCCCCTTCAGCACCGGCGCCAGCCCGGCGCCACCGAACAGCGAGAATTTGATACTGGACGAACCGGTATTGAGGACCGCGATATGGTCGGCGGCTTCCATGCTCAGCCCTCGACGGGCGCCGACGCCAGCTTGTGGTGCGCCAGCAGCGCGGCGACGGCGCACGATGCCAGGCGGCTGGCGACCGAATCGGCGCGGCTCGTCAGGATGAGCGGCACGCGCGCGCCCAGCACGATCCCCGCCGATGCGGCGCCTGCCATGAAGGTCAGGCTCTTGGCCAGCATGTTGCCGGCCTCGAGGTCGGGCGCGACCAGCACGTTGGCGCGCCCCGCCACCGGCGAGACGATCTTCTTGATCGCGGCTGCCTCGGGGTCGATCGCATTGTCCATCGCCAGCGGACCGTCGAGTACGCCTCCCGTGATCTGGCCGCGGTCCGCCATCTTGCACAAGGCGGCGGCGTCGATCGTCGACGGCATCTTCGGGCTGACAGTCTCGACAGCGGCGAGGATGGCGACACGCACCTCGCCGAATTGCAGCACCCTGGCCAGGTCGATGGCGTTCTGGACGATATCGACCTTGTCCGCCAGCGAAGGAATGATATTGATGGCTGCGTCGGTAATGATCAGGGGCGACTCGTGGCCGGGCACCTCCATGACGAAGCAGTGGCTCAGCCGGCGCCCGGTGCGCAAGCCCGTCGCACTGTTGACGACCGCGCCCATCAGTTCATCGGTGTGCAGGCTCCCTTTCATGATCGCGTCGGCCCTGCCCTGGCGCACGAGTTCGACCGCGCGCGCCGCCGATGCATGGCTGTGTTCGGTGTCCTCCAGGGGCAGAGCGGCGATGTCCAGCCCCGCCGCGCTGGCAGCGCGTTCAATCCGCGCGCGCGGCCCGACCAGGATCGGATGGATCAACCCCAGGCGCGCCGCGTCGAGTGCGGATTCGATGGCATGGCGCTCGCACGGATGGGCCACTGCAACCCGCACCGGACCTGCACTGCGGGCGGCCTCGATCAGTCGGGCGTAATTCGGATGCGTATCGTCGGGTGGAACCATTTTTCCTCCGTCCATGTGTCGGCAACTTAGCGTAGCAGCAAAGCATCCGTTCGCCGACTACGCCGCTGGCACGCGGTCACGCAGCGGTTCCCCGCGCTCCAGCGCGCTGATGCTTTCGATGGTCGTGCGCATGATCTGGCCGATCGCCTCGACCGTGAAGAATGCCTGGTGACCGGTGACAATCACGTTCGGAAACGATACCAGGCGCTGGATCACGTCATCCGTGATGATGGTCGACGACAGATCCTGGAAAAACAGGCTGGCTTCCTGCTCGTACACGTCGATCGCCAGGCCGCCGAGCTGGCCTGTCTTGAGCGCGCCGATCGCCGCCTCGGTGTCGACCAGGCCGCCGCGGCTGGTATTGACGAGGATACTGCCCCGCTTGGCACGCGCCAGCGAGGTGGCGTTGACGATGTGGTGGGTCTCGTCGGTCAACGGGCAATGGAGCGACACCACGTCGCTGCAATCGAGCAGTTCATCGATGCTGACGTAGCGCGCCCCGAGCCCTTCGAAGGCGGGATTCGGATACTTGTCGTAGCCCACCACCGTACAGCCGAAGCCGGTCATGATGCGGGCGAAGATCATGCCGATCTTGCCGGTGCCGATCACGCCGACGGTCTTGCCGTGCAGGTCGAATCCCATGAGCCCGTCGAGGTCGAAGTTGCCCTCGCGCGTGCGCACGCTGGCACGCGCGATCTTGCGGTTGACCGCCAGCAGCAGGCCGACCGCGAACTCCGCGACCGAATGCGGCGAGTAATCGGTGACCCTGACCACCGCGATGCCGTGCCGCTCGGCGGCCGCGGTATCGATATGGTTGTAGCCGGTGGAGCGGGTGGCCACCAGCCGCGTGCCCTGCCCGGCCAGCAAGCCCAGTACCTCGGCATCCACGCTGTCGTTGACGAACACGCAGACCGCCTCGCAGCCCGTGGCCAGGATTGCCGTGGCCGGCGTCAGGCGATCCTCGATGAAACGCAGTGCATGTCCTTCCAGGTTCGCTTTCGCCAGCATCGTCTTGTCATAACGCCGTGCGCTGAATACCGCTGTCTTCATGCCTGTCCTCGTGGATGATTGAAACCCGGTTTGCCTGCCGATACGCACACCCATTACAATAATTGCAATCCCGACAAAATGAAAGCCCTGGCATGCTTGCAGATCCCGGCCTCTTCCTCACCGCCCAGCCACTGCTCGCCCTGTTCCTGACGATAGCAATCGGCTACCTGCTCGGTGCGGTGAGTGTCCGGGGCTTGGCGCTGGGCTCGGGCGCCGTGCTGTTTGTCGGACTGGCGATCGGCGCAGCAGTGCCGACACTGACGCTGCCGCCCCTGCTGGGAAGCCTGGGCTTGCTGCTGTTCCTGTACGGCGTCGGTATCGCCTACGGCGCCCAGTTCTGGCGCGGCCTGAGCAGCGCCGAGGGCGCCAAGGCCAATATCGCCGCCGCCACGGCGGTCGTGTGTGCACTGGGCCTGATGCTGGCCATCACGCACTGGATGCCTGCCATCGGTCTCGGCGAAGCGCTTGGCGCATTCGCCGGCGCCGGCACCAGCACCGCCGCGCTGCAGGCGGCCCTGGCGGCGTTCGGTGCCGGCCCGGCCACCGGCTATTCGGTGGCGTACCCGCTGGGCGTCGCCGTGCCAATCATCCTCCTGGGAATCTACAACGCGCTGCGCAAGCCCGCCATGACGGCGCGCGCCGCAGCGACCCTGCATGTGGAGGAAATCGATGTCGACGAGTTCAGCGTGCTCGGCATGTCGCTCGCCGACGCTGCCCAGCGATTGCCCGACGGGATCACCATCGCGGCCATCCGCCGCGGTCATCGCAACCTCGTGGCGGACGACAGCCACCGCATCGAAGCCGGCGACGTGCTGCTGGTAACCGGTGTCGACCAGGCGGTCCTGCATGACGTCGCGACCCGGTTCGGCCGCGTCCATCCGGGACGGATCCTGCGCGATCGAAGCGACCTCGACTACGAACGTTTTTTCATCTCGAGCCCGGCGTTGATCGGGCGGCGCCTGGCGGCGCTGGCGATTCCGGAGGCGCTCAATGCACGCATCCTGCACTTGCGCCGTAGCGACGCCGACCTGCCGCTCACGCCGGAGCGCATCCTCGAAGCCGGTGACCGCGTCGGCGTCCTGGCGCCGCGCGCCAGCTTTCCCGCCCTGCGCCGGCTGTTCGGCGACTCGATCCGCAGCACGGGCGAGGTCAGCTATATCGGCATCGGGGTCGGCGTCACCCTGGGGCTGGCATTCGGCGCGATCCACTGGCCGTTGCCTCTGCTGGGTCAGGTCTCGCTGGGTTTCGCCGGCCTGCTGCTCGTCGCGCTGCTGCTGGGCTGGCGCCGCCGGTCCGGACCGTTTCAGTGGGCGATGCCGATCTCGGCCAACCTGGTGCTGCGAAATTTCGGGCTGACCTTGTTCCTGGCGGTGGTGGGACTGTCTTCGGGCGCCACCTTCGCCGCGACCATCGCTGACAACGGCCTGCTCTACCTGTTGCTCGGCAGCGCGATCGTGGCGGTGCTGGTCGTCGTGACGATGGCGATTGCCCTGCTCGTGTTCCGCCTGCCGTTCGATAGCGTGGCGGGCATCGTGGCCGGCGCAACCGGCAATCCGGCGATTCTCGCCTTCGCCAACCGCATCGCGCCAACCGACCGACCCGACATCGGCTATGCGATGATCTTTCCATCCATGACTGTACTCAAGATCCTGCTAGTACAGCTAGTGGGCGTATGGGCCAACTGAACCAACCATGAAAGGAAATCCCAATGACAACCCGGACTCGGATGTATCGACAGCCGTTTGACACCCCGACACGCGCGTGGCGCATCGCAGGCATGGGTCTCGCAGGCGCCCTGCTCGCCGCCTGCGCGGGCACGCCACCGGAAACCGTAGGCGCACCGAAGGCAGGACTTGCGGGTAGCGCATGGAAACTGGTCTCGTTCACGTCGTCGAGCGATGCGGTCGGCGTGGTCAAGCCACAAACGCCAGATCAGTTCCAGCTCGCGTTCGGCGCGGACAGCAAGGCCACCTTCCAGTTCGACTGCAACCGCGGCAGCGGCAGCTGGCAGGCGGACGACACGCAGAGCGCAAGCGGCAGCCTGCGTTTCGGCGCGGTCGCGACGACGCGGGCGATGTGTCCACAGCAAGCGATGAGTGCCCGATTGCCAGGCGACATCGAATCGATCCGCAGCTACCGGATTGTCGGTGACCGGCTATTCCTGTCGCTGATGGCCGATGGCGGCACCTATGAGTGGTCGCGCCGGCCCTGATACCTGGCGGGCCGGGGTGGCTGAAGCTGCCAGCAACTGACCTCCAGCGAGACGCACACTCACTTGTCCTCGCAAAACCTTGGGCAAATCAGTAGTCGACACGACACACCGAACAATCGCTGCGACGCGCTGTTACATGTTGATGGCGCGAACCAGTCGAACGCCCCATTCCTCGTCAGGATTGGTGGTGCCGTCTCCAAGGCGCTCCTGCATTACCGCCACGCCCAGGTCCCGGCGCTTCGGCAACCTGTCGCGCTGCGCAGCATCCAGGGCGACGCCGATCTCGGCGTAGGAAAGATCGGTGCAATAGACGGGTGCTCCCGGCTGCTGGCGCCATGAGTCCGCGAGCGAGCCGGCGTCGAAGGCATCCAGACCGGTGTCGTTGACCAGCGACATGGCTACCTCGCGATCATGCTCTCGGTCTGCGGCGACCGGGATAGCGATCCGATCGGATGCGCCGGCAGGCTTTGCTTTCCTGGCCAGAGAAGCCGAGCCGATGGCGTTCCATGCCTTGGCGACAGGGCGACCAAGCTGCTCGGCGACCCACAGGCTCTCGACCTGTCCCTGCTCGATGGCGTCGATTTTTTCGTCGCGGAAGGGGTAGTAATTGGAGGTGTCGATCACCACGGTCTCCTCCGGCAAGCGAGCGACCGATTGAGCGATGCCGGGAATCCGGTTGAGTGGGACCGATAGAATGACCACATCCACATCAGCCACTGCGTCTTCAGCGGTCACAGCGCGTGCGCCGAAGGACAGAAGTTCCGCATCGATCGTCTCGGGCCCACGTGAATTGGCCACTTTTACCGCATGCCCCGCCTGGCTCAAGCGCATGACGAGCGTCTTGCCGATGTGTCCCGTTCCCAGAATGCCGATTTTCATAAATTCCTCTCATGGACGATTACTATGCTGTCACAATAGGGATAAACTCCTCTAAACACAAGAACCCACCAAAACGTGGGTAACACACCAAAAGGTAAGTAGATGGCGCAGCGCGATTGGAAATGTGAAGATCCGAAGCAGCAGACCGTCTGGGCCGCTGCGACGAGCGAGGCGCTGCGCGTACTTGAAGGCAAGTGGAAGATCGTGATCATCGTGCAGCTCTTTGCAGCAAAGCAGCCCCTTCGATTCTCGGAGCTGGAACGCCGTGTTGAAGGGGTGAATCAAAAAATGTTGATCCAACAGCTCAAGGAGTTGGAAAAAGACGGGATCGTTATACGAACGGTCTATCCGCAAGTTCCTCCCAAGGTCGAATATGCACTGAGCGACATGGGATTAGCGCTTGGTCCATCGATCGAATGTCTGGTTGACTGGTCGTTCATGCGCCGAGAGATTCTCGATGCAGCCTCGACAGCCTGATTGCCGCTGGTAATCGTTCAGTCGAAATACTGCAGGCTGCGAAGTGACGGTGTCACATGCCGAGACTTGCTCAACGGCTTATGGCCTGCCGCCGCAGTTTCCAGCGCAGCGTACTCGACAGGCACCCAGTAATATCCGGTAGCCTCTTTGCGCACATGACCATGCCCCGGGGACGGATGATGGGCGGCGGCCACGACGAGGTACGACGATTGGCCAGGCGTATGGCCGCTGGAGGGCTTTTGGCGTGAACCATCTTGCGTTGAATCTGCAGGATTCTCGCCGGCCCGTACGCGACGTCTTGCAGGAACTTCCGGAATACGTTCTGCCGGAATTCCCTTCCAACTGATTACCGGGTAACGATCGCCCCACCCGGCCTATACTGCCGGGTGGGCAGATCAAGTAGAGGTGCCGATGGAACTGTTTCAATCAATGCGTCTGTTCTCCAAGGTTGCTCAGCTTCAGAGCTTCACCAAGGCCGCCGAGTCCCTGCAGATCGGCCGGCCGCAGGTCACGCTGGCCATCAACCAGCTCGAATCGTCGCTGGATGTCCGACTGTTTCAAAGAACGACACGCAAGGTCAGCCTGACTGCCGAGGGCGAGGCATTCCTGGCCAAGGTTGACGGGATTCTCGGCGGGGTCGAGGAAGCGGTGGCGATGTTCCAGGCTCCGGGAGACGCGGTCAGCGGACGGCTCCGCATCGATATTCCTTCGGCATTTGCCGTAGAGGGCTTCATGGCGTCGCTCAGCCGGTTCCGGAACACGTACCCCAGGTTATCGATTACGCTGGGCGTGAGCGACCGCTCGGTCGACCTTATCGCGGAAGGGGTCGATTGTGTGCTACGCATCGGTGAACTGCCGAGTTCCAGCCTGGTGGCTCGGCGCCTGGGCGCGCTCGGGATGATCACCTGCGCGGCGCCGGCCTATCTCGAGAAAGCACCGCCGCTCGAGCAACCCGACTGCCTTGACCGGCATGCGTGCGTCAATTTCCTGTCCGGCATCAGCAAACGCGCGCTGCCGTGGCACTTTCTCCACGATGGGGTGAGCAGATCGCTGCTGCCCGACAGTTCGATGCTGGTGAATGACGCATCCGCTTATGTCCAGTGCGCCCGCTCCGGCTTCGGTTTGATTCAGGTGCCGGGAATCCTGGTGGACCGGTATCTTCGCGATGGGACGCTGACCGAGGTTCTGACAAAATTCCGGCCCGCACCGCGCCCGGTCTCGCTGGTGTATCCCAGCCGGTCCCATGTTCCGCCACCGCTGCGGGCCTTTTCCGAGTGGCTCCAGCAGCACTTTCTCGCCATCGACCGCACCTGGCTCGAGTAATCCAGGAATGAACAGCTAGCGTCGTCTCCTGGTCCGACCAGGCCCCGCAGCACGCGGGGCTTCCACACGCACATTGCTGTGCGCCGGCGCGAATTTTATAGCGTGACCACGATCTTGCCGAACTGCGCGTTGGACTCGAGGAAGCGAGTTGCTTCGACGATCTCATCGAACGGGAATACCTTGGCAATCTGTGGGCTGAATTTTCCGGCGCTCAGGCCCTCGGTGATGAAAGCCTTGGCACGGGTAAGTTTCTCGTCATCGGCGGTGACTTCGATAAACTCGTAGCCGCGAATCGTTGTGTGCTTGCCCAACACGTGCAGCACTGGCACCGGGGTCGTGTCGTGGCTCAGTGCGCCGTAGATGAACACGATCGCATCCTTGCTCGTCGCCTTGACGATGTGTTCGAAGTCGGGGCCGCCGACCGGATCGAAGACCACGCGTGCGCCGGCGCCGCCGGTGATGCGCATGATCTCCGCAGTGATGTCATCCAGCCCGGTCTGCAGAATGTGGGTGAACCCTGCCTGCCTCAGTGCATCGAGCTTCTCGCCATTGCGGGTGATGGCGATTGGAGTAGCGCCGACCGAGTGGGCGATCTGCATCGCGGCCAGACCGACACTGCTCGACGCTGCCGACAGCACCACGAAGTCGCCCTTGCGCAGGCCGGCCAGGTCGATCAGCGCACCCCAGGCAGTCGTAAACGGCATCCAGGTCGCTGCCGCAGCTTCCCAGCTCACGCCAGCCGGGTTCTTGACCACGGCGCGGGCCGGGGCAATGACGAGATCGCCATACAGGCCGTACTCGTCGAACATGAAGGCCGGGATGACGGCGACCGAATCCCCCACTGCCAGAGCGCTTACCCCCGGTCCGATGGCGTCGATCACGCCCGATGCCTCGTAGCCCATCGTGGCCGGGAAGCTGGGCTCGATCACATAGCGACCGGAGCGGTACATGCTCTCGGCGCGGTTCAGGCCCAGCGCGCGCACGCTGATGCGTACTTCGCCAGCCTTCGGCTCGGGGGTGGGGACTTCGTCGATTTGCAGAACTTCAGGACCACCGGTTTTGTGAAAACGAACATGACGTGCCATAACTCTTCTCCTGCTTTCGATTCGCCATCAAGGCGACCTGGAATGGGTGATTGATTGGTCCGCTCAGGCTGGCGTCGATTGACAAGCCAGATGCGCTGGACACAAGCAAACTATAAGGAGGAGCTCGATCACCGGGAAGATCGGATGGCGGCAACTGATTGTTTCGGCAATTCATAACTATCGCCAGGCTGGATGCGACATTCAGAATGGCGGGATGTGGTCGCTGACGGTCTTGAATCGCATGACCGGCCTGGTGCGTTGACAGTCGATATGGTGCCGGCGAGCTGCCTTGATCACTTTCAGGGTGACTCAGCTATACGCCGTACCATACCAAGGGAAAAAACCGATGACAGATTTCCGCCCAACTTCGCCATGCAAGACGACGTATCAAGGCATTGAGACGCCGGGAGCGCTCAATTGATCGATCCAGACTGATTTCATGTTGTAGCAATGGAAGGCCTTGATCTTGCCCTCTTTGAGGATAAACACGTCGCAGCAGGGAACGTCGAACCGTTTTCCTGTGGCGCGCAAGACGCCTGCACCCGGAATGGCGAAATCGCCTTCATGCGTACCTTGCAACCTCAGTTCGACAACAACAAGGCTGTCGGTATTCGAATGGATTTGCAGTAGTTCGCGATGAAAATCCGGGAAAGGCGATCCCAGGCCTTCTATCGGCTGGCGCACCTCCGCGCCAGTCCATTTCTGCCCTGATGCCATGTCCATGAAGTATCCGTCTTCTGCGAATAACGAGACGAACTTGTCCAGATCCAAATTCCTGGCTTCAGCAGCTGCGTAAAGGTCCCTGATGATGTCTTCGTTGGTCGTCATGGTACGTTTCCTGTTGGCTGTGCCGTTGGTAAAGAGTTGGATAATGATCGGGTTACGACTTCACAGGCTGACCTGCAACGCCGATAAGGCTGGGCTGCCGCTTCACGCTTGGCCGGCAAGAAAACTGGCGCGCATGAACTCCGCTGCGGTTGTCGGCTTTCGGCCAAGGAGCCTCTCCAAGTGATCCGAGGCACCGTCCCATACGCCAGCATTGATCCCATGCACCCACGCCAGGACGAAGTGCGCAGCTGGCTCGGGTAAGCCCGCTGCGGTCTTGTTGTCGACGAAATCCTGATCCGCGACAGCAAGGTAGGGAACCGGCTTGTCTGTTATCTCGGACAAGATCTGCGCAATATCGTCAAAAGACACGGCTGGACCGCCGTGCAGCAAGTAGGTCTTGTTTTCATGGCCGGGCTCACTAAGCACGACGGCGTGTGCTTCTGCAAGATCGTCATGACTAGCGAAACGCGCCTTGCCTTCTCCCGATACTGACTGCACCCCGGTTTCGAAAACCTTTCCGCCGATGTAGAGCCCAATGCTTTCGAGAAAAGGTGGGTGCCCGACGAACGTGTAATCGAGGCCTGATGCCTTGATCGCCTCCTGGGCGAAGATGTCCTCCGCAGTGACATGTGGCAGCACAAATTGTGAGCTGTCCTTTCGGATGATCGGCATGTAGACGATATGTCTGACGCCGGCCTGTCGAGCCGCTTCAACGACGTTGGCGTGTTGCGTATTGCGATCGCTGAAGGCCGTGGCCGAAACGAGCATCACTTTTTCGACCCCGGAGAATGCCCGCACCAGGCTGTCTAAATCGTTATAGTCGCCTTGGCGGATCTCGATGCCCTCTGCGGCGAGCTCAGCGGCCTTTGCGGGATCGCGGGCAAGGCCGATCAATTCGCTGGCCGGCTTTCGATTGAGAAGATATTGGAGAGTCTTACGGCCGATGTTGCCGGTGGCGCCGGTAACGAGTATTTTTGTCATGCTGTCTTTCCTTTGAGTTGATGGTCCTGGTTCAGGCACGCTGATAAGCTCTCAAGCGAATTACGTCCACGCGGGGAAGACTCGGGCAACAATGACGATCTTGCCGATTGTTCGTTTGCTGTCGCGTAGCGCATGCGCCGTCCTTATATTTTTGGCGCTTGGACGTTCGAGCTGGGCCATTACGATTGGACACAGTCGTCCGAGGTTATATGGTCGGCCATCCGGACAAGAATCCTCGCTTGGCTATCGGCGCAGAAACCGCCAGCTGCAAAACCGACTTCTTCGAGCACCTCACTCAATGCATTCTTGGCGTTGGCATCATCGCCGGAAACGAACAGAACAGTCTTCGGCTTGCTGGGTGATGCATCTGCAATCCAGGCCATCGGGATGGTGTTGAAAGCCTTGAGAAGCGTAGCGCCAATTGCGTGACTAGCCACGATCTCGTTCGATGTTTGGCCTGCAACGTCGCCGAGGTCGCGCGGATCGCAGGGGTTGATACGGTTAGTAGCGTCGATAGTGTCCGGCCCGACCAGTCGGCGACCGCTGCAAGCGCCTTCAGAACATTTGCCCACTCAACGCTCAGCACGACGAATTGCTGGTCGGCAGCTTGCTGCGGCGTTCCGGCTGATGCACCCGGGCCTGGTTTCCGGACAATGTCAGCAAGCGTTTCCGGTCCGCGGCTGTTGCTGAGCAGGACCTCATGGCCAAACGGCAGTACATGACGGGCGATTGTCTGCGCGACGGTGCCAGCGCCGATAAATCCGAACTTCATAATGCCCCCTTATCTGATACCGCGAAGCTGGCACGGCGCTCGATCGGTCGCCGCGAAATCCGCCTGCTTACCCATCGTTTCCGTCGGAATCAACCGGGAAACTTCATTCTAGAGCGGAAGTTTCATCTATACTAGTACCTACCAAAAGGTAAGGGGAAATGATGGAACCTGTTTGCGGACTCGACGTAGCCCTGCATTACATTGGGGGAAAATGGAAGCCAATCTTGCTGTTTCATCTGCAGGGGTCGCCGCGGCGCTTCGGCGAGCTCAAACGCCTTGCCGGTGGCATCAGCGAAAAAGTCTTGATTCAACAGCTGCGCAGCTTGACGGAAGACGGTATCGTCACGCGCCATGACTTCCAGGAAGTTCCGCCCAGGGTGGAATACGCGATCACTGATTTCGGACGCACACTTGCGCTCGCGTTGCAGCCCCTCTGCGAATGGGGTACACACAATCGGGCGCAGTACAAGATGTTGGCGGCCGAAGGCAGTCTCGATAACGAGGTCATTCCTGGGTGACGCTGGTCACCAATGGTGGCTGGTAGCGCTGTCCCTGTCACTGGACCGTTACCGCGCGATTGCTGCAACCGTACAGCGACAGGATCTTACCGGGCGATCTGCCTGATTTCCTGGTCGATTTGCTGGACACGCTCATCGGGTGCCTATAGGTACAGGGCGAGAACCGCCCGGCTTTCGTGGAACTCAGTTAGTGCGAGGAAGGCCGGGAGGATCGGACTGGATCGTCCCGACTGTCGTATGGGCAGGTTCATGCAAGTCAGACTTCGCCACTGTGAATCGCCGTACGTTTTGCTAGATCCGTTTGAGCCTTACGCATTCGCACCGCCTGGAGCTTCAAGCCAATCCCAACCCGTAGCAAAAATCTGAGCCAGATTAACGGGGACTATTCAAGCATTACTTCACCGAAAAAAAAGCTCGCAGAAGCGAGCTTTTTTCAATTACGGTGGAAGGTTTCCAATGGAAAATCTCACTCCCACTCGATCGTCGCCGGCGGCTTCCCCGAAATATCATAAACGACGCGATTCAAGCCGCGCACTTCATTGATGATCCGGTTCGACACTTTACCGAGCAGCGAATGCGGCAAATGCGCCCACTGCGCGGTCATGAAGTCGAGCGTCTGCACCGCGCGCAGCGCGACGACATATTCGTAGGTGCGCCCGTCACCCATCACGCCAACCGACTTCACTGGCAGGAACACCGCGAACGCCTGACTGGTCGCCTCATACCAGTTGATCGGCGCCTTGCCCGCATCGATGCCCGGCACATGCGGCACCTCGAACGGCGTATTGCGCAGTTCTTCGATGAAGATCGCATCCGCCTCACGCAGCAGATCCGCGTATTCCTTCTTCACTTCGCCCAGAATACGCACACCCAGGCCAGGGCCAGGGAACGGATGACGATAGACCATGTCATGCGGCAGCCCCAGCGCCACGCCCAGCTTGCGCACCTCATCCTTGAACAGCTCGCGCAGCGGCTCGAGCAGTTTCAGGTTCAGCGTCTCGGGCAGCCCGCCCACATTGTGGTGGCTCTTGATGGTCTGGCCCTTCTTGCCCTTGCCGGCCGACTCGATCACGTCCGGATAGATCGTGCCCTGCGCCAGCCATTTCGCATTGCTGCGCTTGCCCGCCTCGACCTGGAACACTTCGACGAATTCGCGGCCGATGATCTTGCGCTTCTGCTCCGGGTCGGTGACGCCAGCCAGGTGGCCCATGAACTGGGCTTCGGCATCGATGCGGATGACCTTCACGCCCAGGTTCTTCGAGAACATGTCCATGACCATCTTGCCTTCATCCTTGCGCAGCAGGCCGTGGTCGACGAACACGCAGGTCAACTGGTCGCCGATGGCGCGGTGGATCAGGGCTGCGGCCACGCTCGAATCGACACCGCCCGACAGGCCGAGGATGACTTCATCGGTTCCGACCTGCTCGCGGATCTTCGCGACGGCTTCGCCGATGTAGTCGGGCATGTTCCAGTCCGACTTGCAGCCACAGATCTCATGCACGAAACGGCCGATGATGGCTTCGCCCTGCGAGGTGTGGGTCACTTCCGGATGGAACTGCAGCGCATAGAAACGGCGCTCTTCGTCGGCCATGGCGGCCACCGGGCAGCTGTCGGTCGAACCCATCAGCTTGAAGCCTTCCGGCATTTCCAGGACCTTGTCGCCGTGGCTCATCCAGACGCGCAGCATGCCGTGGCCTTCATCGGTGACGAAGTCGTTGATGCCGTTCAGCAGCGCCGTATGGCCGCGGGCGCGCACTTCGGCGTAGCCGAATTCGCGCTTCAGGCCGTTCTCGACCTTGCCGCCCAGCTGGGCTGCCATGGTCTGCATGCCGTAGCAGATGCCCAGCACCGGCACGCCGGCTTCGAACACGGCTTGCGGCGCGCGCGGCGAGTCGCCTTCGAGCGTCGAGTTGTGGCTGCCGGACAGGATGATGCCCGAGGCGCCGTATTCGCGGACGAACTCGTCGCTGACGTCGTAGGGGAAGACTTCGGAGAACACGCCGGCGTCGCGCACGCGGCGCGCGATCAGCTGGGTAACCTGGGAGCCGAAATCGAGGATGAGGATTTTGGAGTGCATGGGATGCGTCTATGGTGAGGGATTCGGGTAGGGTGGACGGCTCGGCCGCCCACGCGTCCAGGCAGCGCATGCGATGGTTGAACGCGTGGACGGGAAACCCGTCCACCCCACGACGCGGCCCTTGGCGGCCGCGCTGGATGTCGATTACTCCGAACGGTAGTTCGGCGCTTCCTTGGTGATCTGCACGTCGTGCACATGCGATTCACGCATGCCGGCCGAGGTGATTTCGACGAACTCGGCTTTCTCGCGCAGTTCTTCGATGGTTGCGCAGCCGCAGTAGCCCATCGACTGGCGCACGCCGCCGATCAGCTGGAAGATGATCGCCAGCACGCTGCCCTTGTAGGCGACGCGGCCTTCGATGCCTTCCGGGACGAACTTGTCGGCCTTGCTCGACGCTTCCTGGAAGTAGCGGTCGGCCGAACCGTCGGCCATCGCGCCCAGGCTGCCCATGCCGCGGTACGACTTGTAGCTGCGGCCCTGGTACAGGATCACTTCGCCCGGCGCTTCTTCGGTGCCGGCAAACATGCTGCCCATCATGACCGTGTGCGCGCCCGCTGCCAGTGCCTTCGAGATGTCGCCCGAGAAGCGGATGCCACCGTCGGCGATGCACGGCACGCCGGTGCCTTCCAGGGCTTTCGCCACATTCGAGATCGCGGTGATCTGCGGCACGCCCACGCCGGCCACGATGCGGGTGGTGCAGATCGAGCCAGGGCCGATGCCGACCTTGACCGCATCGGCGCCCGCTTCCACCAGCGCCAGCGCGGCCGATGCGGTGGCGATATTGCCGCCGATGACGTCAACGTGCGGGAAGCGCGACTTGATCCATTTCACGCGGTCCAGGATGCCCTGCGAGTGGCCGTGGGCGGTATCGACCACCAGCACGTCCACGCCGGCCGCGACCAGCAGCTCGATGCGCTCTTCGTCACGCGGGCCCACGCCGGTGGCGGCGCCGACGATCAGCTTGCCCTGCGAGTCTTTCGACGCCAGCGGGTGCTCGTGCGACTTCTGGATGTCCTTCACGGTGATCAGGCCGCGCAGTTCGAAGTTGTCGTTGACCACCAGCACGCGCTCGAGGCGGTGCTTGTTCATCAGGCGCTTGGCCTCGGCCGTGTCCGCGTCCTCCGTCACGGTCACCAGCTTGTCGCGCGGCGTCATCTTGGCGCGCGCCTCGGCTTCCAGGTCTTCCTCGAAACGCAGGTCGCGGTTGGTGATGATGCCCACCACCTGGTTGCCCTCGACCACCGGGAAGCCGCTGATGCCATGCTGTTGCGACAGCGCCAGCACTTCGCGGATCTTCATGGTCGGCGGGATCGTGATCGGGTCGCGCAGCACGCCGGCCTCGAAACGTTTTACGCGCGCCACCTCACGCGCCTGGTCGGCCGGGCGCAGGTTCTTGTGGATGATACCGATGCCGCCTTCCTGCGCCATGGCGATCGCCAGGTTTGCCTCGGTCACGGTGTCCATCGCCGCCGACAGCAGCGGAATGTTCAGCGAGATATTGCGAGTGAGCTTGGTGCGAAGGGAGGTCGCGGCCGGAAGAACGTTGGAGTAAGCCGGGACGAGCAGCACGTCATCGAAGGTGAGTGCTTTTTGGAGGAGACGCATAGTATTTCCTATAGGCGCAAAAGCAAATTATACAGAAACTTCACTTTTCCGTCGCCCGCCAGGCCAAAATAGTTGGTGAAAGCGCGCTTTCTGGTTGACAGCCGAAGGTAACCATGGCGAAATCAGGGAGTCTTACTATGGATCAACTTTAATGTCCCTGCACACCTATTCCCGCACGCTCGCCACCGCCCTGCTCCTGCTGGCGGCCACTGCAGCCCAGGCCCAGTACGCCTGGATCGGCCCCAACGGCACGCGCCAGTATTCCGACCAGCCGCCGCCGCCGGGCACGCCCGCCAGCAAGATCCTGAAGGCGCCCGGCCGCCATACCGCGCTGGCCGAAGCGCCTGGCCTCGAGCCCGCCCCGGCCCCGGCCGGCGACAAGACCGACGCGCCCAAGGCCCCGCCGAGCGTGGCCGAGCGCGAAGCCGCCTACCAGGAGCGCAAGAAGGCCGAGGCCGAAGAAAAACTGAAAGCCGACCAGGCCGCGCTGCAGAAGCAGCAGATGGCTGAACGCTGCGCCACGGCGCGCGAAGCGCAGGCGCAGTTTCAATCCGGCATACGCATTGCCCAGGTCGGCAAGGACGGGCAGCGCAGCTTCATGAGCGACGAAGAGCGCGCCGCCCGCAGCGCGCGCGTCAACGAGACGGTGAAGGACTGCCGCTAGGGGCTGCGGGCGCCGGATCGGCGGCAGCATTGGCCACTGCCACTGCTGCCGCCGACTCCTTCTTGGCGGCGCGCTTGCGCCGCGACTCTTTTGGATCGGCCACCAGCGGCCGGTAGATCTCGATACGGTCGCGCGCACGCACGACCGTGTCGAGCGTCTTTTTCTTCGCGTAGATGCCCACCGCTTGCGTGGTCAGGTTAATGTCCGGGAAAGCTTCCAGTACGCCACTGCGCTCGATCGCGGCGCCGATCGTCGCGCCCTCTTCCACCTGCAGGCTGCGCAGCCATTCCTGCCTGGGCGTTGCATAGCAGACCGAGATCTCCAGCATCGGCGACGCGGCGTCAGCCATACACCACCTCGGCCCGCTTGCAGAACGAATCCACCATGCTGTTGGCGATCATGCCGAACACCGGCCCCACGATCTGGGCCAGGATGATGCTCGAGAACTCGTACTGCATGTCGAAATCGATCTTGCAGGCGTCTTCGCGCAAGGCCTTGAAAGACCAGGTGGCCTCCAGCATCTTGAAGGGACCGTCGACCAGGTGCATCTTCATCTGGGTCGGGCGCTGGTTGTGGTTCGACGTCGTGAAGCTCTGCTTCACACCGTGGAAATTGATCTGCAGGTTGGCGACGAGTTTCTCGTCAGTGCGCTCGATCACGCTGACGCCGCTGCACCAGGGCAGGAATTTTGGGTAATCTTCGACCTTGGCCACCAAATCGAACATCTGTTCTGCGCTATAGCCAAGGAAAACTGATTTGTGCACTACTGCCATTGGTCAACCGTTTGTTATGATGTTGGTCAAGTTGCATGTTGCGCTATCAAGCGCGCAATGGCAGTAGTTTAACCGACACGCGGATTTTCGTTATTTCATGAGCATCGCTGACAATAAAAAAGCATTTTTCGACTACTTCATCGAGGACCGCTACGAGGCTGGCCTGGTGTTGCAAGGTTGGGAAGTCAAGGCCATCCGCGAAGGCCGGGTGCAGATCAAGGAAGCGTACGTGCTCGTGCGTGACAACGAGCTGTATCTGTTCGGCGCGCACGTCAGTGCCCTGACCACCACCTCCACGTTCAGTCATCCGGAGGCCCTGCGTTCCAGGAAGCTCCTGCTGCACCGCGCCGAGATCGACAAGCTGATCGGCAAGGTCGAGCGCTCCGGCTACACGCTGGTGCCGCTCAACCTGCATTTCAAGAAAGGGAATGTGAAGTGCGAGATCGGCCTGGCCAAGGGCAAGAAGCAGCACGACAAGCGCTCGACCGAGAAGGACCGCGACGCCAAGCGCGAAGTCGCGTCGGCGATGAAGCAGAACCGGCGCTGAGCGCGCTTTCTGCCCGATTCCTGCCCGATTCCTGCCCGGTTTCTGCCTGATTCCTGCCCGATTTCCGCACGCTTCCTGACACCGTGCGGCTCCTACACATCGTGGGGTGGGCGGCTGCGCCGTCCACGCCTTCAAGCGCCGCCAGAACCGCTGCACGGCCAGCATACGCCTGCTGAACGCGTGGACGGGAAAACCCGTCCACCCCACGGCATCACCGCGCCGCGGTTGCCGCCGGCGCAAGCGCCACCGACAGGCGCCATGCACTGAAACTCAGCATCAGTCCCGCGCCGACACCCAGCGCCAGATGGAAGGCGCTCTCGAACAGCAGCGGCGCCACCAGGCCCGACACCAGCGCGAACGACATCATCTGGATGAAGCCGACCATCGACGAGGCCAGCCCGCGGTTGTTGGGGAACAGCCCGAGCGCGGTCAGCTGGATCGCCGGCATCGCCACGGCCAGGCCGAAGGTGTACACGAACAGCGGCAGCACCGCCCACGGAACCGCGGCGGCGAACAGCGCGTTGTAGCCGACGTTCAGGACCACGCCCAGCGCCATCGTCGCAAACCCCACCCACATCATGCGGCGCGGGGTCGACGTGTGGGCGCGCTTGCCGCCCCAGGCCGACCCCACCACCATGCCGCCGATCAGCGGGATGAACATCCAGGCGAATGCGGTTTCGGGCAGGCCCAGGATCACCATCACGAAGTTCGAGGCCGAACCGATGTACAGCGACAGCCCGCTGAAGGCCAGGCCGACCGACAGCGCCAGCAGCACGAATTGCGGATTGCGCAGCACCATCAGGTAGTTGCGTCCGATCGTGGCGGGGTGGAACGGCTGGCGTTTTTCCTTCGGCAGGCTTTCCGGCAGCAGCTTGAGCACCGCCAGGATCATGGCCGCGCCAAACACGGCCAGGAACACGAACGACGAGCGCCAGCCGAAACTCACGTGCAGCCAGCCGCCCAGGATCGGCGCAATGGCCGGGGCCAGGCCGAACACCATCATGATGTGCGACATCATGCGCTGGGCCTGGGCGCCCGCGAAGCGGTCCTGCACGATGGCCTGGCCGATCACCGAGCCGGCGCCGGCCGACAGGCCCTGCAGCGCGCGAAACACCAGCAGCCAGCCGAAGCTCGGGGCCCAGGCCGCACCCACCGAGGCCAGCGTGTAGACGCTCAAGGCCGTCAGGATCACCGCCCGCCGGCCGAACGAATCGGCCAGGGTGCCGTAGAACAGCATCATGAAGGCGAACGTGAACAGGAACACGCTCAGGGTCTGCTGCACGGCGACGGGGCCGACCCCGTATTCGGCGCCGATGGCCGGCATCGAAGGCAGATAGGTATCGATGGCCAGCGCCCCGATCATGGCCAGGCAGGCCAGGACGGCGGTAAGTGTTCGTTGCATGTACTGCACTTTCATGGTGATGCCGGCACTGCACCATGCAAGCGTCGGAAGGGGCAGTGATTGTACGCGAAATCACGTCCCCGGATGCTCAGGGCCCCTCGTTCGACCGCTCCGCCAGCGTCATGCCGAAGCGCTCCAGGCGCGGCATCCAGTTGCCCTGGTAATCCGCCGAGACCAGCACCCGCTCGGCGCGGCCGATCAGCTTTGCGCGCGGCACCAGCCCGATCACGCGCGAGTCGGCGCTGTTGTTGCGGTTATCGCCCAGCATCAGGTACTGGCCCGGCGGGATGCGCAGCGGCGCGAAGCTGCGCAGCACGCCCACGCCGGGCAACACCTGGATCGTGCGGCGCGTGCCGGCCACCCGTTCGTCCAGGCGCAGCGCCTCGTGTGCGCGGCCCCCGGCCAGTTCACGCGCCGTCCCTTCCAGCACATAGGCGCCGCCCTCCCCGTTGATGAACAGGCGGTCGTTGCGCATCTCGACCATGTCGCCCGGCAGCGCCACCAGGCGCTTGATCAGGCGCGTGCCGTCCTGCGGCGAATCGAAGACGACGACGTCGCCACGGGCCGGCTCGCCCAGGTGCGCCACGCTCACGTCCGTCAATGGTATCTTCAGGTCGAAGGCGGTGCGGTTGATCAGCACCACGTCGCCTTCCAGCAGGTTCGGTCGCATCGAGGCCGACGGGATCGGGCTCCAGTCGGCGATCGCGGTGCGAAACACGCCGAACAGGAACAGGAAGACGAAGAAGCTCTTGTTATTGCGGATGAAGGTTTTCACGAGGCGCTCCGGGCGGGATGGGTATCGACGTTATACGCGCGAACACCATCCCGATGCTTAACATAAGATTAAGACGCCGCGCCAGGGCGCGCACGCCTGCGCTGTCACTGGCGTGTCATATTCGATAACTACACTGACTGCGTCGAGAACCACGATGCAGACCCATGGACATGAAAAACAAGGCCACCGAGGCTGACCTCAAGCAGTTCTCCGACGGTAGCGCTTTCCTCAACCGCGAACTGTCGCTGCTCGAATTCAACCGCCGCGTGCTGGCCCAGGCGGAAGACCCGGCCATCCCGCTGCTCGAACGCCTGCGCTTTCTGTGCATCGTGGCGAGCAATCTGGACGAATTCTTCGAGGTGCGCGTGGCCAGCCTGCTGGCCCAGTACCAGATCGACCGCGGCTCCAAGCTGCCCGACGGCCTCGAAGCCAGCCTGGCGCGCGCCAGCGCCGAATGCCGCCACCTGATCGCCCGCCAGTACAGCCTGTTCAACAGCGAGATCATGCCGCAGCTGTCCAGCAATGGCATCCACCTGCTCACGCTCGACCAGCGCAACCCGGCGCAGCGCGCCTGGATCAAGGGGTTCTTCGACCGCGAGGTGCGGCCCCTGCTGACCCCGATCGGGCTCGATCCGGCCCACCCGTTCCCGCGCGTGATCAACAAGAGCCTGAACTTCATCGTCGAACTCAGTGGCAAGGATGCGTTCGGGCGCGGCTCGGGCATCGCGATCATGAAGGCGCCACGCGTGCTGCCGCGCGTGATCCAGCTGCCCGACGACATCTCGGACAAGAAAGGCGTGTCGTACGTGCTGCTGTCGTCGGTGATCCAGTCGCACATGGCCGACCTGTTCACGGGGCGCGACGTGGTGGCGCACTCGCAGTTTCGCGTTACCCGCAACAGCGACCTGTGGGTCGACGAAGAAGAGGTCAAGAATCTGCGCAAGGCGCTGCAGAGCGAACTGCATAGCCGTAACTACGGCTTCGCGGTGCGCCTGGAAGTGAGCCACAACTGCCCCAGGCATTTGTCGGATTTCCTGCTCAACCAGTTTCACATCGACAGCAACCGCCTGTTCCCGGTTGCCGGTCCCGTCAACCTGGGCCGCCTGCTCGAAATCGTCAACAGCAACGACCAGGAAGACCTGAAGTTCCCGCCGTTCGCGCCGAGCTACCCGGGCAAGCTGTCCGGCCCCGACCTGTTCGCCAGCCTGCGCAAGCAGGACGCGCTGCTGCACCATCCGTTCGAGTCGTTCCAGCCGGTGATCAACTTCATCCAGTGCGCCGCGAACGACCCGAACGTGGTGGCGATCAAGCAGACCATCTACCGCGCGGGCAGCAATTCGGAGCTGGTCGACGCCCTGATCGCGGCGGCCCGGCGCGGCAAGGAAGTCACCGTGATCGTCGAACTGATGGCGCGCTTCGACGAGGAAGCCAACATCAACTGGGCCGAAAAGCTCGAAAAGGCCGGCGCCCAGGTCGTGTACGGCGTGGTGGGCCTGAAGACGCACGCCAAGATGGCGCTGGTGCTGCGCCGCGAACCGGCCGGCCTGCGCCGCTACGCCCACCTCGGCACCGGCAACTACAACCCGACCACGGCGCGCTTCTATACCGACTTCGGCCTGCTCACGGCCGACCCCGACCTGACCGCCGACGTCAACGAGGTGTTCATCCACCTGACCAGCATGACCCGGCCGAAGCAGCTGACCAGCATCTGGCTGGCCCCGTTCTCGCTGCAGAAGGAAATCGTGCGGTCGATCCGCAACGAGGCCGAGATCGCGCGCAAGGGCAAACCCGGCCGCATCATCGCCAAGATGAATTCCCTGACCGACGAATCGGTGATCCGGGCGCTGTACGACGCCTCGGCGGCCGGCGTCAAGATCGACCTGATCGTGCGCGGCGCCTGTGCGCTGCGACCCGGCGTGGCCGGGCTGTCCGAGAACATCAAGGTGCGCTCGATCGTCGGGCGCTTTCTCGAGCACACGCGCATCTACTACTTCCGCAACGACCTGAAACACGACATGGTGCTCAGCAGCGCCGACTGGATGAACCGCAACCTGTTCCGCCGGGTCGAGGTGGCCTTCCCGATCCGGGCGCCCGCGCTCAAGCGGCGCGTGATGCGCGAAGGCCTGCAGCCCTACCTGAAGGACAACGTCGACGCCTGGGAGCTGCATCCGGACGGCCGCTACCGCCGCCGCAAGCCGCGCGGCAAGCAGCCGGCCTGCAGCGCGCAACAATTATTGATGGACATGCTGGGCGAGGACGCCCACCCAACCAAGGAGATGGACAATGGAATTGATCCTGTGGCGCCACGCTGAAGCCGAACCGGGCGAGCCGGACCTGGCGCGCGCGCTGACGCCCAAGGGCCAGCGCCACGCCGCCCGCATGGGCGCCTGGCTCGATCGCAAGCTGGCGCCCGAGACCCGCATCCTCACCAGCCCGGCCACGCGCTGCCTCCAGACCGTGGAAGCGCTGGGACGGCGCTACAAGGTGCTCGAGGCGCTCGGCACCGAATCGAGCGCCGAAGCGATCATCGACGCCTGCGGCTGGCCGGAGCACCGCCAGCCGGCGCTGATCGTCGGGCACCAGCCCCTGCTCGGGCAGGTGGCGTCGCTGGTCCTCGCCGGCCACAAGCAGGACTGGCGCATCCGCAAGGCCGGCGTGTTCTGGATCGAGCACAAGGAAAGCGACGGCATGCCATATATCCGCCTGGTGGCGGGGCCGGATATCATCGGCAAGCTGCGCTAGGCGAAGCGCTGTCATTCCCGCGCATTCGCAGGGTTGGCGGCTACGCCGCCGACGCGTTCAGCCAGCGGTGAAGCGGCCGCGCGGTTTGCTGAAGCCGGCTGGACGCGTCGGCGGGAAACCCGCCAACCCGACATCTTTCCCCGGTTGAACCTGTCAACGGACAGGCCGTCGACGCCACATTCATGGGCGGGTAGCGGCAAGCGTGTCAGCGCACCTGAAACCCCACCCCCACCTCGTTCCACGCACACTCTTCCTTCTCGAACCACGGCGCCAGCGTCGGATGGCGCACCAGCAGTTCGCGCGGCGCGTCGATCTCGATCCGGCCCTTCATGCGCAGGCGCAGGCCGCCCACGTCGTTGTCGGCGCGCGCATGCATCAGCACCACCGCCAGGCGCAGCGCCAGCAGCGCCTTGGCCAGGTCCGGCTCGGTCAACGCATCGCGCACCTTGCGCAGGTTGCCCTTCTGCCCCAGCACGAAGGTCGACAGCATGCGCTGCTCGCGCGTGGTGAACGCGCCCAGGTCGGCGTGTTCGACGATGTAGGCGCCGTGCTTGTGGGCGCCGCTCATCGAGATCGACAGGCCGATCTCGTGCAGCATCGCGCTCCAGGCCAGGTAGCGCAGGTAGTCGTCCGTCTGCGGCTGCAGCCGCTCGTAGATCAGGGTCGCGATGCCGGCGGTGCGCAGCGCGCGCCCGGTGTCGACCCGGAAGCGCCCCATGCAGGCGCGGATCGCGGCGTCGCGGCGGTCGCGCCGGTTGGCGCGCAGCTCGAGGTCGGACAGCACGCCCAGGCGCAGGCCGGCATTCACGGCGTGCAGGCGCTCGATGTTGAGTTCCTGCATCGCCCCGATCAGCACCGTCAGGCCGCCGATCATCACCGGCACCCGCTCGCGCTTCACGCCCGGCAGGTTGAAGGCGTCGACGTGGCCCAGTTCGAGCAGAATGTCGCGCAGCGCGTGCAGGCTGGCCTGCGAGACGGTGCCGTCGCCGATGGCGTTGCGCAGGATGACTTCGGAGATGGCGCGCATCGTGCCCGACGAGCCGTAGGCCGCGTCCCAGCCGCGGGCCTGGTACAGCGAGGCGGCATCCTCGAAGCGCGCGCGCGCCGCGGTGACGGCGGCGTCGAAATTGCGCGCCGTGATGCGCCCGTCCGCGAAGTAGCCGCGAAACTGCGGCTGGGTGCCGATGCCGAACGACTCGACCAGGCCGATCTCGGGGCCGGTGCCGGCGATGACTTCGGTCGAGCCGCCGCCGATGTCGATCACCAGGCGCCGCTCGTCGCCCCGCGCATTCTGCGCCTCGAGGGCGCGCGTGACGCCCATCCAGATCAGGCGCCCTTCTTCCTCGCCCGAGATGATCTCGATCGGATAGCCGATCGCCGCCTCGCACAGTGGCAGCAGCGCGGCGGCGTTGCTCGCCACGCGCATGGTGTTGGTGGCGACCACGCGCACGGCGTCGAGCTGGTACTCGTCGAGGATGCGGCGAAACTGTTCGAGGCAGGCGACCGCGCTGGCGATGGCGGCGTCGCTCAGCACGTTCTCACTGTCGAGCCCCGCGGCCAGGCGGATCGGATCGCGCGCGGTGCGCACGATGTGCATACGGCTGCCTACCGGCTCGCCGATGTGCAGGCGGAAGCTGTTGGACCCGAGGTCGACTGCTGCAAACATGCGTTCCTTTCGAAAATCGCGCGGATCCGGGAAGGTTCCGGGGCCCGAGAAGGACCGAGTATACAGCGTGCCTGCGGCGCGGGCCAAGTGCGCGCGCCCGCTGCGAGCGGGTTTACCGCCGGCGCCGCAGCATGCACCAGCCGCCGACCAGCACCGGAATGCCGAGCGTCACCGCCGACAGCGCATCCCAGATGCCGTCGCCCAGCAGCGCCGAGACCAGGCCCACCGTGGTCAGGATGGCGAGCATGATCGGGACGCCCCAGATCTGCATCGGCGTGCGGCTCATCGGGTCTCTCCTTGATGCGCCAGCACCGGTGCGGCGCTCGTACTGGCGCCCGTACTGGCATCCGTGCTGGCATCCGTCAGCCCGGCCTCGCGCGGCACGATCGCCCGCTTGCCGCGCTTGAGCCACAGATACAGCCCGCTGCCGAGGATGATGATGGTGGCGATGTCGAGCAACGCCCACAGCAGTTTGAGCGGCTGGCCGCCATAGTCGCCGAAGTGCAGCGGCTGCGACACCAGCACCGCCTTCAGGTACCACGGCAGCTCGGGGGCGTCGGTGATCTGGCCGGTATTGGCGTCGACCAGCACCGGGCGGTACATGCGCGAGCTGAACGGTTCGGTACCGTTCATGAAGATGCCGTAGTGGTGGGCGCTGCTGAAATCGGTGCCCGGGAAGGCCACGAAGGCGACCCGCATGCCCGGCAGCGCGGCCTTGGCCGCCTCGATCGCCTCGTGCACCGATGCGGTCTGCGGCGCCGGGGCCTGGCCCTCGTAGCGCTCGAGGATGTGCGACAGTTCGGTGTGCTGGTAATACTTGAGCAGCACGTCGAACCAGGTATTGATCATGCCGGTGCCGCCCACCACGAACAGCCACACCAGCGTGACGATGCCCAGCATATTGTGCATGTCGAGCCACTTGAGGCGCCGGCTCTTGTCGGCCCGCACCGTGCCGAAGTCGAGTTTGCGCATGAACGGCGCGTACAGCACCGCGCCGCTGACCACGGCCACCAGCAACAGCAGGCCCATGAAGCCCAGGAACAGCATGCCGGGCAGGCCCATGAACAGGTCGACGTGCAGCGCCAGCATCGTCGACATGAAGGCGCCGCCCTCGAAGGCCGGCTCGGTGATCACCTTGGCGGTGCGCGCGTCGACCGCGATCGGCTTGTAGTCGTGGTCGTGCATATGGTCGGCCAGCGTGACGTTCCAGATCTCCGGGACGTCGGCTTCCTGCGAGATGAACATCGGCTTCTTGGCCGGGTAGAGCTCCTTGGCCGCGGCGATCACCGCGTCGACGTTGGCCGGCGGCAGCGGCTGCGCCAGCGCCGGCGGCTCGACCTCGTTGCCGAGCAGATGGCCGATTTCATGGTGGTAGATCAGCGGCAGGCCAGTCAGGCACAGCAGCAGCATGAAGATGGTGCAGACCAGGCTGCTCCACTTGTGGATCCAGCCCCAGCGGCGCAAGGAAATCGGCGACATGATGCTCACGTAAAGGAAAGAGCACGAATAGTAATCGTTCGCATTTGCACAAGCAAGGGCTGCCAGGAAATACTCTCAGTCAAGCTGACGTTGTGTCCCCGTTGACTTCAGCAACGTCATTCCTGCCACTGCCAGCAATGACTTCCCGCGCAGGCGGTAATCCACGTTGCCCGCGTCTCCCTTTCATTTTCGTTAAGTGGCATGCACAGGACCTGGATTCCCGCCTGCGCGGAATGACGGTCTTCGGGATAGCGAAGGAACGAGTTCGGATTGGTTCAGCGCCCGCGGCTGCGCGGCGCGTCCAGCGTCTCTATCGCGCGGCACCCCCAGCGCCTGGGCGGCCAGTTGGCGCGCCATCCCGGCGCCGATGCCGTGCGCGCCGCCGGTGATGACGGCCACGCCTGTCAGCGCTGCGCCTTCACGATCTGCAGCGCGCTGGCGATCACGGTACTCATGTCGCCCAGGTTGGCCGGCACGATCAGCGTGTTGTTGGTCTTGGCCAGCTTGGCGAATGCGTCCACGTAGTGCTCGGCCACGCGCAGGCTGACCGCGTCCATCCCGCCCGGCGCATTGATCGCGTCGCCCACCTGGCGCAGTGCCAGGGCGCTGGCTTCGGCCAGGGCCACGATCGCGCTGGCCTCGCCCTGGGCGCGGTTGATCGCGGCCAGCTTGTCGCCTTCCGAGCGCGCGATCTGGGCTTCGCGGTCGCCGCTGGCGATGTTGATCTGTTCCTGGCGCCGGCCTTCGGACGCCGCGATCAGCGCGCGCTTGCCGCGTTCGGCGGTGATCTGGGCCTGCATCGCGTGCAGGATCTCGGCCGGCGGGGTCAGGTCCTTGATTTCGTAGCGCAGCACCTTGACGCCCCAGTTGGCGGCCGATTCGTCGATCGCATTGACGATGGTGGTGTTGATGTGGTCGCGCTCCTCGAAGGTCTTGTCGAGTTCCATGCGGCCGATCACCGAGCGCAGGGTCGTCTGGGCCAGCTGGGTGATGGCCTGGATGTAGTTGGACGAGCCGTACGAGGCGCGCATCGCGTCGGTCACCTGGAAGTACAGGATGCCGTCGACCTGCAGCTGGGTGTTGTCCTTGGTGATGCAGACCTGCGGCGGCACGTCGAGCGGGATCTCCTTCAGGCTGTGCTTGTAGGCGATTCGGTCGATGAACGGCACCACGATGTTCAGGCCGGGGGCCAGCGTCGCATGGTATTTGCCGAGGCGCTCGACCACCCAGGCGTTTTGCTGGGGCACGACATTGATGGTCTTGAAGACGAAGACCAGCGCGATCACGAAGATCACGAGTGCGACGGTACCGAACGAGAATTCCATGGACATTCCTTGTTGTTATGGTGTGTTGATCAAGCGTGGCGCGTGCAGATTGCCATGCGCGTGCGCATTGCTACGGGCGTGCGACGATCAGGCGGTTGCCCTGGACTTCGACGATCTCGAATTCGCCCGGCTCTTCCGGCGCGCCGGCGCGCAATTCGACGTCCCACAGCGCGCCGCGGTACATCGCGCGCGCACGCCGCGCATGCCACGCTGGCACCGTGACGCGCTGGCCGATGTCGAGGTTGATGCTCGGGTCGTTGGCCGCCTTGAAGCGGCCCGGGCGCGCGTAGCGGGTGCGGCGCAGGACCAGCGTGGCCAGCACGCCGACGCAGGCCGCCGCCAGCGTCTGCAGCGGGCCGCCCGCGCCCAGCCAGGCCGCCAGTGCACCGGCCAGCAGGCCGAGCGCGATCATCAACAGATAAAAGGTGCCGATGAACAGCTCGGCCACGATCAGGATCCCGGCGCCGATCAGCCAGTAGGTCCAGTCATGCATGTGGCAGTCTCCTCGTTATTCGAATGGTCAAGAAAAAACCCCCGCTACCCGGGATGGGTAGCGAGGGTTTTCAGGCAGCCCGGCACTGATCGGGCTGCCGCATGTGCGGTGCATGGGCGATGCGTGTGCTGTATATGCGCGTCATTGGCGCCAGTGTAGCACCGGCGCCGCCGCCTGCGCCAGCCGCGGCGTCAGGCCGGCTTGGCCGACTTGGCCGCCAGCTTCTGCCAGGTCTCGATCACCGAGTCCGGATTGAGCGACATCGATTCGATGCCCTGCTCGACCAGCCATTCGGCGAAATCGGGATTGTCCGACGGGCCCTGGCCGCAGATGCCGATGTACTTGCCCTGCTTGCGGCAGGCCTGGATCGCCAGCGACAGCAGCGCCTTGACGGCCGGATCGCGCTCGTCGAAGTCCTTGGCCAGCAGCTCCATGCCGGAGTCGCGGTCCAGGCCCAGCGTGAGCTGGGTCAGGTCGTTCGAGCCGATCGAGAAGCCGTCGAAGTGCTCGAGGAACTGCTCGGCCAGGATCGCATTGGATGGCACTTCGCACATCATGATCAGGCGCAGGCCGTCCTGGCCGCGCACCAGGCCGTTCCTGGCCAGCAGCTCGACCACTTTCTCGGCCTGGCCGAGGGTACGCACGAACGGCACCATCAGCTCGACGTTGGTCAGGCCCATGTCGTTGCGCACGCGCTTCATGGCGGTGCACTCCATCTCGAACGACTCGGCGAAGTCCTCGGCCAGGTAGCGCGCCGCGCCGCGGAAGCCCAGCATCGGGTTCTCTTCGTCCGGCTCGTAGCGCGAACCACCGATCAGCTTCTTGTACTCGTTCGACTTGAAGTCGGACAGGCGCACGATGACTGGCTTGGGCCAGAACGCGGCGGCAATCGTCGCCACGCCTTCGGCCAGCTTGTCGACATAGAAAGCGCGCGGCGACGCGTGGCCGCGGGCGACCGACTCCACCGCCTTTTTCAGGTCGGCGTCGATGTTCGGATACTCGAGGATTGCCTTCGGGTGCACGCCGATGGCGTTGTTGATGATGAACTCGAGGCGCGCCAGGCCGACACCCTTGTTCGGCACCGACTGGAAGTCGAAGGCCAGCTGCGGATTGCCGACGTTGAGCATGATCTTGGTCGGGATCGGCGGCAGTTCGCCACGCGCGACTTCGGTCACTTCGGTTTCGAGCAGGCCGTCGTAGATGCGGCCTTCGTCGCCTTCGGCGCACGAGACGGTGACGAAGGTGCCGTCCTTGAGCAGGTCGGTGGCGTCGCCGCAGCCGACGACCGCCGGCACGCCCAGTTCACGCGCGATGATCGCCGCGTGGCAGGTACGGCCACCGCGGTTGGTGACGATCGCCGCGGCGCGCTTCATGACCGGTTCCCAGTTCGGATCGGTCATGTCGGCAACCAGCACGTCGCCCGGCTGCACGCGTTCCATCTCGGACGGATCCTTGATGACGCGCACCGGACCGGCGCCGATCTTCTGGCCGATCGCGCGGCCGCTGGTCAGCACGGTGCCAGTGCCCTTGAGCTGGAAGCGCTGCTGGGCGTCGGTCGCCTTCTGCTGCGACTTGACCGTCTCCGGGCGCGCCTGCAGGATGTACAGCTTGCCGTCGCGGCCATCCTTGCCCCACTCGATGTCCATCGGACGGCCGTAGTGATTCTCGATGATGACGGCGTATTTCGCCAGCTCGACGATTTCGGCGTCGACCAGCGAGTAACGGTTGCGCATCTCGATCGGCACGTCGACGGTCTTGACCGAGCGGCCGGCCTTGGCCTCGCTGGTGAACTCCATCTTGATCAGCTTCGAGCCGATATTGCGGCGGATCACCGGCGACTTGCCCTGCTCGAGCATCGGCTTGTGGACATAGAATTCGTCCGGGTTGACGGCGCCCTGCACCACGGTCTCGCCCAGGCCATAGCTCGAGGTGATGAACACCACGTCCTTGAAGCCCGATTCGGTATCGATCGTGAACATCACGCCCGACGCGCCGGTATCCGAACGCACCATGCGCTGCACACCGGCCGACAGCGCGACTTCGGCGTGGGTGAAGCCCTTGTGGACGCGGTACGAGATCGCGCGGTCGTTGTACAGCGAGGCGAACACGTGCTTCATCGCTTCCAGCACGTTGTCGATGCCGACCACGTTGAGGAACGATTCCTGCTGGCCGGCGAACGACGCATCCGGCAGGTCCTCGGCGGTGGCAGAGGAACGCACGGCGAACGAGACTTCGGTGTCCGAGCCGGCGACCAGGCGCTCGTAGAAGGAACGGATCTCTTGTTCGAGGCGCGGCTGGAATGGCGTGGCGACGATCCACTCGCGGATCTCGAGGCCGGCGGCGGCCAGCGAACGCACGTCGTCGACATCGAGGTTGTCGAGGCGGCGCGCGATGCGCTCGCCCAGCGAAGCGCCGCCATCGGCGCTGTGGTCGAGGAAGTCGCGGAATGCGTCGGCGGTGGTGGCGAAACCGGTCGGCACGCGCACGCCGGCGCCCGCCAGCTGGCTGATCATTTCGCCGAGGGACGCGTTCTTGCCGCCGACCGACTCGACGTCGGTCATGCGCAGGTCCTCGAACGACGCCACGTAGACGCGATTGGCCTCGTCCGGCTTGAGTGCTGGAGTAGCTAGGTTAGTCATGGTAAAACACCCTTACTTGATGATGGAAACCTGTTGGGGCAGCGGCTGGACGGCAGGGGTGTTCTTGTTATTCTGGCCCGCGTGCAGCACAATGCCAAACCCGTTGCAGAGCATTTTACCCCGCGACACCATCTTGTGCAGCGCACATTTGATGCAACTTTGTCAGTAGAGTCGAGCGATCCCGATACCATGAACGACGTACAACTTCCCTCTTCGGCGGCGCCGGTCCCCGCTGCGCGCACCGTGTTCTTCGTGTCGGACGGCACCGGCATCACGGCGGAGACCTTCGGGCACGCGGTGCTGAGCCAGTTCGAGATGCGCTTTCGCCAGATCCGCCTGCCGTTCATCGATTCGGTCGAGAAAGCGCACGATGCGGCGCGGCGCATCAACGAGAGTTTCACGCGCGACGGCCAGCGTCCGATCGTGTTCTCGACGCTGGTGACGCACGCGCTGTCGAGCGTGATCCGCGCCGCCAACGGCATGCACATGGACCTGTTCCAGACCTTCGTGGCGCCGCTCGAGCAGGAACTCGACATCAAGTCGACCCACACGATCGGCCGCATCCACAATGCGGTGGACACCGAGGAATACAAGAACCGCATCGAGGCGATCAACTTCTCGCTGGCGCACGACGATGGGCAGTCGCACAAGAACCTGGCCGAGGCCGACGTGATCCTGGTGGGGGTGTCGCGGTCGGGAAAAACGCCGACGAGCCTGTACTTGGCGATGCAATACGGCATCAAGGCCGCGAACTATCCGCTGATCCCGGACGACTTCGAACGGGGCCGCCTGCCGAGTTCCCTGCCCCCGTTCAAGGCCAAACTGTTCGGCCTGACCATCACCCCGGAACGGCTCTCGCAAATCCGCAACGAACGGCGCGCCGGCAGCAAATACGCCGCCCTCGAAAACTGCCGCTACGAAGTCAACGAAGCCGAACATCTGATGCGCCGCGAAGGCATCCGCTGGCTCTCGTCGACCACGAAATCCATCGAAGAAATCGCCACCACCATCCTCCAGGAAATCAAACCCGACCGCCGCGACTACTAACCCAAAATGAGGGTCAGAGTCGAATTATTGGCCAATTGATTTTAGAACTGTGTCGAGTGCGATTGCACTGCAGATACTTGCCTCACAGCTCATACCCAACAATGAGGGTCAGAGTCGAATTAAATGACAACTTTTATAGTTGCCGATTAATTCGACACTGACCCTGATTAATTTGATGTGACCGAGGATATTGTTTTGATTCGCTGATGAATCTAGTTGCGCAATAATATCAAAGCCCTGGGCTCAGCCCGTCACGACCGGCAAATTCCAACCGGGGTCAGAGTCGAATTACCCAGCAATTCGAAAAGTTGTCATTCAATTCGACTCTGACCCTAATTGTTGGGCTTGAGCCATTGGGCAAGTATCCAGTGCGACAATTCGTTGAGGCCATTTTTAAAATAAATTGGCCAATAATTCGACTCTGACCCTAATTGGGATTAGAAGAATTGGCGCCAGTCGGCGAGCCAGGCGGGGAAGGCGGCGGCTTCCATGGGGTCGGCGATGTGGTAGCCCTGGGCGTAGGTGCAGCCGTGGTCTTGCAGGAAGTCCCAGTCCTGGCGGGTTTCGACGCCGACGGCGACCGACATCCGGTCCAGGCTGTGCGCCAGGCTCAGGAACGAGCGCAGTACCGTGCCGATCGGGCGGCGGCGGGAGGCGCCGTCAACGAAGGCACGGTCGATCTTGAGTTCGGTGAACGGGATGCTGGCCAGCAGTTGCAGGTTCGAGTGGCCGGTGCCGTAGTCGTCGATGGCCAGGCCGAAGCCCAGCATGCGCAGGCGGATCAGGCGTTCGATGAACAGCGGGTTGATCGTGAGGACGGCGGATTCGGACATCTCGAACGTGACCTGGTCCGGGGCCACCTGGTGGCGCGCCAGACAGGCGCACATCTGGCGCACGAATGACGGGTGGGCCAGCGTCGTGGCGGCGATATTGAGCGAGATCGGCACCGCGATGCCGCGGTCCTGGAACCAGCGGCAGCGCTCCACCGCCAGCTCGATCATGCTCCAGTCGAGGAAATCGACGCGGCCATGCTGCTGCAGGGCGTCGATGAACGATGCCGGGCCCAGCACGCCGTGTTCGGGATGGCGCCAGCGCGCGAACGCTTCCAGGCCCTTCACCTGGCCGGTCGCCAGTTCGATCTTCGGCTGGAAGAACGGTTCGAACTGGCGTTGCTGCAGGCCGATGCCGATTTGCTGGAAGGTAAAGCGCGGCGCGGCCGGCCTACGCGCCATACGGGCCGATGGCGACAGCGGCGTGTAATGCGCCAGCAGCGCCTCGAGCCGGGCTCTGTCCACCGGCGTCGCGATCGCGCCGAGCAGGTCGATACCGCGTGCATGCGCCAGCGTGTCGACCGAGAACAGCAGGCTGGCCGGTTGGGCGCCGGTGACGATCAGGCGCGCGTGCGTTCCCGTGTCCGCCAGGCGGCCGATCAGGTCCAGTCCGTCCAGGCCGGGCAGGTCGAGCGCGATGATGGCGACGTCGATGTGCACAGGACTGTCCGGCGCCAGCGCCTGCAGGGCTGCGATGCCATCGGCCGCGTCCGAGACCCGCCCGGCGCCGAGGTGGCCAAGCAGCTCGGCCAGCGTGCGGCGCGCGACCGGGTCGGCTTGCGCCACCAGGAAATGCAAATGGGCGATGTCCATATTTAACTTTGCGTAGAAGCCGCCAGCCTACGCGAAGCGCGGCGCGCCGTCCATACACGCTGGCCGCATTGGCAAGTGATTGATCGCCGCCCGCCGGCGCGACTCAGGCCCGCTGCTGGCGCAAGCCCTCGAAGAAGCATACCGCCGCGCACGCGGCGACGTTGAGCGACTCGACCTGGCCCGCATGCGGCACCGCGACCCGGTGCGTGGCCAGCTCGAGCAGTTCGCGCGAGACGCCCTGCCCTTCGTGGCCCATCACCCAGGCAACTGGCGCGCGCAGGTCGAGCGTGTACAGCGGTTCGGCCGCATAGCCGCTGGTGGCCAGCACGGGGATCGTGGCAGCCTGCACCAGCGGCGCCAGCTGCACGCCCTCGAAGATGTCTAGCACGAAGTGCGCGCCCATCGCCGCGCGCAGCACCTTCGGCGACCAGCAGAACGCCGTGCCGGGGCTGCAGTAGACCTGCCTGACGCCGGCCGCGGCAGCGCTGCGCAGGATCGAGCCGACATTGCCCGGATCCTGCACGCCGTCGAGCAGCACGCTCGACACCGCCAGTTGCGGCGCGCCCGCAGGCTGCGGCGTGTCGATCACGAACAGCAGGTGGACGCCGTGTTCGACCTGGCTGACGGCATTGAACAGCGCGTCCGGCAGCGCGGTGACCGGTGATCGCAGCGCGTCGCAGCGCGCCACGATGGCCTGCACTTCCGGGTTGCCGAGCGCGCCTTCCGACACCACCGCATGACGCGGCGCGCCACGCAGATCGAGCCAGGTCTGGCACAGGTGCACGCCGTCGAGCAGGCTGTGGCCGGCCTTGCGGCGCGCCTGCGAGCTCGTGGCCAGGGCTTTCAACTCCTTATAGAACGGGTTGTCGCGCGAGGTGATGGTCTTCATGCCGCCACTCCCAGGTCGTGACCGGCCGCGCCGAACAGGTCCACCTGCAGCATGCCGCGCACCGGTGCGAACGAACGCCGGTGCGCCGGCGACGGGCCGTGCTGGCGCAAGCGCTCCAGATGCAGCGGCGTGCCGTAGCCCTTGTGCTGGTCGAAGGCATAGTGCGGATACTGGTCGTGCAGCCGCGCCAGCGCCGCGTCGCGCGCGGTCTTGGCCAGGATCGAGGCCGCCGAAATCGCATTCACCTTGTCGTCGCCCTTGACGATCGCATGCGCGCGGATCGCCAGCGGCGGGCAGCGGTTGCCGTCGATCAGGGCAATGGTCGGCACGGTTCCCAGGGCTTCCACCGCGCGGCGCATCGCCAGCATGGTCGCCTGCAGGATGTTGATGCTGTCGATTTCCTCGCACGAGCATTCAGCGATGGCCCAGGCCAGCGCCTGTTCGCGGATCTGCGGCGCCAGTTCGTCACGGCGTGCTTCACTCAGCTTTTTCGAGTCGCGCAGGCCATCGATCGGACGGCGCGGATCGAGGATCACGGCGGCGGCGAACACCGGCCCGGCCAGCGGACCGCGGCCGGCTTCGTCGACGCCGCACACGATGTCTTCCAGCGTGAAAGGCCGGCCACGCGTGGCCAGGCCGGGATACAGATTGACCTTCTTCTTCGTCATCTCATTGTCCAATCACGCGCAATACCGCCTGCGCGCTCGCCTCCGCGCTGTCGCGCAGCAGGCTGTGATGCATGTCCGTGAAACGCCGCGCCAGGCGCTCGCGCCCGGCGGCGTCATTCAGTTGCTGCCACACCGCGTCGGCCAGCGCCTCGGGCGTGACCGCATGCTGCAGCAGTTCCGGCACCACGAATTCGCGCGCCAGGATGTTCGGCAAGCCGATCCACGGCTGGTAACCCATGTGGCGCATGATTTCCCATGAAGCCCGCATCACCTTGTAGGCAATCACCATCGGCTTCTTGAACAGCGCCACTTCGAGGGTCGCGGTCCCGGAGGCCACCAGCACCGCATCGGCTGCGGCGATGGCGCCGTGAGAACCACCGTCGGTGACGATCAGCGCCACGTCTTCCAGCCCGGCCTTGACGACGATGTCGTCGAAGTAGGCTCGCTGGCGTTCGCCCGCCATCGGCACCACGAACTGCAGGGCCGGGTCGCGCGCGGCCAGCAATTTGACCGCGCGCACGAACGGTTCGGCCAGGTATGTCAGTTCGCCCATGCGGCTGCCCGGCATCACCGTCACCACGCGCGCATCCGGCGCGATGCCCAGCGCGCGGCGCGCCGCAGCCACGTCGGGAACCATCGGGATGGTTTCGGCCAGCGGATGCCCGATATACGTCACCGGCACGCCGGCCTCGCGGTAGATCGCCTCTTCGAACGGGAAGATCACCAGCATGTGCGACACCGCGCGCTGGATCTTCCTGATGCGGCCGCTGCGCCAGGCCCAGATCTGCGGCCCGATGAAATGCACGGTCGGAATCCCGCCCGCGCGCAGCTGCTCTTCCAGCCCCAGGTTGAAGCCGGGGTAGTCGGCGCCGATGAAGGCGGCCGGGCGTTCGGCCAGCAACCGGTCGCGCAGGCGGTTCTGGATGCCTTTGAGTTCGCGGTAGCGGGGAATGACTTCGAACAGGCCACGCACCGTGAGCGTGTCCATCGGCACGTCACTGGCCAGGCCCTGCTCGATCATGCGGGGACCGCCGATGCCGTGGAAACGCGCATCCGGCAGGTGCGGACGCAGTCCCGCCAGCAAGCGCGCCGCCAGCATGTCGCCCGAGGTCTCGCCGGCCACCAGGGCCAGCGAGACGGGCGCACCCGGATCAGCGGACGATGCCACGGCTGGCAGTGCCCAGGAACTCGCGCAGCAAACGGATATCGCCAGCGGCCGCCGGCAGGCGCTCTTCTTCCGCCTGCAGCGCCGCCTTGGCTTCTTCGAGCGTCAGGCTGGAGCGGTACAGCAGTTTGTACGCGCTGCGGATGCCGTCGAGCTGCTCGCGGGTATAGCCGCGGCGCTTGAGGCCTTCGAGATTGACGCCGCGCGCGCCGGCCGGATTGCCCGACACCAGCACATACGGCGGCACATCCTGGGTCAGGCTGGTGTACATGCCGATGAAGGCATGCGCGCCGATCTTGCAGAACTGGTGCACGCCGGCGTAGCCGGACAGGATCGCCCAGTCGCCCACGTGCACGTGGCCGGCCAGCTGCGCGTTGTTCGAGAAAATCGTGTTGCTGCCGACCTGGCAGTCGTGCGCCAGGTGCACGTAGGCCGAGATCCAGTTGTCGTTGCCCAGGCGCGTGACGCCTTCGTCCTGCACGGTGCCCAGGTTGAAGGTGACGAATTCGCGCACCGTATTGCGGTCGCCCACCTCGAGGCGGGTCGGCTCGCCATTCCACTTCTTGTCCTGCGGCGCCGCGCCGATCGAGCCGAACTGGAAGAACTTGTTGTCCTTGCCGATCGTGGTATGGCCCTCGATGACCACATGCGGGCCGACCACGGTGCCGGCATCGATGCGCACGTTCGGACCGATGATCGAATACGGGCCGACCTCGACCGAGCTGTCCAGCTCGGCCTTGGGATCGACGATCGCGCTCGGATGAATCTTGCTCATCAGGGTCTCCTTGGTACGGCGTTACTCGGCGGCGCCCGCGGTGGCGCCCGCGTTGGCGCGGATGGTGCACATCAGTTCACCTTCGACCGCCACCTTGCCGTCGACCGTCGCCACCGCCTTGTATTTCCAGATACCGCGCGACACGCGCAGGATCTCGACGTCCATGCGCAGCTGGTCGCCCGGCTCCACCGGACGCTTGAAGCGCGCATTGTCGATGCCGACGAAGTACACCACCGAATTCTCGTCGGGCTTGACGTCCATCGTCATGAACGACAGGATCGCCGCGGTCTGCGCCATCGCTTCGATCATCAGCACGCCCGGCATCACCGGCTTGTGCGGGAAGTGGCCGTTGAAGAATTCTTCATTGATGGTGACGTTCTTGATGGCGGTGATGCGCTTGCCCACTTCGACGTCCAGCACGCGGTCGACCAGCAGCAGCGGATAGCGGTGCGGCAGGTATTCCTTGATCTGGTTGATGTCGAGGGTCTTGGTGTCAGGAGTGGTCATGTTTTTCTTCTGTAAGGGTTTTGACGGTTTTCTCGAGCGTGCGGATCTTGGCGCGCATCGCATCGAGGTTGCGCACGATCGCGGCGCTGCGCTCCCATTCGGCGTTCTTCGCCAGCGGGTAGAAACCGGTGTACTGGCCCGGCTCGAGCACCGAGCGCGAGACCATGCTGCCCGACGAGATGTGCACGTTGTCCGCGATCTCGAGGTGGCCGAGCACCATGGCCGCGCCACCGAAGGTGCAGCGGCTGCCGATCTTGGCGCTGCCGGCCACGCCGACGCAGCCGGCCATCGCGGTGTGCGCGCCGATGCGGCAGTTGTGGCCGATCTGGATCTGGTTGTCGAGTTTCACGCCATCCTCGATCACGGTGTCGTCCAGCGCGCCGCGGTCGATGGTGGTGTTGGCGCCGATGTCGACGTCGTCGCCGATGATCACGCGCCCGGTCTGCGGGATCTTGATGTACACGCCGCTTTCGACCGCGAAGCCGAAGCCGTCGGTGCCGATCACGGCGCCCGAATGCAGGATGCCGCGCTTGCCGATACGGCAGCGGGCGTGGAAGGTGACGTTCGCGAACAGGCGCGTGCCTTCGCCGATATGCGCTTCGCGGCCGACGAAGCAGCCGCTGTCGATGACCGCATGGGCGCCGATCACGGCGCCCTCTTCGATCGTCACGTGGGGGCCCACGTGCGCGGTCGGATCGACGATCGCGCCTGACGCCACCACGGCGCTGGCATGCACGCCCGGGCTCGGGACGACGTCGTCCAGCGACGCGAAGTATTGCGCGGCGCGGGCGAAGTAGGCGTATGGATTGGTGGTGACGATGCGCGCGCCTTCATAGGTCGCGGCCACGGCCGGATCGTCCAGCGGCGACAGGATCAGTGCCGCCGCGCCGCTCTGCGCGGCCAGTGCGCGCAGCTTGCTGTTGCTGAGGAAGCTGATGTGCGAAGCGCCGGCGCTGTCCAGTGGGGCAATCGCTTCGACCGTCAGGTCCGCGTCGCCTACCAGCTGGCCGCCGAAGCGCTCGACCAAATCGCCCAGTCGAATGCCCATCATGGTGTTTCCTGTCTGAGAAAAAAACGGTACTGCAAAAACGCTGCCGCCTTACTTGTCGAGCAGCTTGAGGATCTTGTCGGTGATGTCGACGCGTGGGCTCACCCACGCCGCCTCGACCAGCACCGCGTCGAGCTTTTCTTCCTGGGCGACCTGCTCGACCAGCTTGTAGGCCTTCTGGGCGATCGCCGCGCGCTCTTCGTTCTTGCGCTGCTGAAGGTCTTCCTGGAACTCGCGCTGGGCGCGTTCCACGTCCTTCTGCATGTTGAACAGTTCGCGCGTGCGGCGCGTGCGATCCAGTTCGCCCAGCCCGGCCGCCTCGGCATCGAATTTCTCGGACGCGCTCTTGAACCTGGCGACCATCTCTTCGACCGCCTTCTGGCGCTTGGAGAATTCGGCGGCCAGCTTGGCGTCGGCCGACTTGGCCATGCGCGAATCGGTCATCAGGCGTTCGGTGTAGACGAAGCCGATCCGGCTCGGCGCCACCTGGGCCTGGGCCTGTGCCTGCGCCAGTGGCGCGGCGCAGGTTGCGGCCAGCGTCAGCGCGCCGACCATGGCGCAAGGCAGCGAAGCAATCGGATTTTTCAGCATAAACTCTCTCGCAATCGTTCTTCGGGACGCCCGCTGGCCAATGCCGCCGGTCAGAAGCCGGTCCCCATCTGGAACTGGAAGCGCTCCAGGCGGTCGCCCGGCAGCGAATTCAGGGGCTTAGCATAACTCAACTTGAGCGGACCGACCGGCGAAATCCAGGACAGGCCGATACCGGCCGAGTAGCGGAACTCGTCGAAATTGATCTTCTTCTGTTCCTGGAACACCTGGCCGCCATCGACGAAGGTGAACCAGCGCAGGCTGCGGTCGGTGCCGCTGCCCGGGAACGGGAACTGCAGCTCGACGTTGCCGATCACGCGCTTGGAGCCGCCGATCGCATCGTAGTAGCGCGGATCGACCACGCCCAGCGACGAGCTTTCGTAGCCACGCACCGAACCGATGCCGCCGGCGTAGAAGTTCTTGAAGACCGGGTAGGCGCTGCCGCCGATGCCCTTGCCGTAATCGAATTCGCCGCGCAGGGCCAGCGTCATCCAGCGCGTCAGCGGGCGCCAGTACTGGTGCTCGTAGACCAGGCGGAAGTACTTGGCGTCGCCGATCGCATCGAGTTCGAAGTTGGCGCGCTGGTAGCGGCCACGGGTCGGCGTCACCGCGCTGTCGCGGGTGTCGCGGCCCCATGCCGCGGTCAAGGGGATCGCCACCGTGGTGGCGGTACCGATACCGTTGGCCGGGCCGCCGTTCTGCGCCACGAAGGTCTGGTAGATGGTCGGCGAGCTCTGGTCGGTCTCGAGTTCGGTGCGTTCCACGCCGGCGCCGAAGTAGACGGTGTCGGATTCGGAGAACGGCACGCCGAAGGTCATGTTGCCGCCAACCTGGCGCACGGTGAACGAACCGATGTTCAGCGCCGGTGGGCGCGAGGTGCGCAGGTACAGCGAGAATGCGCGCGACACGCCGTCGTCCGTGAAGTACGGATTGGTCTGCGAGAACGCGATGGTGCGGTTGTACTTGCTGGTATTCAGGTCGATGCCGACCGTATTGCCGCTGCCGGCAAAGTTGGCCTGCGAGATCGACGCGGTGAAGGTGAACTTCTCGGACTGCGAGAAGGCGCCGCCGATCATGAAGTTACCGGTCGGTTTTTCTTCGACCACCATGTTCACGTCGACCTGGTCGGACGTACCCGGCGACTCCGGCGTCTCGATCTTGACGTCCTTGAAGTAGCCCAGGCGGTCGACCCGGTCGCGCGAGAGTTTCACGCGGTTGGCGTCGTACCACGAGCTTTCGAACTGGCGGAATTCGCGGCGAATGACTTCGTCGCGGGTGACCGTGTTGCCCGAGATGTTCATGTGGCGCACATAGGCGCGCTTGCCCGGATCGACGAAGAAGGTGAACGCCACCTGGCGCTTCTCGCGGTCGAGTTCGGGGTTGGCCGTCACGTTGGCGAAGGCGTAGCCGAAGGTGCCGAGGCGGTCGGCGATCAGCTTGTTGGTGCCTTCCTGCAGGTCGCCCACGTAGGTCTTGCCCGGCTGCAGAAGGATCAGCTTTTCCAGCTCGTCCTGGCGGCCGAACATCTCGCCCTCGAGCTTGACGCTCGAGACGGTGTACTGCTCGCCCTCGGTGATATTGATGGTCAGGTAGATGTCGCGCTTGTCGGGCGTGATCGAGACCTGGGTCGATTCGACGTTCGCTTCCAGATAGCCGTGGTTCAGGTACCAGGACTTGATGGTCTCGAGGTCGCCGGTCAGCTTCTGCTTGGAGTACTGGTCGGCCTTCGAGTACCAGGTGAACCAGCCGGACGGGCGCAGCTCGAGCTGCTCGCGCAGTTCCTTCTCGCTGAACGCCTTGTTGCCGATGATGTTGATGCCCTTGATCTTGGCGACTTCGCCTTCATCGACATTGAACATGATCGTCACGCGATTGCGCTCGATCGGGGTCACGGTGGTGGTGATCTTGACGCCGTACAGGCCATGCGACAGGTACTGGCGCTTGAGTTCCTGCTCGGCGCGGTCGACCGAGGCCTTGTCGAAGATGCGGGTCTGGGCCACGCCGATCTCGGACAGCGCCTTGACCAGCATGTCCTTCTCGAATTCCTTGGTGCCGGTGAAGTCCACCGACGAAATCGCGGGACGCTCCTCGACCAGCACGACCAGCACGCCGTTTTCTTCTTCCAGGCGGATGTCCTTGAAGAAGCCGGTCGCGTACAGGGCCTTGATCGCGGCCGTGGCCTTGCCGTCGTCGAAGGTCTCGCCCACGCGCACCGGCAGGTAGCTGAACACGGTGCCTGCCTCGGTCCGCTGGATGCCTTCGACCCGGATATCCTTGACGACGAACGGGTTGACGGCCAGCGCATTACCGGCGCACATGGCCAGCACGGCCGCACCGATCAGGCTGCGACGGATGAACGGCAGGGCGAAACGATCTGGTTGTGATTTCATTGGCTGGATCAAAGGGTCAGTCTAATTTGGACAACGATTGCATATTATTTTTGCCGGGCGGGTCGATATTCGGATCGACGAAGCTAAAGCAGCCGCACCAGGTCATTGAAGACGGCGAGCGCCATCAGCATGAACAGCAGGCCGACCCCGGCGCGCTGCGCGAACTCGCCGACGCGCGCTGGAAGGGGACGTCCGGTCAAAACTTCCACGGAATAATACAGTAAATGCCCACCATCCAGAACCGGAATTGGTAACAAATTCATTACTCCTAAGCTAATGCTAATAAATGCGATGAATTGCAAATAGCTCACCAGCCCAATGCGGGCGGTCTGTCCGGCGTAATCGGCGATGGTGATCGGCCCCGTCACATTCTTCAGGGACGCCTCGCCGATAATCATCTTGCCGATCATCTTGACCGTCATCACGCTGGTGTCCCAGGTGCGTTCGGCGCCGCGGGCGACGGCTTCGACGAGGCCGGACGACACGGTCACCATCTCGGGCGCCTGGGCGACCATCGCCTTGATCACGCCGCGGCCATTGCCGTCGTTCTCGGGAGTCAAGGCAAGACCGAGCGGACTGCCGGCGCGGATCACCTCGACCTGCAAGGCCTTGCCGGGCGCGGCGCGCACCGCCTCGATGAAGGCGATGCCGTCGGCCACCGGCTGGCCATCGAGGCGCACGACCAGGTCGCCGTCCTGCAGGCCGGCCTTCTGCCCTGCCCCGCCGGCGATCACGCGCTCGATGCGCGGCTGCGGGCGCCACAGGTCCAGCCCGAGGGCGGCCATGACATCGGCGTCGACGTCGAGCTGGCCGACCCGGGCCGCCGGCAGCGTCGCCGCATACGCGCCGCCGTGCTGGCCGCGCAATTCGAGGCGCGCATCGGCTTTGTCGACCGCGGCGTGCACGATCTGCCAGCGCAGCTCGGACCACGAGCGGACCGGTTCGCCATTGACCGCAACGACGGTATCGCCGCCGCGCACGCCGGCCTGGGCCGCCACCGACCCCGGCTCCAGCGCGCGCAGGCGCGCCGACGGCTCGTCGACGCCGTGCATATACAGCGCCGCCATCAGGCCGATCGCGATCAGGAAATTGGCGAGCGGACCGGCAGCGACGATGGCGATGCGTTTCCACACGCTTTGACGCGTGAACTCGCGCGCCAGTTCCGCCTCGTTCGTGGGCGCCGTCTCGGGGTCGCGGCTGTCGAGCATCTTGACATAGCCGCCCAGCGGCAGCATCGAGACGGCCCATTCGGTCTGGTCGCGCCCGAACCGGCGCGACCAGACGACCTTGCCCATGCCGATCGAAAAGCGCAGCACCTTGACGCCGCAGGCGCGCGCCACCAGGTAGTGCCCCAGTTCGTGGATCACGATCAGGGGGCCGAGCGCCAGCGCGAAGGCCAGCACCGTCATCAGGAAAGTCATGGCCGTGGCTCCCGTTAGCCCCGCAGGCGCGCGACTGCCTCGTTTGCCGCCACGCGGGCGCGCGCGTCCTGGGCCAGCACCGCCTCGATCGAGGGCGCCGGGCCGTGTTCGATGCGCTCGAGCGTGTGCTTGAGCACGCGGTCGATATCCCGGAAGCCGATCTGGCCATCCAGGAAGGCCTGCACCGCCACCTCGTTGGCGGCGTTCAGCAGCGCCGGCGCGGTGCCGCCGGCGCGCAGCGCGTCGAAGGCCAGCGCCAGGCACGGGAAGCGCGCGAAATCGGGCGGCAGGAACTGCAGCGCCGCCATCTGCGTCAGGTCGAGCTGGGCGACGCCGGATGCGATGCGCTCCGGGTAGGCCAGCGCGTGCGCGATCGGGGTGCGCATGTCGGGGTTGCCCAGTTGCGCCAGCACCGAACCGTCGACGTACGACACCATCGAATGGATCACGCTTTGCGGGTGGATCACGACTTCGATCAGGTCGGCCGGCGCGCCGAACAGCCAGCTGGCCTCGATCACCTCGAGGCCCTTGTTCATCATGGTGGCCGAGTCCACCGAGATCTTGCGGCCCATGACCCAGTTCGGGTGCTTGCAGGCTTCGTCGGGCGTGACCGCGCCGAGGGTATCGACCGCGCGCTGCAGGAACGGGCCGCCGGACGCGGTCAGGAGGATCTTCGCGACACCGGCCGCACCGGGCGTGCGCGCGTAGTCGAACGGCAGCGACTGGAAGATGGCATTGTGCTCGCTGTCGATCGGCAGCAGCGTGGCCTTGTGCTCGCGCACCGCGTCCATGAACAGCTGGCCCGACATCACCAGCGCTTCTTTATTCGCCAGCAGGACCTTCTTGCCGGCGCGCGCGGCGGCCAGCGTTGGCGCCAGGCCGGCGGCGCCGACAATCGCCGCCATCACGGTGTCGGTGTCCGGGCTGGACGCGATGTCGCACAGGGCCTGTTCGCCATGCTCGACCGAGATCGGCAGGTCGGCCAGCAGGTCGGCCAGCCGGCTGGCCGCCTCGGGACTGCCGACCACGGCGCGTTGCGGACGGTGGATGCGGCAGGCCGCCGCGAGTTCCTCGACGCGCGCATGCGCGCTCAGGGCGTACACCTGGTAGCGCTCGGGATGGCGCGCCAGCACGTCGAGGGTCGAGGCGCCGATCGAACCGGTGGCGCCAAGAATGGTAATGCGTTGCATGAGTTTCCTTCTAGAGCCAGGACGCGGCCAGGGCCGCCAGTGGCAAGACCGGCACCAGGGCGTCGATCCGGTCGAGCACGCCGCCGTGGCCAGGCAGCAGGTTGCTGCTGTCCTTCATGCCGGCGCGGCGCTTGAGCTGCGATTCGAACAGGTCGCCGACCACGCTGGCGACCACGATCAGGGCGATGATGGCGGCCATGCCCAGCCAGCCGAGGCTGGCCTGCACGCGCACCGCGAAGGTGTCGGCGAACGCCTCGCCGCCGAACAGCACGGTGAGTGCGACCAGCACCAGGGTTACCAGGCCGCCGCCGATCGCGCCTTCCCAGGATTTGCCGGGAGAGATGGTCGGCGCCAGCTTGTTTTTACCGAAGCTCTTGCCGCAGACATAGGCGAAGATGTCGGCCGACCAGACGATGGCCAGCACGGACAGCAGGAACAGCGGCGAATAGGCGAACAGCGTCACGATGGCGGCGAAGCAGGCCACCAGCGCGATCGCGTAAAGCAGGCTGAGCATGGTGTTGCCGGCGCTCGCCAGGGGCGGCAGGCCGAGCTTGAGGGTGGGCGCGAAGCGCAGCGCCCACAGCAGCACGCCGATGGCGAACCAGAAGGTCGGGTCGCCAGGCGCGCGCATGAAGAAGGCGTAGGCGAATGCCAGGGTCCAGGCCGCGGCGATGATCAGCGCGCTTTTCGAGCCGGGATTGAACAGGCGGAAGCATTCCCAGATCGCCGCCCCGAAGAACAGCGAGGCGACCACCGCGAACGCCGTATGGTCATTGGAATACAGGACTGGCAGCAGAATCGCCAGCAGGACGAGCGCGGTGATGATCCGGGTCTTGAGCATCAGTTGGTCTTCTTCGCTACTTGGGCGCCGGTCTGGCCGAAGCGCCGTTCGCGCTCCTGGTAGGAGGCGATCGCTCCATCGAGCGACGCCGGCGTGAAATCGGGCCAGAAGGTGTCGGTAAAATACAGCTCGGAATACGCTAGCTGCCACAGCAGGAAATTCGAGATGCGTTCTTCGCCGCCGGTCCGGATGAACAGGTCGGGTTCGGGCGCGTACGCCATCGCCAGGTGGGGCGCCAGCATGTCCTCGGTGAAGTCGACGGCGCCGGGATTGGCCTGCACCATCTTCCCGGTTGCCTGCATGATATCCCAGCGGCCCCCATAGTTGGCGCACACGCTGACCGTCAGCCGGGTGTTGCCGGCGGTGCGGCGCTCGGCATTGGCGATCATGTCGCGCAGCTTTTCGTCGAAACGGCTGAGGTCGCCGACGACCTTCAGGCGGATATTATTGGCGTGCATCTTTGCGACTTCGCGCTCGAGCGCCGTCACGAACAGGCGCATCAGCAGCGACACTTCGTCGGCCGGACGGCGCCAGTTTTCGGACGAGAACGCGAACAGGGTCAGGTACTCGACGCCCCGCTCCACGCAGGCTTCCACGACGCCGCGCACGGCTTCCACGCCCTTGACGTGCCCGGCCACGCGCGGCAGCAGGCGTTTGGTGGCCCAGCGGCCATTGCCATCCATAATGATGGCGATGTGGCGCGGCACGGCGGACGTGGCGGGAATGACGGTGGTCGAGCTTTTGAACATCTTTTATCCGGCAGGGCTGCGTTGTCAGTCACGCAAAAGGCCAATCATAAGGCAGCGGACCGGCCGCGGCAAGTTGCCGGGGCCGGTCCGCGCACGGCAGGCGGCGCCGGCCGGGGCTGCCGGCCTGCGCTTCCCGCAGAACATGACGGTATTACACCGTCATGATGTCCTTTTCCTTGTCGGCCAGCAACTTGTCGATGTCGGCCACGGCCTTGTCGGTCAGCTTCTGGATTTCTTCCGACGAACGGCGCTCGTCGTCTTCCGACGCGGTCTTGTCCTTAACCATTTTCTTCAGCGCTTCGTTGGCATCGCGACGGATATTGCGCACGGCAATTTTCGCGTCTTCGCCTTCGGATTTGGTCAGCTTGACCATTTCCTTGCGGCGCTCTTCCGTCAGGGCCGGGGTCGGCACGCGGATCACGTCGCCCTGCGACGACGGGTTCAGGCCCAGGTCGGCGTCGCGGATCGCCTTCTCGATGGTGTTCATCATCTTCTTTTCCCACGGCTGGACACCGATGGTGCGGGCATCGATCAGGGTCACGTTGGCGACCTGCGACAGCGCGGTCTCGGTGCCGTAGTAGTCGACCGTCACGTGGTCGAGGATGCCGGTGTGGGCGCGGCCGGTGCGTACCTTGCCGAGGTCGGCCTTCAGGGTGTCGATGGACTTGGCCATGCGATCTTGTGCATTCTTTTTGACGTCAGCCAGGGTCATGCTGCTCTCCTTCTTCTATATCAACGGATGTTCAAACGTGGACCAGGGTGCCTTCGTCTTCGCCCATGATGACGCGCATGAGCGCGCCGGGCTTGACGATGGAAAACACCTTGATCGGGAGTTTCTGGTCGCGGCACAGGGCGAACGCGGTGGCGTCCATCACCTGCAGGTGCTTCGAGATGGCCTCGTCGAACGAGATCTTCTCGTAGCGCGTCGCGTGCGGGTCCTTCTGTGGGTCGGCAGTATACACGCCGTCGACCTTGGTTGCCTTGAGCACGATCTCGGCCGAGATTTCGGCGCCGCGCAGGGCGGCCGCCGTGTCGGTGGTGAAGAACGGGTTGCCGGTGCCGGCGGCGAACACGACGACCTTGCCTTCTTCGAGGTATTGCAGGGCCTTCGGGCGCACGTACGGCTCGACCACCTGCTCGATGGCGATCGCCGACATCACGCGCGCGGTGATGCCCACGTGGCGCATGGCGTCGGCCAGGGCCAGCGCGTTCATCACGGTGGCCAGCATGCCCATGTAGTCGGCGGTGGCGCGGTCCATGCCCTGGGCGCCGGGCGCGACGCCGCGGAAGATGTTGCCGCCGCCGATCACGACCGCCACCTGCACGCCCAGCTTTGCCACTTCCGCCACGTCGGCCACCATGCGATCGATGGTCGCGCGGTTGATGCCGAACTGGTCATCACCCATCAGCGCTTCGCCAGACAGTTTCAGAAGGACTCGTTGGTAGGCTGGTTTTGTCATGGAAGCGGCTCCTAGTAAGATGGTTCGAATTCGGTTCCGGCCACGCGCCTCATGGGGCGGGCCTCATCTGTCCGTGGGGACGGATGGCATTGTAGAACGAGTGCTGCGCACGGGGCGCTAGCGTGGTGCGACGGACCTGGATTCCCGCCTGCGCGGGAATGACGTGCTGGTGGCGCAGGCCAAAGGAGCCTCTCCTGGTCCGCGCCCCACGAACGTCATTCCCGCGAAGGCGGGAATCCAAGTTCCCGTGCAGAGCTGGAACGCATCCTTACGGCCGCGCACACAAACCGTCCCACCTTGAAAAAACGGACCTTGCGGCCCGTTTCTTTTTGATTACTGCTTGTTGGCAGCCATCTGTGCTGCGACTTCGGCTGCGAAGTCGTCGACCTTTTTCTCGATGCCCTCGCCCACCACGTACATGGTGAAGCCCTTGACGGTGGTGTTCGCCGCCTTCAGCATCTGCTCGATCGACTGCTTGTCGTTCTTCACGAACGCCTGGTTCAGCAGCGACACTTCTTTCAGGTACTTCTGGATCGAGCCTTCGATACGCTTGGCAACGATCTCGTCCGACTGGACTGGCTTGCCGGCAGCGACTGCCGCATCCGCGTCTTCCTTGGCCTTCAGTTGTGCAACCGAGCGCTCTTTTTCGATCAGTTCAGCAGGCACTTGCTCCGACGACAGCGACACTGGCTTCATTGCAGCGATGTGCATCGCCAGGTCCTTGCCGACCTGCTCGTCCGAACCTTCGAAATCGACGATCACGCCGATACGGGTGCCGTGCAGGTACGAAGCCAGCTTGCCGGTGGTTTCGAAGCGCTGGAAGCGGCGCACGGTCATGTTCTCGCCGATCTTGCCGATCAGCGCGGTACGCACGTCGTCGAAGGTCTTGCCGTCGTGCGGCAGGGCTGCCAGGGCAGCGACGTCGGCCGGGTTGTTTTCGGCGACCAGCTTGGCGGCCAGGTTGACCATGGCCAGGAATTCTTCGTTCTTGGCGACGAAGTCGGTTTCGCTGTTGACTTCGACCAGCGCGCCGACATTACCCGAGATATAGGTTGCGACGACGCCTTCGGCGGTCACGCGTGCCGATGCTTTCGATGCCTTGCCGCCCAGCTTGACGCGCAGGATCTCTTCGGCACGGCCCATGTCGCCTTCGGCTTCGGTCAGTGCTTTCTTGCATTCCATCATTGGTGCATCGGTCTTGGCGCGCAGTTCGCCAACCATTGCTGCAGTAATCGCTGCCATGTTGTTTTCTCCTAAATAGTGTTTCAGGTTGCAGGCCGCCAGATGGGCACCCCGCAGGGATTCAGCTTAAAAAAAGGGGGGCTCGCTCAGCGGCGCCCCCTTCGGTCACGACAGCGGGCCCGTAAGCCCGCCCGCGATTATGCTTGTTCCGAAACTTCGACGAAGTCGTCGCCGCCGGCCTTGACCATCTCGACGACGTCGTTGGTGGCGTTGGCGCGGCCTTCCAGGATCGCATCGGCGACGCCGCGTGCGTACAGGGTGATCGCTTTCGACGAGTCGTCGTTACCCGGGATCACGTGGGTCACGCCTTCTGGCGAGTGATTGGTATCGACGATGCCGATGACCGGGATGCCCAGCTTGCCGGCTTCGGTGATGGTGCCCTTGTGGTAGCCGACGTCGACGACGAAGATCGCGTCAGGCACGCCGCCCAGGTCCTTGATGCCGCCGATCGACTTTTGCAGCTTGTCCATTTCGCGCGAGAACAGCAGCGCTTCTTTCTTCGACATCTTCTCGACCGAACCGTCTTCGACTTGCGCTTCCATGTCTTTCAGGCGCTTGATCGAGGTCTTGATGGTCTTGAAGTTGGTCAGCATGCCGCCCAGCCAGCGCTGGTCGACGTATGGCACGCCAGCACGCTGTGCTTCGGCGGCGATGATGTCACGCGCCTGGCGCTTGGTGCCCACCATCAGGATGGTGCCGCGGTTGGCCGAGATCTGCTTGATGGTCTTCATCGCATCCTGGTACATCGCCATGGTTTTTTCCAGGTTGATGATGTGGATCTTGTTGCGATGACCGAAGATGAACGGCGCCATCTTTGGGTTCCAGAAACGGGTCTGGTGGCCGAAGTGGATACCGGCTTCCAGCATTTCACGCATAGTAACGGACATATGATTCTCCAGGGTTAAGTCTTGAATGCGGCCAGTCACCCATCGGGCACCCTTTGAGGCCGCACTCGCGATTTCATTGAAAGTGTAGATACTTTTTACAACATTTACTCGATACGGATCCGAGCAACCCGAGATTCTAGCGGAATCTGGCCGTATTTTCAAGCGTCACGCGGGATGCGCCGCCAGAGGGGAAAGGCCGCCCCACCCGCAGGCCGGGCGACTCCCTTATAATGGCGTGATAACGCCCGGGCAACGCCACGGGCCGCCACCCCCTATTTGCAGGAAACAATCCCTATGGTCTCCCCCATCAAGACTGCGGAAGAAATCGACGGCATGCGTGTCGCGTGCCGCCTCGGCTCGGAAGTGCTGGACTACATCACGCCCTTCGTGAAACCCGGCGTCACCACTGGCGAACTGGACCGCCTGGCCTACGAGTACATGGTCAATGTGCAGGGCACCGTGCCGGCCACGCTGAATTACCAGCCGCCCGGCTACCCGCCCTTTCCCGGCTCGATCTGCACCTCGCTCAACGACGTGATCTGCCACGGCATCCCGGGCGACCGCGTGCTCAAGAGCGGCGACGCGCTGAACATCGACATCACCCCGATCACCAAGGAAGGCTTCCACGGCGATAACAGCCGCATGTTCCTGGTCGGCGAACCGTCGATCCTGGCGCGCCGCCTGTCCGAGATCACCTTCGAATGCATGTGGCTCGGCATCGCCGCGGTCAAGCCGGGCAGGCACCTGGGCGACATCGGCCACGCGATCCAGAAGCACGCCGAAAAGCACGGCTACAGCGTGGTGCGCGAATTCTGCGGCCATGGCGTCGGCCGCGTGTTCCACGAAGAGCCGCAGGTGCTGCACTACGGCCGCCCGGGCACGCTCGAAGAACTCAAGCCCGGCATGATCTTCACCATCGAGCCGATGATCAACGCGGGCAAGCGCGACATCAAGGAAATGCCGGACGGCTGGACCATCAAGACGAAGGACCGCAGCCTGTCGGCCCAGTGGGAACACACGGTGCTGGTGACCGAGACCGGCGTCGAAGTGCTGACCATGTCGGCCGGCAGCCCGCAGCCGCCGGCGCTGGTGCTGCCGCTGCTCCAGCAAACCGACACCGCCGCCGCCTGAGCATCGCCATGGGACAGGCCGCGCTGCTCGATACCGCCCGCACCACCCTGCGCGCCCGCCTGAAGGCCGAGCGCGCGCTGCTGACCCAGGCATTCCAGGAAGACGGCAAGCCCGAGAAGCTGCTGCGCGGGCTGCGCCAGAGCGTGGACGGGATCCTGTCCGATGCCTGGACTGCCGCCGGCCTGCCGGCCAATACCGCGCTGGTGGGCGTGGGTGGCTACGGGCGCGGCGAACTGTTCCCGTATTCGGACGTCGACCTCCTGATCCTGCTGGGCCAGCCGCTCGATGCGATCACCACCGCGCGCCTCGAGGGCCTGGTGCAGCTGCTGTGGGACCTGGGGCTGGAGATCGGCCACAGCATCCGCACCGTGGACGAGTGCCTGGTCGAATCCGCGGCCGACATCACAGTGCAGACCAGCCTGCTCGAAGCGCGCCTGGTCGACGGCGACAGCAGCCTGTTCGAAGAGCTTCAGCGGCGCTACCGCGACGCGCTCGACCCGCAAGCGTTCTTCCAGGCCAAGACCGCCGAAATGCGGCTGCGCCATGCCAAGTACGAATACACCGCCTTCGCGCTGGAGCCGAACTGCAAGGAAAGCCCCGGCGCGCTGCGCGACCTGCAGGTGATCCTGTGGGTGGCCAAGGCCGCGGGCCTGGCCGACAGCTGGGGCCAATTGGCCGCGCGCGGCCTGATCACGCGCATGGAAGCGCGCCACCTGATGGAAAAGGAAAGCGCATTCAAGGACATCCGCATCCGCCTGCACCTGCACACCAGGCGCCGCGAAGACCGGCTGGTGTTCGACGTGCAGACCGCCATCGCCGGTACGCTCGGCCTGGTGTCGCATGATGGCCGCCGCCCCAGCGAACTGCTGATGCAGCGCTACTACTGGGCCGCCAAGACGGTGACCCAGCTGAACACGATCCTGCTGCAGAACATCGAGGCGCAGCTGTTCCCGCAGCCGGCGGCGGCGTTTCCGATCGGCCCGCACTTCCTGCAGGTGGGCAGCCTGATCGACATCGCCGCCGACGACACCTTCGAGCGTCATCCGGCGACCATCCTGCAGCTGTTCGTGACCATGACCGAGCGCCACGACATCAAGGGACTGAGCGCGCGCGCCACCCGCGCGCTCTGGCATGCGCGCAACCGCATCGACGAGCATTTTCGCGCCGACGCCGCGAACAAGGCGCTGTTCCTGCGCATCCTGCAGGCGCCGCGCGGCATCGTGCATGCGCTGCGCCGCATGAACGAATTCGGCATCCTGGGCCGCTACCTGCCGGCGTTTCGCAAGATCGTCGGCCAGATGCAGCACGACCTGTTCCACGTGTACACCGTGGACCAGCACATCATGATGGTGATCCGCAACCTGCGCCGCTTCACGATGCCGGAACACGCGCACGAGTATCCGTTCTGCAGCCAGTTGATCGCCGATTTTCGCGACCGCTGGCTGCTGTACGTGGCGGCCCTGTTCCACGACATCGCCAAGGGCCGCGGCGGCGACCATTCCAAGCTCGGCATGGAAGACGCGCAAGCGTTCTGCCGTTCGCACGGCTTGTCGGATGAAGACACCGAACTGGTGGTGTTCCTGGTCGAGCAGCACCTGACCATGTCCACCGTCGCCCAGAAGCAGGACCTGTCGGATCCGGACGTGATCGCCGCCTTCGCCGCCACGGTCAAGGACGAGCGCCACCTGAGCGCGCTGTACCTGCTCACCGTGGCCGACATCCGCGGCACCAGCCCCAAGGTCTGGAACGCCTGGAAGGCCAAGCTGCTGGAAGACCTGTACCGGGTCACGCTGCGCGTGCTGGGCGGCGAGCCGCACAGCGCCGACCGCGAACTGCGTACGCGCCAGAAGGAAGCCATGGCCACGCTGCGCCTGTTCGGCCTGGACGCCAACGCACACGAAGCGCTGTGGAAGCAGCTCGACGTGGCCTATTTCTTGCGCCATGACGCGTCCGACATCGCCTGGCAGACCCGCGCCCTGATCGACAAGGTCGACGCCGACAAGCCGATCGTGCGCGCGCGCCTGGCGCCGATCGGCGAAGGCCTGCAGGTGGCGGTCTACGTGAAGGACCAGCCCGACCTGTTCGCACGCATCTGCAGCTACTTCGACCGCAAGAACTTCAGCATCCTCGATGCCAAGATCCACACCACGCGCCATGGCTATGCGCTGGACAGCTTCATGGTCGCCGACGAGAACTTCGCCGGCAGCTACCGCGACATCATCAACCTGATCGAGCACGAACTGTGCGCGGTGCTGCTGTCGCAGGAGCCGCTGCCACCGCTGGCGCGCGGACGCCTGTCACGCATGTCGCGCACCTTCCCGATCACGCCAACGGTCGAGCTGCGCCCGGACGAACGCGGCCAGTTCCACGTGCTGTCGATCGCCGCCAACGACCGTATGGGCCTGCTGTACGCGATCGCCAGCGTGCTCGCGCGCTACCGCCTGAACCTGCACACGGCCAAGATCATGACGCTCGGCGAACGGGTCGAAGACGTGTTCCTGGTCGACGGGCCGGCCATGAACAGTCCGCGCACCCAGCTGCAGCTCGAGGCCGACCTGCTCGACGCCATGAAGATCTAATCCTTTTTTTTGTAGAGTTTTATTCGTATGACCGAACCGCTTCGCCTTTCCAAACGTATGTCCGAACTCGGCCTGTGCTCGCGCCGCGAAGCCGATGAATGGATCGCCCGCGGCTGGGTGCGGGTCGACGGCCAGGTCGTCTCGGAGCTGGGCAGCAAGGTGCTGCCGACGCAGCGCGTGACGGTCGAACGGCAGGCCGCGGCCGAGCAGTCCAAGCGCGTCACGGTGCTGATCAACAAGCCGGTGGGCCTGGTCAGCGGCCAGGCCGAAGACGGCTACCAGCCCGCCATCACGCTGGTCAAGCCCGAGAACCGCTGGGCCGACGATCCGTCGACGGAACAGTTCCATCCGACCCAGCTGCGCAGCCTGGTGCCGTGCGGACGGTTGGACATCGATTCGGTCGGCCTGCTGGTGCTGTCGCAGGACGGCCGCATCGCCAAGCACCTGATCGGCCAGGACACCTCGGTCGACAAGGAATACCTGGTGCGGGTGCAGTACACCAAGGGCGGCCGCCTGCCCGACAGCGAACTGAAAAAGCTGAACCACGGCCTGTGGATGGACGGCAAACCGCTGCTGCCGGCCAAGGTGCGCTGGCAGAACGACGACCAGTTGAGTTTTACGCTGCGCGAGGGGAAGAAGCGCCAGATCCGGCGCATGTGCGACATGGTCGGGTTGAAGGTGGTGGGGCTGAAGCGGGTGCGCATCGGGCGCGTCAAGCTGGGCAACCTGCCCGAGGGGCAATGGCGGTATCTGCTGCCGGACGAGCAGTTTTGAGTGCTGAGTTCCGAGTTCCGAGTCCCGAGTGCTGAGTGTTGAGTTCCGAGTTCCAAGTCCTGAGTCCTGAGTCCTGAGTCCTGAGTTCCGAGTTCCAAGCTGTGGCCACCAGCCTGAAGACCGTCATTCCCGCGCAGGCGGGAATCCAAGTTCGTACTGCCGCCACCATTGTCAAGTGTCATGGCCACGCATGCACACTTGGATTCCCGCCTGCGCGGGAATGACGTGCGAACGCTGCAGGCCTGCATCAACGTCCCGGCAACGGCGCCTGTTCCGACACCAGCTTCTCCGCTGTCAGTTCATCCCAGAACGCCGCCGGGATCACCACATCCAGCAGGGCCGCGTTGCGACGCAAGTGTTCCGGGCTGCTGGCGCCTGGAATCGTCGCTGCGACCACCGGATGCGCCAGCCCGAACTGGAGCGCGGCGGCAGCCAGGTCGATGCCGTGGCGCGCGGCGACCGCGCGCAGGCGTTCGCGCTGCTGGCGTTTTTCTTCGCTCGCCGGCGCATAGTCGTAGTTGTCGCCGCCGGCCAGGAAGCCCGAATTGAACGGGCCGCCCAGCACCACCCGGGCGCCGCGCCCGGCGCACAGCGGAAAGAGCTCGTCCAGCGCGGTCGTCTCCATCAGCGTGTAGCGTCCGGCCAGCAGGAAGATGTCGGGGTCGGCGTCGCGCAGCGCGCGCAGGCAGGGTTCGATCGTGTTCACCCCCAGGCCCCAGCCCTTGATCACACCCTCCTCGCGCAGCTTCGTCAGGCCTTCGAAGGCGCCGCCCGGGCCGGCCGCGATCCGGTAGTAGTGATCGAACTGATCGCCGAACATGTCGGGCGACAGGTCGTGCACGTACACGATGTCGAGGTGGTTCAGGGCCATGCGCTGCAGGCTGTCCTCGATCGAACGGCGCGCGCCGTCGGCGGTATAGTCGATCACGCGCCTGAACGGCAGCGCGCCGACGAACGGCGCCTCGATCTCGCCGCTGGCGGCGGGCGCCAGCAGGCGGCCGACCTTGGACGAGAGCGTGAATTCGTCGCGCGGACGGTTGCGCAGCGCCATGCCGAAGCGGTGCTCGGACAGCCCGGCGCCATAATGCGGCGCGGTGTCGAAGTAGCGGATGCCGGCCTGCCATGCGGCGTCGACGGTCGCCTGCGCGGCCGCATCGCTGCTGGCGCGGTACATGTCGCCAAAGCCGGTGCCGCCCAGGCCGAGGCGGGTGAGTGGTTGATAACGCTGGGTCACGGAATCTCCTTTACGAGCATTTGGTAAAAGTGGCATGGTGCGGCTTCTGCACGATGCGCTGCGAAAAACGGATCGAGGGCGTGCGGGATGGGCGCCGGCGACATGGCCACATGCCGCTGCCGATGCCGCACGCCGCCGCCGACGGCATGCCGCCATGCGGCCCCCGTACCACGCCGGCGCGGGGCAGCGTATCGAGGATGCCACGGGAATCGGGAACGGCCAGGCGCGTGGCATCGTCGGCAGGGACGAGGGAGCGGTCGTGCAATAATTATAAGCAGGCGCAGCCCGGCCCGGCCACACCTTACTTCCGGGACACGCGGCGTTGCGAGCGCGTTGCAGCGCTACAGCGCCGACCCGTCATAGTGCTGCACCGGGATCGCCTCCAGGTCGATTCCGTCGATGCAGCGCAGGTTGACCGCCGCGGTCATCTTCCCCTGCGGATCGGCACCCTCGCCGTACACATGGATACCGCATACCGCGCAGAAGCGGTGCTGCAGCACGTGCTTGTTGAAGGTGTAGGTGCTCAGGGCCGTCTCGGGCGTTTGCAGGCGCAGCTGGTCGCGACCGACGAACCAGTGCAGCGAGCCGCGCCGGCGGCAGATCGAACAGTTGCAGGACATGGCGCCGTCGATCTCGGCGTCGACCTCGATGGCGATGGCGCCGCAGTGGCAGCTTCCCTGGTAGGGCATGGCGGTTCTCCGGATAATCGACCTGGTCAGGCCGCCCCGCCGGGCGCGCGCACGCGGCGCCACAGCGCGCCGGCGATCGTGTGCACGGTCCAGGACAGCCCGGCGATGATGAAGGCAAATAGCGTTGGCAGCACGGCGCCGACCACGAAGGTCATGCCGAGCACGAAGCCGAGCACGAATTCGGGGCGCGACAGACGGATCGCGAGGCCCAGCACCAGCACCCCGAGGAACAACGGGTCGACCAGGGCGCTGCCGAAGGCGAACAGCGTGGCCAGCACCGCGCCGTAGGCCAGCGCGCACGCGAAGCCGGTCCAGGGTGGAATGCCCGTGCGCGTTGCGGCCGTGCGGCGCCCTTCGGCGCGGCGTACGATGCCGCCCGCCAGCCACCAGGTGAGCAAGGGGATCAGCAGGATGCCCCACCAGTTGGAGACGGCGGGCAGGTCGGGATTGGCCAGCAGGTGGTGCGCCAGCACGCCGCCGTGCGTGTATTCCCAACCCAGATGGCATGACTCCCCCGCCAGGGCGGCCACGGTCAGGGCAAGGCGGTGATTGCTGGCGCGCGCGGCCGGGCGGGAAGAAGGCATGGCGTTTCCGTTCATGATGAAAACACAATCCTCAGATTAGCAGAAGCGCATGGGGCGCTCCATGATTTTTCGATGCATATGCCTGGCGCGAGACAGCGGACGATGCCGTTCATGCCGCATGCGAAAAACCCGGGCGCGGATTGACCGGGCGCCGCCCCCCGGACGCCGGCGGCGGCGCGTTCTGGACCGAGACCCTCGACAGCGGCCGCGCCAGCCTGACTAGTCGCGTTTTCGGTCGGCCAGGAACTGCTGCGCGCGCGGGTGCTGCGGGTTGGCGAAGAATGCCTGCGGCGTCGCCTTTTCCAGGAGCTTCCCTTCGGCCATGAACCAGATACGGTCGGCCACGTCGCGCGCGAAACCCATTTCGTGGGTCACGCACACCATCGTCATGCCTTCGTGCGCCAGCGTGCGCATCACCTGCAGTACCTCGCCCACCATCTCGGGGTCGAGCGCGCTGGTCGGCTCGTCGAACAGCATGATCGGCGGGCGCATCGCCAGCGCGCGGGCGATCGCCACGCGCTGCTGCTGCCCGCCCGAGAGCGCATTCGGATACGCATCCTGCTTGTGGGCCAGGCCGACCCGTTCGAGCAGCTGCAGCGCGTAGTCGCGCGCCTCGGCCTTGCTGGCGCGCTTGAGCCGTACCGGCGCCAGCGTGCAGTTTTCCAGCACCGTCAGGTGCGGGAACAGGTTGAAGTGCTGGAACACGAAGCCGATGCCGGCGCGCAGCGCATTCACGTCGGCACCCTTCGCATGGATGTCGCGGCCATCGATGGCGATACTGCCGCCCTGGATTTCTTCGAGCCGGTTCAGGGTGCGGATCAGCGTCGACTTGCCCGAGCCGGACGGGCCGCACACCACCAGCACCTCGTTCTTCTCGACGCGCTCGGTGATGTCCACCAGCGCGTGATAGTCGCCATACCACTTGTTGACCTTATCGAGGACGATCATGTTTCACGGCTTTCAGTTTGGTTGCACGGCGCGGCGCTGCAGGCGGCGCTCGAGCAGGAAGGCCAGGCGCGACAGGCCGAAGCACAGCATAAAATAGGTCAGCGCCAGGATCAGGTAGACCTGCACCGACTGGGTAAACACCAGCGTGTTGATCTGGCTGGCGATGAACGACACTTCGGACAGGCCGATGATGTAGCCCAGCGAGGTCGCCTTGATGGTCGACACCAGCTGGTTGACGATCGACGGCAGGCCATTGGCGAGCGACTGCGGCAGCACCACATGGCGCAGCGCCTGGCCGTACGACAGGCCCAGCGAACGCGCGCTTTCCAGCTGCCCCGGCGGCAGCGCGCGGATGCCGGCCGCCACGATCTCGGCCAGGTAGACGCTGTCGAACACCACCAGCACGATCAGCATCGTGGCCGCCTGCGAGGTTTTCACGCCGGTGACGGCGGGCAGGAAGAAGTAGGCCCAGAACAGCACCAGCAGCAGCGGCACCGCGCGCACCACCTGCACCACGCCGGCCACCGGCAGGCTCACCGCGCGGTAGGGGCTGACCCGGGCGATGCCCAGCATCAGCCCGAGCGGCATGGCCAGCACCAGTGCGGCGCCGGACAGCAGGACCGTCAGCACCAGGCCGCCCAGCGGGCCGTCCGGGTACTGGCCGACCAGGAAGTACAGCCAGTAGGTATCGATCAGTTCGAGGAAGGCGTTCATGCGGCGCGCACCGGATAGCGGCGCCCGTACAGGTGGGCCGCAAGGGAGATCAGCAGCGACACGGTCAGGTAGGCCAGCGTGGCGAAGGTGAACGCTTCCAGGCTGCGAAAGCTCGCGGTTTCGACGCGCGCGGCCTGGTACATCATCTCGGCGGCGCCGATCACGGTGGCCACGCTGGTGTCCTTCCACAGGTTGACGGTCTGCGACAGCAGCGGCGGCACCGAGGCGCGCAGCGCCTGCGGCAGCAGCACCAGGCGCACGCTGGCCGCGCGTCCCAGGCCCAGCGAACGGGCCGCCTCGAGCTGGGTCGCGGGCACCGCGCGGATGCCGCTGCGGATGTCCTCGGCCATGTGCACGCCGGCGTACAGCGACAGCGCGATCACGGCGCACACGACTTCCGGGTTGTTCGCGTACAGGAGTTCGCGCGCGCTTTCCGGCAGCAGCTCGGGAAAGGCGAAGTACCAGAACAGCAGGTGGGCCAGCAGCGGCACGTTGCGGATGCTCTCCACGATGGTGGCGCCGAGCGCGCGCATCGGCGCGAAGGTCGCGGTGCGCATCACCGCCACCAGCGCCCCGAACGGCAGCGCGAAGGCGAAGCTGACCACGGTCAGCTGGAGCGACAGGATCAAGCCCTGCACCAGCCAGTCATGGTACTGGCCCGACTGCAGGATGGATGGATCGAAGAACTGCAAGGGCTGGACTCAGATCTTGTCGGTGTGGATGGTGAAGGCGCGTTTGGCGATGTTGGCGCGGGTGCCCGGGCCATACCACTTGTTGAACAGCTGCGCGGCCGCGCCCGACGCTTCGAGTTCGCGCAGCGTGTCGTCGACCACCTTCTTCAAGCCGGTCTCCCCCTTGCGCAGTCCCAGCGCGATCGGCTCGACGCCGATCGACTGCGGCAGGATCGTGAAGCCCTTGGCGGCCGGGCCCAGCTTGCCGTAGTCGGCCAGCAGCGACGATTCATCGTTGACGTAGGCGGCGCCCTTGCCCTGGCGCAGGGCCTGGAACGCCTGCTGGGTGTTCTCGAAGGTCACCACCTCGACATTCGGCACGGCCTTGCGCACATTGGTTTCCTGGGTGCCGCCGCGCACCGTGACGACCTTCTTGCCGGCCAGTTGCGCCAGCGCCGTGATGCCGCTGTTGGCGCGCACCATGACCTTGGAGCCGGTCACGAAGTGGGTCAGTGCGAAGTCGACCTGCGCCTCGCGCTCCGCGTTGTGGGTGAGCGAGGCGGCCAGGATATCGACCTGGCCCTGCTGCAGCTCGGGAATGCGGGCGGCCACCGCCATCTGCTTGAACACCGGCTTGACGCCCAGCTTCTTCGCCACCGCGGTGGCGATGTCGATCTCGTAGCCGACCAGCTGGCGCGACTTCGGCTCGATGAAGCTGTTCGGCTCATCGGTGCCGAGCACGCCGAAGACGATCTGCCCCTTCTTCCTGATGTCGGCCAGCTGGTCGGCATGGGCCAGGCTGGCGGCGAATGGGACGCCCAGCACGAAGGCGCTGAGGACGAGGTGACGGCGAGTGATCATGGGTGCTCCGGCTGCAAAAATTCGAACGTGAGAGTATAACGCGAGCACTTGTATGGCAAAACGACTTGTTTTCCATAAGAAAATGCTTGGATTGTTATAAAGCCAGTGTGACAGAGGATTGCCGTTACGGCAACGCGTGCGCCACGGCTTGCAGTTTGTTGCCATAATGACCTCAACATCGATTGGATCCGCCATGCTCGTCGTCACCTACAACGTCAACAGTATCAACAGCCGGCTGGGCGCCCTCCTCCAGTATCTCGAGGAACGCCAGCCCGACGTCGTCTGCCTGCAGGAGCTCAAGGCGCCGCAGGACAAGTTTCCCGAGCAGGCAATCCGGGACGCCGGCTACCACGCGCTCTGGCATGGCCAGAAAAGCTGGAACGGCGTGGCGATCGTCACGCGCGAGCCGGCGCAGGAGGTGCAGCGTGGCCTGCCGGGCGACGAGAGCGATGAACAAAGCCGCTACATCGAGGCGGTCTACCAGGGCGTGCTGGTGGCGGGCCTGTATCTCCCGAACGGCAATCCGGCGCCCGGCCCCAAGTACGACTACAAGCTGGCCTGGATGGAGCGCCTGCGCCTGCGCGCCGCCGAACTGCTGGCGCAGGGCATTCCCGCAGTGCTGGCGGGCGACTTCAACGTGATCCCGACCGAGCGCGATGTCTACAAGCCCGAACGCTGGGTCGACGACGCGCTGTTTCGCCCCGAGACCCGGGCCGCTTTCGAGCGCCTGCTGGCGCAGGGCTGGACCGACGCGCTGCGCACCCGCCATCCGGACGAGACCATCTACACGTTCTGGGATTACTTCCGCAACGCCTTCGGGCGCGATGCGGGCATCCGCATCGACCACCTGCTGCTCAGCCCCGCCCTGGCGCCGGCGCTGAAGGATGCAGGGGTCGACAAATTCGTGCGTGGCCGCGACAAGCCGAGCGACCACGCGCCGACCTGGGTCGAACTCGACCTGGGCAAGGCATCGATACAGGCATAACGCAACAGGTACAAGTCAAGGAGTCCACCATGAAGAAACTGCTCATTCTCGCCGCCGCACTGGCCCTGCCAATGGGCGCCCAGGCCGTCTCGATGTCCGGCATGTGCGCCAAGGAGATCGGCGGCGACGCCGCCAAGGTGTGCGGCAACCCGGTCGCCACCGAAAGCGAAGGCATGCTGTACGCCCTCTACAAGGCGGCCATCGAAAAGGTCCAGGGCGACAGCAGCAAGGCGCTGCAGGACGACCAGCAGGCCTGGTGGGAAAAGACCAAGGGCTGCGCCAAGCAGGAAGCCATGTCCGAATGCCTGCACAACGCTTACGCCACGCGCGCACTCGAGCTGCAGGACAAGTACAAGATCGTCAAGACGGTCGGTCCGGCCAACTACAGCTGCGCCGACGGCAGCAAGATCAGCGCGACCTTCCTGAACATGACCCCGGCCACCATGATCGCCGAGCGTGGCAGCCAGCACCTGGTGCTGCGCGGGCAGAAGGCCGCCAGCGGCACGCTGTATTCGAGCCGCGAGACCCAGTTCCGCGAGCACCAGGGCAAGGTCACCGTCAAGTGGAGCCCGAACGGCAAGGAAATCAGCTGCAAGAAGGGTTGAGTGCACGCGGCCCGGCGCGGGCCGCTGCCAGCTTCACAATGTGGGCGGACATGCGTTAAGCTGGCCGCCCATTCTTTTTGATCACATCATGCTGACACCCGAACAGCTTTTCGGCTTCCTCGCCGCCGCCATCCTGATCACCCTGTCCCCCGGCCCCGACAATCTGCTGGTGCTTAGCACCGGCATCGCCAAGGGGCGCCTGCGCGGCGTCGCCTTCGGCCTCGGTTGCGCCCTGGGCTGCCTGAGCCACACGCTGCTGGCGGTGGTCGGCGTGAGCGCGCTGATCGCGGCCTCGCCGACCGCCTTCATGGCGCTCAAGGTCGCTGGCGGCCTGTACCTGATCTGGATGGGATGGGGCGCGCTCAAGAGCCGCGGCGGCGCGCGCGTGACGGCTGGCGCGGGCCAGGACGAAGCGGCGTCGCGCCTGTTCGTGAAAGGCCTCCTGGCCGCGGCGATCAATCCGAAGGTGGTGCTGTTCTTCCTGTCGTTCCTGCCGCAGTTCGTGGTGGCGGCGCGTGGCGACGCCAACCTGCAGATCGGCCTGCTGGGGATCGTATTCACGCTGCAGGCCGCGGTGATCTTCGGCTTGCTCGGGTACTTCTCGGGAACGATCGGCGGCTGGCTCAATCGCACGCCGACCGCGGGGATGTGGCTGGATCGGATCGCCGGGGCGGTGTTCATCGGGCTGGGGTTGCGCCTGATCGTGGCGCGCTGACACGGCGCGGCCGTGCGGATGCAGGTTGAACGCGTTGGCAGCGAAGCTGCCAACCCTACCAACCCTGCCAACCGTGCCTGCGGCGCTTGAGCGTGGCGGCGGCTGTGCCGCCGCATCCGGCTGTCCGCCAGGGCACTAGAGCGTCACGACCACCTGCGCCGATTGACCCACCCGCCGCGGCACCTGTACTTCGAGCAGGTGCTGCTGGGCGTTGAAGGTGAACGCCACCGGGCGTGCGTCCAGCGTCACCGCGCGTGGCCGCGCCGTCACGTTGTGCACCTTGAGCGCGAAGCCGCGCGCCGCCGGCTGCTGGGCCTTGCCGGTTTCGGTGGCGAAGCCGATCTGCAGCTTGCCGCCGGCGAAATGACTGGCGAAGCGCACGATCTCGTACTTGCCGCGCTTGAAGGCATCGGCGGTCTCGCCGTCATCGTGGTACATCTTGCCGTTCGACGCCGCGACAGTGGCGTCGTGGTAGTAGTGCAGGTCGATCGCATCGCCGTGATAATCGCGCGTGGTCTGCACCACCTTCGCCATTGGCACGAAGGCGCCGGCGCGCACGTACACCGGGATATTGGCCTCGTTCGGACGCACCGTCTCGAGGATGCCGCCCCGGTGGGCCTGGCCGGTATGGAAATCGAACCAGGTGCTGCCCGGGTTCGGGAAATAGACCTCGACACGCGTGGCGCCCGGCTGCACCACCGGCGTGACCAGGAAGTCCGGACCCCACAGGTAGGTCGAGGCGCGCTGGCCCCCTTCCCCGCCATTGGGCTCGGCAAAGAACAGGGGCCGCATCAGCGGCATGCCGGTCTGCTGGTTGTCGAAGGCGATCGTGTAGTTATAGGGCAGCATGGCGTAGCGCAGCCAGACCGCCTCGCGCGCCAGCACCTTGGTGCGCTCGGCGCGAAACACCGGCTCGGAGGCCACCGCCTCTTGCGCATGCGGGCGGAAGATCGGCTGGAACACGCCGTACTGCAGCCAGCGCACATACAGTTCGTCGTCCAGCACCGGTCCGGCAAAGCCACCGAGGTCGGAGTGCATGTAGGCCAGGCCCTGCATCCCCATCTGCAGCGAGATCTCCATCTGCGACTGCAGGCCGCCCCAGCTGCGCGCAACGTCGCCCGACCACGGGATCATGCCGTAGCGCTGCGAACCGCTGTAGCCGGCGCGCATCAGGATGAACGGGCGCTCGTCCGGGAACTCCTTCTGGTAGCCTTTCGCGATCAGGCCGGCCCAGTCGTGGCCATACACATTGTGGACCTGGTCGGCGCTGCCGGTGGCGTGCAGCAGCGCCGCCGGATGCACCTCGGGTTCGCCCAAATCGCCCCACCAGCCGCTCACGCCCTGCTGCTTCAGGGTGCGGTAGATGTTCCACCACCAGTCGCGGCCTTCCTGCTTGTAGATGTCGATCAGGCCCGTGTTCCCGAAGAAGAAATCGTAGGTGAACGGCTTGCCGGCGGCGTCGACCGCCAGCACCTTGCGCTCGACCGCCTCCTGCCAGCGCGTGGATGTGGTCAGGACGAACGGCTCGGTGATCACCACCGTCCTGACGCCCTTGGCCTTGAAGTCCGCCATCATGCGCTCGGCGTGCGGGAAGCTGTCGCGGTCCCAGTCCATATTGCCCATCGTGCCCTGCACCGTCTTGCCGAACCAGTACAGGTCGAGCACCACGGCGTCGAGCGGGATCTTTTCCTTTTCGAAGCGCTCGACCACGGCGCGGGTCTCGGCCTCGGTCTTGTAGCCGAAACGGCTGGCGAAATTACCGAAGGCCCAGCGCGGCGGCAGTGGCTGGCGGCCGGTGAGCAGCGTGTAGTTGGCCATCACGCCGTCCCAGCCGTCGCCCGCCACCACCTGGTAGGTCTTGCGTCCGCCGATCACCTCGTAGCGCAGCGTGCCGTCCTTGCGGCTGTCGAAATCGAGCCAGCCGGTCTGCGGATTGTCGAAGTGCAGCGCGTACTTTTTCGACGACAGCGCGACCGGCATCGTGTAGTTGAGCAGCTCGGAGCGCGCGCCATAGCCATAGTCGGCCTTGTTGTACAGGCGAAAACGGTTGCCGCGCCGGTTCATGCCCACCGCGCGCGCGCCGGCGCCATACAGCGCCTCGCCGTCGTCGAGCGCGAATTCGATGACGTCGTGACCATCGGCGCGGCCGAAGCCGCGCTTTTCGGCCACCAGCGGCTGGCCCTTGTACGCATAGCTGATCCGGAACGGCTGGCGCTCGATCGTCACGCTGATGCCATCGGTAGCATAGGTGATGCGGCCGGCGTCTTCCTTCAGCGCCGCCCCCACGCCGGCCGGCGCCAGCACCACCGCGTGCGAGGCCGCGTCGAATGCTTCGCCCTGCGGGATGAAGGTCGTCTCGACGATGGCCGGCGAATACGGCTTGATCAGATAGCGGCCATCGGACACGCGCAGCTCGAGCGTGTCGCCGTGGCGGATGACGTCCCGCAGCCGGCGCTCGGCGTTCTGGGCATGGGCCGGGCTGCAGGCCAGGCTGGCGGCCAGGGGAATGGAGGCGAGGCAAAGCGCCAGGCGTGGGGTCGAGGCTGTGGTCATGTCGTCGTTATCGTTGTTGTGAACGGCGCGTCCCCGGACTCCGGGGCCGGGGACGCAGGCGAAGCATGCCAGAATTCGGGCGCCGCCGACAACCGCGATTCGTCGGCGCCGCGTGGATCAGTTGGCGCCGAGGGTCAGCAGCATCAGGCGGCCCTGGCCGTCGGAACGCTCGTTGAGCACCACCAGGATGCGGCCTTGCGGGTCTTCGACGATCTGGCTGACCGCGCCCACGCCGTTCTCGTCGTGGCCGGTATTGGCGTAGCCCGGCACCAGCGTCGATACATCGTTCCACGAGGCGCCGTTGTCGGGCGACCAGGCCAGGTAAGGCCGGCCGTGGGCCTTGTCGAAGCCGCCGACCACGATGTGGCCCGGCGTCGATTTCAGCGGCAGGAAGGCGCCGATGTACGGGTAGCCCTTGCCGCCTTCGAGCGGCTCGCGGATCACGAACCGGAAGCTGGCGCCCTCGTCGATGCTACGCAGCAGGCCGCCCTCGACGCCGATGAAGACCAGCTTCGACCCGGGCACCGGCTCGATGAACTGGACGTTGCGGTTTTCCAGTTCGGGCAGCCCGATCGGCAGCTTGTCCTCGCTCGCCAGGGCGCTGCCGTCGGCGTTCAGCCGGTAGGCGTCGACGAAGGCCATGTCGAGCGGGCACTCGCCGCCCACCAGCACGCGGTCCTTGAACACGTGGAACTTGCTGGCGTAGCACATCATCGAGGCCTTCTGGCCCAGCACGACCTGCCAGGTCGCGCCCTTGTCCTTCGAGGTGAACAGGTTGCTGCCGCCGCCGGCGTTGGCGTACAGGCGCCCGTTCTGCTCCTTGATGTCGTACATCGTCAGCGTCTCGCAGAAATACTCGTTACAGGTCTGCAGGTCACGGTCGCGCGGCGCGAAGCTGGCGGGGTTGGCGGTATTGGCAGCGAGCGTGCAGGCCGAATGCTCGGCCGAGGTGTCCGGCGCGTCGTACCACGGCTGCATCAGCCACAGGTCGCCATCGGCCATCTTCAGGCGCGGCGAACGCATGATGAAGTCGCCCCTGGCAGCCATGCCGCAGGCGCCCATGCCGACCGGGCTCCAGGTGGAGGCTGTCGACAGCGGCAGGCTGGCCTGCACCACGCCGGAACCCTCGGTCGTGCTGTTGGCCAGCGACAGGTAGGCGCTGCCGCCGTGGAACACGAGGCTGTCCATGGCGCGCGCGGTGCTGAAGACCGGTTCGAGCGAGGTGGCCACCGGTGCCGGCGGCGGGACCGCCGCTGGCGGGGCCGGATCGTGTCCGGAGCCGCCGCAGGCGGCCAGCAGCAGCGCGCAGGCAGCGACGGTGGCGGTGGCGGTGTGTCTGAATTGATGGTGCATGCGGGTCTCCCGGTTCTGATTGGTCGTGCAAACGTGGGAGGATTCTAGGCAGGCATGCACTTTTGTTATGAGGCTTATTGTCGGCCGAATGTCGCGAAACTGTAAGCGGGGCGGGTAGGCCGCACGAGCCGGCCGGTTCACATGATTCATCCACATGGCATACAATCAGCGGATTTTTTCGCCGCACCAGGAAGGAACAGCATGAACATGAACCGGCAGATGACGGCCCAGTCATCCCCCGTGAGCCAGACCCGATCGTTCGCCACGATCGCCCTCATCGAGCTGTGGGAACGCTTCGGCTACTACGGCATGCAGGCGCTGATCGTGTACTTCATGGTGCAGCGCCTCGGCTTCGACGACACCCGCGCCACCCTGGTGTGGGGTGCGGCCGCCGCCCTGATCTACGTGGCGCCGGCGATCGGCGGCTGGATCGGCGACAAGGTGCTGGGCACCCGCCGCAGCATGGTGATCGGCGCCATCGTGCTCTCGCTCGGCTACGCCCTGATGGGGATTCCCACCACCGACACCTGGCTGGTGTTCTCGGCGCTGGGCGTGATCGTGGTGGGCAACGGCCTGTTCAAGCCCAACGCCGCCAACCTGGTGCGCAAGATCTACGAGGGCGACGACGCCAGGATCGACAGCGCCTTCACCATCTACTACATGGCGGTCAATGTCGGCTCGACCGTGTCGATGCTGGCCACGCCCGCGATCAAGGATTGGGTCAACGCCAATGTTGGCGCGAACCTGGGCTGGCACGTGGCCTTCGGCCTGTGCAGCGTGGGCCTGTGGATCGGCCTGATCACCGTCGCCCTGCTGCGCCGCACGATCGACCATATCGGCTCGCCACCCGACGCGCTGCCGCTGGACGTGAAGAAGCTCCTGCTGGTACTGGGCGGCGGCGTGGTCACCGTGTTCGCTTCGAGCGTGATCCTCGAATACCAGTGGCTGGCGCGCCTGTTCGTGTACCTGGCCGGCCTGGTGGTGCTGGGCATCTTCATCCACCTGATCCGCGCCAGCGAAGCGAGCGAACGCGCCGGGCTGGTGGCGGCGCTGGTCCTGACGCTGCAGACGGTGTTCTTCTTCATCTTCTACCAGCAGATGTCGACCTCGCTGTCGCTGTTCGCCCTGCGTAACGTCGATCTGGACTTCAGCCTGTTCGGCCACCACGTGTTCACCTGGTCGCCGGCCCAGTTCCAGGCCCTGAACGCGATCTGGATCATGCTGCTCAGCCCCGTGCTGGCCTGGATCTATACCCGCGCCGGCAACGGCCTGTCGATCGCCGCCAAGTTCGCCCTCGGCTTCGCGGTGGTGGCGGCCGGCTTCTTTACCTACGGCTTCGCCGGCGCCTTCGCCGTGAACGGCCTGACCTCGTCGTGGATCATGATCGCCGGCTACGGCCTGTACTCGCTGGGCGAACTGCTGGTAAGCGGACTGGGTCTGGCGATGATCGCGCGCTACGTACCGGCGCGCATGGGTGGCTTCATGATGGGCGCTTATTTCGTCGCGGTCGGCATTTCGCAATACCTGGGCGGCCTGGTCGCGACCATGGCCAGCGTACCGGCCGGAATGACCGATCCGCTGCAGACGCTGCCGATCTATACGAGCCTGTTCAACAAGCTGGGACTGGCCGCGATTGCGTGCACCCTGATCGCGCTGGCCGCCCTGCCGCTGATGCGCCGCCTGACCGCGGCCCACCACGCGCGCAGCTGAGATCTTGTAAGATGGGCGGACCTCGACACTCCAGGCAATTTAGTCAGCCGCCCATGTCCACGACACCCAGCCACATCCTCCAGGTCGCCCAGCGCGTGCACGCGATCGAACCGTTTCGCGTCATGGAAATGGTCAAGGCCGCCGCCGAACTGAAACGCGGCGGCGCCGACGTGATCAGCATGAGCGTGGGCGAGCCTGACTTTACCGCACCCGACATCGTCGCCGCCGCCGCGATCGAAGCGATCCGCGGCGGCGTCACCCAGTACACCGAGTCGCTCGGCCTGCGCGAATTGCGCGAAGCAATCTCCGGCCACTACGCCGCCGTCCAGGGCCTGGACATCGATCCGCGCCGCATCGTCATCACCGCCGGCGCCTCGGCCGGCCTGCTGCTGGCCTGCGCCGCGCTGGTGTCCGAGGACGACGAAGTGCTGATGCCCGACCCCAGTTATCCGTGCAACCGCCACTTCGTGGCCAGCTTCGGCGGCCGGCCGGTACTGGTGCCGTCGTCGCACGAAGACCGCTACCAGCTCAGCGCCGAGCATGTCGCCGCGCGCTGGACCGGGCGCACCCGCGGCGTGCTGGTGGCCTCGCCGTCCAATCCCACCGGCACCTCGATGACGCCGCAGCAGCTGCAGGACATGCTGGCGGCGGTGCGTGCACGCGGCGGCTTCGCCATCGTCGACGAGATCTATCAGGGCCTGTCGTACGACGCCCGCCCGGTGAGCGCGCTGGCGCTGGACGACGATGTCATCACCGTCAACAGCTTCTCGAAGTATTTCAACATGACCGGCTGGCGCCTGGGGTGGCTGGTGGTGCCCGACAGCCTGGTGAACGTGTTCGAAAAGCTGGCGCAGAACCTGTTCATCTGTGCGCCGACCGTGGCCCAGCACGCGGCGCTGGCCTGCTTCGCGCCGGAGGCGCTGGCCATCTTCGAGGCGCGCCGGCTGGAATTCCAGCGCCGCCGCGACTACCTGGTGCCGGCGCTGCGCGGGCTCGGTTTCGGGGTGCCGGTGATGCCGGACGGGGCGTTCTATGTGTACGCCGCCATCGATCGACTGGCGCATCCGCTGCATGGCGACAGCACCGCACTGAGCATGGACCTGCTGCAGCGCGCGCACGTGGCGATCGTCCCGGGCGACGATTTCGGCGTGGCCGCGCCGGCCCGCCATGTGCGTTTTTCATATGCGACGCAGTACGAGCGGATCGAGGAAGCAGTGGCGCGCCTCGCGCGCCTGCTGCAGCAGGGTTAGCCGGCCGGGACGGCCCCGGCCAGTGCTTCGACCAGGATGCCCGGCCCGACCGGCTTGACCAGATAGCGGTCGAAGCCAGCCGCCAGCGCGCGCTCGCGGTCGCTGGGCTGGCCGTAGCCCGACAGCGCCACCGTAAGAGGCCGGATGTCCGGCGCCGCGGCGCGCAGGCGCGTCATCAACTCGAAGCCGTCGAGGCCGGGTAAACCGATATCGCACACCACGGCGTCGAAGCGCCCTTCCATCGCCAGCGCCAGGCCGGTATGGCCATCGGCCGCGATCTCGACCTGGTGCCCCTCGAGTTCGAGCAGCATGCGTAGCACGTCGGCGGCATCTTCATTGTCTTCGACCACCAGGATGCGGCGCGCGCTGCCGGGGGCAAGCGCGCCCGGGGCCAGTACGTCGGCCGGCGCCGCCGATTGCGACAGCGGCAGGCGCACGGTGAAGGTACTGCCCTGGCCGGGACCGGCGCTGGCGGCGCTCACGCTGCCGCCATGCATGGTCACGAGGTTGCGCACCACGTTCAGGCCAACCCCCAGGCCGCCCTCGGTACGCGCCAGCGAGCGCGGTCCCTGGGTGAACAGTTCGAAGGCGCTGCCGATCGTCTCGCTACTCATGCCGGCGCCGTTGTCCGCGATGGTCACGTCGACACCGTCGCCAGGGATGACGTCGACCCCCACCCGGATGCGCCCGCCATCCTGGGTATACTTGGACGCGTTGCCGATCAGGTTGGTGAACACCTGGGTCAGGCGCACCGGGTCGCCGTCGACCATCACGCCGGCGCGCGCCGCCGACAGGAACAGTTGCTGATTGCGCTCGCGCACGCGCGGCTGCACCGTTTCCACGGCCTGGTCGAGCATGTCGCCCAGGCGCAGCGGCTGCACCGCCAGCGTGATCTTGCCGCTCGACAGCCGCGCGGCGTCGAGCAAGTCGTCGAGCAGGCGCGCCATGTGGCCGACCTGGCGCTGGATCACGCCGGTCAGGCGCACCAATTGGCCCTGGATCGCCGGCGCCCGTTCGAGCAGGCTGGCCGACACGCTGATCGGCACCAGGGGATTGCGCAGTTCGTGCGCCAGCATGGCCAGGAATTCGTTCTGGCGGCGGTTGGTTTCCTCGGCGTCGTCGCGCGAGGTCTGCGCGTCCACGGTCGCCAGCACCAGGTGCTGGTTGGCTTCGCGCAGCGTCGCCGCCAGTGCCTGGGAAGCGTCAAGCTCGGCGCGCAGCCGGGCGTTCTCCTGCTCAAGCACTTCCAGGCGGTGCGCCTGGGTGTCGCCGTCGATGCCCCCCGTCGTCGCCGTGAATGCCATCTCAGGGCGTTCCGCGACTGGACGGCAAGCCGTGCACCACGCCTTCGTACTCGGTGCCCACCGGCCGGATTTCGATGCCGGTGTCGCCGATCACGTATTCGCGCAGGTCGTGACTATGGCCGCTGCCGCGCACCTTGACCACCGAGAGGAATTTGCGCAGCTGGCCGCCACTTTCGCCGAAGCGCATCAGGACGATCGCGTCGGTGAGGTAGGCGACATCGGCCTGGCTCAGGCGCAGGCGCGTGAAATCGTCGTCCAGGCCCATCGTCACGATCGCCGTGATGTTGCGCTTGGCCAGCGACGCGATCATGCGAAACACCACCGCGCGCAGCTGGGTGCGACCTTCCGGCGCCAGGTACAACGCCAGCTCGGACAGCGAATCGATGACGACCCGGCGTGCACCGGTGCGGTCGATTGTCTCGTTCAGTTCGTCCAGCAGCTCGTCGATGGTGAGGTCGATCATGCGGCTTTCGATGATCGTCACGTCGCCCGCCTGCACCATCCGCGCCAGGGCGCCGTTGCGCAGGCGCGAGGTGCCCTTTTCGAACGACATGGCGACGCCCTTCTCGCCCATCTTCACGCCCTGCTGCAGGAAGCAGGTGCCGAGGATGGTCTTGCCGGCCCCGCTCGGGCCGGCCACCAGCAGCGAATGCCCCTGCGGCAGGCCGCCCATCAGCATCTCGTCGAGGCCCGGGGTGCCCATCGGGATGCGCTGGGCATCCTCGTCGATGGCCACGCCGGGGTGGCGGTCGGTCGCCAGCGGCGGCAGCACGCGTGGATACACGCGCAGGCCGTCATCGGTGATGCGGAACGTGTGCGAGCCGGCCAGGTGGGCCTGGCCGCGCATCTTGACCACGCGGATCTTGCGCACCACCGAATCTTCTTCGTGGACCTGCGCCAGCGAGATCATGCCGTCGGCCACCGTCATGATCGGATTGGCTTCGGTCTCGCTGTGCAGGTATTCGCCGATCAGGAACGTGGTGGCCTGCCAGCTGGTCATGCGCGTGCCCAGGTCCTGGATGAAGTACTGCAGATCGGCCACGCCTTCATTGCCGCTGCGCGCGGTCTGGGCCACCGAACGGAATGAATCGACGAACACCAGGCTGGGCGAGAAATTCTCGACTTCCTTCATGATGCGCGCCATCACGCCGCTGAAATCGCCGCTGCGCAGGTCGTCGGCCAGGTTTACGTAGCGCACGCAGTTGCCGACCATGTCCATGTCGAAGAACGCGTACTGCTGCTGGTAGCGCAGCATTTTCAGTGGCGGCTCGCCCAGCACGGTGAAGAACAGCGCGCGCCGTTCGCTCGATGCCAGGGAAAACATGATCTGGTGGGCCAGCGTGGTCTTGCCGGAGCCGGGGGCGCCGGCGATCAAATTGAACGAAAACTCGCTCAGTCCGCCTCCCAGCAAAACGTCCAGCCCCTGCACTCCCGTGCCGAGCTTTCCGAGGCTTACTTTCTCGCTCATTACTCTCGCTCCTGTATGTTCTTCTCTTCGCCCGCGGCCGCGGCGAGCAGGCGCCGCGCCAGCGCCGGACCGATCAGTGCGTCGAGCAGCCCGGCAAACGTCTGCAGCAGGGCCGTGTTGGCGGCCTGCGCCATCCCGGGCGCGACACTGGCGAGCATGTCGTCGAGCGCATGGATCTGGGCGTCGCGGGTCTTGCAGGTAGGCGTATCGGCCAGCCAGCGAAATTCCGGCGCGACCACGCGACAGGCGCGCCCGAACAGCGCGCAAAAGCCGCTGTCGCCGATGAGCGGACCGAGCTGGTCCGCAAGACGCCGCCATGACTGAATGAGGTGCACGTGTTCCTCGGAACGCCCGGGGCCGCCCTTACTCGTCATCATGTTTGGATCGAAGAACAATTGCTGCCGTTGTCATCATGAGTGGTCCATGCACGCCGTGGCGCGGGTTCGCCGGACGCGGGTCCGACGCTGTGTTGCCTTATATTATAACTTGCCTGGATTGCCAGCCTTCGCGATCTGCAGATTAAATCCACGGCGTCACCGGCGTCAGTACGTCGCACGGACCGCAATATGCGGTAGGCATCGTGCGCAAACCCCGCTAACATGTGTACCGCCGAGCAAGAGTGCTCTTTTACAAAAGCGGGGAAGAATGGACAAGAAGCTGGGCGCCGTCGTGTCGATGGCCTGCGTGGTAATGGGGCTGGCGCTTGCGCCGGCGGGTGCGGACGCCGCCAACACGAAGCCGGCCACCACCGCGGGGGCGGCCGCGGCCGACGCCCGCTTCAAGGCCATCTACACGAAGGAATGGCAGTGGCGGATCGCCGAGCGGCTGGCGCGCGCCGACGGCGAACGCGGCATCAGCCCGGTGCTGGCGCGCGCCGACGCGGCGGCGCAGGAGGCGCGCCGGGTCTACTGGGCCGGCATCCTCAAGGAGCTCGACGCGCTGCCAGCGGCGAGTCTGTCGCCCGCCGAGCGCATCAACTATGCGGTGTACCGCGCCCAGATCGCGGCTTTCCACGACGCGCTGCGCTTCAAGGAGTACGAACAGCCGGTCAATGCCGATACCGCGTTCTGGACCGACGTCGCCTACAGCGCGCGCCGCCCCATGAACAGCGTCGAGGATTACCGCAACTACCTGCGCCTGCTCGACGGCCTGCCGCGCTACTTCGACGAAGAGATCGCGAACATGCGCGCCGGCCTGGCGCGCGGCTTCACGCCGCCCAGGGTCACGCTGGCCGGGCGCGATGGCACGCTGCGGTCGGTGACGGACGCGAAGACGCCGCAGGATACGGTGTTCTACACGCCATTGCGCCAGATGCCGTCGTCGATCCCGGCGGCCGAGCAGGAAGCCCTGCGCGCGCAGGCCGTGGCCACGATCCGCGAGCGGGTGCAGCCGGCGTATGCGAAGACGCTGGCCTTCTTCAACGGCGAATACGTGCCGGGCGCGCGCACCACGCTGGCGGCGCAGGACATGCCGGGCGGGCGCGCCTATTACCAGTCGAAGATCGTCGAATTCACGACCACCGACATGACGGCCGACCAAATCCACGCGATCGGGCTGGCCGAGATGGCGAAGATCCGCGCCGAGATGCACGACATCATGCGCCAGGTCGACTTCAAGGGCGATCTGCCGGCCTTCCTGGAATTCCTGCGCACCGATCCGCAGTTCTATGCGAAGACGCCGAAGGAACTGTTGATGGCGGCGGCGTGGACGGCCAAGAAATTCGACGCCAAGGCCGACCAGTACTTCGGCTACCTGCCGCGGCGCCGCTTCGCGATCCTGCCGGTGCCCGACGACCAGGCGCCGTTCTGGACGGCGGGGCGCGGCGGAGCCGGCTCGTACTGGGTCAACACCTACAACCTGCCGGCCCGGCCGCTGTACAGCCTGCCGGCACTGACGCTGCACGAATCGGCGCCGGGCCATGCTTTCCAGATGCCGATCTCGATGGAACAGCAAGGCGTGCCGCCATTCCGGCGCGCCTATATCTCGGCGTATGGCGAAGGCTGGGCGCTGTACACCGAGCGCCTGGGCGCCGAGATGGGGATCTACGAGACGCCCTACGAAGTCTTCGGCATGCTCAGCTACCAGGCCTGGCGCGCGTCGCGCCTGGTGGTCGATACCGGCATCCACGCGAAAGGCTGGACCCGCGAGCAGGCGCAGGCCTACCTGATGGACAATACCGCGCTGTCGAAGCATGAAGTCGAAACGGAAGTGGACCGCTACATCTCGTGGCCGGGCCAGGCGCTGTCGTACTACCTCGGCCAGATGTCGATCCAGGAAGCCCGCGCCCGCGCCGAACAGGCGCTGGGCCCGAAATTCGACATCCGCAACTTCCATGACACGATCCTGCAACTGGGCTCGGTCCCGCTCCCGGTCCTGCAGCAACGCATCGACGCCTTCATCGCCGCCGGCGGCCCCAGCCCCTACCCCAAAAACCCCTGAACCAAAATGAGGGTCAGAGTCGAATTGTTTGACAACTTCAGCAAATCAATTGCAAATTAATTTGACTCTGACCCTCATTGCGGCGCAATTGCTCTCGAAAGAATGAGGGTCAGAGTCGATTTAATTGGTAATTAATTTGACTGATCAATTGATTCGGTATCGAGTACTGGAGTTGGTGCTTAATTTTTGGCGCAAGATCTTGCCCGGCTTAAAAAAATTTTGGCGAAGGAAGATGATGCGACCGCGCACTGACACAGTGGAAAAATCTGGCTCAATCCATCACGCACAACGGCTGAAAACGGGGAAATTGCCCAATAATTCGACTCTGACCCTAATTAGAAGGATAGAGCTCACCGGCAGGGTTTAATGGAAGTCATTGCACATCGTCGGTTGAGACGAGCAATTGCCCAATAATTCGACACTGACCCTCATTGGGTCTTTAATAAGAGCGTCAGTTTTCGAAGATTTTGAATTTGAGCTGGACCGAGATGCCGCCGTACAGGCGGTCCTTGTAGTCGGGGATGATGCCGAGGTTCAGGCCGACACGCTTGTATTCGTAGGTCAGGGTCGGGATGGCGCCCGGGAACCATCCGCCGTTGCGGGTCTTGGGGTAGCCGTCGAAGGCGGCGATGGCCAGGCCGACGCGGACCGGGCCGAGCGCGACCGGTTGCCAGATCACGCCGGCGTAGTTGGACCAGGCGCGGTCGCTGTTGTAGAAGCGTCCCGCGGTGGCGGACATCGTGCCGTTGAAGCGGTATTCGGCCGCCAGGCCCTTGTTGTTGCCGTTCAGGTCCTTGTCCCCGTCGAAGTGCGCGGTGTAGAAGCCGGTGTCGATCCACAGCGCGCTTGCTGGCGCCGGGTCGATCTTCGTGAACCAGTCAGCGGCCGATGCGGGGGCGGCGACCATGCCGCACGCCAGCACGGCGAGGGGGAAGGATGCGCGCATCAATCGTCGGCTCCGGGGTCGAGGTTCGGGAACATCACGTCGGTGAAACCGAAGCGCGAAAAGTCGCGGATGCGCATCGGGTACAGGATACCCAGCAGATGGTCGACTTCATGCTGCACCACGCGTGCATGGAAGCCTTCGGCATCCACCGCGATGGCATTGCCGAACTGGTCGAATCCCTCGTAGCGCAGGCGCGTGTAGCGCGGCACGCTGCCGCGCAGGCCGGGCACCGACAGGCAGCCTTCGAAGCCCTCTTCCATTGCGTCGCCCAGTGGCGTCAGCACGGGATTGACCAGCACCGTCTGCGGTACTGGCGGCGCGTCCGGATAGCGCGCGTTACTGCCGAAGCCGAAGATCACCACCTGCAGGTCGACGCCGATCTGCGGCGCGGCCAGGCCGGCGCCGTTGGCGGCATGCATGGTGTCGAACAGGTCGGCCACCAGGTCATGGAGTTGCGGCGTGTCGAACGCCACGACCGGCTGGGCCACGCGCAGCAGGCGCGGGTCGCCCATCCGCAGGATGTCCCGGATCGTCATGCGCCGCCCTGCTGCGCCAGCAGCGCGCTCAAGCTGGCGCGGAAACCCGCTGCCGTCTCGGGGTGCTTCAGGCCGATCGCGGCGGTGGCCTGCAGGTAGCCGAGCTTGGAGCCGCAATCGTAGCGCTGGCCGGCATAGCGGTAGGCCAGCACGCGCTCGGCCTGCATCAGCGCGGCGATGCCGTCGGTCAGCTGGATCTCGCCGCCGGCGCCCTTGCCCAGTGTTTCCAGGTAGCCGAAGATCGACCCTGACAGCACATAGCGTCCCACCACCGCCAGCGTCGACGGTGCATCCGCAGGCTGCGGCTTTTCGACGATGCCCGATACCAGCTCCAGCCCGGCGCGGTAGGGCGTGGCGCTGACGATGCCGTACTGGCGCGTGTGTTCGCGCGGCACGTCCTGCACCGCCAGGATACTGCTGCGCTCATACGCATACACGTCGGCCATCTGCGCCAGCACCGGCTTCTGGCCTTCGGCGGTGTCCATGAAATCGTCCGCCAGCAGCACCGCGAACGGCTCGTCGCCCACCACCGGGCGTGCGCACAGCACCGCGTGGCCCAGGCCCAGCGGCGACGACTGGCGGATGTAGATGCAGCTGACGTTCTTCGGGATCACGTCCCGCACCGTGTCGAGCAGCGCCTGCTTGCCAGCCGCTTCCAGCTCGGCTTCGAGTTCGTAGGCCTTGTCGAAATGGTCCTCGATGGCGCGCTTGTTGCGGCCGGTGATGAAAATCAGCTCGGTCACGCCGGCCGCCACCGCCTCCTCGACCGCATACTGGATCAGTGGCTTGTCGACGATCGGCAGCATTTCTTTCGGCTGCGCCTTGGTCGCCGGCAGGAAGCGGCTACCGAGGCCGGCGACGGGGAATACGGCTTTGCGGATCAGGGTCATGGCATCAGGTAGAGGATTGTCCGAGCAGCGCCAGCAGCGCCGCTTCGTCGAGGATCGTGACGCCCAGTTCTTCGGCCTTGGCCAGCTTGCTGCCCGCCTCCGCGCCGGCCACGAGATACGAGGTTTTCTTCGACACCGACCCGGTCACCTTGCCGCCGGCCTGTTCGATCAGTGCACCGGCGGCATCGCGCCCCATGGTCGGCAGCGTGCCGGTCAACACGAAGGTCTTGCCGGTGAGCGGGCCCTCGGCCGCCGCCACCGCTTCGGGAATCTGTTCCAGCAGGTCGCGTCGCAGCGCCGCCAGCGTCATCAAGCGTTCGCGGTTGTCCTGCACCGCCATCCATTCTTCGAGCGCGGCGGCAACCGCGGCTGGCAGGCCGAAGATGCCGAAGTCGGTGCGCAGCGCGATGCCCTCCAGCGTCTGGCCGGCGCCCAGGACTTGCCGGGCGCGCGGCTCGGTCAGTTTCGGGATATCCAGCGCGGCCAGCAGCTTGACTTCATCGAGCTTGTCGCGCAGCTGCGCCTTCGGCGGATGCTCGCCAGTCGGCGCCACGCCGGCGGCCAGCAGCGCGTCGAGCGCAAGCTGGTTTTTCTCCTCGAGGAAGAATTCGGCGATGGCGTCGGCCACCGTGCCGCCGATATCCGGCAGCACGCGCAGCAGCGCGCCGGGTGCGCGCCGCACCAGCGCCAGGCTGCCCAGCCATTCGGCCAGCGTCTTGGCGGTCGACTCGCCCACATGGCGGATGCCGAGCGCGAACAGCAGGCGCTCCAGCGGCGGCGCCTTGCTGGCGGCGATCGCGTCCAGGAGGTTGTCGGCCCAGCGGGTGGCGACCTTGCCCTGCCTGACCGTCTCGGGCGTGGTGCCGTCACGTTCGTCCGCCAGGCGTTTCATCTTGAGCAGGTCGTCGAGCGTCAACGCGTACAGGTCGGCCACGCTGGTGACCAGCTTCGCTTCGACCAGGCTGTCGATGTAGCGGTCGCCCAGTCCTTCGATGTCCATCATGCGCCGGCCGGCGAAGTGGCGCAGCGCTTCCTTGCGCTGCGCCGCGCAACTCAGGCCGCCGGAGCAGCGCGCGATGGCCTCGTCGGGTTCGCGCACCACGTGCGAGCCGCATACAGGACACTGGGTCGGCAGCGCGTATACCGCCGGCTCGGGGCTCGGGCGGCGCTCCAGCACCACGCCCAGCACTTCGGGAATCACGTCGCCGGCGCGGCGCACGATCACCGTGTCGCCCACGCGCACGTCCTTGCGCCGCACTTCGTCCTCGTTGTGCAGCGTGGCGTTGGTGACGGTCACGCCGCCCACCGAGACCGGCACCAGCCGCGCCACCGGCGTGATCGCGCCGGTGCGGCCGACCTGGACGTCGATCGCCTGGACCGTCGTCAACGCTTCCTCGGCCGGGAACTTGTGGGCCAGCGCAAAGCGCGGCGCGCGCGAGACGAAACCGAGCGTGCGCTGGTCGTCGATGGCGTCGACCTTGTACACCACGCCATCGATCTCGTACGGCAGCGCGGCGCGGCGCTCGCCGATGTCGCGATAGAAAGCCAGCAGGCCGTCCAGGCCTGCGACCACCTTGCGTTCCTTCGCGACCGGCAGCCCCAGGCGATCGAACCAGTCGAGCATCCCGGAGTGCGTGTCGGGCGCCTCGAATCCCTCCAGCTGGCCAACGCCATAGGCAAAGAAACGCAGCCGGCGCGCGCTGGTGATGCGCGCGTCGAGCTGGCGCAGGCTGCCGGCGGCGGCATTGCGCGGATTGGCGAATTCCTTCTGGCCCGCGGCGCGCTGGCGCTCGTTGAGCGCGGCGAAGTCGCTCTTGAACATCAACACTTCGCCGCGCACTTCCAGCACGTCGGGCACGTCGTCGCCGTGCAGGCGCATCGGGATCACGCGCACGGTGCGGATATTCGCCGTCACGTCCTCGCCTGTGTAGCCGTCGCCGCGGGTCGCGGCCTGCACCAGGCGGCCGGCTTCGTAGCGCAGGCTGATCGCCAGCCCGTCGAACTTGAGCTCGGCGTTGTAGGCGACCTGGCGCACTTCCAGGCCGTCGCGTACGCGGCGGTCGAACGTGTCGATGTCCTCGTCGGTGAAGCCGTTGTTCAGCGAGAGCATCGGCAGCGCGTGCGTGACCTGGCTGAATTCCGGAATGGGTGCATCCCCCACGCGCCGGGTCGGCGAGCCCGCGTCCACCGCGTCCGGATGGGCCGCTTCCAGCGCCACCAGCTCGTGGTACAGGCGGTCGTACTCGGCGTCGGGAATGGTCGGCGCGTCCAGCACGTGGTAGTTGTAGCTGGCGCGGTTCAGCTCATCCACCAGCCACGCCATGCGCGCCAGCGGGTCATTCGATTCCTGTTGCAGGCTCACCGCGAATCCTCAGCTGAACAGGCGCAGTGCGCGGGTCGAGCCGGCCGGGATGTCGGATGCCTCCATCTCCTGGTAGAACTCGCCCACCTGGCCCTTGATCTCGTCGAGCGCCGAGTCGACCAGCGGCTGGTCGCCGTCGTCGACGATGGTCGCGTCCAGGCGCTGCGTCAGCGCACGCGCGGTATCGACCATGCGCCCGAAGCCGTCGCGCGCCGGCGCCACGCACGGCACGTCCAGCAGCAGCGTCAGGCGCGAGGTAGTGTCGGCCCCCAGCGTGACATTGGTCGACAGCGTGAACAGCACCGCGCCGTTGCCGCCTTCCCGGTCCGGCATCGCGAAGCGGCCGTCCGGACGCACGTCGAAGCCGGCGTTCTCGAGCGCGCCGATCAGGGTCGACATGGCCCACGGCGCGCCGTTGGCGGCCAGGTTCACGCCCAGCTGGGCGTCGTGGCCGGCGACGAAGCGGTGCAGCGTGCGCGCCTCGCTCATCACCTCGATCATGTCCGGCACCTCGGGTTCGGCCCCGATCTCGTCGGCCACCGCGCGCAGGCGCGTGACCAGTTCGGAGTATTCGAGTTCGTTCAGTGCGGTGGTGCGGGTTGCCATCTGCACGCCGGCCTGCAGCTTGGTGTACACGCCGCCGTGCACGATCGGCTCCCACTCGCCGCTGACGGCGTAGCCGATGTAGTGGATCGGCTTGTTGCCGACGCGACGCAGCTTGTGCAGCACCGGCAGGATGCGGTCGCCCCGCGCCGGGGTCTCGATCGACAGCGGGATCAGGCAGTCGATCAGCGGGTCGACCAGGCATTCGGCCAGTTCGCCCGGGGCCATGCCGGGACGGGTGCCCGGCAGCGAAGCGGCCACGGCGTCCTGGTCGGCCTTGCTGCCGCCGGCGCGGTAGGCCGGCGGTACCGGAATCGCGGCGGGCGGCGCCGACGCCGGCACGGCGCCAACGGCGGGCGTCACAGCAGCGACGGTCACTGGCGCAGGCGCAGGGGCAGGCGCAGGAGCAGGCGTAGTAGCAGGCGTAGAAGCAAGAGCAGGCTCCGATACCGCACCCGAGACCGGACTGGACGCAGGATCGGATGCCGGCGCCGCCAGGACCGGTTCGACCAGCTGCGGCTCGGGCTTGACCGGTGCGCTGTCGAACGCCGCCGGATCCAGCACCGGCTCGGCCACGCTCGTGCGCGGCGCGGCGCCGGCATCGAAAACCGGCTCCTGGCGGTCGATCGCCGGGGCCTGTTCGCCGCTGCGCATCAGGACATCGTCATGGTCGGCCGCAAACGCGCGCTCGACGCTCTTCCTGGCCTTGTATTCCTGCCATTTGTTGTAGGTGATGACGCCGGCGACGAACACGCCGCCGGCCGCGATCAGGCTCATTTGGAATTCTGTCATGCTGCTTGTGCCTCAATAGCGAAAGTCGCGCGGACACGCCGTCCCGCGCCGTCCTGTTGTTGTGGAAGTGCTGCGCTTATCTGCCTTGCGTGCGGGCGCTCCCCACGAAAGGCATGCCATGATACCAACTCCCCCGCCGCCCTGCCACGAATTGTCATCCTGCCCATGATTCGGGCGGCGCCGCAGCCAACCATTGCGCCAGCTGATCCATGGCGACCGGCTTGACGAAGTACGCCAGGAATCCGGCTTCTGCGCCCCGTTCCAGGTCCTGCGGCTGGCTGTAGCCGGTCATCGCCGCCAGCCGCACGTCCTGCATGCCGGGGATGTCGCGCAGGCGCTGGGCCAGCGCATTGCCATCCATGTCCGGCAGGCCGATGTCGAGGATGCAGGCGTCCGGGCGCCAGGCCGCGGCCCGCGCCAGCGCGGCGGCGGCGTCGAATTCGGTCACCACCTGGTGCCCCATCATGCGCAGGTACATCGCCACCAGCTCGGCCGAATCGGCATTGTCGTCGACCACCAGTACCCGCAGCGCGCCCGTCTGCAACGTTCCTGCCGGCGCTGCCGCAGCAGCAGCCACGGCGTGCGCCGGCTGTACCGACAACGGCAACGTCACCAGCGCCTCGCTGCCCAGCCCCTCGCCGGCGCTGCTCAGGCGCACCTGGCCGCCATGCAGCTGCACCAGGCTGCGCACCAGCGCCAGCCCGATGCCCAGGCCGCCCTGCGAGCGGTCCGGCGTGCGCGCGCCCTGGCGAAACAGTTCGAAGGCGCTGGCCACCAGGGCCGGCGCCATGCCGATGCCATTGTCGCGCACCGCCAGCTGCAGTTCGCCCGCGACCAGGCCCAGGTGCACGGCGATGCGCCCGCCGGCCGGCGTGTACCGGGCCGCATTCGACAGCAGGTTGGCCAGCACCTGGACCAGGCGCTTGCGGTCGCCGTGCACGGTGGCGCCGGGCGCGGCGTCGACGATCGACAGCTGGTGCGCGCGCGACTCCAGCAGCGGGCGCACCTGCTCGACCGCTTCGTCGACCAGCTGGCGCGGCGCCACGTCGGCGCGCTCCAGCGTGACCATGCCGCGCGTGACGCGCGAGACGTCCAGCAGATCGTCGATCAGGCCGGTCATGTGGGTGGTCTGGCGCGCGATCACCTGGGCGATCTGCTCGACCCGCGCCGGGTCGGCCTTGATCATCGGCAGCAGCGAGGCCGCGCTGCGGATCGGTGCGAGCGGATTGCGCAGCTCGTGGCCCAGCATCGCCAGGAACTCGTCCTTGCGCTGGTCGGTCTCGCGCAGCGCGTCCTCGGTCAGCTTGTGTTCGTGGATGTCGGTGCAGGTGCCCATCCAGCGCGTGATCGCCCCGGTCTCGTCGCGCACCGGCAGCGCGCGCCCCAGCACCCAGCGGTAGCCGCCGCTGTGGTGGCGCAGGCGGTACTCGATTTCGTACTGCTCGCCGGTGGCGAGCGAATGGCGCCACCGGCCCCAGGCCATGTCCTGGTCGTCCGGATGGAACATGCCGTTCCAGCCGGCGCCGTCGGTCGAGCCGTGCGGCACGCCGGTAAACGCATACCACTGGTCGTTGTAGTAGTCGTGGAAGCCGTCCGGCAGCGTCGACCAGACCATCTGCGGCATGGCGTTGGTGATGGCGCGAAAGCGCGCCTCGCTGGCGGCCAGCGCGCGCCTGGCGGCGTGGGTGGCCGAGATGTCGATGATCACGGCAAAGCCCTGGGCGCGGTTGGCAATCAGGCTGCCGGCGCCAACCAGCACCGGCACCCGGTGGCCGTCGCGGTGCAGGTACTCCTTCTCGAACAGCGGCATCACCCCGCGCGTGCGCAACTGCAGCATCGCGTGCGCGTCGACGTCATGCCACTCCGGGGGAGTCAGCGCGCGCCACGACAGGCCGGCGGCGCGGTCGGCCCGGCTCAATCCCAGCATGTCGAGGAAGGCGTCGTTGCAATCGATCAGCGTGCCATCGAGGCTGTAGCGGACCACGCCGACCGGACTGAGTGCAACCATGCGCCCCAGCTCGCGCGCCGTTTCGTCGACCCTGGCCGGACGCACGCTGGCAACGCCCAGCAGCCCGGCGATAGCGCCGTCCGGGGTACGTAGTGGCGACAGAGCCAGGCCCAGTGCCTCGCGGTGCGGGCCGGCCAGTTCGACGTCGAGCTGGGGCGCGCGACCGGACAGGATCGCGTCGGCCGCTGGCGGCAGGCTGGCTGCGAGCGGCGCCACGTCGTCGACCGGGGTCCAGTCCGGCAACGCGACCACGCCCAGCAGTGCGGCGCAGGCCGGATTGAGCACGGCATCAAGCATACCCGCGCGCGTACCCACGCGCATACCCGCGCGCAGCACCAGCATCGGCGCCGGCGAGGCGTGCACCATGTCGCGCGCCCATTGCAGGACGGCGTCGGATTCGGGCAGCAGGCGAATGTCGCTCATGGCGCGCGCTTCAGGCTGCGGCCAGGTCGGCCGCCGCCTCCATGTCGACGGCAACGATGCGCGAGACGCCCTGCTCCTGCATCGTCACGCCGATCAACTGGCTGGCCATCTCCATCGCGATCTTGTTGTGCGAGATGAACAGGAACTGGGTGTGCTCGGACATGCGCTTGACCATGCGGCAGAAACGCTCGGTGTTGGCGTCGTCGAGCGGCGCGTCGACTTCGTCGAGCAGGCAGAACGGAGCCGGATTGAGGCGGAACATCGAGAACACCAGCGCGGTCGCGGTCAGGGCCTTTTCGCCACCCGAGAGCAGGTGGATGGTGGCGTTCTTCTTGCCCGGCGGCTGGGCCATCACCTGCACGCCGGCATCGAGGATCTCGTCGCCGGTCATCACCAGTTTCGCATTGCCGCCGCCGAACAGGATCGGGAACAGTTCGGAGAAGTGCCCGTTGACGCGGTCGAAGGTATCCTGCAGCAGGTCGCGCGTCTCGCGGTCGATGCGGCCGATCGCGTCTTCCAGCGTGGTGATCGCCTCATTCAGATCGGCATTCTGCGAATCCAGGAAGCGTTTGCGCTCGGTCGCCTGCGCCAGTTCGTCCACCGCCGCCAGGTTGACCGCACCCAGGCCACCGATGGCATTGGTCAGGCGCGTCACTTCGCCCTGCAGGTATTGCGGCTTCAGCTCCGGGTCGAGTTTGTCGGCCAGCGCCGCCTCGTCGGCGCCGGTGGCGGCCAGCGCTTCGGCGAACTGCTCCTGGTTCAGGCGCGCGGCCTGCTCCTTCAACTGCAATTCGAGGATGCGGTCGCGTTGCGGCTGCAGGCTGCGCTCGGACTGCATGCGGCCCTCTTCGGCCGCGCGCAGCTGCTGGGCCACCTGGTCGAGCTCGTGGCGGGCATCGGACAGCGCGACTTCTTCGCGCGTGCGCCGGTCGAGCAGCGCCTGCAAGCCTTCGTGGGCGCTGCCGCTTTCCAGCGCGTCGAGTTCAAGCCGCCCCTGGGCCAGACTGGCCCCGACCTGCTCGGCCTGCGAGGTGGCGGTGGCGATGGCCCGGTTCAGTTCATCGATGCGGCTGCGCTGGGCGCGTTCGGCGAACTGCGCTTCCTGGCTGGCGCGCTCCAGCTCGCGCAGGCGGTCGCGCGCGCGGCCCAGCGCCGCTTCCTGTTCCAGGAAAGCGCTCTGGCCATCCTCATGAGCGCCCTGCAGTTCGGCCAGTTCCAGGTCGAGCTGTTCGAATTCGTGCTCGGATTCGGCCTGCGCCTGGCGCGCCTCGGCTTCCTGGGCCGCGATCTCCGACAGATCGTGGCCGATCTGGCCGCTCCTCTGGTTGAAGCGCGCCTCGATCTCGCTTTGCTTGAGCACCTCGATCTGCAGCGCATGCACCTCGCGCGTGAGCGTGGCCACGCGGGCGCGCGCATCCTGCAAACGGCGCGCCAGCTCGCTCACGGCGGCATCGGCGCGCACGGCGCGCGCGCGCGCCGCGTCGGCCAGCAGGGCCTGGGCGCGCAGCTGCTTGCCGATGTTCTCGATCTCGTGCTGGCGCGCCAGCATGCCGTCCTGCTCGGCGTCGGGTGCGTGGAAGCGCACCGACGAGCGGGTCACCAGGTGGCCCTCGCGGGTGACGAAACTGCCGCCATGCGGCAAGCGCGCGCGGCCGGCAAAGGCGTCGGCCGCCCCTGCGCCGTCCGGCGCGACATACACGCCATGCAGCCAGTCTTCGAGCACGGCGCGCACGCCGGCATCGTTCACCCGCAGCAGGCTGGAGAATGGAATCAAGCCGGCGGCAGGCACTGGCGGCGTCCCGGCCTGCGGGGCGTACAGCGCCAGCCGCGCCGGCGGCGCGTCGCCGAAGAACGCCTTGGCCCAGTCGATGTTCGACACCTCGAGCGCGCCGGCGCGCTCGCGCAGCACCGCCTCCAGCGCGGCTTCCCAACCTTCCTCGACGTCGAGTTTCTGCCACAGGCGCGGCAGGCCGGCCAGTTCGTGTTTATCGAGCCAGGGCTGGACCTTGCCCTGGGTTTGCACCCGGTCCTGCAACTGGCGCAGCGCGCCCAGGCGCGCTTCCAGCTGCGCGTTGGCGGCGCTCTCGCGCCCCACCTCGGCATGCGCCTCCTTGCGTTCGAGCTCGACCGCGTCCTGGCGCGCGCCGGCTTCTTCCAGCAGCATGCCCTGTTCTTCCAGCGCCAGCTGGCGTTCTTCGAGTTGCGCGCGCAGGTTGTCGAGCGTGGCGCTGTCGGGCAGGTTCAGGCCATTGCGTTCCTGCTGCAGGCGTTCGCGCCGCGTGGCCAGGCCGGTCAGGATGCTGGCGGCGTTGCGTCCGTGGGCCGAGGCCAGTTCGATGCGCTGCTGGACCGCCATGATGCGGGTGCGCGAGGCGGTCGATTGTTCCTGGGCAGTGCGCCAGGCGGCTTCGAGTTCGGGCAGGCGTTCATGGTGCGCTTCGAGCGCGTACTGGGCGCCTTCGGCGCGCGCGCCGAGTTCCTCGAGCTGCATGCCGGCTTCCTCGAGCGCCTCGCGGCCCTCGGCCTGCTGCGCCAGCCAGCCGTCGCGCTGCGCCGTGAGCGTGCCGAGCTGCCCCTGCAGGCGCGTGCGCGACTCGACCACGAACTTGATCTGCGCTTCCAGGCTGCCGATCTCGGAATTGGTCGCGTACAGCGCGCCCTGCGCCGTGTGCAGGCGGTCGCCGGTCGCGAAGTGGGCCTGGCGCAGGTGCTCCAGATCGAGTTCCACGCTGCGCAGGCGGGCGGTCTGCGCGTCGAGATCGCGTTGCGCCTCTTCGACTTCACGGAAGAACTTCACCTGCTCGGCCTTCGCCTCGTTGCGGCGTAGCAGCCACAGCAGCTTCTGCTTTTCTTCCTGGTCGGCCTGCAACTGGTGATAGCGCCTGGCCACCGCGGCCTGGGCTTCGAGCTTCTCGAGGTTGGCGTTGAGTTCGCGCAGGATGTCTTCGACCCGCAACAGGTTCTCGCGCGTGTCGGACAGGCGGTTCTCGGTCTCGCGACGGCGCTCCTTGTACTTCGACACGCCGGCCGCTTCTTCGAGGAATACCCGCAGCTCCTCCGGGCGCGACTCGATGATGCGGGCGATCATGCCCTGGCCGATGATGGCGTAGGCGCGCGGGCCCAGGCCGGTGCCGAGGAAGATGTCCTGGATGTCGCGCCGGCGCACCGGCTGGCCGTTGATGTAATAGGTCGAGGTACCGTCGCGCGTCAGCGTGCGCTTGACCGCGATCTCGGCGTACTGGCCCCACTGCCCGGCGGCCTTGCCGGCGCCGTTGTCGAACACCAGCTCGACCGACGAACGTCCCGCGGGTTTGCGGTGTGTGGAACCGTTGAAGATCACGTCCTGCATCGATTCGCCGCGCAGCTCGGAGGCTTTCGATTCGCCCAGCACCCAGCGCACCGCATCGATGATGTTCGACTTGCCGCAGCCGTTCGGACCGACGACGCCGACCAGCTGGCCGGGCACCTGGAAATTGGTGGGATCGACGAACGATTTGAATCCCGACAATTTGATGGAAGAGAGGCGCACGGATCGGCTGAAACAGTTGAGGTAAGGCGCCCATCATACCACCCGGGGCCGGCCCGGCATACCAGGGATACCGGCGATACCGGGCATACCGGGCCAGCCGGCGCACTGGCGCGGATCGCCTCAGGCGCTGTGCAGCGGCGCGGCCGTGCCGGTGGCGTCGTTGACGGCGTCGCCGCCCACCGCTTCGCCCAGGATGCGCCCGACCACGCCTTCGGCCGCGACCACGCGGATGGTTCCGGCCTGCAGCAACTCGGCCAGGCGCGCGGCGGCCAGCGAGAACGCTTCCTGGCGGCCGGCGCCCGAGAAGATGAACAGCGTGCGCAGCGGGCTGACCCAGGCCAGGCGCACCTTGCGCACGCCGTCCCCATCGCGCAGCTCGAGCCGCTGGCCGCGCTCCAGGGCAGCGAGCGCATCGGGCGCGGCGCCGTCCTGCTCGGCTTCTTCCTCGGCCTGGGCCTGCTCCTGCGCAACCCGGCGCAGCGCGTCCTGCTGGGCCGCCTCCACCGCCAGTTCGAGCTGGCGCTCGGGCGACAGTTCGATCGGGGCGCGCACGATCGAGGCATGGCAGTCGGCCAGCTCGGCGAAGAACTGCAGCCGCTCGCCATCCTGCCAGCGCGTCGCGTCCAGCCATTTGTTCAGGCTGCCCAACAACGCCGGCAGGCGCCCGATCAGCGCCTTTCTCTGCTCCTGCGTGGCTTTCGGCTTGACGCTCCAGATCAGGTCTTCCATCGTGCGCGTGGCGTTGTCGATCGCGCCCGGACGGCTGTCCTCGATCGAGTAGGCCAGCGCCAGCGCGGCGGTCCAGCGCTGCTCGAGGAACGACGACACCGCCCCGACCACCTGCTCGCCGGCCAGGCGCAGCGCCACCGCGCGCTGGGCCGAGCGCGTGGCCGCGGCCTGCTTTTCCTGGCGCGTGGCCTGGGCGATCGGACCGGCGATGGCGGCCTGCTCGGCGCGGTCGCGCGCGGCCAGGCCGGCCTCGAGGTCGGCCACCGCGGCCTCGAATTCGGGCTCGTCCTGGGCATGCACGCGCTCGATGCTGCTGCGCATGGCCTGGTAGACCGGGTCGTCGGCATGCGCCGGCTGCTCCCAGCCGGCCTGCGACAGCAGGTCGAGCAGGCGCCGCGCCGGGTGCCGCTCTTCGAAGAAAAAGCTGCGGTCGCGCAGCGCGGTCTTGAGCACCGGCACCTGCAGGAAAGAGATCAGCTCGCGCGTCTCGGGGGCGACGGCATCGTCCAGCAGCACCGATTCGAACACGCGCGACAACAGGTCGAGCGTGGTGTCGTCGCTGCGCGACAGCGCGCCCTGCGGCAGGCTCTGGCGCAGGCGCGGCAGATAATACGCGCCGTGCGGGGTACTGGCGTCGAACACGGCGCCCTGTCCGGGCGCGCCCAGCGTGGAAAGGTCGGGAAATGCCGGCAATCCTGCGCCCAGGCCGGCAGCAAGCCCCGCAGGAAGCCCAGTAGGAAGCCCGGCAGCCAGCCCCGCCGCCGGACCTGCGCCGGCGCCGAGCGCACCCGGGCCGAGCCGACCGAGCAGGTCGAGCAGCGGCATGACCTGCCCGGCAGGCAGGCCTGCCGCGGTGGCGGCGCCGGCGGGGCCCGGTGCGAATCCGGGCGCCGCAGATGCCGCCACCGCGCGACCATCCGCCGGCACCATCCCGGCCGGGGACGCGCCCGCACCGGCGCCGGTCTCTTCCTGCTCCGGCACGGGAACGTCGAATCCGGCCGCCGCGCTCGGACGCCAGCTGCCGCTGCCCTGCGGCAGGTTCGGGATGTCGGGAATCGCGAGGGCCGGATCGCCGCCGCCATCGAACAGGTGGCGCAGCTGCTGCGACAGGTTCGCTTCGCGCCGCGCGCGCTCGGCCTTGCGCGCGGCGCGGTCGTCGGTCTTGCTGAAGCGGGTGTCGTCGTCCTTGCCCTTGCGCGCCGATTTCAGTTCGGCGATCAAGGCGTCGTACATGGGCCCCAGCTCGAACATCACCTCGGGACGCAGCAGCGGCGCCATCAGGCCATGGGCCTCGGGGTCGGGCTCGAACTCGGCCCAGGCGGCGTGCAGCGCCGACAGGAACACGTCCGGACGGAACGGATTGTGGGCGGCGCGGACCAGCTCGCGGCCCAGGAGCAGCCCCAGGCGCACGCCAAGCGTGGCCAGTTGCTCGGAATACTGCAGGTCGAACGGACGGCTGACCGAACCGAGCGCCATCTGCTGGTCGATCTGCTCCAGCGGCACCAGGCTCAGTTCGAGCGGTGCGCTCGCGACCACCCCGCCCGCGGCAGGCGTCAGGCGCGCCACCTCTGCCTTCAGCGCCGTCGCGATGGCATCCTTGGCAACATGCGTGAAGGCGTAGGAATTTTCCTTGAGGAGATTACCGGACTTGACCCGGCGCATCACGGCGCGCGGGTCAGTCACCGTCGTGGTCAGGTCGAGCAGGCTCGACACCATGCGCCGGATCATCTCTTCCATTCCCGTCCCGGCTTCACGCACGGCGATATCCACCAGCTCGGCCAGCATTGCCTGCTGGGCGACGGCGGTCTTGCGCGCGGCGGAAGACGGGGTGGAGGAAGTGGCCATATCGGTCGGCGTCATAAAACGAGCTTCTATTTTGCCACACTATTGCTAGACGGCAATGGCAAAACGCATCGGTGTGCAACAGCCGGTAGTATGCCGCGCCACCGCCCATGCGCAAAACGATGATGCAAATACGCATCCTGAACGTAGGAGCAGTGCTACAGGGCCGGGGGCGGTAATCCGATTCCAGGTGGGTAGCCGGCAAGGCATCATGGGTCTCCCTGGAAACGAACCGACGTCATTCCGGGGCACGAGCAGGCACTCTTTTTACTTATTTGAAAGGACATACCATGGTCTCGAAACAGAACAACTCCCCACGCTCAGGCAACCAGGGCGGCACCCACGAGCAGCACGTCAATGCCGGCCGCCAAAGCCACAAGAACGACGCCAGCCGCCAGTCGGACACGCCGTCGAACCAGCAATCCGGGCGCCAGTCGAGCGGCTCGCAGCAGTCCGAGCGCCAGTCGAGTGGTTCCCAACAGTCGGGCGCGCGCTCGGGCGCCGGCGTCCAGGGCGGCACCCCGGAGCAGCATGCCGCTGCCGGCCGCCAGAGCCACAAGAACGACAGGAATCGCTAAGCAACGTTAGCGGCGCTTCCGGCCGGCCGGGAGCGTCGTCGACCCCAGGCTGTCTACAGGCCCGCCCGCGCATCGCGCCGGCGGGCCTCCTTGCTTGCGCGGGCGGTGGACGGGGCCATCCGACGGATTGCCGGATGGCTTGTCGGGTCAGATATTACGCAGGATGGCGCCCTTGGGCGGCGCGAAGTCGGCCACTTCGTGAATCATCTTCGCCACCTTGGCGTCGCGCGCGGTCAGGTGCAGGTCGCCGTACTGGTGCACGCTCCACTGCTCGGGCGTGAGTTCGGTTTCCTTGCGCAGGATCGTTTCGGTACGCGCATCGTCGGCGCGCAGGCCCTCGACGATGATGTTGAGCGCATCGGGCCGCGAACCGGGCGACGCAGTGGCGTGCGACTTGTGGATCATGAAGCGCGCCGTTTCGCTGGCGTAGCGGCGCGAGCCGGCCAGGTACAGCACGACCGCGATCGACGCCACCGCCCCGCCGTTGTACATCACGAACTTGATGGGCGAACTGGCCATGAAGTTATACAGGCACAGCCCGTCACTTACATAGCCGCCGTTCGATTGCAGCAGCACGTGGGCGGTGTCGATCCCGTCTTCGGTCATGTTCGCCACCGCCTCGAACATGCGGTGCACCATGTCACTGTTGACGTCGCCTGACAGCGTGAACCAGGCTTCCTTTTCCTGCAGCGTTTGGTCTTCGGTCATTGTCATCTTTCGCCTGCTAATGTGGTGGAACAAGTTTAACAAATCATGCCATTCCTTCCGGATACCGCGCACCAATAGTGCGCAGCAATGATTCAAGGCATTTTTCGCGCGCCGAACGGGCGATCGCCGCAACCTTATCCGGTTGACAGCCCACCCGGCGTGGCATATCCTCCGCAGTCTTGATCGGGAGAGCGCAGCGCAGGCTGCCGCCGAAGGGGCACTCACCCGCAAACTCTCAGGCAAAAGGACCGGTCAGGGAACGGCGGCGCACTGCGCGGCCGGATCAACTCTGGAGAGCGGCCGCGATGCGGCCCACCGAAGGGGCAGGCGGCGCACAGCCGCTATCTCTCAGGTACCAAGGACAGAGGGGTTGCAAGCTGCACGGCTACCGTGCCGCTCCCCTATTTTCTGTCCGAGGATTCCATGACGCTCAAAGCGACCCCGCTCAATTCCGCACACCGCGCCTGTGGCGCCAAGATGGTCGACTTCGGCGGCTGGGACATGCCGGTCAACTATGGCTCCCAGATCGAAGAGCACAATGCCGTGCGCAGCGACGCCGGCATGTTCGACGTGGCCCACATGTGCGTCGTGGACATCAAGGGCGGCAATGTGCGCGCCTTCCTGCGCGGCCTGCTGGCCAACAACGTCGACAAGCTGCAGGTGCCGGGCAAGGCGCTGTATTCGTGCATGCTCAACCCCGACGGTGGCGTCATCGACGATCTGATCGTCTACTTCCTGGCCGAGGACTGGTTCCGCATCGTCGTCAACGCCGGCACCGCCGACAAGGACGTGGCCTGGATGAACCAGCAGAATACCGCCACCAACAGCGGCCTCGCCATCACCCAGCGCCGCGACGGCAACGACCCGATCGCCCTGATCGCGGTGCAGGGCCCGAACGCCCGCGCCAAGGTGTGGCAGGTGCTGCCGACCACCCAGGCGCCATCCGAGAACCTCAAGCCCTTCAACGCGGTGATCGTGGCCGACACGGCATTTGGCGAAGCGATGATCGCGCGCACCGGCTACACCGGCGAAGACGGCTTCGAGATCGGCGTCGCCGCCAGCCAGGCCGAAGCCCTGTGGAACGCCTTCGTGGCGGCCGGCATCAAGCCGGCCGGCCTGGGCGCGCGCGACACGCTGCGCCTGGAAGCCGGCATGAATCTGTACGGCCAGGACATGGACGACACCGTCAACCCGCTCGACGCCGGCCTGGCCTGGACCGTCGACCTGGTGTCCGAGCGCGACTTCATCGGCAAGGCCGCGCTGCAGGCGCAAGGCCAGCGCGCCCAGTTCGTCGGCCTGATCCTGCGCGAAAAAGGCGGCATCCTGCGCGCCCACCAGAAAGTGGTGGCGGCGTCCGGCAATGAAGGCGAGATCACCAGCGGCACCTTCAGCCCGAGCATGCAGCAGGCAATCGCGCTGGCGCGCGTGCCGATGGATGTCGCGGTCGGCGACACCGTGCACGTGGTCATCCGCGACAAGAAGCTCGCGGCCAGCGTGGTCAAGCTGCCGTTCGTACGCAACGGTAAAGTGCTGGCCGCCTGAAGCGCCCTGCGACCCAAACAAATTTATACTGAACACCCTACCATCCTCTGGAGTTTTGCAATGAACATCCCTACCGACCTGAAATACACCGAATCGCATGAATGGGTGCGCCGCGAAGAAGACGGCACCCTGACCGTGGGCATCACCGAGTACGCCCAGGATGCGCTGGGCGACATCGTGTTCGTCGAACTGCCGCAGGTCGGCAAGGCATTCACCGCCGGCGACGACGCCGCCGTGGTGGAATCGGTCAAGGCCGCCAGCGACATCTACGCGCCGGTCTCGGGCACGGTCACGCAAGTCAATCAGGCGGTCGCCGATGCGCCTGACTCGATCAACAGCGACGCCTTCGGCGCCTGGCTGTTCAAGCTGCAGCCATCCGACACCGCGGCCTACGACAAGCTGCTCGACGCCGACGCCTACGGCAAGACCACCGATCACTGATCGGCGGTGAGCGCCGCGCCGCCCTTGCCGGCGGCGCGGCGCCTGCAGTTGCCCGCAATTCCCGTTCAACGACGCGCCATCCGGCGTCAAATCCCCGCCAGCTCCAGACCCCTACCATGACCCGCACCAGCCTCTCCCAACTCGAAGCACGCGATTCGTTCATCCCGCGCCACGTCGGCCCGTCCGATTCCGAACAGGCAGCCATGCTGTCGACCCTCGGCTACGCCTCCCGCGCCGCCCTGATCGACGCCGTGGTGCCGGCCAATATCCGCCGCAAGGAGCCGCTCGACCTGGGCCAGTTCGCCCAGCCGCGCAGCGAGGAAGACGCGCTGGCGTTCCTGAAGGGGCTGGCCTCGAAGAACAAGGTCCTCAAATCGCTGATCGGCCAGGGCTACTACGGCACCCATACGCCGAAAGTCATCCTGCGCAACATCTTCGAGAATCCCGCCTGGTATACCGCCTACACCCCGTACCAGCCGGAGATCTCGCAGGGCCGCCTGGAAGCGATCCTGAACTTCCAGCAGGCGATCACCGACCTGACCGGCATGGGCATCGCCAATTCGTCGATGCTCGACGAAGGCACCGCCGCGGCCGAAGCCATGACGCTGCTGCAGCGCGTGGGCAAGTCGGCCTCGAAGGTGTTCTACGTGGCCGACGACGTGCTGCCGCAGACCCGCGAGATCATCGAGACGCGCGCGCTGCCGATCGGCGTCGAGGTACGCACGATCGCCGCCGGCGAGGTCGAGAACCTGAGCGAAACCTGCTTCGGCGTGCTGCTGCAATACCCGGGCGTGAACGGTGAAGTGCGCGACTACCGCGCCGCCGTCGAAAAGCTGCACGCCGCCGGCGCCATGGTGGTGGTCGCAGCCGACCTGCTGGCCCTGACCGTCCTCACCCCGCCGGGCGAATGGGGCGCCGACGTCGTGGTCGGCAACAGCCAGCGTTTCGGCGTGCCGCTCGGTTTCGGCGGCCCGCACGCCGGCTACCTGGCCACCCGCGACGAATTCAAGCGCAACATGGCCGGCCGCCTGGTCGGCGTCACCGTCGACGCCCAGGGCAACCAGGCCTACCGCCTGGCGCTGCAGACCCGCGAGCAGCACATCCGCCGCGAAAAAGCGACCTCGAACATCTGCACCGCGCAGGTGCTGCTGGCCGTGATGGCCGGCATGTACGCGGTCTACCACGGTCCACAAGGCCTGGCCCGCATCGCCCGCCGCGTGCACCGCCAGACCGCGATCCTGGCCGCCGGCCTGCAGCAACTCGGCCTGGAACTGGCCAACACCACCTTCTTCGACACCCTGACCGTGAAAGTGGCCGACGCCGCCGCCATCCACGAGCAGGCCACCGCGCGCGGCCTGAACCTGCGCCAGATCGACGGCCAGCATGTCGGCGTGTCGCTCGACGAAACCGTCACCCGCGACGACCTGGCGACGCTGTTCGCCGTCTTCGGCGCCGCAACCGCCGGCAACGGCGCGAACGTCGACATCGACGCGCTGGACAGCGACGCGGCCGACACCTTCCCTGCCGCCCTGGCCCGCACCAGCGAGTTCCTGACCCACCCGACCTTCAACCGCTACCACGCCGAGCACGAGATGCTGCGCTACCTGCGCGCGCTGGCCGACAAGGACCTGGCGCTGGACCGCACCATGATCCCGCTCGGCTCGTGCACGATGAAGCTCAACGCGACGTCGGAAATGGTGCCGGTGACCTGGCCCGAATTCTCGAGCATCCACCCGCTGGCGCCGAACGACCAGACCGTCGGCTACCGCGAGATGATCGACCAGCTCGAAGCCATGCTGTGCGCCGCCACCGGCTACGCCGCCATCTCGCTGCAGCCGAACGCCGGCTCGCAGGGCGAGTACGCGGGCCTGCTGGTGATCCAGAAGTACCACCAGTCGCGCGGCGAAGGCCACCGCAACATCTGCCTGATCCCGTCGTCGGCGCACGGCACCAACCCGGCCTCGGCCAGCATGGTCGGCATGAAGGTGGTCGTCACCGCCTGCGACGAGAACGGCAACGTCGACCTGGCCGACCTGAAGGCCAAGGCCGAGCAGTACAGCAAGGATCTGGCCTGCGTGATGGTCACCTACCCGTCGACCCACGGCGTGTTCGAAGAAGGCATCAAGGAACTGTGCGAGATCGTGCACGCGCACGGCGGCCAGGTGTATGTGGACGGCGCCAACATGAACGCACTGGTCGGCCTGGCCGCGCCGGGCGCCTTCGGCGGCGACGTCAGCCACCTGAACCTGCACAAGACCTTCTGCATCCCGCATGGCGGTGGCGGCCCGGGCGTCGGCCCGATCGGCGTCGGCGCGCACCTGGCGCCATTCCTGCCGAACCAGCTCTCGACCGGCTATCAGCGCGGTGAGCAGGGCATCGGCGCGGTCAGCGCCGCCGCCTTCGGCTCGGCCTCGATCCTGCCGATCTCGTGGATGTACATCGCGATGATGGGCGCCGAAGGCCTGACCACGGCAACCGAGGTGGCGATCCTGAACGCCAACTACATCGCGCGCCGCCTGGCTCCGCACTACCCGGTGCTGTACGCGGGCCACGACGGCCTGGTCGCGCACGAGTGCATCATCGACCTGCGCCCGCTGCAGGACCAGACCGGCATCTCGAACGAAGACGTGGCCAAGCGCCTGATGGACTTCGGTTTCCACGCGCCGACCATGAGCTTCCCGGTGCCGGGCACCCTGATGATCGAGCCGACCGAATCCGAGTCGAAGGTGGAAATCGACCGCTTCATCGAGGCGATGATCACCATCCACGCCGAGATCGTGAAGGTCGAGCGCGGCGAGTACGACCGCATGGACAACCCGCTCAAGGGCGCGCCGCACACCGCCGAAGTGGTCACCGCCGACGACTGGCAGCACGGCTACTCGCGCGAAGTGGCGGCCTTCCCGGTCGCCGGCCTGCGCAAGAAGAAGTACTGGCCGCCGGTCGGCCGCGCCGACAACGTCTACGGCGACCGCAACCTGTTCTGCGGCTGCGCGCCGATCAGCGACTACGAGTAACCTGGTCAAGCCGGTCACTTGCGGCTCGACGCGAGCCACAAGTGACTGGCCGGATGACGGCGGCGCTCCCGTTTCGGCCATCCGCGTTCCGGCATGGGGGCGAACGGGACGCCGTCGTGCATCGCGCGCATCGCGCGCATCGACCGCACCGGCGGCGCCACTTTCGCTGGCGCCCCGCCCTCTTCCTCCAGCCTGAACCCCGCCACCGTGCGCGACAGCGCCAGCGCCTGCAACTGCAGGGTGCGCGCCGCGCGCGCCGCGTCCTCGACCAGCGTGCAGTTGTGGCGCGTCACCCCGTCCATCCGCACGATCGCCACCTCGACCTCGTCCAGCCGGCTCGCCTGGCCGCCGCTCCTCGCCCCGATCTCCAGGGCCAGGCTTTCCATCTGGCGCACCGAGCCGGCGATGTGATCCAGGCTGGCGCCCGCATGCGCGGCGACGCCGGCGCCGCCCTCGATTGCGGCGGCCGACTGCGCCGCCGCGGCGCGGATTTCCCGCCCGGCCGCCGCGATGCGGCGCGCCAGCGCGCGCACTTCGGCCGCCACCGTGGCGGCGGCGCTGGCCGCATCCTTGTCCGTCCGATTGTCCATCCTCGCTTCGCCACGGCCGCGGGCCGCATCGAGCGCGGCGTTCAGCGCCAGGGTGCCGGCTTCGCCGGCCGCCGCCTCGAGGCCGTCGACGATGCCGGCCACCCGGTCGGCATCGCGCCGGCTGGCGGCCAGCGTGGCGGCCAGCCGCTCCACCAGCGAGCTTCCTTCGCCGGCGGCGCCGGCCGCGCCGGCCGCGAGCCGGTTGGCAGCCAGCGCGGCATCGGCGTTCAGGCTGGCGCTGGCCGCCAGCGCCTGCAGCGACTGCCCGGCGTGGGCCAGCGCCCCGGCCCGGAACACGGCGCGGCTGCCCAGGCTCAGGCTGCCCAGCTTGATGTCGCGCGAGGCGGCGCCGATCTGCTGCGCCGAGTCGGCGATGCTGCGCAGCGTGCCGCCCAGGTTGCGGATGCTGGCATCGAGCTGACGCGCGGTGTCGGCGATTTCGTCGCCGCCGTAATCGTAGTCGTGGCCGCGCCCGGGCAGCGTCAGGTCGCCGCTGGCCAGGCCGCTGGCGGCCTGCCCGATCCCGCGGATCTCGCGCAGCAGGATGCGCCGCACCGCCAGCGTGATCGCCAGTGACAGCGCGATCGCCAGCGCCACCCCGCCCGGCAGCAGCAGCGAGACCACCCGGAAATCGGCACGCGCGCCCGCCGCCGCCTGGCGCGACAGCGCTTCTTCGCGCGCGGCCAGGCCGGCCAGTTGCTGCGCCAGCATGGCGAACGCGCCCTCGGCCTTCTGCATGGCGTTGGCCCCGATCGAGCCGTCCAGCTGCGCCAGCTCGATCACTTCCCGCACCTCGCGTGCATAGCGGCGCTGCGCCTGCACCGCCTGGGTCACCTGGCGCGTCGCGCCGCCGGCAGCGCTGCGCTCCAGCGCATCCAGGCCGGCGGCGATGCGCCGGTGCCGGGCCAGGATGTCCTGGCGCAGCGGCTCGGTCCGCGCCACCGGGAAGCTGCCGCCCATCCAGCTCAGCAGGCGGTAGATGTCGGCGTGGGCTTGCTGCGACTCGGTCGCCAGGCTGGCGGTGGCGCGCATGCTGGCGGCGCGCTGGCCGACGATCGATTCGAGCGAGGCGTTCTGGCGCACCATGGCGTACCAGGCGGCGCTGGACAGGACCAGCAGCAGCAGCAGGACCGCGCCGGGAGCGAGCAAGAGCTTGGGGCCGATGCGCAGGCGGGTCAGCATGATGGAGCCAAAAAACGGGGGAAAGTGGTCATGGCGTGTTCCTCGATAGAGCAAAATTTCCTAATAGCACCTTTCGAATATACGCATTCGATCTGGGAACTGTTTGCTGCCTCTCAAACACATTCCTCCACACTGACATCGATACCACACCAGGCCAGGTGCGAATGACGCCGGCCCCGGGTTACACTAGCGCAATGAGTGTTTCCGTTTTCCTGGCGCGCTATCGTTTGCTGCTCTGTGTTGGCCTTCTGTCCGTGGTGCTGCATCTGCTGGCGGTACTGCTGGTCGACCTCCGGATCGTCTGGCCGGTCCCTGGCGCCGATGCTCCGCTGGCCGTGCGCATCGCGCCTGCCCGTCCCCTGCCCGTTGCGTCCCCGGCGCCGATCCCGCCGTCTGTGCCGGACCTGATCGACGTGTTTTTCCCGGAGTCGGTCGCCGTGCCCGCACTGCGCACGCTCGAACGGGACGCTGCCGCGCCGCCGGAGGACATCCCCGATGCGCCCTCGGACAGCCTGGCCAGGGCCGACCAGGACGATGTGAGGCCAGCGGACGAGAGTCCCGGCTACTACCAGAGTTCACCGTCATCCTCGGCGCGGGTCGACTACCGGCTGACCCTCGCCGGCCCAGGCACTGCAACGCGCGACGACGGTAGCGCACGCCTGACCTGGGAAACCGACGGCAGCAGCTACCGGCTGGAACTGGATGGGGTATTGGGCCACCTCAGCAGCGAAGGTGGCCTGGACGACATGGGAGTCGCCCCGCGACGCGCGCTGGAGCCGCTCGGGGCCGGCCGCGCCACAACGCTGTTCGACCGCCAGCAGCAGATGATCGCGAGCGCCATCGGCGCGTGGCGTGCGCCACTGTTCGGGGGCAGTCAGGATACGGGGTCGGTGCTCCTGCAACTGGGCGGCATGGGTCGCTCGATGGAGACCCAACTGCTCAGCGTGACCCGCATCTGGGTCGGCGGTGCGCCCGGTGCGCGCCTGGAGCGCTATCGCATGATGGGGCGGGAAACGATCGAGACTGGCATCGGGGCGATCGACGCGGTGCACCTGGTGCGCCTGACGCCGCCCGATGCGCCGGAAATGCCGCTGCTGGAACTGTGGCTGGCGCCGGCGCATGCCTGGCTGCCGGTGCAACTGCGCCTGACCACAGCCGACGGCCAGGTGCGCACACAGACCGTGTCCGCGATCGAAGCGCCTTGACGAGCCGGCCCGCAGCGCATCGGCGCAGCAGGCCGGGCCAGCGTCAACCCAACCTGGCGGCGTGCTCGCGGGTCGCGTGGAAGGTCAGCTTGGGCCAGCGTTCCTGGGTCAGGCGCAGGTTGACGTTGGAGGTGGCCAGGTAGGCCATGTTGCCGGCAGCGTCGTAGGCCACGTTGTGGCCGAGCTGGTTTTCGAAGTCGCCGAGCGACTTCTTGTCGTCGCTCGAGACCCAGCGCGCGCTGCTGATGCTGGCGCTCTCGAAGATGGCGTCGACCCCGTACTCGTTGAGCAGGCGGCTGGCGACCACTTCGAACTGCAGCACGCCGACCGCGCCCAGGATCAGTTCACTGCCCAGCACCGGCTTGAACACCTGCACCGCGCCCTCTTCGCCCAGCTGCTGCAAGCCCTTGTGCAACTGCTTGATCTTGAGCGGGTTACGGATGCGCACCACCCGGAACAGCTCCGGCGCGAAGTACGGAATACCGGTGAAGCTGAGCATCTCGCCTTCGCTGAAGCTGTCGCCGATCTGCATATTGCCGTGGTTCGGCAGGCCGATGATGTCGCCCGCATAGGCTTCCTCGACCTGTTCGCGGCTCGAAGCCATGAAGGTCACCACCGACGACAGCTTGACGTCGCGGCCCAGGCGCAGGTGCTTGACCTTCATGCCCTTCTCGAACTTGCCCGAGCAGACCCGCAGGAAGGCGATACGGTCGCGATGGGCCGGGTCCATGTTCGCCTGAATCTTGAACACGAAACCCGAGAAGCGGCCTTCTTCGGGTTTGACGGCGCGCGCGGTCGCGTCGCGTTCGCGTGGCGCCGGCGCCCAGTCGACCAGCGCCGAGAGGATCTCGCGCACGCCGAAGTTGTTGATCGCCGAACCGAAGAACACCGGGGTCTGCACGCCCGACAGGAAGCGCTCCAGGTCGAACACGTGCGAGGCGCCGTGCACCAGTTCCACTTCCATCTTCAGCTGCTCGATCTCGAGCGGGAACATCTCGGCCAGCTTCGGGTTGTCGATGCCCTTGACGATCTCGAAGGCGCCATCGGCCTTTTCCTCGCCGGCCTTGAACAGCATGATCTCGTCCTTCAGCAGGTGGTACACCCCGCGGAAGTTCTTGCCCATGCCGATCGGCCAGGTCACCGGCGCGCATTCGATCTTGAGCACCGACTCGACTTCGTCGAGCAGTTCGAGCGGATCGCGGGTCTCGCGGTCCATCTTGTTCATGAAGGTGACGATCGGCGTGTCGCGCATGCGGCATACGTCGAGCAGCTTGATGGTCTGTTCCTCGACGCCCTTGGCGGCGTCGATCACCATCAGGGCCGAGTCGACCGCGGTCAGCACGCGGTAGGTGTCTTCCGAAAAGTCCTGGTGGCCGGGGGTGTCGAGCAGGTTGATGACGTGGTCGCGGAAATCGAACTGCATCACCGAGGACGCGACCGAAATGCCGCGCTGCTTCTCGATGTCCATCCAGTCGGAGGTTGCGTGGCGCCCGCTCTTGCGGCCCTTGACGGTGCCGGCCAGCTGGATCGCGCCCGAGAACAGCAGCAGCTTCTCGGTCAAGGTCGTCTTGCCGGCGTCGGGGTGGGAAATGATGCCGAAAGTGCGGCGGCGCGCGACTTCGCGCGCCAGCAGGCCGGCGGGAGCGGCGCCACCTGCCGCTGCTTCGGCGTTGGAATATTCTGGATCGTTGGCCATGTTCGTGCCCTGTGGGCGGCCCCCGCGGGAGCCATGTCGGAAAACCCTCGATTTTACCGGCTCCGGCACGCCCCGTGTGAACAGAATGGCAGGGCTGGCCCAGCCTTGACGGCAAAACGGGCAGCGCACAGCGCTGCCCGTTCCATTTACCTCACCGGCCAGACCCCGGTCCCGGTGTCAGTCCCGGTGTCAGACTCAGTCACGCACACGACGCCAGCCGGTGCGGCGCGCGTCCTTGCTGTTGGCGCTGGTGACTTCCTTCTCGATGTCTTCACCGTCGGCGCCCTTGCCGATCAGTTTCAGTTCGCCCGACGGCAGGCGCACGATGATGAAGCCCACTACGGCGGCCTTGTCCGACAGGACCGAGCCGGCCAGGTCGCCCAGCTGTTCGCCGGTGCAGACATTCAGGTGGTACGAGAAGCTCACGCCACCGACGTTGCAGGCCGTCGATGACTGCGGCACGTTGCTTACCACCGACAGCGTGCCCGAGACGACCTTCGGATCCAGATTGACGCGCTCGCCAGTGTGCTGGTTCAGGTCGAAGAACCAGCCTTCCTGGTCGCTCAGGTCGACGTCGTCGCCGTCCATCGTGAACTCGTTCGAGCGCCCCAGTTCCGGCTTGTCCTTCACCGGCGGACGGGTCTCCTGCAGCGTGCGCTCGGCGAACGAGGAGCCGTTGCGCCAGTTACTGGCCGACACCGGCGCGCCGCTGTCCTTGAGCACGTACACGCTCTGGGTCTTGGTGCCGGCGATGTCGACGTAGTCGAGCATGCGGCCGGTGCCGAACACCACCACGCGCTCGGTGCCCGAGGCATTGGTGCCATTGCCGCTCGAATCGACCGCGCACATCGTCACTTCCGGACGGGTGGTGATCGGCTGGTCGGCGCCGGCATTGCCCATCAGGACGCGCTTGACGGTGGTGCCGGTAAAGTCCCAGCGCCACATCTGACCCAGGTTGTCGCCACCGTACACATACGTGATCAAGGGGTCGGTATTCGGATTGGCCGTGATCGCGGTGATCTTGGCCAGGCCCGACGGATCGCTCGCGCCGGTGGCGCCGGTGCCGCCCGAACCGGTGGTCAGGATGCCGCCGGCCATGATGTCGGCGCTGCCCAGGTTCAGCACCTGCGCGCCGGTGGCGACGTCGACCACGAACAGGAAGCCCTTGCCGCTGCCCGCGTCAATGCCGTCCGAGCCGGGCGTGTTGTTGTAGCCCGAGGTCAGGAATACCACCCAGCGGTGCTTGTCGCTGCCGTCCGGGTTCTTGCCGTCACGGATCGTGCCGAATTGCGGATTGCCGAACGACAGCCCCAACTCGGGCTGCAGCGACGTGCCGCTGCAGACACTGCTGTCGGCGCAGATTTCCCACAGCGGCGCCGGCTGGGCCGGATCGGTGACGTCGAGCGCGTAGAAGCCGCGTCCGCCGCCATTGAAGCCGCCCACGAGGATCGTGCGCCATTTGCCGCCGATCTGGACATCGGCCAGTTCGGGCGAGCCGTCCACGGTGAAGTGGTGGTCGGTCGCATAGCTCAGGCTGGCCTGCAGGTGCAGCTTCTTCATGGTCAGGCGCGGCATGTAGCCCCACAGCTCTTCGCCGCCACTGGCGTCGAATGCATGCACCATGCCGTCGTTGGCGGCAACGAACACGGTCGGGCTGCGTTCGGCCTGGTCGGTCTTGAACTTGGCATAGTCATCGCTGGTGTAGCTCTTGCGGGCACCGCGCAGGTACGCCGGCTTGGACGAGGCGATGTCGCCCAGCACCACCATCTGCGGGCTGCCTTTCGGATCGGCGTCTTCCTTGAGGTCCATATTGTAGGCGCGCAGCACGACGCCATTGGCGTACTGGTGCTGGCCGCGCAGCCAGTTGACGATGGTCGCCGGCTGGTTGACGATGGTCTGCTGGGCTGGAAGCAGGTCCTTGCATTGCGACAGGGCGGCGCACTTGTTGGCGAACCACGCGGTTTCGGTCCCGCCCAGGTTGCTGGCCAGGAATTCGACACGGCCGCCACTGGCCGGGTCGCGGTACCAGATCGAGCGGGTGTCCGCCGCCGCCTGCACCTTGGTGCCGACGGTCCACGACGAACTCCACTTGATGGACGGATCGACTTCGCCGCTGACCAGGTTGATCTCGCGCTTGGTCAGGTTGCCGGTCCAGCGACCGGTGGTGAAGGTCGACGCGAAGATGTCGCGGTCTTCCTGGGTCAGGTTCGGCGTCGAGGTCGCCGCCGACGACGCGGCGCCGGTGGTTTCCGTGATGTTGCTCAGGGCCTCGTTCAGGCCGTCAACGACCTGCTGCGGATCGGACGCAGAGAAATACTTGCCGCGTCCATTGATTGCCGCGTGCCACAAGTCGTCCACGCGCGCCTGGATGGTATCGGACAGCGCGACGTCGCTGGTCTGCGGGTCGGGCCAGAGGTATGCACCGCCGTTGTTCCATGGACAGCCGGTCTTGACGCTGTTCTGGATGCTCCACAGGTCGCCGTTAGGCTTGGCGCCTTTGTCGTAGCCCGATTCATAGGTCATGATCCCGTCCACGCCCAGCCCCAGGCCATAGGTACGCATGTGCAGGCGCTTGTTGCCGGTGCCGCGCACGGCGCCCTCGTCGCCTTCCAGATCCGGACGCAGCGAGGCCACGCCATCTGTCGGCAGCACGTTGTTGCCACCGTTGTACCAGTACAGCGCCACGTCCGCCAGCGAAGGCAGGTCGTTCACGTTGCGGCCCGCGACGCGGGTGTCGACACAGCCCGATTCCACCGTACAGAAGCGGTCAGGGTCTTCCTTGTTGTCGTTGTTCAGAACGCCGTCGGCGGTCGGGCCGTTCCAGTAACCGTCGGTGGTCACGAAGGTGAAGTTCTGCTGGCAGGCGAATTCGACGACCTCGGCGCCCTTTTCCTGCTTGAAGCGCCCCTTGTTGGCGAACATATTGCCCATCTCGTGCAGGGCCTGGCGCACCGGGGTACCACCCGAGCTCTTCATCTTGTACAAGGCGTTGTACCAGGTCGTGCGCGCCTCGGCCGTGAAAGGCTTCGGGAAGTGCATGCTGGCGTCCGGCTGCGTATAGGCGGTCTGGCCCGCGGCCAGCTGAAGGCTGACCAGGCCGACCTTGAAGTCTTCGTCGAGAGGCTGGAACGCACGCCCCACCGAAGTCTTCATCATCTGGTTGCGCGTCTTGTAGTAGGCGTACCAGTTGGCGAAGTTGGTGATTTCCTCGATATAGGTGCAGGTCGTGCCGGCGCAGTCGGTACGGGCCGCGTCCTTCGGATAGCTGTTGCGCGTCGAGACGATGTCGGTGCGGGAGAACACCGCAAGGTCGAAACCGGCGACCGAGGTCGGCTGGAAGCTGCTGGTGGCGGACGAGACGGTGTACTTCAGGTTGCCGTAATTGCCGCTGATCGAGTCGATCGACGGGTTGCTGCCGACCGCGGTCGCGGGGCCCACCAGGCACAGCGTGGCCGTGCTGTTGCTGGCCTTGCACTGCGGCGTGACGCCATTGCCTCCGACATAAGCCTTGATCGTGCCATTCGTGGTGATACTGGCGACGATGGCTTTGACCACGGCAGCGTTGTCGAGATTCTTGCCGAGGTTGAAGCCGCTAGTGAACCAGGCCTGGCCGCCGAAGCGCAGGCCGGTCAGCTTGGTCGTGCCCTCCTTGTTGGTCGCCGAGCGGCCGGTAAAGGTCATCAGCCCGGTCGCGCTCTGCGGCGACTCGACCACCAGCTGGTCGTTGAGGCGGTCACCCGAGCTGAGGATCGAGCAACCGGTCTTGCGGGTGTTGTTGGTGCAGGAAATCGGCAGCACCGCCACCACATCGTCGCTGTCGAGCGTGATGCCATACGTCGCGCACGACGGCACACGGCCGGTTGTCCGGCGCACGCAGGCGGTGAATGGACGGCTCAGGCCAGTCTTGTCGATGATCGACGTCGCCAGCGCGGCAGCCGCAGCGGCCCGCTCGGTAGCGCTGTTGGTGCCACCCGAGAACGTCAGTTCGCCGTTGGTGATCTCCTGGGTGCTGCCGCTGCTCACCGAGTAGACCTGCTCGATGATGGTCGTGGTGTCGGAACCCGAGTTGTTGATGGTGATGGTGCTGTAGGCGGTACGGGCGCGGCTCGGATCGCCGAAGCGCGGATACGTGTTCGTGCTCGTGTACTTGGCCTGGCAGGTGCCCAGGTTGGCGTCGGTGCACCAGCGCACCAGGGCCGGCTTGGTGTAGTCGGCATCCGGCGCCGGGTCATTGATGCCGGTGGTCTTGCAGGTCTTGAGATCGTCCTTGGTGCAGTACTCGTTGACATTGAGCGTGTAGTAATACGCGTTCGTCGTGAAGCGCCGCGGGTACCGGTAGGTGTTGTCCGGATACGTGTAGCCGACCAGGTTGCGCTGGCATATCTGCGTGCCGTTGGCGGTACTGCTGCGGTCGCACCATTCGATGTCTGGGAAGCCCGACACCAGGTTGGTGTTATAGACGAGTGGGCGGGTGCCGCGATCGGGGTCTGGCAGCAGGTCGCGCCACTCGATCCCGAATCCATCGGTCGTCACCTTGGTCCAGTTCGACGTCACCGACGCCGTCTGGATCGGGTAGGGGCTGCCGTCGGCCGCCAGCGGCGGCAGGTAGCGCAGTTTCGGGTTGTAGTACTGGCGGTTGAACTGCGGCGAGTTGTAGGGCACGTCGCCGACTTCGCACTCGCGCAGGCCGCCGGCCAGGGTAGCGACCGCGCGGCAACTGGTATTACGGGCCACGTAATCCGGCGTGTGGCTGAACGCCATCGAACCGGAATCATCGTACAGCAGCATCAGGTTGGGCTTGACCGAGCCGCTGTCGGCCAGGCTCATCAGCGGGACCTTGGCCAGGCTGGTCGGCCCGGCCGCGGCCGGCGCCGCCGCCATGGCGAGCGGCAGCGCCAGCAGCAGCGTTATCGTGGTATTCAGGGAAAATTTCATGCGATGTCCATGCAAACGGGCTGGCGGCGCCATCAGGCGCCGATCAACACCACCATCTGGTTGATCACGTTACCGCCGCGCGCGCCATCGAGACGGGCGGTAATGACATAGTGAAGCTGTGGCGAACTGGCATACGCCGGAGCATCCGAGGCCAGGCTCTCGCCGATCCCGACCGACCCATTCATGCCGACCGTATTGGCAGCGGTCTGAACGCAGGCATTGGCGACGCCGGCCGCATTCTTGCCGTCGAAGGCGCCGCTGCGCGCGCACAGGCGGTGGATGACGTACTCGATCGTGTGATCGCCTTCGTTGATCTCGACGCTCCCGGCCCAGAACGCGCTGTCGCGCGGGGTCAGGCTGCTGTCGAGGCTGGAGCGGTAGCCTTGGGCGGCCACGTCGGCGTTCAGGTCGGCGCGCTTCGCCTTGGCCTGGTCGTGCAGCCACTGGAAGCCCTCGTGCAGGCCCAGGTCCACCGCGCGGCTCAGGGTCGCGTCGTAGGCCAGGTTGGAGGCGGCCAGCGTGGCCGAGTTACTCGAGCGCAGCAGGTAGACGCCGGTGATCAGCATCACCAGCATCATGACCAGCATGACCGGGAGCGCGACGCCGCGCTGGCGGGGTGGGTGGAAACAGGTGTTCATGCGGTAGGCCTCCAGCCCGTGTTGCGCAGCGGGACAATGGTTTCGAATGCGCGGTAGCGATAGCAGGTCCAGTCGGCCCCCGCGCCGTCCCCGGCGAGGTCGAGCGTGACCGGCACGGCGTCGACCGTGCTGGGCTGCTTGGTGCCGAACACCGTGATCGCCTCGGTCGTGACGGCGCAGGCACCGCCGGCGGTCGGCCGTTCCGGGGTGCGGTTGCGCGCCACCACGGCCAGGCGGATGGCGGCGACGCGCTGGTAGTCGCCGGGGCCGCCGGTCACGCCGTCGCCATCGGCATCGATCATCTCGTTCGACCATTCGCCGATCTGCATGCCCTGTTCCGGATCGAAGCCGGTGCCGGTGCGCTTGTCGAAACCGTACTGGGCCTTGATGGAGACGATGTTGTCGGCCACTGCCTGCGGCTCGTCGCCCTTGCCGAGATTGGTGGCACTCAGGCGCAGCACGCCGTTCTCGACCTGCCAGGTATGGAACGACAGGCTGGCGCCGCGGCCCAGGTTGAACACGCGGGTGGCGCTGCCCGGGAAATTGCGGCCGAGTTGGCCGGTGTTGTAGCGGTAGCCTGCACCGCCGAACGACAGCGTCTTGGTGGCGCCGTTGTCGACCTGCGAGACCTGGGCCAGCGCGCACTGGCCGGCGCCATCCTCGGGCGCCGCCACGATCACGTCGCCCACCGCGAAGCCGTAAGGATCACGGTCGATCGAGACTTGCGTGCCGCCATTGTAATTGCTGACCAGACGCACGCTGACCGTGCCGCCGCCCGAGTTGCCGGAGTAGAAACTGATCTTGTCCGGGCCGCCATCGCCATGCTCGATCACGGCGGCCGCCAGCGGCTTCGTGACGGCGCCGTCGCGGATCACCTCGGCCATGGCATAGCCACTGCTGTCCTCGAAGATGGTGTCGCAGCCGGCCAACAGCGGGTCGTTCAGGCCGAAGCCGGCCTGCTCGGCATCGGCGCTGATCGAGAACATGGCCATCATGCCATTCTGCATCGCGTCGGAGCCGCCCAGGGATCCATCCTTGGTGCGCTCGGAATCGGTCATCACCTTGGTGGCGAACAGCACCGCCAGCAGGCCGATCACGATGCTGACCATCAGCTCGATCAGCGAGAAGCCGGCCGCGCCGCGCGCGTGAAACGGCGGCTTCATGCGGACCTCGACAGGTAGGTGACGATGCTGTGCTTGTTGGCCTCGTCGGTTTCGCTGCGCTTCCATTCGATCACGATCGTGACCGCGGTGCGCTCGGTACCGGTTTCAGGGGCGACCGCGATGCTGGCGGTGGCGCCCGGCAAATGGTCGACCAGCGCCGCATGCCAGACCGCGATGCGGGCATTCGGCTGCCCGCCGGCGACCAGCGCATAGTCGCCAAGATGGTCGAGGTCGGTATTCATCAAGCCGATCAGCTCGCTCGCGGCGATGGTCGCTTCCGAGCGCATGCCGGCGTCGGCCAGGGCCTTTTGCGAATGCAGCTGCAGGCCGAGCGTACCGATCAGCCCGATGGCGAGGATCACCACCGCGATCAGGGCTTCGACCAGGGCGATGCCGCGCTGGGCGCGCCGGCGGACCGGGGAAAAACGTTGTTGCATCATGGGCAGCTCCGGGAATTGCCTGCTTCAAAATCGGGACGGCACACGACCACTGCGCCGGCCAGTGTCAGCACCACGGCCGATGGCGGGAACACGGGATCGCTTCCTTCTTCGGTATTGGCGGGGGCGAGATCGATGCGGGTCAGCGCCGGCTTGCCGCCGTCAACCCAGCCGAGCTCGGTAAAATAGACCGTGCGCGCCTCGCCCTCGGGCGTCACGCTGACGGCGGAGGAACTCGGCAGGCCGGCGCTGCTGCGGAACACTGAATCGGTCTGGACGGCGATATTGCCCGGCGTATCGGCCGGCTCGCCCACATCCGACCAGCGCGCGCTGGTGGCGCCACAGGCATCGTCGGCAGTCGGGAAGCAGACATCGACCTGCCAGTCGAGCTGCCCGCTGGTCTGGTTTTCGGTAAATACCAGGCGGCTGCGGCTGTTGTTGGCCAGCGCCTGTCCCTTGGCCAGGCGGTAGCCTTCGGCATAGAACTGGGCGGCGCCGCTGGCGGCGGTATTGCTCAGCCAGTCGCGCATGTTCGGCATACCGACCGCCAGCAGCACGCCGAGGACCGCGATGGCGACCATCGACTCGAGCAGCGTGAATCCACGCTGGACAGCCGGACGCGAAGGGATCATTGCGAGCACAGCCCCTCCTTGCGGTCGATCCAGCAATCGTCGCGGGTGGTCCAGCCGGCCGGCGCGCCGGTGGTGACGCGGGTGCCGTCCTGGTCGATGCTGAAGCCGAAACCGAGCGCCGCACCCTTGCCGGTCGCGGTGAGGGTGTACTTGCTTTTATCGGCCTCGGTCAGGTCGTAATCGAAGTTATCGGTATTGCCAGGTACCGCGGAGAAACCTTCGTAGGTATGTTCGTTGGCCCAGTGCGATTCCAGGCGCGGCTGGGCCGACGCCAGTGCACTGTGCGCCTCGACCAGGCGCGCGCGCATGACGTAGCTGGTATACGACGGCATGGCGATCGCGCTGAGGATGCCAATGATGGCAACCACCACCATGATTTCAATAAGGGTAAAACCTGACTGGCGCTGCATGGAATTTCTCCTGTGGGACCGATGGCACTGTTAACGGCATATTTCCAGGAAGAATGATAGGCGCGGAAACTTGCATTTCCCTGAGTAAATGCTGACAAATTCCTGACAGTGGTAAAAATGTGCGGTTGAGCAACAGTTTCAGATTTGTAAGGCGCGGCTCGAGACCGCCGGGAAGCGTACCCGCGCACGCGTGCCGCCACCTGGCGCGTCGCGCAGTACCGCCTTGCCGCCGTGGGCCAGCGCGATATCGCGCACGATCGCCAGGCCCAGGCCGCTGCCGACGGTCTTGTCGTCCAGGCGCACATGGCGCTCGAATACCGCGGCGCGCTTGGCGGCCGGGATGCCGGGGCCGGAATCCTCGACCATGAACAGTGCGGTGCCCCGGTCCATGCGGCAGCTGACGGTCACCTGCCCGCCCGACGGCGTGTAGCGCAAGGCGTTGTCGACCAGGTTGTCGACCAGGTCGCGCAGCTGGAAGGCGTCGCCGTCGACCAGCACCGGCGACAGCTCGAAGCCGATGTCGATGTCCTTCTCGGCCGCCTTGCCGACGAAATAGCCGATCGATTCCTGGATCAGGTCGGCCAGGTCGAGCGGCGCATGGTGCTGCACCGGCAAGCCTTCACGTGCGCGCGCCAGCGCCAGCAGCTGGTTCACCTGGCGGATCATGCGTTCGTTGGACAATGCCATCATGGCCAGCGAGCGCAGCGTGTCGGGGTCGTGCGCGTGGCGCGCACGCATCCACTCGAGCTGCAATTGCATGCCGGCCAGCGGGGTGCGCAACTGGTGCGCCATGTCGGCCATGAAGTCGCGCTGGGCGCGCGCCTCGATCTCTACCCGGTCGAGCAGGCCGTTGAAGGCGTTCACTACCGGGGCGATCTCGAACGGCACCTGTTCGGCTGCAATGTGGGCCAGGTCGTCGGGCGCACGGGCGGCCAGCTCCGCGCGGATCCGCGCCAGCGGGCGCAAGCCGTTGCCCACCGAAACCCAGACCACGCCGACCAGGATCACGGTGATCAGGGCCACCAGCACCACCAGCGAACGCACGATCGCGGCGCGCACTTCGAGGCGCTGGCGCAGCGTGCGCGCCACGCCCAGCTGGCGCGGCCCGTCGGGGGTATTGACGGCAAGGGCGAACACGCGCACCGGCTCGCCGTCCACGCTGGCGTCATAGGGCTGGGAACCGACCTCCAGGGGCGGGAAACCGGGGTCGCCGGCAACGTGGCGGCCGTCGAGCGTGCGCACCACCAGCGAACGGTGGCCGGCCCCGGGTGCGGCCTGCGGCAGGCGCGGCGTGACGCCGCGCGCCAGCTGCTCGACCAGGCCGTTGACCGCCTCGCGCAGGCTGTTGTCGAAGGCAACCTGGGTCGGGGTCAGGGCGAGGCTGGCGACCAGCACCGCCAGCACCATATTGGCCAGCAGGATCGGGCCGACCAGCCACTTGAGCAGGTTCAGCCGGATGCTGGTGGTCATTGTCCCGCTTCGAGCAGGTAGCCGAAGCCGCGGATGGTGCGGATGACCACGCCGGATCCCTCGATCTTGAGGCGCAGGCGCGAGACATACACCTCGACCGCGTTCGGGGTGACGTCCTCGCCCCACGGCAGGATGGCATCGATGATTTGTTGTTTGGAGACCACACGGCCGGCCTGCTGGAGCAGGTATTCCAGCACGCCCCACTCGCGCACCGACAGCTCGATGGGTTGTTCGCCGACACGGGCGCGGCGCGTGCTGCTGTCCAGGCTGAGCTTACCCATCACCAGCACGGTGGACGGCGCCGCATGGCGGCGCGCCAGCGCGCGGATGCGCGCCACCAGCTCGGCGGTGGCGAACGGCTTGACCAGGTAATCGTCGGCGCCCGTCTCCAGGCCGCGCACCCGGTCTTCGACGGCGTCGCGCGCGGTCAGCAGCAGCACCGGGGTGGCGCCGCCACGGGCGCGCAGGCGCCGTACCACTTCGAAGCCGTCGATGCCGGGCAGGCCGATGTCGAGCACCGCGACCTCGATCGGCGTGGCATCGGCCTGCAGCCGGCTATCGGCAGAGAGGCCATCGCCCACCAGGGTCACCTTCATGTCCTGCGCCTGCAATGCGCGCAGCAGGCCGTCGGCCAGCACCGCGTCATCCTCGACCAGCAATACCTGCAGTCCCATCGTGTTTTGCCCCGCTGTTGTCTGTTCAGTCATTCGACCATGCCAGGGGCATTATGCGGCATTTTTGTTGCCTGAACAAAACAAAAAGGCAAAAAACCACCCTTTCCTCCAGTAGGACTGGGCTGACAAGACATGATGCTTGGAACCTACACGGGTGCGACTGCCAGTCTTATGTGCGCCAACAGACTGTAGCTTTAAAGTACACACATCGCGATGAGGCAATCAACACCGCCTCCGAGATCGCCCCCGACGCACGATAGACATAAGAGGACATAAGATGAACAACACTCAACTCGCTGGCATCACCGCAAAAGCCAAGAGCCAGATTTCCGCAACGAGTGAAACAGTGAAGTCCGCGTCGCGCCCGGTCGTCAGCTACAGCGGCACCCAGCAGAATGAACTGCTGGCCGCCCTGCCCCGTCCCGATCTCGAAGACATGTTCGACCACCTCGAACTGGTCCCGATGCCATTCGGTAAGGAGTTGTTCGAGTATGGCAGCAAACTGGAATACGTGTATTTCCCGACGACCGCAATCGTGTCGCTCCTGTATGTAATGGAAGACGGCGCCACCACCGAGATCGCGGTGGTCGGCCACGAAGGCGCGGTCGGCGTGTCGCTGTTCATGGGTGAGCGCGCTACCTGCAGCGCCGTTGTGCAGAGCGCCGGCTACGGCTACCGCCTCAAGACCCAGTACCTGCGTGACGCGTTTGCCCGCGGCGGCGCCCTGCCCCAGCTGCTGATGCGCTACACCAATGCGCTGTTCGCCCAGATGGCCCAGAACGCCGTCGGTGGCCGCCACAGCTCGATCGAACAGAAGCTGTGCCGCTGGCTGCTCGACCGCCTGGACCGCTCGGCCAGCAACGAACTGAAAGTGACCCAGGAACTGATCTCGATCATGCTGGGTGTGCGCCGCGAAAGCATCACCGCCGCTGCCGGCAAGCTTCAGGACGAAGGCCTGATTCAATATCGCCGCGGCAATATCACGGTGCTGGACCGCGCCGGCCTGGAAGAATATGCGGGCGAATGCTACAAGGTCGCCAAGTCGGAATACGACCGCCTGCTCATGGATGTGGCGCGTTGATCGCGGCCTGACCGTCCGGATTCGCCCTCGCTCCTGACGGGGCGGGCGAATCGAGCAACAACGGCGCAGACGCGCCAGGCAACACAGACGCCGGCCCAGCCGGCGTTTTTGCATCAGCAGCATCGCCGTTCCCGCCCGGCGCTTCGAACGGTATCGCCGCCCTGACGCAGGTGCCGACCCCGTTCACACCCCGCGCCACCACCAGCGTTCCACCCAGCAGCAGCGCACGTTCGCGCATGCCGAGCAAGCCGTGTGATTTCGATGCGGCCATGGCATCGTCCGGAATGCCGATGCCGTCGTCGGTGATTTCCAGGTCCCAGCCTTCGGGTTCGCGCGTCAGGTTGACGATGACATTGCGCGCCTTGGCGTACTTGGCGATATTGTTCAACGCTTCCTGCGTGATGCGAAACAGTGCGATCGCCTGCATCGGGCCGGCGTTGTCGGCCGCATCGTCGACCAGCGCATCGCAGTCGAGCATCGTCACGCGCGCGTAATCCGCGCAATAACTCTGCAGGGCAGCGGACAGGCCCATATTGTCGAGCAGGCTCGGACGCAGGTTTTCGATGATGCGGCGCTTCAGTTGCACCGTGTCTACCAGGGTGCGGCGGGCGCGCTGCAACATCGCCGCGAGTTGCGGATGGCTGCTGCGCAATTGTTCGCCCACATTGGTAAGATCCATGCCGATCGCCGTCAGGTTGGCGCCCATCTCGTCGTGCAGCTCGCGCGCCAGGCGCGACTTTTCTTCTTCCTGCACCCGGATGAGGTGGCGCGACAGCACCGACAGCTGCGCGGTACGCTCGGCCACGATCTGCTCGAGGCCTTCATTGGTGCGCTGCAGGGCGCGCTGGGCGGCGATGCGCGCGCCGAACGCATGCTTGATCAGTTTATAGAACAGCAGCAGGACCATGATGGCGGCCGTGTTGATGCCCAGCCCGAACAGCACGGCATGGCGGTATTGCTGGTAGAAAGCAGCGTTACGCGAATGCAGCAACTCGTTCTGTTCGCGCGTCATGATCACCACCTGCAGCCGGATCTCGTCGACTTGCGAACGGTCGTCGGGCGCCGCCGCGATCGCGATGATATCGGTCAGGCCGCCCTGCCGATACACCTCGAGGGCCTGGTGCAATTGACCGAGCTTGCGGTTGACAAGGGTGCGCAGCTGCAGGAGGTTCTTCGATTGCGACGGAGTCTCGGCCAGCAGGATGCCCAGCTGGCGCATCTGCTTGTCGATCTGGCGCGGCGCCTCGCGCAGCGGCCCCAGATACACTTCGTCGTCGGACAGGAAATAGCCGCGCAGGCTGCTCTCGGCATCGGTCACGATCAGGTTCAGCAGTTGCAGTTCGTCGGACACTTGCGCAGTCTGCGACTGCAATGCATTCGCCGCGCGCAAGCCATCCAGGTTGCGCGACAAGAAGACCGCATTCACGACCAGCAGCACCACGCAGGCAAGGCATAGCAAGGTCTTGTGCAACGGCAGACTGCTGACCGGCTTGTCACCCGGGACGATCGAAAAATGCATCCAGACTTCCTTTCACGCAACGACAGCGACCCCCATTATAGGCGTATGGACGGTTTGTCGCGCCGTGAAATTCCCGGATGTAACCCTTTGTTGCACTCGGGCTGCACTTCGTTTTTCGTTTGTCATCTGGATGCGCCGCATACGACAACGCGCGCCGAAGCGCGCGTTTCCAGGCTTGCAATGGCGCCGAACCGGCTCAGTCGAGCAGGTTGTTCTTCATCGCATAATAGGTCAGGTCGGAATTCGACTGCAGGCCCATCTTTTCCATGATGCGGGTGCGGTAGGTCGACACCGTCTTGATCGACAGCGACAGCGCATTGCCGATATCGGACACGGTCGCCCCCTTCGCCAGGCGCAGGAACACCTGGAATTCACGGTCGGACAGCTCGGTGTGCAGGGCCGTGTTCGGATCGCGGTCGAAGCTTTGCGCCAGCAGCTCGCCGACCGTCGACGACACGTAGCGGCGCCCCTGGAAAACGGTGCGCACCGCGGTCTTGAGCTCGTCGGCTTCGCATTCCTTGTTGAGGTAGCCGTTGGCGCCCATCTTGAACAGGTTGAGCGCGTATTGCTGGGCCGGATAACCGGACAGGATCAGTACCGGCAGGTTGGGCTGGCCCTGGCGGATGGTACGCAGGATATCGATGCCGCTCTGGTCGGGCATGGCGATATCGAGCAGCAGCACGTCGCAGATCTCGCGGCGTGCGATATCGAGGGCCTCACGCCCGGTGGCGCCTTCGGCGACGACGTCGAAATCGCCCGACGACGAGAAAATCTGTTTGAAACCTGCACGAACTATCTGGTGATCGTCACAAATGGCAACGCGTATCATTGTCTTCCCTTAAATTTTCCTTGCGCAGGAAAGTGCCGGGTCTCACCTGCCCGGTTTGCATGCGTTGTATTCAGCACACGCGCGAGTGACATTTTAACACTCCGACGCCAGTCATCAACTGCGCACGAATGCCTGAGCAAGACTGACCCGGTGACGAACCGCCGAACAGACTGCGTCCACGCGCATGCCCATCGATGAGGCCGGCCAGGTGCGGCACGGCGGCGGTGCCTGTCGCGCGATTGTACCCGCGAAGCGCCGCGTCAGGCAGAGCGCGAACCGTTCTTGAGCAGATCGAGAATATCGAGCAGATCGGCGCGCAATTGATCGGCATCGATCGCCGGCACTGCCTCGGGCTCGGCGTCGTCGTAGCCGGCCGGCGCATTGGCACGGTGGTCGAGCCGGTTGCGAGCGCCGCTGATCGTGAAGCCCTGCTCGTACAGCAGTTCGCGGATGCGCCGGATCAGCAGCACTTCGTGGTGCTGGTAATAACGGCGGTTTCCACGACGTTTGACCGGCTTTAGCTGAGTAAATTCCTGCTCCCAGTAACGCAGTACATGGGGCTTGACGCCGCACAATTCACTGACTTCCCCGATCGTGAAATAACGCTTGGCCGGAATCGGCGGCAGCACGGCGAGTTCGTTCTTGTTCGGTCGGTCATTCATGCTTTAGGAGTTACCTCAGGCTGCACGCGCCAGGGGATCGGCAGGAGACCCTGAAGGACCAGCCTCCTCGACCATGCCCTTGAGCTTCTGGCTGGCGTGGAAAGTCACGACGCGGCGCGCCGTGATGGGAATTTCTTCCCCGGTTTTTGGATTGCGACCCGGCCGCTGCGGCTTGTCGCGCAACTGGAAGTTGCCGAAGCCGGACAGCTTGACCGCTTCGCCGCGTTCGAGCGCGTTGCGGATTTCATCGAAAAAGGTCTCGACCATGTCCTTGGCTTCCCGTTTGTTCAGCCCAACCTGCTCGAACAGCAGCTCGGCCAGCTCGGCCTTGGTCAAGGTCGGCATTGCCTGTTCTGCTTCCTTCCGCACCCGCGCGACCTGCATTGCACGGTCCAGGTCGGCGACCAGCGCTTCCTGGAACACGGACGAATCAACGTCGTTATTATTAATTTTGAAGCCCTGCCTTCAAGTCAAACGATGTTCTGGAATGAACGGCGGACAGGCCACGGCCTGTCCGCATTCAGTGATTGTAGCCGCTCGGGCCGGCGTGACGCCATACGGTTGCGTTCAGTTACGTTTGAACGCAACCACGCTCAATTGCGTACCCGCGCACCCGTCTGGCGCTCGGCCGCGGCGCCAACGGCGGCCATGATGGCATCCACCGCGTCGTCCTGCAGCGTCGATTGAGTATCTTGCAAGCTAAAGCGGAAAGCAAGGCTTTTTTCATCCTCCGCCAACCCCTTGCCGCGATATTCATCAAACAAAACAACGGCTTGCACGATCTTGCCTGACGGATTCGCCGCGATCTCGGCGTCGAATGCGTCGATCACCGACTGGGCTGCCACGTCCTGTTTCACCACCAGCGCCAGGTCGCGCGTGGCGCCCGGGAACTTTGAAATCTCGGTATAGACCGGCACGTCGCGCTGGCACAGGGCGTCGGCATCGACCTCGAACACGACCGGCGCTTGTGGCAGGTCATATTTTTGCAGCCAGCGCGGGTGCAATTCGCCCACGAAGCCGATCTGTTTGCCGTCGAGTTCGACACTGGCGCAGCGGCCTGGATGCAGCGCCGGGTGCCCGGCCTTCGCAAAGCGCAGCCGGCGCGGTGCGAACAGTGCTTCCAGGTCGGCCTTGACGTCGAAGAAGTCGACCGCACGGGTCGGCAAGTCCCATTGTTCGTCGAAGGCGGGTCCGTAGGCGATCGCCGCCACCCGCTTTGGCTGGGCGTATCCGGCCACCGACAGCGGGCCGTCGGCAATTGCCGCATCACGCATGAACACGGCGCTGACTTCGAAGGCGCGCACGCGCCCCGCCTTGCGGTTGAGGTTGTAACGGACATTGGCGACCAGGCTGCCGATCAGCGTCGAACGCATCACGCTCAGCTGGCTGGCGATCGGGTTGCGCAGGCGGATCGCATCGCTGTTGCCGGCGAAATCCTGCTCCCACACGTTTTCCACGAAGCTCATGTTGACCACTTCCTGGTAGCCCAGGTCGGCCAGCTGGTGCCGGATCGCGAAGCTCGATCGGGTGTTTTCGGGCGCGATCAGCATGGCGCTCGGTGCCACTGGCGGATTCGCCGGGATGTTCTCGAAGCCGTACACACGCACGACTTCCTCGATCAGGTCTTCCTCGATCTCGATGTCGAAGCGGTACGACGGCGCGGTCACCTGGAACACGCCATCCTGCAGCGTGAACGCCAGCCCCAGGCGGGTGAAGATGTCGGCCACCAGCGCGTCGGTCAGCGGCACGCCGATGACTTTCGCGGCGCGCGCGGTGCGCATGGCGACCGGCTGGCGCTGCGGCAGGTTGACGATCTGGTCGTCGATCGGGCCGACCAGGGTGTCGCCGGTGCCGCAGATCTCGACGATCAGCGCCGTGATGCGCTCGATGTGGTCGGGAATGGTCGCGTAATCGACGCCGCGCTCGAAGCGGTGCGCGGCATCGGTCGAGAAGTTGTAGCGGCGCGCGCGCCCCTGGATCGCGTTCGGCCACCAGAACGCCGCCTCCAGGTAGATGTCGGTGGTGTCGAGCGTGACGGCGGTGGAATCGCCGCCCATGATGCCGGCCAGCGATTCGATCTGTTTCTCGTCGGCGATCACACCGACCCATTCGTCGACGGCGACGGTGTTACCGTTGAGCAGCTTGAGCGATTCGCCCGGCTTGCCCCAGCGCACGTCCAGGCCGCCGTGGATCTTGGCCAGGTCGAACACGTGCGACGGACGGCCGACTTCCAGCATGACGTAGTTCGAGATGTCGACCAGGGCCGACACCGACCGCTGGCCACTGCGCTCGAGGCGGCGCTTCATCCACTCGGGAGTGGCGGCGCGCGCGTTCAGGCCGCGGATCACGCGGCCGGCGAAACGGCCGCACAGGTCCGGCGCCGACACCCTGGCCGGCAGCACTTCGTCGGTCGTGACCGGCACGGCGCGGGTCGGCGCCAGCGTCAGCGGCGAGCCGGTCAGGGCCGCCACTTCGCGCGCCACGCCCAGCACCGACAGGCAGTCGGCCTTGTTCGGGGTCAGCTTGACGGTGAACTTGAGGTCGTTCAGGCCCAGGTAATCGCGGATGTTCTGGCCGACCGGCGCGTCTTCCGGCAGTTCCATCAGGCCACTGCTCTCTTCCGAGATGCCCAGTTCCTTGCTCGAGCACATCATGCCCTGCGACTCGACGCCGCGCAGCTTGCCGGTCTTGATCTCGAACGGCTTGCCGTCCGCGCCGGGCGGCAGCAGTGCGCCCGACATCGCGCAGATCGCCTTCATGCCGGCGCGCACATTCGGCGCGCCGCACACGATATTGAGCAGCGTGCCGGTGCCGACATCGACCTGGCACACATTCAGGCGGTCGGCATTCGGGTGTTTCGCCACTTCCTTGACTTCGGCCACGACAACGTTCGAGAACGGCGGCGCGACCGGTTCGACTTCTTCCACTTCCAGGCCGGACATGGTCAACAGGTGCGACAGCTCGTCCGAATTCATCTTCGGATCGACGATGGTACGGAGCCAGTTTTCGGAGAATTGCATATTCTTTTGCCTCGGAATCGAAATTAATTGAACTGCTTCAGGAAACGCAGGTCGCCTTCATAGAACAGGCGCAAGTCGTTGATTCCATAACGCAGCATCGTCAGGCGCTCGAGGCCGGAGCCGAACGCGAAGCCGATAAATTTCTCCGGATCGAGACCGAAGTTGCGCACCACCGTCGGATGCACCTGGCCGGCGCCCGACACTTCGAGCCAGCGGCCCTTGAGCGGACCGGAACCGAAGGCGATGTCGATTTCTGCCGACGGTTCGGTGAACGGGAAGTACGACGGACGGAAGCGCACCTGCAGGTCGTCGGTCTCGAAGAAGGCCTTGACGAAGTTCAGGTACACGCCCTTGAGGTCGGCGAAGCTGATGTCCTCGCCGATCCACAGGCCTTCGACCTGGTGGAACATCGGCGAGTGGGTGGCGTCGCTGTCGACGCGGTAGGTGCGGCCCGGCGCGATCACCTTGATCGGCGGCGTGTGGGTGCGCGCGTAGCGCACCTGCATCGGGCTGGTGTGGGTGCGCAGCAGCAGCGGCTTGCCGCTGCTGTCGTCGCCTTCGACATAGAAGGTATCCTGCATCGAACGGGCCGGATGGTTCTCGGGGCTGTTCAGTGCGGTGAAGTTGGTCCAGTCGGTTTCGATCTCGGGGCCGTCGGCCACGTCGAAGCCGATCGAGCGGAAGATCTGTTCGACCCGCTCCCAGGTGCGCATCACCGGGTGAATGCCGCCCTTCGAGCGACCGCGCCCCGGCAGGGTCACGTCGATCGCTTCGGCATTCAGGCGGGTTTGCAGCTGAGCATCGGCCAGCGCATCGCGGCGGGCGGTCAAGGCCTGTTCGATTTGTTCTTTGGCGGCATTGATCAGGGCGCCCTGGGCCTTGCGCTGCTCCGGGTCGAGCTTGCCGAGACCTTTCATCAGGTCGGTGATCTGGCCAGTCTTGCCCAGATACCTGGCTTTCGCATTTTCGAGCGCGGCGGCATCCACAGCGGCGGCGAAGTCGGACTTGGCCGTGACGACGAGTTCTTCCAGCGAGTTCATGCTTGTTGTTTTCCTGTTTTTCGTTGGCGGGAGGCGCCAGAATCAAAAACGGGGCACAGGTATGACCCTTGCCCCGTTTCTTTTGCGCCGCATCGCTGCGGCACTAGCTTGCCAGCAAACTGCTAATTAAGCAGCCAGCTTTGCCTTGACGGCGCTGACGATCGCGGCGAATGCCGGCTTGTCATGCACAGCCATGTCGGCCAGGACTTTACGGTCCAGTTCAATCGCGGACTTCTTCAGGCCGTTCATGAAGGCGCTGTAGGTCATGCCGTGCGAACGCGATGCCGCGTTGATACGGGTGATCCACAGTGCGCGGAAGACGCGCTTCTTGTTACGGCGATCGCGGTAGGCGTACTGGCCAGCGCGCATGACTGCTTGCTTGGCAACACGGTAAACCTTGCTGCGGCGACCACGGTAACCTTTTGCAAGGTCGAGGACTTTCTTGTGACGGGCACGTGCTGTAACCCCACGTTTAACTCTAGGCATGTTAGCTCCTTAGTGTGAGATTAAGCAGACGGCATCATACGCAGGACGCTGGTCACGTCCGACGCATTGATGTTACGGGTGCCGCGCAGCTGGCGCTTGTTCTTGGTGGTCTTCTTGGTCAGGATGTGACGCTTGAACGCCATGCCCGACTTCACGGTACCGCCCGGACGCACGCGAAAACGTTTCTTCGCGGAGCTCTTGGTTTTCATTTTTGGCATAGTCATCTGCCCTTGCGGACAGCCTCATATGGGACAGGATTGCAGGTGGCAGCAACGCTGCTCTTGGATGCCTACTTTCACTTGTCTTGCAGCAGAAGCAGGTCTGCTACAACCTGTTTCTAAAAACAGGAACCGCGGATTGTAGCACAGGTTTGGCGAGAATGGATGGGTTGCGGCAAGTCTCTTGCCACGCTGTCGCGACGATCAACCTGTCCCGGCAGGCTGGCGTCGCTGCTGCCGCGCCTGGCAAACATCCGCCATGGATCGGCATCTGCCCCCGACTACCAGGGTCGGCGCCACGCAGGGTGGGCGGCTCGCCCGCCCACGCGCCCCACCCGCACCGGCAGGCCACGCGGTCATTCTCGCGACGACTGGACGCGTGGGCGGCACAGCCGTGGATCCCACCATCTTCATGCCGGGATTCCCGCAATGAAGACGAACGAAAGCCGGGCCGCTCGGCAGGTTTTCACCCACTTCGCGGACCCGGCCATCGACTTCCTGACCCGAAGAATTATTTCTTCTTCTTGGGAGCGACCACCATGACCATCTGGCGACCCTCGAGTTTCGGGAACTGCTCGATCTGGCCATACGGCTCCAGGTCGGTGCGCAGGCGCTCGAGCATGCGCTGGCCGATGTCCTGGTGCGCCATTTCGCGGCCACGGAAACGCAGCGTGATCTTGGTCTTGTCGCCTTCTTCCAGGAACTTGATGAGGTTACGCAGCTTGATGCTGTAGTCACCATCATCGGTACCCGGACGGAATTTGATTTCCTTGACCTGGATGATCTTCTGCTTGAGCTTGGCCTCGTGCGCCTTCTTCTGTTCGGAGTACTTGAACTTGCCGTAATCCATCAGGCGGCAGACTGGCGGGACCGCCGTAGGGGCGATCTCGACCAGGTCGACGTTCTTTTCTTCGGCCAGGCGGAAAGCTTCAGCCAGGGTCACGATACCCAATGGTTCATTGTCCACACCGTTCAGACGCATTTCCGGGTGGGTGATCTCGCCATTGATGCGATTTTGCTTGTCAGTAGCTATGTTGGTTCCTTTGAGAGTGTGGATTTGGCCGGGATTATTTCGTCTTGGCGGCGACTTCACTCACCAGACGCTCCACGAGCGTATCGACGGGCATCACACCCAGATCGACATTGCCGCGGGCACGCACGGCCACAGTATTCGCGTCCTTTTCCTTATCCCCAACAACGAGAATGTATGGCAACTTTTGGACGGAATGTTCACGTATTTTATAGGTGATCTTCTCGTTGCGCAAATCAGCGTGAACGCGCAGGCCGGCCGCACGCAGTTTTGCCTCGACCTGCTTGACGTAATCGGCCTGGGCATCCGAAATATTCAGGACCGCAACCTGCACCGGCGCCAGCCACAGCGGCAGCGCACCGGCGTAGTTCTCGATCAGGATGCCGATGAAACGCTCCATCGAACCGACGATCGCACGGTGCAGCATCACCGGCACCTTGCGGGTATTGTCTTCGGCCACATACTCGGAACCGAGGCGACCCGGCATCGAGAAGTCGACCTGGACAGTGCCGACCTGCCACGGACGGCCGAGGCTATCCTTCAGGTGGTATTCGATCTTCGGACCGTAGAAAGCGCCCTCGCCCGGCAATTCGGTCCACTCCACGCCACAGGCGCGCAGCGCCGAACGCAGCGACTCTTCGGCCTGGTCCCAGACGTCGTCCGAACCGATGCGGCTGTCGGGACGCAGCGCCAGCTTGACGTCGATATTGGCGAAGCCGAAGTCGTCGTACACCGCCATCGCCTGGGCGTGGAAGGCCGTCACTTCGCGCTCGACCTGCTCTTCGGTACAGAAGATATGGCCGTCATCCTGGGTAAAGCCGCGCACGCGCATCAGGCCGTGCAGCGCGCCGGACGGCTCGTTGCGGTGGCACTGGCCGAACTCGCCGAAGCGCAGCGGCAGGTCGCGGTACGAACGCATGCCCGAGTTATAGATCTGCACGTGGCCCGGGCAGTTCATCGGCTTCAATGCGTACGAGCGGTTTTCCGACTCGGTGGTGAACATATTGTCACGGTAGTTTTCCCAGTGACCGGTCTTTTCCCACAGGGTGCGATCGAGGATCTGCGGCGCCTTGACTTCGCTGTAGCCGGCCACCTGGTATTTGTGGCGCATGTACTGCTCGACCTGCTGCCAGACGGTCCAGCCCTTCGGATGCCAGAACACCAGGCCCGGCGCTTCTTCCTGGAAGTGGAACAGGTCCAGTTGCTTGCCGAGTTTACGGTGATCGCGCTTTTCAGCCTCTTCCAGCATGTGCAGGTATTGCTCCTGGTCTTCCTTTTTGGTCCAGGCGGTGCCGTAGACGCGCTGCAGCATCTCGTTCTTCGAGTCGCCGCGCCAGTAGGCGCCGGCCAGCTTCATCAGCTTGAAGACCTTGATCTTGCCGGTCGACGGCACGTGCGGGCCGCGGCACAGGTCGGTGAAATTGCCTTCGCTGTACAGCGACACGTCTTCGTTGGCCGGGATCGATGCGATGATCTCGGCCTTGTAGGCCTCGCCGATCGACTTGAAGTAGGCGACCGCCTCGTCGCGCGGCAGCACCTTGCGGGTGACCGGCTCGTCCTTCTTGGCCAGCTCGACCATTTTCTTTTCGATCGCAACCAGGTCGTCCGGGGTGAACGGGCGCTTGTACGAAAAGTCGTAGTAGAAGCCGTTCTCGATGACCGGGCCGATGGTGACCTGGGCTTCCGGGAACAGTTCCTTGACGGCGTAGGCCAGCAGGTGGGCGGTCGAGTGACGAATCACGTCGAGGCCTTCGGGATCCCTGTCGGTGACGATCGCCAGCTCGGCGTCGTTTTCGATCAGGAACGAGGTATCGACCACCTTGCCGTCGACCTTGCCGGCCAGGGCCGCCTTGGCCAGGCTCGGGGCGATACTTTGTGCTACCTGGGCCACCGTCACGGGGCCGTCGAACTGACGGCTGGAGCCATCGGGAAGTCGAACGTTCAACATGCTGTTCTCCAATCGCGGCGCAGGCGCCGATGAGTAATCAAAATGAGCAAGAAACCAATGAAAAATCTGAGGACGAAAAAAAACGCGGCACTAGCCGCGTTTCTCTGTTGTGTCGAGCAAAAGCACACCCCATCGCGTCTAGCGATTCCCCCACAACCAGGTTGTAGTTCGCGGTGTCATAACCGTCAGTGCCTTTCTCGCTCTTACCTGTTCGAACCTCAACCAAGCGACTGCGCCTGTCTGAGCTTCTCATTCTGGTGGGCGGTGCAGAATTCGAATCTGCGACCCCTTGGATGTCGACCAAGTATTCTAACCAGCTGAACTAACCGCCCGATGCCGCCATTATAGGGACCGCATGGCGGATCCGCAACCCTCGCACGGAAATAGTTGCCGAGCAGCCCCATCTACCGTGGGCCGGACGATGCTTTACACTAGCGCACCAGACCACACCAACGCAATCGACCGATGAATTTCCAGAAGATCGACCCGTCCCGCCTGCACGCCCACCTCGACGGCGACGCCACCCACGCCCACTCGATCGAGGCGCGCAGCCAGAAGGCGTTGCTGGTCGCCCTGTGCCTGACGCTGCTGTTCGCCGTGGTCGAAGTCGTGACCGGCTTCCTCGCCAATTCCCTGGCCCTGATTTCCGACGCCGGCCACATGGTCACCGATGCCGCGGCGCTCGGCCTGGCCTTGCTGGCCCAGCTGATCGCCAAGCGTCCGCCGTCGCCGCGCCACTCGTTCGGCTTCGTGCGCGCCGAAGCGCTGGCCGCCTTCGTCAACAGCCTGGCATTGCTGCTGCTGGTCGCCTGGATCATCTACGAGGCGGTACAGCGCCTGCTGCATCCGGAACCGGTGCAAGGCGGCATCGTGCTGGTGGTGGCCGCGCTGGGCGCCTCGATCAACCTGCTGGTCGCATGGATCCTGTCGCGCAACAACGACAGCATCAATACCCGCGCCGCGCTGGTCAATGTCATGGGTGACCTGCTGGGCTCGGTTGCGGCGATTGCCGCCGGCGCCATCATCTACCTCACCGGTTGGCTGCAGGCCGACCCGCTGCTGTCGATCTGCGTGTCGTTGCTGATCCTCAAGACCAGTTCGGGCATCCTGCGCGAGTCCTACCATTTCCTGATGGAAGGCGTCCCGCACGCCATCGACTTCGTCCAGGTAGGCGCCGACATGGGCGCCATCGACGGCGTGCTGGCGGTGCACGACCTGCACGTGTGGGACATGTCGCCCGGGCACCCTGCCCTGATCGGCCACGTCGAGATTCGCAGCCTGGAAGAATGGCCGGCCGTACTCGAAGCGCTGCGCGCCATGCTGCGCGCACGACACGCCATCGACCATGTCACGCTGCAGCCGGAGGCCGCTGGCGGCAAGTCGCTGTAGGCGCCGTTCCGGCCTGCCGCTCACCCCGTGTAAGCCAATGCCCACCCGACGCGGCGGCGCGCGCCGATAGCCGGGCCATGTGCGCTGCAGCATAATCACCCCATGAATCCCGACCTCAGCGTCTTCGACACCCTCATCATCGGCGGCGGCCCTGGCGGCCTGAGCGCCGCCATCTATCTGCGCCGCTTCACCCGCAACATCGTCCTGGTCGACAAAGGCAACAGCCGGGCTGCATGGATTCCCGTCTCGCACAACTATCCCGGCTTCCCGGACGGCATCAACGGCAAGCTGTTGCTGGACCAATTGCGCTGCCAGCTCGGCAATTATGACGGCCGCGTGATTCCTGGCGAAGTCACCGACCTGCGTCTCGAAGATGGCCTGTTCGTCGCCGACAGCGTGGACGAGGCCGGCGATGTGACGGTGCTGCGCGCCCACACGGTGCTGCTGGCGAGCGGCGTGGCCGATGCCGGCCTGCCAGTCGAACGCTGGGAAGAAGCGGTCGCGGCCGGCGCGGTGCGCCTGTGCCCGGTGTGCGACGGCTACGACGTCATCGACAAGCGCATCGCGGTGGCCACCTCCGAAGTCAATCCGGTCGGGCACGCGCTGTTCATGCGCAGCTTCAGCACGGACGTGCTGCTGTTCGAGCGCGCCGACGAATCCGCCGTGAACGACGAGGAACGGCGCCAGCTGCAGGCGGCGAACGTGCGGCACATCGCCTCTCCCCTGCTTGGCGTGACCCTGACCGACGACCTGCGGCCGGTCATGCACACGCGCGATGGCGAAAACTATGTGTGCGACGTGTTCTATCCAATGCTGGGAGAAACGGCGCGCTCGGGCCTGGCGGCGAAACTGGGCGCCGAGACGGTCGAATGCGACAAGCTGGTGGTCGACGAGCACTGCCGCACCACGGTGCCGGGGCTGTTCGCCATCGGCGACGTCACGCGGGGACTGAACCAGATCGCGGTGGCGACCGGCCAGGCGGCGATCGCCGCGACGACCATTCACAATACCCTGCCGTGGGCGCTGCGCACGCGGCCCTGACACCAGCCGAACGCGACCGTCCGCTCAGGATGCCGGCGTATCGCCGCCGGCCATGCGCGCGCGCGCGAGGCTCCAGTCCATGTCACGCACCATCTCGTTGAGCCCACGCGCGGTGACCTGGGGGCGGGCCGACTCCGGCAAGCCCGCCGACACCGCACCTGGCGCCTTGAAATCGGTGTAGGTGACCGTGCCCGGGGACGCCTTCAGGATGTCCGCCAGGCGTGCGTCGGCCAACGCCAGACCCTCGCCATTCGCGGTCAGCGCCAAGCCGGGAATGTCCTGCTCGAAGACTGCCGTACCGGAGCCATACACGGTTGCCACCACCTTTCCTCCCGCGACAACCTGGGCATAGATCTGATCGGGATGGTCTTCGGCATGGCGCCGGCCGGCAGCCTCGCGCGCGGCGCGCTGCTGATCGTGTTGCCGGAGCTCTTCGACCTGCTCTGCAGGGGCGGCAAACGCCATCCCTGGCGTCTTTCTGGCCAGGTCGCCAATCGAAGTGACTGTGCCTTGGATGCGCTGCGGATTGACGGAATCGATGCCGGACATAATGGCCTGCTCCTGTGTCAGTAATGACGATAAATATTTCCTGTGGGATTGCCGGGCCAACAGAAAATATCCTTTTCCAGGGGCGCCGGCAATCGGGACCGCGTTTACAATAATTGAGACAGATCAACCCAATAATTATCGGCAGTGTATGCCCACTCAATGAACGAATTGGGATCGGCGAGATAGAAATCCTCGATGATGACACCGTCATCCATGATGCCATCGGCGAAATCGGCGGCGCTGCCAAGCCACAGATCATTGCTGTCGGCGGGGCGATAAACGGACAACTGATCCAGCGTTATCGCGCTGAACTGGATGATATCCTCGCCGCCGCCATACCCTGGCACCGTCGCTTCGGACAAGCCGTCGTTGATGGTATCGACACCGCTGTTTGCCGAATGAATGTACAGATCGTCGCCGAAACCACCGTGCAGGCGGTCGAATCCGGCACCGCCATCCAGCACGTCGGCGCCGGCATCGCCACTGCCGCCATGCAGGAAATCGTCACCGGCGCCGCCGTACAGCGTGTCGTTGCCGTTCTGGCCGATCAGCGCATCGTCCCCGCCATAGCCATACAGTGTATCGTCGCCCGAACCGCCCTCGATGATATCGTACCATGCGCTACCGTAGACGATATCGTTGCCTCCGAGCGCGTTATAGCCGTGTGAAGTTGCTGGAGATACTGGCGCACCGAAAGTGCTCATGTAAAAAATATCGTTGCCGTTTGTCCCTCACCAGAAGCCATCGCATTCCCCAGTGAGCTGTGAATAAAATTGTCGTATGAACAGTGCGCTGCCCGACCCATGTCATCGGGCGCGTAAATATTGTCACAGGGATAGTTTTAGGGTCAATTCTGCTTGGGTAAGAAGCGCTGCGGAGCGCTTCTTTTCCCCAATTGATACGGCTTGCATAGGCTATCTGCGGGAATCAACGGCATGATGCGCAAACCATCAAGCGCTCGATCGGCGTGTTTGCCATGCTGATGCTCACCAGTCAGCCTCGCCTGGCGGCACCAGTTTGCTGCGAGCGGTACTGGACCGTGTCAACGACGGTTGTCGACAATATTTACAGAAAATAAATGTTTGGCCGCTCGTTGCAATAGAATCAGTAACTTGCATTCAGGCATGCTAATTGCATTGGGCAACCCAGCGCCATCATGCGCGCCGTGACGGCGCGCTCCTCCATCCAATGCCCGTGCCGATGCTGAACATACTGACCTTCTCGACGCTGTTTCCCAATGCAGTGGCGCCCCACCATGGCATCTTCACGGAAACGAGCCTGCGCCAGCAACGACGCGATTACCCGCTGCGCTCGGTCGTGGTGGCGCCGGTGCCGTGGTTTCCTTCACGCTCGCCGCTGTTCGGCCGCTACGCACACCATGCCAGCGTGCCGCACGAGGAAATCCGCGACGGGGTGCGGGTCCTGCACCCACGTTACCGGCACCCGCCGATCATGGGCATGTACAGCGCACCATATGCACTGGCCCGTTCCGCGCGGCCGGTGATTGCACAACTGATCGCGAGCGGTCACGACATCGACGTGATCGACGCCCACTACTTTTATCCGGACGGGGTCGCGGCAACCATGCTTGGGCGGCATTTCAACAAGCCCGTCATCATCAGCGCACTCGGCAGCGATATCACGCGGTTGCCGGACTACGCCTGGCCGCGGCGGCTGATGACCCAGGCCGCCCACCGGGCGTTCGCCATGATCAGCGTGTGCGAGGCGCTCAAGACCGAGATGATTCGCCTGGGCATGCCGGGCGAGCGCATCCATGCGCTGCGCAATGGCGTCGACCTCGAGCTGTTCCATCCCGAGTCCTACGACCAGGCGCGAGCCGCACTGGGCATCGACGGTTTCACGCTGCTGTCGGTCGGCCACCTGGTCGAATTGAAAGGCCATGACAAGGTCATTGCGGCGCTGCCCGACCTGCCGGACGCGCGCCTGGTCATCGTCGGTGACGGTCCCGAGCGCGCCAGGCTGATCCAGCTCGCCGATCGTCTCGGCGTGCGCGGCCGGGTGCGCTTCGCCGGCCTGCAATCCCAGGCCCGGCTGCGCACCTTCTACAGCGCTGCCGACGCCCTCGTGCTGGCGTCGAGCCGCGAGGGATGGGCCAACGTCCTGCTCGAAGCCATGGCCTGCGGCGCACCGGCGCTGGCCAGCAACGTCGGCGGCACCGCCGAGGTGGTGACCTGCCATGCGGCCGGCCGGCTGCTTCCCGACAATTCGCCGGCCGGTGTGGTGGACGCCGTGCGCGGCCTGCGCGCCCATCCGCCCACGCGCGCCGCTACCTGCGCCTACGCCCGTCGCCATTCCTGGCACGCCACCACCCGCGCCCAGTACGACCTGTTCGCCCGCGCCGCGGGCGCCCACCACCGGACCTCCCGGACCTTCGACCATGTTCACCAACGACCAGCTGCTTGACCTGACGCTTCAGTACAACACCCAGGGTTTCGTCCACCTGCGCGGCCTGCTTGCGGACGCCATCCTGGCGCGCGCCCGCGCCGGATTCGATGCCGGCGCCCTGCGCCACGCGCACGCGACGCAACAGGCCCGCAGTGCCGGCGCCCGCTTTCACGACCTGCCGGGCATCCTCGACCAGGACCCGGTGTTCATCGACCTGGTCGACCTGCCGTCGCTCCTGGCGCTGCTGCGCAGGGTGGTGGGCGAGGACCTGGCGCTGCAGGGGACCAGTGCGCGCCTGTTCTTCCCCGGCCCTACCTTCACCAGTCCCTATCACTCGGACATCGCACGGGTGTGCGGCATCGATCCGGCCCATGCGCCGGGCTTCCTGGCGAAAGTCCACTTCTATCTCGACGACCTCGATCCCGACCAGGGCTGCCTGTCGTTCATCCCCGGTAGCCAGCACCTGCCGCCGCTGCACGTCAATCCGCACCGGGCCACGCTGGCGACCTCCGCCGCCACGCTGCGCATCGTCCCGCGCGCCGGCGACGCGATCCTGTTCAATACCCACGTGCTGCACATGGCCGAGGCGAACCGCACCGACCGGGTGCGCCGCTCGCTGATCTACAGCTACAGCCATTACTGGATGAAGGCGTACCGCAGCGCGGCGCCGGCCGACCTGCGCCAGTTCGACGGCGATCCGGTCCGCCAGCAGCTGTTCGGCATCGACCTGCCGGGGCTGGATCAATTCAACCGGCGGCTCGATCGCATCGAGGCGCCATCCCCGTTCACGCGCCTGCGCGCCGTGTCCGAAAAGATCGTACGGCGCCTGGCGCCACCGACCACGCTGCCGCCGCGCGCCTGACGCGCTGCGGCTCGCCCCGCTCGCCCGGCACGCCCGGCGACCGGACGCCTACGGCTGGCCGGACGCCAGCGCGATCCGGCGCCGGATCTGCGCCGCCGCGGCGGCGTCTCCGGCGCTTTGCGCGCGCTGTTCCTGCACGCCGAGCCAGGTCAGCAGCGGGCGCCGCCAGCCCTGGTCCGACGCCGTATCCACCGCCAGCGCGATACCTTCTGGCGTCATGCGCCCGGCCTTGAAGCGCGCGCCCGCCGCCACCAGGCGCGACAGCGGATCCGCGATCCTGTCCAGTGCGCCGCCCGCGACGACGGCGCGGTGCTGCTCGGGCAGCAATGCCGCGTCGAGCCCATCCCACTGGCCCGCCAGGTAGGCGGCATACGCGCGCTGGGCCGGCGTGGCGTCGTCCGCCAATGCCGCATACCCCGGGCAATCCTCGAACACCAGGCTGGCCGCCTGCGCTGCGCAGCGCACCAGTTCCACCTGCGCCACGTGCTCGGGCCGCCCGGTGGCCGCCGTCTCGGCGCGCGCCTCGCGGAATTCGGACGCCGACGCCGCCGTATGGCCCTTGAGGTAATCGTCGACCGACGCATCCAGCGCGCCCTTGGCGTTGGCCTGCCAGTCGGGCGGCAGCGGCTTGCCGGCGCAACCGGCCAGGGCCAGGGCCAGGACCAGCCCCAGGCAGATCAGTATCGGTGCAATCTTCATGGCAGCTTGATCTCCTGGCTGCTCCGTGCGAACGGCCACTTGCGGTTGATTTCCTCGACCAGCCGGTTGACCTTGCGCAGGCTGGCGTCGACCTCGCCGCGCAGCGCGCCCAGGTCCTCGGTCGCGGCGCGCGTGTTGGCGCCAACGGCCTGGGCCTCGACCAGCACCGCGTCGACTTTCTTGAGCGTGCTGCTGGCATCCTGCAGCACCACGTCGAGCTGCCTGATGGCGGCCTGGGTGTCGTCCATCACGCCGGCCTTGCCGAACACGCGCTGGTCGGCCTTGGCCAGGATCAGGTTGACCCGGTCCAGCGCCTCCATCAGTTTCTTCGCTTCCTCGTCCCCGCCCAGCGCGCCGCCCAGCACGCCGTAGCGGCCCGACATGCGGCCAGTGACGGCCGACAGATTGGCCAGGCTGGCATTGACGTCCGAGCCGGTCGCCGTCATCGTTTCCAGGTTCTCGAGCAGCGCACGCGCGGTGGCGACGATGCGCGGGATCTCGGCGGTGGCGTCGCCACGCAGCACGGTGCGGGTCGAGCCGGCCGGCAGCGGCGCATCGGTCAACACGCCGGTATAGGCGCGCAGCCGCGTTTCGCCGACGATGCTCGACTCCAGCGTGAACACGCTCGAGGCGCGCAGCCACTTGGCGTCCTTGCTCTGGACATCGACCTGGATCTGCACCTTGCCGTCGTCGCCCAGCTCGACCTGGCGCACGCGCCCGATCGGGAAGCCGGCGAAGGTCATGTCCATGCCGGGAATCACGCCGCTCGAATCGTCGGCGACCAGGGTCAGTTTCTGGGTCGGCTCGAACACCCCGCGCGCGTGCATCACGTACAGCACGAAGGCGAGGATCAGTAGGCCGAGCAGCACCAGCAGGACCGTGGCCTTGGCCTCGACATGCTTCGGTTCCTCGGGAAGGGATGAGTCCGGGGACGGATGCGGGGATGGATCGCTCGTAGTCTGGTTCATGGTGTAAGTAGCATCAGATGTATTTCAGCGCCAGCGACGCCGCCTCGATCACGATCAGCACGAACAGCAGGCGCAGCGCGCCCGGCTGGACGGTCGACACCAGCCGGCGCGGATAGCGCTGCAGCTCGAGGATGGCGGCGGTCGGGATCAGGGCCACGGCCAGCCCGAACAGCACGGTCTTGAACACGAAGCCGGCCAGCACCAGCGGCGTGAATACCCGGCCCACGGTGCGCGTGTAGTCCGACAGCCCCCACGGGGACAGCCCGTACACGTTGACGTAGGCCAGCAGCAGCACCACGATCGAGGTGACCATCGCCATGCTCAGCACCGCCACCGCATTGGCGATCAGTTGCGGCACCAGGTCGCGCCGCAGACGCGATTGCGCCTCGCGGCTGGCCGCACGCGGCGACAGCCCGGCGCGCGCCAGCCCGAGCGCCGAGGCGTCGAAGGCCATGCTGGCGCGCAGCGCCACGAACAGCGCCGCCGTCAGCGGGATCAGTTCCAGCACCAGCACCCGCACCACCATCTCGAGCGCGATGCCGGACAGGCCATAGCTCTTGGCCGTGACCAGCACGATGCGGATGATCACCAGGCTGACCAGGCACGAGGCCAGCGTGAACCACGGCAGCACCTGCCAGGTGCTGGTGTGGATGTGCAGCGCGGTCGCATGCACGCGCTCGCGCCGCCACATCGAGGGCGAGGCCGCCATCACCAGCGCGATGGCGCCCAGGTGAACCAGGTACCACCAGCTGCGCAGATAGCGTGCGATGACGGCGGGCCACTGGCTGGGGTTGGCGTAGGGATGGAGGGTGCGTGGCATGGATGAGATGATACTTGGTCGGCAGGGGTGTGCGCGCATTCGTGACAAATGGAGACGTTTCGGATGGGGTGCGAACTTGGGTTCCCGCCTGCGCGGGAACGACGGTCTTCTGGTCAACGGTGTTCATCGAGGCCAGCGTCCTTCGCACGTCGTTCCCGCGCAGGCGGGAACCCAAGTTCGTCGCACACCGGCACCGTCAACCACCACCTACTGCCGCCGCGCCTCCATCACGCCATTCACCTCCATGATCGCCGCCAGCGCCTTCTGCACCTGCGGCGTCGACGACACCTCCGCCGTGAACACCATGCGCGCCTGGCCCTTGGCGCTTTGGGTGTTCACCCCGATCACATTGATCTTCTCGCGCGAAAACACCTCGGAGATATCGCGCAGCAGCCCCTGCCGGTCGCCGGCCAGGATGAACAGGTCGACCGGATACACGGTGTCGGTGTCGGCGCCGCCCCAGGCCGTGTGGATCACGCGTTCGGGCGACTTGGCCTGCATCTCGGCGAAGTTCTTGCAGGTCAGGCGATGGATCGACACGCCCTTGCCGCGCGTGACGAAGCCGACGATCGGATCCGGCGGGGCCGGCTTGCAGCACTTGGCCAGCAGCGTCATCAAGCCTTCGGTGCCCACCACCAGCACCCCCGACTTGGCGCCCTGCTCGACGCTCGACGAGCGGCTCTTGTTGACCACCGCCGCATCGTCCACCGGCGGCGCCTCGACCGGCTCGTGCAGCGCCGCTTCCACCTGGCGCAGGCTGAACTTGTCCTTGCCTACCTCGATGAACAGCTCGTCGACCTTGGCGAAGCCGAGTTTTTGCGCCAGCGACTCCAGGTTGACCGCGGTCTTGCCTTCGCGCTGCAGCGACTTTTCGACCAGCGCGCGGCCATGCGCCAGCGTCTCGGCGGTGTCGAGCGCGTGGAACCAGGCGCGGATCTTCGAGCGCGTACGGCTGCTGACCGTGTAGCCGGGACTGAGCCAGTCGCGCGACGGCCCCTGACTGCCGGCCGCCCCCTTGGCGGTAATGATCTCGCAGGTCTGGCCGTTCTTCAGCGGCGTGTTCAGCGGCACCATCACGCCGTCGATGCGCGCCCCCCGGCAGCGGTGCCCGACCTCGCTGTGCAGGTGGTAGGCGAAGTCGATCGGCGTGCCGCCGACCGGCAGCTCGAGCACCCGCGCCTGCGGCGTGAGCACGAAGATGCGGTCGTCCAGCGACGCCGACTTGAGCTTCTCGACCCATTCGCGCTGCAGCTCTTCCTGGCCGGTGACGGCATCGGCGACGTCGGTCTTCCAGGCCAGCAGCTGGCGCAGCCAGGCGATCTTCTCGTCATACTGCTGGGCCTTGAAGTTCGACCCGCCCTCTTCCTTGTAGCGCCAGTGCGCGGCGATGCCATATTCGGCGAAGCTGTGCATTTCCTGGGTGCGGATCTGCACTTCGAGCGGACGGCCGTCGTCGGCCGTGACCACCGTGTGCAGCGAACGGTAGCCGTTCGGCTTGGGCCGCGAGATGTAGTCGTCGAACTCCTTCGGCACCGGCGTCCAGATATTGTGGATCACGCCCAGCACCGTGTAGCAGGTCTTGATGTCGGGGACGATCACGCGAAACGCGCGCACGTCATACAGCTCGGTGAAATCGAGTTCCTTGCCGCGCATCTTGTTCCAGATGCTGTAGATGTGCTTGGGACGGCCCGACACTTCGGCCTTGATGCCGGCCGCGGCCAGCTCGCTTTGCAGGCGCCCGATCGCCGACGACACGAAACTCTCGCGCGACATGCGCTTTTCTTCGAGCATCTTGGCGATGCGCTTGTAGGTATCGGGCTCGATGAAGCGGAATGCCAGGTCTTCCAGCTCCCATTTCAGCTGCCAGATCCCCAGGCGATTGGCCAGCGGCGCGTAGAAGTCCAGCACCTCGCGCCCGTAGGCGCGGGTGACGTCGTCGAAGCGCTTGTGTTCGGCGAAATGGCGCAGCGTGGCCGCGCACGAGGCCAGCCGGATCAGCACCACGCGCATGTCGGACGCCATCGCCAGCAGCATCTTGCGCAGGGTTTCCACCTGCGCCGCGGCCTGCTGGGCGGCGTTCTTGCCGCTGCCAACCGGGGCCTGGCCGACGGTCAGTTCGCGCAGGCGGATCAACTGGTGCACGCCCTGGATCAGGGCCGCGGCGCCCGGCCCGAAGCGTTCCTCGAGTTCGCCGAAACGGGCCGGCTCGAGCAGCGCCAGCTCGAACAGCAGGCCGGCGATGCGCGTTTCGGCGTCGGTGTTCAGGTAGGCCAGCGTGCCGGCCGCACCGAGCGAGAATTCGAGCGCGGCCTGGCCGGTGCCGAGCAGGCGCTCGCCATAGGCTTCGCTCGCGAAGTCGAGCGCTGCGTCCATGCGCGTGCAGTCCACCAGACCCAGGCCGTGGACGAGGCCTGTCTTGACGTCGCCCAGCAGGGCGGTCGACACCATGGCTTAACGCACGGCGGCGGTGATGCAGACCTCCACCAGGCAGGCGGGGTTGGCCAGCCTGGCTTCCACGGTGGCGCGCGGCGGCGTGTGGCCCTGGGCCACCCATTCGTCCCACACCGCATTCATGCCGGGGAAGTGGGCCATGTCGGCGATGTAGATCAGGCAGTTCAGGATGCAGGTCTTGTCGCTGCCGGCTTCGCTCAGCAGGCGGTCGACGTGGCCCAGCACTTCGCGCATCTGGCCCTCGATGTCGGCGTCGGTGTCTTCGGCGATCTGGCCGGCCAGGTAGATGGTGTCGTTGTGGATGGCTACTTCGGAGAGGCGTTTACCTACGTGCAGTCGTTTGATTTCCATAATCTCTATGATCTCTTTCTTGTGACAATAACAAACTGGGCGGCCGCATGCGTCAGCACGTCAGCCGGTCAGGAATTCCCGTGCGATCGCGATCTGGTCGGCGTGCACGAAGGTCGGCGCATGGCCGACGCCCGCGATCTCGACCAGCCGCGGACGCGGTCCCCGCTCCGTCATCTGCTCGGCGCTCTGGCGCGACAGCAGGTCGGAATGCTCGCCGCGCACCAGCAGCGTCGGGCAGCGGATCGCGTCGAACGCGGCCCACAGCGCGGCCTGGTCCTGGGCCGCGCGCTCGGGCGTGAGGGCGCGAAACGGCAGCGCCAGGTTCAAATCGTAGTGGCGGGTCCAGGCGCCGTCGTCATCCTGGCGCAGCACGTCGCCGGCCAGCTTGTCCCACTCGGCGTCCGAATGCGGGCCGAACGACAGCGAGACCGCCTTGACATAGGCGGCGCCGGTGGCGAAGTCCGGGAAGCGCACATCCTGGCCGATGTATTCGCCGATACGGTGCAGCGCCTCGCCATCGAGCACCGGGCCGATGTCGTTGAGCACCAGCCTGGTAATCGGCGTATCGTCCATGGCGGCCAGCGCCATCCCGATCAGGCCACCCATCGAGGTGCCGAACCAGGCCACTTCTTCGGTGTCGGCGCCGGCGGTCACCCGGGCGACCAGCGTCACCATGTCGGCCACGTACTGCGGCACCGTGTACCAGGCCGGGTCGCGCAGGCGGCCGGACCGGCCCCGGCCCACCACGTCGGGACACACCACGCGCCAGGTATCGCACAGGGCGCGCGCCAGCACGTCGAAGTCGTCGCCCACCCGGGTCACGCCGTGCACGCACACCAGCACCTTCGGATTGCCCGGGTCGCCCCATTCCTTGTAGGCGACCCGGTGCAGTCCGGAAGGCGAGCTGCAAATGACGCTGTTTAATCTGGGTTCAACCATCGTGGCTCCGCCATGCAAATATGCTGATCTGATCTGGCCGCGCCCTCCATCCGGGGCGTTGCGATTAGAATTCTACCAAGTCTGACGCAGTTTCCCCGATCACCTTCACACAGAGGCTCCAATGAAATCCAGCATGCTCAGCGGTAAAACGGCCCTCGTCACCGGTTCGACCTCCGGCATCGGCCTGGGAATCGCGCGCGCCCTGGCCGAACAGGGCGCGAATATCGTGTTCAACGGCTTCGGCGACGCCCAGCAGATCGAGAAGCTGTACACCGACATCGGCGTCGAATTCGGCGTCCAGACGGCATATCACAATGCCGACATGTCCAGGCCGGACGAGATCGCCGCCATGATCGACTACGCGCTCCAGAAATTCGGCAGCGTCGACGTGCTGGTCAACAATGCCGGCATCCAGTACGTGGCCAGCATCCAGGACTTTCCGCCCGAGCGCTGGGACGCCATCATCGCCATCAACCTCAGCTCGGCCTTCCACACCACGCGCCTGGCCCTGCCCGGCATGCAGCAGAAAGGCTGGGGCCGCATCATCAACCTGGCCTCGGTGCACGGACTGGTCGGATCGAGCCAGAAATCGGCGTATGTCGCGGCCAAGCACGGCATCGTCGGCCTGACCAAGGTCACCGCGCTCGAGAACGCCCAGGGCGGCATCACCTGCAACGCGATCTGCCCGGGCTTCGTGCTCACGCCGCTGGTGCAGAAGCAGGTCGACGACCGCGCCGCGCGCGAAGGGGTCGACAACGACACCGCGAAAAAGGCGCTGCTGGGCGAGAAGCAGCCGTCCGGCGAATTCGTCACGCCGGACGAACTCGGTGCACTGGCCGTGTTCCTGTGCAGCCCGGCGGCGAACCAGGTGCGCGGCGTGGCCTGGAACATGGATGGCGGCTGGGCGGCGCAATAAGCCGCTGGCGTGGAACCCGCGCATGGCCGGCGCCGGCCATGCGCCACCAAAAGTTTCCAAGATGCACTAACCGGGTGCATCGATCGTGCAACTGTCGCGATCCTGCTCTGATGCAGTGCAGCATGCGGTAATCCACAATAGCCCCTCCTCGACGAATGCCCCAAGATGGGATCACCACCAACCTCGTTGAAGAGTTGCCATGAAAAAGCCATTTTATAAAATACTGTATGTCCAGGTGCTGATCGCCATCGTTCTCGGCGTTCTGCTGGGGGTGTTCTACCCCGAACTGGGCACCGCGATGAAGCCTTTGGGAGACGGCTTCATCAAACTGATCAAGATGATCATCGCCCCCGTGATCTTCTGTACCGTCGTCGCCGGTATCGCCGGCATGCAGGACATGAAGAAGATCGGCCGCGTCGGCGGCAAGGCGCTGATCTATTTCGAAGTCGTGTCGACCTTCGCACTGGCCATCGGCCTGATCGTCGCCAACGTCGCCAAACCGGGCGCCGGCTTCAACGTCGATCCGGCCCACCTCGATTCGAGCTCGATCGCGCAGTACACCACCAATGCGCACGCCCAGACCACGACCGAGTTCATCATGCACATCATCCCGACGACCTTCGTGGATGCGTTTGCCACCGGTAACATCCTGCAGGTGCTGCTGGTCGCGATCCTGTTTGGCTTCGCCCTGTCGATGATGGGCGAGCGTGGCCGTCCGGTCACCAAGCTGATCGACGACGTGTCGCATGTGATCTTCGGCATCGTCAACATCGTCATGAAAGTCGCCCCGATCGGCGCCTTCGGCGCGATGGCCTTCACCATCGGCAAATACGGCATCGCGTCGCTGCTGCCGCTGGCCAAGCTGATGGGTTCGTTCTACCTGACCTGCGCGCTGTTCGTGTTCGTCGTGCTGGGCGTGATCGCCAAGTTCACCGGCTTCTCGATCTTCAAGTTCATCAAGTACATCAAGGAAGAACTGCTGATCGTGCTGGGCACCTCGTCGTCCGAAAGCGCCCTGCCGAACCTGATGCGCAAGCTGGAAAAGCTGGGCTGCTCGAAGCCAGTCGTCGGCCTGGTGGTCCCGACCGGCTACTCGTTCAACCTGGACGGCACCAACATCTACATGACGATGGCGGCCCTGTTCGTGGCGCAGGCGACCAACACCGACCTGACCCTGACCCAGGAACTGACCATCCTGCTCGTCGCCATGCTGACCTCGAAAGGCGCATCGGGCATCACCGGCGCCGGCTTCATCACCCTGGCGGCGACCCTGGCCGTGGTGCCGACCATCCCGGTGGCCGGCATGGCGCTGATCCTGGGCATCGACCGCTTCATGAGCGAAGCGCGCGCCCTGACCAACTTCATCGGCAACGGTGTGGCCACGGTGGTCGTGTCGAAGTGGGAAAACGAACTGGATTCGCAGCGCATGGATGATGTCCTGAGCGGCCGTGTCCAGGTCGGCGACGTCAGCAGCATGAAGGAAATGCGCGAAGCGGCTTGAATCGCCTTGCCATCCCCCGAAAAAGCCGTGCCCCTGTGGCACGGCTTTTTTACGTCCGGCACCCGGTCTGCTATATTGTCCGCATCCAGACTGATGAGCTAATACCGCGCGACACGATGCAAACCGCCGCCATTCCCGACAACGAGGCCGCGCGCCTGGCCGCGCTGTACGAACTGCTGATCCTCGACACGCCGCCCGAGGAACGCTTCGACCGGATCGCCGCCTTCGCGGCCCAGGAATTCGACGTGCCGATCGCCACCATCACCCTGGTCGATGCCGACCGCCAGTGGTTCAAGGCCAAGGTCGGCACCGACCTTCCCGGCACCGGGCGCGATGTGTCGTTCTGCTCGCATGCGATCCTGCAGCCGGACATCCTGCTGATTCCCGACGCCCTGCTCGACCCGCGCTTCGCCGACAACCCGCTGGTGACGGGCGCTCCGCACATCCGTTTCTATGCCGGCGCGCCACTCGCGCTGCCATCCGGACTGCGCCTGGGCACGCTGTGCCTGATCGACCGCCAGCCGCGCACGCTCGATGCGCTCGAACTGGGCATCCTGGGCACGCTGCGCGACCTGGCGGTCATGGAACTGGTGCGGGCGCACGCACCCGACGAGTCCCTTGATGACTGAGCAATTGCGCGATCCTGCCCACATCCTGCTGGTCGAACCGGAACCGATGCTGCGCCGCACGGTCGCCATGACGGCGCGCAGCCTCGGCATCAGCCAGGTGCACGAAGCGGCCAGCAACGACGCCGCCCTGCGCATGCTGCGTACCCGCACATACCACGGCGCCGTGGTGGCCGTGAACTGCGTCGGCAACGGGAATGAACGCCGCTACGACCTCGGGCTGATCGACCTGCTGCGCGCCGGCTTTGAACCGGGCCAGGGCATGCCGATCGCCATCATGACCGACCAGGCCACGCCGCAACTGCTGGGCGAACTGCGCGATCGCCGGATCAGCCGGGTCATCCTGAAGCCGTTCCGCGCCAAAGTCCTGCTGGAAACCATCGAACAGTTCAGCGCCGCACGCAAGCGCTGAACCCGCCACCTGCGCGCCGCGCATGCGCCACGCATCAAACCACGCGCGCATGTAGACATCATGATCTAGACAAGATAATCTATATGCGTCCTGTTGTTCAATCCTGTCGATGTGAGGATGGCATGCCGCGCACCCCCGAAACCCCTGGCTCCCCCAAGCCCACCCCGGCCGAGCTCGACCTGCTGCAGACCCTGTGGCCGCTCGGCGCCGCCACCGCCAAGCAGGTACACGAGGCGATGCTGCCGCAGCGCCCCGATGTGACCCATGCCACCGTGCTGCGCCTGATGCAGGTGATGCACGGCAAAGGCTTGCTGCGCCGCGACGAAAGCGAACGCTCGCATGTGTACGCCCCGGTGCACGAGCGCGACACGCTCCAGACCAGCCTGCTGAAAGACCTGATGCAGCGCGCCTTCGCCGGCTCCGCTACCTCGCTGGTGCTGGCCGCGCTCAAGAGCGGCATCTCGAAGAAGGAGCGCGCCGAGATCGAAAAACTGCTGCGCGAGGACAAGCCATGAACGCCGCCACGCTGATCGATAGCGTCGGCTGGACCCTGCTGCACTTCACCTGGCAGGGCGCCCTGATCGGGCTGGAGACGGCGCTGGCCCTGTTCGTGTTGCGCAAGGGGCGGGCCGAGACGCGCTACCTGGTGGCCTGCGTCGGCCTGCTGCTGTGCCTGGCGTGGCCGGCGACCGAACTGGCGTTGCGCCTGAACGGGGGCCGCGCCGACGCGGCCGCCTTCACGATCGTGCTCGCAGGCGGCGTGGTCGATGCCGGTGCCGGCACCGGCTGGCGCGCCATGGTCGACCGCCATCTCGCCTGGATCGTGGGCGGTTGGGCCGCGTGCACGCTGCTGCTGACACTGCGCATGCTGGCCGGCCTGCTGTGGATCCGGCGCACGGGTGTTGCCGGGACGCCCGACCCCGCCTGGCAGGCGCGGCTCGACCAGCTGCGCGCCCGGGTCGGCGTGACGGGCGCGGTGCGGCTGCGCATCGTGCATCACCTGTCCAGCCCGGTCACCGCCGGCTGGTGGCGGCCACTGGTACTGGTGCCGGCGTCGCTGGTGTCGCGCATGCCGCCGCACCTGCTCGAAGCGCTGCTGGCGCACGAACTGGCGCACATCCGGCGCCACGATTACCTCGTGAACCTGGTCCAGCACGTGATCGAGGCACTGCTGTTCTACCACCCGGCGGTCTGGTGGATCTCGCGGCGCATCCGCGTCGAACGGGAACAGGTCGCCGATGCCATCGCGGCGCGGCAACTGGGCGAACCGCGGCGCCTGGCGCTGGCCCTTTCCGAACTGGAGAAGTTCCAGTTTTCCCACCACCACCACCTGGCCCAGGCGGCCAACGGAGGAGATCTGATGCAACGTATAAAACAGCTGGTTCGTCCCGACCACCCCGAACGCAAGGCAGGCGACTGGAAAGCCGCGCTGCCGGTGCTGGCGCTGTCCATTGCCGGCCTGGTGGGCTGCGCGCAAACGCCGCCCCTCGTGTCGCCAGCGGGGCCGGTCAGCATCACGGCAGATACAGTCACCACCCTGCCAGTGGCGCAGTTCGATTCGTGCAGCCGCCCGGTGTATCCGGAGGCAGCACGCGCCGCCGGGATCGAAGGCACGGTGTCCCTGCGCTTTTTGGTCAGCACCGATGGCCGCGTGCTCGACGCCAGGGTCGATCGCTCGAGCGGCAACGCGTCGCTGGACGAGGCCGCCCGCAGCGCGCTGGTCAAGTGCAACTTCACGCCGGGTACCGTCAATGGCGCGCCGGCCGAACAATGGACGCAGGTGCAGTACGTCTGGAAGGTCTGATCGCTACCAGCACTACGAAAAAGGCGCCGGCAACGCCGGCGCCTTTGTGCATCCCCAACCGCTTCGGCTCAGATTGCCGACAGGTCCAGTTCGCAAGCAGTGGCCGCCACGATCTCGTCGCGGCTGACGCCCGGCGCCAGCTCGACGAGTTTCAGCCCCGTCGGGGTGATGTCGATCACGCCCAGGTCGGTGATGATGCGGTCGACCACGCCCACGCCGGTCAGCGGCAAGTCGCACTTTTTCAGGATCTTGTGGCTGGTGGAACCATCCTTGGCGGTGGCGACATGTTCCATCACCACCACCACGCGCTTGACGCCGGCCACCAGGTCCATCGCGCCGCCCATGCCCTTGACCATTTTCCCTGGAATCATCCAGTTGGCCAGGTCGCCCTCTTCCGACACCTGCATCGCTCCCAGGATCGCCAGGTTGATCTTGCCACCGCGGATCATGCCGAAGGAATCGGCCGAGCTGAAGTAGGCCGAGCCCGGCAGCGCCGTCACGGTCTGCTTGCCGGCGTTGATCAGGTCGGCGTCGACCGCGTCGTCGGTGGGGAACGGGCCGATCCCGAGCAGGCCGTTTTCGGACTGCAGGAACACCTCGATATCCTTCGGTACATAATTCGCCACCAGGGTCGGCAAGCCGATGCCCAGGTTCACATAGAAGCCGTCTTCGAGCTCCCGGGCCGCGCGCGCGGCCATTTCATCACGAGTCCATGCCATGTTCTTGTCTCCGAAAGGGTCAGGTGCGCACGGTGCGCTGTTCGATGCGCTTCTCGGGCGTCGGATTGTGGACAATGCGGTGCACGAAGATGCTGGCGGTATGCACCTGGTCGGGATCGATCTCGCCGATCTCGACCAGCTTCTCGACTTCCACGATGCACACCTTGCCGGCGGTGGCCACGTTCGGATTGAAGTTGCGCGCGGTCTTGCGAAACACCAGGTTGCCGGCGCGGTCGGCCATCCAGGCCTTGACCAGGGAAACGTCCGGCGTCAAGGCGCGTTCCATCACGTAATGCTCGCCATCGAACTCGCGGGTTTCCTTGCCTTCGGCCACGATGGTGCCGTAGCCCGTCTTGGTGAAGAATGCCGGAATGCCGGCGCCGCCGGCGCGCAGCTTCTCGGCCAGCGTGCCCTGCGGCGTGAATTCGAGCTCGAGTTCGCCGGCCAGGTACTGGCGCGCGAACTCCTTGTTTTCGCCCACGTAGGAAGCGATCATTTTCTTGATCTGGCGCGTTTCCAGCAGCTGGCCGAGGCCAAAGCCATCCACCCCGGCATTGTTGGAAATGGCGGTGAGGTTCTTGACGCCCGAATCGCGCAGTGCCGCGATCAGGGCTTCCGGAATGCCGCACAGGCCGAAGCCGCCCACGGCGATCGTCTGGCCGTCTTGCACGATGCCGGCCAGGGCCGATCGCGCGTCAGGATATACCTTGTTCATACCCGTCCCTTTTGTTTGGTTAAGCCAAAGCTCTTTTGTGTTACTGAGTACGACACTCAGCATAAAATAACGGCAACGCGAGCACAATACCGTAGAACTACGGCATGACCACGCACGCATCCGCCGAACCAGCCCCGCAGTCGACCTGCCTCACATGAACCAGCCACACGACATCGATTACCAGATGATTTTCCAGCACGCGCCGGTGGGCATGTGCGTGTCGCTGGACCGCGTGATCCAGCGCTGCAACGAGGCGCTGGCCGAGATGTTCGGCTATCCGGTCGCGCGCCTTGGCGGCCAGTCGTTCAGCGTGCTGTACCCGACGATGGATGAATTCCTGCGCACGGGCGAGCGGATCGTCCCCATCATGAATGCGCGGGGCCGTTATTCGGATGAGCGCATCATGCGCCGTTCAGATGGGGAATTGTTCTGGTGCCATGTGACCGGCCGCGCACTCGATCCGCACCAGCCGCTCGGGGCTGGCGTGTGGACGTTCGAGGATGTCAGTGAAAAGCGGCCGGTGACCGCGCAACTGACGCCGCGCGAGCGCGAGATCGCAGCCCTGCTGGTGGAGGGCAAGACCAGCAAGGTGATCGCGCGCGACACCGGCCTCAGTCCGCGCACGGTGGAGATGCACCGGGCCAGCCTGATGCGCAAGTTCTCGGCCTCGACCTCGTCGGAGCTGGTGCACAAGCTGGTGGGCGCGGGCTAGAGGTCCTGCAGGCGCACCAGTGCGAGGGCGGGCGCGGCGTCCAGCGGGGCGGCGCAGGCCAGCATGCCGGCCAGGCCCGGGATGTGGACCGGATACTCCACGTTAGCCGTGGCCCCCAGCTTGATGCGCGCCTCATGGCGGCACCACATCTGGTAGAACGTCGCGTGCAGCGCGTCCGGTGCGCAGGCCTGCAGCAGGTCGACGTCGTGCGCAGGAAACGCCTGTTGCGCCAGCGCCATCACATCGCGGGCCGGATCGATGCGTTCGATGTCCAGGCCCAGCGCCGTTTCCAGGCTGGCGCCACAGGCGACCCAGCGCCCCGAATGCGAGATGCTGAAACCGGCAAAGCGTGGCGACGCCAGCAGCGGCGCCTGGCCGGGCCGCTCGGTCAACGCGATGCCTTCGGGCGACACGCCGAGCAGGCGGCCCAGCGCCAGCCGCAACAGGGCCCTGCCGACGATGAACTGGCGGCGCCGCCCGGCACGCACGAAGCGCGCGCAGCGCACCTGCTCCGACGCGCCCAACCATCCCGCGTACGAGGCCAGCGCCGCCGCGTCGAGTGCGTCGGCGTCCACCAGCCATACCAGTGTGCCGGCCGAAGCCATGCGCTTATCGCAGCTTGACGAAGTCGGCCTTCAACGCGACGCCGGTCATGATGGCGCCGTCATGGCATTCGAACTCGGTTGTGCTCGAGCGCTCGACGTTCTTGTAGTTGCTGACGATATTGACCACGGCATCCGCGCCGAGTTCCTGGGCGCGTGCCTGCAGGCGCAGCATCGCCGACAGGAAGGCCCAGTTGCAGGACGTTTCGGCCGACTTGCCGAAGGAATTGGTCTTCTGGCTGGTCTTGTCCTGGCCCAGGCGCGTGGCGATGGCCGGAGTCTTCTGGTCGCCGAAGTAATACTTGATGCTGTCGCCGAGGCGGTTCTTCGCATCGTTGGCATTCATGGCCGCCTCGATCGGCATGAAATGCACGCTGTCGCGGGCCTGGGCCGGCGCGGCGGCAGACAGCACGGCCAACACGGCGGCGGTCAGGATCAGTTGTTTCATGATTGCGGTTCCTCGTTTCAGGTCAATGTCCGGAACTGGAGCGGCCGCACGGCCGCTCCGCCCACGATTACTGCGCTGCGACCGACACGGCTTCCATGTCGGCGCCGGTCGGGCCGCCCACGGCCCTGGCATAGTTGGCGACGGTATAGTCGCTGGCCAGCTTGGCCACACGGAACAGCATCAGGTTGTCCTGCACGCCCAGGGTGAAGCCGCCGCTCATGGCGCCGGCGCGCTGGAAGAACTGCGGCTGGGCGATGACCTTGCCGGTCTGGTCGCGGTAGGTCACGCGCATCAGCACGCCCGAGCTGCCGGCGAACGGGCCCAGGAAGACACGCTTGGCGCCGCTCTTGAACGAGATCTGTTCCACCACCGGTTCGACGGTCAGGGTGCGGCCGTTGGCGGGCACGCTGTTCCACTTCTGCACCGACGGCGCCATTTCCTTGCTGAAGTTTTCGGCGATCTTGTCCAGGGCGGCGACATTGCCCTTGTAGCCGCTGGCGAACACGACCGGCTTGACATTGATCCGGCCGTATTCCGAGAACGCCTGCGACGGCGGCGGGTTGGTCGTGGTCGAGGCCTTGATCTTGGTGGCGCAGCCGTGCAGCAGCGGGACGACGGCGATGACGGCAACGGCGAGAAGGGTGCGGCGAGTGGCTTTCATGGACTTCCTTTTTTGGTTTTGGGGGTACTACCTTTTGAAGATCAGCGACGTATTGATGCCGCCGAACGCAAAATTATTGGACATCACATAATCGCAGTCGAGCTTGCGCCCTTCCCCGCGAATGTAGTCGAGCTCGCCGCATTGCGGATCGACGTCGTCCAGGTTGATGGTGGGTGCGAACCAGCCTTCGCGCATCATCTCGATGCTGATCCACGCTTCCAGCGCGCCGCAGGCGCCCAGCGTGTGGCCCATATAGCTTTTCAGCGAGCTGATCGGCACATGCTTGCCGAACAGGGCTGCCGTTGCCTGACTTTCGGCCAGGTCGCCGTGGGTGGTGGCGGTGCCGTGCGCATTGATGTAGCCGATGGCGTCCGGCGCCAGGCCGGCGTCCGCCAGGCTCAGTTCCATCGCTGTCCTCATGGTGGCCGCATTCGGCTGGGTCACGTGGGTGCCGTCGCTGTTGGTGCCGAAGCCCACCAGCTCGGCGTAGATGGCCGCGCCGCGCGCCAGCGCATGCTCGCGCTCTTCCAGGATCAGGCAGCCGGCGCCCTCCCCGATCACCAGGCCGTCGCGCGCCGCATCGAACGGACGCGGACTGGTTTCCGGCCGGTCGTTGCGGGTACTGGTGGCGAACAGCGTGTCGAACACCGCCGCCTCGGTCGCGCACAACTCTTCAGCGCCACCGGCCACCATCGCCGTCTGCTGGCCATGCTTGATCGCCTCGTAGGCGTAGCCGATGCCCTGGCTGCCCGAGGTGCAGGCCGACGAGGTGGTGAGCACGCGTCCGGTCAGGCCGAAGAACACGCCGATGTTCACCGGCGCGGTGTGCGCCATCATCTTGATGTAGGTGGTGGCGTTGATGCCGCGCGTGGTGCGCTCTTCCATCATGCGGCCGAAGTCCCCGATCGCGCTCGGGGTGCCGGCGGATGAACCGAACGAAACGCCCACCTGGCCGCTCTTCAATATCGGATGGTCCAGCAGCCCCGCATCCTGCAGCGCCATTTCACTGGCGCGCGTGGCCAGCAGGGCCACCCGGCCCATGCTGCGGGTGGCCTTGCGGTCGTAGTGCTTCGGCAGCGTGAACGGCGCGGCCGGCGCGCCGAGCCGGGTGTTCAGGCCTTCGTAGCTGGCCCACGCGTCCATGTGCACGATGGCGTTGCGGTATGCGCCAAGACGGGCCCGGATGGTCGGCCAGTCGTTGCCGAGGGGGCTGATGCCGGCCATGCCGGTGACGACGACGCGCCGGGTCATGCCAGGCCCCCGTTCACCGACAGCACCTGGCGGGTGACGTAGCCGGCGTCTTCCGACATCAGGTAGCTGACCGCCGCCGCGACTTCCCCTGGACGGCCGACGCGGCGCGCCGGCACCAGCTTGAGGGCTTCGTCCATCGGCACGTCCGCCAGCATCTCGGTATCGATCAAGCCCGGCGCCACGCAATTGACGGTGATCTCGCGCTTGGCCAGTTCCAGCGCCAGCGCCTTGGTGGCGCCGATGATGCCGGCCTTGGCCGCGCTGTAGTTGACCTGGCCGCGGTTGCCGATCAGGCCCGACACCGAGGCCATGGTCACGATGCGGCCCGGTTTGCGGCGCTGGACCATCGGCATCACCAGCGGATTGAGGACATTGAAAAAGCCGTCGAGATTGGTGCCCAGCACCACGTCCCATTCTTCGCCGCTCATTGCCGGGAAGGAGGTATCGCGCGCCACCCCGGCATTCGCGACCACGCCGTAATAGCAGCCGTGCGCCTCGATGTCGGCCAGCAGGATCGCGGCGGTCGCCTCGCGCTGGCCGATGTCGAACTGCAGTACGCGGGCGCTGCCGCCGGCGGCAGCGATCTCGGCCGCCACCGCGTCGGCGTCGACGCGCCGCTCGCGGCAATGCACGACGACCTGGTAGCCGTCGCGCGCCAGGCGCAGTGCGATGGCCTTGCCGATGCCGCGTGACGAACCCGTCACCAGCACGCTGTTGGGGATGCTACTCATTCTTGACTCCGTTGCAAAAACTCTTCGACATTCGCGGGCTGGAACACGGTGATGGTGGCAGTGGCCAGCTCGGCGCCATCGGCGCCGACGTTGCCATCGCCACCGCTGCTGCCGTCCACGATGCGGCACTCGAACGCGCCCAGGCCGTTCTCGCCCTGCAGCGCGCGCTGCACATGGACGTGCAGCACGCTGCCCGCGACAAACGCCGGCAGCGCGCAGGCATAGCGGCGCGTACCGAGTAAAAAGCCGACCTTCGGCCGCTCGCCGCGCAGGCCGGCCGCAAAACCCGCATGGGCGGCCACCGCCTGCGCCATGTATTCGACGCCGACCCAGGCGCCCACCGCGCCGTCGACGCAGAACATGCTGTCTTGCGTGACCACGACTTCGGCGCACAAATTCTCGGCATCGGCCGACAGCAGGCGGGTCAACAGCGACATGGCGCCGCTGTGCGGGACCAGGGTGTGGATATCGGGCAGCTGCGCCATCACGCCGCCCTCCCGAATACCAGGGTCGCATTCGAGCCACCGAACGCGAACGAATTACTGAGCGCGTAGCGGATCGGGCGGCCCAGGCGCGCGCCGGGCGCCGCCACGTTCAGGGCCGGCAAGGCGGGATCCGGCGCGCCGTTCCACAGGTGCGGCGGCAGTACGCCGTCGGCGTTATCGTCCTGCATCGCGATCCAGCAGAACGCCGCCTCGATCGCTCCGGCCGCGCCCAGCGTGTGGCCGGTGAACGGCTTGGTCGAGCTGACCGCGACGTCCGGGCCGAACAGGTCCGCCACCGCGCGCGACTCCATCGCGTCGTTCTGGATCGTCGAAGTGCCGTGCAGGTTGATGTAGTCGATGTCGTGGGCGACGATGCCGGCGCGCCGCAGCGCTTCCAGCATGGCGATGCGGGCGCCGCCGCCTTCCGGATCGGGGGCCGAGATATGGTGGCCGTCGGACGACTCGCCCCATCCGGCCAGCATCACCGGCGCCGGCGTGCGGCTCATCAGGAACAGCGCGGCCGCTTCGCCCAGGTTGATGCCGTCGCGCCCGGCACCCAGCGGATTGCAGGGGGCGGCGCTGACCGATTCGAGGGCGCTGAAGCCGGCCACGGTAAAGCCGCACAGGGTGTCCACGCCACCCGTGACGACCGCGTCGCACAGTCCCATGCGGATCAGGCGCGCGGCGCTGGCCAGCGCCTTCGCGCTCGATGAGCAGGCGCTTGAATGCACGTAGCTCGGGCCGCCGGCGCCCAGCTCGCGGGCGACGAAGTCGGCGCACGACCCCATCTCCTGCTGGCCATAATGAAAGTCCGGCGGCAGCGCGCTGTCGGCCGCATGCGCGGCCAGCGCCGTCTCGGCCGCGCTCACGCCCGAGGTGCTGGTGCCGATCACCACGCCCACGCGCGCCGCGCCGAACCGCGCGATCGCGGCGTCGACCGCGGGACGGATCTGCGCCAGTGCGCCCAGGGCCAGCGCATTGTTGCGGCTGCGTAGCGGCAGCGGCAGGTGGTCCAGGTCCGGCAGCACCGCCGCCACCCGGCCCAGCGGCAGCGGGCGGCCCGGCGAGCAGGCGTCCGACATCACAAGGCCGCTCCTGGCTTCGTCGAGCAGCTGGCGGCGCACCCCGGCAATGTCCTCGCCCAGTGCGCACAGCACGCCGCATGCGTTCAGGTAAACGGTATCCATAACGGTATCCATCATTGCGGCGCCGACACCACGCTCAAGCGATAGCGGTAGCGCACATTGTCCAGCACCGCCGTGCCCTGCCAGCGCGGCATGCCGCTGTAGCGGATGGTCGCGACCACCTCGCCGTCGCGCGACAGGGTGCGCTGCAAGCCCTGGTCCTCGATCTTCCAGCCGGCCGGCAGCGCCGCGGCGATCGCCTCGACCGGCCACAGGGTCAGTTGCAGGTCTTCCAGCACGTCGGCCGCGCGCACCTGCGCCGGCAGCATGGGATGGCGCCATTCGGTCAGTTCCCGGCCGTCGAACCCGAGACTGAGCACGCGCATGCCGAGCGCCAGGCCGACCAGGCTTACCTGCTGCGGGTCGACTTCGAGCGCGGCCACCAGGTCGTTGGTGGTGCCGGCGCGTTCGACGGTCAGCTGCTGCTGCACGCTGATCGACTCGCCCAGCGCCGCCGGGGCCAGGCGCAGGCCCAGGCGCGCGGGCGCGGGCGGCGTGCTGGCGCAGGCGGCCAGCAGCACGGCGAGCAGGCATGGCGCGATTCGTCGCGCAATCAGTTTACACAGGCGTTGCATGCTTACCTTCCTTGGTGACGGAAAACGCGGGGGCGAACAGCCATACCAGCGCCGCGCCGAGCAGCATGGTCAGGCCGAAGGCGCGCAGCGCCGGGGTGCCGCTCAGGGCCAGCAGGCCGAAGCCGAGGATGGTGCTGGCCGCCGACAGGGCCACCGCCAGCCACGCGGCGTCATCGCCTTCGGCGGCGTCTTCCTGCATGAAGATGCCGTAGTCGACGCCGACGCCCAGCAGCAGCATCAGCGCCAGCACGTGGAACAGCTGGAACGGCTGGCCGAACAGGCCCAATAAGGCGATCGTCAGCACGCTGGCCAGCGCGGTCGGCGCCAGCACGCGCCAGGTGCGGCGCCGGTAGCGCGGCAGCAGCACCGCGAACACCACCAGGTAGGCGCCCAGCACCACCCAGCCCATATTCGCGCGGTAGCTGCCCAGTACCTGCGAGATGCCGCCGACCTTGTCTACCCATTGGGTGCCGGCCAGGCCGTCGGCGGCGCGCGCCAGCACCGGCAAGGAGGCGTAGCGCAGGCCGCGCACGGCGACGATGCTGGCGACGGTCTTGCCCGCTGCCGGCTGGCTGTGGGCCGCGATTTCACCCAGCCACAGGTGGCGCCACGGCGCGGCGGCGGCGCTGTGCAGGAACGCGTCGACGCGCATCGGCGCCCCCTGGCTGCGCAGGTGCGCGGCGGTGGCGGCGGCCCATTCCGGACCTTCCTCGATCGCGTCTGCCAGCAGCGACAGCGGGCCGCCCACGGCCAGCAGTTTCGCTTCCACCAGCGCCAGGCGCGCAGCCTGGGCCTGTTGCGACGGCACCCAGTTCGACAGCGCCTGGTAGCCGGCCAGGTGGCCTGCCCCGATCAGCGGGTCGAGCCGGCGCTTGAGCGCTTCTTCGCGCTGCAGCACCTGTTCGTTCGAGTCGCCGCGCACCAGGTAGTACTGCACCGGACTCGGAGCGTCGAGCAGCTTGCCCAGCTTGATCTGGTCCTGCACCAGCTGCGCCGGCGACGATTGCAGCGAGCGGATATCGTCATTGGTCTTCAGTTGCGACCAGCCGGCCACGCTGATGGCGGCCAGCGCGAGCAGCACCCCCAGCGACAGCGGCGTGCGCGAAAAACGTGGCCAATGGGCGACCAGGGCGCGGTAGTGGCGCGCCAGCGGTCCGGCCTTCAGGGTCCGTGCCGAGATCAGCATCGGGAACCAGCACACCACGGTGAGCCAGGCGAACACCAGCCCCAGCGCCGAGAACACGGCCATGTGGCGCAGGCCCGGGAACGGCGTCAGTGCCAGGCCCAGGTAGCCGATCACCGCCGCCAGCAGGGTCAGGCCCAGGCCGGGCAGCAGGCGCCGCAGCAGGGCCGGCGAATCGAGCGCGGGATCGGCGCGCAGGCGGTGGCACAGGAAATAGATGCCGTAGTCCTGGGCCACCCCGATCAGGCTGGCCCCGAACACCAGCGTGAGCAGGTGGATCTGGCCGAACAGCAGCCAGCACACCGACAGCGCGCCCAGGAAGCCCACGCCGATCGCCAGCAGCGTCAGGCCGATCGGGCGCAGCGAGCGGAAGGTCAGCCAGGTGAGCAGCACGATGCCGAGTACCGAGCCGACCCCGATGGTATGGATTTCGCGGCTGGCCTGGCGGCCGGCGGCGGCGGCGTGCAGCACCACGCCGGCGCTGATCACGTCGGCGTCCGGCACCGCGCGGCGCGCGGCCGCGGCGGCGCCGTCCAGCAGCGGCACGGCGGCATCCTGGGCATCCAGCGAGAAGGCCGGCCGCGTCAGGGTATAGGTCAGCAGCACGTATTCGCGCCCTTCCCCGGCCACGAACAGGCGGCCGTCGCGCGGGCGCACCGGGGTTTCGCCGGCGCGTTCCTGGGCCCAGCCGGCGAACAGGCCGAACGGATCGTCGCGGAAGGCGCCCAGTCTGGGGCCCGAGAAAGCGTTGTACAGGCGCGCCAGGGCATCGTCGGCCCAGACCTGCGCGGTGTGCGTGTGCAGCTGGCGCTCCTGGGCGCTGCCGATCAGCAGCGTCGCATGCGGCTGCAAGCTCGCCAGCCAGTTCGCCTGGGTGTCGTCGCCGATCGCGTCGAACGCCAGCACCGCGCGCGCGTCAGCCTGCGCCAGCGCGGTCCGATAGGCATCGGCAGCGCGCCCGGCCGCGGCCCAGTCGCGCGCCCCGACCAGCACCACCACGCGCTGCTGGGCGCTGTCGACCATGTGGGTGAACGACTGCTGCAGCACCGGGTCCTGCTTCTCGATCGGCAGCAGGGCCAGGATGTCGGTGTCCGGCGCAATGCGCTGGCCGATCCACAGCCAGGCATTGTGCCCGACCAGCAGGCAGACGATGAAGGCCCAGGCCAGCGCCAGGCGACGTGGATGCATCAAAGCTGGGCCGCCTCTTCAGGAAGCACGGCGCCGGGGCCGGTCTTGATATTGGAGAACACGATCTCGGTACGGTCGCCGCTGTCCTCGACCATCTGGATGCTGCGCACGTAGGCGCCGCCTTCGAGCGAGATCGCGCCGATGGCGCGCGCCAGCGCAGCATTCCTTGCCTTGAGCGCCACCTTCCAGCTGTCGCCGCTGACGCTGCCGTCCACCTCGAACAGGCTGTCGAGCTGGCCGAGGTCACCCGACAGCAGCGAGAACAGCACGCCGTTGATCATGCGCACGGTCGGTTCCTGGCGCGCGTCCAGGCGCATCGCGACCCGGTCGCCCTGCAGGTGGACGATCTCGTCGCGCTTCAGGCGCAAGGTGTTGGGGAACGGTTTCAGGGTGCGCCACAGCACGCCCTTGCCGGCCACCACGCAGAAGCGTCCGGTCGATACCAGCGGCTTCTTCATGCCGGCCAGGCGCTTGGTCTGGTCGAAGGTGCCGCACAGCTGGTCGGGCTTGGCCAGCATGGCGCCGATCTGGCCGGTCGGGGCGGCGGCGTGGGCCACGCCGGCCAGTCCGGGGATCAATGCAAGGTGCAGTGCAAACGCTGCGAGCAGGCGTTTCATGGTGCGGGTACTCCCAGTTTCTCGAACAGGATGGCGGGCGAGACGAAGCACATCTCGCGGGTGGCCAGGTCGACCGCCACCTGGGTGGTGGTGGCGCGGTTGAGCCGCTTGCCGCTGGCGGCGTCGCTGATCAGGTAGTCGATGCGCAGGCGCTGCTCCCATTCGACGATCTCGGCGCGCAGCAGCAGGCGCTGGCCGAATGCGGCCGGCCCGGCATAGCGCAGGTTCATCTCGATGATCGGCCACATATGGCCTGCTTCGCGCATCTGTTCGTAGTTGTAGCCGATCTTGTCGAGCAGCGCGCAGCGCACCACTTCCAGGTACTTCACGTAGTTGCCGTGCCAGACGATCTGCATCGGGTCCAGGTCGAAGAACTGCACCTGCATCTCGACCTCGGCCCACCAGCGCGCCGGCGCTTTCGGCTTACGCATACAGGCTCCAGGCCTGGTCGCGGATGCGGCCCAGCAGCAGATGCAGGTCCGGGTCGAGCCGGCGGTCCTCAAGGACCGGGGCGATGTCCTGGCCCAGCAGCTCGAGCATGCGCGCCAGCGGCGCCGGCAGGCGCTTGGCCGGGTCGACGCGCTGGCGCAGCCACACGCCCTGGCGCACCGTGATCAGGAGCGCGGCCGCGACCTGCTCGGTCAGTTCCAGTACGCGCAGGCAGTCGCGCGCGGCGATCGTGCCCATGCTGACCTTGTCCTGGTTGTGGCATTCGGTCGAGCGCGAGAACACCGAGGCCGGCATGGTCAGCTTGAGCGCTTCCGCGGTCCAGGCCGAGGCGCTGATCTGCAGCGCCTTCAGGCCGTGGTTGATGGCCGCGCGCTCGCCTTCCATGCCGGACAGGTTGGCCGGCAGGCCGGCGTTGTAGCGGGCGTCGACCAGCAGCGCCATCTGGCGGTCCAGCAGGTCGGCCAGGTTGGCCACCGCATTCTTCATGCCGTCCATCGCGAAGGCGATATGGCCGCCGTAGAAGTGGCCGCCGTGCAGCACGCGCTCGCCGTCGGCGTCGATGATCGGATTGTCGTTGGCGCTGTTGAGTTCATTCTCGATGGCCGTGCGGAAGAACGGCAGCGCATCGGCCAGCACGCCGATCACGTGCGGCGCGCAGCGGATCGAGTAGCGGTCCTGCAGGCGCTTGCCGTTGCGTTCGTGCTGGCCGGTGTATTCCAGGTCCTGGCGCAGCCAGGCCGCCACGCCCTGCATGCCGGCGTGCGGCTTGACCGAGAACAGCGTCTCGTCGAAATGGTGGTCGTTGCCGTCCAGCGCGAACGACGCCAGCGCGGTGATCCGGGTGGTCAAGCGCGCCAGGTAGTCGGCGCGGTCCCAGGCCAGGCAGGCCAGGCCGGTCATGACGGCGGTGCCGTTCATGATCGCCAGCCCTTCCTTCGGGCGCAGCCGCAGCGGGATGATGCCGGCGTCCTGCAGCGCCTGCGCGGCCGGCACCTGCACGCCGCCCCGCAGCACTTCGCGCTCGCCGCACAGCACCGCGGCCAGGTAGGACAGCGGGGTCAGGTCGCCGCTGGCGCCCACCGACCCTTCGCTCGGGATCAGCGGCGTGAGGCCCGCGTCGAACAGGCGCACGATCTGCTCGAGCAGGCCCACGCTCACGCCCGAATAGCCTTTCGACAGCGATGCCAGGCGCGCCGCCATCACGGCGCGGGTCTGGTCCGGTGTGAGGAAGGCGCCCAGGCCGCAGCCGTGGTAGGTGTACAGGTGGTGCGGCAGTTCGGCCACCAGCGACAGCGGTACCGGCACGGTGCACGAGTCGCCATAGCCGGTGGTGACGCCATAGATGGTGCCGTCCTCGCGCAGCAGGCGGTCCAGGAAGTCGGCGCCCCTGGCGATCGCGGCGCGAAAGGCAGGATCGGGCGAGAGCTCGGCCTTGCCGGTGCCGCGCGCGATCGCCACCACGTCGTCGAGCACCAGGCGCTCGCGGTCGAAGCGCACCGGGCGCGGTTGAGGTTTCAGCTTAGTGAGCATCAGGACGTTCCGATCCGGGGTTTTGCCAAAAGTCGTAGAAATTGAACCATTCGAGCGGTGCCTGCCGTGCGTGACGCTCCAGGCGCGCCGCGTAGTCGGCGGCCAGTTCGGCCAGCGCCGCCTCGCGCCGCGCGCGCGGCAGCAGCACGCGCTCGCGCAGCCGTTCGAAATGCAGTGCGTGGCGCGCCCCCTGGCGCACCGCGAACATCGTGTACAGCGGACAGCCCAGTACCGACGCCATCACGTACGGTCCGACCGGGAAGGCGGCCGGCTGGCCGAAGAACGGCGCCCATGCCACCCGCGGGTTGGCCGATACCGGCACCCGGTCGCCGGCGATCACGATGAATTCACCGCGCTCGATGCGCGCCGAGAGCGCCATCGCCATGGCCGGCGTCATCTCGGTCACCTGCATCAGGTCGAGCTGGCTGCGCGGATCGAGGCTGGCCAGCATCGCGTTGAAGGCCTGCGCATGGCGCGTATGCACCAGCACCGTGACCTTCAGGCCGGGCGTGCGCAGCGACAGCGCGCGGCACAGGTCGAGGTTGCCCAGGTGGGCGCACACCAGCAGCGCGCCGCGGCGCTGTTCGATCATCTCCATCAGCGGCGCCGCGCCGTGCAGCGACACGGTCGAGAAATCGAACAGCCCGCCCCACAGCAGCATCTTGTCGAGGATCGCTTCGGCGAACGCGCCGAGGTGGCGCACCACGCCCGGCACGCCATGCGGCGCGCCGGCGCGCGCCAGGTAGCCGCTGGAGGCGCGCCGGGCGCGGCCCTGGGTCGCCACGTACCACAGTAGCACCGGATACAGCACGACCCTGAACGGCCAGCGGCCGAACACGCGGCAGATCCAGAACAGCAGGCGCATGCCGCCCACGAAGCTCGCTTCGTTGATGGCGGCCCAATGGCGGGCGTCGGCGCTGCGCCTCGACGACATCATTTCCGTCCCAGCAGCGCAGGGATGCGCGGCAGCATGCCGAAGAACAGCGCCACGTGCAGGCGCGTGATCAGGACGTTGTCGGTCCAGGCCTGGAAGTGCGACACGCCGTCTTCCGGGTAGCCCACCCGGGTCGGCAAATTGACGACCTGCAGGTTGTCCCAGTACAGGCGTACCAGGATCTCGATGTCGAAGTTCATGCGCAGGCCCAGGCGCCGGCGCGCGGCCAGCGCCAGCACCGGCGCCACCGGATACACCCGGAAGCCGCACATCGCATCCGTGATCGCCAGCGACAGCGTGTTGATCCACACCCAGACATGGGTCAGGTAGCGCGCGTACAGGCGCAGCTTCGGTACCGATTCGTCGTACACCGGGCAGCCGGCAATGATGGCCTCGGGCCGCGCGCGGGCCGCATCCAGGAAGCGCGGCATGTCGCCCACCGTGTGCTGGCCGTCGGCGTCGACCTGCAGCACATGGCTGTAGCCGCCCTGCGCGGCGCGCGCGAAGCCACGCAGCACCGCCCCGCCCTTGCCCTGGTTCACAGGCAGGCGCTCCAGTACCACCCGGCCCGGATACTGCCCGGCCAGGCCATCGAGCACCGCGGCGCAGGCCGGCGAACTGCCGTCGTCGACCAGGATCACCGGCAGGCCGTGCCCGAGCACCTGCGCCACGACCTTGCCGATCGCGTGTTCGTGGTTGTAGACGGGGATGACGACGCAGGGATGGAACATGGTCAGGCGGCCCTGGCGAAGCGCAGCAGCGAGTGGCAATAGCCGATGCCGTCGCGGGTGGTGAGCAGTTCCAGGCCGGCCTCGCGCGCCAGGCGGATATAGTCGTCGCTCTCGTAGACCTTGCTGTTGCCGCTGGCAAGGACATTGAAATACGGCGAGGTATTGATCAGGCAGTAGGCGGCGATGTCGTAGCGCTGGCGGTCCCAGAAGGTGTCGAGCACCAGCACCTGGCCGCGCGGGCCGAGGGCGGCGGCCACGCGGCGGAAGATGCTGGCGATCGCGCTCTCCGAGAAGCAGCTCAGGAACTGGCTCATCCAGATCAGGTCCATGTCGCCCGCCAGCGGCGCGCTGTCGTCCAGTAGGTCGAGAGGATGCAGCGTCGCGCGCTCGCGCAGGCCGGCCTGCCGCAAGCGGGCGTCGGCCACGGCCAGCTGGCCCGGCAGGTCGACCAGGTGCAGCTGGGCGTGCGCGTTGGCGCCGAGTGCCGCCAGCGTGAACTTGCCGGTGTTCGCGCCGATGTCCATCACGCGGCGCGGCGCGGTCGCGAACACGTCCGGCATGATCTCGGGGAACGAGGTGTCCGAATAATAATGGTCGAACGCGAGCCAGCTGGTGCGCGCCGGCTCGGGCAGCTGCGACAGGCCCTGGTACAGGGTCGGCCAGTCGCCGAACACCTTCAGGCCGAGCGGCTGTTCGGCGTCGAGGGAATGCTCCAGGTCGAACAGGGCCTGGTAGCAGACGTCGTGGTTGAAATCGATGTTGACCTGGGTGATCGGGTCGGTCAGCACCACGAAGCCGGCCTTGTCGAGCGCGTAGCGGCCGTCCGCGACCAGCACCACGCCGGCCGACAGGCAGGTCTCCAGCACCACCTTGAGCACGTACGGGGTCCAGCGTCCGCCCGCGGCCAGTTCGTCGAGCGACAGGCCGGTGTCGCCGGCGTCGGCGATCGCCTGCAGCATGCCGCGCTTCCAGGCATAGCGCACGCACTGGAACACGACCGGGCCGTAGGCGATCTTTTGCGCCTCGAAGCGGGCCGCGAAGGCGCTCTGGCCCTCGGGCGAGAATTTTTTGTTCAACATGCGCTCACGTCCCCAACAGGATGCGGCCGCTGGCATGGGCGCCGGCGTCCGAGAAATAGCGAAAATTCAGGCTGCCCTTGACCGCGTCGTGCACCAGTTCGAGCTGCACCGGGTGGCCGGGGCGGATCATCTGCTGGAACTTGAGCGCATTGATCCCGCCAAACACGCCATCCAGGCCCAGGTGCAGGCGGCCGTAATGGATGGCCCAGTCGACCTGCACCACGCCCGGCAGCACCGGCGCGACCGTGAAGTGGCCGTCGAAATACAGCAGATCGGCCGGCACCACGATCTCGAGCAGTGCGCGCCCGGCGCCCTGCTCCAGCAGCGCGACCTGCGGAAAACGCGGGCGTTCGCGCGCGCCGTCGTCCAGCAGCGCCAGCAGCTGCGCCTGCGTGGTCTTGCCCTGGGCATTGACCGGCCAGGCATCCAGGTAGCGCCAGCGCCGCGGCAGCGCCACCGCCTCCACGCTGCCTGCCAGCGCCGCGCGCAGGCGCGCGTTCAGCGCCGGCTTGCCGCCAGCGGCCAGCACGGCGCGGCCGGCGTCGCCGGGCACCACGAAAGCGGCCAGCGACTGTCGCAGCGGGTCGGGCACCAGCACCACGCGCGCTTCGTGCACCAGGCTGCTGGCCAGCAGCGCGGCCTCGATGGCGTCCAGCGAGATGCGTTTTTCTTCGATCTTGACGATGCGGTCGGCCCGCCCGCGCAATGCGAAGCGGCCGTCATCCAGCGCTTCGACCCGGTCGGCCAGCGCCAGCCAGCCGTGGCCGGCATACGGCGAGTGCACGTCGAGTGCGCCGTCATCGCGCGTGCGCCACTGCACGCCCGGCAGTGCTCTCCAGCCCTCGCCGTCGGCACGCTGGCGCCAGGCCACGCCGCCGCTCTCCGAGCTGCCATACACTTCGATCGGACACTGTCCGAGCAGGCTGGCGGCGTGCAGCGACGCACCCTGTTCCAGCATGCCGCCGGACGAGAACACGGCGCGCAGCGTGCCGGCGGCGCCAGACCAGTCCAGATGCGCCGGCAAGCGCTTCAGGTGCGCCGGACTGGCCAGCAGCAGGCACGCGCCGGCAGCCAGCGCCGGCGCCAGGGTTTCGGGAAATTCATGGCGCGCCGCGTGGATCGCGCGGCCGGCCGCGAGCGGCCACAGGATGCGAAACAGCAGCCCGTAGATGTGCTGGTGCGATACCGTCGCCAGCACCGCGGCGCCTTCCAGGCCGGCGCCGAACTGCGCTTGAAGTGCCGCCACTTCATCGAGCAGTTGCGCCAGGCGTTTCGGGATCGGCGCCGGCTGGCCGGTGCTGCCCGAGGTGAATACCACGACTGCCGGATGATCGGGGGCCGGGGCCACGATGGCGCCCTCCCAGGCATCCTGCGCGCCGGGTGCGCCGGGCGCGTGGGCAGGCGGGAACTGGCCCCAGAACGCATCGACCGCCTGGCCGAGCGCCGCGCAGCTGGCCGGCAGCGTGTCGGCGCTCAGCCAGACCGTCTTGCCGCTCAGCCAGGCGCCCAGCAGCGCGGCCGCGAACTCCAGGCTGTCGTCATGGAACAGCGCCACGCGCGCGCCCGCGGTACGTGCGCCAAGGGCGGCCCAGGCGCGCATCCGCGCCAGCCAGGCGCCATGCGATACGGGCGCGCCGTCGCGCCAGCCGGCCACCGCGTCCGCCGGACGGGTGGCGATATGATGAAACAGTTCAGACATGCTGCAGTCGACGCTTCAGGCGCATGCGCAGCAGGTATTCGCCGCCGAACATCGCGCCCATCAGGAGATAGGCGATCACGCCGTTATACAGTGACCAGGCCGCGTTCGACGCGAACAGCGCGGTGCCCAGGGCAATCGCCCCGTTCACGCCGAAGAACAGGCACCAGGCCTGGGTCACGCGGCGGGTGTAGGCCACGGCTTGTGGCGGCAACGCCGGTTCGCGCAGGCGCGCGAGGCGCTCGATCATGGAAGGTCCCGCCACCAGGGTCGCGCCAAACGCCGCCAGCATGGCCGCGTTGACCAGCACCGGGTACAGCTTGAGCGGCAGCACCGCATTCGACGCCAGCGCCAGCGCGACCAGCGCCAGGCCGCCGGCCGCGCTCCAGCGCGCGGCGCGGCTGACTTTCAGTCCCGGCAGGCGCGTGGCCACCGCCAGCAGCAGCAGGCCGGCCAGCCAGCGCGGCTCGACGCGGTCGGCGCCAAGCCAGATCGCCAGCGGATACAGCAGCGTCAGGACGGTTGCCAGGACATTCCAGATCACGGGTTCAGACCGCCTCTGCCGGCTCGGCCGCGAGGCCGGCCAGCGCGTTCACGACGTCGTCGATCGTGCGGATGGTCTTGAACACCTCGGGCTGCAGGCGCTTGCCGGTCATCTGCTTGAGCTTCACGGCCAGGTCGACCGCGTCGATGCTGTCGATATCGAGGTCGGCGTACAGGTTCGAGGCCGGGGTGAGCGCGGCGCGATCGAGTTCGAACATCTCGGCCAGCAGGTCCGAGACCCAGGTGGCCAGTTCGTCGCGGTTCATGTCTTCAATGCGTACCATATGGTTCTCCTACTTCTTGCGATTGGCTTCGATCATCGATGCCAGCGCACGCACCGAAGCGAAATGACGGCGGGTCTCCTGCGACTCCGCCGACAGCGTGATGCCGTAGCGCTTCTGCAGCGCCACGCCGATTTCCAGGGCGTCGATCGAATCGAGTCCCAGGCCTTCGACGAACAGCGGCGCTTCGCTGTCGATGTCGTCCGCACGGATGTCCTCGAGCTGGAGGACGTCGATGATCAATTCCTTCACTTCCTGTTCAAGCATGTTGCTGGCCTTCTTTCATGAAAAACTGTTGCAGGTGATCGGTCATGCGGCGTGCCGCCACCACCTCGGATGCGTCGATGCCGCGAAAGGCATCGACCGCGATGTCGTCCTTGACCTCGATGCGAAAACTGGCCTGGCGCGGCGGCACATGCCACCACTTGTCGCCCTTGCCCAGCGTGGGCGGATCGCACTGGATCACCACCGGGGTGACCGCGCGCATGCCGCGCACCGCGATGTTCGCGGCGCCGCGCTTGAGCTGCAGGCTGCCGCAGCGTGGGGTGCGGGTCCCTTCCGGGAAGATGATCAGGTTGCCGCCGGCGCGCAGCGAGGCAATGCAATCCTCGACCAGCTCGGGGCCGCGGTCGTTGCAGATGTAGCCGGCGGCGCGCACCGGGCCGCGCATGAACGGATTGTCGGCCAGCGCGCCCTTGACGATACAGTCGGCATTGCGCACGAAGGCGATCAGGAACACCGTGTCGATCAGGGTCGGGTGGTTTGCCAGGATCAGCTGGCCCTCGCGATCGAGCTTGTCCAGCCCGGCCACTTCGTAGCGCAGCACGCCCAGGCCGCGCATGATCTCCACGAAAGCGCGAAAGCTCGTGCGCACCGCGGCGCGCGCGGCGCGCTGGCGGCGCGGCCCCGGACGCACGCACAGCGCCAGCAGCGGGAACACGACCAGCCGCAGCACCAGGCCGCCCACGCCGAACAGGGCGAAACTCAGGCCGGTGGCGAACACGCGCCACAGGCGTCCCAGGCTAGCGCGCATCGCGGCTCCACTGCCATTGCTTGCCGAGCCCGCTACGCGCCAGGCGGGTAGCGCTCCCGAGCTGGAAACGCAGTACATCCAGGCCGCCCGGCACCCGCGACGGCGCCAGCTCGTCCTGGGCGCGCCAGGACAGGCGGATCGGCGCCGCGCCCGGCGCGGTCAAGGCCCAGGCGAACGCGAATGGCTGCTCGTCGCAATCCTCGAAACGGTCGAACGGCGCCGGCAGCGGCATGTCGCAGGCCACCAGCAGCACCATCGGCGCGCCATCGTGCAACTGGCTGCAGGCCTCGATGACCGCGTGTTCGACCGTGGCGGCGCCGGCGGCCAGCGCGACATGATTGGCACGGTCTGCGCGTGCGATCGAGAACAGTCCGGCGCTGGCGTTGTGCACCGCCAGGCCGAACGCGGTGGGCGACAGCGGCTCGCCACGCGCCAGGTCGCCCAGCAGCGCGATGGCGCGGGATACCTCGCCGTGACGCGAACAGAATACGGTGGGGATGCCGGCGTCGGCACCCAGGCATTCGTAGGCGACTTCGAGCGCCATGCGCCCCAGCAGGCCCGCACGGCGGCGCAGCATGGCAGGCATGGCCGCTACCTTGGGTTCTTCACCCGCGACCAGTGGCCACGGCGCGTCGGCCCACTCGGCCCAGCGCTCGCGTGTCGCCATGCCTGGGGCCCACGCAGCGTACCGGGCAATGGAAAAAACGACCGCGTTCTCGAACATGACTAGCCAGCAATGGGACGGGACGACGCGTTTTGATACGCGCGGGAAATTAACTCGAATTATAAGCGCTCAGTTTCGTGTAGGAAATCTCCGACAGCGGATGGCGGCCGATTTGCAACAGTTTGACCGGACACGCAAGGTGGCCTTTCAGAAAGGGGACGCATTTTGCCACATGGAATCGCTTGAATATGCGCACATTGTCACGCGAGGGGCATCGCCATCCATGTCGGGCCCGCTTGCATTCAATTGAGCTATATCAAAGTCTTTTCTGCAATAGAGCAAAGACTGATGCTAGGTGAATAGGGTCAGGTCTTCTGGACCAGCTCATCACCGCAAGCCAGCTGCGGCACGCCACACATTGCCCGAGGGGTTCAGCGCACCGGGCATGCTGCAGGAGATCACTGTCGACACCATCGCGCCGTTGACCGACTCGTCGGGCGCGGGTACGCCGGAACTCGCGACGACAGCGTAGAGATCCGTTCACTGGGCGTTGACAGCACATGGCCACGAACAGCAGGCAGGAAATCGATCGGGAACTGGTGGCGGCGGCCCAGGGCGGCGACTTGCACGCTTTCGAGGCCCTGATGCGGCGCTACCGCAGCCGGCTGCTGCGCTACCTGGCGCCGATGTTGCGCGATCTCGGCGAGACCGAGGACGTTGTCCAGGAAACCTTTATCAAGGCATATACCTCGCTCAAGAGCTTCCGCTCCGAATCGTCGTTTTCCACCTGGCTGTTTCGGATCGGGATCAACTCGGCAAAGCGCAGCCTGCGCCGCAGCCGGGTCCGCATTCCACAGGCCGACGAGCGTGCCTACGAGAATACCGCCAGCCAGCAGCGCTTCGAACGCGACGGCGACAATGACACGCCCGAAGCCCGGCTGCAAAGCAAGCAGATCCTGAACATGCTCGACACTGCCCTGGATGCCTTGCCCGAGGAGCAGAGAACCGCGCTGGTGCTGCGCGAACTGGAAGGCATGAGCTATGACGAGATCGCGCACCAGATGGATACGCCGGTGGGCACGGTGCGTAGCCGGATTCACCGGGCGCGCGACACCATCGCCGCAGTGCTCAAGCGCGAGGACAGCTGAGACGGCGCCGGGTCAGGGCCGGCGTCCGGATATCAATGCGCCGGCAGCGCGCACGCCTGTGCGCGGCCGGGCAAGGCCAGCGCGAACGCCAGCGCCGCCAGCCAGCCAAGCACGGTCCACCCGGTCAGCGCGCACAGCACGAACACCTTGTCGGTGCCGGCATAGTCGCGCTTCATGGCGATCACGCCCGGCAAGAAATAAATATACGTGACGACGCCAAGCGCCAGCATGACGATGCGGGCCAGGTACAGCAAGGTCACTGCGACGACGATGACGCCGATACGAAACAGGCTAAGCATGACAATATCTCCTTGTGCGGAATCGGGTATGGCAGCTACGCGCCACGCCGCATCGTCCGCAAGAACGCCGCGCCGATACCCAGCGCCAGGCCGAGCAGCGCCGCGAACAGCACGATCAGCGAGCGTGACTGGGCCGGCTCGAACGGCACCACCGCGTCGTCGACGATCCGCACATTGCTCGACCGGTCCTGGGCATCGACATCGAGTTCGTCGACCCGGCGCAGCACCGCGTTGTAGATGTCGGTTTCGGACTTGAGCGCCCGCGCACGCCGTTCCAGCTCGCTTGCGACGACGGGAATGCGCTGCATGTCGGCACTGACCGCTTGCACGTCGCTGCTGACCCCGGCCACCTGCTGATCGAGCGCGCGCAGCACCGGATGCTGCTCGCCCAGGCGCACCGCGAGCTCGGCCCGCTGCAGGCGCAATTGCGCCAGCTTTTCCCTGGCCGCCGAGGCGCGCGCCAGTTGCAGGCGCGTGTCTTCGCCGACATCGACCGCGCCAGGACGGCGCTGGTACTCGACCAGCCGTGCCTCGGCCTGCGCCACGCGCGCCCTGAGTCCCGGCAGGCGCTGGTTCAGGGCCTCCAGCCAGGCCGACGATTCACGCGCTTTCTGGGTGCCGATGCGCTCCATGTACACCTGGCCCAGCGTATTCAGGAACGCGCTCACGCGGTGCGGATCGGCGCCCTGCAAGCTCACCCTGAGCATGCCGGTTTCCTTGCCCAGTTCGGCGATCTTGAGTGCCGTCACCATGTCCTCGACCACCGCATCGCGCCCGTGGCGCACCAGGGTGAAGCGCACATCCGGTGCGGCGCTCAGGCGGTCGACCCTGAGCCGCACACTGGAAGCGCCGATGGAAACGCGCAGTTCGCGTCCCAGCTGGCCGCTGAAACTGCGGCCACTCGGGGCGTGCTCCAGCCGATAGATGCCCTTGCCGCCGCTGGTCACGGTCAAGGGGGTATCGAGCAGCGCCGCGCCCACCTCGAGCTTGCCGACCTGGATCGCCTCGGCGCCCCACGCATAGCCGCTCGGGCCGCCGCCCGGCAGCACGTGGCTGCGCGCGTTCCAGCGCGCCAGCGGCGCCCCGATGACGGGGAAATATACTGGCGTTGCCGAGACGTCCAGCTGCAGGCGGTCGACCACGGCGCCGACAATCGCGCGCGAGCGTAACAGCTCGGTCTCGGCCAGGGCGCGCCGGTAGCCGGAGCCGAGGGCGGTCATGCCGAGCAGGGTCTTGGGCTCGACCGTGCGCATGTCTTCGACCTGGATCAGCAGATTGCCTTCGTAGCTCGCCGGCTTGACGAGCGCATACAGGGCGCCCAGCGCGGTGACGCTGCCTGCCACCAGCACGATCAGCAGGCGCTGGTCGACGATCACCCGCAGGTGCTGGGCCAGGTTGATCGGCGCCGGCGCCGGTTCGAGATCGAATCTGCCGTCGAACGGTGCATCGGCTGGAAGAACGTCGGTCTTGCCCATCTTGCCCTCCTGTCCACCACCACGGCGCAAGGCCGGCGGCGGAAAATAAATGATGTGGCGTCAAATCACAACCCCACCTGTCAACAGACTAGCCTGTTCATTGCAGAACAGCCTGCGCCAGATCAAACACCGACCGCGGCCCGCGATGTAAAAGCGTCAGGACATCCACCTGCCACCGCGCTAGCGCATCCACCGCGCGCGCAACCGGCGCGCCACGGCCAGGCTGCGCCTGACGCCGCGGGCCAGGCGATTGCCCTCGCTGTCCGGGCGCGCCAGCCACAGCTTCACGCTGCGCCGCCAGGCTGCCAGGCTGCGCTGGCACAGCAGCGGAAGCGCGCGCAGCATGGCGCCACGGGAGCGGTACAGGTCAAGCCGGAACAGTTCGGTCAGCCGCCCCGCCATCCGGTACTTGTAGTCGAATCGTCCCCAGCCGAAATCGAAGCGCGCAGCGCCCTGCTCGATCGCATGGCTGATCCCGTAGTAGCAGCACAGGGTGCCCAGGTTGTAGCGGTCGTAGCGTGGATCGTGCGCGAGGATCATCATGCTGCAGCTGCTGCCGATCCGCAGCATGATGATGCCGGCGCACAGCGCGCCATCGACCGACACCGTGCCGACCACCCCGTAGCGCCTGACCAGGGCGATCGTCCTGAGCGTCAACGCCTCGCTGTGGTAACTGCGCTGGCGCTTGCCCGCCATGCGCTCGGTGCTGAAGCCGATGATCGTGCGGATGGTCGCGACCGGCACCTGCGCGCCGGATTCGAACCGCTTGCGCACGTCGCCGAAGTCGGTGGACAGCTTCCGGTCGAAACGCCTGATTTTTTCCGCCATATTCTTGCCCAGCATGGCGACATACAGCGCGGGGCGCGCCGGCAAGGCGAACGAGATGTCTTCCAGGCAGCCGAGCTGGTGGCATGGATAGCCGAGCGGGGTGCTGCGCGCATCGATCGCGTACCAGCAAATCACGCCCAGCTCGGGATAGCGTGCGAACGCCGCCCGCGCGAAGCGCAGCAGTTCGGCGGACGAGATCGCGATCTGCTCGTTGTAGACGACCAGCCGCCCGCGCTCTCGGCGAAACACGATCACCGCCGTGATCCCGGCGCCGCTGCGCGCCACGTAGGTGGTCGCCGCGCGCAGACAATACACCTGGCTGAAGCGCAGCAAGGTCGTCATGGGCGTGGCGTACAGGCGCTCGAGCGCGGCCTCGACGAACGCCGGCATGCCGTCCTCGTAGAAGCGTTCTTCGCACGCCGCCCCGGGAACCTCCGGCGGCGCGCTTGCGGCCAGGCTGATGCTCATCTCGTTCGCTCCCATGCGCCAGGCGCCGCCGCCAGCCTGGCGTCGCGCTGCGCACCTGCGTCGGCGCCAGCGCCGGCAGTGCCCTGCCCGAGTGCGCGGCGTAGTTCGGCCACGCCGCCGGCCAGCACGAACAGGGACAGGCCGGCGCCGCCATACCAGGCCAGCTTGATCCCCATGGCGGCCCATGGATCGGCGCCCGCGTCCGGACCGAACAGGCCGGCCAGCAGCATCCCGGCCGCATGCGCGCCGACCGTCGTGCCCAGCAGGCGCAGCGGAAACAGCGCGCGCCACGGAATTCCCAGCACCCGCGCCACGTAGCGGATATTGATCAGCTCACTGAGCCCGAACGCCAGCACGCTGCCCAGTGCGGCGCCGGCCAGGCCGAACCAGCGCACGCCCGCCATGCTGCACGCCACCGACAACACGAGCGCGCCCAGGTTGATCTGCAGTGCGCGCCCGCCCATGTTCAGTGCCGGCATCGCGTAGCCGATCGCAAACGATTGCATCATGACCAGCACCAGGTAGCAGCGCATCACCGGGATCGCCGCCAGGTAGCGCTCGGTGTAGACCAGGGCTACGATCTGCGGCGCCAGCACGAACAGGATTCCGGCCAGCGGCAGCAGCAGCACGGTGGCGGCGGCGCTGGCCTGGCGCAGCAGGCGCCCTGCCCCGTGCCGGTTGCCGGCCGCGAATTCGGTATTCAGGTGCGGCAGCAGCGCGTTGTTGATCGGCTGGCGGATCAGCGACGCCACCGGCAGCACCACGACCCCGATGGTGAAGGCGGCGAACGCCGCGGCGGGCATGCTGGCGGCGGCGATCCACTGGTCGGCCTGGACCCGCAGGCCGAACAGGCTGGCGCCGAGCGCGAACGGCGCCGCAAAGCGCAACTGCACCAGCAGCGAACCGGCGCCGCAGCGCAGCCTGGCGCCGCCGGCGCGCGTCAGCAGGTAGGCGCCCATGACCAGCAGGCGCAGCACGGCGTCGGCCACCAGCGCCGCCGCCACCCACGCGATCTGGTGGGTCTTGAATGCCGCCAGCGCGATCATCGCGGTGCGCACCAGCGCCAGCACCAGGTCGGTGGCGCAGTGCCACACGATGCGCCCTTCGGCAATCGCCAGCGTGGTGCCGATCGACACCAGCATCGCCAGTCCGAGAAACAGCGCCGACAGGCCATGGGTGGCGCTGAACAGCCCTTGCAGCAAGCCGCCCAGCAGCGGATTGGCAGGGCTGGTGAGCAGCGCGACCAGGCACCCCATCATGGCCAGGTACAGCGCGACATTGCCGATCACCATCAGCTTGTGGTCGGCAGCCGCGCGTGGCAGGAAGTAATACAGCGACTGCGGCATGAACGCCGGCACGATCGCCAGCGCCGTCCCCATCACCAGGATCAGCAAGCGGTACTGGCCGAAGCTGGCGCTGTCGAGGTGGCGGACCAGGATCACCGGCAACAGGAACTGCAGGCCGAATTCGACCATGCCCGCGCCGGTCAGGATCGCCGCCGCCCTGCTCACCTCCATGCGCCCGGCGCCGGCCATGCTAGGTACGCCCGAGGTTCGACAGCGCGCGCGCATAGGCGGTGACCATGCGCGTGAGCGAGAATTCGCGGTACACCTTCGACAGGCTGGCCGCGCCGAAGGCCAGGCGCCGCGCCGGGTCGGCCAGCAGCCGGATCCGCTCGGACAGCAGGCCGACGTCGGCCTTCGGGTACAGGAAGCCATTGCATGCGTCGTCCACCAGTTCGGAGGCGCCGCCGACATTCGCCATGATCAGGGGTTTGCCCAGCGCCATCGATTCGAGCGCGGCGATCGAGAATGTCTCGTTGTGCGATGGCACCGCGATGACATCGCACGACGCGATCGCCAGGCGCACGTCACTGAGCACGCCGGTGATCGCCACATCCTCGGCCAGCCGCAGGCGTCCGATACTCGACTCGATCGCCGGGCGCATCGGGCCGTCGCCGATCATCAGGCACTTGACCTGGGTGCCGGCATTGCGTGCCAGGTCGAGCGCCGCCAGCAGGTCCTGGTGCCCTTTTTCCTGGCGCAGGATGCCGCAGATCCCCACCACGTAGTCGTGCTCGGCAAAGCCATTGGCGCGCCGGAAGCCACTGATCTGGGCGGCCGAGAAGTCATTGCGAAAGCGCAGCAGGTCGACCCCGTTGTGCACGACCTGCGAGCGTCTTCCGGTGACCTGGCGGCGCTCCCAGTAGCTGCGCTGGTTCTGGCACACGAACACCAGCAGGTCGGACATCCATAACAGGGGCCGGTAGGCCACCATCTGCAGCCAGGTACGGCGCGTGAACGGCTCGGTCGAATGCAGGATCTCGACCACCCGCAGGCGCCGCCGCGACAGCAGCCGTGCGGCCCACGCGTACAACAGCGGATACGGATTCGCGCACACCACGATATCGACCTGGTGCTGCGCCGCGTAGGCCGCCAGGCGCCTGGCCGCGCGCAGGTCGAGCCGCTGGCGCGCGCCGAGGCAGAACGCCTGTATGCCGCTGCGGGCATCGGCCACGGCAGCGGGAATCGCCGCCTCGTCCTTCAGGTACACCAGCGACACGCAGAACTGGCGCGGATCGAGGCCGCGCGCCAGGGCCACGGCGTGGGTCTCGGCGCCGCCGACGCTGGCCGATACCACCAGGAACATCACGTGGATTGGGGAATCAGTTGGTCGCGGTATCACAGATCGCCTCCAGGCCGTCGAGGTAGGGAACGAGCACGTCGTGCTCGGCATAGTCGCGCGCCATGAAGGCGTGGCAGCGCGCGCTGTGGCGCTGCCAGTGCGCGTCGTCCTCCAGCAGGCCGGCGATGGCGGCCGCCATCCGCGCCAGCGTGTCGACCGCGGCGCCCAGCCCTTCGCGCCCGATCACGCCGTCGGGATCGAAGAACGCCACCGTCGGGGTGCCATGGATCCAGGCCTGCAGATAGGAATTGGGAAAGCCTTCGTTGTCCGAGGTATTCACGAACACCCGCGCCGCGGCGTAGTTTTCCGCCATCCGGTGGTAGGCGACGCGGCCACGGAAGGTCAGGTTCGGGATCTCGGCGGCGGCGCGCTCGACCTCGGCGTACAGGTCTTCATGGCCATGCTGCGGGCCGCCGATCATGCAAAAGCGCACATGTGGCATGCGCCGCGCCAGGTCGAGCAGCAGATCGGGACGCTTGAACGGGCGCAGGTTGTTCACCCACAGCACATCGATGCTGCGCGCCACCGGCCGCTCGCAACGCTGCACCAGCATGCGCGCCACGGTGCTGCGCAGCTGGTAGTTCTTGAGCATGACGTCATGCTGGCTGCGGGTCTGGACCAGGATCAGGTGGGCGCGCCGCAGTCCGTACTCGTACAGCTTGCGGTCGCGCCGGTAGGTGATCAGCAGCTGGTCCGGCACGCAGTCGCTGTCGTGCGCGACCCGGAACACCAGCTTGCGCCCGTAGCAGCTGCAAAACAGCGACACCAGTCCGAGGTGCATGCCGGCGCAGCTCAGGTAATACACGTTGGCATCGGCGCGCCGCAGCGCCATCCAGGTCTTGATCCAGCGTGGATACACGAACCGCAGCAGCGGCAACCCGGCCTGCTGCCGGAACGCGCGGTGGGTGACGACACCATCCCATTCGGCGCGGTGCGGCTGGCCATAGTCGTACACGACCATGCTGACCTCGAAGCCACGGCGCAGCAGCGACTTGGCCAGCAGCGTCTGCTGGACCTGCTCGCCGCCGATGCCGTGCATATTGAATTCCTCGGCCAGTACCGGCAAATTGTCCATCCCGACAAAACAGACTTTCATGTCGATGCTCCGTTCAGGCTGCGGGTTGAGGGGAAGCTTGCGGCGCGCGCGCCAGGCGGCGGCGCTGGGTCACGCCGACCGCCGCGCCATACGCCAGCCACAGATAGGCATGGGTAAAGCCGGGCATGAAACTGTCGTCGGTCAGGCCCTGCACCAGCAGCAGCGGAAGGCAGGCGGCGGCGCCGCGAAAGAAGCCGCCCAGCGCGGCGCTGCCGGCACGCCGCGCCGCGCTGCCGAACATGCGCCACATATGGCCGAAGAACAGTGCCGTGAGCAGCGTGCCGGCGATGCCGACATCGAGCAGCGAGCCCAGATAGGCGCTATGCGGGTGCCCCACTGGCAGGATCGCGCGGCTGCGCGCGGCGTCGGACCAGAGGATCGCGGCATGTCCGTTGCCGATCACCGGATGCTGCAGCACTTCGGGCAGCAAGGGGCGCCAGATCTCGTTGACCCGGCCCGAACTGATCATGTCGACGTCTTCGCCGCCGATGCCCTGGGTTGCGCGCTGCACCACCGACTGCGACGACAGCGCCACCACCAGCGCCAGCGCCAGCAGCAGGTAGATCGGCCAGTTGCGGCCGCGGCCGCTGAACAGCGCATACAGGAACACCACGCCCAGCCCCAGGAAGGCGCCGCGCGAAAACGTCATCAGCACCCCGGCCATCAGGATCAGGCTGAGCAGCATGAGCGTGATCCGCGGCGCCAGCCGGCGGGTGGCGCCGAGCGCGCACAGGGCCGGCGCCAGCGCCATGTTCAGCAGCAGGCCGAGTTCGTTCGCATGCAATCCGAGCGCCGACAGCGCGCGGCGCGCGTCCTGCTGGCCAAGTTCGGTGACAGTCACGTCGGCATGCGTCGCGAACCAGCACACCAGCAGCGCCAGCACGGCCGCCGAGGCGAACAGCGGCGCCAGGATCCAGCCCGGATGGCGCGCATTGAGCGCCACCAGCGCCATGACCGCGCAGGCCGCGAGCACCAGCGACGGCGCGAACAGGATCACCTGCAGGTAGGCCATCGCGGTGGTGTCGGTGACCACCCCGAGCGCCTTGAAATAGTCGGGCGTGTCGGGCGCGAAGCGGGCCCCGTTGAGGGCGGCGAACACGAACAGCGCGACATAGGCCAGGCACACCGGGCGCCAGGCCGGCAGCCGGATGCGGCCAGGGGCCAGCACCAGCGCGCATGCCAGCGAGATCAGCGCCAGCACGATCACTGCACCGAGGATGCGCTGGCCCGAGATGCCGGCCACGCCCTGCGACAGGAAGTAGGTCGGCACGAAAGGCAGCAGAAACACCACCGCCGCCCCCAGAATCCGGAAATCACGCAAGCCCAGCAGCAGCACGACGATCCCGCCGATGGCCAGCACGCTGCGCAGCGCACCGGTACGGTCGTACAGGAATCCGACCGCCAGTGCGATGCCGATGCATCCCAGGTAGGCGCGTAGCCAGCCGGCGCCGCCGGCTGGTGGCGCCGGCCAGGTCGGGTTGACGGCATCGTTCATCCGGTCCTCGCTTTCGATCGGTGGCCGAGTCGACGGACTCTGCCCGGGTTCATGGTGCGAAACGGTGGGTCTTGACGTCGACCACGGTGATGTTCCCGGCCGTGGAAATATGGTGGCTGCCAATCGACCGGCGCAGGTAGTCGTGCTGGATATCCGTCACCTTGCGCTCGGTGTACGCGAGTCGGTCCAGGCGCGTGATTTCGAACAGCGTGAGTCCTTCCCCGTACTGGTCGAAACCCTGGCGCTGGGCGGCGCGGAAAATCCGTCCCCCGTCCATGATCAGTCCCGCGTTGCGGCCCATGTCGGTGTCGATGCACAGCGGATTGCACGGGTGCGCGGTCCATTCCCCGGCCAGCGGGCTGTCGGCATGGAACAGGCACAGCTCGGAACAATGGTCGTTCAGGCCCGAGCGGTCGATACTGGTCAGCAGCCACCAGCGGCCGCCGTGTTCGAAGAACATCGAGTCGGCCGCGGAGACGCGGTCGATCGCGACCGAGTGCAGCGACCAGCGCAGCGGGAACTCGTCGCACTGGTAGATCCGGATCTGCGCACTCTCGGATGCCTCGGGACTCATGTACAGCTTGCCGCCATACTCGAACAGGAACGGGAACGACAGGTGGAAGCCTTCCCTGAGCGCGACCCCGAGGCAGCGCACATCGGCCGTCGTGATGTCGAGCACCGAGATGTGGGCGCGGTTGGTGGCATACACATAGTCTTCAACGAAACAGTAGGTGCGCCCGGCATGCTGGCGCAGGAAGGGATCGGCCCAGAAATGTCCGCGCGGCGCCTTGACCTGGACCCCGCGCCACAAGGCGGCATCGCGCCAGGCGGCGCGCGTCACCGACAGGTTCCATGCGTCCCGGATCCCGAACACCCGCCGCAGCGCACGCTTGGCCAGGCGTCCCGCCAGCTTGAGCGCGTACACGGTCGAGCCTGCACAGTCCGGCGAGGCCAGGCACTGGCCGGAATACGGAACCGGGTCGTGCGCCGCGGGCAGCGTGCCGGTTGCCGCGACGTCGAGCAGCAATTTGCGCAGTTGTGCCTGTGCCTTGCAGAACAAATGCGCCTGGTTCAGCAAGAACGCATACTTGGTGCGGAAGGCGCCCTGTACCAGTACCCGGCCCGGCTCGACGCCACGCGCGCGGGCGACGATCGCAAAACCGGTCTTGCGGCGCCGCTGGTAGGTTTCCCAGAAACCGATCGGCGCGCTCGCGGCAATCCGTCCGCGCCGGTAGTCGATGGCGACCACCCCGAGCGTCGCCAGCGCCAGGATCGGCTCGGCCCAGGCAATCTCGCCGGTGTCGATGAACAGGCCGATGCCCAGCATGCGCAACTGCTCGTGGGTGATGGGCGCCGCGCCCGGCACCTGCTGGCGCGACAGCGTGCGCATCGGCAGCGTACCGGCAGCGGCGGCGCCCAGGTCGACCAGGGACAGGTGCGCCCGATGATCCTTGTAGTAGCGCAGCAACCCGCCCTCGAGCGCCATCACGCCCTTGAAGAACAGGGCATGGCGACGCCCGGGACTGCTCCATGGCGGCGCCGGCCGCGCGGGCCTGGCGCCGGCCACCAGCACCAGCACCAGTTCCAGGCAAGCCTGCTGGCGCAGCCAGTCACACAGGGCCGCGACGTAGACGTCGGTCCGTGCGCTATCGAGCAGCAATGCGACTTTCAGCGGTACCATGGCACTCCCTTGCCCCATGTCACACCGCCGCAGCGCGCTGGCTGTAGCGGTCGATCAGTTCTTTGGTATGGCGCACGTTGCGCAGGCTGGAGGCGCCGAACACGATCGACTCGATGCGCTCCTGCGAGCAGACATACTCGATCGCCTCGGATGGCGCGATCGCGCCCGAGGCGAACACCGACATCGCCACCGCCCGGAAGCGGCGCGATGCCACCACCTCTTCGTAGGCCGGTATCCCGCCGCACATGCGAAAGCCGATCTTGTTCAGGTTCGCGCACACGATCGGATTGTCGATGCCGACCGCATCGAGGGCTTCGAGCAGCAACGGCAGGTTCATCGTGATGAATCCCGGTTCGGCGCCGTAGGCATGCCTGACGTGGTCGTGAAACGTGCGCAGCGCCCCGTGGAATCCAAGGCCGAGCGCCAGGTCGGTCACCACGTTCTGCAGGAAGATGACCGGGGTGGGTATTCCATTGAACATCTTCATCTCAGCATCGATCAGGCCCCGGACCAGCACGTCGACGTCCTTGCGGGCGACCGCGACCCCATTTTTCACGGCCGCCAGGAAGGGTGCATCGGCGGGCAGGAATCCCTTGACGGCCTCGATCATCCCGAGTTCGGAGACCGCATTCGCATATTTGTGCGCGTAGGGCATGCAGGGGTACATCTTCAGGTGCGCAAAGCGCCCCGGCTGCTGGCGCACCGCTTCGCAGATCGCGCCGATACGCTCGTGCGTGGTGCACATCAGCACCTCGATGCCTTCGCGCAGCACGCCTTCGAGCATCGCCAGAATCGCCTCGTCGCTCTGGAATTGCATCGACTGCTTGCGCGCCAGGTCGTCCGACATATGGTTGATGCCAAAGAATTGGTTGTCACCGAACAGGATGCGGTCCATCACGGGTTTCCTTTCAGGGTTTTCGCGGCCGCCCCGGGCGCATCGCGCACCGCCGCACCGATCGCTTGCAGTGCCCGGCCCCAGCGCGCCGGCGCGACTGCCCCGGCTGCCGGCGCCACGCCGCCCCCCACCCGGTCGCTGTCGGCGGCGTCGCGCCGGATCATGTCGGCCACGATGTCGGTGGCGTGCCCGGAGCGGAAATTGCAGTGGTTGTCGACCCGGCGCTGGCGGATCGCGTCGACGAAAAAGTCGATCTGGGCCGAGTATTCCTCGCCGCGCAGGTAATACCAGACCGGCTTGGTCAGCGCCGTGGTGTACAGGGTATTCCAGCCCTGGCACAGCGAAGACAGCTGCGGCACCGGTTTTCTCAGGTAGATGGTCAGTTCCTGGCGGCTGGCCTCGATCTTGCCATTGGTGCCCCACAGGGTGACCGTGGTCGACATCTTGCGATGGCTCTCGTCGCTCCAGTTGGCCGACAGTTGCGCGGTGACGCCGTCCGGGTAGGCCAGGTTGGCGTACACCTCGTCGTCGGTCAGCGCCGAGAACACGCTGCGCAAGACCGAGCCCGAGACGCTGTTCGGCGTACCGATCAGGAAGTTGAGCAGGTCGATCCCGTGACAGGCGTAGTCGTACAGGCAGCCGCCGCCCTCGATGCGGCTGGTACGCCAGGTGCGCCCCTTGGGCCGCAGCATGACCGGACCGTAGCACTCGACGCTGGCATGGTGCACGCGTCCGATGGCGCTCGCGGCAAGCATCCGGCGCGCTTCGATGAAAGTGCCCAGGAAGCGGTTGTGGTAACCGACCTGGGTCACCAGCGAGCGTGCTTCGGCCAGCGTCACCAGGCGCGCGCCCTCCTTCACATCGAGGCAGAACGGCTTCTCGCAAAAGACGTCGATGCCACGCTCGAGCGCGGCGCGCACCATCGCTTCGTGCAGGCGCGACGGGGTTGCAATCACCAGTGCCTCGGGCTGCGCCTGGTCGAGCATGCACGCGTAGTCGCTGAAGGTCGGCACCCTGGTATAGCGCCCGACCAGGTCGAGCAGATAGGTGGAAGGATCGCAGACCGCGACCAGGTCGAGGGCGGGATGCATATTGATGATCGCCTGGTGCGACAGGCCCATCTTGCCCAGCCCTGCCAGGGCGATCCGGATCGGGGGAAGTTTAGTGGTGTTCATTGGTTACCCGCTGTTTGATCTGGTCGTAGGCCGCCCGGCCCTTCGCAATCAGTGCCGGATTGGGCGGATGGCGCTGGTGCGCGTCGAGATAGTCGAGCGCCTGGTCGGCGCTGAGGTCGGGCATGTGGGCGCAGGCGCCTTCGGCGATCAGGTAGCGGTCGACGTCGAGCAGCGCATCCTGGTAGACCGAGATGGTGGGCACGCCCAGCACCGCCATTTCGCGTGTCATGGTGCCGCCGGCGCCGATGAACAGATCGCAGTCGTCGACGATGCGGCCGATCTCCATCACCGTTTGCAGGGTATGGCAGTGGGCAAACTCGGGACGCGCATAGTGGCGCACCTGGTCCTGCGTGCGCGGCAGCAGCGTCACGTCGGCGCGCCGGCCAAGCTGTTCGATCATGCGGTCCAGGAAATTCTGCGGCCCGCTGTAGTACTGCGCGGTCGCCGGTTCGGGTCGGATGAACACGCGCGGCCGCGCGCGCGGCGCGCGCCGGTTTGGCGTCCCCGCCCGGCCGCGCGCATGCTCCCACAGGTAGATGCCTTCCTTGACGCCAGGATAGCGGTCGACCTTGCTCAGGCGCGCGCCCTGGCGCGTCAGGCTGTCGGTCGCCAGGAACTCGGGCACCATGATCTGGTCGGCGCAGGCGAATGCCGGAACATTTCCAACAGCGTGTTCGTTATCGTTGAGGTAAATCGAGCGAATCCCCATCAGGCGCGCCACGACCGGCGAGTGGAACGAACTCTGCGACACGGCGACATCGACGCGCTTGTTGCGCAGGAACCGGATCAGTTGCGCGACCCTGATCGGAAAGCTGCAGGTCTTGTTCACGATCGAGCGGCCGGCGTGGGTGCCGACCACGGTATGCGCGATATTGTGTATGCGCAGCAGTTCCACCGTGTTCGCCAGCGGCCGGCTGGTGACGATCACCTCATGCGCCTGCTGCAAGTCGAGAATCATCGAACGGAACATATTGATGTGCGGCGAGTTGGACAAGTCGAACCAGATTTTCATGTTTTCCTCCAGTAAAGCGTTGCGGAACGGCCATGCTCAGCCGGGCTTGCCGCGCAGGCGCTGCCGGTGCGCCGTCAGGGCTGACTGGCGTGCCATCAGCTGGTCGTACAATCCTTCGACCGCAGCCACCGATTTGGCGCAGGAAAATTTGGTCTCGGCACGAGCCTGGCCCGCCACGCCCATCGCGTGGCGCCGTTCCGGGCTGGCCAGCAGTGCAATGACCGCCTGCCCGAGCGCGGCGACATCGCCCGCCGGCACCAGCAATCCTTCGACACCATTGGTGACCGCCTCGGGAATGCCGCCCACGGCGCTGGCCACCACCGGCAGCGCGCCGGCCATCGCTTCCAGCAGGCTCATGGGCAGACCTTCGGCGTGCGACGGCAGCACGAACAGCGTCGCGTGGCGCAGCAGCCGGTCGCGCTGGTGCTTGTCGATCCAGCCCGGCAGTTCAATGTGGGCCTCAAGACCGAGTTCGCGGATGCAGGTACGGGCAGCGGCCAGGTTGCCATCGCCGCACAGCAGCAAACGGGCATCGGGCACGGCGGCGACGATCGCCGGCATGGCCCGGATCAGGTCGAACGCCCCCTTCTCGGGGACGATATGCCCCAGGTAAAGCAAGGTGGCGGCAGCGCGTGGCGGCGCGCCAGGCACGCCCGTGGCCGGTGTCGGTGTCGGCGTCGGCGTTGGCGTCGGCGTTGGCGTCGGCGTTGGCGTCGGGTTGTGGATCGTGGACACCCGGTCGTGGGTGCAGATGCCGCGCAGCCATCCGTTCAGTTCGGCCGACACGGCGACGATCGCATCGCTCCGGTTGAAACCGAAGCGGATCAACAGGCGTCCCAGGGCGCCGCACTGGCGCCCATAGAAGTCGGGGAAGCGGCCCGCATGAATGTGCAGCACGGTGGGCGCGCGGTACAGCAGACCGACCATCAGGAACAGGTATTTGCGCCAGAAGCTGGCATTGATCGCCACGTGGATATGCAGCAGCGCCACCTGGCGCGTGGACAGCAGCCACAGCAGCCGCGCCAGTGCGCCGATGAACAGCCGGATCTTTTCCATGTGGCCGGCGCTGCAGTGGGTGGCCAGGTAGACGATATTGCGCCGTTCGAAGAAGCCATTCGACTGGTACAGGCCGATCACCGAGGCGATCCCGCCGCAGGCATCGACCCGTGTTCCGAGCATCACGATCTTGTTGGGGGATTTCATTGTGCAGCGCTCTCCAGTGAGGGAAACAGGGTCGGGATCAGATGAAATGCGAACTCAGTACGGCCACGGCGATCAGCACCAGGAAGACGGTCTTGGCGCGCCGGGTCTCGGCTTCGATCGCGGTGCCCGCGCTGCGCTGCGCAGCGGCCGCGTCGGAGCCGGTCGGGCCGCTATCCGGCGGTGCTTCGCGCTCGTGCGGCGGATCGCTCCAGAGCAATGGCAACTGGCCGGGCGCAGGCTCGACGCTGCGGCGCTGGCGCGGATGACCGGCGTTCAGTGTGTCCATTTCTTCCTCCACGTCAGATAGCGTTGCTTCGCCAACCTGCCCTTGGCGCGCAGGAAGACCCTGGTGTACAGGTCCAGGTTTGCCGCCAGGCCGGTCAGCGACCGGTAGACCACGATGCGCTCGAAGTCGCGCTGCTGGCCCAGCAGGCGCCGCTTGTAGTCATAGCGCCCTGATAGGAGGTGATACTCGCGGGCGCCGCGCCGGATCGCGTCGCAGATGCTCAGGTAGCAACACAGCATGCCCAGGCGTACCGCGTCGAAATCCTGGCGGTGCGCGATCACGTGCATATAGACATGGGCGCCAACCCGGGTGCAGGCGACGCCGGCACAGACCTGGCCGCCGGCGCTGGCGAGCAAGGTGCAGCCATAGGCGTCGATCATCCGGGTCAAGCGCGCGACCGAGTCCGCGCTGTGCGCGCTGACCTGGGTCTTGCCTTCGATCCGCAGCCGGCTCAGTTCGACCAGCTGGCCGATCCGCTGCGCTCCGGCCCGGCCCTTGTCACAAGCGTCGAAGACGAGGTCGGGATGCTGCGCCGCGACCAGGCGCTGGGCGCGCCGGATCGCAGCCCGGGTATTCGGCCCCAGGCTGGCCAGGTAGGCTTCGGGTGTCGCGGGCAGCGAGATGACCATGTCTTCGGTCGCATTGACGCGCTGGCTGGGGAGCGACAGCGGCGCGCCGCGCGCCACCACCGACGGCAGGCAGACCACGCTGACGCCGGGATGGCTTTCCAGCAGGTCGCGCACCATGCGCTCGAGCTGGCCGGTCGTGATGTCGACCAGCTCGCCGAGTACCGTGATGCGGCGCTTGTCACGCCGGTACACGACGATCGTGCTCAGGCGCGCATCGGTGTACGCCAGGTAGGCGGCGCGGTCATCGGGAACGGGCGCCTCGGCCAGCGAGGCCAGCGTACAGAACACGTTCTGCGTGGCGGTTTCGAGCATGCCGCCCAGGTAAGCCGGAAACGGCGTGGGCAGGATCCGGTACGACAGGACCTGGCCGCTCCCGGACGCGGTGGGCGCCCCGGTGTGATCATCCATATGGTCACCTTGCAATTGACTGGATCGATGCTGCGACAACCTGCGCGCCGCAGCAGGCGCGAACCTGCACTTGCGCGCTAGTGGGGTGGCCTCCCGCGGGGCGCCTCGTCACGCCGGAAGCGGGTCGCGCTGGCGCCAGCGCCCAGGACCGCAAGATGGGCCTGGCGCCAGAGCAGCCTGGCGCGCCGTGCGATGCCGAGCACCTCGCGCAGCAGGCGGGCGGCGGGATCGGGCTGCGTCGTCCGTTCGTCGATCCAGGCCCGAAGCGCGACCAGGCGCTGGCCGGCATGCATGCCGAGATAGCGGCGCCAGCTGAGTAGCGCAGCGCGCCGGGAGCGGTAGACGATCACCCGGTCGAGCATGCGGCAACGCGCCAGGAAGCGGGCCTTTTCCTCGCGCCGTCCGCCCATCATCCATAACTCGGTGGCGCCGGCGGCGATGCTGTGGAATGCCGTCTGCACGCTGACCTGGATGCCGAGACCGTGGCTGTTGTAACGCGGGTCATGCCCGATCAGGTGCGCAAAATGGCGGGACCCCACGCCATAGCACAGGCTGCCGGCGCAGATTTCGCCATCGATGAAAATCAGGCCCATGTAGCCGTAGGTCCTGGCCAGGGCTGCCAGCCTTTCCGTTTCGCTGCTGGCAATATAGGATGCACGGCCCTTGAAGCGCATGCGCTGGTCGGTAAGGCCGATGAGGGCTGCGATATGTTCGGCCGTGATCTGTTCGCCAACCAGCACCTCGAAGCGATAGCTCGGATAGGCCAGGCGTGACTTGCGGATATTTTTGCGCACCATGGCTCTGGTTTTGGAGCTCATCATCGTCAGGTATTCTTCGCCGGTGGCTGGAAAGCTGACCACATTTTCTTCGAGACACGCCAGTTTCTGACACGGATAGGAGAATTGCGCGCAGTCCGGACAGGCATCGAGTGCATGGAATTCGAGCCGGCGCACGCCCTCGTACCGTGCAAAGACCGCGTCGGCGAAGGTTTCCAGTTCGGCGCTGCCCAATGCAATCTGCTGGTTGATCACACGGATTGCCGAGCCTGTCACCCTGAACAGGATCAGCACATGGATCTCCTGGCCGCGCATGGCAATGAATGTATTTATTCCGGCCAGCGATTCGTACAAGCCGATACGTGCAATGGTGCAGTAAATGCTTGCATACAATTGTTCAAGTGCGCTGGCGGCAAATATCGGTATTTCGTCATGATAAATCCCCGATGAGTGCCAGATATCGCCAACCTGACGCCGGCTGATGATTTCAGGTCCGGAATGATCGGTGAAGCCAGGCGTAATCATTCCTGCGTGATGTGAGCGCATTTAGTTTCACCTTGCTATGCGATTTATTCAAGATGCTTAAACTCTATTTCCTCATGTTTAGTCAGAGTTTGATAAAAATCAAACATGGGTTCGCCAAAAAAATATTCTTTTGGTATGCAACATATTGATGTCGATCAGAAATTTAACGTTGTCAAAACAACGATCTCATCCGTCCTCAGCCAATTTAGTTCCGTTATTTAAAAAATATTTTTTGCGCCTGCCGGAATAACTTACTGCCAGAAATTCCAGCATGCTGGCTAGTGGACGAGAACACCATGCGCCACGGCACCGATGTCATACCGAATCCGATCGATATTGATATCGAACAAACAAGTTGATTTAATACCTGAAATGCACTTTAATGGATGACAAGTCGTTCCACATTTCCTGAATCGACTAAGCTAGCTCAACAGGGGCGCTGAGATGATTAACGTAATGATTGCGGATTCAGAGTTATTTATTCGAGAAGGCATTAAAAACATGCTTGCGCCATCCGGCGATGTGCACATTGTCTGCGAATCCGAGAATGTTTCAGAAAATAACCATTTATTGAAAACCTACAAGCCGGATGTGATCATCCTTGAAATTGCGATGGCGGAGCATTGCGGCGTGCGGATCGTCCGTCAGACAAGACAACTGTTTCCAGCATCGAAGATTCTGGTGATGAGTTATCGCAGGGAGCGCGACTTTGCCCTGCGTGCGTTTCGGGCTGGGGCGCGTGGATTCGTCAGGAAAGATTGTTCCAGCGATGAATTAATGCTTGCACTGCGTACCGTCGCCAAAGGACGTCCTTATATCAGTGAAGCGGTGTCGGAATTGCTCGCGGAATCGATTACCGAAGAAACGTCTCCACGACCGCACGACCAATTGTCGGATAGTGATTTCGAGATGTTCTGGATGTTCGCGAACGGCAAGCCAACCGCACGGGTGGCCCACCTGTGCAATGTCAGTATCGCTGCCGTGCGCTCACGCCGAAGCAGGATGATGGAGCGGATGTATCTGCATACCGAAGCGGACCTGATTGAATATGCGGTCAGAAACCAGCTGATCGATCGAACCTGTCTCGAATGACCTCCCTGCCATGCAGGTTCGTCACCCCCACCAACCCTGCGCTATCAGCCGGAATGATTATCAGCGGAATGAAACAGGCCGTTGGCGATCGCATATTGCACCAGCTGGGAAGATGACGCCATCCCCATTCGTTCCATGATGTGCGCCTTGTGGGTGCTGACGGTCTTGATACTGATTCCCAGTTCGAGCGCGATTTCAGACACTTTCTTGCCGATTGCCAGTCGCATGAATATCTCGGTTTCGCGCTGCGTCAGCGCATTGTGCGAATGATCCTTGCTCATCACTTCCAGGTCGGCAGTCATCAGGTCGGATACCACGTCGTGCAGATAGATCTTGCCCGCCGAGACTGCGCGGATCGCCGCCACCAGTTGCGCGGCGCTGCAACTGGTATCGAGCAGGCCTCGCACGCCTGTCTTGAGCGTGGCGACGACCTGCTGCAAGTTGGGTGTGCGCGCGACCACGATGACCCGTGACAAAGGGAAATCGCGCTGCAGTATCGGCAGAAAATCGTCGCGCCCGGCGGATGGCATCTGCGCGACAATCACCACATCGGCCAGCGCCAGAATATCGTGCTTGATTTCCCCGCTGTCAGCGAGCTCGGCGATGACGTGCATATCGTCGTGCGCAAGCAGGATACGCTTCATCCCTTCCCGTATCACCGACAGCTGGCTTGCCAAAATGATGCTTGTCATCTTTTTTCGTCAATATATGATGCAGGAATCAGTCGGGCCTGCGAACGGATCGCCCCCGACTTACTAGCTGACGAGCAATAAATGATGCTCAGCAAGACTTGATCCAGATTGATAAAATCTACTGTGCAAGAGATTCCCGAACTCCGTTGATCTATATTGACATACTAATTGAATAATATGATTAAAGTTTGTCCTTTATCAATCCAAGTGACAGCCGCGCGGCATTGATTCCGATTAAACAACACCTTCAGCTTTCCTCGCACGATCAATGCTCGCCATGGACCGGCATGCAGCGCCTGCGTGCGAGGCCCACGCTCCCGATATGCTGCCCGCATTGCACACTGCGCGCAGCAGTGCCGACCGGTCGGCGCCCCCTCAGTCGTCACAGCCACCGGCAAGCGCGCTCTAAAATAAGGCGCTGTCCCCGTTAAATGTGGATGAGTACTGAACTGTCGAGCTGCTCTGCGGTCGAATCCCTCTCTCATCGAGAGGAATCCGGCCATGCAATCGCCCCATTTCGAGGAACGGTTTGCCGCGCTGGGGTTGCTCAACGCGCCCCAGCGCAATTCACGCAAGCTCGACCGCCTAGCGCGCAAGCGCGGCGGCCGGGCAAGCCGGCGCGGCATCTCGCGCGAACTCGACTGCATCCTGGTCGCGCGCGACCGCACGGGCCAGACGATCGATGCGGTCACGGGCCGGAGTGCGGTGACGGCAACCCAGCTGACGCACCATCTGCTGCCGAAGCTCGATCCGCAGGCGCTGCTGGTGAGTGACAGCCATGGCGCCTACCGCACTTTTGCTACCCGGCACGGCATTGCGCACGAGGCGGTCAACCTGCGTGCCGGCGAGCGGGTGCGCAAGGGCACGGCCGCGGCCATTCACGTGCAGAACGTCAACGCCTACCATGCCCGCTTGCGGCAATGGCTGACGCCGTTTCGTGGCGTGGCGTCGCGCTACATTCCCAATTACCTGGGATGGCGCTGGGCCCTCGACATGGGGCGGGTAACAACCATCGAGAAATTGCTCGGCATCGTCATCAGCGTCATCCACATTCAACGAGAACAGCGCCAAAAAAAAACCGCCGCGTGTTCACGCGGCGGTGCTGATCAGCGAGGGTGGATTACTGTGCGAGGGCCGGTGCCAGTGGCTGGCGTGGCGTACCGCCGCCACCGATGCTGGTCGCGCTGTTGTTGTTCACGACGCTCAGTGCCTTCATCAAGCGCTGGATATCGCGTACCCAAGGCGTATTGCCCTGCACCTTCTGGTTCATCTCGAAGCCCCAGTCCTTCTTGAACTCGGCCTTCTTCGAGCCATCCGGACCGTCTTCGGCGCTGAAATCGAAGCCTGCCGCATAGGTGTCATCGACGATATAGGCGCCGTAGTTCTGCAGCGTCCAGGCCAGCTGGCGTGCCGGCTGGGTTTCCAGGCCGAGCGACCCGATCGAGACCGTGCCGGGAATCGCCAGCAGCGCACCCATCTTCATGGCACTGTTGGTATTGCCGCTCGCGCTACCATACCAGCCGACCGCATAGCTATCCGAGGTGACCGCTGGCCAGCGCGAACAGGCCGAGCGCGTGGTGCACTTGAACAGCGCTTCCTTGGCGTACACATTGACCTTCAGCGCATGGCGCGGGCCGGTCGTGGTGCCAGGACGCAGTTCGCCCAGGCGCAGCGTGCCGCCAATGGCCGACAGGCCCGAACCGCCGTGGGCACCGGTGATACCGGGGCCGTACAGGTCGACGTTCGCGAACTTGGCATAAGCGGTCGCCGGGGCGCCGGCCGTGCAGCGTGCCACTGGCTGGGTCTGCACCAGGGTACGGCCGTCCTTCAGCAGGAACACGGCCGAGCTGTTTTTATTGGTGTTAGGAATCAAATAATTGCTCGGCATCGGCACTTGCACCATCATGCCGCCGGTTGCCGCACAACGGTTCTTGCCAGTCCAGGCCGCATTGCTGTAATTGACATTGGTCAACGGAGCGGTCGGTTTCAGGATCAGTTTTTCATCGTCGATACCTGGCATTGCTGCCCAGATATTCTTGGCCGGATTCGGGTTCAGGTTGGCCTTGACGAATACCGCGCCGCTGCCGATCGGCATATTCCAGATACTGTTGCTGGCAAATGGCTGCTTGAGCGGATCACGCGAGCCGGATACCGTCGTGCTGGCAAGCATCCTGTCCTGGCCGCCGGTGGTGTCGGTCATGACCGGCGCGGTCTGTGCATTATTGCCTGCGGTGGCGCCATCGGGGGTCGTGACAGCGCTGCCATTGGCATCCGCTTTTTCTGTTGCATTACTATCCGGGACGTAGTCTGCCGGGCGAACTGCTGTTTCAATTTCTGCAAGTGTTGCAGTGGAGGAATCACTGGCGCCAGGATCGCCGCCGCCACATGCTGCCAAAACTGCGAATACAGGAGCAAGCACCATGACGCTGGCTTTCGGATGGAGTCGGGTCGAGATTTTCACTAAAACGTTCCTTACATGTGTTGGAAATGAGCAGCGTTTGAGCATGCCGCGCGTCAATTAGTTCCAACCATAAAGAAAATAGTTTCAGTAGGTAATTTAATTACTCAAACAGATCATCAATATTATTCCGCAGAAACTTTTAAAAAAAGTACTGCGGCCGATCGACTGTTATTCTTTTCGATAAGTATTATCGAATGCAATGTGCGGGTGCGCATCGGCGGCGGGCATGCCGCACATGCCCTGGCCAGCGCCGTACCGCGGCTGCAGCGGCGTGACATCGGAACCCGGTGCGCAGGCTGATTGCCAATCAGCAATAATGGGTAAGGCCCCGGTGTGCCCCAGCGCCATCAGCTGGCACGGGCCAGCACGATGGCCAAGCGGCGATTCAGTGCTGCAACGATGTCGAGCGTGTCGATCGCGACCGGGTCCGCCTTCTGATCCAACTCCGGGCCTGGGCCGCAGCCGAACAGCCGTCGTGCCGATCGACGCCGGCGTGTGCTCCACCGGCCGCGCGCACAGCCGAGGCGTCGATGCTGTGCTCCAGCAAGCGGCCCATCAGGCGGGTGCCTGGTCGGCGGTGGGCAGCCGGTCGCGCAGCGCCTGCGGCAGCGGTGCCGACTTGCCTTGCGTAAAATTGACCCACACGACCTTGGCCGCCCCTTCGGCGTGCAGGTCGCCGGGCGCGCCATCGGCGCCGATCAGGTAGATTTCGTGCGACACCTCGATGCTCGAGCGGCCCGGTGGCGACACGAAGGTGTGCACTTCGATCTCGCCCGGATAGGTCAGCTGCTTGAGAAAATTCATCGACGCGTTGACGATCACGGGACCTTCCGTGCGCACATCCGGCAAGCCGCCCACCTGTTCGAGCCAGGCGATGCGCGCCGACTCGATATAACGAAAATAATTGGTATTGTTCACGTGGCCCATGGCATCCATGTCGCCCCAGCGGATGGGCATGCGCAGTGCATGCACGAACTTCCTCGTCATTGCTCGGTTTCTCTTTCTTCGTTCTTATTGCGCCGTCATGCCGTCGTCGGCCGTGATGATGGCGCCATTGATGAAATGGGATTCTTCGGCTGCCAGCAGCAGCAGCAGGCCGTCGAGGTCTTCCGGCTTGCCGGGCCGTTTGCGCGGCAGCATCTCGATCAGCTTGCGGCCCGGTTCGGTGTCGAAGTAATCCTCGTTCGAGTCGGTGGCGATGTAGCCGGGACAGATGGCGTTGACATTGATGCCGTACTTGCCCCACTCCACCGCCATCGCCTTGGTCATCTGCACCACCGCCGCCTTGCTCATGCAGTACACGCCGATGCGCGGCAGTACCCGCAGGCCGGCCACCGAGGCGATGTTGACGATGCGGTGCTGCTTGCGCGGGTCGCCCTTGGCGCGCGCGATCATCCGCTTGGCAGCCTGCTGGGCCACGAAGAAGGCGCCGCGCAGATTGGTGTCCATGATGTAGTTGTAGTCGTCTTCGCCGACGTCGAGCAGGGGCTGGGTGCTCGAGACACCGGAATTGTTGACCAGGATATCGATCGGCCCGGCCTCGGTCTCGGCATGCGCGATCGCCGCCTTGATGCTGGCAAAGTCGGTCACGTCGAGGCGCACCACATGGGCCGCGCCGCCGTCGGCTTCGATTTCGGCGCGCAATTCCTTGAGCCGCTCGATGCGGCGCGAGGCCAGCACCACCTGGGCGCCGGCGCCGGCCAGCGCCTTGGCGAAACGCGCGCCCAGGCCGCTGGATGCGCCAGTCACCATTGCAATCTTGCCTTCAAAATTGACTTCGATCCCCACGTCCTGCTCCCTTCGCGCCCACGCGCCATGCTTGCGAAAGCACTATGATCCCACAAATGCTCAGTATTCGATTGCCGTGCTTGCCATTGCCTTTACAATGGCGCCACTTCCCGACGCAACGATTGCATTCGGCCGCGAAAAAGTGCACACTCGTGCTAATTTTTCGACGTTCCCTTTTGCCCACGACAAGACCATGACAGAGACAACCAATCTACTCGAACAATACGGCCCGCGCGAAGCCATGGAATACGACGTGGTGATCGTCGGCGGCGGCCCGGCCGGCCTGGCTGCCGCCATCCGCCTCAAGCAGCTGGCTGCTGAAAAAAGCCAGGAAGTGAATGTCTGCGTGCTGGAAAAAGGCGGTGAGCTGGGCGCGCACATCCTGTCCGGCGCGGTGATGGATCCGCGCGCGCTGACCGAACTGATCCCTGATTGGAAGGAAAAAGGCGCACCGCTCCATACGCCGGTGACCGAAGACCGCGTGATGTTCCTGACCGAGAAGAAATCGTTCTCGACGCCCGTGTTCGCGATTCCTCCTGCGCTGCAAAACCACGGCAACTACATCGTCTCGCTGGCGAATGTGGTGCGCTGGCTCGGCCAGCAGGCCGAAGCGCTGGGCGTGGAAATCTTCCCGGGCTTCCCGGCCGCTGAAATCCTGTACAACGAGGATGGCTCGGTCAAGGGCGTGGCGACCGGCAATATGGGCGTCAAGCGCGACGGCGAGCCAGGCCCCGACTTCCAGCTCGGCATGGAACTGCACGCCAAGTACACCTTCTTCGCCGAAGGCTCGCGCGGCCACCTGGGCCGCCAGCTGATGGCCAAGTACGACCTGAACAAGGGCAAGGATCCGCAGACCTACGGTATCGGCATCAAGGAGCTGTGGGAAATCGACCCGGCGAAACACGTGCCGGGCCTGGTGATCCACACGGCCGGCTGGCCGCTGCCGAACGACACCTATGGCGGCTCGTTCCTGTACCACCTGGAAAACAACCAGGTCGCGGTCGGCTACGTGGTGGGCCTGGGATACCAGAACCCCTACCTGTCGCCGTACGAGGAATTCCAGCGCTACAAGACCCATCCGGATATCCGCGGCTTCTTCGAAGGCGGCAAGCGTATCTCGTATGGCGCGCGCGCGATCACGGCGGGCGGCCTGCAGTCGCTGCCGAAGACCGTGTTCCCGGGCGGTGTCCTGATCGGCTGCGATGCCGGCTTCCTGAACACCAGCCGCATCAAGGGCAGCCACGCGGCAATCAAGACCGGCATGCTGGCCGCCGAGTCGGCCTTCGCGGCACTCGCCGAAGGCCGTTCGGCCGACGAGCTGGCGAGCTACCCGGCCGCGTTCGACAATTCCTGGCTGCACGAAGAACTGCACATCGCGCGCAACTTCAAGCCGTGGATGAGCAAGGGCCTGGTGCTGGGCACGATCATGACAGGCATCGACCAGATCGTGTTCCGCGGCAAGGCGCCCTGGACGCTGCACCACCGGCACGCCGACCACGAATGCCTGAAGCCGGCCTCGCACTACCAGCCGATCGTCTATCCGAAGCCGGACGGCAAGCTGACCTTCGACAAGCTGTCGTCGGTGTTCATCTCGAACACCAACCACAGTGAAGACCAGCCGGTGCACCTGACGCTGAAGAACCCGAGCGTGCCGGTCGACGTCAACCTGGCCAAGTATGCGGGCCCGGAACAGCGCTACTGTCCGGCCGGGGTCTACGAGTTCGTCAAGCTCGATGATGGCCGCGACCGCCTGCAGATCAATGCCCAGAACTGCGTGCACTGCAAGACCTGCGATATCAAGGACCCGACCCAGAACATCGTCTGGGTCACGCCGGAAGGCGGCGGCGGCCCCAACTATCCGAATATGTAAGGAAACCCCATGCTGCGCGCGTTGTCGATTCACCCGATGCAATCGGCGGCGCCCGCCGCAATCGCCGCATTCGTCCTGTCCGGCGCCGCCGGCGCAGTCCATGCCCAGGACGTGGCGCCGCACGATGCCGGCCTGCGCACCGCGGTCATGCTGGATTCCACCTACCGGGTCGAGCATGGCGTGACCTATCTCCATGCAAGCGGGCGCGACCAGAAGCTGGACATCTATTACCACCGCCGCCCGGATGCCCCCAGGGTGCCGGTGGTGCTGAACTTCCACGGCGGCGGCTGGGTCGCGGGCGACCGCGAAAGCCGCGCCATGACGCTGCTGCCGTGGCTGCAGATGGGGTTTGCCGTCGTCAACGTGCAGTATCGGCTGGGCAATGTCGCGCTGGCACCGGCCGCCGTCGAAGACACCCTGTGCGCGCTGCAATGGGTGGGCCGCCATGCCGACCAGTACCGCTTCGACCTGGACCGGGTCGTGACCACCGGCGACTCGGCCGGCGGCCACCTGGCGCTGGCCACCGCCATGATCCCGGCCGATTCGCCGCTCACCAACCAGTGCGCCGCGACCGAACCGACCTGGAGCGGGCCATACCGCAACAGCGCACCGAAGGTGGCGGCGGTGGTTAACTGGTACGGCATCACCGACGTGGCCGACATGCTGCAGGGGCCGAACACACGGTCCTACGCGGTGGCCTGGTTCGGCGCCCTGCCCGGCCGCGATGCGCTGGCGCGCGAACTGTCTCCCTTGAACCATGTGCGGGCCAGTGGGCCGGCCGTGTACACGATCCATGGGGATGCCGACAAGCTGGTGCCATACGCCCATGGTGTACGGCTCAGGACTGCGCTGGACAAGGCCGGGGTCAGGAACGTCCTGCACACGGTCAAGGATGGAGGTCATGGCGGCTTCAGCGCCGAACAGCGGCTGGAAATTTATGCCGGTGTGCAGGCCTTCCTGCGCCAGCAGAACATCCTGCCGGCGGCGCGCTAGTCCTGCTCCCCACCCTGATTTGACTGCTGACTTTGTCCGAACGGTCCTACAGAAACCCTTCGTTTTCTCCGATTGGCAGCACGGGGCATGCGCGTAGGATGGATCTTCCAAACCACGCACGTGCAAGGAGACGACGATGAGTGAAAACAAAGGACACGGTAACAAATCGCCTAACTACCCGGAACTCGACCAGGAGGGCTCGATGGCAAACCGCGCCGGCAACCAGCAAAGCCAGCGCGATATTGGAAGCCAGCAATCAGATGATCAGCAGTCGGGAAGCCGGCAATCCGGCTTGCAGCAGGATAGTGGCAGCCAGAACATCGGCAACCAGCAAAACGTCGGCAGCCAGTCGGGCCGTCGCCAGGACGCCGGCAACCAGCAATCCGGCCAGCGCCAGAACCAGCAGAAAGGCGGCCAGCATGCATCCGGCGGCACGCCCGCACTGGATGATCTCGACGCCAGCCTGGACAGCAAGAACAAGGGGTCGATGGGCAGCGCTCTCGACCAGCAGGACGACTGGCAGGACAAGCAGCGTTGATACAGCGTCCGGTCGGTCACGGCGCGCTTCGTCCAGGCGAAGCGCGCTTTTTCGTGGCCTTCTAGGGAGCGGCGCTGGCGTCGATGCCGAACCACTTCATCGAGATGGTGCGCAGGCTGCCGTCGGCGCGCGCCTGTTCGAGGATGTCGTCCACCGCCTCCCTGAGTTGCGGGTCGCCCTTGCGCATGGCGACACCCACGCTCTCGACCTTTCCCACGCGCGGTCCGGCCTTGACCGGCAACTGCGACGTCTTCACCAGATACGCCACCATCAGGCTCATGTCGAGCACGGCATCGATGCGCCCGAAAGCCAGGTCCTGCAGGTTCTCGGGCGCCGCCGGATACCGCTTGACCTCGATGCCCGGCACGGTCTCGACCAACTGTTCGAACACACTGCCCTGGCGCACACCCACCGTGCGCCCTTTCAGGTCGGCCAGGCTGAGGTAATTGGCGCGCTCGTTGGCGCGCACGATCAGCTGGAACGATGAATAGGTGTACGGCGTCGAGAAATCGAAGGTCCGCTTGCGCTCGGGCGTGATGACGACCTGGCTGATCGCGACGTCGACCTTGCCGCTGGCAACCGCCGGCAGCACGGCGCTCCATTCGAGCGGCACGAATTGCGGCCGCACGCCCAGCCTGTCGGCGACCAGCCGCGCCACGTCGATGTCGTAGCCGGTCATCTGGCCGGTTTTCGGGTCCTTGAAATTGAAGGGGGCATAGGTCCCTTCGACGGCGACGCGCAAGGCGCCGCGGCTGCGTACCTCGTCCATCAGGTCCGCAGCCTGCACCCATCCGGTGAAGGTGGCCATCAATCCCAGTGCCAGCGCCAAGCGCCGGCTTGTCATCGTCACTCGTGCACCCATCGACACCTGCTCCACGGACCGGTTAAGTCCCCTTTATAACTGAAAAACACTGCGGGAGATAGGATAAAAGTGTCACTGCGCGCCCGCAACGTGCAAAGGATGCAATCATCCCGGCTTTCCTATTCTTTTCAGGAGTTCGTCCATGGTGCGATCCCGTCTTTCCCTGTCCGCCCTCGCCTTCGCCATCACTTTGCCGGGCGCGGCCCTTGCCGCCGACTGCAGCGGCAAGGCGCCGGCGGGCGAACTGCGCGCGCAGCGCATTGCCGCGGTCACGCCGTCGCGCAACGCACCGAGCCTGTATGAAGGCCCGGTCTGGATCGACGGGGCCCTGTACTTCTCGGACTTCGATACCCGCCCGCCGTTCCCGTCGCGGGTACGCCGCCTGGGGCCGGATGGCGCCGTGAGCACCGCCATCGAGGATGCCGGCAGCAATGGCCTGGCGGTCGACGGCGCAGGCCGGCTGGTTGCCGCCACCCACAAGTACAAGGGCCTGTCGCGCTACGACCTGGAGAGCGGCAAGCGCAGCACGGTCGCGGATCGGTACCTGGGCAATGTCTTCAACACGAGTAACGACATCGCGATCGCACGCGACGGCACGATCTATTTCACCGACCCTGATTACCAGAAAGCCGCCGCGCCCGGCGGCCAGCCGGTCACCGGCATCTACCGCGTGGCCACCGACGGCAAGGTCACGCTGCTCGACGGCACGCGCCACAATCCAAACGGGATCGCGCTATCGCTCGACGGCGGCACGCTCTACGCGAACGCCAGCGACGGCGCGGTGCGCGCCTATCCGATCCGGGACGGCGCGCCGCAGGCCCGACGCGATGTGATCAAGGGAATCGAGGGCGGCGACGGCATGACGCTCGATTGTCACGGCAACCTGTATGTGACCGAACACGCGGCCAGGCGGGTGCGCGTATTCACGCCGCAGGGCCGGGAGCTGGCGACGATCCGGGTCGACGCCAACGTCACCAATGTGGCCTTCGGCGGCGCCGACGGCAAGACGCTGTACATCACCGGCGCCGGCGCACTGTGGCAGCTGCGGCTCGACGTGAGCGGCCTGCCCTATTGACGGGTTACCAGGCGCGCCGGCCGGCCGAGCCGAAGTGGTAGCCACTCACCAGCGTGGTGCTCTCGACCAGCATCGACAGGCCCAGGATCAGTTGCACCAGCTTGTCGTCGGGCAGTACCCAGACCTGCCCGCGCGGCTGTTCGGCGCCGGTGGCGGCGACCACCAGCGGCGCGATCCAGGCCGCGTCGTCGTCGATGTCGAGGATGATGGCGTCTTCCAGCGTCTGCATGTGCACGGCGCCGCCCTCGGACAGCGCAAAGCGGATGCCGACCCCGGTTTCCTGCGGACGCATCAGTTCCTGCATGGCGGCGTCGTGCTCGGCGATCCAGAGCTCGACGTCCTGCGGTGTCTCGAGCGGGATCCAGGGGCGGGGTTTGAAGCGGGGCGGCTGGTCGGGGGGAAGAGTCATGTGCTGCGCGATCGATGGAAGCGGTGCCGGCGCTCGGGCCGAGGACCGTCATTCTATACGGGATCGCGGCGCACCATCAGGGCACCTCGAGAAACCTGCTGCGCGTTGCATTTTGGCCTGCGATGCTCGCCGTACCTCTGTAGGGCTGCGCTTCTCTGCCAAAACTGCTTCCGCGCGTGACGGTTTTTCGCGGTGCCCATCAGTCGACGTCGAGCGTCACCAGGCGTACCCGCACCGCGCCGTCCTCGATCAGCAGTTCGCCCACCGATACCGGCAGCGTGAAGCGACGCCGTCCGGCCGCGCCCGGGTTCACGTGCAGCACGCCATCGCGCTCGGCGCAGGACGGCTTGTGCGAGTGGCCAGCCACCACCACACGCACGCCGTCTGTTGCCGGGTCGATCGCCAGCTCGCTCAGGTCGTGGATGACGTGGATGGCGACGCCGGCCAGCGTCAGCGTGACGCTCTCGGGCAAGGCCTCGGCCCACGGTCCGCGGTCGTTGTTGCCGCGCACGGCGCTCAGCGGCGCCAGCGCCGCCAGCTGTTCCAGCGTCTGCCGCTCGACGATATCGCCGGCATGGATGATGTGATCGCTTCCCTGCAGGAAGTCGAGCGCCTGCGGACGCAGCAGGCCGTGCGTGTCGGAAATGAGACCGACGCGGAACATGCCCGGCATCCGTCAGTCGCGGCGGCTGCTTGCCATCTTGGCCGTGGTGTAGACCGAATACAGCGCAGCGACGCCCACCAGCACGTACACGACACGGCTGAGCGGACTGCCCGGACCGAACAGTGTGGCGACCATGTCGACATTGAACAGGCCGACCAGGCCCCAGTTGAGGCCACCGATGATGAGCAGCGCCATCGCGATGTAGTCGAGGGCAGACATGGCCGAGCGTTGATGCGCGCGTACGGTGACGCGGCGGTCGGGAATGGAGCGGCGATCCATTGTTGGTGCATTGATTGTTGCCATCACAGCCTCCTGGAAAAGACGTGGACAAAGGGGTCGTTCAGCCGGCGCTGGTTGCGCCGCCCGATGCAACAATACTAACGCAAGTTCCACGACACGCCCGCACGCGACAACGCACCGCGCGCGCGGCCGGGTCAGCCCTTCCAGGTGCGCTCGAGGCCGGTATCGGCGTGGATCCAGCCGCCGCGCGGACCGGAGCGGTAGTAGTAGCCGACGCCGCCGCCGCGGAAACTCTTGATCAGGCCGCCCAGCACTTCCTCGTTCAGCTTGGCGATGCGGATATCGGCCGCCTTGCCCACCATGTGCAGCGACTGGCGCGCGGCCGGGATGCCGGCTTCGCGCAGGCGCCGGTTGGATTCGGGCGAACGGTAGCCGGACAGGATCTCGAGCGGCTGGATAATGCCGTAGCGCGCGATGAACGCCTGCGTACTCCACAGCATCTCGAACAGCTTGGGATCGATCGGGGCGGCCGCCTTGCCATTGACATCGCGCAGGATGTGGCACAGTTCCTGGTAGGCTGAGTCGATGACCTCGCCATCCTTCCAGTACAGCACATTGGCGCGCTCGCCGCTCTGGGGGCGCGTCACCGACAGGGTGCGCGGCTTGATCCAGAAGTCCAGGTCGAGCGCCTGCGAATCGAACAGGTCGGGCGGCGGCTGCAGGTCGGTGGCGCCGGCCAGCAGCGGCGCGCCGACCGCGCCCAGGGCCGCGATGCGGGCGCCGTGGTGAAGAAATTCTCTACGTGAAGCCATATGCATGCTCATCCATTTCAATGACGCTCACTATAGCGTATTGGACAAGCGCACAGAAGTGGGCGATTTAACGTAATTTTTGAATGGATTGTTGCCGATTCGCTCAAAAGCGACGGCTCATCAGGCGACGCTACCGTGCCTGCCGTCAGAGCGGCAAGAGAATGTTTATTCGCTGCAATTACAAAAACGCTTGCGCGCTCCCGCGCCGGTCGTGTCGCTGGCGCCGTCGAGCCGCTTCCACATCAGGTCGCATTCCAGGCCGAAGCACGCCGTTTCCTTGCCGGCATTCAGGTAGCCATGGCGCTCGAAGAACAGGCTGGCCCCGGCCGGACTCTGCAGGTGCAACTTGGAGATGTTCCAGGCGCGCGCCTGGGCTTCCACCGCGCTCAGCAAGGCGCGGCCGACGCCGCAGCGCAACGCGTCCGGCCGCACATAGCACAGCGCGACCTTGCCGCCCTGGGTCAGCAGGCTCAGGCCGACCAGTTGGCCTTCGCTTTCGGCGACCAGCGCATGGTTGGTGGGCGAACTGAACCAGGTGACGACATTGGCCGGCGTCTTGTTGCCGAGCCAGGCGCCGAGCAGTTCAGGATGGTCCTGGTGGTCGGCGCGGCAACCCTCCTCGATCGAGCGGCGCAGCAACTGGCAGGCAGCGTCGGCGTCACGGGGTTCGGCCTTGCGGATTTGAATACGCGTGGACATCGTTTATCTACTGTGAATGTCGGTGACAAGCTTCATGGCACGACCTCGACTATACACCGAAACGCAATAACCCTGCTGGCAGCGTGCGTAAGCGCGTGCCATGCATAACCATATGACGAAAGTATTGTTCCGTTCATCGGCAAAATTATGGAACATGCACGCTGTCATTATCTCTTTTCTATAGGCGAAAACACGATGTCCAAGACCAATGCCGTTCCGCTACGCCGCGCCCTGCTGACGCTGGCCCTGGCAATCGGCGGCGCCCTGCCGCTGCACGCCAGCGCCGCCGACGCCGAATTGCTGAACGTGTCGTACGACGTGGCGCGCGAGCTGTACAAGGAAGTCAATCCGGCCTTCATTGCCGCCTACAAGCAGCAGACCGGCCAGACCCTCGCCATCAAGCAGTCGCATGGCGGCTCGAGCAAGCAGGCGCGTGCCGTCGCCGACGGGCTGGCGGCATCGGTGGTGACCATGAACCAGGCCAACGACATCGACCTGCTGGTCGACCGCGGCCTGGTGGCGAAGGATTGGGCAACCAGGTTCCCGAACAACGCCACACCGTACTACTCGACCATGGTGTTCCTGGTGCGCAAGGGTAATCCCAAGCAGGTGCGCGACTGGCAAGACCTGGCGCGTCCGGGCGTCGCCAGCATCATCCCGAACCCGAAAACCTCCGGCAACGGCCGCTACAGCTACCTGGCGGCATGGGGCTCGGTCGTCAAGAAGGGCGGCACCGAAGCCCAGGCACGCGAGCTGGTCGGCAAGATCTTCAAGAACGTGCCGATCCTGGACGGCGGCGGCCGCGCAGCCACCACCACCTTCACCCAGCGCCAGATCGGCGACGTGCTGGTGACCTTCGAGAATGAAGTGAGCATGGTGCGCAAGGAATTCGGCAACGACTTCGAGGTCGTGTATCCCAAGAGCTCGATCCTGGCCGAATCGCCAGTCGCGGTTGTCGATAAAGTGGTCGACCGCGAAAAACTGCGCCAGCCGGCGGTGGCTTACCTGAGCTTCCTGTACACCCCGGCCGGTCAGGAAATCGGCGCCAAACACTTCATGCGCGTGCGCTCGGAAGCGGTGATGAAGAAGTATGCGGCCAACTACAAGCCAGTGAGCCTGTTCACGGTGGACGATGTGTTCGGCGGCTGGAAGGCGGCCCAGAAACGCCACTTCGACGATGGCGGCGAGTTCGACAAAATCTACCAGGCCAAGTAAGCCGGCCTGGTTCCACCATGCCTGACCGACAGCCCTGCACGCAGGGCTGTTTGCCATTCTGCGTGGCGCTGTTCCAGTTAGCTGTGGATGAGTAGTGAACTGTCGAGCTGCTTCGCTGTCCAATCCCGGTCGCCATCCATCGGAAGCCGCCATGCAATCAGCCCAGTTCCAGACGTGGTTCGCCGGCCTCGCGCTGCTGAACCAGCCGCAGCGTGGCCAGGTGCGCGCTGCCCTGCAGCCATCAGCCGGGCTCGAGCGGGTCATTGCGCTCATCGAGCAGATTCGCTCCGCCGGGCGATGCTGCCCAGGCTGCCTATGCACGCACTGGGTCCGCCACGGTCATGCCAACGATCTGCAACGCTACCGCTGCCGCCAGTGCGGACGCACGTTCAACGACCTGAGCGGCACGCCACTGGCGCGGCTGCGGCGACGCGGCCAGTGGCTCGATTACCTGGCCGCCTTGCTCGACTCCCTGCCGGTGCGTTCGGCCGCCGCCCGTGTCGGCGTACATTGCAATACCGCGTTCCTGTGGCGCCACCGCTTCCTCGATTGGGTCAAGCGCGACCGGCCTGACTGTCTGGACGGCATTGTCGAGGCCGATGAAATGTTTCTGCTCGAATCGCAGAAGGGTTCGCGCACGCTCGACCGGCCAGCGCGCAAGCGTGGCGGACGGGCCAGCCGGCCGGGCATTTCGCGCCAGCTCGACTGCATCCTGGTGGCGCGCGACCGCAGCGGCCAGACCGTCGATGCCGTGACTGGTCGTGGGGCGCTGACAGCCGCCCAACTGACGCAGCACCTGCTGCCCCATCTCGCCCCGCAGGCATTACTGGTGAGCGATGCGAACGCGGCGTATCGCGCGTTCGCGCGCCAGCATGGCATCGCCCACCAGGCGGTGAACCTGCGTGCTGCAGAACGGGTGCGCCATGGCGTGCATGGCGCCATCCATGTCCAGAACGTGAATGCCTATCATGGGCGCCTGCGGCAGTGGCTGGCGCGTTTTCGCGGTGTAGCGTCGCGCTATCTGACCAATTATCTGGGATGGCGCCGCGCGCTCGACGGTGACCGAGTTCGTACCGTCGATCAATTGCTGCGGATGGCAATCGGATTCATCCATAGCTAACTGGAACAGCGCCTTCTGCGTACGTGGTTTTACTCAATCGACATTTCGAAGTGTCACTGCTTGTTAATTTTAAGCACATAATCCGTCACGTTTCCCCACAAATATGCGCATTTCATGGGAAATTTCGCGCGTGCGCCATGGACATGCTCCCGACATAGATGCTATCGTTCAAGCTTGTAGTTTCCCCACAGATAGAAGACTTTGCGCGCCGTTCTGGTACGTGAAGCAGCAACCCCAACCCGGATTCCAGACCGACAATGTTAAAGAAATTGTTCGCCACCGTCCTGATGACGTTTTCGGCTGCGGCATTCGCCGTGCCGTTCGGCTCGCAGTCGGTACTCGTGGTGGAAGATGACACCGGCAAGATCCTGCTCGAAAAAAATGCCGACGCAGTGGTGCCGATCGCTTCCCTGACCAAACTGATGACCGCCATGGTCGTGCTCGATGCGAAGCAGGACATGGACGAGCAGATCGAGATCGACCGCGACGACGTCGACCGCGTCAAGTTCAGCAGCTCGCGCGTTCCGGTTGGCGCCAATATCGCGCGCCGCGACGTGCTGCACCTGGCCCTGATGTCCTCGGACAACCGCGCCGCCGCCGCCCTCGCCCGTACCTACCCGGGCGGCAAGGAAGCCTTCAAGGCCGCCGTGCGCCGCAAGACCCAGGCGCTGGGCATGCAGCATACCGTGATCGAGGAGCCGACCGGCCTGTCGCCGCACAACCGCTCGACCGCGAGCGACCTGGTCAAGATGGCGTCGGCCTCGACCCACTATCCCGAGATCGTGCGCATGACCACCGAAACGAACCAGGTGTTCGATATCAACGGCCGCGACGTCCAGTATCGCAACACCAACCGCCTGGTCGGCGCCAAGGGCTGGGACGTCGGCCTGTCGAAGACCGGCTACACGTCGGAAGCGGGCCGCTGCCTGATCATGAACATCACCGCCGCCGGCAAGAAGGCGACCCTGGTGCTGCTCAACGCGAACGCCTCGTCGGCGCGCGTGATGGATGCGCTCAATATCCGCCGCTTCATCAGCGGCGACGCACCGGTGGGCCGCATCGTCAAGGCCGCCGCCGCACCGCGCGTGAAGGCCAGCGCCGGGCGTGCTTCGGCCAAGGCCAAGGCGCGCAAATCGGGCGCGAAGGCGACCAAGAAGCGTGTCAGTGCAAAGGTCAGCAGCACGCGCAAGCGCCGCGACTGATCAGCATCACTGCAGCGAACGAAAGGGGCCGGTTGGCCCCTTTTTTCTTTGCTGGGACCCGCCGCTGGCCGGTAGGGTTGGCGGCGATGCCGCCGACGCGGTGATCGCTAGCGGTGCCAATGTCGTGCCGGATGATCTGGCGGCCAACCACCACCGCGTCGGCGGCGACGCCGCCATCCCTACGCGATCAGGTCGCGCAGCCCGCTGGTGCGGTGGGTCTTGACCGCGATCGCGTCGAACAGCACCGCCGCCGCCGGCGTCACCAGCGTGAATTCGCGGCTGGCGCGGGTGATCCCGGTGTACACCAGTTCACGCGTCAGCACCGCATTGCGTTCGCGCGGCAGCGCCAGCACCGTGTGGGCGAACTCCGAGCCCTGCGATTTGTGCACCGTCATCGCGAACGCCGTCTCGACATTGCGCAGGCGCGTGGCCAGCACGCTGCGCACCGCGTCCCCTTCGAGGAAGTACACGCGCAGCGCGCCGGCGCGGGCCGGGTCGGGCAGCGTCACGCCGATGTCGCCGTTGAACACGCGCGTTGCGTAGTCGTTGCGGGTCACCATCACCGGCCGCCCCACATACCATTCGCCACCGCGGCGCAGCAGGCGGCCCTGCTCCAGGCGCACCGCGATCGCCTCGTTCAGCCCCGTCACGCCCCACTCGCCGTCGCGCACCGCGCACAGGATGCGGAAGGCCTCGAAGCGCTGCAGCACCTGGCGCACCCAATCCTCGTGCCCGCCCGCGCCAGGCCCCGCGCGCAGCACCTCCAAGTACGGCGCATAACCCGCCTGCGCCAGTTGCAGAAGGTGCCCCTGCTGGGCGCCCTCGATCCAGCGCACCCCGCCCTCGCCGGCGCGCAGGACCTGGTCGGCGCGCGCCGCGTCGCCGCCATTGACGGCCAGTGCCAGCTGGCCGATCGGGCCGCCGAAACGGCGGCTGTGGCGCAGCATCACGGTCTGCTGGGCCAGCGGCCCGCCGGGCGCGCGGTAGTGCGGCGGGATGGTGTCGCCGCTGGCCTGTTCGGCGTAGCGCAGCGTGTCGTCGTCGTAGTTGCCGGCATCGGCATCGTGGCACAAGTCGCCCAGCACGGCGCCCGCCTCCACCGATGCCAGCTGGTCCTTGTCGCCCAGCAGGATCAGGGTTGCCTCCGGCGGCAGCGCATCGAGCAGGCTGCCCATCATTTCCAGGTGCACCATCGAGGCTTCGTCGACGATCAGCACGTCGACATCGAGTGGATTGCCGCGGTGGTGAGCAAACGCGCGCGTGTCGGGCCGCGCCCCGAGCAGGCTGTGGAGCGTGCGCGCCGCGCCCATGCGCGCGGTCAGTTCACGCAGCGGCAGGTCGGCGCCGACCCGGTCGGCCAGCTCGTTCAGCGCCTTGTCGATCGACTGCTTCAGGCGCGCGGCTGCCTTGCCGGTCGGCGCGGCCAGGGCCACGCGCTGGCGCGAGGCCTCGGGCGCGGTCGCGAACAGCAGCGCCAGCAGGCGCGCCACCGTATAGGTCTTGCCGGTGCCGGGGCCGCCGGTGATGATCGCGATCGACCCGCGCAGCGCCACCGCGCAGGCCAGCTTCTGCCAGTCGGGGCCGGGGGTCTCGGGGTTCGGCGGGAACAGCCGGTCCAGCCAGGTGCGCGCCAGCGCCACGTCGACCGGCCGCGCGCTTTCGGCGCGCTGCCGCACGGCCAGCGCCACCAGCGTCTCGTCGCGCCAGTAGCGGCGCAGGTACAGGCGCTCGCCGTCGAGCACCAGCGGCTGCTCGTAATCGAATTCGCCCGGCGTCCAGACCTGGTTGCAACCCAGCAGCAGCTTGCGCCAGGCCTCGGGCTTCTTCGGCAGCGGCCCGGCGGCGCGCGCCAGCGCCTGCCACTGCTCTTCGCTCCAGCCCAGAAGCGCGGCCGGCCCCTGCGCCAAGTCGGTCAATTGCAGGCAGCTGTGGCCATGGCCTTCCAGCTCGGACAGCACCGCCGCGGCCAGTACCAGCGGCGCTGTTGCATCGCCCAGTTGGCCGATGAAGCGCGCGAACGCGCCCGACAAACGACGCAGTTCGCCCGCTTCGGTGAGGGCGGCGATCTCGTGCCACAGCGCCTCGACGGCAGGTTCGCGCTCAGGCATGATGATCCTTGTCCAGCAGTTGTTCGAGTCCGTCCAGCAGGTCCAGGTCGGGCGCCAGCACGCAGCAGCCGTGCGTGTCGGGATTGGCGATCCCGCGCAGGAACAGGAACAGCGCCCCGCCCAGTTGGTATTCGGGTTCGTAGGCGTCGCCCAGGCGCGCACGCAGCAGCCGGTGCAGCGCCAGCAGGTAGATGCTGCCCTGGATGTCGTAGCGGTGCGCCGCCATCCCGGCCTGCATCGCCGCTTGCGTATAGGCCGCGTCGTCGGGACCCAGCGCATTGCTCTTGTAGTCCAGCACCCAGTAGCGGCCTTCGTGTTCGAACACCAGGTCGGCGAAACCCTTGAGCATGCCGTGCAGTTCGCGCTCGGGCAGCATCGGCCGCTCGATGGCGCCCAGCAGGTGGCGCCGGCACAGGCGGTCCAGCTGCGCCAGTGGCAGGCGCTCGCTCGGGAACCAGAATTCCATCTCGGGCAGCACCGACTGCAAGCCGCCCAGGTGGGTGCGGAGCGGCGGCAGCGGCGTGGCCGTGATCGCGCGCAGCCAGGCCAGGGCGTCGTCCAGCCGGTTGCCCCAGCCGGCGCGCTCGATGCGCCCGCCCATGCGCGCCGCGCACGATGGATCGTCCAGGCAGTCGAACCCTTCGCGCGCCATCCATTCGAGCTGCTCGTGCAGGAAGTTGCCGGGCACCGAGCCGCGCGGGAAGCGGTGCCAGGGCACGTCGGCGATGCGCGCCGGCGTCGGCGCCGAGGGCGCTTCCTCGAGCAGGGTCTGCTCCTGGGCGCGCATCGGCGTGGGCGGCGTCACCGCATGCCGGGTCATCGACGTGAACGAGCCGACCGACCAGTCGCGCTCGAACTCGGCCTGGTAGGCCGGCGCATCGATCATGGCGGGCCGCGCATCCACGCGCGCCAGCAGCGTCACGCCCGCGGGCGGCTCCAGCTCGTGCACCGCGATGCCGTCGACGTCGCCGCGCAAGGCGTCCAGGTGGGTGCGCAGCATGTGCGCCCCGATCGGCTGGCCGCCGGCCAGCAGGTAGCCCAGCGCCGATTCGTGCAAGCGGCTGGTGCCGGCCTTGCGCGCGGCGATTGCCGCCGCGCCCACCCACAGGAAGTGGCGGGCCCGGGTCAGCGCCACGTACAGCAGGCGCAGGTCTTCTTCCAGGCGTGCGCGGTCGACCGCGTCCAGCGCGTCGTCCGACAGGGCCAGGTCGATGTGGCGCCGGCCGTCCGGGTCGGCGTATTCGAAGAACGACTGGCGCGCGCGCTCGGTGCGACGCGCGGTCACGCCGAACGGCAGGTACACCAGCGGATACTCCAGGCCCTTCGACTTGTGCACCGTGACGACCTTCACCAGCTGGGCGTCGCTTTCCAGGCGCAGCACCCGGCTTTCCCCGCCTTCGGCAGCGTCGGTGTCGCCCTCGATCTGCTCGGCGAACCAGCGGATCAGGGCCTGTTCGCCTTCGAGCTGGCCACTGGCTTCCTGCAGCAGTTCGGCCAGGTGCAGCAGGTTGGTCAGGCTGCGCTCCCCGCCCGGCACCGCCAGCAGCCGCGCCGGCAGGCCCAGCTCATGGATGAAGCGGCGCAGCATGGCCAGCACGCCCTGGCGCTGCCATACGCCGTGCAGCGCCTTCAGCTGCTCGACCCGCGCTTCCCATTCCAGCTCGCTGCTCGACAGCTGCGCCAGCGCGCCCAGGTCCAGGCCGGCGGTGCCGGTGGCGAACGCCGCCCGCGCCAGCGCGCCGTCCAGGGGCGCGGCGACCGCGTACAGCCAGCGCAGCACGTCGAGCGCCTCGGCGCTGTCGAGCACCGAATCCTTGTCGGACAGGTAGACGCTGGCCACCTTGCGCCGCATCAGCGCCGCGCGTATCGCCGCCGCCTCGCCCCGCCCGCGCACCAGCACCGCGATATCGGCCGGCTGCAAGCGCGTGAAGCCGCCGTCGTCTTCGAAGCCGGCCTGCGGGTCGTTCAGCAGGCGCACGATGTGCTCGGCGCAGTGGTGGGCGAAGAAGTCGCGGTAGCCGTCCGACTTGAGGTCGTCCTGGGCCGTCATGCACAGCGCCAGCGCCTGCACGGCATCCGCACCCTCATCTGCACTGCCACCCACGCCGACCAGGCGGCGCCGGTGGTCGTTGGCCGCCACCGGATCGAACGGCAAGGGATTGTCGCCCTCCTTGCGAAAACGGAAGGCCCCGGTGGCGTAGCCGGGATGCTCGACGCTGGTCTCGGCAAACCCGAACACGCGGTTGACCGCCGCCACCAGCGCCCGGGTCGAACGGAAGTTGGTGCCCAGCCTGTAGTGGCGCCCGGCGGTGGCGCGCCGCGCGGCGAGATAGCTGTGGATGTCGGCGCCGCGGAAACCATAGATCGACTGTTTCGGATCGCCAATCAGGAACAGGCCGCGCTCCGGGTCGTTGTCCGCCACCCGGTACAGCATGTCGAAGATCCGGTACTGCTGGGGTGACGTGTCCTGGAACTCGTCGACCAGCGCCACCGGATACTGCGCCACGATGCGCCGGCGCAGCGCCTCGCCATTCTCGCCGCTCAAGGCCTGTTCCAGCCGCGCCAGCATGTCGGCGAAGCCGAACTGGCGGTTGCGCCGCTTCAGGTCCTGCATGCGCGCATTGATGTGCACCGCCGCGTGGCCCAGCAGGGCGTGCTCGATGGGCGTCAGGGCCGCCAGCGCGGCCTGCAGCGCTTCGGTCTGTTCGAACAGCGCCGGCGCCATCACCGTGACGCCCTTGCTGCGGGCGTCCTCGATGCCCGCCACTGTCAGGCGCTTCCAGGCCGTGTCGGGCCAGCCCAGGACCGCCTGGTCCGGGTCGCGCGCCCAGCCGCGCAGCGCGGCGAACCACTTGACCAGCGAATCCGGGCGCATCTTGTTGCCGTTGAAGCACTTGGGGTCGATCTCGCGCTGCTCGGCGATCCACGCCTCCATCGCGTCCGCGCGCTCTTCCCAGCCCGCCTTGAGACGCGCCAGTTCGGCGCGCTGGGCCCCGGCCACGCGCGTGACCAGCTGGCCGAGCGGCTCGCGCACGACCTCGCCCAGCAGCTCCTCGTGGCGCACCAGCTCGCGCACCGCCAGCTTCATCGCGTCGACGTCGCTCCAGCAGGCCAGCACCGCGCGCAGGCTGTCGGCGCCGAGCGGGTACACGTGCTGGCGCCAGTAATCGTGGGCGGCGTCCTCGAACAGCGCGCGTTCGTCGCTGACCAGTTCTTCGTCGAACAGGCTGCCGCTGTCGAAGGCGTGCTCGCGCAGCATGCGCTGGCACCAGGCGTCGATGGTAAACACCGCCGCCTCATCCATCGTCTCGGCGGCCAGCGTCAGGCGGTGCGCTGCGACCTCGCGCGCGCCCTGGTCGGGGTAGTCGGCGACCAGCCCGGCCAGGTAGCTGTCGCCGGCCTCCTGCTGGGCGCGAAAGGTCGCGGCGGCGTCGATCAGGCGCTCGCGCACCCGGTTCGACAGTTCGCGCGTGGCGGCGCGGGTGAAGGTCATCACCAGGATCTCGGACGGCAGCAGCGGCCGGGCGAAACCGGCGTCGGCGCCATGGCCCAGCACCAGGCGCACGTACAGCGCGGCGATGGTCCAGGTCTTGCCGGTGCCGGCCGAGGCTTCGATCAGGCGCGTGCCGTGCAGCGGAAACACCAGGGGATCGAGGTTCTGGCTCATTCGTCCGCCTCCTGCAGCAGCTTGACCGTGACGGCGCCGTCGATCCAGCGCACCAGCGGCCCATACAATTCTTCGGCAATATCGGGCCAGCCACCGGCGGCGACCAGCGCCGCGAAATCGGGCCACAGGCGCGCCAGGCAGGCATCCTCGACCTCGCCGTGCAGCTGGTAGCCGCCATCGTAGGCCGCGCGGGGATCACCTTTCTCGGCCAGCGCCGCCAGCGCAGTGCGGCAGGCCACCGGCAGCGGGCTGTCCAGGTTGGCGCGCCACAGCCGCACCAGGTCGCGCAGCGCCGCCAGTGCATCGCCCTGCTCGAGCGGCGCCATCGCCAGCACCGCGTCGCGCGCGACCAGGTAGCCGGACACCGGATGGCCGGCCGCGGCGCTGGCCAGCTGGCGCAGCCAGGGGGCGATCAGCTTGTCGCCGCGCGGACGTCCGGCGCTGTCGAGCACACGCGACGACAGCTGCATCAGCCAGGCGATCTGGCCGCCGCCGCGCTTCAAGCGGTCGATCCAGTCGTCCAGCGGCATGCCATCGAGATCGAGGCTGACGGCCAGCTTGGGCGCGCCTTCCGGGAAGCGCTGGCCCAGGCGCAGCCACTCGGTGCGCACCGGCGCCAGGGCTGTTACCAGCTGCTCCTGCCACATGCGGCCCATCAGGCCGATCGGCAGCACGCCTTCGCGCGCCAGCCGCTCGGCGCGCAGCGCCAGGGTCGCCCGTACTTCATCCAACGCTTCCTGTTCGGCGCTGTCGTCCAGCAGGTGGTCTTCGATCTCGTAGCGCTCGAGCGCATCGAGCGCGAACGGCTCTTCGTCCTCACCCACCTGGGCGGCGTCGCCGAACACCACGCCCAGGCGGCGCCGGAAGAAGTAGCGCGCCGGCTGGCGCAGGAAGCTGGCCAGTTCGCCGAGCTTGAGCACGAACCCTTCCTCGGGTTCGTACGGCGGCAGCGGCGCCGCCTCGGCCGCCGCCTGCCGCGGCGCGGCCCCGCCATGGGCGGCGCGCCATTCGCCGGCATAGGTCAGCAGCCCGCCCTCCTCGAAATACACGCGGCTGAACGGCTGCAGCGCATGCTCGACCGTGCGCGCACCCAGGTCGAGCTTCCAGCCCTCCTTCAGATAGTCGCGCAGCTGCGACACCAGCACCGACGGCGGCTGCTCGCTGTTGTCGCGCACATTGCGCCCGACCCAGCTCACGTACAGCTTGTCGCGCGCGGCCAGCAGCGCTTCGAGCATCAGGTAGCGGTCGTCGTCGCGGCGCGAGCGGTCGCCCGGGCGCGCCATGCCGGGCAGCGCCAGCAGGTCGAAATCGGCATGGCTGGCGCGGCGCGGGAAGTCGCCGTCGTTCATGCCGAGCAGGCACACCACCCGGAACGGCACCGCGCGCATCGGCATCAGGGTACAGAACGTGACGCCGCCCGAAACGAACTGGTGGTTCAGGGTCGGCTGGTCGAGTTCGTTCAGCCAGGCTGCGCGCAGCACTGCCAGCGGCACCGGTTCGTCGAAGCCGGCGGCGGCGCAGGTCTCGAGCCAGCATTGCAGGGCCTCGCCCAGGTTGGCCAGGGTCAGGCGGTCGGCTTCGTCGCTGGCGGCGTAGAAGCACGACAGCATCGCGCGCGCCGCCTCGCCCCACTCGGCCGGGGTGCGCTGGCGATCGAGCTGGGCGCGCCAGTCGAGCAGGCACTCGACGAGCTGGGCCAGCGCACCGGCCAGCGCCGCATCGAGGCCACCCACTTCGGCGTACGGCTCGATCTCGCCGAAGCTGGCGCCGGCGCCGCTGGCGTAACCGAGCAGCATGCGCCGCACCCCGAAGATCCAGGCGTTCTGCTCGCCCGCCGAGCCCAGGCCCAGGCCGGCCCGGTGCGCGCGGTCGAGTCCCCAGCGCACCCCGGCGCCCTCGATCCAGCGGCCCAGGGTCGGCAAGTCCTCGTCATCCAGGCCGAAGCGGCGCGCCACCGCCGGCACGTCGAGCAGGTCGCGCACCTCGCTCTGGCGGCAGCGCTGCTGCGGCAGGCGCAGCAGCCACTCGAGCGACACCAGCAGCGGATTGACGCTGCGGTCGCGCACGTCGCCGATCTCGAACGGGATGCGGCGCGCGTCGCCGCGCCGGTGCTGGTCGAACACCGCGTGGATGGCCGGCGAGAAGGTGTCGATGTCGGGCACCATCACCACCACGTCGCGCGGGCGCAGCGTGGGGTCGTGCGCGAACCACGACAGCAGCTGGTCGTGCAGCACTTCGATCTCGCGCTGCACGCTGTGGGTGACGTGGAATTCGATCGAGCGGTCGGCATCGGGCGGCGGCGGGAAATCATGCTCGCCGAGCGGCAGCAGGTCGCGCACCGCCCCCTGGGCCTGGGCCAGCAGCGTCGCACCCTCGCCTTCGCCGAACAGGTCGACCTTGAGCGGCGCATCGACGCCGGAGCGCGCATGGTCATGGTTGTCGAATTCGTCGAGCATGCGCACGAAGTCGCGCCCCTGCCGCCCCCAGCTCGCCAGCAGCGGATGGCTGTGCGCGTGCAGCGCCTCGAGCGGGATCGCGCCCAGGTCGATGGCGCGGTCCTGGTGACGCCGCCGCGCGGCCTTGAGCAGCTGGCGCCCTTCGATGATGTCGCCCCAGTAGAACTGGCAGGGATTGGGCACCGCCATCAGCACCTGGGTGTGGCGCGCCAGCGCGGCGATCGCCTGCAGCGTCTGGTACGGCAGCGTCGACATCCCGAACAGCACCACCCGGCGCGGCAGGCGGCCGGCCGGCTGGACGCCCTGCTCCACCGCGGCCAGGAACTGCGCGTGGATGGTGGCGCGCCCGCTGTGGCGCAGCGCCTCGTCTTCCAGGCTGTCGTGCACCGCACGCCACAGGCAGGCCTGCCAGCGCTGGTCGGGCGCGAGCGGCACCGGATCGAGATCGGCGCCACCGGCGCGGCGCAGCTGGTCGCGTCCCGCCGCCCAGTCCTCGAGCCAGTCGGCGCGGTACACCTGGTACTGGTCGTACAGGTCGGCCACGCGCTCGGCCAGCTGCAGCCGGCGCTCGGCGTCGCCGTCGGCCAGGAAGCGCGCCAGCGGCTCGTAGCCGTCTTCCTGCAGCAGCTCGGGCAACAGGCGCATCAGACGCCAGGTGAGCGGGTCCTTGTCGAATGGCGCGCGGGTGGGAACCCGCTCGCGTCCCAGCATCCCGCGGTAGGCTTCCCACAGGAAGCGCGCCGGCAGCGCCACCCGGGTCGCCGCGCACACGCCGAGTTCTTCGGCCAGCGCGATCTTGAGCCACTCGGCCACGCCGTTCGACTGCACCAGGAAGATCTCTTCCTCGAGCACCCCGAGCGGATGCCCGCGCAGCCAGTCGAACACCGCGCTGCGCAGCAGTTCCATCTGGTTGCCATGCAGGATGAGGAGGCCGGGGGTGATCGGAGAAGGCATGCGTGTCGGGAGGGGTTGCATCGGAAGGGTCTGACAGGATGAGAGGATACCCTGTTTGCCGGTGCTTGATAAGAGCGGCGCGCGCCGGGCCGGTCGATCGCGCGCCCTTGCGCGGGCCTTGCTACGACCTTGCTACGCCCCCGCTGCCACCGCGCTGCCGCCCTGGCTCGCTGCCAGCTTGTCCACGCACCTCAGCGTCCGTCGCCCGCACGCGCGCCGAACTGCGCCACCACGTCGCGCTCGATGCGGATCAGCAGCGCCCGCAGCCGCGCCGCCAGCGCCCGCGCCTGCGCCGTCGTCGCCGTGCCCGCACCGGAGGCCCCGGTCCGCTTCGGCTGCGCTTCCAGGTCTTCGCAGATGTCGGCGAACCCGCTGGCGCCGATCGCGCGCGCCGACGACTTGAGCTGGTGCGCCAGGCTGGCCGTATGGGTCAGGTCGGCGCCGGCCAGCGCGGTCTCGATGCCGGCCAGGTTCTCGCGCGCCGATTCCAGGAACAGCCATGCATATTTGCGCATCCGGTCCGTATCGCCGCCAGCGGTGGCGGCCAGCAGCGCCAGGTCGAGCGTGTCCCCGGCCGCGGCCGGAACCAGGCCCGGCTCGCCTGGCGGACTGGCCGGCGCGCCGGCCCCCGGCACGTCCGGCACCGGCGCCGTGGTGCGTCCCAGGCAGCGCGCGATGGTCGCGGCCAGCAGTTCCGGCACCACCGGCTTGGCCAGGAATTCATTCATGCCGGCGGCCAGGCAGCGGGCCCGGTCGTCGACGCCCGCGTTGGCCGTCATCGCCACCACCAGCGTGTCGGCCAGTTGCGGATCGCGCCGGATGCGGCGGGTCGCTTCGAGCCCGTCCATCACCGGCATCTGCACGTCCATCAGCACGCAGTCGAAGCGCGCCGCGGCCATCGCGGCCAGCGCTTCCTCGCCGTTGCCGGCCACGACGACCACGGCGCCGGCCAGTTCCAGCAGCTCGCGCGCGACCTGCTGGTTGAACAGGTTGTCCTCGACCAGCAGCACCGCGCAGCCATCCAGGCGCGCGATCGCCGGCGCCGGCGCGGCGCCCAGCCCGGTGCCGGCGCCGCCATGGCTGCCCGCTTCCAGCGCCAGGCGCGCCGTGAACCAGAAGGTGCTGCCCGCGCCGGGCTGGCTGGTCACGCCCACCTCGCCGCCCATCAGATCGGCCAGCTGGCGGCAGATCGCCAGCCCGAGGCCGGTGCCGCCGTGGCGCCGCGTGGCCGAGGGGTCGGCCTGCTGGAATGGCGTGAACAGGTTCGGCAGCGCGCCCGGCGCGATGCCGATGCCCTTGTCCTCGACCTCGAAGCGCACCAGTACCTCGGGGCCGAAGGCATGCACCAGGCGCGCCCGCATGACGATGCGGCCGTGCTCCGAGAACTTGACGGCGTTGCCGGCGAAATTGAGCAGCACCTGCTCGAGGCGCAGCGCGTCGCCATACACGGGCCGCATCAGTTCCGGCGCGACCCGGATGTCGAAGCCCAGGCCCTTGGCGGTGGCGGCCGGGCCCAGTTGCGACTCGACGTTGCGCATCAGGCCATCGACCATCAGGTGGTCCCGGCTCAGTTCCAGCATGCCGGCCTCGATCTTGGAAAAGTCGAGGATGTCGTTGATGATGCCCAGCAGGTGCTGGCCCGAATGGTAGATCTTTTCCAGGTAATTGCGCTGGCGCCGGTCGGGGCCGGCCTGCAGCGCCAGGTGGGTCATGCCGATGATGCTGTTCATCGGCGTGCGGATCTCGTGGCTCATGTTCGACAGGAAGTCGCTCTTGGCCTTGCTGGCGGCGTCGGCGCTCGCCTTGAGCCGGTGCAGTTCGGTGATGTCGGTCGCCACGCACAGCACCGCCGGCGCTTCGTCGACCTGCAGCGGCACCCGCACGCTCCACAGCTGGCGCGGGCCGTCCGGCCCCGGCTGCGCCACCTGGGCGGCGCTGCGGCGGCCGTCGCGCAGCACCGCCTGGTCGAGCGCCCAGCCGGCATCGGCCTGGCTGGCCGGCATCGCCTCGATGTCGGGCCGGCCGATCAGCTGCGCGGCCGGCAGCCCGCTGGCGGCGGCGCCCTTGGCGTTGAGGTAGCGGATACGGCGGGCGCCATCCTTCAGGTACACCTCGGCGTCGAGGTTGTCGAGCACCGTATCGAGCAGCAGGCGCTGCTCGTCGGCGGCGCGGCGCGAGCGGTACTGCGACAGGAACAGGCCATACACCAGCAGCGTGCCGGCGAAACCGGCGAACAGGCCGGCCAGCGGCTGGTAGCGCTCGATGCCGACCAGCATGGCCCGCTTGGGGGCCGAGAAATGCGCCTTCCACCCGTTGCCGGCGAAGTCCACGCCCAGCACCGACACGAAATGCGTGTGGTCGGAGACGCGCCGGCTGCGCACGTCCGGCCCGTGCAACAGGCGGTCTAGCGCGCCCGGCGCGCTCATCAGGCTGGCGGTCGGCGTGTCGGTGGCGTACAGGCTGACGCCCATCGGATCGGCTTCCAGTCCCGGCAGGGCATTGCGCACCAGCTCCTGCACCGAGAACGCGATGCCCATCGAACCGAGGTAGGCGGCGCGGCGTGCGGCCACGCTGGACGGCAGCGCGCCGCCACGGTACACCGGCAGGCGCATGCCCAGTGCGATGTGCGGCACCGGCTCGCGCAGGTGCAGCGGCTGGCCGGAGGCGCTGATGCCGCCGCTGTCGCGCGCCTGGCCGAGCGCACGCGCCACCGCCGGGTTGGCGGTGATGTCGAAACCGATGCGCCGCATGGGCCGGTCGGGCGGCACCTGGTAGGTGACGACCTCGTAGGACGGGCGCCGCCCGGGCGGGACGATGTCGGCGTCCGGGTAGCCGCGCGCATCGACGCTGCGGTCGGCGCGCAGCGTGGCCAGGAAGGCGGTGCGCTGCCCATCGGGCACGTGGGCCGCCCAGGTCACGCCTTCGATCGCCGGAAATTCGTGCGCCAGCTCGAGCGCCGCGACATAGCGGTGGAAACTGGCGCGGTCGGGTGCGGCCTGGCCGCCCCCGGCCGCATGCAGGGCCGCCAGTCCGCGCACCGCGCGCTCATACGAATCGATCGCGGCCTCGAGCCGGTCGCGTGCCCCGCGCGCCATGTTGTCGAAGCGGCGCCGGGCGTCGTCCTCGACCGCCGCCGTGGCGATGGCATGCAGTGCCAGGCCGACCGCCAGGGCCATGACGATGCCGAGCGCCCACAGGACGAGCGGGCGTCCCAGGCGTGCGGGATGGACGGATTGTGCTGACAGTGCTGACAGTGCTGGCTGTGCGGCGGATGCGGGGAGATCGGAGCGATTCATGCTTTCCCTGGCGGACGATGGATGGCCCACGATGTTGTTAGTATATCCGTGCGTATCATGAAACAGATACGGTGGACCAGATACCGATGAGGCAAGCATGCAACACCCCGAGCAGCACGACCCGCACCACGACCCGCACCACGACCCTTACCTGTGGCTCGAACAGATCGACAGCGACGCCGCGCGCGCCTGGGTCGCCGCACGCAATGCCGCGACCGAAGCCGAGCTCGAAGCCCACGCCGGCTTCGCGCCCCTGCGCGACCGGCTGAAAGGCATCCTCGACTCGAGCGAGAAAATCCCCTACGTCGGCGTGCACGACGGCCCCGGCGGGCCGCTGTGCTACAACTTCTGGCGCGACGCGCGCCATGCGCGCGGCGTGTGGCGCCGCACCACCCTCGACCAGTACCGCACACCGTCGCCGGCTTGGGAAACCGTGCTCGATCTCGACGCTCTGGCCGCCGACGAGGGCGAGAACTGGGTCTGGGCAGGTGTCTCGTGGCTGGAGCCGGCCGGCGACCGGTGCCTGGTCTCGGTGTCGCGCGGCGGCGGCGACGCCCACGTGGTGCGCGAATTCGACCTCGCCGCCTGCCGCTTCGTACCCGACGGCTTCGTGCTTGCCGAAGCCAAGAGCGACGTGTCGTGGATCGACCGCGACACCCTGTTCGTCGGCACCGACTTCGGCCCCGGCAGCCTGACGGAATCGGGCTACCCGCGCATCGTCAAGCAGTGGCGGCGCGGCACGCCGCTCGACGCGGCGATCACCGTGTTCGAAGCCGCACCGGGCGACCTGGCCGCTTCCGGCATGCACGACAGCACGCCCGGCTGGGAGCGCGATTTTGTGCAGCGCCAGATCGACTTCTATACGAGCGAACTGTATCTGCGCCAGGGCGAAGTGCTGGTTGCGGTTCCCAAACCGCGCGACGCCAACGCCTTCGCCGTGCGCGACCAGCTGGTGATCGAACTGCGCTCTGACTGGGAGCCGGCCGGCGTGCGCTACCCGCAGGGGGCGCTGCTGGCGACGGATTTCGACGCCTTCATGGCCGGCGCGCGCGACTTCGCCATGCTGTTCGCCCCGACCGAGGCGACCTCGCTGGACGGCGTGTCGGTGACCAGGAGCTGCCTGCTGCTGACGATCCTCGACAACGTCAAGAACCGCGTGGTCGAACTGCGCCGCGAGGACGGCGCCTGGACCCGGCGCACGGTGGCGGCGCCCGGCATCGGCGCGCTGGGCGTGGCCGCGCTCGACCCGGACCATGCGGACGACTACTTCCTGACCGTGACCGACTTCCTGCATCCGACCACGCTGTACCTGATGCGCTGCGGCAGCGACGACATGGCGCCGCTGAAAGCCATGCCGGCCTTCTTCGACGCCGTCCCCTACGACGTGGCCCAGCACACCGCGGTGTCCGGCGACGGCACCCCGGTGCCCTACTTCGTGGTCAGCGCGCGCGGCCAGGCGGCCGGCGCGCCCAACGCCACCCTGCTGTACGGCTACGGCGGCTTCGAGGTCTCGCTCAAGCCCTTCTACAGCGGCATGACCGGCGCGGCCTGGCTGGAAACCGGCGGCACCTATGTACTGGCCAACATCCGCGGCGGCGGCGAATTCGGACCGCGCTGGCACCAGGCGGCGCTGCGCCAGCACCGCCAGCGCGCCTTCGACGACTTCATCGCCGTTGCCCAGGACCTGGTTGCGCGCGGCGTCACCACCGCGCGCCAGCTGGGCATCATGGGCGGCAGCAATGGCGGCCTGCTGGTGGGCGCCGCGCTGACCCAGCGCCCCGACCTGTTCGGCGCGGTGGTGTGCCAGGTGCCGCTGCTCGACATGCGGCGCTACCACGAACTGCTGGCCGGCGCTTCCTGGATGGGCGAATACGGCAACCCGGACGACCCCGACGACTGGGCTTTCCTGGCGCGCTATTCGCCGTACCACAATGTGCGCGCCGGAGAGCGGTACCCGCGCGTGCTGTTTACCACCTCGACCCGCGATGACCGCGTGCATCCGGCCCACGCACGCAAGATGGCGGCGCGCATGCTGGAACAGGGGCACGATGTGCTGTACTGGGAAAACACCGAGGGCGGCCACGCCGGCGCCGCCGACAATGCGCAGACGGCGCGCATGTGGGCGCTGACGTATGCCTTCCTGGCGATGCAGCTCGGCGCCCAAGCCCGCTAGCCCGCGTCAGGACGCCAGGCGCGCCGCGAACAGCGCTTCCCAGGTCGCCTCGATCTCGACGTACAGCGCCACCGCCGTCTCGATGCCGACCCGGCGCGGCGCCCCGATGCGGGTAATCACCACGCCGGCGCGGCGCAGCATGCGTTCGATGGCGACCGTGGTCACGGTCACGTAGCGGCGCAGGCCCTGCTGGTGGGCGTGGCCGATCACGGCTTCGATCGATTCCATCGTCATCTCGGAAAAACCGTAGCCACCACCGTCGGTCTCGAGCGCGAAGCGCGACAGCTCCCAGATGCGCGGATCGCTCGGCGCTTCCTGCCCGTCGAGCAGCTCAGGGAAGGAATCCTTGAGCATGTACGGCCCCTCGGTGGGCAGCAGGCGCCAGCAGCCGCGCAGCGCCTGGTGGTCGCGCATCAGCATGTAGCGCGGTTCGAGCGCGTCGTAGCCGTCGATTTCCATGCCGGACAGTACCGGCACTTCCCATCCCAGCCGGCCGCGGAACACCTTGGCGCGCAGGGTGTGCATTTCCCACAGTTCATTCGACGCGAATGCGCGGCGTGGCGCGATCCGGATATGCATGCGCATGCTCAGGCCCTCCCTTGTGGTGACAGTGGATGCAGCGGTGGATGGAACGGTGAATGCACGACGGGGTACGGAAACGGGGGCAAGAGGGATGCAGTCTGCATGAAATTGTTATGCAAAATGGATAGGTTGGGAACTATCAGGTCTGCTAGGTGCCGAGTCATGGCGGCGATGCAATACTTTTCACCACAGCGACACCACCCCGAGACCACCTTGTTCACCACGAAAGGAAGTACCATGGCAAACGATCTGATGTGCGATGCCCTCGCAGCCGAGCTCCAGGCGCAACAGGTGGTCCAGGCTGCCGCTGCGATCCGCCTTGCCCCGCACGAATTGCGCCGCATGCGCATCGGCAAGCGCGAAAGCCAGGAAAAATTCTGGGGCCGTTTCGGCGTGACCCAGTCGAGCGGCAGCCGCTTCGAAACTGGTCTGGCGATTCCGGCGCCGGTGTCGATTCTGTTGCGCATGTATGTCAACGGTAAGCTCAACGATGGTGATCTTCAGGCGTGATCAGGCCGAGGGCGATCGCCTTCACCACCGCCTGCTGGCGGGTGTTCACGTCAAATTTTTGACGGACATTCGCCAGGTGGAAGTTGACGGTCGCTTCGGAACAGCTGGTGATACGGGCAATTTCCCATGAAGACTTGCCGGCCATGACCCACTGCAGCACTTCCAGCTCGCGCCGGGTGAGACGTGGCGCGCCGGCGCGCAGAGCCTCCTTCTGTGCCTCGCGCAGCAGCATTTCCTGGTGCATGTCTTGCTCGCGGAACTTTTCCGACGAGGCAAACGCGTAATCGCGCACCAGCGCCAGGCGCGGCAACTCCTGGGCCATGGCGCGCCGGGTGTCCGCATCGGGGCGGGCGTCGGACGCGAAGCTGATCACCCCGAATTCTCCCTGCGGCCCATGCACCGGCAGCGTCACCCCGCTGCGGATGCCGTGCGCGCCCGCCTCTTCGTACAGGGCCTCCTGCTGCGCATTGCCGGTAAAGATCTCGGGCGCCCAGATCATCGGCAGGCTGCTCGCCACGCAGTGCGACACGGTCGGGTCGACATAGGCGAAGCCGTTGCGGTCGTAGCGCTCGCGCCAGACGTCCGAATAATTACTGCGCAAAAAGGCCGATTCGAAACGGGCGTCGCGCGAACCGACCACCCCGAACAGCACCTGATCGAATCCCAGCCCGCGCGCGAGCGTGAACAGGGACGAGCTCCACTGGGTGGTGTCCTTGGCCTGCATCAGTTCGAGCAAGAGAGCGGTATCAATCATGGTCTGTAACTTTATGTTGTTGCGCTATCCTAGTTGGTTCACCCACCCTAAAGATTCACAGAAATTAACAATCGCTGTAATTACTTTTAATCAACCCGCATAATGTCGTGCATGGACAACAAGAAATTTACAATCGTGCGCCCCCGCACAGCGGTTTCGATTACCCTCCGCCGAATTACCTAAATTAAATTTCAGATATGCAATTATTTGTAACCACCGGATCGATGCCGTGTGCTATTCATAGTTGCTTGCCGGCCGCGCCAGCGGACCCGGCCAACCCACTTTTCCGTAATTATTCCCCACGAGGATCCAGTCGATGAACACCATGACCGATATGGGCGAGCAGTTGGACGTCAAACTCCTGCTCACCACATTGATGGCTTTGAAAAAAGGCGATTTTTCGGTGCGCATGCCATCCGACTGGACCGGGGTGTCGGGCAAGATCGCCGACACCCTGAACGACATCATCGAGACCAAGCAGAAGATGGTGGAAACCGTGACCGAGGTGTCGCGTGTGGTGGGCCGCGAGGGGCACCTGACCCAGCGCGCCGACCTGCCCGGCGTGGTCGGCGGCTGGAGTACCATGATCAGCTCGGTCAATACGCTGATCGAGGATCTGGTGCGCCCCACCACCGAGATGGCGCGCGTGATCGGCGCGGTCGCCAAGGGCGACCTGTCGCAGACGATGGCGCTGGAAGTCGATGGCCATCCGCTCAAGGGCCAGTTCCTGCGCGCGGCCACCACCGCCAATACCATGGTGGAACAGTTGTCGTCGTTCTCGTCCGAAGTGACGCGGGTGGCGCGCGAGGTCGGTACCGAGGGCAAGCTCGGCGGCCAGGCCCAGGTCAAGGGCGTGGCCGGCACCTGGAAGGACTTGACCGATTCGGTCAACTCGATGGCCGGCAACCTGACCTCGCAGGTGAGGAATATCGCCGAGGTGACCACGGCGGTGGCCAATGGCGACTTGTCCAAGAAGATCACGGTCGACGTGCGCGGCGAGATCCTGCAACTGAAGGACACGATCAACGTCATGGTAGACCAGTTGCGCTCGTTCGCATCGGAAGTCACGCGCGTGGCGCGCGAAGTCGGCACCGAAGGCAAACTCGGTGGCCAGGCCTATGTGCCCGGCGTGGCCGGCACCTGGAAGGACTTGACCGACAACGTCAACTTCATGGCCTCGAACCTGACCGGTCAGGTGAGGAATATCGCGGCGGTGACGACCGCGGTGGCCAATGGCGACCTGTCCAAGAAGATCACGGTCGACGTGAAAGGTGAAATTCTCGAGCTGAAGAACACCATCAACGTGATGGTGGACCAGCTGTCGTCGTTTGCCTCGGAAGTGACGCGGGTGGCGCGCGAAGTCGGCACCGAGGGCAAACTCGGGGGCCAGGCGATGGTGAAGGGCGTGGCCGGCACCTGGAAGGACTTGACCGACTCGGTCAATTCGATGGCCGGCAACCTGACCGGCCAGGTGAGGAATATCGCCGATGTGACCACCGCGGTGGCCAACGGCGACCTGTCCAAGAAGATCACCGTCGACGTCAAGGGCGAGATCCTGGAGCTGAAGAACACCATCAACGTGATGGTCGACCAGCTGAACTCCTTCGCATCCGAAGTCACGCGCGTGGCGCGCGAAGTCGGCACCGAGGGCAAACTGGGCGGCCAGGCCAATGTGCCCGGCGTGGCCGGCACCTGGAAGGACCTGACCGACGGCGTGAACTCGATGGCGGGCAACCTGACTGCCCAGGTGAGGAACATCGCCGAGGTGACCACCGCGGTGGCCAACGGCGGCCTGTCGAAGAAGATCACGGTGGACGTGAAAGGCGAGATTCTCGAGCTGAAGAACACCATCAACGTGATGGTCGACCAGCTGTCCTCGTTCGCCTCGGAAGTCACGCGCGTGGCGCGCGAGGTCGGCACCGAGGGCAAGCTCGGCGGCCAGGCCTATGTGCCGGGCGTGGGCGGCACCTGGAAGGACTTGACCGACAACGTCAACTTCATGGCCTCGAACCTGACCGGCCAGGTGAGGAATATCGCGGCGGTGACCACCGCGGTGGCGCGCGGCGACCTGTCCAAGAAGATCACGGTCGACGTCAAGGGCGAAATTCTCGAGCTGAAGGACACCATCAACGTGATGGTCGACCAGCTGTCGTCGTTCGCGTCGGAAGTGACGCGGGTGGCGCGCGAAGTGGGCACCGAGGGCAAACTCGGTGGCCAGGCGAACGTGTCGGGCGTGGCCGGCACCTGGAAGGATCTGACCGAGAACGTCAACCAGCTGGCGGCCAACCTGACCAACCAGATGCGCGCGATCGGTGAAGTGGCCACCGCGGTGACGCGCGGCGACCTGTCGCGCTCGATCCAGGTGGAAGCGCGCGGCGAAGTGTCCTACCTGAAGGACAACATCAACGAGATGATCCGCAACCTGAAGGAAACCACGCAGAAGAACGCCCAGCAGGACTGGCTCAAGACCAACCTGGCGCGCTTCACCCGCCTGCTGCAGGGCCAGCGCGACCTGCAGGCGGTGACCAAGCTGATCCTGTCCGAGCTGGCGCCGCTGGTGTCGGCCCACCACGGCGTGTTCTACATGATGGATTCGCAGGAAGTCGAGGCGCGCCTGCGCATGATCGCCTCGTATGGCTACCGCTCCAGCCGCAAGCTGCCGACCTCGTTCCTGCCGGGCGAAGGGCTGGTGGGCCAGTGCGCGCTGGAGAAGAGCCGCATCTGGCTGACCGACGTCCCGCGCGACTATATCGTGGTCTCGTCGGGCCTGGGTTCGGCCCCGCCCACGAATATCGTGGTGCTGCCGATCCTGTTCGAGCAGCAGGTCAAGGCGGTGGTCGAAATCGCGTCGCTCGACCGCTTTACCGAAACCCACCTGTCCTTCCTCGACCAGCTGATGGAATCGATCGGCGTGGTGCTCAACACGATCGAGGCCAACAGCCGCACCGAGTCGCTGCTGACCCAGTCGCAGTCGCTGGCCCAGGAACTGCAGCAGACCAACCAGGAACTGGCCGAGAAGGCGCGCTTGCTGTCCGACCAGAACATCGAGGTCGAACGCAAGAACCGCGAGGTCGAGCAGGCCAAGCTGGCGCTGGAAGAAAAGGCGACCCAGCTGGCGCTGTCGTCCAAGTACAAATCGGAATTCCTGGCCAATATGTCGCACGAATTGCGCACGCCGCTGAATTCCCTGCTGATCCTGGCCCAGCAGCTGTCGGACAACCCGGAAGGCAATCTCTCGGGCAAGCAGGTCGAATTCGCCAAGACGATCTACGGCTCGGGCTCCGACCTGCTTACCCTGATCAACGACATTCTCGACCTGTCGAAGATCGAGTCGGGCACGGTCACGCTGGACGTGTCGGAGTACCGCTTCGCCAACCTGCGCAACTATGTCGACCGCACCTTCCGCCACATGGCCGAAGCCAAGCACCTGGGCTTCCAGGTCGACCTGGCCGAGAACCTGCCGACGGCGGTGATGACCGACACCACGCGCCTGCAGCAGGTGCTCAAGAACCTGCTGTCGAACGCCTTCAAGTTCACCAGCCACGGCCAGGTCTCGCTCGGCATCAGCGTGGTGACCAGCGGCTGGACGGCCGACCACCCGAACCTGGAACACGCCGATGCGGTGCTGGCGTTCTCGGTGTACGACACCGGGGTCGGCATCCCGGCCGACAAGCTGCAGCTGATCTTCGAAGCGTTCCAGCAGGCCGACGGCTCGACCGCGCGCAAGTACGGCGGCACCGGCCTGGGGCTGTCGATCTCGCGCGAGCTGGCGCGCCTGCTGGGCGGCGAGATCAGGGTTGAATCCACGGTGGCGGTCGGCTCGGTGTTCACGCTGTACCTGCCGTACAACCGCGCCGGCTTCGTCAATTACGAACAGGCGCGCCAGCCGCAGCCGGCGCGCCTGATGCCGCCGTCGATGGCGCCCGCGCCGCTGCTGCCGGTGCTGCAGGACGGCGCTGACGCCACCCTGGTGGCCTTCACCGGCGCGCCTGATGGCAGCGCGGGCGTGGAATACGCGAGCGTGCTGGACGACCGCGGCCTGGTCACGCCGGGCGATCCGTCGGTGCTGATCGTCGAGGACGACGAGCGCTTCGCCAAGGTGGTGCTGGATTTCGCGCGCGAACGCAACTTCAAGGCGATCGTCACGCACCGCGGCGACTCGACGCTGTCACTGGCGCGCGACTACCTGCCGTCGGCGATCCTGCTCGACATCGACCTGCCCGACATCGACGGCTTCACGGTGCTCGACCGCCTCAAGCGCGACCCGAGCACGCGCCACATCCCGGTCCACGTGATGTCGTCGCTGCGCGAACGCGAACGGGCGCTGCGCCAGGGCGCGATCTCGTACATCAACAAGCCGGTCGAGCGCGAACAGCTCAAGGAAGAATTCAAGCGCATCCAGAAATTCCTGATGGGCGGCAAGCGCAGCCTGCTGGTGGTCGAGGACGACATGGCCCAGCGCGAATCGATCGTGTCCCTGATCGGCAACAGCGACATCCACATGGTCACCGTGGAGACGGGGGCGGCCGCGCTGGAAGCGCTGGCGTCGTCGCACTTCGACTGCATGGTGCTCGACCTGACCCTGCCCGACATTTCCGGCTTCGACCTGCTCGACCAGATCGGCCGCAACGAACGCCTGCGCGACTTGCCGATCGTGATCTACACGGCCCAGGAGCTGGGCCGCAAGGAAGTCACGAAACTCAAGAAGTATGCCAAGACCATCGTCATCAAGGATGCCCGCTCGCCCGAGCGCCTGCTCGACGAAACCGCCCTGTTCCTGCACCGCGCCCAGGCCAGCCTGCCCGAGACCCAGCGCAAGATGCTGGAGGAGATCCACGCGCTCGATTCGGGCCTGGCCGGACGCAAGGTGCTGATCGTCGACGACGACCTGCGCAACATCTTCGCCCTGTCCACGCTGCTCGAGCGCCAGCAGATGCAGGTGCTGTTCGCCGAAAATGGCCGCGACGGCATCGAGGTGCTGGAAAAGGACCCGACCATCGAGATCGTCCTGATGGACATCATGATGCCCGAGATGGATGGCTACGACACCATGCGCGCGATCCGCCGCATTCCGAAATTCCGTTCGCTGCCGATCATCACGCTGACCGCCAAGGCCATGAAGGGCGACCGCGACAAGTGCATCGCGGCCGGCGCTTCCGACTACATCACCAAGCCGGTCGACGTGGCGCAGCTGCTGTCGATGATGCGGGTCTGGCTCAATTGAAGACCGCATTGAAGACCGCCCTGGTGATGTCTGCCCTGGATAGCGCACGATGAGCGCCGCGCTGAACGAGTTCGGCGCCGTCGTGGTCGGCGCGGCGCTGGAAGACCTGGAGATCGACCTGCTGCTCGAGGCCCTGTACCAGCGCTTCGGCTTCGACTACCGCGGCCACGAGCGTACGCTGCTGCGGCGCCGGCTGCTGGGCCTGATGGCGCGCGCGCGCCTGCCGACCGTGTCGCGGCTGCAGGAAACCGTGCTGCACCAGCCGGGCGCCGCGCTGGATGTGATGCGCGCCCTCGCGGTGCCGCCGGCGACGCTGTTCGACCGGCCCGACTGGGCGCTGCGCCAGCGCATGGCGCTGGCCGACAGCCTGCGCCCGACCGCCCTGCCGAAGGTATGGCTGCCCGAGGCGGCCGGCGTGGGCGAAGCCTGGACGCTGGCGATCCTGCTGGCCGAGGAAAAGCTGTACGCGCGCACCGAGGTATTCGCGACGCTGTCCAGCGACGAGCTGCTGTACGAGGTGCGTGACGCCACGCTGCCGGCGGCGCAGCTGCAAGCCTGCCAGGCCAGCTACGAAGCCAGTGGCGGGGTCGGACGGCTGGCGGATTATTTCGAGGTCAGCGACGGTCGCGCCACCTTGCTGCCACGGCTGCGTGAACGGATCACCTGGCTGCCCTACTGTCTGGTGACCGACGCCTCGTTCAACGAGTTCCACGCCATCGTCTGCTGCCGCGCCCTGCCCGACTTCGCGCCGCCGCTGCGCCAGCGCGTGCTGCGCCTGTTCCGCGACAGCCTGGCGCTGTTCGGGGTGCTGGGCATCGACCGCGCACTCGGCGCGGGCGACGCCGCGGTCGACGACTACCAGCCGCTGTTCGACGACGGCGCCTGGTACAAGCGGGTGCGCTGAGCGCTCAGGCGGCGGCCGGATAATCGATGTAGCCTTCCGGGCCGCCGCCGTAATAGGTGGCGCGATCGGGCGTGGCCAGTGCGATCCCGCGCTCCAGGCGCGCCACCAGGTCGGGATTCGCGATGAACGGCTGGCCGAAGGCGGCCAGGTCGATCGTGCCCTCGTCCACCAGGCGCAGTGCGCGCTCCTTCGTCATCGCCCCGGCCAGGATCAGGGTGCCGGTATGGGCGTCACGGAACTGGCGCAGGAATGGTTCGCTGATCGCCGGCGTTCCCTGCGACGGGTTGTCGTTCAGGTGCACATACACCACGCCGCGCCGGCCAAGCTCCGCCGCCAGATGCAGGTAGGTCGCCTCGTTGTCGTCGTACGCCGGCATGTCGAACAGGCGGCTATTGGGGGCCAGGCGCACGCCGACCCTCTGCGCGCCGATCGCGGCGGCGACGGCGTCCACGGTCTCGAGCAGGAAACGCACCCGGTTCTCGCGCGCGCCGCCATAGCGGTCGGTGCGGTCGTTGAGCTGCGCATTGAAGAACTGCTCGAACAGGTAGCCGTTGGCGGCGTGGATCTCGATGCCGTCGAAGCCGGCCGCCACCGCATTGCGGGCGGCGGCGACGAAGTCGCCAGTGACGCGCGCGACTTCGTCGGTCGACAGCGCACGCGGCGGGGTCGTGTCGGCGAAACCGGCACTGCCGTCTTCCAGGTAGACGAAGGCCTTGTTGCTGGCCGATGGCGCCGGCGCCCTGGCCGCGGCGCTGACCGGTGCGCCGCCCTCGGGCTGCAGCGACGCATGCGACATGCGCCCGACATGCCAGATCTGGGCGAAGATCGTGCCGCCTTCTTCATGCACGGCGTCGGTGACGCGCTGCCAGCCGGCGACCTGCGCGGCCGACCACATGCCGGGCACCCCGATATAGCCCTGGCCCTCGGGCGAGACCGGCGTGCCCTCGGACACGATCAGGCCGGCGCTGGCGCGCTGGCGGTAATACAGGGCGGTGCGCTCGTCGGCGACCAGGTCGGCATTGCGCGAGCGGGTCATCGGCGCCATGGCGACGCGGTTGGCCAGTGTGCGGCCGCCGAGCTGGTAGGGCTGGAACAGTTTGGTCAAGTGAGGCTCCTTCGATAGGGATGGACGGCCCATTCTATAGAGGACTTCAAGCCGGATAAACACGCCATGCCTCGCAACACTGTAGAATCCAGCGCTACTATCAACCGTCGACAAGGATGCATCGTATGGCCGTGATCGAGCCGCTGGCCGGCATCAGGACCTTCATCGCGGCAGCCAGGGCGGGCAGCTTCACCGCCGCCGCGGCGGAGCTGGGCGTGAGCAAGTCGGCGGTGGGCAAGAGCATCGCGCGGCTCGAGGAACGCCTGCGCGTCAAGCTGTTCCACCGCACCACCCGCCGGCTGGCGCTGACCGCCGACGGTGACGCCTATTACGCCACCTGCGCAGCGGCGCTGGGCGAGATCCAGGCGATGGAAGAAACGCTGGCGGCGCGCGCCGGGGTGCCGGGCGGACGCCTGCGCATCGATGTGCCGATGTTCTACGGGCGCCGGGTCGTGCTGCCGGTGCTGCTGAGGATGGCCAGGCGCTATCCCCAGGTGCAGCTGACCGTGTCGTTCAGCGACGACCTGATCGACCCGGTGCAGGAAGGCGTCGACCTCCTGATCCGCTTCGGCCCCTTGCCGGATGCCAGCACCCTGGTCGCGCGCAGCCTGGGCCGCCAGCAACTGGTCACCTGCGCCGCACCCGACTACCTGGCGGCGGCCGGCACGCCGGCCACGCTCGACGCGCTGGCGCGGCATGCCTGCATCGTCGGCTACCGGCGCGGCCAGCCGCTCGGCTGGTCGTTCTACGACGCGCATGGCAAGGTGATGCGGTTCGCGCCGCCGCCGACCCACCAGTTCGACGATGGCGAAGCGATCCTGTCGGCCGCGCTGGCCGGCTGCGGCCTGTGCCAGATGCCGTCGTCGCTGCTCGGCGAGTATCTCGCGGATGGTTCCCTGGTCGCGGTGCTGGGCGACGTGTCGGCCTACATGGAAGTCAACCTGGTGTGGCCGCGCACGCGCCACGTGCTGCCCAAGGTGCGCTGGCTGGTCGACGAGCTGGTGTGCCTGCGCGAACAGGGAGCGCTGGGTTGAACGGGTGGACGCCCGCCCTGAAGCGGCGTCGGCCTCCAGTGCGTGCGGCGCGGCGCGAGGCGCTGTCCGGGGGCAGACATTGCACTGCGCCAGTCATGCAGCGGCTCAGCCTACGGCCGAACCTGCACTGATACCCTCGCCAAATATGTCGATCGCGCGCGGGCTACCGGCCGAGTTATCGGTCACGACCAGTACTCCGCTTTTGGTTCCCGGGAGCCTGGGTGAGAACGTGACATCGACTGATTCACTTTTCCCAGGATGTATATTCATAGGGAAACGTGCGACCGTAGAAAAGTCTCCCGTGCCGGTACAGTTGATGCTCATCACTTCGAGCGTCACCGCAGTGGGATTCACGATCGCTATCTTGCTGATCGACGTTGACCCGACAGCAACCTTTCCAAAATCAAGCCGTGCTGGCGAGATACTTACGTTGGTCGCGGCGCGCGGCACGGTTGTATGCACCGGTTTGATTTTTTCCAGGAATGCACGAATCGTTAACAGGATCGTTTCAGAACTGAATCCCGACGCGAACGCCAGGACGATCGTGCTCGCCCGCGAGCTCGGATCAATCAGGTAATACATGGTCACCGCAATGAAGGGGGCCGAGAAAACCTGCATGACCTGAAATACCAGCGCTTCTCTCGCTTCGTCATACGACATGAAATTTGGATCTCCCGGCGACATTCGCCGCTGGTATTCCGGGACCCGCCGCGTCATGCTGACAGATGCTCCCATGAGCGACAGCACCACGACATACAAGGGGATGACCAGTCCCCCCTGGATGACCTGTATATCGCTTACCTGAGCAAAGTTAGTCGTGGAACCCTGAAAAGGTGCGGCGGCGTGGCCGGGCGGCGCCGGGACGGTTGCGGCGCCCAACGTTGCATCGGAGGCATTGACAGGGGGGCTGGCAGATGTGGCGAACATAACAGCATCGGCCGGCGTCGCGGCGGCTGGGGAATTGGGCAGCCGGGCGGTACCGTCAACGGCGGATGCCGCGGCGCCCATCACCACGGGCATTCGCGCTGCCCCCATGGCAGCACCCACGACAGTCATCGAGCCCCCAGGCCCCAGCCGCCCTGCGGCATCCGTAACGGGGGCAGCATCTGCCGCGACAGCGCCAGAAGCCGTCATTGTCGGCGTATCCGGCGAACGTGGAATCCACGGTCCTTGGAAGACCACGCCTCCCAGGTTGACGACCCATTGGGCGCTATGCTTTCCGCATTGCAATTCGAGAGGAATAGCATGCGACTTTACATCCGCCGCTGCGTCACTACATCCCCGGACGATGCCCAAAGGGGTGACCTGCATGAGTTGCGGCAGCTTGGGTACGTGCGGCAGGAACAGGAAGGGAAGCACGCTGCCGAACAGGGAAAACATTACGAATGCATAACAATAGGTAATGACATGGTTGAGCCGTGCTTTGTCTGCAGGAATTCCTTTGAATACCACAAAAAATGTGACCACCAGCGTAATGGCAATGATCAGAAATGCATACGCCAACAGAAGCGCAATATTTTCGACCGCATCCCTTTTTGTTAAATATTTCTGCACTGAATCCATTAGCCACAGCCCCGTAGCGAAAATTACGCCGAAGAATATCAAGCAATAGATAGGGCCGCGCCATTCCAAGACGGAAAGCAGATCATCGATCAGCGCCCTTCTTAGCAACAGCCTGCGTCGCTTGCCTCCCGACGCAATGATGCCCGACGCTGTGCGCGTAGTGGTTGCATTAACTGATGTATCCGCAGCACACTGCTGCAAAGGCTGCGGGTCATCTTCCGGTTTTGGGTGCTCGTCGATGGTCAGCATCTTCGAGCTTTTGCCGGTTCCCGCAAGTCGTTTCAGGAAGTGCTCCAGCATTCTCCGTATCCAACTATCCTCAGCCTTTTTCATATCGGACCCATGAAGATTGACAGCAACAACTTGTTGTAATCCGATTCGCTGAAAAAATATTACCTGAGAAGTAATATATCGCGCAGGTAGGCATTCAGCGGAGGTAGACGCTAGATCAAGCATCTGCAAGCAGCAGCTGAATTCACTTTAAAGCGATCTTGACAGAGCGCTAAAACACTTGCATGTCTTCTTGATAAATATCAAAATATCCTGTGCATAATGGAATTATTCCGGGTTACAGCGCGATTGTTTCCATACATTGATCAATCGTGGGAATCCCATATCGGTTTCCATTGCACGGCGTAATTCGGAACAGTTCTGGCCATGGGAGAATCGATTTGCAGGATTGTTGCCATGCGAAGCCGATTTCGCCGTGGTAAATCGCGGACGGCCTGCGGCACACCAAGTGTAATTAGGTGGGTTGAACGGGGCGAGCCGGTCGGTTAGCACGACGAGAGTGCGAAGCGGGTGCACCCCGTCGCGACGCAATGCCGACGTCACCCCAGTGCCGCCTGCCCAGCCCGCGCGGCATGCTGCTCCGCCACCCAGACAGCGACCCGTTCGACTGCTCCGGGCTGCAGATGCAACCCCAGCTTGGTCCGCCGCCACAGCACGTCGTCCGCACTGACGGCCCACTCGCACGCCATCAGGTAACGCAGTTCGGCCTCGTACAGGCCGGGCGCGACTTCGTCGCCCAGGTCGTCCAGGCAGGTAGCGCGCTCGATGATCCGCTCGACCCGGGTGCCGTAGGCGCGCGCGTAGCGCAGCGCCAGCGGCGCCGGCAGCCACGGATGGCGGGCGCGCAGGGCCATGACCCAGCGGTCGAATTCGAGCACGCCGCGGCTGCCGGGCTGCGCACCGAACAGGTCGCCGCCGGGCAGCACGGCGCCGGCCGTCCAGGCGCGCGCCTGGCGGCCCAGGCGCGGCGCCAGCCAGTCGAGCGCTTCTTCGGCCAGCTTGCGGTAGGTGGTGATCTTGCCGCCGAAGACGGTCAGCAGTGGCGCGCCTTCGTCGACGCGCTCAAGGCGGTAGTCGCGGGTGGCGCCGGCCGCATTGCGGCAGGCCGGGTCGTCGAGCAAGGGGCGCACGCCCGAATAGCGCCACACGATATCGGCGGGCGTGACCTGGCGCCTGAAGTAGCGGTTGGCAAGCAGGCACAGGTAGCGCTCCTCGTCCGCGCCGATCGTCGCCGCGCCGGGGTCGCCATCGACATCGACGTCGACGTCGACGTCGGTCGTGCCGATCAGGGTGAACGCGCCTTCATACGGCATCGCGAACACGACCCGCCCGTCCGCATGCTGGAACAGGTAGGCACAGGCATGGTCGAACAGGCGCGGCACCACGATGTGGCTACCCTTGACCAGCCGCAGCGGACGCTGGGGCGCGGCGGCGCCGCCATCGAGTTGCCGGGCGAAGCTTCCCGCCCACGGGCCGGTGGCATTCACCGCCGCGCGCGCATGCACCGCCAGCGCGCCGCCGGCATGCTGCAGGCGCGCTTCCCACAGCCGCCCGCGCCGGGCCAGCGCGGTGCACAGGGTGCGCGGCAAGACGGTCGCGCCGCGCGCGTGGGCGTCGACGGCGTTCAATACCACCAGGCGCGCATCGTCCACCCAGCCGTCCGAATACACGAAGGCGCGCGCAAACTCGGGCTTCAAGGGCAGCCCGGCGCGGTGCCCGGCCAGGTCGATGGTATGGGAAGCTGGCAGGAATTCGCGCGGCGCCAGCCGGTCGTACAGGAACAGCCCGGCGCGCATCAGCCAGGCCGGCCGCTGCCCCGGCACATGCGGCATCACGAAGCGCAGCGGCCGCATGATGTGTGGCGCACTGCGCAGCAGCACCTCGCGTTCGGCCAGCGCCTTGCGCACCAGGCCGAATTCACGATGCTCCAGGTAGCGCAGGCCTCCGTGGATCAGCTTGCTGGAGGCGGACGAGGTATGCGCGCCCAGGTCGTCCTTGTCGCACAGGACCACGCGCAGGCCGCGCCCGGCCGCGTCGCGCGCGATGCCGGCGCCGTTGATGCCGCCACCGACGACCAGCAGGTCGCAATCGATCGTTTCAGTCATCTATCCTCCGGGCAACATGATGTCATCGCCCCAGTGTAGGCAGCGCCCCACCGCCCCGGCTTCGCCTGCGTCAATCATGCAGGAGAACACGCTGGCCGGTGTGTAAAATCGCCACATGCACACACCTGTTTCCGCCGCTGCTTCCCTGTCGGGCGCGCTGGCCGCGGGCGTCGACGCGCGCACCCGGGCCTGGGTGCGCATGCCGTCCGGGCGCCGCCTCGACCTGCTCGACCCCACCCCGTTCGACTGGGACGACGCCGACCTGGCGCTCGGCCTGGCCCGCACCTACCGCTGGGGCGGCCACTCGGCCTGGCCGCTGCCGCTGTCGGTGGCCCAGCATTCGATCGCCGTGATGCTGCTGCGGCGCGCCGCGCAGCCGGCCCTGTCGCCGCTCGAGCAATTACGCGAGCTGCTGCACGATGCCGAGGAAGGCCTGCTGGGTTTCGATGCGATTTCCGTCATCAAGCCGTTTCTGGGCGAGGCGTTTCGCGCGCTGACCAGGCGCCTGGAGCACGTGGTGTTCCTGCGCTACGGCTTGCCGGCCTGGGATGCGCGCGGGCATGCGGCCCACAAGCGCGCCGACCGGCTGGCCGCCGCCAGCGAAGCGGTGCATGTGGCCGGCTGGTCGCGCGAAGAAGTCCGGCGCACGCTCAAGATCCGCGCCCAGGTGCTGGGCGAGGACGTGCTGGCACGCCACTACGATTGCCGGCCGTGGGAGCCGTGGCCGCCGCAGCTGGCGTGCGAACGTTTCCTGCAGGAGCTCGAGCGGCTCCAGGCGCAGGTGCGCGCGGCGCCCTAGACAGATCGCTGGCGCCGCGCGAGATCGATTACGTCAACGTCTTTTCCAGATGGCGCTCGAGGCTTTCGAGCGACTTGCCGCGGGTCTCCGGCACGATCGTCAGCACGAACAGGAGCGACAGCACATTGATGCCCGCGAACAGGAAGAACGTCGCGCTGCCGAAGTGCGCCAGCGCGATCGGGAACAGCAGCGCGACCGTGGCATTGAAGATCCACTGGCAGGCCACCGCGGTGCCGGTCAGGATGCCGCGCACATGCATCGGGAACAGTTCGGACATCAGCAGCCAGTACACCGGGGCGATCAGCATCTGCATGCACAGCAGGAAGCACAGGATGCAGCCGAGCGCGGCGTAGCTGCGCAGCATTCCTTCAGGCATCCACAGCAGCACCGCGCCCAGCGCCGCCTGGGTCAGGATCACGCCGGACAGGCCGGTCATCAGCATCGGCCGGCGTCCATGCTTGCCGATCAGCCAGATACCGATCAGGGTGGCGATCACCGACACCACGCCGTTGCCGATGGTGGCGGTCAGCGCCGCGTTGGTGCCCAGGCCGGTCGAGGTCAGGATGATCGGGGTAAAGTACATGAAGGCGTTCACGCCGGTGAACTGGGCCATGAAGCCCAGGCCGATACCGATCCACAGCAGCTTGCGGATCCATGGCGTGCCGAGCACCGCCGACCAGCCGGCCTGCTCGCGGTCGATGTCGTTGAGCCGCTGCATTTCCGCCATTTCGATCTCGATCTGCCTGTCGCTGGAACGGATCTGTTCCATCACGGCGCGCGCCTCTTTCATGCGGCCCTTGCTGGCCAGCCAGCGCGGCGAGGCCGGCACCATCATCATGCCGATGCCCAGCAGGATTGCCGGCACCGCCGAGATCGCCAGCATGTAGCGCCACACATGGGGCGAATCGGACAGGTAGGCCAGCAGCGCGTTGAGCACATACGCCGCCAGCTGGCCGCTGACGATCATCAGTTCGTTCTGGCTGACCAGCCGCGCGCGGCGCGCCGGCCCGGCCATCTCGGCGATGAACACCGGCACCGTCGACGACGCGCCGCCGACCGCCATGCCGAGGATGAAGCGCATCGCGACCAGCACCGCCACCGACGGCGCCAGCACCGAGCCGAGCACGCCGATCATGAATACCAGCGACAGGCCCATCAGCGTGGTGCGGCGGCCGTACTTGTCCGACAGCGTCCCCGCCATCAGCGAGCCGAGCGCGGCGCCGAACACCAGGGACGACGTGACGATGCCTTCCGTGACCGGCGTCAGGCCGAGGCCGCCGCTGGCGGGCGACAGGCCCAGGAACGGCAAGGCGCCCGAAATGACGCCGGTATCGTAGCCGAAGGCCAGCGCGCCCATGGTGGCGGCGATCGCTACCTTGAAGACGAAGCGGCTTTCCCTGGTGTCGGGTGGTGGCGGGGCGGCAGGTAGAGCGGATGGCGGTGCGGAAGACATGCGATGGAATCCTTGGTGAGTGGACGGAGCAGGCCGAGGGAGTCTGCACGGGCGCCGCGGCCCTCGCCTTCGGCGTCGCGCCGACAGTGGGACGCGCGTAACCGAACGTAAAATCGCCGGCTTTCGAATAAATCTTGATGCAGGATAAGGGAAGTTATCGACCTTGAATGTTCGATAGCTTACATATTAGTGATTTTAAGGGATGGCCGGGGCCTGCATGCTGGCACGCACGTGCGCTGGATCGCGGTGCCCCGCAATGCCGTCACGGACGTGCGCCGTAGGGTGGGCGAGTTCCTCGCCCACGCGTCCAGCCAGTGCGGAGGACACCGATGGGCGAGCACTGGTTGAACGCGTGGACGGACAAGCCGTCCACCCCACGGTGACGATCAGGCAGCGCAGATCCATCCCACGGTGACGATCAGGCAGCGCAGATCCACCCCACGGTGTCGATCAGGGATCGCCGATCCACCCCACGGTGACAATCAGGCAGCGCCGATCCACCCCACGGTGTCGATCAGGCAGCGCCGATCCACCCCACGCTGACCATCAGGCCGCTCCCAACGTGTTGCGGACTCATCGGCAAATGGCGCATGCCACGCATGCCAAGTCCCTGATTTTATTCACTCTTTAGTGCTATCCACAAGAAATGTGGATAACTGTGTGGACAAGCGCCACTTGACAAGCCGCAAGCGCAGTAGCGATGCGGGTTTCAACAAAATGCCCGTTCGAGAGGCAAAAAAATGTTCCTGTAAAATCAATCACTTGCACATGCACCACTTCCGGGCATCAGGAATTTATGCGGCAAACTCCTACAAAGTGGCTCTACAGGGGATAAGTCTCCAACATGCGCCTAACTTCCGTCATTTCCACGCGTTCCGGGCGCGGTCGCGCACCAGCATGCGTACGCTGTCGGGCATCGGGGTACGGTTCTCGCGCCGGTCGGCGCTGAGCCATGCGCATTCCTCGAAATGCTTGAGCATGACCGGGGTGATGAAGCGGCTGCGCGCCGCATACACGTGGCGGTCGCCCATCTGCGCCTGCTGCTTGATGAAGAAGCGGTTCGGCACCACCAGGTGCAGGTTGTCGCGCGCGCGGGTCATCGCCACGTACAGCAGGCGCCGCTCTTCCTCGATGTCGTCCTGGCTGCCGGTGGCCATGTCGGACGGCATGCAGCCGTCGACCACGTTCAGCACGTGCACCGACTTCCATTCCTGGCCCTTGCTCGAATGGATGGTCGACAGGATCACGTAGTCTTCGTCCAGCAGCGGCGCGCCGGCGCGGTCGCTGGTGGCTTCCGGCGGATCGAGCGTGATGTCGGCCAGGAAGCTTTCGCGGTTGGCGTGCCCGCCCGACAGCGCCACCAATTGATCGAGGTCGGCCGCGCGCACCTGGGCATCGTCGTGCAGGCGCTCCAGGTGCGGCTGATACCAGTCGCGCGCCAGTTCCAGGTCCATCGGCCAGCGCAGCCCGGGCGCGCGCAGACGCCGGTACAGCGCGCAGAAGCCGTCCCAGTCGGTGCGGCAACGGGCCGGCACCGCGAAGGCTTCGAGGGCCGCCACCGCATCGGCGCCCTCTCCAGCCGCGTCGAGCAGACGCGTCGCCGTGGCCTGGCCGATGCCGGGAATCAGTTGCAGCACGCGGAAACCGGCCAGCCGGCCGCTCGGATTCTGGGCAAAGCGCAGCAGCGCCAGCACATCCTTGATGTGCGCGGCCTCGAGGAATTTCAGGCCGCCGAATTTGACGAAAGGGATGTTGCGGCGCATGAGCTCGAGTTCGAGGGCCGCGCTGTGGCTGGCCGCGCGAAACAGCACCGCCTGCGACTTGAGCGCTTCGCCGGCTTCGCGCTGCTCGAGGATACGGTTGCAGACCCAGCGCGCCTGCTCGGCCTCGTCCGGGATCAGCACCAGCTGCGGCTTGATGCTCGACTGCCGGTCGGTCCAGAGCGTCTTGGCGTGGCGTTCGAGCGCGGCCGCGATGACGGCGTTGGAGGCATCCAGGATCGGCTGGGTGGAGCGGTAGTTGCGCTCGAGCGTGACCAGTTGCGCCGGTTGCGAGAACCCGTGCGCGAAGTCGAGGATGTTGCGCACCGTGGCGCCGCGAAAACCGTAGATCGACTGGGCGTCGTCGCCCACCACCATCACGCCGCGCCCGTCCGGCTTCATGCCGGCGATGATCGCCGCCTGCAGGCGGTTGGTGTCCTGGTATTCGTCGACCAGCACATGGTCGAACAGCGCGCCGAGTTCACGTCCCAGTACCGGATCGGCGGCCATCTCGGCCCAGAACAGCAGCAGGTCGTCGTAATCCAGCACGTTCTGGGCCTGCTTCGCGTCGACATACGCGCCAAACAGGGTCTTGAGCTGGGCTTCCCACTCGCTGCACCACGGGAACAGGGACTGCAGCACCGCGTCGAGCGGTTCGCGCCCGTTGACCACGCGCGAATAGATGGCCAGGCAGGTTCCTTTCAGTGGAAAGCGCTTTTCGGTCCGGTCCAGGCCGATCTCGTGGCGCACCATGCCCATCAGGTCTTCGGAGTCGCCGCGGTCGTGGATCGTGAAGGCTTCGTCGAGACCGATGCGCCCGGAAAATTCACGCAGCAGGCGCGCGCCGATGCTGTGGAAGGTGCCGGCCCACGGCAGCGCCACCGGCGCGTGGCTCGGGCCGCGCCCGAGCAGGCGGTGCAGCACGCCACTGGCGCGCTGGGTCATTTCGGTGGCGGCGCGGCGCGAAAACGTCAGCAGCAGGATGCGCTGCGGATCGGCGCCCGCCCCGATCAGCCGCGCCACCCGGTGCGCCAGCGTACTGGTCTTGCCCGAGCCGGCGCCGGCCACCACCAGCAGCGGACGCACGTTGTCGGCGCCGATGTCGTGCTCGACCGCCGCACGCTGCTCGGGATTCAGGCTGGCGAACGGATCATCGAGGACGGGAGGCGGGGCGACGGCGGACATGGTTCAACGGGACTGGAAATGCCATACTGTACATTTATCCAGTCCCCGGCCGCAAGCGGAAAATCGCCGCAGCATCGCCTGAGGCGGCGCACTGCCTACAAGCGACAGGCTCAAGCGACAAGCACAGGCGACATGCTGCGCAACCTGAACAAATCGCTGCAAGTAACGGAAACCCAAGGCATTTTTGTGGATATCCACAAAGTCTGTGAATAAGTATGTGGAAAAGCGGGGGCTTGACACGCGGGATGCGGCCTGCGATGCGGGTTTCAACAATTTGCCTATCGGGAAGGCACTCCCGATATCGCTGCAAACCCGGTGGACTGCAGGCATGCGAGGTGCATGCGAGGACCATGCGCCACCGTACCACAAAAGCCGCCCCTGCAACGGCGCCGTGTTCAGGCGGCCGCGCGTCGATGCGTCGGGTCGAGCAGCACGCGTTCGATCACCCTGGCGCGCACCGCCTGCGACTTCAGGTATTCGACCGCCGGCATGACGCCGCTGTCGGCCAGCATCGCGACCGCATGGGCGACGGCGTCGCGCTGGCGGGCATCGCACCGCAGCTCGAGGGGATCGGCAATGGGCTGGTGGCTTGCCTGGTGTCGGAAGGGGCTCATCGGGCGTCTCCGGTTGGTTGACGCATTATTGTCCATGTCATGCCGATGTCAATACCAAAGCGGTATCGGATCGCGGCCAGCGCTGCGCCACCCTGGCGCCGGGATGCATAGAATCCTTGTACCAACCACGACGAGGTTCCCATGAACATGCCCATCGATACCGACCTGAATCCCGGCGACGAAGCCGAACCCGGCACACCCGGCGCCGGCGAAGACATCTGCGATGCCTGCGCCGGCCGCGGCACCCTGCAGGACGGCAAACCCTGTCCGGAATGCGGCGGCAGCGGACGCGTCATGCGCGGCATCGGTGGCGGCTGACGGCTGATGCCTGACGGCGGCGGCAGGCATTTACAGGCAACGGGCGTGGCGGCGATAATCGGTGCATGAGCGCCACGCCCTCCCCCCATCTCCCGCCACCGCCACCGCCACCGCCACCGCCGCACACCGCCGCCACGCCTTCCGATCGTCCGCGGCCCCGCTCGAACGCCGACCTGTTCGTGTCGTTCACGCTGATCGCCCTGCAGGGCTTCGGCGGCGTACTGGCCGTGATCCAGCGCGAAATGGTCGAGCGCAAGCGCTGGCTGACCAACGAAGAGTTCGTCGAGGACTGGTCGGTCGCGCAGATCATGCCCGGCCCCAACGTCTGCAACCTGGCGATGATGCTCGGCGCCCGCCATTTCGGCCTGCGCGGCGCCATGAGCGCGCTGGCCGGCCTGCTGGCGTTGCCGCTGGTGCTGGTGCTGACGCTGGCCCTGCTGTATGCGCGCTTCTCGGCCATGCCCGAAGTCCAGGGCGCGCTGCGCGGCATGGCCGCCGTCGCCGCCGGCCTGATCTTCGCCGCCGGCCTGCGCATGGCCGCCGCCCTGGGCCGCAACGTGCTGCCACTGGCCTGGTGCCTCGCCATCGCCGCCACTGGCTTCGTGCTGCTGGCCTGGGTGCGCGCGCCGCTGGCCGCGGTACTGTTCCCGCTCGGCGGCCTCGGTTGCGTGCTGGCCTGGCGCAGGTTGCGCCCATGAGCGCGCCGGTCCTCCTGCTCGACTGGCACGACTGGCTCGACCTGTTCGCCCACTTCCTGATGCTGTCGCTGATGTCGCTCGGCGGCGCGATTTCGACCACCTCCGAGATGCAGCGCTACCTGGTCGAGCGCCAGGGCTGGCTCAGCCACGCGCAGTTCAGCGACTCGGTAGCGCTGGCCCAGGCCTCGCCCGGACCCAACGTGCTGTTCGTCGCGCTGCTCGGCTGGCATGTCGGCATGAACGCCGGCAGCATCACGGCGGCGCTGAGCGGCGTGGTGATCTCGATGGTCGGCATCATGCTGCCCTCGACCATCTTCACTTATCAGGTGGCGCAGTGGGCGCACCGCAACGCCGGACTGCGCGCGGTGCGCGCGTTCAAGCAGGGCATGGCGCCGCTGGTGATCGCCATGCTGCTGTCGACCGCCTGGCTGCTGGCCAGCCGCGGCGGCGGCCAGCCCGACCATTGGCCGCTGTGGCTGCTGACACTGGCGACCTGCATCGTGATCTGGCGCACCCGCCTGCATCTGCTGTGGATGCTGGGCCTGGGCGCGCTGCTGGGGGCGCTGGGTGTCGTCTGACCTTGTCGTGGATTCCTTTGCCTGACCTTCGCGTCTGGCGCATCGCGGCGCGAGGCGGCATACTGGCGTGACTGACAACTGCAGAGAGTCTTCTCATGCCCGATATCCTCAACGAACACGCCTGCTTTGGCGGCGTCCAGCGTTTCTACCAGCACGATTCGACCGCGATCGGCCTGCCGATGAAATTCTCGGTCTACCTGCCACCGGCCGCCGGGGAAAAACGCCTGCCGGTGCTGTTCTATCTGGCCGGCCTGACCTGTACCGAAGAAACCTTCATGACCAAGGCCGGCGCCCAGCGCCTGGCGAGCGAGCTGGGCATCATCCTGGTCGCGCCCGACACCAGCCCACGCGGCGCGAAGGTGCCTGGCGAGGACGACAGCTGGGACTTCGGCACCGGCGCCGGCTTCTATCTGGACGCCACCGAGGCGCCCTGGTCGACGCACTACCGCATGGAAAGCTATCTGCTGGAACTGCACGCCCTGGTACTGGCCACGCTGCCGGCCGATCCGGCGCGGGTGGGCATCTTTGGCCACTCGATGGGCGGGCATGGCGCACTGACGCTGGCGCTGCGCCACCCCGACCTGTTCGCCTCGGTGTCGGCCTTCGCACCGATCGCCGCGCCACGGCGCTGCCCGTGGGGCAAGAAGGCCTTCAGCGGCTATCTGGGCGCCGATGAAGCGGCCTGGGCACAGCACGATGCCAGCGCACTGATGGCCGCCCAGGCGCGGGCGCCGTTCCCGGGCGGCATCCTGGTCGACCAGGGACTGGGCGACAAGTTCCTCGCCGAGCAACTGTATCCGGAAGCGTTCGAGGAAGCCTGCGCCAGGGCCGGCCAGCCGCTGACGCTGCGCCGCCACGACGGCTATGACCACGGCTACTATTTCATCGCCACGTTCATCGACGACCACCTGCGCTTCCACGCCGGCCAGCTCGTGTCCTGAACTGGCTGACACACCTGCGGGCCGGCGTCCTGCCGTCCCGCTTTCTCCCTGTATTTGCACCTGATTCCGCACGGCAAACGAACGCCGCGGCGGCGCATCCGTGTGTATGCTGACAACACTGCACGCAGCGTTGTGCGCGCCGCGGGATCACGACCATGCCGCTTATCCGGGACATCGCCCCATTCGCCGATCGCCTCGACGCCGGCCGTCAGCTGGCGCGGGCGTTGCAGCACCTGGCCGATGACACCGGCATCCTGGTGCTGGCCTTGCCGCGCGGCGGGGTGCCGGTGGCGTTTCCGGTGGCAGCGGCGCTGAAGGCCGAGCTCGACCTGATGCTGGTGCGCAAGCTCGGCATGCCGCACCACCCTGAATACGCGATGGGGGCGATCGGCAGCGACGGCGTCAGGCTGCTGCATCCTGGCGTGCCGGGGCTGATGGGTGTCACGGGCGAGGACATCGATGCGGTCACCCGCGTCGAGCAGGACGAACTGGAACGGCGTGCGCGGCGCTATCGCGGCGCGCGTGCGCCGGCGGTGTTGACGGGGCGCACAGTCGTGCTGGTCGACGACGGCATTGCCACCGGCGCCAGCATGGGCGTGGCGATCGAGGTAGCCCGCGCCCATGCGCCGGCGCGCCTGGTCGTCGCGACGCCGGTGGCCGCGCCCGATACGCTGCGCAGGCTGCGGGCGCAGGCCGACGAGGTCGTGTGCCTGATGGCGCCGCCGCGTTTTCGCGCAGTAGGACAGTGGTACGCCCGGTTCGACCAGACCGGCGACGATGAAGTCCAGGATTTTCTGGCACAGGCGTGGAATGCCACGCCCGGCCAGTCGACATCAAGAACTTAACCGAGAGGAGCGGACATGAACGATACGAGCAACGAGCGCAACCAACATGCGGAACATGCGGGCGATCAGGGCAGCGAACAGGGTAACAACGTGGGCAAGTGGATCGGCGCGGCCGTCGCCGGCGCCCTGCTCATGTACGCCTTCGACCCTGAGCGCGGCGCCGCCCGCCGTGCCCGCGCCCGTGGCGCCGTCCGCGAAGCCGGCCACCGCACCGGCGACACGCTGGGCAATGTGTGGCACCACGCCGAAGACCGCTTCGACACGGCCCGCGTGCGCGCCTCGAAAGCCTATGCCCGCGCCAACGCCCGCCTGGCCGACGCCGCCCACGCCGCCGGCGAGCGCCTGGCCGAAACCTCGCACCGCACCCGCGACCGCCTGGAACATGCACGCGACCGCCTGTCGCACGTTGCCGACGATGCGCGCGAGCGCGTATCCGATGCAGCCCATGAAGCGCGCGACCGCGCTGAACATGCCGTGGACCGCGCCCGCGAGCGCTCCAGCCACCTGGCCCACGAGGCGCGCCAGCGCGGCGAGCATGCCGCCGACCGCGCCCGCGAACGCGCCCACGAGGTAGCGGACCGGGCGCGTGAGCGCGCCGACACGGTCGCCGAGCGCGCCCGCGAACGTGGCGAGTACGCGCGCGAGCGCGCCGAACGCACCGGTGCCCAGGCCCGCGACCGGCTCGACGCCGCCGCCGACACCGTGCGCGCCAATGCGCGTGACGGCGCCCAGCTGGCCAGCAGCAAGTTCAGCGAATGGACCGACCAGCTGGCCCATGTTTTCGGCGCACGCAGCCCGACGCTCACCAATTCGGCCCTGCTGGGCACCGGCGCGCTGAGCGTGGTCGGCCTGGTGCGCCGCTCGCCGGCCGCCGCCCTGCTCGGCCTGGGCGCGCTGGCGGTGCTGCTGCGCAGCGACCGGGGCCGCCACATGCTGTCGTCGCTGCGCAGCCGCGGCGCCGGCAGCGCCAGCCAGGTCGACGTCGAGAATGCGATCCACATCGATGCCTCGCCCAAGGAAGTGTTCGATGCCTGGTCCGACGTCGAGAATTTTCCGCGCTTCATGTCGCACGTGACTGACGTGCGCGACCTGGGCCACCGCCGTTCGCACTGGGTGGTGCGCGGCCCGGGCGGCATGGAATACGCCTGGAATGCCGTCATGACCGAGCAGACCCGTCCCGAGCGCCTGTCGTGGCGCAGCGAGCCGGGCTCCGAGATCGAGCAGGAAGGCACGATCACGTTCGAACCGTCGCGTGGCGGCACGCTGGTCACGGTGCGCATGCAGTATTCGCCGCCGGCAGGCGTGCTCGGCCACGGCATCGCGAAGATGCTGGGCGCCGACCCGCAGCGCCAGATGGACGACGACCTCGCGCGCATGAAGGCCTTCATCGAGCGCGGCCCCAACCACCCGGCCGCCCAGCCGCGCGCCGAGAATCCCAACTACCTGCACTGACATGGTCTCCCCGGGCGACGCCATCCTCGATGCGGTCCGCTCGGCGGCGCGCCCGATCACGGGCGCGCCGGACGACTACGACGCGTTGCTCGACCTGGTCGGCAACGCGCGCTTCGTGCTCCTGGGTGAAGCCACCCACGGCAGCCACGAGTTCTACGCCGAACGGGCCCGCATCACGCAGCGCCTGATCGAAGAAAAAGGCTTCAACGCCGTCGCGGTGGAGGCCGATTGGCCGGACGCCTGGCGCGTCAATCAATACGTGCGCGGCATGGGGCAAGACCCGCACGGGCGCGCCGCACTCGGCGGCTTCGAACGCTTTCCGGCCTGGATGTGGCGCAACACCGCGGTGCTCGACTTCGTCGAATGGCTGCGCCACCGCAATGACGCCATCGATTCGATCGACGCCAGGGCCGGCTTCTACGGGCTCGACCTGTACAGCATGTTCACCTCGATCCACGAAGTCCTGCATTACCTGGACGGCGTCGACCCCGACGCGGCGCAGGCCGCGCGCCAGGTATATGCCTGTTTTGATCATTACGACCGCGACAGCCAGCAATACGGCTATGCGGCCAGCTACGGCATGTCGCCTTCGTGCGAGGAAGGCGTGCTGGCCACCCTGCGCATCCTGCAGCAGCGCGCCGCCGACTACATGGCGGCGGACGGCGTGCGCGGCGAGGACGCTTTCTTCTATGCCCAGCAAAATGCCCGGCTGGTGAAGAACGCCGAGCAGTATTACCGCACCATGTTCAAGGGCCGCGTGTCGTCCTGGAACCTGCGCGACAGCCATATGGCGGACACGCTGGACGCAGTGGCGGGGCATCTGTCGCGCGACGGCAAGCCGGCCCGCATCGTGGTATGGGAACACAACTCGCACATCGGCGACGCCCGCGCGACCGAGATCGGGAGACAGGGCGAGTGGACTGTCGGCGAACTGGCGCGCAAGGCCTACGGACAGGACGCCTGCCTGGTCGGCTTTACCACCTATGACGGGCGGGTCACCGCGGCCGATGACTGGGACGGCCAGGCCCGCCACAAGCATGTACGGCCCGCGCTCGACGGCAGCTACGAGCAGCTGTTCCACGCCGCCGGCATCGACCGTTTCTACCTGCCGCTGCGCGAGCACGGTCCGGCGCGCGACGCGCTGATGGAAGCGCGGCTGGAGCGGGCGATCGGCGTGCTGTACCGGCCACGCACCGAACGCCAGAGCCATTATTTCATGGCGCAATTACCGCGCCAGTTCGACGCCATCATCCACATCGACCGCACCAGCGCGGTCGAGCCGCTCGACGCCGACAGCGGCTGGCATGACAGCGAGCCGCCAGAGACGTATCCCGACGGCTTGTAATTATCCGCGCAACTGTCCATACGCGTCCGCAAAAAAATCCCCGCAGCAAAGCTGTTGAAATCTAAAGATTTCCGCTAGGATTGCATTTTTATCGGCCAGCGGGAGTGCGCGTCATGAGTCAAACCAACCTCAACGTCAACGGCAAGAACCTGCCGGTCGACGTCGAACCGGACACCCCGCTGCTGTGGGCGCTGCGCGATACGCTGGGCCTGGTCGGCACCAAGTATGGCTGCGGCCTCGGCCAGTGCGGCGCCTGCACCGTCCACCTGGATGGCGTCGCAACGCGTTCCTGCCTGCTGCCCGTGTCGGCCGTTGGCACGCAAAAAATCACCACGATCGAAGGGCTCGACGCCAAGGCCCGGCATCCGCTCCAATTGGCCTGGCAAGAACTGGACGTGCCGCAATGTGGCTACTGCCAGTCGGGCCAGATCATGAGTGCCTGCGCGCTGCTCAAGCAGCACCCCAGGCCGACCGACGCCCAGATCGACGAAGCCATGGCCGGCAACCTGTGCCGGTGCGCGACCTATATGCGGATCCGCAAGGGCATCCACCGGGCCGCCGAGATCGCCGCCGGCGCGAAGGAGTCCGCATGAGTTCCCCCATCTCTTCTGCACGCCGCCGCTTCCTTGGCGCGGGCGCCGGTGGCGCACTGCTGATCGGCATGTCGGCGCAGGGCGTGCTCGCTGCCGCCTCGCGGCCGAACGCCACGCCGGGTGACTTCGTGCCGAACGCCTTCATCCGCATCGCGCGCGACGGCAGCGTCACGCTGATCTCGAAGCAGCCCGAGATCGGCCAGGGCATCAAGACCTCGCTGCCGATGGTGATCGCCGAAGAGCTCGACGTCGACTGGCAGTCGGTGCGCATCGAACAGGGCGACCTGGACCTGGAAGCCTATGGCAGCCAGGGCGCGGGCGGCTCGAATTCGACGCCGAACAATTACGAGAACTTCCGCCGGCTGGGCGCAACCGCACGCGCGGTGCTGGTGCAGGCTGCGGCCCAGGCCTGGAAAGTGGCGCCGGGTGAGTGCTCGACCGTCCCTGGTGCTGTCGTGCATGCGGCCAGCAGGCGCCGTCTCGGTTACGGCGAACTGGTCGCTGTGGCGGCGACGCTTGCGCTGCCTGCCGCCTCGGCGGTGGCATTGAAGGACCCGGCGCGTTTTCGGCTGCTGGGCCAGCGTATCGGCGGCGTCGACAATGCCGCCATCGTCAGCGGCAAGCCGCTGTTCGGGATCGACGTGCAGGTGCCGGGCATGCTGCATGCGGTCTTCGTCAAGTGTCCGGTATTCGGCGGCAAGCCGCTGCGTGCCAACCTGGACGCGCTGCGCGCCCTGCCCGGCGTGAAGGACGCCTTCATCGTCGACGGCACCGATAACCTGAATGGCCTGCGCCCGGGCGTGGCGATCGTCGCCACCTCGACCTGGTCGGCCATCAAGGCGCGCCGCTCGCTCGACGTGCAGTGGGACGAAGGCAGCGGCGCCAGACACAGCTGGGCCGACTTCACGGCCCAGGCCAGGGCCGCCGGCAAACGGCCCGGCACGACCATGCTGCGGCAGGACGGCGACGTGGCCGGCGCGCTGGCCGGCGCCTTCAAGACCGTCGAAGCAGCCTACAGCTACCCGTTCATCTCGCACGCCAGCATGGAGCCGCAGAACTGCACCGCCTGGTTCAGGCCGGACGGCACGCTGGAACTGTGGGCGCCGACCCAGAACCCGAATGCGGGCCAGGCGCTGGTGAGCACGACCTTCGGCATCCCGAAGGACAGGATCGCGCTGCACATCATCCGCAGTGGGGGCGGCTTCGGCCGGCGCCTGAGTTCGGACTTCATCGTCGAGGCCACCGCCATCGCCCAGCGCGTCAAGGCTCCGGTCAAGCTGACCTGGACGCGCGAGGACGATGTGCAGCACGACCATTTTCGCCCTGGCGGCTTCCACTTCCTGCGCGGCGGCGTCGACAAGGCCGGCCGCGCCGTGGCCTGGCACAACCATTTCGTCACCTTTGCCAACCGCATCGAGCAGGACGGCAAGAGCATCCTGCGCCCCGGCAGCGGCGGCAATCTGTCCCCGGACGAATTCCCGGGCCGCTGGCTGGCCAACTGCCAGCTCGAGCAGACCGCGCTCGAGTGCCGCATCCCGATGGGTCCGTGGCGCGCGCCGGGCAGCTGCGTGTTCGCCTGGGCCTTCCACAGCTTCATCGACGAACTGGCCCACGCCGGCGGGCGCGACCCGCTGGCCTTCCGCCTGGAACTGCTGGGTGACAAGGACCTGATGGCGCCGAGTGTCGAGCGCGGCCAGTCCTACGATGTGGCGCGCATGCGCACGGTACTGCAAACCGCCGCAGACAAGGCCGGCTGGGGCAAGAAGACATTCCCGCGCGGCCAGGGCCAGGGCATCGCCTTCCACTTCAGCCACCGCGGCTATGTTGCCCAGGTGGCCGAGGTCACGGTCAGCAAGGAGGGCAAGCTGACGGTCGACCGCGTGGTCGTCGCCACCGACATCGGCCCGACGATCATCAACCTGTCGGGCGCCGAAAACCAGGTCGAAGGTTCGGTCATCGACGGCCTGTCGACGCTGCTGCTGCCCGAACTGAACATCGAAAACGGCAGAATCACGCAAAGCAATTTCCACGACTACCAATTGCTGCGCATCGGCGACGCCCCGGCAAAAATCGAGATGCACTTCGTCAAATCCGACCACCCCGTCACCGGCCTGGGCGAACCCGCCCTCCCCCCGCTGGCCCCGGCCGTCTGCAACGCGATCTTCGCCGCCACCGGCATCCGCATCCGCGAACTCCCCCTCCACAAAACTAACCTCGGCTGGACTTAATAATGAGGGTCAGAGTCGAATTGTTTGACAACTTCAGTAAATCAATTGCTCATTAATTTGACTCTGACCCTCATTATCGAGCACTTGATCCACAGATAATTAGGGTCAGAGTCGAATTACCGGCAACATTCGATAGTTGCCGATTAATTCGACTCTGACCCTCAATTAAAAATGCACTACCAAGCAATAAAACCATCCCCCGCAAGCAACAAATTACGCCAGCTTAATTTTGAGCCGGACCCGGCAAACAAAAACCACAAAAAACAATCAGGGTCAGCGTCGATTTATCGAGCAACTTCGAAAGTTGCCAATTAAATCGACTCTGACCCCAATTAATAGGCTCTGTCCCACTGGAATAAAAATGGGTGGAAATGGCGCTCGTGGAACAAAATAAATCAATTGCTCAATAATTCGACACTGACCCTCATTGGGGTGGGGTGTGGGATGGCTGCCGGTTGGGCGCGTGGGGTGGGGCAGGTGGGCATGCCGATGCGATCGGCACGCGGGGGTGGGTGTGTCAGTAGCTGCCTGGCGCCTGGATGCGGGCGTCGATGCCGAGACGGTCGAGTATCGCGAGCGCTTGCTGGTGCTGGTGGTCGCTGGCGGCCAGGGCCTTGAGGACGCAGGCGCCGTGGATGTCGCCCTCGGGCTGGTACACGTCCTTGTAGTCGGTGCCGCCCTTGACGGCGGGGCGGTCGCCGACCGTGAAGTTGGATTGGCCGGGGCCGGCTTCGTCGCCGACCGGGCTCAATGCCACCTGGTCCGGGCTGAAGCCGGCGGCCAGCAGTTCGGCGCGGGCCTGTTCGGCGATGGCGAAATCGTGGATCACACTGACAATCGGATGGTTCATGGGGTCTCCTTCTTTCGATGTGGCCAAGTTACCAGAACCGGCCATCCCCCGGCGCTCAGTCGGGGACCACGGCCGTGACTTCGATCTCCACCCGCGCCCCGGCTTCCATCAACCCCGCGACCTGGACCGCGCTCATCGCCGGAAAATGGCGGCCGATGACGGCCCGGTAGGCCGCGCCCAGCGCCGCGCCGGCGTCCAGGTATTCCTGCCGGTCGAGCACATACCAGGTCATGCGCACGATGTGCTCGGGCCGGGCGCCGGCTTCGTGCAGCACCGCCACGATGTTGTCCAGCGCCTGGCGCGCCTGGGTCACGAAGTCGGGGCCGGCGAAACGGCCTTCGGCGTCCCAACCGATCATGCCGCTCACGTAGACCTGGCGCCCGCGCGCGGCCACGCCGTTGGCATACCCCTTGGGACGCGGCCAGCCGGGCGGCTGCAGGAAGTCCATGCGTTCCCCCTCAGGCCCCGGCCGCAAGCAGCTCGCGTGCGATGATCAATAGCTGCACCTCGCTTGCGCCCTCATAGATGCGCAGCGCGCGGATCTCGCGGTACAGCGCCTCCACCACCTGCCCGCTCTGCACGCCCTGCCCGCCGAACAGCTGCACCGCGCCGTCGATCACGCGCTGGGCGGACTCGGTCGCGGCCAGCTTGGCCATCGCCGCTTCCTTGGTCACGCGCTGGCCGCTGTCGCGCAGCCAGGCCGCGCGGTAGGTCAAGAGCGCAGCGGCATCGATCTCGAGCGCCATCTGGGCCAGCTTCGCCTGGGTCAGCTGGAAGTCGGCCAGCGTCTTGCCGAACATCGGCCGCGCCTGCGCGTGCGCCAGCGCCTCGTCCAGCGCGCGCCGTGCAAAGCCCAGCGCCGCCGCCGCCACCGAGGTGCGAAACACATCCAGCGTCGCCATCGCCACCTTGAAGCCCTGCCCTTCGGCCCCGATCAGCGCCGACGCCGGCACCCGGCAGCCATCGAAACGCAGGCGCGCCAGCGGATGCGGGGCGATCACCTCGAGGCGCTCGGCGACCGCCAGTCCCGGCGTCGCTGCAGGCACGACGAAGGCCGAGATGCCGCGCGCGCCGCGTCCACCCTCGCCGCCGCCGTCGCCGGTGCGCGCGAACACCACATAGAAGTCGGCGATGCCGCCGTTCGAGATCCAGGTCTTGTCGCCATCGAGCACCCAGTCGTCGCCGTCCCGGCGCGCGGCGCAGGCCAGCGCCGCGACGTCCGAGCCGGCCTGCGGCTCGGACAATGCAAACGCGGCGATCGCCTCGCCGCGCGCCACGCGCGGCAGCCAGGCGCGTTTCTGCGCTTCGCTGCCGAACAGCGAAATGGCGCCGCTGCCCAGGCCCTGCATGGCGAACGCGAAGTCGGCCAGGCCGGCGTGGCGCGCCAGCGTCTCGCGCACGATGCAGATCGCGCGGGTGTCGATCGCCTCGCCCACGCCGCCATACGCGGTGCCGCCGACCGCATGGTGCAGCCAGCCGTCGCGGCCCAGGCGCGCCACCAGCGAGCGGCAGGCCGCGTCGACATCGGCTGTATGCGACCAAGCGTGCGACGAAGCATGCGACGAGGTGTGTGACGAAGCGTGCGACGAAGCATGCGCCAGATTCGCGGACGCCCACACGTCCAGGGCGCGCGCCAGCTCGCCGTGACGGGCGTCGAAGAACGGCCAGTTCAGGTAATCCTGGTCCATCAATTCCCCTCGAAGTGCGGCCGCTCTTTCGCCACGAAGGCGTGATAGGCACGGTGGAAGTCATTGGTCGCCATGCAGATCGCCTGGGCCTGGGCCTCGGCGTCGATCGCCTGGTCGACCCCCATATTCCATTCCTGCTGCAGCATGTGCTTGGTCATGCCGTGGGCGAAGGTGGGCCCGTCCGCCAGCGTGGCGGCGAAGCCCTGCGCTTCGCGCAGCAACTCTTGCGGCGCGCACAGCCGGTTGTGGAAACCCCAGCGCTCGCCCTCCTCGCCGCCCAGGGCGCGCCCCGTGTACAGCAATTCGGCCGCGCGGCCCTGGCCGATCACGCGCGGCAGCAAGGCGCAGGCGCCCATGTCGCAGCCGGCCAGGCCGACCCGGGTAAACAGGAAGGCGGTGCGGCTGCGCGCGGTGGCGTAGCGGATGTCCGAGGCCAGCGCCAGGATCGCGCCGGCGCCGGCGCACACGCCGTCCACCGCCGCCACGATTGGCTGCGGGCAGGCGCGCATCGCCTTGACCAGGTCTCCCGTCATGCGGGTGAACGCCAGCAGCCCGGGCATGTCGAGCTTCGTCAGCGGCCCGATGATCTCGTGCACGTCGCCGCCCGAACAGAAATTCTCGCCCGCGCCCACCAGCACGACCGCCTTGACGTCGGCCGCGTACGCGAACGCGCGAAACAGGTCGCGCAGTTCGGCATACGAATCGAAGCTGAGCGGATTCTTGCGCTCGGGCCGGTCGAGCGTGATGGTGGCGACGCCGGCGTCGAGCGCGAAGCCGATATGGCGGCCCCGGTAGCCGCCAAGATCGGTGCGGCCGCCCGGCAGCCGGTGTGCTTCGCCCGGAAGGTATTGCATGACGCTACTCCTGATGAGGTGTGGTTCGGCCCTGGGTCGCCGGCGCGCGCGCCAGGTTGCGCTCCAGTTGCAGCTTGCCGGCCAGGTACTGGCGCGGCCAGCCGACGCCACTGTAGCCGATCCGCGCCGCCTCGCACAGGGTCCAGGCCGGATTGGCCAGGTGCGGCCGCGCCACCGCGCACAGATCGGCGCGACCGGCCGCGATGATGCCGTTGACATGGTCGGCCTCGTAGATGCCGCCGACCGCGATGGTGGCAATCCCGGCCTCGTTGCGGATCCGGTCCGCGAACGGCGCCTGGAACATGCGCCCGAACACGGGGCGTTCGTGCTTGCTGACCTGGCCCGACGAACAGTCGACCATGTCGGCGCCGGCGTCGCGAAACAGGCGCGCGATCGCCACCGCGTCGAGCGGCGTGGTGCCGCCTTCGACCCAGTCGTGGCTCGAGATGCGCACGCTGATCGGCAGGTGATCGGGCCACACCGCGCGCACCGCCGCGAATACCTCGAGCGGAAAACGGCAGCGGTTTTCGAGGCTGCCGCCATACGCGTCCTGGCGCCGGTTGGTCAGCGGCGAAATGAAGCCCGACAGCAGATAACCGTGCGCGCAGTGCAGTTCGAGCCAGTCGAATCCGGCATCGCGCGCCAGCAGCACCGCGCGCACGAAATCGTCGACAATGCGCGCCATGTCGACTGACGTCGCCGCGCGCGCCACCTGCGACACGCCCTCGATGTACTGGCACGGCGAGGCCGCCAGCAGCGGCCAGTTGCCTTCAAGGAGCGGCATGTCGATGCCGTCCCACGCCGGCCGGGTCGATCCCTTGGCGCCGGCATGCCCGAGCTGCACGCCGATCTTCGCGTCACTGGCGCCATGCACGAAGTCGACGATGCGCTTCCAGGCGGCCATCTGCCCTGCTGTATACAAGCCCGGACAGCCGGGCGTGATGCGCGCGTCGGCCGACACGCAGGTCATCTCGGCCATCACCAGCGCCGCGCCACCCAGCGCACGCGCGCCCAGGTGGGCCAGGTGATAGTCGCCCACCTCGCCGTCGAGCGCCGAATACTGCGCCATCGGCGAGACCACCACCCGGTTCTTCAGCAGCACCCCGCGCACCCGGTACGGCGTGAACATCGGCGGCGTGGCATCGCCTGGGGGCGCCAGGTCGCAGGCGGCGAAGGCGCGCGCCGCGAACCAGCGCTCGTAGCCATCGATCCAGGCCGGGTCGCGCAGGCGCAGGTTCTCGTGCGACAGGCGCTGGCTGCGGGTCAGCAGCGAGTAGGCGAACTGCGGCGGCGCCAGTCCCCCGTAGCGCGCCACGCTCTCGAACCACTCCATCGAATTGCGTGCGGCGTTCTGCAGCTTGAGCACCTCGACCAGGCGCGCGTCCTGGTAGCGCGCCAGCGCCGCAAACAGATCGTCCGCATCGTCCAGCGCGTCGGCCAGGGCGATCGCGTCCTCCAGCGCCAGCCTGGTCCCCGAGCCGATCGAAAAATGCGCCGTGTGCGCGGCGTCGCCGGCCAGCGCCAGCGGCACCCGGCGCCCGTCCACGTCGAGTGCATGGATCCAGCGCCGGCAGGCCAGGCGCGGGAAGCGGATCCAGGCGCTCGAGCCGCGCGCGTGCGCCCCGTTGGCCAGCAGCGGCTCGCCCTCCAGGATGCGCACGAACAGGCGTTCGCAAAAGGCCAGCGCCTGCGCGCCATCCATGTCGGCCAGGCCGCTGGCGCGCCAGGTCGACTCGAGCGTCTCGACGATGAAGGTCGACATGGCGCCGTCGTACTGGTAGGCGTGGGCCTGGAACCAGCCGTGCGGGGTTTCCTCGAAGGCGAAGGTGAACGCGTCGAAGCGCTTGCGCGTGCCCAGCCACACGAAGCGGCAGGCGCGCTGCTCGATCTCGGGCTCGAACACGTCCGCATGACGGCTGCGCACCGCGCTGTGGATGCCGTCAGCGGCCACCACCAGGTCGGCCCGGTAGCGGCGCGCCAGCGCCTGCGGGTCGTCGACCGCGGTGTCGAACACCAGCTCGACGCCCAGCTCCCGGCAGCGCTCTTCCAGGATCTGCAGCAGCCGGCGCCGTCCGACGCCACAAAACCCGTGGCCGTGCGAGCGCACCACGGCGTCCCTGAAGTGGACGTCGATCGCATCCCAGCGGTTGAACGACGCGAGGATGGCGCGCGCGCTCGGCGCATCGCTGGCGGCCAGGTTGTCCAGCGTCTGGTCCGAAAACACCACGCCCCAGCCGAAGGTGTCGCCGGCGCGCTGACGCTCGACCACGGTGACCGCCGCGTCCGGCCTGCGCAGCCTGGCCAGCAGCGCGAAATACAGGCCGGCCGGTCCGCCGCCGATGCACACGATATTCATCTCGGATTCCGCTCGCTGGAAGGTGGCACGATGGATGGCATTGCCGGAATCATACCGCACTGGCCGGTTTGCGCATGCCCCGGAAAATTATTGGTTACATCAACATCGCGCCATGAAAGCCATACGATCTTTAGTACAATCAAGAAACGTTACTGCCCGCGTCCGGACGGTGCAGTTTTCGCCATCACCCAGCTACCCCACGGATTGCAGCCCTGATGAACATCTCGAACCGGATCGCCCATTCACGTCCGCTGGCCACGGTGGCCATGCACGGACGCGCCGAAGCGCTGCGCCAGGCCGGCCAGCGCGTCATCGACTTCTCGATCGCGATTTCGCACTTCCCGGCCCCGGCCGCGGTGCTCGATGCGGTGGCCAGCGCGGTCGAGCGCGAACGCAATATGCCCTACACCGAAGTCGGCGGCGCGCTGCGCGTGCGCGCAGGGCTGTGCAGCAAGCTGCGCGAGGAAAACGGCATCGCCGCCGGCCCTGACGAAATCATCGTGACCAATGGCTGCAAGCAGGCGTATTACCAGGCCCTGTATGCGCTGACCGATCCGGGCGACCGGATCGCCGTGTTCCGCCCTTACTGGCCGGCCTACCTGGCCACTGCCGAACTGCTCGGCCTCGAGGTGCAGCTGGCCGACCTGCCGCAAGAGCTCACGCCGGCCACGCTGGCCGCCTTCGGTAAGGTGCGGGTGCTGGTCCTGAACAATCCGCACAACCCGAGCGGCAAGGTATTCAACCGGCGCGAGCTCGAACACATCTGCGACTGGGCCGCCGCCAACAAGGTCGCCGTGATCGTCGACGAAAGCTACGAGCACCTGGTGTTCGAGGGCCGCCACCAGAGCCTGGCCGCGATGTGCGACTGGCGCAAGGTCGGCGTGGTGACGCTGTTCTCGGCCTCGCAGAGCTACGCGATGATGGGCTGGCGGGTCGGCTTCGCGCTGGCCCCGGCGCACGTGGTCGCGGCCATGCAGACGCTGCAGGGGCCGATCACGGCGGCCGCGCCGCACCTGTCGCAGGTGGCCGCCGGCATCGCCTTCGCCGGCGGCGCGCCGCTGGCGCTGGTGGAGGACTACCGCGCGCGGCGCGACCTGGTGCTGCGCCACCTTGCCGAAGTGCCGTGGATCGCGCTGTCCGCCCCGCATTCCGGACCCTACCTGTGGGCCGACGTGCGCGCGCTCACGCATGACACCATCGCTTTCGCCGAGCGCCTGATCGAGCAGGAACGGGTGGCCCTGATGCCGGGCGACGCGCTCGGCGTGCCGGGCTTCATCCGCATCGGCTATATTTCGGACGACCATGCCACGCTGCTCGAAGGCGTGCGCCGCATCGTTGCCTTCGGCGACCGTCATTATCAACCTCCACGCAAGACTGCGCACTGATTCATGAGCAAACTCCTCGGACGCATCCGGCTCAACAGCCTGCGCAGCCGCCTGATGCTGCTGGTCGCGCTTGCGATCACGCCGATCGCGATCGTCACCGTGCTGGGCGGCCTGCGCGAACGCGAGGCGGCCATCCGCGCATCCGAGGACAATCTCAAGCGCCTGACTTCGCTGGCCGCGGCCAACGAAGCGCAGTCGATCGACCGCGCGCGCCAGATCCTGGTCGACCTGGTCACCGTGCCCGACCTGATGGGCGACAGCGCCGGCTGCAACGCCCTGCTGGCCAATGTCCTCGACCGCAACGAGGGCTACGTCAATTTCGGCCTGATCCAGCTGGACGGCAACGTGAGCTGCAGCGCGGTGCCGATGCTGCATCCGGTGAACCTGGGCGACCGCAGCCACTTCAAGCGCGCCATCTCCGAGCGCCGCTTCATCGCCAGCGACTACGTGTTCGGGCGCGTGATCCGCAAGCACACGATCAACCTCACCTACCCGGTGATCGACCGCAGCGGCGCCGTGACCGCGGTGGTGTTCGCGGCGATGGACCTGGCCGGCCTGGACACCTTCGTCAACGACATCAGCCTGCCGCCCGGCTCGATCCTGGAAACCGCCGACGCCTCGGGCAAGCTGATTTCGCGCCGCCCCGATCCGGAGCGCTGGTTCGGCAAGCAGGTGCAAGGGGCCTTGCTGCAGGCGATGCGCGGGCCGCACGCACGGGCGGTCGTGGTACGCGACGACGACGGCGTCGAGCGCCTGCACGCCTTTGCCCGGGTCGGCGCGCCGTCGCTGACCGACTACACGGTGACGATCGGGGTCCCGACCGACATCATCACCAGCGTCGCGCGCGAGGCCCAGCTGATGTCGCTGGTGGGCCTGGCCCTGACCACGGTGCTGGCGCTGCTGGCCGCCTGGCTGGCCGGCGACAAGCTGATCGTGCAGCGGGTGCGCAAGCTGATGACCACCGCGCGCCGCATCGCCGCAGGCGAACTCGATGCGCGCACCGGGATCGAACATGGCAATGAAGAGATCGGGCGCCTGGCGGCGGCGGTCGACGACATGGCCGAGAACCTGCAGAAGAAGGAAACCGCGCGCTCACTGGCCGAACGCGAGCTGCGCGCGGCCGACCAGCGCAAGGACGAATTCCTGGCGATGCTGGCCCACGAGCTGCGCAATCCGCTGGCCCCGATCAGCACCGGCGCCCACCTGCTCAAGCTGCTCCACTCCGACAATGTGCAGATTGCCCAGACCTGCGCCATCATCGCGCGCCAGGTCGAGCACATGACCAGCCTGGTCGACGATTTGCTGGACGTGTCGCGCGTCACGCGCGGCCTGGTGTCGCTGTCGACGCGGGTGCTCGACCTGCGCAGCGTGGTCGACGACGCCGCCGAGCAGGTCCGGCCCATGATCACCGCGCGGCGCCACAAGGTGGTGCTCGAGATGCCCGACAGCGCGGCCAGCGTCAAGGGCGACCACAAGCGCCTGGTGCAGGTGGTGGCCAACCTGCTGGGCAACGCCACCAAGTACACGCCCGAGGGCGGCCACATCGTGCTGCGCCTGGCCGAAGCCGGCCAGGGCGCGCACTGGGAACTGAGCGTGGCCGACGACGGCATCGGCATGGAGCCTGGCCTGGTGGCGCGCGTGTTCGAACTGTTCACCCAGGCCGAACGCACGCCGGACCGCTCCCAGGGTGGCCTGGGGCTCGGCCTGGCGCTGGCCAAGAGCCTGGTCGAGCTGCACGGCGGCAGCGTGGCCGCCAGCAGCCCCGGACTGGGTATGGGCAGCACCTTCAGCGTGGTGCTGCCGCGCTTTGCCCAGGACGGCGCCGCCGCGCTGCCGCTTGCGGCTCCGGCCGCGGCGGGCAAGGCGCCGCCGCTGCGCATCCTGGTGGTGGACGACAACCTGGACGCCGCCCACACCCTCAACCTGTTCCTGCGCGCAGGCGGGCATGACACCGAGATCGCCTACTGCGCCGCCGACGCCATCGAGATCGCGCGCCTGTTCAAGCCGCAGGTGTGCATCCTCGACATCGGCCTGCCCGACATGGACGGCAACGAACTGGCGCGCCGGCTGCGGCGCCTGCCGCAGGCCAGCGACGCGACCCTGATCGCAGCCACCGGCTACGGGCGCCAGCAGGACCGCGACGCCGCCCGCGAGGCCGGCTTCGACCATTACATGGTCAAGCCGGTCAACACGGTGCAGCTGGGCGAGCTGCTGGTGGCGGCCGCCACCGGCTGATTAACCGGGAGTAGTCTCAATCGCGCAACAGGGCGGCAGATATCGCGTGACAGCCCACGAGCCTGGTGCATAGAATTTTGCATGCAAGCAAAATTTGATGCGCCAGAGATCGACGCGGCCGCCGCGCAGCCCGAGCGCCACGGCCACGGCTACGGCCACGACGCCGACGCCGACGCCGACGATATCGCCCGCTGGCGCGCCCGCGTCTTCGCGACCCTGATGCCGATCGTGCTGCTGCTCGGCGCGATCGCCGCCGTGCCCAGCGTCCCACTGATGCTGGCGCAGGGCAAATGGCCGGTCGCCTTGATGGACGTGGCGGCGCTGGCCTGGATCGTCGCGATCTGGCGCCTCGAGCGCCTGCCCTACCGGCTGCGCGTGCTGCACTTCATGGCCATCCTGTACATGGTGGCGATCGGCCTGATGCTGACCGTCGGCCCGGTCAGCCTGACCTACCTGATGGCGCCGCCGGCAATGGCGGTCATCCTGCTCGGCAACGGCGCCGCCATTGGCGCGCTGGCCCTGTCGGCAGGCTGCATCGCCGTGCTGGGCACGCTCGGCCTGACCAGTGTGGCCATGCCCGGGATCGGCGGCGGCGCGGCCCTCAACACGCTGGTCGTGGCCATCAACTTCACCTGTGTCGGCGCCCTCATCACCTTCACCGGCGGCACGCTGATCAAGGGCCTGGCGCGCTCGCTGCACGAAGCGCGCACCGCCGCCGCCTCGCTCGAGGCCGGCCAGGCCGCGCTGCGCGCCGCCAACGCCGAACTGGGTTTGACGTCGGAAGCGATCGCGCGCCTGAACGACATGGTGCTGATCGCGCACATGGTCGACACGCCGGGCGCCGAGCAGCCGGTGATCTTCGCCAACCATGCCTTCCTGCGCCACACCGGCTATGCGCGCGAAGAGATCATCGGGCGCAGCGTGCGCCTCCTGATCGGCGCCGACACCGACCCGGCTACCGTGGCGCGGGTGGCCGAGGCGGTCGAACGGCGCCAGCCGGTGTCCACCGAACTGGTGTGCTACACCCGCGCCGGCACGCCGTTCTGGATGCAGGTCGAGATGGTGCCGTTCGCGGGCGACAGCGGCGCCATCACGCACTGGGTCGTGGTGGGACGCGACGTCACCGATGCGCGCAACGCGGCCGACGCGATCCACCGCCTGGCTTTCTACGACGGCCTCACCGGCCTGCCCAACCGGCGCCTGCTGATGGAGCGCCTGGGCGCGCTGGCCCGGGCAGCCCGCGACGGCGCCGGGCTGGGCGCGGTGCTGTACGTCGACCTGGACAACTTCAAGTCAGTCAACGATGCGCGCGGCCACGCCACCGGCGACGACCTGCTCAGGCAGGCCGCGGCGCGCCTGGGCGCGGTCACCGAAGCGCAGGCGGGAACGGATGGCACCGTGGCGCGCCTGGGCGGCGACGAATTCGTGGTGCTGGCCGGCCGACTGGGACAGGACCCGCAGGCCGCCGCCGAACGCGCCCTGGCGCTGGCCGAGCAGCTGCGCGCCGCGCTGGCCGAGACCATGACGATCGACGGCCAGCGCTATTACGCGACCAGCAGCATCGGGGTCGCGCTCACCGCGCCGGACAGCGCGCAGCGCCAGCATCCGCAGACCGTGCACGACCTGCTGCGCGAAGCCGACACCGCGATGTACCACGCCAAGGCGCGCGGGCGCAATGGCGTGGCCCGCTTCGAGCCGGGCATGCTGGGCGAAGCCGAACGGCGGCTGACGCTCGAACGCGACCTGGCCCACGCCCTCGACAATGGCGAGCTGGCGCTGCATTTCCAGCTGCAGGTCGACGGCGAGCGCCATCCCTGCGGGGCCGAGCTGCTGATGCGCTGGCGCCGCGCCGACGGCAGCAGCGTGCCGCCCGACGTGTTCATTCCGGTGGCCGAGGCGAGCGGCCAGATCGTCGCGCTCGGCGAATGGGCGCTGCGCCAGGCCTGCGTGGCCTGGCATGCGCTGGACGCGGCGGGCTTCACGCTGCCGCTGTCGGTCAATGTCAGCCCGGTGCAGTTCCGCCAGCCCGACTTCGTGGCGCGGGTCGGCGCGATCCTGAAGGAAACCGGGGCGCCGCCCGGCCAGCTGATCTTCGAGGTCACCGAGGGCCTGCTGGTCGACCGCCTCGACCAGACCATCGCCCGCATGCACGCGCTGGCCAGCCTCGGCATCCGCATCTCGATCGACGACTTCGGCACCGGCTACTCGAGCCTGGCCTACCTGACCCGCATGCCGCTGTACGAACTCAAGATCGACAAGAGCTTCATCCGCGACACCCCGCTCGATCACAGCGCGACCTCGATCGTGCAGTCGGTGCTGGCGATGGCCGGCCACCTGGGCCTGCGGGTCGTGGCCGAAGGCGTCGAGACCGAAGCCCAGGCTGCCTGGCTGGGCGAGCACGGCAACGCGAGCATGCAGGGCTGGCTGTTCCAGCGCCCGGCGCCGCTGGACACATTGCTGGCCCAGCTTGGCACATACAAGCGTGACATCGAAGCGCAGCAGTCGTAACGAACGTTGTAAGCGCCCATCAAAACCGCGCATCGGCCAGCCCGCGGCGAGGAGAACGAGCGATTTTTCATCGACACGGGCGAGCCATCCTGCATACTATTTTCCCATTGAAAATGGGCAAGTAAAATGATGCAGAAGACAATAACAATAGCAACCCACCGAGTGAAGCCAAGCCGATGACCGACTGCGACGACATGGCGCAGTGGCGCCAGCATGTTTTTTCGATTTTCCTGCCGGTCGTGCTGGCGCTCGGCACCATCCTGACCATTCCCAGCTTCATCATGGCCTCGGCCCGGGACGACTGGGAGATCGCGATCCTGCGCGCCGTCGTGCTGGTCTGGGTCGCCGGCATCTGGCGCGTGCAACGTGCATCGTATGTGCTGCGCGTCCTGAACTTCCTGGCCGCATTGTTCCTGTTGTCCATCGGCCTGCTCGCCATGGTGGGCCCCGCCAGCCTCAACTACCTGATGGCGCCGCCGATCGCCGCCGTCATGTTGTTCGGCATGCGCTCGGCCGCCGTCATGCTGGCGCTGTGCGCCGCGTCGCTGCTGGCGATGACGACCAATGGCGTGGTCCAGCTGCACGTTCCCGGCATGCTGGACAAGCAGCTCTCGGCCGCGCTGCTGACCACGCTGAATTTCCTGTGCATCGGTACCCTGGTGACGGTCAGCAGCGGCACCCTGCTCAAGGGGCTGGCCCGTTCGCTGGCCGGCGCGCGCCGGACTGCCGCCGAACTGGGTCGGCTGAACCACGACATGCGGCTGACCTCCGAAGCGCTGGCGCGCCTGAACGACCTGGTGCTGATCGCGCGCTCGCCCGCCGTTCCCGGCGAACCGCTGCCGATCATCTTCGCCAACGATGCCGCCGTGCGCCACACCGGCTATGCCCGCGAAGACATCATCGGCAGCAGCGTGCGCATGTTCGAGGGACCGGATACCGATCCGGCCGCGGTGGCGCGCCTGGTCGACGCCGTGCAGCGCAAGCAGTCCGGCCGGGCCGAGATGCTGCACTACAAACGCAACGGCGACACTTACTGGGTCGACGCCGAGCTGGTGCCGTTCGCCGACGAACACGGGGCGGTCACGCACTGGGTGGTGGTGGGCCGCGACATCACCGAACAGCGCAACACCGCCAATGCCATCCACCGCCTGGCCTATTACGACGGCCTGACCGGCCTGCCCAACCGGCGCCTGCTGCTCGAACGCCTCGCCACACTGCTGGGCGAGGCGGCCGACGGCCGCATCATGGGCGCGCTGCTGTACATCGACCTGGACAACTTCAAGACCATCAACGATGCGCGCGGCCATGCCGCCGGCGACCTGGTGCTGACCCACGCCGCCGACCGCCTTGGCCTGCTGACCGGGCCGCACGACACCGTGGCGCGCCTGGGTGGCGACGAATTCGTGGTGCTGCTCGGCCACCTGGGCACCGATCCCGCCAATGTCGCCGAGCAGGCGCTGGCGCGCGCCGAAACGATCCGGCGCGCGCTGTCCGAGCGCATGGACATCGAGGGCCAGCGCCACTTCGCCAGCGCCAGCATCGGCGTGACCATCGTCACCCATGGCGGCCAGAGCGTGCACGACCTGCTGCGCGAAGGCGACATCGCCATGTACCAGGCCAAGCGCTTCGGCCGCAACGGCGTGGCGCTGTTCGCATCCGACATGCTGCTCGACGCTGAGCGCAAACTCGCGCTCGAACGCGGCCTGGCGCTGGCGCTCGATGCGGGCGAACTTGCGCTGCACCTGCAACTGCAGTTCGACCGCAAGTGCGTGCCGGTCGGGATCGAGATGCTGATGCGCTGGCGCCGCCAGGACGGCACGCTGGTCACGCCCGACGTGTTCATCCCGGTGGCCGAATCGAGTGGCCTGATCCTGACCCTGGGCGAATGGGCGCTGCGCGAAGCCTGCCTGGCCTGGCATGCGCTCGACCGGGCCGGCCAGGCGCTGCCGGTATCGGTCAATGTCAGCCCGGTGCAGTTCCGCCAGCCCGACTTCGTGGCGCGCGTGGAGGCGATCCTGCGCGAGACCGGCGTGCCGCCCGGGCAGCTGATCTTCGAGATCACCGAAGGCCTGCTGGTCGACCGGATCGACCCGACCATCGAGCGCATGCACGCGCTGCGCGCGCTCGGCATCCGCTTCTCGATCGACGATTTCGGCACCGGCTATTCGAGCCTGGCCTACCTGACCCGCATGCCGCTGTACGAACTCAAGATCGACAAAAGCTTCATCCAGCACACCCCGCAGGACCGCCACAGCACCGCGATCGTGCAGTCGGTGCTGGCAATGGCGAACCACCTGGGCCTGCGGGTCGTGGCCGAAGGCGTCGAGACGCGCGCCCAGGCCGAGTTCCTGACCGCGCACGGCAACGCCTGCATGCAGGGCCACCTGTTCCACCATCCGATGCCGCTGGACGAAGCGCTGCGCGTGATGACCCGCATGCGCGCACTGGCCTGACGCGCGCGGCGCGCCGGTTGCCGACGCGGCGCCGGCGCGTCCGGCGCGTTTCCCTTATCATGCGATCTTTTCATGAAAGTATCGGCAGGGGAAACGGATGGATGAAGTAGGAATCGTGCTGGCCATGCTGCTGGCGGTGGTGGCCAGCGGCTACCTGGTGAGGATCATCCCGTTCGCGGTGCCGCTGCCGCTGGTGCAGATCGCGCTCGGCGCCGCGATTTCCGGCACCACCAGCCACGGCGTGCGCCTCGAGCCGCACATCTTCTTCCTGGTGTTCCTGCCGCCGCTGCTGTTCCTGGACGGCTGGCGCATCCCCAAGGTCGGCCTGTTCCGCGACCGCTCGACCATCCTCGAACTGGCCCTGGGCCTGGTGCTGTTCACCGTGATCGGCGCCGGCTACCTGATCCACTGGCTGATCCCGTCGCTGCCGCTGGCGGTGTCGTTCGCGCTGGCCGCAATCCTGGCGCCGACCGATCCGGTGGCGGTGTCGTCGATCGCGGCGCGGGTGCCGATCCCGCCGCGCCTGATGCACATCCTCGAGGGCGAATCGCTGCTCAACGATGCCAGCGGCCTGGTGTGCTTCCGCTTCGCGGTGGCCGCCGCCCTGACCGGCACCTTCTCGATCGGCAACGCCACCCTGACCTTCCTGTGGGTGGCGCTGGCCGGCATCGCGGTCGGGGTCGGCCTGACGCTGCTGGTCAGCGCCGGCCAGCGCCTGCTGGCCGCGCGCATCGGCGAAGAGAGCGGCTCGCCGATCCTGATCAACCTGCTGCTGCCATTCGGCGCCTACCTGGCCGCCGAACACCTGCAGGCGTCCGGCATCCTGGCGGCGGTGGCGGCCGGCGTCACGATGAGCTACGTGGAACTGAGCGGACGCGCGCTGGCCACCACCCGGGTCAAGCGCGCGGTGGTGTGGGACACGGTGCAGTTCGCGCTCAACGGCATCATGTTCGTGCTGCTGGGCGAACAGCTGCCGAGCATCGTGCAGGCCGCCCTGCACGCCCCCGAGCTGCCGAGACCGAACGATGTCTGGTGGCTGCTCGGCAATGCGCTGGCGATCAGCTTCGGCCTGATCCTGCTGCGCTTCATCTGGGTGTGGGTGTCGCTGCGCCTGACGCTGCTGAACGCGCGGCGCCAGGAACAGGCGGTGTACCGTCCCAATCCGCGCCTGATCCTGGCCACCTCGCTGGCCGGCGTTCGCGGCGCTATCACCCTGGCCGGCGTGCTGACGCTGCCGCTGGCCCTGCCCGGCGGCGCCGCCTTCCCCGGACGCGACCTGGCAATCTTCCTGGCCAGCGCGGTGATCGTGGTATCCCTGATCGTGGCCAGCGTCGGCCTGCCGCACGTGCTGCGTGGCCTGGAACTGCCGGCCGAGGCGCAGCACGAGAGCGAAGAAGACGGCGCCCGCCATGCGGCCGCGCTGGCGGCGCTGGACGCGATCGCGCACGCACCGCCGCCGGCGCCGACCTCGGGCTGCGACGCGCTGGACGACTCGGAAATGCACGCCAGCGCCCTCGAGCAGGTGCGCAGCCTGTACCAGTACCGGCTCGACAGCGGCAGCGCCGCCGGCAGCGGGGACGCGACGCCGGCCCGCGCCCGCGCCGCCGAAAACGCCGAGCGCCACTACCGCCTGGCGGCACTGGAAGAAGAGCGCAAGGTGCTGCTGCGCATGGCGCGCCACAACCAGCTGTCGGACGAGATCGCGCGCAAGCTGCTGCGCGAGATCGATCTGGTGGAGGCGCGTTATCGCTGAGGTGCGCCCGGTGGACCGGGCGCATCGTGCTGGATGTCACGGGGAGCCCGCACGTCAGTGAAGCCGGCACGTCTGTCTGTGAGGCCAGCACGTCAGTCCGCTAAGCCAGCACGTCATTCCCGCGCAGGCGGGAATCCAAGTTCCCTGCCGCAAGCCGCAACAGCACGATCACGACGCGACGGACTTGGATTCCCGCCTCCGCGGGAATGACGAAGCGTGGGTCCCATGCCATCGGATCAGCCAGTGGAGCCAGCACGTCGGTAAAGCCAGTACGTCGGTCCGCTAAGCCAGCACGTCAGTGAAGCGATTACATTAGTCCGCTAGGCCAGCAAGTCAGTGAGGCCAGCACGTCGGTCCGCTAAGCCAGCACGTCAGTGAAGCGATTACATTAGTCCGCTAAGCCAGCACGTCATTGAAGCCAGCACGTCAGTCCGATAAGCCAGCACGTCATTCCCGCGCAGGCGGGAATCCAAGTTCCCTGCCGCAAGCCGCAACAGCACGATCACGACACGACGGACTTGGATTCCCGCCTCCGCGGGAATGACGAAGCGTGGGTCCCATGCCATCGGATCAGCCAGTGAAGCCAGCACGTCGGTAAAGCCAGTACGTCGGTCCGCTAAGCCAGCACGTCAGTGAAGCGATTACATTAGTCCGCTAAGCCAGCACGTCATTGAAGCCAGCACGTCAGTCCGATAAGCCAGCACGTCATTCCCGCGCAGGCGGGAATCCAAGTTCCCTGCCGCAAGCCACAACAGCACGATCACGACGCGACGGACTTGGATTCCCGCCTCCGCGGGAATGACGAAGCGTGGGTCCCATGCCACCGGATCAGCCAGTGGAGCCAGCACGTCGGTACAGCCAGTACGTCGGTCCGCTAAGCCAGCACGTCAGTGAAGCCGGTACATCAGTCCGATATGCCAGCACGTCAGTGAGGCCAGCACGTCAGTCCGCTAAGCCAGCACGTCATTCCCGCGCAGGCGGGAATCCAAGTTCCCTGCCGCAAGCCGCAACAGCACGATCACGACGCGACCGACCTGGATTCCCGCCTGCGCGGGAATGACGGGGCGTGGGTCCCATGCCATCGTATCGCCGGCCGCGTTGCTGGCCCTTGGACAGGCTCGCCCCATTCCAGCCTCTCTCGTCCCAGCCTGCCGACGGCGCGCCTGCGTTACTTCGCGAACAGTGTGCGCCAGAATCGGCGCGTAGCATCGGACGCAACCCATATCGACTAGTGGATCCGTGATGGCTACTGCA